>Ga0265327_10000090_pt1 | contig 197158 bp, 155 predicted proteins | sample 41621metaG_FD_202089 | JGI IMG/M metagenome (GOLD analysis project Ga0265327, IMG submission 202089) | Rhizosphere microbial communities from Carex aquatilis grown in University of Washington, Seatle, WA, United States - 4-16-21 metaG | ecosystem: Host-associated > Plants > Roots >...
TGTTAAGTTAAGTGTGATTTGACGTATATAGTTGTATATTTGTTTCAAAACAAAATGATACGATATACAGTTAAGCTTACAAAGGAAGAGGTTGGGGTATTGCAGGCAATCATAAATAAAGGTTCACATACCACACAAACTTATCGCGCGGCCTACATGCTTTTAAACTGTGATGAAGGCGAGTACTCCGAAAAGGTCACCAACGAGCAAATAAGTAAAGTGCTTAGAGTGGGAATGCGCACAATTGACCGAATTAAAAAGAAGTTTGTAGAAGAAGGCCTTGAGGCAACTCTAGAGCGGCGACTATCTACAAGAAAGTATGAGATAAAGGTTGATGGAGATATGGAGGCAAAGTTGGTTTCACTTTGTTGCAGTGAGCCGCCAGCCGGTTTCGCACGATGGTCACTACGCTTATTGGCCGATAAAATGGTAGAGCTAAATTATGCGGAAAGCATATCTTATGTAACGGTTGGAAACGTACTAAAAAAAATGAACTTAAGCCTTGGAAAGTAAAAGGCTGGGTAATTCCTCCGAATCAAAGCAGTGATTTCGTAGCCAATATGGAACGGGTGCTTGATATTTATAAAAAGCCCTACAGTCAAGACTTTCCGGTTGTTTGTATGGATGAATCCCCCAAGCAATTGATCGAAGATGGCAAGCCGGCTTTGGCAATTAAACCAGGACAGGATTGCAGAGTCGACTATGAATATATCCGACATGGTGTCGTAAATATTTTCATGGCGAATGAACCTTTGAAAGGCAAGCGAATGGTTGAAGTAACAGAATATAAAACAAAGAAGGAATGGGCGGCTTTCATAAAAAGAATAGCAGATGAAATGTATCCAGAAGCAAAGCGAATAACCTTAGTCATGGATAATTTTAATACACACAGCGCGTCTGCTTTTTATGAAAATTATGAACCAGAAGAGGCCAAACGTTTGTGGGATAAGTTTGAATTCATATACACACCTAAACATGGAAGTTGGTTGAACATGGCTGAAATCGAATTGCATGTCCTTAATGGACAATGCCTTAACCGACATATTGATTCAATAGATAAAGTAAAGGCGGAGGTTGATGCCTGGCAAAACCATCGGAATAATAAGAATAGTTCAATTAATTGGCAGTTTACAAACACCGATGCCAGGATAAAGCTTAAACGACTTTATCCGTCATTATACAATTAACATAACACTAGTTTTCTAATTAAATTGGCAATATCGTTAATGGCAAAATCAATACTAATTGTTGTTGAATCAAATAATTTTGGTTTTGATAGGCCAGTGCCTCTCTGCTCGAACAATATGCATTTACCATATTTTTCTAAAGCGATTGCCAATTCAGTAAGTTGATTACAATTATTTCCTGGTCCACCAGCCAAAATTATAATTGGGCTACCATTACCATAAATATGATAATATAAATAGCCCTCTTTATATTGAAATGAATCTATTTTTTGCGAAAGGCAAACGAATCTAGATATGAATATAAAGTAGAGCAAAACCAAAAATATACCTTTGTCTACCATTATTTAAATTGTTATTATAGAATTTTATTTGAATAGTATTTGAATAAATGGTGAAATGAGCGATATGAATGTGGTAATTCCTGAAAAAAATAGTTGCCCACGTGGAATAGGATCTAAACCGTAAATAAGACTTTGAGTTTTGGTCAAAGAGTTGTCTGATGAGTAATTGAGTAAACAATTTAGTTTTAATTTCCACCATCCATAACTAAGCAATAGGAAAGGCATCGTTATAATTATTATAGATACTATCCAAAAGGTATGGAAAATAATAGCTGCAAATAAATATCGTTGATCGCCGTAAACTGAAATATTCTTCCAATAAAACCATGTCCAAGGAACAAACAAGATTATTATTAATATTGTATCACGTTGCCATTCATAAAAAGTTTTTCTAAGTCTAATAGAAAGTTTTAAAAGATTTTTTTCGGATAAATCTTTATAAATCTTTACAATAGCTCTTTTTTGTTCAATCCTATTATGTTCATTAATGCTCCAAATAATGCCTAATAATATAGTAAATATAAATGCTCTTGCTTCTTGTAGAAAAAAAGATGGAGCATCAACATCGATATTTACAAATGTATATATTGTTCTTCCAACTCGACCCAATTCAGTGTTTCTAAACCAATTTGGTCCCTGAAATAAAAGATAAGATAGAACTCCAAGAATTAAACCAGGAATTAGTAATTTAATATTAATTTTATTACGGTTAATGATAAAAATATACAAAAGCATTACAATGTAACTACTGAACCAAATAAAGTTCAACCTGTGATCTCCAAATCCGGAAAAAATTACAATTGTTTTCTTTTTATAAGCATGGATATTATTTAAATCACGCGGATATTCGATCTTAGCGCCTTCATTATCTAATAATTTAGAATTAACTATTGAGTCAGAAATTTTTAATTTTATTGTGTTGCCATAAAATACATTATCTCTATAAGCTACATAACCCGGAATAATTAAAGTCCAAATTCCTGAGATGATAATGATTATCAAGAATTTAAAGGGTGAGTTTTTAAGAATCATTTTCGTTTATTAGTTTGGGTTAATAATTTGTTGTAAACGAAGAATAGCAGCACTAATATAATACCCTCGGTTTAGAATTCAAAATATGTTAAGAGTTAGACGTCTGCTATATATACTTTTTACTGTTAATTAAGTATTGGGTATATCTCATACTACTATTTTGTGGAAAGGTGATTTATTAGAGAATAGAATTTTACATATGGTTTATTTGCAACTATATATGATTTATATTTAATTTCGTTTTTCTTGCTTATATGGGTATCTCACTTGGCATCCAAAACTAAACTACATTTTTCCAACCAATTTCAATACTTTTGCATCCATGTAACGGATTCATTTATTCAGGCAGTTTCTTCGATCGATATTCTAACCGATAGAATCTGCCATTTGGATGATCATCAATTGACCATCCATGAATCAGTAGCCTAATTCTCAGGCTGCCTTATTTACTCACGAATAAACGATTAAAATGAACTCCGCCAAATACGGAAGAACATTCCATTTCCCCTTTTCGCCGGGAACTACCAGCGACGACCGGATCCAATACGATTATTATTCCTGCATTCAAAAGATACAAACCCTGATCCATACCGAAAAACTGGATGGGGAAAACAATTGCCTGAACCGATATGGGGTCTTCGCCCGGTCCCATTCTGCCCCGACAACCTCTCCCTGGACCAATCATCTACGACAGTCCTGGGAATCCATGAAACATGATCTCGGGGATCTTGAAATCTTCGGGGAAAACCTATATGCCATTCATTCCATCGAATACCAGAACCTGGACCATTACTTTTTTGTTTTTGCCATCCGCGTTTTGGACAAATGGTTGAGCTGGGAAGAAGTCAGCTTCTATGCCCAACTCTTTGACCTGCCTACCGTTCCGGTTCTTCAGATTGTTTCCAATTTTGAGAACGAACCAGCTTTTAAAAGCAATATTCTGAAGCTGGCTAATGAAAAAAGTGTTTTCGATTCAGTTGATACTATAGAAGAGAAATCATGCAGCCGTGAGGGTATCGTTAGCCGCAATAACCAGGAATTTCCGGTTGAAGATTTGGGGCTGAACGTATTCAAATACGTTCGGAAAGGGCATGTAAAAACGGATGATCATTGGACGCGGAATTGGCGCAGAGCCAAATTGAATTACGAGAAAAAGCCAGGAGTATGAAACTATTCGAAAACAAAAATTGGGAGCAGCTCAGGAAGCATTATTTCTGGGTAGCAGAGCGTTTTTGATTGGAGGAATAGTCAGTCTTGTGTTGTTAGCTGCGATATGTTGCTGGTTCGCTTTTCAGCCGAAGAGCGGCGCTCATCAGATCGGGTAGTTGCATCAAGTCGGTACTAAGGGGGCTTATACCCGTTCTAAGATGAGGTTGCCGTCAATGCCCAGCTTTTCGTGAATGGCTTTCAGGAAAGGAATATCTGGCTTGCGCTTACCGTTTAGGATAAGAGACAGCTTCGCTACGCCCAAGCCTAACAGCTCTGCCAGCTTGTTTTGCGTCACATTCATTTCCTGCATTTTCTGGCTTACGATTGCAGGCACCGTTACGGGCAGAGGCATAATCTTCAATGCCTGGTCTTCGTACTTTTCAGCCATTGCAGAAAGCTGCTTTAGCTCCGCATTCTCCTTTTTGGACAGGGTATGAAAGCCGCCGCCAGTAGTAGCCTTGGTAATGTGCGTTTCAATGAGGCTCATTACATCGCTGTATTGCTTCTCGTTTCTAATCTTGTCTATCATGCTTGCCTGGTTTTGTCAAATGGTTGAGCTGTCTGTTTTGTCGTATTCGCTGTGCGTACCCACAAACCGGATGTACATCGTGCGGATGTCAAAATGAATCATGGCTACAAGCCTAAAATCGTTTCCCTTGATGTTGAATACTTACCGGTGGTTCCACACAGCATCTACACTATTGAAAGTGGCTCGTACCTCATGGAAATTTTGCCAGCTTGCGTCCGACGCAATCGCATACTAGCTATTCAGCGCATTGGCCGATGTGGGGTGCAATCTTGTAAAGTGAAGCAGCTTCGTTTTTGAGATAATCACCATACTTTGCGAAGCTACTGTATTTTACAGAAACGAAATTATTTTAGAAAATTGAAATGATCAGGATTTCCCGATAAATGGGTTATAGCAATGTTGCGGCTTTGACTGCGTGCATTTTTTGGTGACTTTGACCACCTTCAGCCGGAGGAAAACAGATTAAATATATTCCGGCTGAAGGTGGTCAAACCTGCCGGAACTCGCACCATCACATCCGATCAACTGGATCCAGGAATTATTACTGCAGCATTGGGAGCGGAGGATAATAGGCTAAGACTTGTTTTTTATTGACCTGCGGTTGCTCAGACGCTTACCCTATAATCTCTGGTTTGAATTCCATCCTGTAAAGAAGATTTCAAGTGCATTTTATCCGCGCAGAGTGATTTGCCAGGGGCAAATGATTAACGAAATCCAAGCAGTAAATGTCGTATTTTGTGAAAAAATCGTAAATCTACTAATTGTGCTAATAGAATTCTCTGTATCAAACTTTCGCTCCTTCAAAGAAATGACGGTCCTGAGCATGAAAGCTGCGAAAATTAAGAGCAAGTACGAAGACCTGGATCTCAACAATGTTTTTGAGACACAGTCAGGTCTACACCTGCTGAAAAGTAAGGCGATTTATGGAGCCAATGCAAGCGGTAAGAGTAACATGGCAAAGGCCGTTGCATGCTTTAAACAAATGGTGCGCCTATCTACTAATTCGGAGAAGTATTTGACGCGAGCTGCAGATGATTTTGTACTGATAGATACGCTCCATCAACACGAACCTGTGTTCTTTCAAATCCTGTTTATGAGCGGTCCAACAGTTTACCGTTATGGCTTTACGCTCACACAAAAGGAAGTTGCTTCGGAATGGTTATTTGCACACTCACGGACCAAAGAAGTTAAGTTGTTTGTAAGGGAAGGCTCTGAAGTATCAGTAAACACCCGACAAATTAGTGATGCCAGACCATACGAAGAATCATTTAAAACAAAAACCAGTGAATTGTTTCAGCCATGGTCTCTATTTCTGACGGCAATTGCGATCATAGGGGTGGACATTGCAAAAACTGTAAGAGATGCCATCGATTCAATAGCTATTTTGGGTGATGACTATAGAGAGTATCTTCATGCGCACACGCTTAACTGGTGGAGCGTTTCCATGAACATGGAGCATGGTATTGCACTACTAAAGGCAGCGGATGTTGGGATTGATGAAATAGGCATAACCGAGCAAGAGCCAGATTTGGAGGAGATGCCAACAGCGTTGCGAAACCTTTTTCAATCAGAATACAAAGGACAGAAGGTGCCTCACTTCACCTCTATTCGACGGTTAAAAGATAATCCTAGCGGATTGCGGGTTGAAGCATTATTTGACAGCTTTGAGTCTGAGGGCACTAAAAAACTGCTGTATTTAATCCCGATCATTCTTGATGCATTAAACAATGGCACCGCACTCTGGATCGATGAATTTGATGCCCGACTGCATCCTCGCCTGAGTCAAAGAATTGTTGATCTTTTCAATAGCGTTGAGAGTAATCCTAACAATGCACAGCTCATTTTTATTACACATGATATCGGTTTGCTTAAGCCATACAAGTTGAGGCGTGACCAAATTGCCTTTGTAGAAAAGGACAAGAAAGGGTGTAGCACACTTTCTACGCTTGTGCAGTTTAAAGGGGTGAGAAACGACGCATCTTTCGACAAAGAATATATGCTAGGCGCGTATGGTGCAGTACCAATGGTAAATGGGATGGAGGGTGTAGTATCGAAAAGTCTGGCGCATGAGTCTTAAGCCCGGGAAAAAAGGTGATGCGAACAAGTCATGGAACCTACGCAGCCAAACTGCAAAGCCTTATGCAACTACCAAGACTGTTAATAAAACCTTCCTCATTGTGTGTGAGGGAAAGAATACCGAGCCTGAGTATTTCCGGAAATTCCCAGTTCAATCTGTAGAGGTTTTCGCAAAAGGACTTGGCAGAAGCAAGTCATCTTTGGTAATAGAGGCAAAGCGACTCAAAGCGGAACCTGATTTCAAGGGCGCAGAAGTCTGGTGTGTTTTTGATTATGATCGTAAGCCAGATGAGGGGAACACACAGCCTGAGGACTTTAACGCTGCTATTGCAGATGCAACGAAAAGTGGTATGAAAGTGGCGTGGTCAAACGATTCCATAGAACTATGGTTTCTTCTGCACTACCAGTATCTAGATACGTCGATTGAACGCAATAGGTATTATCCGATACTCAAGAGGATATGGGAGCTTGATAGTTTCAGTAGGGAAGCAAAGTCAAAGTCCTTTTGTGAAGGCTTGTATGAATTGCTTCAGAAGAATCCAGCTAGCCAGGAACAAGCCATCGAATGGGCCGCGTCATTAGACCAGCAACATATGGAAAAAGGATTGCCTTACCATCAACGATGCCCATGTACTACAGTCTATAATCTAGTAAGTGCATTAAATGTATATATTAAAAAATGATTCCAGTGCCGGATTTTTATACACTATATTTTAATTAACCTGAAATACACACCCGCATTGCCGAAGCTTTTCAGCCCATCAAAATACTACGTACTACGGGATGCTGGGCTTATGAAGTTTATTGGTTCAAAAAGTACTGGTGGATACTATTTGATAAGAAAAATCCAAAAGTTTATAACAACAAATTTCAATACTTTTGCATCCATGTAACGGATTCATTTATTCAGGCAGTTTCTTCTATCGGTATTCTAACCGATAAAAATTGCCATATGGATGATCATCAATTGACCATCCACGAATCAGTAGCCTAATTCTCAGGCTGCCTTATTTACTCACGAATAAACGATTAAAATGAACTCCGCCAAATACGGAAGAACCTTCCATTTCCCCTTTTCGCCGGGAACTACCAGCGACGACCGGATCCAATACGATTATTGGTCCTGCATTCAAAAAATGCACACCCTGATCCATACCGAAAAACTGGATGGAGAAAACAATTGCCTGAACCGATATGGGGTCTTCGCCCGGTCCCATGCTGCCCCGACAACCTCTTCCTGGACGAATCATCTGCGACAGTCCTGGGAATCCATGAAACATGATCTGGGGGATCTTGAAATCTTCGGGGAAAATCTATATGCCATCCATTCCATCGAATACCAGAACCTGGACCATTACTTTTTCGTTTTTGCCATCCGCGTTTTAGACAAATGGCTGAGCTGGGAAGAAGTCAGCTTCTATGCCCAACTCTTTGACCTGCCTACCGTTCCGGTTCTTCAGATGGTTTCCAATTTTGAGAACGAGTCCTCCTTTAAAAACAATGTTCTGCAGCTGGCCAATGAAAAAAGTGTTTTCGATTCATTTGATACTGTAGAAGGGAAATCATGCAGCCGTGAGGGGATCGTTAGCCGAAATATTCAGGAATTTCCGGTTGCAGATTTAGGACAGCACGTATTCAAATACGTTCGGAAAGGGCATGTAAGGACCGATGAACATTGGACACGGAATTGGCGCAGAGCTAAATTGAATTACGAGAAAAAGCCAGGAGTGCATTTTTCGGTGACTTTGACCACCTTCATCCGGAGGAGAGCAGCTTAAATTTATTCCGGCTGAAGGTGATCAAACCTGCCGGAACTCGCAAGTTGGGTCAACAAATTATCAAATTGGTCAGTTTAAAGTGCCGCAAATACTCGGTAAATGGGAAGGAAAGCTTCCTTGATTTCAGCTAAAAATTATGGTGCCAGGATGCGAATCATCAATCGGGAAAAGCTTTTCGAACCCCGATCATTAAAAATGTAGTATAGGTATATGCCATTCCTTACTCAAATTGGTTAAGTTTGTATGTCAAATAGTTGCAAATAGTAAACAGCTGTGAATATTGCTTATATAACAAAGATCAATAATGAAAAGACTAACCTTCATTGCCTTATTTTATATAACTAACGTGCAGGCTCAACAACTGGCACCAGTTCCTATATTGGAATTTAAATCGGTTCAAAATGACATCATTATTTTATACACTAATGATCTGGAAAATCATAGCGACCGTATGTTTAAAATATTAGATACTTCAAAACTTAACAAATTAAAAACAATGGTGTTGCATGAGCTTAATTTAATTTGTTGTGGTAACAAATATCACAAAATATCAATGCAAAATGCGCTTTCTTCATATTTAACTACTAACGATTATTATGTTTTGACATTCAATAATTATCATATTCTTTTTTATAAAGACTCTTTTTTCACATGTAGCAATACCTTGGAGCAAAAACTAAGGGACATTATTCGACATCAATAAGGGGTAAATTAATAAGGACGGCCTGCTTCAGGATGTAAATGAGATGCTGGACCTAAATGATGTCTTTGGAGCCTAAAGCCAGGAACAGCAGTGCTTTTGGGTGCCTTTTCCATTTGAAACGTCTACCGCTCGCTTGCAGGATTTCAAGACGGAAAATGCCAGTCAAGCATATTTGCCTTTTTAAGAGTCAATAATGAAGTTAGCCTCCTTTTCGGATTGCCAGGGATGGGTAAGAATCATTATATACAAAAGCATAGGACAGTATTTTTTTAAAACAATTTTTATGTAATATATAATAAGCGTTTTTGGTGTGTGATCAATGCTCAATGGCAAGACGAAAATGCCTGGACGGCATCCTTCTACTTGCCTGGAAACCCAATGTAACTCGTAACCTCTGGGCTAGAAATTTTAAAAAGTCGAAGAGAAATTTACCTGGTAACAGTTGCTTCGTTCAACACCTTGAGAAATATAAGCGCTCATTTGTACATACTTTTGCATCCATGTAACGGATTCATTTATTCAGGCAGTTTCTTCGATCGGTATTCTAACCGATAAAAATTGCCATATGGATGATCATCAATTGACCATCCACGAATCAGTAGCCTAATTCTCAGGCTGCCTTATTTACTCACGAATAAACGATTAAAATGAACTCCGCCAAATACGGAAGAACCTTCCATTTCCCCTTTTCGCCGGGAACTACCAGCGACGACCGGATCCAATACGATTATTGGTCCTGCATTCAAAAAATGCACACCCTGATCCATACCGAAAAACTGGATGGAGAAAACAATTGCCTGAACCGATATGGGGTCTTCGCCCGGTCCCATGCTGCCCCGACAACCTCTTCCTGGACGAATCATCTGCGACAGTCCTGGGAATCCATGAAACATGATCTGGGGGATCTTGAAATCTTCGGGGAAAATCTATATGCCATTCACTCCATCGAATACCAGAACCTGGACCATTACTTTTTCGTTTTTGCCATCCGCGTTTTAGACAAATGGCTGAGCTGGGAAGAAGTCAGCTTCTATGCCCAACTCTTTGACCTGCCTACTGTTCCGGTTCTTCAGATTGTTTCCAATTTTGAGAACGAGCCCGCTTTTAAAAACAATGTTCTGCAGCTGACCAATGAAAAAAGTGTTTTCGATTCATTTGATACTGTAGAAGGGAAATCATGCAGCCGTGAGGGGATCGTTAGCCGAAATATCCAGGAATTTCCTGTTGAAGATTTAGGACTGAATGTATTCAAATACGTTCGGAAAGGGCATGTTAAGACCGATGAACATTGGACACGGAATTGGCGCAGAGCTAAATTGAATTACGAGAAAAAGCCAGGCTCATGAAACTATTCGAAAACAAAAATTGGGAGCAGCTCAGAAAGCAGTATTCCTGGGTAGCAGATATGCATGGTGTTCCGCAAGATGTGCAGCACCATGCTGAAGGGGATGTGGCGGTTCATACGCAGATGGTCCTTCAACAGTTGGAATCTTTGCCAGAGTTTATAGCTCTGGATGCAGATGCTCAGGAAATCTTGTGGGCAACCGCTTTACTACATGACGTAGAAAAACGCAGTACTACATTTCAGGAGCCGGACGGAGGTATTGTGTCTCCCGGACATGCCAAAAAAGGGGCCATGACGGCGCGACAAATATTGATGTCGGAGCTAAATATCCCGTTTGCAATTCGTGAGGCTGTCGTTGGGCTGGTGCGCTATCATGGGCTGCCGCTTTGGATCATGCATAAACCCGATCCATTAAAAGCCTTATTGGAAGCGAGTCTTTCTGTGAACACTGCCTGGTTAAGTATTTTAGCGAAAGCAGATATTCTCGGTCGGATTTGTCAGGATGCCGCTGAGATGCTAGACCGAATTAGTTTCTTTGAAGCCTATTGCCTGGAACAGCATTGCTTCGGGGTTCCCTTTCCATTTGAGACGGCGAATGCTCGCTTTCGGTATTTCAATACGGAAAATGCAAGTCCCATGTACGTGCCCTTTGAAGATTCAATCTGTGAAGTGACCCTCCTTTCCGGATTGCCGGGGATGGGTAAGGATCACTATTTACAGAAGCAGTTGAAGGGACTGCCCGTTATCAGTCTGGATTCCATTCGAAGGGAACATAAATTAAAACCGGAGGATAAATCGGCCACAGGCTGGGTTACGCAGGAGGCTAAAGAACAAGCGCGCGTCTATCTGAGAGCAAAGAAGGATTTTGTGTGGAATGCCACCAATATCACGAAGCAAATGCGGAGTCAATTGATCAGTCTTTTTACGGATTATGGTGCCAGGGTGAGGATCATCTATCTGGAAAAACCCTATCGAACCTGGATCAAGCAAAATGCGGAAAGGGAACATGCGGTTCCGAATAGTGTATTGACCAAATTATTGGGCAAACTTGAAGTTCCGACTCCGGCGGAGGCGCATGAGGTGGTTTATGAAATTGGATCATGACTATTATCTTGGGGTAGATTAATTGCAATTGTCATCATTAGACTTAATGAATTTTAAATATGAATAGTCTTATGAGGTCTGATCAATAATTAATTCCTATACCCTCCAGAGAATCCAATGGGGTCGTTTTAAGGTAAATTAAAGTGTCTTCTGTGGCTTTTTGAAAACCAATTTTTTCATTTTATTTTTGGAAACATACTTTCTAATATGTAACTGTCTTCTTCATTTTCGCTGGATTGATGTAGGTGATTTCAAAAAAGAATCATGGTACGGCATAGTAATTAGATAATCAATAATTACTACTTGATTAATAAACGACATAAAAAATGATTTGGTGTTATTGAAACACACGCTTACATGTTAAAATAATTGTTTCCTATAATATTACAGGAAACAATCATTTTAACATATACCAAATTGATTAATAATCACGTAAAATAAAATGATTATGCATTAAAGATGATTTTTGTAATATTACAGGAAACACTACTTTTAACATATACCACGTTGACCAATAATCATGTAAAATAATTAACTATGCATTAAAAATGGTTCATTTGATATTGTAGGAAACAGTACTATTAACATATACAACCTTGATCAATAGTCACATGAAATTTAATGATATAAACATTGCCATCCACTATGCGTTGTTTGTTTGACCGATCGAAATTGTGGCTGTTTCTTAATATCGTCACTGCGGCTGGTCTTACGAGTGGTATTGCAGGCGCACTGCATATAATAGAACGTTTTGACGGGAGTTTTGCAGCACAGCAAGCTGCAGACATACTCATGTATAATCAAGACGCAGCTCTTCCGCCAGATACGCTTACGTCGTTACTGATCAAGCCACAATTATAAACTGACAGTCAGACTGATAACATCGAATTCTTTGAATGATAGTCGAACATTTCTTCGTTTTTCCTTTCAAATTTCTCCCCCGCTGTAGCTTTAGCGAAGGAGGCTTAGGTACAATTCCTCCACCTTTTTCCTAGCCCAATCCGTCTTACGCAAAAATTTCAGACTGGAGGAAATGCTTGGATTTTCTGTAAAGCACCGGATATGGATCTCCTCCCCGAGTTTCTCCCAACCTTGCAATTCCACCAATTCCCGTAGGATCACTTCCAATGTTTTTCCGTGTAGCGGATTATTTAGCTGGGGCATTTAATGGGTAAAATTAGTTTTGAAATGCTGAATGTAGCTAACTAATACGCCCTCAAAATTCGGTTTTCACTTGAAGTGCAATAGATAGCTGTAAGTTCTTATCAGTAGCTCATAAATGAGTTGCCAATTTCCATGTGCACATTTACAATTTATACTCCTTTCCACTCAATTAGGCCTAATATTTTTGCACGTGTGAATCAAAAATTAGACCTGCCCATGAAATTATTTCCGGATAAAGACACACATTCAACAGTTATTATAAACTCATTGGGCGAGAATGTTCCAATTATGGAGCTTTGCCAATTGGGTAGTTAAGCTACAAACTGGCCTTTACACACTATATCTTGTCCATTCAGCCACCATGACCCAAATACCGTTTTATGACAAGCCAATAAAGACCATTGCGATAATTACTATAGCAGTCTTTATCTTGTATGGACTCGTGCTAACCTGTCTGCCGGTGTTTCCATTCTGGATTGATGAATGGTTGCTGTTGGATAATCTGAAGTTCAAATCAGCGGCGCAATTATGGCATGGACTAGACCATACCCAACAGTTTCCACGCGTCTACCTGGAAATTATCAAATACTTTTCTGCTGCATGTAATTATAGCTATTTCTCTTTGAGATTGCCATCGTTTCTTGCGCACTCCTTCGGATTAGTACTGCTGTACCGGCTCTCCCGCAGGATATTTCCCGGCAATAATTTGCCGCGCTTTCTATGGGTGATGATCTATATTTCCTTCAGCACCTCCATTCACTATTTCGTGCAGTTGAAGCAGTACACGATGGAAATGACCCTGAGCCTCGTTGGGATCTGGCAATTACTGGAACTGATCAACATGGAGGCCAGGAAACCTACTCGGTTAACCCTGTGCCTGTTGTTGTTGAGTTTTGCCTTATGCCCTTTTTTCAGTTATACCTATCCTATAGTAGTTGCGCCGGTTTACCTCGTCATCGTGCTTCGGTCCTTCAAGCTGAAACGATGGTGTACGGCCATTTGGCTGCCTCTTTTTTTGGGTATCGTTTCAATACTGGCATGTTACCAACTTGATACCAGGCACGTGCTGGAAGATAAAGGCATGCAGGATTTCTGGAAGGATTTGCTCATGAAGACCTTTAGCGCAAGGATATTGTTCCGCAATACCTATATGATGTTCCGCAATTTAGGGACTGGCGATTTGTTCGGGAACGTTTATGCGATCCTAGGAATCGTTGCATTCATTTACAGCAGCTTTGCAGCGATTAAAAACGGGCTTTTGGTTCCAACAACGCGTACTATTCTCAGTCAGTATAGTTGTGCACTACTATGGCTGGTGCTCGGATTATTCATAGCGGGAAAACTTCCATTAGGCACCTTTCGTTTGAATTCTTTTGTCGTTGCTGCATTAGGATTCTTGATTGTCAACATGCTTCTGCAGCTATATCAAAATCCCCGTTGGAAGCCGTTTGCTGTGGGGCTTTCCTTAATTCTCTTCCTGGCCAATATTGGTGCAATTTATGCGACGATCTCAGAATTGTCGGGATCAGAACATGCGAAAAAACTGCGCATTTATAATGCATCAAACCGCGCAATCAAGGAAGCCAGACAACAAGGAATCCCAGTGCTGGTAACTTCTGGCATCGCTTTCCCATTTGACGACCGGTGGACAGGTGACTGGATTCTAAAAACGCTACCTGCTTATAAGGTGACTGATACGATTCAAGTGCTGGCATTACCTGGTGTTGATCGTATTGCGGAGTACACACATGGGTTGCCCAACACCATTCATGCTGCCATTGTGCTTGATGGGGACGCTGTTGAAACCGTGCATTTTTAGGATGATACAGTTTCGCGCGTTGCTGATGTATCCATCAACACCTTTACTAAACGTTTAGTCGAGGTTGGTAAGGCGTGTGAAAAATTCCATGATGAGCAAGTTGTAAACGTCAACCGTAAGCGCGTACAATGCGTTGGAATTTGGTCGTTTGTTTATGCTAAGGAGAAGAACCTAGAGAAGGTGGAAGCCGCTCCCCGAAAGGCGGGAGAAGTTTGGACATGGATGGGAATAGACGCCGATACTAAACTTATGGTAAGCTGGTTTGTGGGTCAGCGTGACGCTCAATCTGCGAACCTTTTTATGCACGATGTAGCAAGCAGATTAAGGAACCGCGTGCAACTAACGACAGACGGTATTAAGCCGTATTTAAAGGCAGTCGAAAACGCTTTTGATGGCTAGATAGCCTTTGCTCAACTCATAAAAATCTACGGAACTCCGCAGGGCGATGGCAATGAAAAGCGCTATAGCCCTGCAGAATGCACGGGCAGCGAAAAGAAGATCATAGAATGCCGTCCTGACGAAGCGTTCATTTCTACATCGTATGTAGAACCTCAGAACCTCACAATAAGAATGCACACGCGCCTGTTTACACAGCTCATAAATGCTTTCTCAAAGAAGGTAGAAAATCACTGCTATACTATCGCGATGCACTTCGTTTATTACAACTTCTGCAAGGTTCACAAGAGCGTTCGCGTAACGACTTCAATGGAAGCAAAGCTTGCCATTTTGCCAATGAGTATTGAAGGACTTGTAAGAATGGCTTACGCTGAAGAATTTGCTAAGGAGGAAGCAATCAGGGCGCGGAAGGTTAGGCCGTAAATGGCCAATTCATCAGCCCTACTGTGAATAATAATGTCGGGGGGACATGCCCGGCTTGTAGATAGGTCGATTGAGATATATCGTAGCTATGGGTACGATGATTGCCGCGACCAATGCAATTCGGGCAACTTTTTTAGCGCCCTCGGATTTGATTTGGTTTAAAAAAACAAACGCCACAACAAATAGAGAGATAAGAACGACACAAAGCCCAACCAATAAAAACGGAGACAGCCCTGTTACTACAAAATGATAGCCCTTGTATACCAAGATTGCGAATAAAATGCTGGAAAAAAGCGAATAGGCTGTTTTCATAGGTTAGTAACGGAACGGCACAAAGTACAATATTTAGAATCCCCCTGATAACATTCAAACTGAAACACTGCCAAAATTTACCGAATAACTATTGTGAATTCAAAGAAGCAATTCATTCAAAAGAATATTTTGCCCCACTGTTGTCCGGTAAAAATTGAAACCGGTTAAATTTGGTTCATAACGTCTTGATAATCAGATCTGCCAAATCGCTTTTTGAAAAATAAGCCCCTCAGGTAATATGCTCTTTGTATGCTTTTACTTCAGGCCAACAGTAAAAAGTTGTTCTTAGACCCAGTCTAAGAACTTGTGGATTTGCCATTTTCACCGGCCATAGCTGCAAGCGACGGCTGGCCCCCCGATGGAGGAGTAATTCATATGCACTTGAAGCAAAAACTCACTCCCCAATCAGGGGCATCCTTCGTTAAATGCTATGTCTCCTCCTGAAAAAACTTGTCACATTTTGAACAAACCATGATTCAAAATGCGATCAAAAAAAGAGGTATTTAAGTACACCAATCAGGTGTCTGATTCGTTTGAACGAACCGATGAACAATGTGCTTATGAACTGGCCTTCCGGAGGTGGCTGGTGCGGGAGATTGAGGAAGGTAGATTATCGATTAATGAGGCGGTTTCCCGCTTCAATTTCAATCCTGCTAATGGATATCAGCTGATCAGTTATTAGCGCCGTAAATATGGTCCGGGGATGCTATTAGCTTTGCCGGATATGACTGAAGCAGAAAGGGGACATGCGGTGCCGAATGTTGTTTTGAGTAAATTATTGGGCAAACTGGAAATTCCGACAGCGTCAGACGCACATGAGGTGGTTTATGTAATTGGATAGGTGCTGATTTGATTGAGGGTGCAATATGGCTATATCTATTATTCGGGCCATTAATCCAGTCAATAATAAGTTGAAAGGAATTGTGCAGCTGCCACTTGCACAAATAATTACAATAGACCACCTAGTTTAATCAATTTAAATAGCAACTTTATTGTTCATTCTGGCATTTAATTCTTCTGTTATTGATATTATATGTTGAAAGTAAAATCAATAATAGTATTCCTTTTACTCTTACTTCTAGCACCAGATTCAAAATCCCAAGGTAAGGTTTCAGGCTTCTACTATGACAATTTTGGGAGTAAACTTCAGTTAAATGAAGATAGTTGCTTTGAGTATGAATTTGCTTTTGATACCATTCACTTATGGGCAAATGGAAAATGGAGTTTAAGAAACAACATCATTTATTTTACTACTATTCCCGTATATGACACTGTTGAAGTAACCAATAGCAAAGGTTTTAAAAAAGATTCCCTTGTTTTATCAATTAACAACAAGCCTGAACGAACCGATTTGTTGAATGCAATTGGGGCTGAAGTCCAAAAAGTAAATATGGGAATATTGGTTCAATTCGATACGTTATTTTGTTCAGCTGGTCAAGGAACTATTCCCTTTCAAAGATTGTATTATCGGAAAGGAAAACTATTCCTTATGAAGGCAAATGGCAAGTTGATAAGACAGAAAAGGCGACCTGAGTGGACGGATGAAAAGAAAGTTCCTTGGTTTATTAAAAAGAGGCGGTAGGTTGGTTGTAAATCAATCTATAAACTATAGGCGCCTTTGGTTCTTATTGATGATAACTTTAAAATAGATGGCAATAAAGTACTTCACCATTCAGCTGTTTTTGGCCATTCTAATCGCTTCGCCTCAATCGTTTGGACACAAACGCTACCCCGTTCGAAATGGTGATCGCTGGGGCTTTATTGATTCAACCGGAAAAGTTGTAGTGCCCTTTAAATATCGAAATGTCAATGAATTTAGTGAAGGATTAGCAGCCGTTAGGGAGCAAGGGACTTTTGGTTATATCGACGAAAATGGAGCTGTGGTTATTCCATTTATCTACGATTGGGGAGAAGCCTTTAAGGCAGGATCTGCTATCGTTTATCGCAATGGCAAGCCATTTATTATTGATCGCGCTGGTCGCATACAATTCGAACATGCTTATGTTGGCATTGAACAGACTTCTGTGGACCGACTATGGATCGTTACGACTGCAGAGAATCATGTAGGGCTGATCAATTATTCAGGGCGCTTGGTATTTGATACATTGTATAAAAGTTTTGGACCTTTTCTTGGTGGCAAAGCCACGTTACACCGTGATCAAGGGAAAAGGGGTGAAAAAGATTATAAGGTAGAGGCTGCAATTGTTGATATTGCAGGAAATTTCATTACCCCATTTGGAAAATATGAGCAGATAGCTACGACGCGGGATGGGTATTATCAAGCGCGGAGGATAAGCGACTCTTTAAAGCAAGCACAAAAAGATCAAATATTAGATAGGAATGGACAGATTTTAATGGACATGTCAACTCCAGAATGGTATATTTCAGACCAAGAGTTCAGGGCTGAATACCTACCAGTTTCTATCTGGAAAAATAATTCCAAAACAAGCACTTCAACCTTTAAAGACATTGATAAATATTATGGTGTAATAAACCCAAATGGTAAGTTATTATTCAGCGATACTAGTTGGTGCAGCTTTATTCCATTTTCATCGGGCAGAGCATTCGCAGGTTACTGTACCGATGGAAGGAGCATGAGTCTCACAGAAATTTCTGATTATATCAGGGAAACACATCCTGAATTTATCCCATCTGCAATAATTAATCCCAAAAGTTTTATGGACAGAAAATTAAAACGAGCCCAGCTTGAAGAGGCAATTGTGGTTAAAGTCATAGGTTGGAGAATGAAATATTACGGGCTTCCGGAATGGGATTAATCTTAAGGAAAGAATGAAGATGTTGCCATAATCCAATCAGTCGATTTTTTGCATGGGCAGCATTTAAAAACTTACCAGTTGTTTTCAGATAACCGAAAGTTTCCCCGGCTTTTATATTTGGATACTGCAGTAGGGCTATTTCGTCTTTAATGGACCGAATACTTAAATCCTTAATTCTCCCGTTTCTGTAAATTCTGTTCCACAAAAAAGGCCTCGCAATTGCGAAGCCATTTAAGCTAATCCCCATCCTTAAAAAGCGCGATCAATATCGTTCAATCATTACCAGGTTTTTTATATACCCCGGGCCAATTACCAGGGTCGCCCTATAGAATTTATTAGTAGTGAGGTCCCTGAAATAGGAGGTTATATAATCCCCGTCAGTAGTAAAACACCAGGCTGCATTTCCATAAGTTATGAAGCCGGTATTGAGTGTAGTAGTTATGTTTTTCAGAGTTACATAATAGCCAGGAGCTATGTAATAGTGCCCATCTCCTGCACCCTGTGTCGGTACGGAACCAGAGGTCGTTGCCAGTTGCAGATTGCTGGCACTGACTGTTGCACTCAATTGGGCTTTCAGGTTATTAAAGGTCACTGGTACGGCACGGTTTACAGTCTGTGCATTTCCATAACCGCTAAGGCTGGTAAGCTTTTCGATACGCAGCAGGTTGTTGTTAAATCCAGCTCCTACAACAAATTCTATCTTGTACCAGGTATTGGTGGCAGTATCACACATAAAAACCCGCTGATAATCACCTCCTGCTGTGAAACTCCAGGTTGGACGGATATACGAATAAGCGCTGCTGTTGATAGTGCTATACACAACACCATTGTCTGATATAATGCTTCCTACTGAAACGCCGAAGTTGCCCCGGGATATTACCATACTTCCACTGGTAGTTGAGACTGCTATGCTTTTATTACCAGTGGGTATCTGTACTTTGATATTCCCAAGAGTAATCGGAACGCCGGCATTAACAACACCTGTTACCACAGTGCTCAGTGTAGTTGTATCCACACGCTCAATCCGGATCTGATTATTATTATAGCCCGGGCCAACAACAAGTTCCATTTTGTAGAAATGGTTATTTGTAGTATTCCGCATAAACATGATCTGATTGTCTCCTGCGGCCGGGAAGCCCCATGCGCTGTAGAGATACGTTGGTGTGGTAGTAACAGCAATCGATGAATTGTAAATACCCCCACTTCCTCCGGTAAATGCCATCCAGCCGCCACCTACCAGGCTGGCCGTGCCAGTGGTTGTAGCAACCTGTAATGATCTGTTGCCACTCGTAGGCAGGCTCAATAGCAGGTTTTCAAACTGAACACTTTGTCCGGCGTTGGCCATAGCGGAATATTTAAGTCCATTATACTGGGCAGAACAGCCTTCCTGCGTTGTGAATATAACCGCATTTGGACCTGTTTCACCAGTGTATGTGCCACTCAGATTATAGGTAATTGTGCCGCCGCCTGCACTATAGGTACCCGCAACTCTCGTCAGCGTCAGTCCATTCACATTGAGCGTAGTCGCACCAAAGCTGGTGCCATTTCCCGCTGTAAATGGTATTGTCATTGTTCCGTTATAGGATTGACCATTCATCAGGACTTCAGTGACGGGTGAAATATTGCTCACAATTCTCGTGGTGCAATTAAAGGTGGCCGGCGCTGTAAAGGTTATCGAGAATGTACAGGTCTGACCACCCAGATACAAAGTATAGGTGAATGCACCTCCTGCTGAAGGGGTTCCGCTGGCCCTCAGTACCACCTGGGTGCCTGCGCCCGTCGTAACGAGCGTTCCGGAAGCGGTGAATACTACGCCATTTACAGTATCCGTTGTTGCGGAATAACGACCGATCGAGGCCACATTAATCGTAACAACCTTGGTATTCGTGCTAGTCATGGCTAAGCCCAGAGAATACGTACCAGCTAATGCACCACTACAACTTATAGTGCTGCCTACAAAAGTGGCATCTCCCAGGGTTTGGCTACCCAGTGGCCCCCAGCCATTCGGGGACGGTGGTTTAATCGTTGTTGCACTGTCATAATCATACACCCCTCGTGGTTTGCAATCGATACAGTATACGATCAATCCGTCAGCAGGACTCTGAATTGCCCGCATTTGTACCTCCGTCATCCGTGGAGGAAGAAAGCCTCTGGTAGTGCTGTTCACATCCAGTTGGGCTGAGGGATCAGGGCTTGTAGTACTGCCTGTACCGATTTGACCGGGGCGGTAGATCACACCCAGTTTATCACCGGCAGCATCAGTGGTGGCTCCCTGAGAATAGAAGGGTGTCTGAATGGGCGATTGATAAGAGACATACTGCGCTCCATCCCATATATACTGGTTTCCCTGAGTCGGACTATTACTCAATGAGTCAACATACAGAACACCGGCCTGACCAGTGCCTGAGGGCGCCCCGTTTGTAAAAACAGTGGTTGTCGGGTTGCTACTGATGAGGGTATTCCATTTGGTCCCATCCCACCAGGCCGGGCCGACAGGTAAACCACTGCCGGCATTTGTATTATTGATCATTTGACCTGCTGCGATTCCTGAAGGAGTAGTATTACTGACAAGCGGCACAGGACTCATGGTAATCGCATTCCATGACGGACTGGATGCAGTGCCAATATTTTGTTCCAAACTACTATTATTAGTATTGAATATAACGAGGCCAGTCGCAGGATTTGCTATAGCATTTCGTTGCGTGGTACTCAGTCGTGGTGGTAGGAATCCCCTGCTTGTATGTTCCACTTCAAGGGCAGCGCTGGCATTGAGCGTTGTAGGGTTGTTACCTACCTTCAGCTGTGCCATAGACGGTATTGTGATGCTACATAATAATAACCAGGTCAGAAGTTTTTTCATTTTATGCGTATTAATATTCAGTAGATGATTTTGTTTTTGGAAAAGAATGGTCGGTACTGGTATTGACTGGATTCAGACTGGAGCGCGATTCAATTCCAACCGCATCCTCTGTTACAAAAATCGTTCGGGGATTACAACTTCACGAATCGTTGACCTGGAAATAGGAGTCCACCATCTTGTCCACGTAATTGCAGATAATAGGTCGCAGCCGGTAAATTTGAAACGTCGAGGCGTATCAATTGTGCTCCAGCTTCCAGAGTGGTATTCAGTTGCTTCAGTACTTTCCCATCGGTACCGGTAATTTCCAATCTGATAGGTCCACCGACAAACGTATTAATCCGCAGCTCCAGTTCTTCTGATCCTGCATGAACCGGATTTGGAAACAGTAACAATGATTGGACCCAACTTCCGCAACTTGTGGTAACCTTTTCCGTGCTGCTATACATACTACCACCATTTTTATTTAGGACCTGAATCCGATACCAGGCAGTGTTTTCTGATTGTGCCATCCGGAAGGTATAGGTTCCATTACCTGTTGGTTCGATATACGTAACGCGGATAAAAGACTGTCCATCCATGGAACGTTCCAGATTGTAAGTCTTTACACTATTTTCCAGAACAGAGGTAAAACTTATAAGGGCGTCACAACCTGCAGGTCTGGCGCTAAATGCTGTTACTTCCAGTGGGAGTGGTGTAGCAATGGATCCCATGCCAATTGCTGTAATGGTTATACCTGTAGGAATAGTACCCGTCAGGCTGCTACCCACCGTGTTCCCACTCGCAGCAGCAGAACCCTGACTAACACTCAGATTGATCCAGGCAGTGCCATTCCATCCTACAAGACGTAGATCTGTGGGCACTGCAAAACGGGTAAGGTCGGGAATAGAAACGGTAACATTAAGTCCTGCTGCATTTGCCCCAAGATCTACGAAATCCCAGGTGCCAATGGTGCTGGCTGCAACGATTCCAGGACCTGTCGCTACCCGGCTATGAGTTGTACCATCCGTAGGATCTATAACAATTCCCGGATCTCCGGCCATCCAGGCAGCTCCGATTTGTGTTGTGGCAGCCATTGTTCCCGAAATAGTTAGGTTTCGAAGTTCTGTGCCCGTACCGACTGGAAATGTAAAAGATGCTGCCGGAGCACCTAATGCATAATATTTTACATAGCCATTTATATTAGCACTATCTGATGCCCCAATGTATGTTGCTGCAGAAACCATTGAAAAGTATCCGGGAACTGCAGATCTCATTGTAGACCATCCCTGTGGTGTGGCTGCACTCAGATCAATGGAGAAATTACTTACTGCTTCCCAGCTTGAAGGAACATAATTGCCCTGGGCATAAATGGAATAGGAACAGAGACTGATAGTGATTGGTATAATCAGGATGAACTTAATCAGCCTGCATTTAGAATAAAGATTGGATACCATGAGGCTATAATTATATATCATCAGCATGTGTCATTCATTGCAAGAAAATAATTCGAAGGATGTTAAAGACAAACACTTCGTACCTGCATTGATAATTGATTTGACTGATTTATATTAAAATTTAAATAAACGTCAAAATTAGTTTGCTCATATGGAAACCACAATCACCCTATAGGGTGAAATAATGTCAATAACTACTGAGATGTTTATACTTAGTAGTTAGAAAAAGCTTCCTGATAATATGGAGTATACACCAAAGGCTGTGGTTTGCAATTGAATTGGCACAGCAAATACAATTCAACTACCCTCCAACAGTCAGTTCCACAACAAATCCCTTGTCGTATCGAATGTCTAATTTCCCTTGAATGGATTCCGCTCTCATTTTCATGTTCAGCATTCCCTGACCACTTTTATCGTTGACCGATTGAGGACTGCCGTTATCATGAATGATAAGTTTTAAATACGCCTTTTTATGGATTATCGAAATCCGGACCTTTGTAGCATCAGAATGACGTAGGATATTGGTCAATGCTTCTTTAAAGAGAAGATATATGGCCTGGCGTTTTGCTGTGTGAATTTTAATGGTATTATCAATACTGTCGCAATTGAAATCATAAGTAATTCCAGTTCGACTGAACAGCTTCGATGCTGCTGAACGCATTTTGTCAAAAAGTCCTTGATAGGTGTCTTTGCGGGTGTCAAACGTCCAAACAACATCCCGCATCTGTTCTACTGCATCCCTGCTCAGATCACTTATATTGATCAGTGATTTTTTTTGTTCTTCTTCTTTTGAATTATGAGCTAATAGCTGACTTTGCATAGCCAGACCTGCCAGGATACTTCCCACGTTATCATGCAGATCACTGCTGATCCGGATGCGTAATTGCGCCATCTCCTTCAATCTCCGGATCTTGCGCCGGTAAATTAAAATAATCGTATAGATAGCGGCAGCTATTAAATAGAGGCTCAATGGAATAGTAATCCAGGGATTATTATACCATATATTGTCTTTTGTAATCCTGAGCTTAAACGTCTCAGCGTTATAGTTGGATAAATTCCTGGCAGCACGGATCTGCAATTCGTAATTTCCGGGAGGAATATTGTCAAGCAGTATTTTTCCTTGTGTCGAAAATTCCGTCCAGTTATCATTTACACCCACCAGCCGATAACTGTAGAATGCATCCTTATTGTAATCTGGCAGACTGCATTCAATTTGCAATTGATCGTCAAAATAGCCTAATTGAATCTCCTTCAAAGAATCATAAATTCCCTCCAGATTGCGGGTTATTTTAGTCCTGCTATTATAGATTCCAGCATTCACAACCTTTAGAGAAGCATTGTTTTCTATTGGTCTTGAAAACTGAAGTTCACCGGGCTTAAACGCATAAAGTCCGTCACTGCCGCCAAAATAATACCTGCCATCGCTGGCATGAAATACAGACTGCCGGTTAAACTCCTTCACGGAGAGTTGATGATTTTCGGGTAAAAACAAGAAATCCTTAAGAGTAGTATCAAAATACAATAATCCATGATCCGTACCAACATAATAATTGCCGAGGCTGTCCTGGATCATGGAGAAGAATTTGCGATTATGGATCAGATCATTTTCATCGATCTCGGGGGCTTTATAAAATATTATATTGCCCGTTTTTAGATTTAGAGAACCCATTCCATCATTACATCCAAACCATAATCCACCTGGAAATAGCTTGAGAAAATTAATCGGCTTTGATGAATATGTGGATATGTTGAGGTCTTTCGGACTATAGTAACCCAATATTCTTCCTTTTTTAGATACTTTCAGGATTCCATTATTATCTGTACCTACCCAGAAATTCTCGTGGCGTTCATCAAAAATGATATCACCAACATCACCTAAAATATTGTAACGACTGACCAATTCATTTCCAATGACAAATTCTATTGTATGATTATTGACTAAATTGATTTTGTACAGGCTGTTACTTCGCCAGATATGAATCCAGAGTGTATCATGATCTAATATTTGATTACAATGCAAAATGAGCTTATCGGGACCGATAATTCGGGTTTTAGCATTTCGGAGGTCAATAATTGCATTGTTCCAAAGCAAGTGAGATTTCCAGTAGTTTAAACTATATGTCGCCTTAACAAGTTCAGATAGGGATTGTGTTTGTGGCAGAATATCGAAAGCCTGTTCGTTCGGTTTTTTAAAGGATATATCATAATAATAGGATAGATAGATGTTTCCTTTTTCGTCTTCTGCCAGTCCTCTGGTACTGATAATCGTGTTTTTATCATTTTTAGTCCGGACGGCTTGCTTAAAGTCTTTCGTTGCTTTGATCTTCTGATGTAGCCGATACAAATTTCGCTGGGTGGCCAGGATGATATCTCCATTTTTGAGACATAGTATTTTCCGTATTTCATAACTGAGGCTGTTAAATGCATTGTCCCTAACAAGGCTGCTGAGATTTGAGGAAAGATTCAGTATTGCACCAGTCTGGAGATCAATTATATTAAATTGCGAAGCAGTAGCCAATAATAATTGTTTTCGTTTTATTATAAATCGAACGTCAACATTTTTAAATTGTTTTGGCACACGGATTAACAAGTCAAATCGGTCAGTTTTAAAGTTCCAATAATAAATAGCGGAGTTTAATAGATCAATGAAATAAATGTTATCATTATCATAATAGTAAACTTGTGCTCTATTGTCGTTAATGTGTAAATTGTATTTATAAACTTTGCCATCTGCTTCGCTAAACCGGACAGCCATGCTGTCATTTAAAACCCAATAGTTACCCTTAATAAGTGCATAGGCGAATGCAGCTTTATTGAAACAGAGCCCATCAAATAAAAAGTGGGTTGATCCGGTGCTGTCAACCTGATAGACAAAATATCGTCCATGATGATTTTCGTAGACAGCATACCATGATTTCGTCTCAGATTGGATTAATGATAGCAAGGAGCAGCTATCTCCTAAATTGGATTCATGATATAACTTTCGTTTAGTAGGGTCGAAACTGATAATGGATCCTGTACTGGTTTCCTGTATTAATAATTTTCCGGAATTGTCCTTGTAAATTTGATTCAGTGACGGATTTATAGTTTTTAAATTCAGCGGATACTCTTTGCTATCCGTGGAATAGCGTATAAAATTATGACCATCGTAGACACAAAGTCCTCGGGTGGATGTGAACCAGATATACCCTTCATTATCCTCAACAACATCGTTGATTAATCCAAAATCTTCATGGTTATGAAGTTTCAGAACTTCGATCTCATAGTTTGTAGTGACAGTATAAAGCTGTGAAATCTGAGCTGACGTAAGGCCACAACTCAAATAGCAGAGTATTAACAGGAGTATGCGAATCACGAATAGCCGATAATTTTATTAGCTTGATTTACCCTTAATTAATTGCATCACCGCCTCTGATTTATTTTCGTTTAAATGTCGATGAATTTTCCCGACATTCTAACAGGCAGTCATAATCGAAACAACCGTTCTTCGGCAATTTCTTTAAAATTTTTATAGTCTGCTAATTTTTTCAGAATTTCTTTATGTTCTTCAGAATAAATATTTGTTATAGTTAACTTGATAGCTATTGGTTGGTTGACAATTCTAAAAGCAATTACTTGCTTTTTTCACCCTATGGGGTGATTGTGAAAAATTCAGCAGCCATATACTTTTGTTGATTAATGCTTTTGATTGTGAGATAAAGAATGCCGAAAATTATTGTTACCCAAAAGTAATTCCCATACAAAGATATTTGATTATGAATCTAAGTCGTTTTCCGATTTATCTTCATCCTGGGGGGATTTTAGATATGAATCCGAAACCATTGGTTTATAAGATTAAGTTGCATAGTGGGCATATTTATAAAATAAGAGCGATTCTTATAATGGGAGATAAGCTATTCTATCAATTATGGTTTCGTAGAAATTTACCCTTAGCTAACTGGAAATATCTGGCAGACTGCGACGATGAGCATTGCATAAAGGATCTTATTGATGGTTATTTTGGTTATATTTTGAGTTTAAAACAGATTAGTTGACCAGGCGACTGGGATTAATACGATTTGTAAAGCGTTTATATCATTTACATTATTACAAAAACAGAAATGCTCGCCCTTTTTAAGACTGAAAACAAAGATTTAAGTGAATGGACTTTGAATTTTGAAGAGAAGCTTCCGGTATATGCGTCACAATTAGGAATTGGCAGTGCGTTGTTAGAGGACGCTATCAATTGCTCAAAAGCCATCAGAAACGCAATTATTGAAGCCAAAATTGCACGGCTGCAATCAGAAAAAGCGAATGAAATGATTGAGGCAAGCCAGCAAACTAATCTTCCCGTATTACGCGGTGTAATTCAAAAACTAAAAACATCCAACTCCTATACGGATATCATAGGCAGTGACCTTCAGATTAATGGTGCCGATGTTTTAGCTGGAACTTCCAACATCAAACCGGTCCTTAGTGCAGAAATACAATCTGAAGAGCGGATACTGGTTCATTTTACCAAAAGAGGGTTTGATGGGGTAAATATCTATAGCCGCTCTCATGGTGAATCAAAATGGACAAAAATTTGTTATGAAAGCAATAGCCCTTATGTTGATAACCCGATAATTAGAAATGGATTACAGAACCGCGAATATTACTGTAAGGCCGTAATCGACGACATTGAGATTGGTAAACCAAGTAATATGATCAATGTTATTCACGCTTATTAAGAAATGGTTTGCTAGCAAAAAAAATGGGGGATTAGTTGTAGTGGGGCTGTCTTAACACGACAGTCCCTTTTTTTCTCTAACAAACCAACAATTCAATCGAACGATTTGAAGCGGCGTAATCTGAACTGAGGTAAGGGTAAAATTCAAACAGAGAAACGTTGTAAGCAAACCACAAAATCGTAGTTTATTACCTTATTTTACCCTGAATTAGTTGCATCACTGCCTCTGTTTTATTGTTCACTTGTAATAGGCGATACATTTTCTTGACATGGGAGCGGACCGTTTCTATGGAAACAAAAAGTTCGTCCGCAATTTCCTGATAACTCTTACTGTCTGCTAACATTTGCAGAATTTCTTTCTGTCGCTCTGTAAGAAGATTCATTTTGCTATGCCGGGCACCCATCAGATGGTTAACAATTTCCCGGGCTATAACAGGTGACATATATGAGCCTCCCCTCGCTACAATATGAATAGCATCTGCAATTTCATTCAATGTTGCCGTCTTTGAGAGGTAGGAGCAGGCTCCTGAGGATATTGCCTTCAGGATAATTTCTTCATCTTCTGCTACTGTGAGCATAATGATATTCAGGAACGCCCATTTCTTAAGGATAAATGGAATGGCTTCAATACCGGACATTCCTGGAAGACTAATATCAAGTAGTAAAGTATTGATATGACTTTGGTCAAAGTCTAATCCTGACGACAAAAACTGTTCAGCAGACTCAAAAGAATATCCCTTGATAAGATCAACTTGCAAACCTATGAAATCCATAACATGCCTCTGAACAGCAATATTATTTTCTACTATACTGACAGTAATTGGTTTCACAATTATTTTCGTTAAAATTAATGAATTATAACTTTCGAAAAATTTGATCTGGCTAATATTTAGCAAGTTTAAGTAATCGATTATTATTGCTTTGCAAAGTAATGGAACCTTTAAACAATTATGATACCAAATTTTAGATCCCATCAACATTAACTATCCCAATTAGTGAGCTATGATGCTAAGATTCAACAATCCAATACAAAACAGTCGTATCGTTTGAGGTTGTTAAATTGAAAATTTTCACCCTGTGGGGTGATTGTCAGAAAAATTGCGGATTTCTACATTTGCTTCATAAAATTCCGGTATATATCACTGCGCTTGTGCTTCCGATTTTTGAATAGTTAATAAAAAAAGGCGCGGGATCCATTTGTAATGTTTTAATAAATTAGAATAATTGCAAAATTAATAGAAAATATGAAGATGTATCTTGAATCATTGCAATTCAGTCTTAATTTGATTCGTGGTGAACTTAACCAATTAGAGTCAGTTTTATCAGAATTCAATAATGTCATCCCATTAACCGAATTATCTCAAGAAACAGAAACATTGGATGTAAGTCTGAATAAGGTAATTATAATTCAATCAAATTTGACGTTTCTGGAAACTTTGATACGGCGGAATGATCAGGTAATGACCGCCCGGCAGGTGACCAATCAGATATTTGAAAAGTATCCGGATTATATTCCTACACAAATACTGCAACCCATGAATTATATAGACAGGAAACTAAAAAAAACCTGTAATACCGGTAATCTGGAATTTCGGAAAATTCCTTATACGAGTACAATTGTCTATGGGCTGCAGGAGTGGATCGGAATGGATAATTTTTTTCTTCCGAAATATCTGACCCGTTCTATGATACTTCGTTAACTGGCAGGTTTATTTCAATTCCGTTGAATCGCTCTTGCAACTATAAACAACTATACTGGTTTTATTTCCATCAGGTAAAATATCAGTAGGCGCCTGTTTTCCACTTTCCTGAGTATTATCCATAAAATAATGAGTCTGAATTTTCGTGTTGCTTACCTCTGTGGGCTATTGATGTTTTTTTGCACCTGGATATCTAAGGCGCAATCACCGGGTGGTGTTGCAGGTCCCAAAATATGGTTGCGCGCTGATGTCGGAACAGGTACCTCTGCCAATAATGCCGGAGTAGCACAATGGAGTGATCAAAGTGGTAATTCCAATCATGTTCTGCAGGCAAGTATTGCACCCACATACCGGAATAACAGTACTGACAATATAAATTTTAATCCGGTTATTGTTTTCAATGGCAGCGGCCAGTATTTCACCAAAACAAGCGGTGTACTTGGAACAGCCAGTTATACCAATGCTTCATGCTACACGGTAGCATCAACAACTGTTGCTACCTATTCGAACATCATCATCGAAAATACCACTGGTGGTGGAGGGCAGGTAGGCCTCTTTCTTCCTTTTAGTGGTAACGTTTTATGGGATGGCGCTCAAAGCAACAGACTATCCGTGCCTTTTGCAACGAATGCCAATCTTGGCACTCCATATCTCTGGAACGGATGGAATAACAACAGCCTGACGAATAAAGAAGTATTGCGGAATAATGGTAAATCCCTGGCTACAGGCAGCTCTGCAATAAGCTACCAGGGCAACAGTCAGACAACCTATATAGGCGCAAATCCCAGTTCTCTGTTAACTCCTTATAATGGTAAAATCGGTGAGGTGATCTACTATACTGCTGCCTTGTCTGCCACCCAGAACCAACAAGTAGAATCCTATCTTGCCATTAAATACGGTATTACTCTCGACCAGACGAGTCCTCAAAACTATCTGGCCAGCGATGGCACTACAGTAACATGGAACGGATCTGCAAATTCTTCCTACAAAAACAATATTGCAGGAATAGGACGTGACGATAACACCGCACTAAACCAGTTACAAAGCCAGAGCATCAATACCGGCAGCCAGCTGATTTTCGGACTTGGTAGCATAGCAGCAAGCAATAGTTCCAATACCAATACATTCAGTGCAGACCTTAGCTTTGATGTTTGGGGAGATAATGGTCAGACGAGTGCATTTACGACCCCAATCATCAATGCCTTGCCAGCCCCTGTAAGCTATGCCAGCCGGATGAGCCGCATCTGGACTGTCCAGGAAACCGGAACAGTTGGAAATGTGCAGGTTGCAGTACCTGGTAATTTATTGGTTAATAATAGTGGAAACAGCAACTATTATCTGGTCGTGAGCAGCGACCCGACATTTGCCACAGGTAATACCTGGTACCCGCTCAGCAATTCAATAAGCATCGGTGGAATAGCCTGTAGCGCGACAACTGTGGATTTTACCACCGGACAATACTTTACAGTTGCGACACCGGTGCAAGCTCCCGGTGGTGTAACCAATGGCCTCGTATTCTGGGCGAAAGCAGACAATGCCGGAGTGACTCCGGGCAATATGATGACAGGCTGGGCCGATGTTTCTCCATATTTTAATACAATAGCTGCAGTAGGCGCAATGACGCTTCAGGCAGGCGATGCATCCCATAATTTTAACCCATATACAACCGGTTACTCCAGCAGTAAATATTTTTCGGGCAGTGATGTTAATATAGCTTCAGACTACAACACCAATGGCGTCGGATATATCTATTCCCCGCTTACTGTTTTTGGTGCTGCCAGAGCTACCAGCACAGGAATGGGAGCCATCACCGGAATTGATAACGATGCGACTTATGCCGCTGAACCTGGCTTTGGCATCAATGCGGTAAGTGCAATCAACTACCCCTATATATACCGTTTTGGCAACGGGATGAACCAGACGGCAAGTAATGCCATTATGAAGGCTACCCTCAACCAATCTTCTGTCTATTTGTACCAGCCGCCTTACAGCGCCACTAATAGTGGAACTGGCAATTTGCTGCTGGGGATTGATGGAAATCAGCAAACCATTGCGGGCCAATCTGCTGCCAGTTCTCTGGCAGGGAAAAACCTTCAGATTGGATATAGTGCCTGGCAGCTGGGAGTATTCCCTGGAGATATACAGGAGGTAGTGTGGTACAAATCAACTCTTTCCGCCACCGAAATTAACAGGGTAAATAGCTACCTGGCACTTAAATACGGAACAACCATTACTTCAGGATCCCCTACAAATTATGTCAGCAGCAATAATACTGTGATCTGGACAGGAGACGCGGTCTATCAAAACAATATAGCAGGAATTGGCCGCGACGATATTTCCGGCCTCAGCCAGAAACAGAGTCAAAGCGTTAATAAAGGGAACCAGATTACTTTGGCACTAGGCGCTGTAGTCAGCACTAATCAGCTGAATTCAGGAACGATTACTTCAGACAAGCAATTCCTGATTTGGGGCGATGATGCAGGAGCACTGACTGCAACCGCCAGTACTGGTTTGACTGTAGCACCCAATCGGTTTACACGGACCTGGAAGTTGCAGAATGCGAATGCTTTCGCACAGCAGGTAACCGTATATTTCCCGGCCTCCGCTTTTGCAAGCTTTGCATCACCAAACCTGATTTACGGACCAACAGCAGCGAGCCTCAGCAATGGCACTGCTACATTGATTGGCAATAGTGGTATTGTTAGCATCGGTGGAGTAAATAACTATGCTTTTGTTTTGCCTTCAGCAACTGTTGCCAGCGTTAACTTCTTCAGCTTTGCCGGGGTAGTTGGATTTCCGGGCGGTGTTTCCAGCCAATTGGTTATCTGGCACCGTGCGGATGCCGGGGTTACTGGCTCAACCGTAACAGCCTGGACCAACCAGGCCAGTGCCAACAGCGCCATTATTCCAGGTGGCGCTACTTCTCCCACTCTTATAAGTGGCGGATTGCCATCCACATTCAACTTTAACCCTTATCTGAATTATACAGCAAGCACGAATAGCCTGGTAAACAACTCAGACAACCCATTTACTGCAGGGGGTAGTTGTACATTATTCTTTGGCAGCCAGAATCTCAGTGGTGGAAAAATCATTGGGATAAACAAGGCTGGAACAACAGGTGTAAATCAATATGATGATATTCAGGTATATCCAGGGTTTGTTTACGCGGCAAGCAGTGGGCAGCAGCGGTTTTTTACACCAACACAGGCAAGTCTGCCTACGTCTATACTTCAATTTAATATCAGCAACACACCCGCACAAACGGGTATCAGTAATATGAACAGCACTATTCTGAGTTCTACCATGGCTCAAAGCCTGGGCGGACTTGGCTATGTGCTTGGATCCGATGGAGCCATGGGAGGAAATGATGCAAGTTTTACCGGTTCCATATCAGAAGTGATCGGCTACAACAGGATTCTGACCGCAGTAGAAGCTCAGAAGGTAAATACCTACCTGGCAATTAAATATGGAGTAAGCTTAGGTAGTACCGCCACACTGGTTAATTATCTCAACAGCAGCGCCACATCAACATCCAACGGAGTTGTATGGACAGGTAATGCGGTATACCAGAATAATATTGCTGGTATCGGTCGGGACGATAATGCCACTTTGAATCAATTGCAGAGTCAGAGCATCAACTCAGGCAATCAGGTTACGGTGGCTGCAGGTACTGTGGCTGCCAGCAACCAGTTAAATACAAACCAGGTTAGCTCTGATTTGCAATTCCTGGTTTGGGGCGACGATGCTGCAGCCTTAGCTGCAACTACCGCCACCGGATTAACTACCGCACCAACACGGCTCACAAGGGTTTGGAAAATACAGAATACGAATGTGTTTGCCCAACAGGTGACAATTTATTTTCCTGCCACAGGTTTGTCCGCTTTCGGATCACCAATTCTGATTTATGGAGCCAGTGCGGCAAGTTTAAATAATGGCACTGGCAGCCTGATCCCAAATAGTGGAATGGTTACAATAGGTGGCATCAGCAACTATGCGTTTACAGTGCCGGCAGCAATTATTGGAACTATTGGATTCTTTAGTTTCAGCGGAGTAACGGTGGCACCCGGAGGTGTTACATCGGGTTTAAATCTCTGGCTGAAAGCAGATGCGGGCACTTCAACAACAACCAATGCGGCAGCAAATGCTTCCTGGACCAATCAGGCACCTGTTGCAGATGTTTTGGCAGCACCCAGTGGACAGCCACTTTATAAACTTGGTTCCACAACCGATGGGTTTGACTTTAATCCCTCTCTGACCTTTAACGGGTCAAATAATTATTTTGCGGGCAATAACTCATACGGCATTACAGGAACCAGTCTGTTCACATCGTATGCGGTAGGCAGCCGGGCCAATATTTCGACGATCCACATGCTTTGGGGGCAAAATGGATCAGGCAGTACGGCCAACGTAGCCTCATTCTATATGTCTGCTACCAATACCACTCCGAATAATGTGACATCTGTTGATGGTTCTGGCACAATAGGCCCTAAGGGCGGTATCGTGCAACACCTGGCCAGCCAGCCGTTTTTAGTAGGAGTGAATCGGTCGTCACCCACTACCTTCCAGATGTACAATAACGCTGCTGCTGATGGTACGGCCGGCAATATGGGAAATGTTGGCACTTTTGGGGGCACATTTCTGAACCTGAACCTGAACATCGGCGCCAGAACAGACTATTTCTACAGTGGTAATATCGCCGAAGAGATCATTTACGGACGATCACTTACCAGTCCGGAAGCGCTGAAAGTAAATAGCTACCTGGCCATAAAATATGGATTTACCATCGATCAGACATCCCCGCTGAATTATCTGGCATCAGATAGTACGATCACCTGGAATGGCATTGCCAATGCTACTTATAAAAATAATATTGCCGGAATAGGGAGGGATGATAATTCAGCACTCCTGCAGAAACAGAGCCGGAGTATTAATACTGCTGCAAAGGCTAATATGATTACCATGGGCCTGGGTAGCATTGCAGCCAGCAATGTTCTTAATAGTAATGCTATTGCTTCGGATAAGTCATTTATGATCTGGGGGGATGATGGTACCAGCGTTACATCCAGTACCCAAACCAATTTGCCCCCTGGCGTTGGTACAACCGGCTGTGCTGTCCGTTTAACTCGACAGTGGAAGCTGCAACGCACGGGCTCTGGAATAGGAGCCGTCCAGGTAAGTATAGATATGAACAGCACCATTTCGCTGACAGGACTTACTGCAGGAGATTTTGATCTCCTGATTGATAAAGATGGGGACGGGAATTTTGCTACCGGTGCAGTAACAGCTATTGATGCCAGTAGTTTCAGCGGCGGTGTGGTCACTTTCAATGGAGTAAAATGGGATGCCGATGGCAGTGGCAGTGATGTATTTACGATCGTGATCAATAAGAGCAGCTTTAGTCCGGGCCCGGTTCTGGTAGCTTCCAGCAGTGCCGTAACTGCACCCCTTGCCAGTTGTCGCACCAGCGATGGTTATCTGCAATTTGTGGATGCTGTAGGAACACCGACAAAAAAGTACCTCCAGATTTATACCAATGGCAATACCGGCTACAACTTCAGTGCCCTTGCCGTCAATAATAATCCGGTTATTGGCAATCAGATGAAAACAGATGGTACAACGAATACCACTGCACTCTCAAACAGAATGTACACTATTACCGATTCGGGCACGAATAATTATCCGGCTGGTATGACTGTCAGAATCTACTTCCAGACCTCGGATAGTACGGCTGCTGTGGCAGCACTCGATCCTGCTGTGACAGGGGGGAGTTTCTCGGTCAGATGGTTCAAATTGCCGGGTTCTGTTTCAAATGCACTTGCTGCCCAGACTAACACCGGGATTGCAGGGGCTACTTATCTGACGCCCAGTACTTATGGAACTGAGAACGGTCTTAATTATGTGGAGTTTACAGGTATCACCAGTTACAGCACATTTGGCCTGGTTGCCAAGAGGGGTACAACGCCCCTGCCCGTATCACTTCTGAACTTCAGGGGTATTTCAACTGATTGTAATGCAATTCTGAGCTGGTCGACGGCCACAGAACGAAATATTCACAGCTTTGTTGTCGAGGCAAGTATGGACGGTAGCAGCTTTTTGACCGTTGGTACAGTTTCAGCTAGGAACAATCCTGGAGGTTCAGATTATCGTTTCACCTACCTGTTACCAAACAGCGGGAGCATATACTTCAGACTGAAGTCTTTAGATAATGATGGACTCTTCAGCTACAGCCCGATTGTCCTGGTAAGTAGCAGCTGTAATAGATTGCAAAAGATTTATGTTTTCCCGAATCCTACTAATGGTTCTGTTACTGTTCAGGGGCTAACGATTGGCAGTCGGCTGGAATTGTTTGATATTACTGGAAAGAAATTGAAGGAGTATAAAACTACAGGCAATAACGAGGTCATTGATTTGTCGGCTTATGCGGAGGGTGTTTATACGTTGCGTATACAAGACTCATTTCAAAATGTGAATTATATTAAATTAATAAGGAAATAGAATCTGCTTCCTGTTATTGTGCTTTTTAGAGTAAAGAACAGATCTTAATAGTTAAAGGTGTATTATAGGAAGTCCTGCATGCACAATAGTGTATGCAGGATATTTTCTATATTCCTGAAGGATCATGCATTGGGCCACCACCTCTTTGAAAGCGCAGCCCGGTAATATCGCTATGCTACAGGTGAAGGCATTATGCCTTAAAAATGGCAACAACCCTATTGGTGCTATTGATGCCTATACCGAGCTGCTCAGGGTGAAACCTTCGGCATTGGTTGCCTACGAACTAATGGAACTTCAGTACAGCGTGCAGCGACTTTTGGAATGTGCGGCAATAGGACAGCAGGTGCTATGGCAGATCCATATAGACAGCAATGCACTTGTACAGTATACTTTGGATGGCAAAACCACAATGCAGACACAGCTTAAGGCAGCCATCTACAATGTTTACGGACTTGCCCTGAGTGACCTTAAACGCCTTACCGATGCGGAAGCTGCGTTTGAACAAGCCTTACTGGTGGACAAAAACTACGCTCTTGCACAAAAAAACCTCGCAACATTAAAAGAATTAAAGAGAATTTTCCAGCAGCATGACAAAAGCTGAATTGAATGGAAACCAGCGGCTGTCTCACTTTTAAATATCCAATCTTAAATTTTTAGTATGAAAATAGTTTCGATCACCTTGAGCTTAGTGGCCACAACTCTGGCAGCAATGGCACAAAATGCCATTTCCGGCCCAATGGGCTTATACGGCCAGAGTTACAATGCCGCCACCACCATTGCCAGCGGAGGCAGCGTGCTGGTAAGCACCGGGGGCAACTGGTACCTGGGTGGCAATATAACCAGTGCAGATAAAGGCAATCCCAATACACCCACCGCAACAGGTCGGACAGAGGTAATTACGTTTGCTAATACCGGCACCTATAGCAATGCCGCAACCACCGCTGGCACGAGTGGTAATGTAATCGATGGCTATGCTGCTACAGCAAGCAGCATTTCATCGGCTTTTATTCTGCCATTAGGCAATGCGACCACCGCGTACCCGTTCACAGTGCCGGCATCCACAGCTGTAGCAACTGCCTATTTTGATGGTTCCGGCAGTACGGTATCCACAACTGTGACCGGCAAGTCCGCAACGGCATTCAGCCCATACTATGATGTTCCTGGCAGTCTCAGCGCCGCTACTTATACCTTAAGCTACCCCGGTGGTCTTACCTCCGGTACGAATTCGGTGTTATTTTCCCCAAATGGTAGCAGCTATTCATTCGGTGCTAATATTTCGCCCCTTTCAACCACGGCCTCAACTACAACAGCCTCACTTCGCGCAGCTTCTGCCACCAGGCTTTATCTCGCAACATCGCTTGTTACCCTCCCCCTGACCCTGCTCAGCTTTAAAGGCAGCAGCACCAACTGCAACGCAATGCTTGAATGGCAAACCGCAGGGGAACAAAACCTTTCAGGCTTTGAACTGGACTATTCAAATGATGGTAATCTATTTACTAAAATCGCCTACGTTTTGGCGAAAAACAGCCAGTCGGGTGCAAATTATAAATTTACATATGCACAGCCTGGCGACTATGGCTTTTACCGCCTGAAGATAATTGACAGAGATGCCTCGTCAGCAATTGGCAATACAATTGCCGTACGGACTTCATGCGGTAATTCGTTCAGTTGGTCGCTTGCCCCCAATCCTGTGACGGGAGGAAGCAGCATTGGACTAAATATTCTTAGTGACAAAGACCAGACAATAAATGCAACAGTATATACGATGTTAGGGCAAAGGGTCCTTTCGCAACGATTCAGCGTTATTACAGGAACTACTACCTGTAGGATGTCACCTCAAAATATCGCCCCGGGAGCGTATCTGATAGCAATTACCGATGATAATGGAAACCCAATTGGAAATGTCCGGAAATTACTGATAGGGTTCAACTAACATTTCATATTGTCGTACAGCAAGTTCTAGTTGTTATTTCAACAAAAAATAACCATAAACATATATGCTTCGTTGCAAAATGCCTTGATCAATTATTAATAGATGGGGTTAGATGGTAAGGATGGCAGTCTAGTGTGAATAATGGTCGTCGGGTAAAACCGGCGGCCATTTTTTAGTTTTAGGGTACTTTCTCGATTAAATTCTAGGTTCTTGTATTCTGAGGATGTATTCTATTTCATCTGCTCAATGTTTCAGTATAATGTAATCCGGTCATTATTCATGATTTGGGTAATACAACATTTCGCATGTAGATATTAATAATTTTCACTTTGTTAACTCTATGTTAGCCACCATGAGAATGGTATCGTTAAGGGCTAATTATTAAGGTTTACAAATCAATATTTCACCCTGTAGGGTGATTGTGGCCGGCGAAATGAGATTCTAATTTTGCATCATAAAAACAAAATCTTTCAATAATTAATCTAAAAAAAATCCGATTAAACCTTGTATAATTTTAACTACATCTGTTTTTCATTTTATTTATTTAATAACTACATGCTGGATTGATATGAAAATGACACTTGATTCAACGCATTTGAGTGTTGCCCACATCCGTCAGGGGTTAAATCAGATTGAAAAAGTAGTTGTCCATCCCAAAGGAGCGTATATGGCAAGTGAATCTATGAATATCAATCACGCTATACGTTTAATTAACCTTCTTTGAATGACACATTTGAAACCAGACTAAATTTTTTACCCGAATCAATGTTAGATCAAAAGGATGTGGTAATGAAAACAAAACAAATTACTGTGAATCATCTTGGCAAGCTCTCTGTTTTTATTCCCATCCAGATATTAAAGCTCAGTACATGCATCGACCGTAAACTAAAAAAATGATGCAGCAACAATGAATTGGTAAGCCGCAAAGTACCTGATTCATATTTAATTATTTATAGATTACCAAACAGTTTCTCCTTTTGCACTTTCAAAATATTTCATAGCATTAAAAAATTTATTCTAAGTGGTGATTGTTCTGAATAGCAATCCTACTAACCGTAAAAATTAATAATTTCTTTTTTTATAACTAAATACTGTACAATGGTCGATTATTACTTGTTCTTTCGCAAACTGCTTCAAAATAGTAAAGCAGTAGCCCTTCTGATGGTCTTGCTACTCAGTAGTTTACTATCTGAAGCTCAGGTATCATGGTCGAACCTGACGTCTACGAACTTATCACAATGTTCTTCATCTGGTGATTTCAGGATCTGGGTTCAGAATGCCACCCCTACTGCGGATAGCAATATAACAATTCGGCCAAGCTTCCCGGCCGGTGTTACTATTGTTGCATTATCTATTGTAGATAGTAGTAGCTTTCCTACAGGAGGAATTACATTCAACGGGACCGATTTTATCATTACTAATCCTGTTCCTTCCAGCGGCATTGTTGATATTCGGTTTAAGTTAACTGCGAATTGTGCATCTGCTGTCGGGACAAAATCAAATAATTATAGTTTTCGGATTTCCGGGACTCCTGCAGGGTCTGCCGGTACATCTAATGCTTACTCAATAAATAATGCAGTACTCAGCATAACTTCTGTGACCAACACCGCTTTAACGAATGTAAATGTGTTAGATAGCTTCAGCCAATGTGTTACGGTTATTAATGGAGGTAATGGCACCCTTGACAGCCTCACCCTGAACCTTGATTCCGCAGCTGTATCATTCAGTAATCTTTCGATTACCACGGGTGGGGCTACGGTACCTGCTACATTTATACTTGGAACTAACGGAAAGGTCAGAATATTTCCCACCACGCCTTTGGCATTGAACAGCTCCATACAATTATGCTATACCGTTAAGATAAGGCGCTGTACACCCAGTACCAGAAGCATTAGTGCCAGCTGGGGCTGCGGAGGGAGCAATTGTATCACGAGCAATATAGTCAGTAGTGGCTTTACAATCAATGCGGCTGCACCTGTAGTAACGACTATATCACGTGAAATAGGAACGGCCAATTCTTGTATTATTGGACAGACAAGAAATTATCAGTCCGTGATAACAAATACAGGAACAGTGCCTGCAAATCTTAGTATGGTTCAATTCGGCAATATGAACGATGGCGGCGGTGCTTTTGCAAGTTGGCAAACAACAGTAATGAATCTGGCATCACTGGTTATTACAACTTACACCAGTGGTGTCCCTTCTTCATATACAATACCGAGTGGCGTTTTGGGTACTGGCTCCGATAATAATGCTGTCAACACAGGCAATTGTGCACATAATCAACCAGGTGGATATCAGCTTAACTGGGGGACAACTAATCCTTATATACTTCCGGTGGGAGATAGTATTGTTATTAACTGGTCGCAAACACAATGTGATAATACCGGGGGAGATTGCTCGGTAACACCTGTATCATCAAACTTCCATTACAAAACTGCTACCTCTTATTATTCGCTTAACAGGGGTACCTGGGCATATTATAGTAACCAATGTGGCTCTGGTTCTTATAATACCTGGTCGATTGCAGTCAATTCACAATATAACCTTAGCGCGAATATTAAAAACAATTCTGTACCTGCTCAGGTAGTGGGTGCAACTACCTTCAAGGTAAGTGGAAATGCGTTTATCTCAAATTATATTTCACCGGGCGGATCCAACAGAATTGCTCAGGTTGACATTCAGGTTCCGTCAGGAATAAGTTTAGTATCAGGATCTTATCTGCTGGCAACAGGGTCCTGCGGGGGGGCTGGCAGCGCCTCATTGCTTGCAGGTTATCCACTGATGCTTTCCGGCGCAGGTCCCGGAGGTACAAACATTATCCGGTTTAGATATAATGCCACTGCCGGTGGAGCCTTTAACACAAATAATGTTAACTGGTCTGCTACCTTGAGCAATTCCGGTGCTGTGTGCGGCATTCAGAACATTGTTACAACAGCAACAGGAGCTGGAGATACTACCTGTGCTGGTTATGCCCGTGTAATCCAATGCGTGACCTCTGCAGTAAATTTTGTTTGCCCAAGTGCAACCTGCGCTTCCGCTTCACCTATTTCCACTTATAACCGTCGTGTTACCCGTGGCTTACCGGATAATGATCTAAACTGTTTGCCGGACGCTACTGGCTCGCTTGATACCACGAAAATCTCTTTGAATTATTTTCGTTCAAATGATACGTTGCGTACATACATGAAATATGCCGTATTCACAGATGCTACCAATCCAAACTGGAATATTGCGCAGGCAGATTATCGGTTTAATCAGGGTAAATGGAATATTGCGGGCAGTCCTTCAATAGCACTAAAAAGAGGCAGTAGCAAGTTCAACATCAACGGTTCTACCATTCAGGTAGGTGCTACCCAACAAGACTTTGTGGCAAGCTGGAATAGCAGTCTGCCAGTTGGCTGGGGTACTTATCAGGCAGGTGATACCATCGAAGTACAACAGGATTATGTATGGGTGGATCCTCCTACAAATACTCCATATTTTAATACAGTAGTTCAGGGTGCTTTAACTCAAACTGTTTATATGGCACAATCAGCACCGGCTACTGGCATTTGGACTTATACTGGTGCTGCCAAGAATTCTTGTCTGTCCTTGAACTATGATTATTATTTGACGGGATATACGATGGCAACCGTATCCGTTGCTTCAAGTACGTATAGTACCAATGGGTGCACAAACATTAATTTTTCAGTCCAGATAAATAATGCTGGTCCGGCTTACAGTTTTCCGTATGAATATCGCCCCATAGCGGCGGTGGATACTATTTCCGTCAATATTCCAACCGGTTATAGCTTCTTAAATACCAGCTTTGTGGGACTGCCTTATGGTACTGTTGCAGGCGTTACCCCTACGATTGCCAATGTGGATGCGTTTCGGACAATAAGTGGCACTAAAGTGACCTATAATCTGCGTGGTATGGCTTCAGCATTAAGTATGTATCCCATCGCTAATACTAATTCATTCAATTTGAATTTTAATGTAACACCAACACCATGTGTTGCTGCATCCACAAGTTTGCCTGTTCACGGAGCGATACGTGCCTTAATATACAGTCAGCCTAATCTGGCTACGGATAGTATTTTGTATAATAATACTACCGGGACTTTAACAAATACAAAAGTAAGTCAGACAATATCTGTCCCTGTAAAGTCTAAAACGCCTCCAAGTGGTTCAGATTCATTCGCTGTAATTTTAACCAATACCAGTCCTACTGTAAGTATTCTTAATACCTGGATATATCTTAAGGGAATCAATGGAAATATTGCCTTCGGAAGTGTAAAGAAAAATGGTGTCGTTGTTACACCTACCAGTGGAGGTTTCTATTCATTAGGTAATCTGGCAATCGGAGCAAATAATAGTCTGATTATTTATGCATCTCTTACTTCCTGCACCGCAGACAGCTTTAAGGTATATTATGGTGGAGATTGTGGTGGAGTTCCGGCTTCATTTGCTGCGATTGGTTGTAAGGACAGTTCAATCCTTAATTTGAACCCTAATGCTGGCGGTATTCAGGCATTATTGCAGCCATTAAATGATGGAGTTTCCTATAATTTTTGTGCCCCCTTTACTGTAACATTTGATGTAAATAGTACTGTAATTGGAGATGCAAAGAATATTACAGCAGACTTTACACTACCAGTAGGATTGAGTTATGTACCATCTTCAGTAAGATATAAGTTTCCATCAAGTGCTAGTACTTATACGACCAGTGCTTATGCGCCAACACTAACGGGTAGTACACTACACTTCAATATTACAGGCGGTTCTAGTATTACGAGCAGTATACTTACTGATAGTTTGCTCACGGGGGTTTATAACACTACAAAGAGCACCGTTAAAGTACAATTCCAATTGGCCAGTTCGTGCGGCGTTAGTGAGGGTGCTGCTGTTCCGGTTCAATTTAAAGGGAATAACGGATGTGGTAGTCCACTTTCTTCAGTAGGTTTAACTACGTCAAGTCTTGTATTCAATGATTTCCCTGTTCCCAATTATCTAACATATATAGTTGATAGTAGGGCAGACACTATTAAAAGTTGCACTGCCGGTAGCAATGTGCATGTAATTATTAAAAATCTAGGTCCTGCGGTTACCAGTAAGTTGGATATTATTAAAGTTACATTGCCAAACCCTGTCCAGTTCCAGAGTTATGATACTGTCGCAGGTAATGTACATAATGGACCTGCAGTTCTTCCCGGTGTTATCTACAATTTTGATAACACCAGTACGTTATCCTGGCCGCTGATGGATTCAGTAGCTGTCAATGACAGTGTTGTCTTTAATTTCAAGACCAGTCCGAACATGTCATTGACTTCATGGCCGGAGTCCAACATTTTAATAAGTGTAGGGCGTACCATCACTAAAACCTGTGGCACAGATACATGTCTGGTTTATAGTTTTAATGGTAATGCCCAGGTTCTTCAAAGCATAAATATTCCTGCAACGCTACCTCTCTCACTCGTAGCTGCCGGGCAACAGAAAAACCTTTCTTACCAGAATTGTAGTGATGGTGCAGGGGCGCTGTCATTCTTTGACACCTTAAGTAATGGCAAAATTTATATGAAGATATTCCCGAACGGAAATACCGGATATAACTTTACCAATACCGCCATCAATCTGAATACACAGGCAAGCCTGCATCTTAATGATGCCTGTTGCTATGCGACGGCCATCATGCCTCGCGCCTATCAGGTAGTGGATGCAGGAACCAATAATTATACAGTGAATGGCGGAATGAAAGTTCGCTTGTATTATGCCATTGCCGATACTACTAATGCACTGGCTATTCTGAATACAAACACAGTACCTAATGTTAATACCAGGTTCCGTTGGTTTAAACGAAGTGGAACCTATGCCCAATTACTGCCCGCACAGGTAGCTGGTGGTATCGCAGGAGCGCAATATCTGGTGCCAACAGGGCGTGGAATTGAAGGTAATTTGAACTATGTGGAATTTTCAGGCATTACCTCCTTTTCAACTTTTGGAGGAGTGGCTTACGAGGGGGCGACTCCATTGCCCATTAAGCTGGAGCACTTTGATGTAATCCCAAATTCTTGTGGCGTTGATGTAAACTGGAAGACAGCCATGGAACAACATTTGAGTTCATTTAGTATAGAAATGAGTGAAGATGGCGGCCGGAATTATGCTATTCTGAAAGAGGTATCGGCAACCAATAGTTACAGTGGCAGCAGCTACACCAAATCTATCCTTGGATTGAGTAGTGGAATTAAACTGTTCAGGTTGAAAATGTCTGAACAGGATGGAAGTTCAACTTATGGTCCTACTGTGGCTGTTACCTTGAATTGCCAGAATGGGGTGATCAAAGTGTATCCGACAGACAATACTACGGGGATATTGAAGGTTGAGTTGCCTGAAGGCTATGAGCAGGCGGAGATAAGCCTTATTAATTCCTTAGGTCAGAAGTTAGCGGTGAGTATGATGGTACGTGATCTTTACCGGGAAGTGAATCTGAAAGGCTTGCCAAGCTCCAGCTATATCCTGATCATTAATAATATAGGTGAGCGCAATTATTTTAAGGTGAATTATCATTAAAGAATCTGTTGGGAATAATATTAGATTGAATGGGTTAGGAGGATTTAGCAGTTTAGCTTGAATGATGGTCGTCGGGTAACACTGACGGCCATTTGTCTTTTATGGGAAAAGATGGAACTCTAATATTTGAAAGTCTGTTCAATCAAAAGCAAATCTTCGAGGTAAAAGTTCGATATTTCCCCGCTTGCTCCCACTATCTTCTTTAACCAAAATCTGTTTGTCAACTAAATCCTGAATATCCCGCAAGGCAGTATCCTGGGAGCATTTGGCAATTTTTGACCACTTGGATGTTGTCAACTTACCTTCAAAGCCATCCAGCATTTTATTGAGCAGGAGCCTTTGCCTTGTGCTAATTTGCATATTGGCATTTGTATCCCAGAAGCGCGCTTTGTTGAGAACTACTGCCAGCAACTCGTCAGTTGCAATCAAAGCCCTGTCTAAGCATTCTAAGAACCACAACAGCCATTTACCTACAAGAAGAAGGACCATGTTGACCATACAGGGAAGAGTTAGTCAGAAGGCTTTAAAGCATTTGATTCCTGATGTTGAGGATATGCAACCCAATGCGCGATGGTTTTTTGTTGATTTTAGCAATGACTCCATCCCCAAAAACAGGAAGTTCGACGTATTGTTGAAAGGTGAGAATAGGAAATTGGTTCCCTGGACTACTAAAGTGAAATTGACTCATATACTGGATCAATTTGGTCACTCATTACAACATATACCTCTTGGATATAAGACGGTTTGTAAGTTCGAATTCTCCCCTAGCATTCCTGAATCTGTAAAGGGATTGAAAGCGCTTGACGGCTGGGATTATAATTCAGATTCGCTTTCTTTTGCGTCACATGAAGATATTAATTTGAGTAGTCCTGATGCAATTTTTAATGATCTATTGTCAATTGCTTATTTTGAATTAAAGAAAAATTTTGCAAAGACATCAAGAGCTTTGAGCGGTGATGACGTAGTCAATTTATTGATTCACGATTTTCATACTAAACCTGAAAATGCCCGGAATATTCTATCCCGGCTTGTACAACTTGGGAAAATCAGAAAGATTCAGAATGATGAAATTGAATTTGCTGAGGTGTGAAATTACTTTAATGCATTCAATCCATCAGGCTGCATGTATTCATTAGCTAATTCTCAAATCGCCCCCAGTGCCATTCAAAATTCTCCTTTCCCGGCCAATACTTTCGGTCCTCCGGAAGCATGATCTCTTTCCCCTCAAACTGGGCTAAGCCAAACGGACCTGATTCTATAACATCCTTCGCCATTCGCATACGATAATCCGAATCGATGGTGATCAGAAAACGATCAAAGGCCCTGTGTAGATTCGGGCACAAGGAAATGCCATTACTGATCGTATCATTTCTGGACTCAGAAAAGGGAACGATATGACAGGCATCAATCATCTGCACCGATCTTGTGACCGTTACTCGCATCCCTGAAATGCAACAGGTATGATTATAGATCGCTGGCACCACTCGTTTGAATACGCCTCCACGAACAAACAATTCTTCTTCATCGGCAGTCGCCACCTGATTTTGATATATGAAGGCAGGCTCCGAAAGGATCTGTTCACTGATCGTATCAAACAAGCCTGGCTGCACCGATGCATTCAAGGTCTTGCCCGGAAAATACTTTTGCATCAAAGCCGATTGGAACCATGCTCGGGCTACAGGATCTATTAGCAGTTCGAATAATTGAGTATCGAAATAGGCATAGGCCACCACCTGTTTTAGCTGCGAAAAGCTTTTGATGGAATGGGAAGAAGTAAGAACGATCTCCGCGCCTGCGCAGGTCCGGAGATGCCAGAAGCCACTGCTTTTCAAATGGTAAAAGGGCAATGCGAAATTGGAAGTGGCACGGGGATCAGCGAGGATATGAAACAGGTCTTTAAATTCCAGTACTAGTTCTGGCGTGATTGCAATCTGATTATCGCGAATTAACCCTTGATCCATCATTTGCAGAATTGCCAGGAGCAATACCGGTTTATGTGGAGCCGGATATCCCTTGCTTCGATCCACCTTAAGGGATAGGAATTTCTTGAGATATACCTGCAGCATGGAGGTGAAATGTACGGTTTGTAAAGCAGTTGGAGTTCTGTGGAGCTAATTGATTATAACACCACTAATTCAGAGAATGGATTCGCGAAATCACTTCGATCCTGATCTAATTCATTGCAAATGAACTAATTTACCCAGCATTATAAAATCCCCTAAACCCAATGCTACAAACCCAACCAGCATTCAATTATGATGTGCCTCGGATTCACCGAATAATGGTTTTATTACTGTTTGTATTCCTTACAATCATCAGCTTACCGAATCCTGGTTTTGACGGCAATTTTTGGATCAACTGGTCCAACTATGAACTCGCTCACGGTCTGAGCAATACCTATGGTTCCGGAACCGACTATCCACCTATTTACCAATATGTCCTTTGGGTTTTTGCCAATATTGCAGGAACGGAACCAAGCATTCATCGCTGGGTGGGTGCGCTCCGAATAGTCACCTATGTGGCTGAGTTCTGGTCTTTATGGCTTGTCTACAAATGGATTGACAAGCGCCTTTCTTACCTGTTTCTACTTCTGTTCTCTTTTTTAAATATTGCTTTTGCCTACAATAGCGTCATCTGGGGACAAATAGACGGGATGGCGGCAGCAATAGTCTTTGCGTCTCTTTATTTTCTATTCAGGAGGGATTTTGTACTGAGTGCCTTGCTGATGGTTGTGTCCCTGAATATCAAGCTCCAGACGGTGATCTTTGTGCCGATGTGGGGCTTGATGAGCTTCGCTTCTCTTTATAGCGGTCGAAAATGGATGCCTTTGCTAAAAGTGGTCGCGACCATCATCATTTCCCAAATTCTTATCCTGCTTCCCTTTATGTTTGGTAACCTGGGCATTGCAGCGGTTTGGAAAAACGTTTTTGGGGCAGTGGGCGCATTCCAAATTGTCAGGTTGAATGCCGGCAATATGTGGGCATGGATCGTACCGGCCGACCAACCTCAATCGGATTTATTGCCTGTTTTTGGGGCTCTGAATCGTAACCAGGTCGGACTGATAGCGTTTTGTCTGGCATCCGCGATCGTTTTGTGGCCGGTATTGCAACATACCATACGGACATTTCGAAACAGGGAAACGCCTCCCGTAAATCGGGAAATGGTGTGGCTCACGGGTGCTGCCATCACGATCGTGTTCTTTTTCTTCAATACCCGTATGCATGAACGGTATCCGCATATGGCCTTTATTTTTTTGACGGCGTATGCTTTTTATCAGAAGCGGTTCGGATTATATGGCCTCTTTTCCATCGCTTATTTCCTGAGCCTGGAAGCGGTAATGCAATGGCTACGGCTGGAGAACTATGGCACCTTAATTTTTGATGGCAGATTTAACGCAGTCCTGTTCCTGAGCAGCCTTGTATGGATGGTAATTCTATTATACCGTCAGGCGAAGAATCGGTATGGAACGGTTAAATGACAGCTTGGAATTTATTAGTGGAGATCAAGGCCGGCCTTACTGCTCAGCCGCTGTTGTTTCTTTTGATCAACAACCCAACCGGTCATCCTTTATCTCCCATGGTCGTACCCAAGGGGGTGAACCAGGTGTGACCCAAGGTGTTGCCCCAATGTATTGCCCCAATCTTTGTCCCCGCCATTCGGCGGGACAGGCATTCTGGAAGAATCTAAAAGGTACCTGCTACCATCAATGGATGGTCTTACTTTGAAACATGATGCCAGAAATTGGATCCTTCCAGGATGACAAAAGTCGCTGTGGACGGTCGCTGTGGACAGTCGCCTTGGAGGGGCACAGCAATACGACGGATTCCCAAAAGAACAAAATCGCTGCTGCATTTATTACAATGCAGCATCCTTTTAAAATGATCCATGATCATAAACGAATACATTAACATCATGCGGCATGATCTTTTATTGGTTTAAAGAAAGTATTCAAGTAACCATTCACGAATGGGTTCTATTTCCAACTTTTAGTTGGAAATTATTTTTTATACCCGATCCAAAACCGGAAGGCCCCAAACCCTTTCGCACCATAAATTATGATGACCATTACAAAAAAATTAGGGATCTGGATGGACCACGCCAGCGCACATCTGATGCCATTTCCAATAGAGGAAGTATCTGATACAACGATAGACGAAGGTGCTGAGCCGGGAGGCGAAGGCAATGCAGGTGATATTCATATCCATAACAAAGAACAACACCAGGAATCCGCTTACTACAAACAACTGGGCGAGGCCATTATTGGTTATGATGAAGTCATCCTGTTCGGACCTACCGATGCAAAAACAGAACTGTATAACCTCTTAATGGCCGATTCCCATTTTGAGAAAATCAAGATCGAAGTAGAACAAACAGATAAAATGACCGAAAACCAATTGCACGCGTTTGTACGAGATTATTTTTCTAAGAACTGATAAACTTTTCAGCAGCCTGAGCCGTACATCTATAACGCAAGGGCAGGATGCACTTTGAACTGTTCCCAGTTAATAATCAGGATTTAGAACAGTAATTAGTTCCATACAACTGCAATAATAAACGCCGGGATTCCCGGTATCACACATGAGTCCGACATCATGCGGGGAATCGCATGCCGAAGGTCCATTATTTAACATTTAATCCCCGAGCAATTTATGCCTCAAATGCCTGCTGCATGGAATAAACTGGTCACCAATGCCGGCGACCAGGCTGTTTTTATGGCAACGTTTTCTCGCAATCTCTTTCAACGGGATTTTGAGTGGAATGAAGCCATCCGGCAATGCTATATCATCGGTTATAAATCTGTTGGTCTCGTCGGCATTACCGGCTTCATTCTCGGCTTCGTACTTACCCTGCAATCAGAACCCACCATGAAGGCTTTTGGTGCGGTCAGCTTTGTACCGAGCATGGTGGCCATTTCGGTCATCCGTGAAGTCGGCCCCGTAATCATCGCCCTTATTTGCGCCGGAAAGATCGCCTCCAGCATTGGTGCCGAACTCGGCAGCATGAAAGTGAGTGAACAGATTGATGCTATGGAGGTCATGGGTGCAAACCCGATCCAGTACCTCGTAGTGACACGCATCCTTGCCTGCATTTTTATGGTCCCACTACTTACCCTGATGGCAGACGGACTGGCATTACTGGGAGGGTGGGTGGCCTCGAATATTTCAAACAGTATGAGTCTAACGCTCTATTTCAATAAAGCCTTTACAACGCTCGCCTTTACCGATCTGGTACCTGCTGTCTTAAAGACCCTATTCTTCGGCTTTGCCATCGGATTTGTGGGGTGCTACAAAGGTTATAATTCGGACCGGGGTACTGAAAGTGTGGGACTCGCTGCGAATTCAGCGGTAGTCAGTGCCTCACTCTGGGTCATTGTTCTGGACGCGATTGCTGTACAGCTCACCAGTGTATTTGCCTACCAGGCTTAACTGATCCTATGGAAGCCAAAATTCAAAACCAAGCACTAGCAAGTAAAACTCCGGCAACCGACGCCGAAGTGGTTATCGAGATCCGTCATGTAGCGAAATCCTTCGGTGATAAGACGGTGCTTTCTGACATTACGATGGACCTGCACCGCGGGGAAAACCTTGTGGTATTGGGCAAATCCGGTCAGGGGAAATCTGTAAATATTAAGCTGATAACCGGCATGCTCCGACAGGATAAAGGGAGTCTGAAGGTCTTCGGAAAGGAAGTGACCGAACTATCCGAAGATGATCTGAAGGCCTTGCGGATCCGGGTTGGTTTTTTGTTTCAAAGCGGGGCCCTGTTTGATTCCATGACCGTTCGTCAAAATCTGGAATTCCCGCTTACGCGAGTCCTGAAGCTGCGCGATAAGAACGAAATACAACAGCGAGTGGAGGAAATGCTGGAGGGGGTAGGCTTGCTGGATGCCATCGACAAAATGCCTTCTGATCTTTCGGGAGGTATGCGGAAACGCATCGGGCTGGCTCGTACGCTGATTCTTAAACCGGAGATCATGCTTTATGATGAACCCACCACCGGCCTGGATCCTATTACCTCGAGAGAAATCTCTGAACTCATCCTTACGATGCAACGGAAGTATCATACTTCATCTGTCATCATCACCCATGACATGGCCTGTGCCAAAATCACTGCGGACCGGGTATTGATCATGAATGATGGGGTCTTTATCGCGGAAGGCACCTATGACGAACTCGAAAAATCAGACGACGCATTGGTGCAACATTTTTTTAAATAAACGTATTATGAACGCAACGACCACTCAAAAAACAAAAATCGGCCTGTTTGTCATTATAAGCCTCCTCATTCTGGTCGCCGGTGTCTTCCTGATCGGGAGCAAAAAGAATATGTTTTCCAGCACCTTCAGCGTTTATGGCACCTTCCGCAATACGGGTGGCCTGCAGGTTGGCAATATCGTCCGCTTTGGCGGGGTCAATATTGGTACGGTGCAGCGCATTCATATCCAGACGGATTCTGTGGTGCGGGTGGATTTGATCATCCAGTCGGATAAGCGCGAATTCATTAAAATGGATGTGGTCGCCACCGTTGGGTCTGATGGCCTGATGGGGGATAAACTACTGGAAATCGGGCCAGGCTCTCCATCCGCTCCTTTATTGGCGGAGGGTGGGAAAATCCGTACAGCCGAGCCTACCGATTTCGGCGCCATCATTGCAAAGTTTAGTGTGGTCGCAGATAATGCCGCAACGATTACCGGAGCCTTATCCAATATGGCGCTTCAGATAAAAAATGGGGACGGCTCGATCAGCAGACTCCTTTACAAGAATGATCTGTCCAAGGGACTTGAAGGCACGATGAATAATGCCAAGAACATTACCGGTGCCATGCAGGAGATAGCCACGCGTATCAAGTCCGGACAGGGTTCTATCGGTTCGCTCATTTATACTGATTCCCTATCCAAGGGCCTGGAGCATACTGTTTCATCAGCTAATGCTGCATTGCTTACCGTGCAGAAAGCAGCCGACAATTTCAGTGAGAATATGCGGGCCCTGCAGGGCAATTATTTTCTGAAAGGCTATTTCAAGAAGAAAGCAAAAGCGCAAGCCGATTCCATGAAAGCCAGTGAGGAAGGAAGCCCTGAATTAGATGATGCCGAATTGGAACAAATCAAGGCGGATGCAGATAAGGAATTGCAGCGGAGGCACGAGAAGAAATAGACAGGTAGTGGTATCAGGTATTAGGTATTAAATGTCAGGTATCAGGCACATCTGAGGCCCTCTGTCGCTTGCTTTGTCCCCGCCATTCGGCGGGACAGGCATTCCCGAAGGGAATCTGTTCTTAAGTTGTCCAAATGCAATTGATCCTTCAAGGATAATAGCAGAGGATCCTTCGTTTTCGCTCCAGGGCAATATCACACTAGTGACAAATACATCCCGGCCGATTCGGGCAGTTAGTTTTCGATTTATGATCCACTTTCGCCACAGATTTTGATGCCGATGCCTTGCACCTGGCCTTGCCTTTTGGACTGGCTGATGCGGAAATGCTTCCGGTCATCAGAATGGCAATGGATATGGCTACTAGGATTGATTTCATTGTTGGTAATCGTTTAAAGGAATTTAAAGATAGAGAACTATTTGAATTGCTTTTCCCTCCGCCATGGTTAGTGTCCCACACCACGGCGAACTTGCAATAAGCGGCCCTTCAGGAGATAATCCATTTTTGGCAAATGCATCCCAGCCAGTAATTTGTTCAAGGAATATCCTCCTGGACCCATCGACTTCGCACAGAGGCCGAAGGAGTTAACTGCGGATAGGGGTCGGGGGGATCCCATTCCCCAATTACCATAGCCTCAAATTTTAAAATTACCAAATTAACATTGGCCCTTCGACTTCGCTCAGGGGCCGAAGGAGTTAACCGCGGATAGGGGTAGGGGGGATCCCGTTCCCCAATTACCAAATCATCAAATTTTCAAATTACCAAATTAGCATTGACCCTTCGACTCCGCTCAGGGGTCGGGGGCAATGGTATTGGGTAATCCAGCCGTTGCATGTGTGATCGGAGTAATAGCCCAGCCACGGGTCAATTTTTGAGGTGCAAGTGCCCATAAACTCAAACTCAATAACAGCGCCACAAGTACGGCCAATATTTTTTTCATGATCTAATTTTTAATGATCGGGAAGCTGTGAATAATGGATTTGTTCTGGCTGAGTTTTAATAAATAGGTTCCTGAAGTCCAAACCGACAAATCGATGTAGGCAACCCCTTTTTGCAGCTTGGTGCTCTGCAACAAAGCACCTTTAGTGTCATAGAGCTCATAACTTGTATTCTCCAGATCTTCCATGACGAGATAAACACCGTTTGAAGTCGGATTGGGATACAGGCTTATGGCTTTCGAATGATCCCCACAGCCCAGGACATACACCACATTGGAATAGGAAAAGGTTCCTTCAGCATTGGCCTGTTTCAAGCGGTAATAGGATGCAGGCTGCACGGGATGCTGATCCATGTAGGAATAGCTGTTAGTACCCGGATCCGAATGCTGCGTTTCGATAGTCGTCCATACCATAGCATCTTCACTTTTTTCAACCAGGAAATAATCGGAGGGATGCTCCGTTATTGCCTGCCAGTCGAGCCGCACCGTGGCCCCCAGGCATTGGGCACTAAATCCCAGCAATGTTATTGGAAGGGGATTACCCAGGTTGATCGTTACCTGAATGCCACTGGCTTCAGTTCCCGAGGCGCCGGAGGTAGTGGTATAAAATACCTGACCGATCGTATAGCTAACCGAGCCATTGGTGCCGCTGGCATTTCCTCCTCCGGAGTTCAGACTCTGATGGACCTGGGCAGAAGCTTGGACCTGGGCCAAAATGATAAATGCCAGTGTGCCGAATCGAGTATAGAAATTCATGATCTCAGATTTTATGGTGCCTATTGTTTTGCTGTTTCCGGCAGCCCTAATTACTCGATACAAAACTCTTTGATCAGGATCAGTTTCTCCCTCAGGGTTTCCCCTGAGATTGTCATTATTCTAATAATACATCGATGATATAACTAAATTTACCTTGAATGTATCGAATACACGATAGTGGAATGCAATGATTTAAAGATGAATATTCCAAAAATTCAGAAACTGCTCTTATTCATATTGCTTTTATGCAGTACGGGATCTTATGCTCAGGAACAGTATGTAAGAGATTTGGAACAAACTATTTATCGACTCAATAATGAGTTTAATTATACCCAGTCTATAACTATAAACCGGAATTTTATCAGTAACGCAAAGAATAATGATGAGCGGTATTATGGCTATCTGTTTCTCTCCTACACCTACCGGCGACTGTTCGAAAATGAAGTTGCCTTGCGCTATCTGGATACCGCTCTCCTTTATGGACTGAATACGCAACACGCAGCCTATTATTTCAAAAATGTTACCTGTCAGAAGGCCATGACTTATTTTAATCAGCAGCATTATGCGCAGAGTGACAGCCTGATGAAGGTCCTTGCAAGGAATCAATACCAGGACCTGAATGAATCAGATCTGGCCAAGATTTTTGTGCAGGAAGGTGTATTGCTGTTGCAGGATAAAAAGTACCAGCAGGCAAGTGCGCGATTTAATGCTGCCATCGAAAAGGTAAAGTGGATGCAGCCTTGTGATTTGCCACTAATTTATGGGAACCAGATTCCCTTGTATGCAGCGACACACGAGTTGACAAAGATGGATTCCGCATTCAGGCTGGCAATTCAAAGTGCGGATGATTGCGGAGTGGCAAAATCCAAACTATTTGCCCATGAAATGATGGTACAGGCTTATAGTACGATGGGGGATTATAAGAAGGCATTCTATTATCTCCGGAAACTGGAAGCGCTGAATAAGGGCTATGACCGGAATACTAATCTGGAGCAGATCACCATGCTGGACAAGCGATTTCAAACGAAAGAGAAAGAGACTAAACTGCTTTTACAAGGCAAGCAAATACAACGCAAGAATCTATTCATTTCGATTCTTTTAGGATCCCTGGCCTTTACAATGGCATTAGTCTTGCTTGGTTTTGTGGTGCGTCGAAACCGGCAACAGCAACGAGAAGAAATCTTGCGGGTCCAATTTACCCGGCAGCTTTTGCAGAATACTGAATTGGAACGCAGCCGAATTGCAGGTGAACTACATGATGGGATCAGTCATGATTTGCTAATACTGAAAAACGCCGTCCAAGCGGATCCAGGCGCTATTGCGGGTAAAATAGACCGGATCATCAATGATATCCGCCAGATCAGCCGGAACCTGCACCCGATTATGCTGGACAAAATAGGCTTGAAAGCGAGTCTTGAGCATTTATGCGACGAGTATATGCAGGATGAGCAATTATTTGTTACCAGTGCCATTGATTATGAAAAACTGCTAAGTCCGCAGAGTGAGTTACAACTCTATCGGGTGGTCCAGGAAGCACTTACCAATATCCGGAAATACGCGAATGCACATGCTGCCCGTATTAGTATCGGCCCTCTAAACCGAACACTTATGGTAACCATCGAGGATAATGGGAAAGGCTTTGATGTAGCTACAAAGATGGCCGCCTCTACAGCCTTTGGACTGCACAGTATGATTGAACGAAGCAAGGCCATGGGGGGTAAAGCGAACATAAGTTCCGGAGCATTTGGTACCACCATTCAAATTGAAATTCCATTGCGTCATGCCTAGTATCATCATTGCGGACGATCATCCATTCACATTGATCGGCACCAAAACATTTGTTGAATCCCTGGGATATCAGGTGATCGACTTATGCAATAATGGTATTGCGGCTTACAACAGTATCATCCATAACCGGCCCGGAATCGCCATTCTGGATATGAATATGCCGGGAATGAATGGCATCGAGATCCTTGAAAAATTGCAACAACAGAAATCGTTTACTAAGGTCTTATTGCTGACCATGCACAATGAGGTATCCATATTCATTCATGCTCAAAAGCTGGGTGTAAAAGGATATATACTCAAAGAGTTTGCCACGCATGAATTGGAAAATTGTCTGAGCGCTATTCAGCATGGTGAATGCTGGTTTAGTCCGGAACTCACCCAAAAACTAATCATTGATGCGGATGATACGCACAAAGATGATAAACTGTCTCTACTGACTTTTTCTGAAAAGAAGATCCTTGAACTGATCGCCGCACAGTATACGTCAAAAGAAATCGGTAGCCTGCTTTTTATTAGTGAAAAAACAGTGGAGACCCACCGAAGAAATATTATTCAGAAACTCTCACTGCCCCAGGAAAAAAATGCACTCCTTTTATGGGCTGTTCAAAATTTTGGAAAAAAAGCCTGATGCTATTAGCTTTTTAAATTGTGAATTAGATCCGATTTTCTAAAGAAAATCACCTCCTTGACCCATAAGTAATTATGCCCAAATCGATCGATTTCTGAAGAATTATTCAGCGATTTGGGCGATGATTTCTTGGGCCCAGCTTGTGAATTGGTGCAAAAAAATGAATTGTTGGATTCCCAGGTTAATCCTACTCTTAGCATTATTTTATTACACATTCATTTTTAAGGAAAAGCACAAGAGCATCGTTTGGTACTGCACATGCTGTTTTGACTCGGATTTCCTCTCAATGTTTATAGACATGAACCATAATAAAATCCTCATTGGAATTACCTATGATCTCCGAAGTGACTATCTGGCCGAAGGGTATTCCGATGAGGAAACGGCAGAATTCGATAAGGAAAGTACTATCGATGGGATTGAACATGCGTTGCGAACTATGGGTTTTGTAACCCAGAGAATTGGACATGTCAAGCAACTCATCCAACGAATTGCAAAAGGCGAACGCTGGGACCTGGTCTATAATATTTGTGAAGGTATGCACGGGATTGCCCGAGAAGCTCAGGTACCGGCCATTTTGGATGCCTACCAAATCCCTTATGTTTTTTCAGATCCAATGGTCCTTGCGCTGACCTTGGATAAAGGCATGACGAAGCGGGTAGTCAGAGATATGGGAATCCGGACTCCAGATTTTTATGTCGTACATACCCTGGATGACCTTGAATATGGCACGCTATCCTTTCCCGTTTTTGCAAAACCAATAGCAGAAGGCACCAGTAAAGGGATCGATCAATTATCCGTCGTAAAAAACAGGCAAGACCTGATAGCCGTTTGTAAGCAATTGTTGCAAAAATTCAGGCAGCCGGTAATTATTGAATCGTACTTGTCCGGGAGGGAATTTACGGTCGGAATTGTCGGTACCGGCAATAAGGCAAGCTGTCTGGGTGTGATGGAGGTTACTCTTATCAATACTGCCGAAAAGGAAAGTTATACCTACCTCAATAAGCAGGAATGGGATTGGGAAGGGCGGATTCACTACAGCATACCCGAGCAAGGCATTGTGGATGCATGTACGAAGATGGCTCTTGAAGCCTGGAAAGGTCTGGGTTGCCGGGATGGCGGGCGGGTTGATATCCGTTATGATGCTTCGGGTCTTCCAAACTTTTTGGAAGTTAATCCTCTGCCTGGTTTAAATCCGCTTTCCTCCGATTTATCGCTGCTCTGCGGTTTGCATCATATCTCCTATGAGACTCTGATGGATCGCATTATGCAATCCGCCTTAGAAAGACTACCACTATTACCTGATACCAACCAATCACTCCGCTTGAAAACTACCCCTTATGAAACAGAAGATCACACCTTATTTAAAATCCAGGCTTAATTCCGAGCAGATGCACCGGCAATATGTGCAGACCGGAAATGAATTTGTTGTCTCTTCTTTTGATATTGATCCCCTGCAGGAGGATGAAAAAGAAGCGGTAAAGGGCCTGGTGCATAAGTACCGGAACCGCGGTTTATTGAAGGTGTCCTATCGATGTGCAGCGCATTGTCGTTTCTGCACCCGTTACCGTCAGATCGGCACCAGCGACGGGGACCTGAGCAATGATAATATTGCCAGGATCGGTCAGTACCTGAGTGAGCATCCGGAGATCAATGATGTCATATTATCGGGTGGTGACCCGATGTATAATCCTAAGCAAACGCTGGTGGTTTTGGAAATGCTCCGACATATCGACTCCGTAAAAGTCGTTCGTATCGGTACGAGATTACCGATTCACAATCCGATATCTTTTGATGCCGGGTTGATCCAGGAAGTCATCGATAAGGCTGCTGAGATGAATGCCCTGAAGCCATTTATCTTTCTGATCAATATTGAGCATCCCGATGATCTAACGGCTGAAACTATAGCGGTATTGCGCATGTTGCGTGCGAGAGGTTTTACTGTTCTTTCGCAAACCGTTTTCTTGAAAGGTATAAACAACCATTATCAGACGCTATTTAATCTGTTTGAGTCCCTGTATCATATCGGAGTCGTGCCTTACTATATCTATCGCTGCGATTATGTGCAGGGCGTAGAACAATTCGTTTGTGATATCGAGGATGAGCGGAATATCATGACCCAGTTAAGAAGCAACCTGAGTGGAATCGCCTGTCCAACCTATATCATGGATGTTCCGGGTCAGGGAAAGGTACCGGTCCCCTTGAATTATTGGGAGATTACGGACATCAATAAATGCATTGATTTCATGGGTAATGCGATTTTGGTTTAGGAAAGTATCATCTGTGAGGTGTCATGTGAGAGGTAACAGATATCAGGAATCTGGTCTCAGCTGTTGGCAGCAGTGAATACTTTGCATCCTAATGCCGTGTTTGGGCATCCCCACCAACTGCTCGATGTGTAAATAGATTGTGCTCATGAGCCTACTAGAATTACTTTGTCCTATGTAATAGGCATTTGGTATAAAAGCAGCGCTGGCAATTAATTACCCGCCGCTTTGATCTTTAATTTCCCCTTCTGACTAAGCTTTTCTTAATTAATTCTACTCACAATTAAGGTGAAATTCATGTCATGTAAATAGTTGTAACAAAATACATGGGTATAGCATGCTCCAGAGTGAACTAGAATAATGAAACCTCCAAAGTGATTGACTTTAAATGGAATTACGAGCTGAATTAATAAAGGAAATTCATTCGATCATCGAAAATGCCAGAGCCTCGGCCATTCGTTCGGTTGATTTTGAACGAACGCGTATGTATTGGAAGCTAGGCCAAAAAATCTTCGAAGAGGAGCAGGGTGGTAAGGACAGAGCAGAATATGGGAAATATCTGATTCGTGCTCTTTCTATGGTACTCCAACCTCGATTTGGGGCTGGATTTTCAGTTCGACAATTGGAGCGATATCGACAATTTTATCGAATGTTTCCAATTGCGTCTTCACTGCGGACGCAATTAAGCTGGACGCATTATAAAACCCTGATTTCTATAGAACATTCTGACAAGCGAGACTTTTATATTGCCGAAACAGAAAAAAATAATTGGTCCACCCGCCAGTTAGAGCGGCAGATAAATAGCCTGCTATTTGAGCGCCTTTTAAAGAGCAATGATATCGAAAGTATCCTTGCAGTAGCACGTGACCAACGTTTTCCGCAAAATCCGGCAGAGATCATTAAAGATCCAATGGTCCTCGAGTTTTTAGGACTGAAACGAGATGCCAGCTATTACGAGCATGATTTTGAAATGGCATTGATAACTCACCTACAGGAGTTTTTGCTGGAATTAGGCAATGGCTTTTCTTTTGTGGCTCGTCAAAAACGCATTCATATTGATGGTGATGAATTCTTCATTGACCTTGTATTCTACAACAGGCTTCTGCAATGTTTTGTGCTTATCGAGCTAAAAACGGAGGCATTGAAGCATGAGCATCTCGGACAGCTTCAGATGTATGTGAATTATTACGACCGATATGAGAAGCAGGATCTTGAAAGCCCGACAATTGGGATCCTGCTTTGCACAGATAAGAATGATGCGGTAGTGAGAATTTCTCTGCCAGAAAGCAATAAAACCATAATTGCCAGTAAATACCAACTCTACCTGCCCAGTGAAACGGCTTTGGTTGCGGAAATGAGAAAGGAGATCGAGAAACTGGATGCAAAAAGGGGATGAGCAGTATGATCCGGGCAACACAAACGCTATTATTGAGGATGTTTATCTTATTTTCCAACTCCTGGAATCCTGATTATGATCTTGTATATACCTGATTAGGTTATAATCCCGTTACTGATACACATGAGAATCCAAAGCCCTTTGACGCTAATCATTCTGCTTGTTTCACTGGCTTCATTGCTCCTTTTCTGGCGGATCAATACTCGTGGAATCAATTCCTGGGACGAAGCACGCAATGGTGTTAATGCCTATGAAATGCTTCAGAATGGCGATCCGGTAAACCTCTATTATGGCAAGGAACTGGACACCTGGAATGCCAAGCCTCCTCTTGTAATCTGGATGATTGCTGGCTGCTATTCGCTTTTCGGTGCGAATTGTTTTTCCCTGCGACTACCCTCGGCATTATGCACGATTGGATTCTTCATTTTTATTTATTTACTCACAGCCAGAAGTAAGGACAAACGCCTGGCCCTTTTGACCTGTGGTATCCTCCTATCCTGTAAAGCCGCAATAGGCACGCATTTAGGACTTACCGGCGACTTTGATGCGCCCCTCATATTCTTCCTGGCGGCATCAGCCTATTACTTTTTTAGCTACCTCCAGGAAGGCAAGAGCCGGGACCTGATAATAACCGCTGTATTTACCGGTCTTGCATGGTATATAAAAGGTCTGGCGGGACTGCTCTACTTGCCCGGTTTCTTTCTGTTTGGTACAATCAGAAAAGGAAACCTTAAATGGATTCTGAAACAAGAGGTATTTATAGCCTGCTTCATACTAATGCTTGTTATCATTTCATGGATAGCCATGGTTGCTGTTTATGGAAAGACCAATGCCGTGAATCATTATGCCTCTGGGAATGCTATCAGAACCATGCTAGTAGAGGATACCTGGCATCGACTGACATCTTCTTCGTTTGAAGGCGGACAGGCCCCAGACTATTTCTTTTTCATTTCGGTTATTGATGCGAGGCTCAATCTCTGGAATTACCTGTTTTATTTAAGCATTGGCCTTGGCCTGTATAAGGCCAGCCGATACAGAAGTCAATTTTATTCGTTGTTGAGAAAAGATCAAAATGGCTTAATCCTGTTTGCGATGTGCATCCTTGTACCGCCTGCCTTAATGCTCACCTTTGCTGCCAACAAATATTCCTGGTACCTGGCACCCATATTTTGGGCCATTGCTGTTATAACAGCCAGAGGTTTACTGTTATTAATTAACCGCTCAAAATGGGTTTTATTTCCGGTTGCACTGTTATTGGTATTCGGTTTCGGAAGACAGCTATTTGAAATCAATCAGTCAGCGAATAGTGACTTAATTATTCCAAAATCAATTTTTGACAAGGTGGACTCCATTAGAACCCTTGGTGCCATTGATCAGGATATTTATCTGCAACTGGTATGGTCAGTGAAGGCCATTTTCAAATGCCGGCTTCATGACCGAATCCCATACCCGAGAACACTGGAGATTGTGGATAGCACGATGCAGGGATTGAATCCGGCGATGCTTCCTCCAACGATTTGCAATGTGAAAAACTATTTGATTGGTATCTGGCTTTGATAGAGATCACTTGCCTACTTTATTTGATTATACCAGATAATTTTCAACTGAAAAAGTGCTTACCCCTTCCGTCTTTTTGAAAGAGTCTGTGGTATAGATTGCATCGACACCTTCGATCGGGAGTTTCTTGCTGAAAATTCCGTGGCTCACCACCAAAATGATCGTTCCAGCCCCCTTCTGTCTCAACATTTTAGCGGTACCGCCAAACGTGCCTCCGCCGTCACAAATATCATCGATGATAAAACAGGTTTTGCCATCCAGATTTTGTGTAGTCGTCTTGAAATTCGTTAATGCGCCAGTCTTCACGTCGCGCTCCTTCATGCATTCAACAACATTCTCTACATTCAGAAAATGTGCCAGGCTGTGAATTTTCTTTAATGCTCCGCTGTCAGGTGAAACAATACAGAATTCAGTGAGAGGATTATTTTCCCAATACGCGTCCAATGCGTCTTTCACAAACTGATGATTAGGGATCGCATAGCATCGGTCTATGACAGCGGTGCTTACTTCGGAATGCGGGTCAAATATCGTTACTTTTTTGAACGATCCTCCATTAAGAATACCTGCCACGACTTTTAAAGAAAAGGGTTCTCCATCCTGCATCACACGATCCATGCGGGCAGCGAGCAAGTAGGAAATATGGAGTTCTATATGCTCAAATTCCAGGTAATCCAGGGCATTTTTTGCAAATAATACAAGTAACAGATCATTGGCATTAGCGATGCGTGTAACTATTCGAAGGGGTTCGGTCCGATGGATACCCTGGATTCGTTCCATGTCCAATTTAAGGTGAGGCTGCCCATCGGGAAATACAATTGCTTTGTAAGGCAGATCAGACAATTCGGGGTTAATGAAGTTCAGTGTATTCATAGATTTCTTCCGGTTTCGGTGGGCTGTAATTCCTGTACAATATCGCTTTGCCAAAACTGTTTGGAGTCGATATCCATTGCACTTAATTTATCCAAGATAAGCAGCTCCTGTATTTATATTCCAAACATTGCATCCCTGAATGGGCACGGTTACATCATATAAAATGTTCGGTGTATGCCCGATGAAAATTTCATGGAATAATAATAGCCTTTTGGGGTATAGCTTGGAGTCTTTCTGGATTCGTGTATCCATGGTGAGCGCCATTTCCCATAAGGTCCGATCCCATGAAAAATTGGTAGTATAATGTTCCTTTTCTGGTCTATGCATTGATGAAAATCCGGCATGAATGAATAAGCGATTCTGTTCAACAACAAAATAGTTTTGCATGCGCTTAAAAAAACAGGGTGCAAATCCAGTCCAAGCTTGCGATGATCACTATAACTGTCTATGGTTACCTGGCCATCATTAAATAACCAGGTTCTAGGTGTGGACTGATTTTCCAACCATTGTTTAAACTAGGCGTCATGATTGCCTTTAATGAAAATGCACTGGTATAATTGAGATAATAGCATCAAATATTCAATCAATCCTGAAGATTGAGACCAGCCGTCTACATAATCACCCAGGAACACCAGACGGTCATTTGTATTCAGGTTGATTCTTGTAATCAATTGATCCAAGGCTTTTAATGAGCCATGAATATCTTCAACGACGATGGCGCGTGGCATTTCTGTTTATCGAAATAAAATGTAGTGAGCTGGTACGGCATCTGTTAACCAAACATTGTTTTCAGAAAGGAAGAATGAAATGCCATTCTGGTGCATCAACTCGCTTTGTATTTTTAAAATAATTGGTTTGCCTCTTCGGCTGCCCACTTTTTGTGCAGTTTCAATATCTGCACTGAGGTGTACATGTTGCCGATTCATTTTTTGAAGCCCTAATTCTTGTATGCTGCCTATGAACATTTCAATGGTACCGTGAAATAGGAATGCTGGTGGCTGTTGTGGGATGAGATTCAATTCAACATCAATTGAATGGCCTTGATTTGCGCGGATCTTAGTGTAGTCTTCATTAAATGCAAACCGTTTCTTCAGGTTCGTTGCCACGATCTCCTCTAATTGATCCATCGATATCGCTTCGCCATGGTCTGCAAGTCTATCCAATAATTCGTCCACCATTGCCCAGCCATTTTGATCAAGGGATAGGTTGATATGTTCAGGTTGGTGGCGCAACACCAAGCTTAGAAGTTTACTTGTTTGGTTTTTTTGTTTTTCGTCCATGATTTTGGTTGTTATTCTTTTAAATATTTCCTGTAGGAAATCAGTATAGATTGATCTTCCTCTGCTTCAATCCTAAATGCCAAAGAATTTTCTCATGAAACATTGGGCATAGCTCACCATATATTAAATAGGTCTCAAATTCTAGCAATTTTAAATGCTCATAATAATGCTTGCTTTAAAAGTAAATCCTTATAAATTTTATAGTTTTCGTTGTCGAAGCAAACAAATAGGATCCGCTCAATAGAATCAATGCCATTAAATCTCCTCACAGCATCAATGGCTATACTTGCTGCTTTTTCTTTTGGGAAGTGGTAAATGCCTGTGCTAATATTTGGGAAGGCAATACTCCTTATCTTGTTTTCAAGAGCAAGCAATAGTGAATTGGTGTAACAATCCCGCAGCAAAACCATTTTTTCAGCTTTGTCTCCATTCCATACTGGTCCGACAGTATGTATGACATTTTTCGCCAACAGATTTCCAGCCCTCGTAATTACAGCTTGACCTGTTTCACAGCCACCTTGCCTGTCCCTAATCCGTATGCAATCTTCGAGTATTTCAGGGCCACCTTTTCTATGTATGGCACCGTCAACACCGCCACCACCCAGTAGCGAGGAATTAGCTGCGTTGACAATCGCATCTACTTCTAATAATGTAATATCGGCCTTTACAAGTTCAATTTTCATTTTAAGATAGTTTATCCCGTACTTCCATCAAGGCATAGCCGAGTAAATTTTCTCCTTTCCACAATTGCGGATTCTTGATATTCGGATGATCTGCTGGCATACCTATTCCCCAAATCCAGTCCAATGGGCTGGCTTCAACTAATATTCGTTTGTTCGTATCAGTTAGGTATTTTTTTAAATCTGCGTGTTGGGAAAACTTTTGGTAATTGCCAGTTCCCACCGCATCGTATTTGTGCTTGTTCCATTTGTTCGCGTCAAACTTCCTGGTCAGTCTTCCGAGTTTTTTGGCCACTGCAGGAGTATTTGACTTAAGTATTTTATCCACCAACTCCACATCTTCAAATAATCGAGCTTTCTCAGCCATCATCCAATGTTCGGCGGTCTGGTATTGTTGCCCTGCCACCTCAAAAGGAGCAGCCCACCACTGACTAAAGCAGGAACTTGATATTAAACCATTTTTTGACGGCTGATGTCCCCCAAAGAACAGGAATTCAGACGGTTCACCTTTTTCATACGCCCGCGTCAACCAAGGGTTGTTTGAGATCATCGCCTGAATTTTAAAAGTTCGTCAGCTAATAATTCGTTTTCCGGCAAAGTAAACTGGTTCCCGAAAAAGACGGATACAACGTTTATTTCACCGATAATATGTTCATTGAATTGATTCAATTCATTTGCTGGTATCCAAAGTTCATTATGATAACTGCCACCCACATTTTGTATTGGGTATTTAGATAAGTATTGGGTTTCAAGGACAAATTTTGTTACGATTCCGCAAAAACCAGAGAACGCATCCTTGGTATTCCATTCAGCGGCAATTTGATCAGCATATTTTTGATTCGTTACCGGGTAAAATATTGGCTGCCATTCAAGCCTTGGAGGGAATCGCTTCCAGCCTGACTCAATAATCAGTAGTAACTCCTGCAAACCTGTTGGACGGTAGAGTGTCGTATAGCTCATGATTCAAATGATTCTTAATTCTTGTTCTGATATCCTGAAGCTTCCAGATAATCAGGTGCTTCCCGTCTTTAAACACGGTTTTGAGTTCACCTTGTGCCTCTTCTTCCCAGGTACATTGATCTTTCATCTTCAATTTTCCACTTGTTTCGTCTATTCGAACCTGTAATAAGCCTTTTGCAGATTGCTTGGTACCATCATCTGTTTTCGGGCTCTTAAATATATTACGACCCATCCCATTCACTTCACCATAAGTAGCCTTCATGGCAAAACCAAAGTTGTCGCGGGTCACAAATTCATAAGTAAAGGAACCTAAGCCAAGTACCACATTATAGCTGGCAAAACCTTTCTCTTTAAGCCCTTTCAGTATCGCATTTTGTCTTTTTGTAGTAATTCCGTCCCCATAAATAAGACCGATATGGCCATCCAACAGCTTATATCCCTGTTTGGTAATAGTACCCCCGAAGGTTTCCCACATGCATTCAATTGCACCTTTGGATTCCGGACTACCAGGCTTTGCATCCGGATCTCCGATAATAATTTTAACAGGATCCCCACTGTCCGGCCGGATGATCACCTTGCCAGCACGGGCCAATATCTGCTCCTTGAGCTCAGGTAGAAATTTCGTGATTACTTGCCAGAAATCCCAGGTATCACTAACTATGGATACTGGGCCAATAGGATAGACCGAAGTTATCAGACGCTCAAAAGTTTCCATCTCGTCATCTTCCGTACCCATGCACATTACACTATGTTCGGTGGCAGGAACTGATCCGGCGACCAACTCCTTTGTTGCATCAGCTTCGTAATAATCCTCAAGGAAATCAATCGCAGGAATGGTATCTGTCCCTGTAAAACAAAGAAGATGGGCAGCGCCACTCATTAATGCGTCCTCGATGCCGCTCATTCCGCGAAATGAAAAATCGTGGCCTTGCCATGGTACGAAACTGAGGTCATCGCCTACAGTATCCTTCGCATAGCGTGTGAATGTTTTTAAATATTGAAAAGCAGTCGTTGCAGATGTGCAGGGTTTCCAGATAATAGCACTGAGCAAAGTTTCCAGCATATTGGTCAGCCAAAAGAATCCTGGCTTGGTATTCTTAATGGTAAAGACAGGAACCCGCATCGGGACCAGGCAGCCTTCAGGTAAGGCTTTTATTTCCAATGGCAGATAACCGAGATCGTGCAAGTCAGCAATATGGTCGTAGGTGATGCTGTCTTTTCCCAGATAATTATCCATCCTTCGGGCATAAGACCTGACAACAGCTTCCTTTGGTTGCTTGAAAAAATCTTCGTTGAACTGTTTAATCAAATACTCTTTTATGAAGTACTGCATTCCAAAAAAGACTACTTCATCAATTTCGGGATTTCTTGACTTCCGTGGAGTCAGATTCGAGTAAACCAGGGTTGTGCCTTCGGGGTATTGAAATAGGTGGCCAACTTTATAGCCGTCCTTTAATAAAATGGGGGAGATTTTCATGGGGCTTAGATATTGAGTGAGAAATTGTTTTTCTTAAGTTTCTTATTAAATCGGAACAAATCTGGATGCCGGTTTTTGAGCCCTTCCCGTTTCATGCCGGTATTAATGATGTATTCGGAATCAAGAATTTTCCTACTGAAATTTCGACGGTCGATGGGGGTATCCAGAATACATTCATAGAGTTTATGGAGTTCTCCCATGGTGAACCGTTCATCCAAAAGTTCAAATCCAACCGGGTAATAAAGAATTTTTGACTGCAGCCGTTTTAAGGCTAAGGCCAATATCTCAGTATGATCAAAGCCAAGCGCTGGAAGATTTTTAATATCGAACCAAAGCACATCGTTTGCCATCGCTCCAGTAGCAATCTTGAATTTTTTCGGATGGATCAAGGCATAGTAGCTGACTGAGATTACTCGTCCACGAGGGTCTCTTGACAGATCATCGAATGTGTATAGTTGTTCGAGGTAGATCTGACCAATTCCAAGTTTAGTTTGAAGAACCCTCCCACAGGTCGCTTCAAAGCTTTCATCCATTTTTACGAATGCACCTGGCAAGGTCCAGCTATCCTTGAAGGGTTCTTCATTTCTGTTTAAAAGTAGAACGGAAAGTTTCCCATCCTGATAACCAAATACAGCCAGGTCAATGGCAAGTGCTGGGTTCTTATAATTATGGAAGGGTTTCAAATTGCTTTGTGTTAATCTGACACAAAGTAAAACAACAATTCATTCCCGACAAAGTTTATTTTTAAATAAACTCAGGATTGAGAATGAAAAAACAAGCGATACAACAGGGTCATTGTTAAATACTGGTAGGCATACAATTACCGCTTCCCATTCTATAATACCATAGAAATGTATTTATAAATGCCTGTACTAGTCTTTTGACATTCCTGATCACAAACTATTCTCAAACTGCATCCGGCTCAAACTCTGATACAATCCATTCTCCATGGATAGCAATTCGGTATGCGTCCCGCTTTCACGGATACGGCCATCTTCCAATACTACGATTTTGTCAGCGCTCCGGATCGTACTCAGGCGGTGCGCAATCACAAAGGAGGTCCGGGATTCCATCAAACGCGCCAAGGCTTCCTGCACCAATCCCTCGCTCTCACTATCAAGCGCACTCGTGGCTTCGTCTAATATGAGTATTACCGGGTTCTTGAGTATGGCCCGGGCTATCGCAATCCGCTGACGTTGGCCGCCACTTAACTGGATGCCCCGTTCACCAACCAAAGTCTGGTAGCTATCCGGAAAGCTGCTGATAAAATTATGCGCATTCGCTTTTTTAGCGGCTTCAACGATGTCCTCCTCAGTGGCAGATGTATTGCCGTATGCGATGTTATCGTAGATCGTTCCTCCAAAAAGCAATACATCCTGGGGGACATATGCGATCTGCTTTCTGAGATCACTCAAGGGTATATCGGCTGCATTCTGATTGTCAAAGAATAAATGGCCCTGTGTCGGATCATAAAATCGCAGCAGGATATAGGCGAGTGTGCTTTTGCCTGCACCACTGGGTCCGACCAGGGCAATTTGCTGACCCGGATCCGCATGTAAGGTGACCCCTTTCAGGATAGGCATATCCGGCCTGGAGCTATACGTGAAATGGATGTCTTCCAGGGTCACGGCTCCTTTAAGGTGATAACCGGTTGCGTTGTTTCCTTCAGAAAGGATAATTTTTTCAACAGGTTCTTTCAGCAATTCCCGAACCCGTTGAGTAGCTCCCAGGGTTTTCTGCAACTGACTGAATAATTCGGCAAAACCGGCCATCGTTCCACTGATAAAGGCGGTGTATACCACAAATTCGATCAATGAACTCGTTGGAATACCAATATAAATGCTGTACCAAATCACCAGGACTACGGTCCCAAATACGGAAAAGATCATAGTAGAAGCAAACATTCCGCGCATCACGCCATTCTTTACAGCCAGGGCCACAACTGCATTGATACTCCTTTTGTACTTGTTGGCTTCATACCCTTCATTGGTGAATGATTTCACTGTCGCGATCCCCTGTAGACTTTCCTGGACGATGATACTGCTGTCAGCGAGCCTGTCCTGTGTGAGTCGGGAGGAACTCCGGATAAAACGGCCAAAAATGATGGCGATGGCAATAACCACTGGAACCACGGACAACATAATACCTGTAAGCTTAGGTGAGATATACAGAATCAGTCCTATCCCAATAATGAGGGTTAGAATCCCTCTAAGAATTTCTGCAAAGGCACTCGTGAGGGTGTCCTGTATCTGGGTCACATCTGCGCTGATCCTACTGCTAAGTTCCCCGGTTCGTTGTTGGGCAAAGAAATCCATGGGCATCGTGATCAACCGGCTGTAAATATCCTTGCGCATATCTGCAACGGCATTTTCACCAACCCGGGTAAAGAGATAGATGCGCATGAAGGAGAACACCATCTGCAGGGCAAGAATGCCAATCATGGTAAGCGCAATTTTACCGGGTGTCAACCCAAAGATTCCATGACCCTGTGCACTGTCGACAATGGACTTCAGTAAATACGGAAATGCCAGGGTCGTAATGGAGCCAAGGGCAATGAAAAGCAGCCCAACACTGAACATCCAGCGATAGGGCTGCAGGTATTTGAAAATGGCAAGGGCTTCCTGAATGCTTTGCCGGGAGAATTTGACTTTAGGGAGATCTGCTGTGATTTCACGATGACGTGCCATGCGGCAAATTTAACCGGGGATCGCTGCGGGGAATGGTCTAAATGGGTGAATGGGGATTTTAGGTCGGTGGAAGCGGTTCTTTGATCGAAGGCGTTTAGCGGAATCAAGAACTATAACAGGGTCTATACTTGATTGTATGACCTTATTGATCTTCAGATTTGCCGTGGGTAAGAATTAGAATTATGCTCCCGCATGAATGCTAGTAAATAGTTTATACAGCTTAATTTGCAATGGAGGGCATTCAATGAATTATGACTTGGATGGATTTATAGTAAATCCTATGATGAAAGGAACGTATTCATTTGCCGTTTTAGTGGGCATGTATGGGGTAATGATTTGGTCATTGATGATGATCTGCCCAAGATTTAAACTCAAGGACGAAGGTGCCACTTTAGGATGGGATGCAGCCGGTTATTATTGGTATCTCCCATCCATCTTTATCTATAATGATTTAGCCACGCAGTCAAATACGGCAGAATTGATCCAACGTTATCATCCGGGACCTGACACAGCATCTGGTTTTGGGTTTAAAACGGCGAATGGGAATACGGTAATGAAGTATTCCATCGGAATGGCCATCCTTGAATCTCCCTTTTTTTTCATAGCTCATGCTGCTGCGAAAACCCTGGGTTACCCACAAGATGGTTTATCGAGACCCTATCAGGTCGCAATTCAGTTTGGCGCACTTCTTATATCCTTCCTTGGCCTTTGGCTCATTCGACGACTCCTTCTTTTTTATTATAGTGATGTGATCGTAGCCCTCTGTTTGTTTGTGTTAGTGGTGGGAACTAACTATTTAAATTACAGTGCTATTGATGGGGCTTTGACGCATACCTGGCTATTCACGTTGTATGCACTCCTACTCTGGTATACCCGATTATTTTACCTGAATAAAACCTGGAAATCGGCATGCCTCATTGGTATCCTTTGCGGTTTGGCTATCATCATTCGACCCACAGAATTTGTCTGCATTGCCATTCCAGTTTTTGGGGGACTCAAATCCTTGACCAGATCAGATCTTTTTGAACGCTTGCAGTTTTTCAAATCACAATACAGCAAGATCCTTGTAGCAATGGTTCTGGGAGGATTGATCATCTTTATACAGCTCGCCTATTGGAAAAGTGTATCGGGGCATTGGTTGGTTTATTCGTATCAGGATCAGGGATTTTCCTGGCTGCACCCGCATGTGATTAGCTATACCCTTAGCTATAGAAGTGGCTGGCTAATGTATACCCCGGTGATGATACTTGGGATCATTGGGTTTATTCCATTGATCAAAACCAGTAAAAATTGGGTGATGCCATTGATCTTTATTGGTCTTGCATTTTATTTCGTCACAGCCTGGAATATTTGGTGGTATTCCGGAATGGGAGGAAGGGCCATGGTTCAGTATTATGCGGTATTAATGTTTCCTATTGCATCATTCTTTTCCTGGATGTTGAAGGGAAAACGAGCCATAATCCTTTGTACTCCTTTTATTCTTGTATTGATATACGTAAATGTTTGGTTCACCTACAATGCACATGTGGCTAGTGGGTGTTATGATGCTGAGGGTAGTATGACCAAGGAATATTATTGGAAGGTTATCGGCAGGTGGAATGTTCCGGACATTTATCAAAAATTAAAGGATGGGAAGTATGTCTACGATCATTCAATGCCCGGAAATGCACGACTCATTTATCAAAATAGCCTGCATACACTTTCCTCGGATGGTAAGGATTCCGTCCTGATTATGGATGGCAATACCGTCTTCAGTATGGATTATAATTGTCCATTGAATCCTGCCGGTTATAAATGGTTGCGGGCTTCTGCAGATTTTGAAATAAAAGACAAGGAATGGAAGTCCTGGTTGATCCCACAATTTATCCTTGGAATTAAGAAAGACTCCATAACTGTTCGGGAAACTATGTTCCGAACGCAACGATTAATGGACTACGGGGATCATAAAACCTTGTGGGTAGATCTTAAATTGCCAACTAATGCCGCAGCAGATTATATAAATGTTCATTTCTGGAATCCAGGAAGTAAAATTGAAATGAAGGTCGAAAATTTAAAGGTTTGGGCTTTCTGAGTGTAATCATTTTACTAGGAGGTTCCGATGCGAAAGGATCTATAACTAACAAGGGTTACTATACTCAGGGACCGGGGACTTCGCTCAGGGAACAGTCCATTACCGTCGTTGTTGGGTGTTTTCAACCACAAAATTCGAGGTATTGGCTAGCAGTTCAACCTAATTCCCACCTACGCGAGCTGGTTTAAAACGGGGTTTTAGTGGCCGTTATTGGAGCTGTCACCCATTAAAGCTCCGAAGGAAATATTCAAATGATTAGACCCTTGGGGGGCGATTGGAAATTGTGATGTCGGATCCTTCGACTTTGCTCAGGGGCTGGAAGCTCTGGGCGCATTGGAACCAATTCAATCGTCTTAAATTGTATAGTTAACAAACTCTCAAATCTCCATCCCATGAGAAAATTGCAAAGGACACTTTTTTGCTTGATCGCTTTTACAGGTCTTTGTTCCGTAGTAAATGCCCAAACCCAATCAGGCTTTTCGAGCAATAATTTCCTCACAGGTACAAAGTCGACGCAACACCCTAAGTTGATCAAAACCCAAGGCTCCAGTAAATTCGCCTCGGTCTATTGTGCCTTGCAGGATAAGACCGGCAATCTTTGGTTTGGAACTACTGGTGAAGGCCTCTATTGCTATGACGGAAAAGTATTCACTCAATTCACTGTTCACGAGGGTTTAAGTAGTAATATCATCTGGTCCATTTTGGAAGATGCCAATGGTAGTATCTGGATTGGTACAGATGCCGGCCTATGTCGATATACGAAGTCTTTAGGTAATGTTGGTTCCGTTCAGGTATTTCCCATTGAAATCAATGGCTTTAATAAGCTCCCGATTTCCAATAAGCCGATGATTCAAAATGTCGGTGCCAGTGCTGTTTGGAGCATCCTGCAGGACCAGCATGGAATGCTCTGGTTTGGCACTGCATCGGGTGTTTATTGCTATGATGGAAAAAGGCTCAGCAGTTTTTTGGATAATAAAGCGCTCATCAATCCGGATAGTCTTCATTTAAAAATGGTGGATTGTATGCTGGAAGACAGTCAAGGCATCATCTGGTTTGGTTCTGGCATGCCGCCCGGTAGGGAAGGGCTTTGTCGATTTGATGGGGCAAGCCTCCAAAGTTTCCGGCCGGGCGGGGAACGTTGGATTCGATATTTATTGAAGGAGAAGAATGGTAATCTGATGATCGGTTGTCGGAGTCAGGGAGTTTGGCGCTATGATGGAAAGCAGTTTACTCCGTTCAGGAAAGGCACGAACGAATTCGGGATGGCAGGCTTGCAGGATCGCAATGGTCGTCTGTGGTTCAGTGGCGGTGAAAACAGCAATGGCTTTGGCGGTAATGACGGCATCTGGCGCTACGATGGAAACAGCGTGACTAATTTCGCCACTAAAGATGGACTAGGCGATTTTGCCGTTTGGTGTTTTTTGGAAGACCGGAATGGATATATCTGGGTGGGTACGCGGAATGTCGGACTTTATCGCTTTGATGGTAAACGATTTAGTACTTTTTCCGAATAACAATCGTTTATATACTCCTTCATCCAATGATAAAATTCCTGACCCTCAAGCACTGGCAATTATTCGGATGGATGGTTGCTGTCCCTATAATAATCCAATTCTTTTCAATCGTCTGGGTCATTTCAACCAAGAATCCAACGAATTTTCAATTCGTTTCTGCCCTACAGATGATACTCTTTATCAGCCTGTTCTTTGGCTGGTGCTATGCCCTGGGAACGAATCTGTATAAAAAATTGCCTAAGAGTGTAAGTCTGAACCTGATCCGATTCAAAATCTTTCTTTTTGTGCCAGCCATCTATATTTTGGCGTTATCGATTTATATGGTCACGATGAATTTGGGTTTTACTAGTGCTATAAATTCAGGACTTATTATTACTGGTATTCTGGTTCCAGTGCATTTGTTTTCCATGTTCTGTATTTTCTACTGTCAATACTTTATTGCAAAGGCTTTGAAATCGGCAGAATGGCAGAAACCAGTCACTTTTAGTGATTTTGCCGGTGCGTTTTTTTTGATCTGGTTTTTCCCGATCGGTGTCTGTTTCCTACAGCCAAGGCTAAATCAATTATTTGATCCTTTGTTAACTTCAGAACAATTGAACAATGGTGATGTGGTATAACTCCATCTCGCGGATCAATTTGGTTTAGGTGGTTGTGAATCGAAAGGCCTAAAATCATTCTTTGATTTGCCTGCAACAAAAAAGGCATGGCAGTCTTTGTGACTACCATGCCTTTAAAACAGATGCCCTGTTATTCAAATTATTTAACCCTGGATAAACTCACCATTGGCAGTGATGGTCACATCATCGCTCAACATGGTATTTGTCATACCACTTGTAGCCAGATTGAAATCACTGCGTTTTATAACACCAGTAACCTTGAAACCTGCAAATGGTTTCTTCGCCATTGGGTGCATGGCTGGTCCACGGAAAGACAAGTCCAAAGTCACAGATTTAGTTACCCCATGCATCGTCAGATCACCAGTCACTTTATACGAATTGGCAGAGACCTTCTTTAAAGACTTGCTCTTGAAGGTGAGTGTTGGAAGCTTTGCAGCATCAAAGAAGTCCGGAGATTTTAGGTGCGCGTCACGCTGATCATTCTCCGTTGAAATGGATGCTGTCTGGGCAGTCAGGTTAAATACGGCATCACTGAAATCTGGCTTGGAAGATTGGATGGTAGCATCAAACTGCTTGAACATGCCCTCTACATCGCTTATTCCCATGTGGGTAATGGAAAAACCTAATTTGGCGTGTGCTTTATCCAGGTTCCAGGTTTGAGCAAAAGTGCTGGCGGAAATGATAAGTGCCGCAGCCAGAAGTGTTAGTTTTTTCATTTGGTTGGTGTTTGTTTTGGTATTGATTTTTTCGTCTGAATTGATTTGGCAAAACTAGCCCTTAATTGTAGCCTTCACCATTGCGTATGCGCAATAAAAACCATTGATTTTAATCAAGGGATTTTCGAACAATGCCGCCGGTGATCAATTACCCGACAATCGTCGCCTGATCCGGCTGAGCGTTTCTGGTGTGAGCCCCATGTAAGAGGCAATCATATGCTGGGGTACCCGCTGCACAATATCTGGATAGGTTTTGATAAGGCCGGTATAACGGTCTTCAAGGGATAGGCTAATGGTGGCGGTGATTCGCTTCTGGAGCGCGATATAGGCACCTGTGATCAATTGTAACAGATAGGACTTATAACTTGGAGATTGCTCCAATAGTTCATCACTTGATTCACGACTGATCATGACCAATTCGGAATCTTCGATAGCATCGATATTGTAAGTGGCCGGTTCAGTGGTCAGGTAGCTATACATATCGGATATGAACCATCCCTCCAATGCAAATTGTACAATATGCTCTGAACCATCTTCGTTAACCGTATAGGAGCGCAGGGCGCCTTTTTCAACAAAGGCCACATACTTGCACACATCTCCTTCCTGCAGCAAATATTGCTTCTTCCGGATCTTTTTTAAAGAGAGATGACCTTTGATCAATTCCCATTCTGATTCAGAAAGCGGTACCCGTTTATTGAAACTTTCAAAGTATCGATCGTACATAATTGCAGCTTAAAACATCATCCGATGCCTGCTGCAAATTAAACGCAATTCGTCCATCGCTCCTTCAACAGGAATCAAAGGAAAAGCGAACAGGATGGCTGTTCGCTTTATTGGATCAGGAATTATTTCAACTAAATTTCACGGCTATCCAGCTTCACGGAGGTCATGGTTAATGAACCTGCTACAGCTTTATCATTAAAAATGGAGACCTTGTCCTTGCTATCCTTCATGCCTAGTGTATACATTAATGGCAGGTAATGTTCCGGAGTAGGAATGGCCAGCTTGGCCGCAGATCCCAGGCTTTGGTAATTGATCAACGGTTTGTAATCGCCCGCTGTAATCAGATGCTTGAAAGTCTCATTCATTTCCAGGGCCCAGTCGAAGCCATAGGCGGGACCATCCAATTTATCAAAGGCAAGCATTCCGAGATTATGCACCATATTGCCACTACCAACGATCAGGATCCCTTTTTTCCGCAGGGCATACATCTCTTTGGCCAGGTCAAAATGATATTGTGGTCCCTGGGTATAATCGATACTCAATTGCAAAACCGGAATGTTTGCTTCGGGATACATTTGACGGATCACCGTCCAGGCGCCATGGTCCAATCCCCAATCATGATCCAATTCGACATGTGCGCTATGCAGCAGATCGGCGGTTTCTTTTGCCAGAACCGGATCGCCTTTCACAGGATATTGAACATCAAACAAGGCTTTCGGAAAGCCACCAAAATCATGGATGGTCTTCGGAAAATCCATTGCGGTGATTTTAGTACCCCTGGTAAACCAGTGCGCTGAAACTACCAGGACGGCCTTTGGAACCGGGATTTCTTTGGCCAGGCTTTTCCATCGCTCGGAAAACTCATTGTCTTCAATGCCGTTCATGGGGGAGCCATGACCAATAAATAAGGCAGGCATCGGCATGTCTTGTTTGGGTAAGGATGCCGCAAAATTTCTGAATGCTGATAAGGTTGACATACTGATTGCACCTGCAATAATGGCTTTAATAGCCTTTTTCCGTTCCATGGTGCCGTTTGGGATTTTAATGGTTTGTTTCAGGATTAGTTATGCAGGATTTTCCAGCCTGCCACCCATTCCGGGTAATTGTTTTTCATGGTCATTTGGATCAGGAGCAATTGCATCGCTTCCAGAGTCCGGCTAACTGATAGGTCGCCTGCAATCACTGGATTAAAGCCGACTGTCTGCACCATTTCTGAAACGGTCTGAACGGCTTCCTCATTGTTACCGACGATAAATGAATCGATTTGCTGTCCGTTAATAATAGAATGGGAGAAGTCACCGGCAAAGGTGGTATTGAAAGCCTTTACCACCTTTGTATTTGGAAGTAATTTTTGCAATTCTTCCGCGGCACTGCTATTTGTGGAAGTGGTCAGTTCACTGTAAGTGCTGTTTAATGGATTGGAAATGGAGACAAGGATCTTCTGATTGGCAACTTCCCTGATATTTTCTACAATATCCTTCTCCAGAGCGTAGGGTACAGCCAAGATGATAATATCGGCCTCCCACGAAGCCTGCATGCTGCAATTGAGCGCTTCGATATCGGCTGAAGCGTTTTGCTTTATAATGTCGTTATAAAGGGATTGGTTCTTTTCCGCATCGGTTGCGCACAGAAGTATGCGATAATTACCAGAAGTAAGGCCTTTTGCAATAGCGGATCCCATCTTGCCCGTTGCCCCGATAATGGCCACTGTTTGTTTTGTCCTCATGTTCCCCGTTTTAATAAAGCAAAATTACCTTAGGGTAGGAGCCTGGTCCAATGCGTAAAAGCAAGAAAAGTCATTGATTTTGATCAATGTGGGCTGTTACGTCCAGAGGTTCTGAGTCATTTGTAGGGTTGCCCGGAAGCTGTGAGATTGCTTCGTCGTCACAAAGCCTCCTCCTTACAATGACGGCACATTTGGAGGCTTGAAATTCCATGGAGGTCAGCCCGCAAACTGTGAGATTGCTTCGTCGTCGCCGAGCCTCCTTCTTGCAATGACGGCAGGTTTGAGGGTTGTGTGACTTCATAAGAGTTGCCCCTCGCCTTTAGGGTTCCCCGCCGAAGCTATTTAGCGAAGGAGGGCTGGGGATTAGAAATGCCCTCAAAAATGTCAAGGGCTTTAGCCCTTTTCTATTGATGATTGGGGGGCAAGTTGCCCCGTGCCTTTAGGCCGGGGATTAGAAATGCCCCCAAAATGTCAAGGGGCTTTAGCCCTTTTTCTTGATTATTGGGGGCAATTGAAATGATAATTTGACGATAAACATCCTATGGAGTACCAGCGCAAAAGGCCTAAAGGCCTGCTTTCTGTAATAAATGCTAAACCCCCGGCCCTCCTTCGCAATGCTACGGCGGGGAACCCTAAAGGCACGGGGCAACTATAGTGACTGACGAAGCAATCTCACGCGTTAATTGCAAAGGTTATAAATTCTATATAGCGTTGCCCTGAAGCTGTTAGATTGCTTCGTCGTCGCCGAGCCTCCTTCTTGCAATGACGCCAGTTGCTTATTAATTCTCAAGCACCCCTTCATTCTGCTTATGATTTCTCATCACCCGCTTCCGATGGCTGGCGCCCCATTTGGCCATTTCACCAATCAGGCTTTTCAGAGTCTCTCCATAAGGGGTGATTTCATATTCAACCGTAACTGGCTTGGTATCATAAACAGTTCGCTTCACCAGATCATTCAGTTCCAGTTCCCGCAATTCCTTGGAAAGCATTTTGGAGCCAATGCCTTCAATTTCCCGTTGCAGCTCCATAAAGCGCATTTTGCCAAAGCTTAGGGCCCCGATGATCGAGACCTTCCACTTGCCATTCAGGATGTCCAGCGTGTCGTGGATGGAACGCAGGTAGGTTTTGCATGCTGCCGGATTATGATCCTTGCGATTTAAATCTGCCATAATAGGGTAGATGCTTTCTGTATGGAAACCAGTTTCTATGGGGAAAGCACTTTCCAAAGTAAAGTGAATAGACGAACTTCGCCAAAACTTTTTAAGCACCACATGGAATTAATCAATGCCCTGGAATGGCGTTATGCCACCAAGAAAATGAATGGACAAGCTGTTGACGCCGATAAGGTCGATCAGATCCTTCGAGCAGCACATTTAGCCCCAAGCTCTGCAGGTTTTCAACCCTACCATGTTTTGCTGATCACCAATCAGGAGTTGAAGAAAGAAATTTTACCCATTGCCAATAATCAGCAACAGATTGTCGATTGTTCCCATCTTCTGGTTTTTGCGGCATGGGATAATTATACGCCAGCGCGATTTGACAGTGTATTCGGTAATATGATCAGCACGCGGAATCTTCCTACAAATGCCCTGGATGATTTCCGGAAGCAAATGGAGGGCATGTTGCTTAGCCGCAGTGCGGAAACAAATTTCGAACATTGTGCCCGTCAGGCCTATATCAGTTTTGGAATGGCCCTGGCCGCAGCTGCCGAGCTTCAGGTGGATGCAACGCCTATGGAAGGGTTTAAAGCACCACTGCTGGATGTCCTGTTGGGACTGGATCAAAAAGGACTGAAAAGTGTTTGCTTATTGCCGCTTGGTTACCGCGATGCAAGTAATGACTGGTTGGTAAATTTGAAGAAGGTCCGAACTCCAATGGACCAGTTTGTAATCGAATACAAATAGTTATTTGTCGTTTGCCGCCCAAGCCACCGCCGTTGTTGGTCTTAAGACCAACAACGGCGGCATTACAGTAAGATCAGTAAGATCCCATACAACAACATCATCCCATCGATATACGCCAGGTAGGCCTTGTCCGAAGGATGTTTCCTGGTATAACTGATGGCCCAACGAGTGCATAATGCGGTCAGGATTTCTCCTGCAAATCGTCCCGGCACCTGGTATCGCAGGTATTGAATGAAACTGAGCCCTATAAACAGGATCAGGAACCCATTCATCAGTCGATAGCTATTTGCAAGTCCGATCCGGTTTGGAAGGGTAAATATGCGTGCCTCCAGATCGGTCTGCATGTCACGTATATCAAAAGCGATACAAAGGATGAACAGGAACACAAAGCGAATCATGATCTCATAAGGATAGACCTGCACCTGCTTATGATAATATAGTATAGGAAGTAGGGTAGTGACAATTGTCCAAACAGAACTAAGCACCGTGATTTTGATCCACCCAAAATCGCGGAGCTTTTTCTTTGGAGCGAAGGGAAGGATCGGTATGGAGTAGGCAAAAGAAAGGACTGCTAATATGGGGCAAACCATCAAAATGCTGAGGGGCAGATAAAATACCGCTATCAGACATTGGATCCCCCCAACAATGGCGGCAGCCAGGTTCCAGATGCGATGGCCCTGGGACCAGGTAAAGAGATCAGAAGCCGTATTCGGTTTCTTCACCAGATGGTGGACATTATACACCAGTAAGGTGCTCCCGAAAATGAACAGATGCAGCGCATTGAATAGTTCCGGTATTTTATGAAGCAGGAGTCGTTCGGTTGCCATGCTCATGCTTACCGTGCAGGAAGCTGCGAACAGGCTGGTATAAAGGAGCCAGTTTATTACCCTGTTGGGTAGCTCTATGAAAGACTTCGGAACCATGAACAACGGAGATCACTGCAAATTTTCAATTATTCAGTGGATACCGGTGGAATTATTTGTAGTGCCTTATCCTCCTTGTCATTCCTGAAGGGAACCTGTTTTTTTATATTACTCAGGCGCCGGAGGGCCGGCTCCGCTTGGGGACATTCACCCTTCGACTTCGCTCTCCATCGACTCCGCTCAGGAACCGGGAGCGGGGGATTGCGGCTTCGCTCAGGGGACGGGCATAGCAGGTATTTCAGGAAAAATTTATTGACCCTTCACAAACAAATCCCGGTACTCCCTGTGCTCCGCATCCTGGGCAGTGATAAAATAATCCCCGGGGAGCAAGCTGCTTAGATCCAGTAAATTATTGCCGTTGTGAAGTGTTCCTCGTCTGATAACCTGCCCGTTGGCATTATAGATCGTATAACATGCATCCTGCTGGGTCCATGGAATGAATAGGGTATTCTTAACGGGATTCGGATAAAGGCCTTTAAATGCAAGAGTTGGCTGATTCCCTACAGCCGAAGGGTTTTGAAAACTCCGGTACCCAACATAAAAGGATGCGGCAATAGAATTGGTTAGCTCATTCGAGATCAGGAACCGGCCATTTGGAAAGTAACAAACGCCTTCTGTTTGCCATTCCTGACCATTGCTAATTTCAATTCGGCGTTTATTCCCGCTGAAAAATGAATCCTCCTTGAAATCATTCAAAAACCAGAGAAAGGAATTCATATGGCCACTGAGATACCCGATCAGCACCACTTCCTTGGTAAAGGGATTATAATCCGCTCCAGTGATCAGTCCGCCTGCGTAAAAGCTGGTATAAGGACTGAGCGCATAGGTGCCAGGAGTCTTTGGCATTTTATAAACCCGTGTCCGGTAATCCCCGCGATCCTTGGTAAAGATGTAGAGAGAATCGTTCACTGCAATCAAGGCCTCACAATCGAAATTGTGCGTTTTGCTGGAGACAAAACTAGTTTGATCGGTGTAGGAGAGGTTGATAGCCTGGGCATTCACATGCACCAGAGCGGCATTCCCAATATCCGATTTGGCAATCTTTAAGATCTTTAGATCCTGCCGGGTTCCATTATTATTACCGCAATCGGAAACATAGATATAGTTGCTATCCGCACTGATGTCTTCCCAATCAACATTCGGGTAATTATCCACGATCACTGTTTGGAGAATCGCACCCGTATTGGTATCAACCGCGAATATATCGTTTGGATTCCCGCTGTCATTATGGGTCCAAAGCTTACCATCTGTATATATGACTCCCGAAGATTCATCAATGCCGGTTCCAAATTTGGCCCGATAGATCATGTCGTAATGAGTAACAGCATACAGGCAGGACCCATCATTACTAAGGGCTGCAGGACTGTAATTGGTAGCAGCAGGATCCGTACAGCCACTTTGGGCATGTATCTGAAATCCACATAAAAGCAAGGCAATAAATAGTGCAAATCGGAGCGGTGTAAACATTATAGATATGGAGGCCCTCATGAATTAAAGGTTGCGGGCAATACTGCAGTGATACAGGATTTTGTTTTGGTCGTTGATAAACGCAACATCGATGGCTTTTCGGCGTACTGTTACGGTCATAAATCCATAAGAACCTGCCGCAAATTTTCCGTAGGCAGGGTGTAAGGAAACCGGTTTTTCTTCGGCCCCGGCGCCAGAAATGAAATAGTGAGTAGGACCATCCGGGTGCAGGTATTCCAAATAATGTGCATGGCCGCAGATATACATGGGAATCTGATGGGCCTCCAGGATGGGCTGAATAGCTGCCTGTACGGAACGGGTGTCCGGAGCATTCATTTGTTTTCCGCCCGTGATGCAGGGATGATGACCCACCACCAACTTGTACGCCACAGTGTTGTCCGCCAAAATACTATCTAACCAATGCTTCTGAGCCAGGGTATCCTGTTTAAGAATCTTCGATCTATAGAGTGAATCAGAATAATAGGATTGGAAGAATGGGTCGGTATCAATAAAGGCGATCAGGAATTGTTCATTGGATGATCCGATATGGAATTTCTGAGCATAATATGGGGCAGGCAATTTCCAACGGGAACTATGACGGGTATAGTCAATCTCTGCTTGTATGCTTCCCCTGTAATCATGATTGCCCAGCGAAACATACCAAGGGATTTGCAGGGATGATGCTGCATAGACATTTTCATAGGAAACTTGAAACCCACTATCATCTGAACTGCTCACTCCATCCGGATAAAAATTGTCGCCTGTTGTTACGACAAAAGCTGCATGTAAACGTTTCGAAGCATTTGCCATAGCCTTCGCCACTGCCTTTTGAGGGATCGTTCCATGTTGTCCCCAATCCCCAATAACCAGGAAGCTGGTACTGGTTTCTGGTTTCGTTTTTGGTTTGGATCCTGTCTTTGAATCGGCTGATTGAAGAAGACTGCATATAGCCCCGATCAGGAGTAATGAAAAGCGAATGGTTCGTATCACGGCCGCGAAGGTAACCGCCCGATTCAGGGGCCTGCGTTAAGTAATTCTTACGAAATAGTTAGGCTTTCATCACCATTCTGTTATGCTTTTGTGCAGCGACTAAAAGCAGAAATTCCTACGGATACATTTGCGGCCAAATCCCGAATGGGTCTTATGAATCGAATTTTTAGGCTACTGTTTTTTGTGTGTTTCCCTGTTTTCGCATGGGGTGGAAATGTAAAAGGTATTTTAACCGATAAGGTTAGTGGTGAGCCGCTCTCGGGTGCATCCGTTCAAATAAAACCAAGCGGAAAAGGAACGGTATGTGGTATCGATGGTTCTTATCAGATCAACAATTTGCCGGAGGGTGCGTATACCCTCACCTTTAAATACCTCAGCTATAAAACCCTGGAGGTAGAAATTACCATTACCAATTCCACTACGATCACAAAGGATGTGGTCATGGAACCGGTAGGTAAAATGCTGGGAGAGATCAATGTCAAGGCAAATTTCAAAGATGGCTCTGAGCAACAAGCCAGGAACCAGGAGAAAACGGCCGATCAGCAGATGAATATTATCTCTGCCCGTGCCATTCAATTATTACCAGATATCACTGTTGCCAATGTCCTTCAAAGGGTCAGTGGGGTAGCGGTACAACGGGATGCAACCGGAGAGGCCCGGTATGCCATAATTCGGGGTATGGATAAACGCTATAATACCACGACAGTAAATGGTGTAAAAATCCCAAGCCCTGATGATAAGGCGCGATATGTGCCCATGGACATCTTCCCTGCGGAAATCCTTGAGCGGCTGGAAGTCGTAAAATCGTTGACCCCGGATCTGGAAGCGGATGCCATTGGCGGTATCATGAACATGGTCTTGAAACATGCTCCGGATCATCTGGAGATCCATGCCAGCGCTGCTACTGGTGTAAATCAAACCCTATTAGACCGTAGCTATACCAGCTTTAATAGTGCTGATATGAAATCCCAGGATCCTTACAAGGCAAATGGTCCAACTTATGTTGCATCTGATAAGGATTTTCCAAGGAGCGCGATGGTCCTGGATAATAAAGCAGTGATGCCTAACGGGATGGCAAGCCTGAGTATTGGAAACCGCTTTGGAAAGGACAAGAAATTTGGTGCCTTATTCTCCGGTTCTTTTCAAAACACCTATAAAGGAAGTTCTTCGATTTTCTTTAAGCCTTCGGCATTACCCGATATTAATAATGTTGCCCAATTTACAGACCTCGAGGTTTATAAATATGATAAGCAACAGACCCGTACCGGATTAAATGGGCTTTTAAATTATGATCTTAATTCAAAAAACTCCTTGGTTCTGTATGGATTATTTGTTCAACTGAATGAAAAGGAAGTCCGTAATGTCATTGATACCGCCGTATCTATTCAGCGAACGGGTGCTGGTACCGGCCCGGTAGATATTACTTCCCGGTCCGCCATTAGAAAGCAGCAGATCAGTAGCATCTCCATGAAGGGGAATCATTTGATCAATAAGCGCTTTTCTGCTGACTGGATCCTGAATTACAACCGGGCACAGCGTCTGGTACCGGATATGACCGAACTGCATACATCAACGGGTGTTGAGCGAGACGGTTCTGGCAATCTTGCCGTAAATCCTGAATTTATCAAAAATGTTCACCATAGCTGGGAAACCACTACGGAACAAGATCAGCAAGGTTTTTTAAATCTTCATTACCTGCTGCCAATTGCCGGCAAGGATGTTGAGATCATTGGTGGTGGTATGTACCGACACAAGACCCGGGATAATTATTTCAATGAATACCTCCTCAATGGCAAACACCTATTTGGGAATATTCAGACAGATACATTGATTATCGACAATGGTTACCTGCAAGGAACACAACCCCACAATTACCTGACCTATACTGCAACAGAGAACATCAGCGCGGCCTATGCAGAAGCTAAATTTATGCTTGGGGCCAAATTGCAGGTACTCGCAGGTGCGCGTGTGGAGCATACCTACCAGCACTATAATATGGCGCAGGATCCAAATGTGGTCGTTGGCCAAAACGGGACCTATAATTATACAGATATCCTTCCCGGTTTGCATTTTAAATACCTACTGAACCGCAATACCAATATCCGGTTTTCTTATTTTGAAAGCATTACCCGTCCGGCATTATTTGAGCTGACTCCTTACGTCTTTTCCGGTGAAGAATTTAATGAAACGGGCAACTATAGCCTGAAACATTCTACTGCCCATAATCTGGATCTGAGGTATGAATGGTTTAAGAAAGGCCAGGATCAGATTTTGATCGGTGCATTTTACAAGCATATTCTGAATCCGATTGAATATTCATTGGATGCCCCAGCCGGGCCATCTGCATTGGTTTTACGGCCTACCAATCCTTTCGGTGTTGTTAATGGAGATACCGTTCACCGGGCCGATAATTTCGGATTGGAATTACAGGCTACCAAATTCTTTCACTATTTCGGGGTTTCTGTAAACTATACCTATACCAATTCCACGATCCATGCCATGGTCGTCGATTACCATACGGATCCAGTGACCTCCGCCTACCTTAAGGACAATGTGGTCATTACCCGTCCGATGCAGGGGCAAAGTGCGCATATTGGGAATCTTAGCTTTCTATACAAGAATCCAATCATCGGTTTTGATGCCCAATTGGCATTCGCATATACCGGAGACAAGATTGCATTTCTTTCCAATTTCAAGGATCTCAATTACTGGCAAAAGGGGATTACCCTACTGGATCTTTCATTCGAGCAGCGCCTTCATAAACGCTTGTCTATTTATGCCAAAGTCAATAACCTGCTGAATACCCCAACCATCGTAGAACTCCGCCAGGACAAAACCCGTTTTGTATCTACAGCGCCTGGTAATTATTACCAATTGCCTTACCAGGACCTTCCGAATTCTGTAATAGTTCGTAAAGAATTATTCGGCCAGAATTACCTGTTGGGCATTCGCTTCCGGCTGGATTAAGTATCAATTCACACAAAAAATAAATAGCAAATCAAACAACAACCATGAAGAACATTCAAAAAGGCCTGATGGCATTAGCTGCCTGCGTTACCATTATTAGTTCCTGCAAAAAAACCGATGATGGAACGGTATCCACGCCACCATTGCAGGTCGGAAACGCAGTAAGCGATGCATCTCCATTGTGCGGTGCTATTAAAGGAACGATGCTTTCCGGTAAGACCTATACGATCGGATGTGACGTAGTAGTGAATAAAGGTGATACACTGGTTATTCAAAGTGGTGTAACTGTAAATGTAACCGGGAAGTACTCTCTGACCGTGAAAGGCGTGTTCCTTTCTCTGGGAACCAAGGCTGCTCCAAACTGGATCACAGTGCCAGGAATTACTAAAACCGATGTTGCTAATTTAAATCCTTCCACAGACCCTGCTTTTGGTGGGAATTGGCTGGGTATCGCCTGTGATACCAGCTGCCCGCTGTGCGTAGTTAAATGGACGCACATTGAGTTTGCCGGTGCACTGTGGTCCACACCAACGGTTGCCAATGTGGCCTCAGGTGATAACAGCCGTCATATCCTGTTCCAGAATCCAAATGGTATTCTGGTTCTTGAGGATAGCTGGTTGTATGGCTGTAAGGATGATGCCGTTCGTCTATCCAGCGGAAAATTCAGCATCATGCGGAATACGGTTGAGAAATGCGGCTACCAGGGTGGTGACGTATTTAACGCCAAAAGCGGTTCTGTAGGTGATATGGCCTATAACATGTGTATCGGTACGGCAACCAATGCCACCAAGGCATCTAATAAAGGTTCTGTAGGTCCTCAGACGCATATTAACATGTACAACAACACCTATGTGAATGGTGGCTGGAGGCAGATCCAGACAGGTCGTGCCGGAGGTATCAATTACGAAGAAGGTTCATATGGTTCTGCTTACAATAACCTGATGATTAACTGTAAATATGGTATCCGAATTGTGAACAATCCAGCTGCTGATACGGCTAAAATGCACTACGGTTATACCTGGCAGTATGGCGATTCATTGAGCATCGTGAATCAATTCTACCCACAGGGTTATATCACCGTTCCACAACCAACAGATGTACCTGTTCCATCTACCTTCCTGCCTACAGGATACCTTCTCGGTGGTGTTTATAATGCCCCAACTCTTGTCGGCAAGAACGATCCACTTTTCGTTAACTATCCATTGCCAGCACCAAACCTGGTGGGTGTGAACGGTAGCGCGGCTGTTAAAGGCTATGATTTCCACCTGAAAAGCACTTCACCTTGTATCGGTAAAGGTTATACTTCCTTTACTCCAGTGGCTGCTGTCCCTGTTGATCCAAATTATGGTGCAACTGAGATCACACCTCCCGGTAAGGATTTCGGAGCGTACCAAAGTGACGGAACAGGTAACCAACACTAATATTTCCCCCATACCAGCCGCGCCCGGGCGGCTGGTATTTTTAAAACTCCTTTCTTAAACAAATAGTCCATTTTCAAACAACAATGAAACCATTTTTCCTTTCAATAATTGCAGTAGGTCTTATCATTTCTGCTCAGGCAGCACCAAAGGTGATTCACTACTGGCATTTCAATACGCTGACAACGGCTTATCATAATCCAGGTATTCCTTCGATTAAAGCCAACATTTCCACAATCGATACCAATAAGGCCGTGATAGCCTATAAGCTGGTAGCTGGAGCTTCTTCCACTTATCTGGGATATGTTGACAATGTTGCAGGTACGGATACCAATAACCGTTTCGGGATCACTGCAACTGGCACTGCCAACAATGGTTTTCGTATGCGTAATCCGAGCGATAGCGCCTACCTGCAACTTTACATTCCTACCAAAGGCTATAAAAACATTCTATTGAGCTATGTGCTCGAAAGCTCCAGCACTACTTCTGGTCAGTTAACTCAAAACTTTGACTATAGCACCGACAGCGGCACCACCTGGAAAACCTCCGGCCTGAACATCACAACGCTTGATGTTTCACAGACCAAATTTCAGGGCACTAATTGGGGATTAGTTAGCATCAATTTTAATCTTGATACCGCTAATACCAACAACAATAACCGCCTGGTATTCCGGATCAAATTTGCAGGTAATACAAGCCTTACCTCCGGTAATAACCGCTTTGATAATATCGTAGTTGAAGGTGATTCAGTTGCTAGTGGCACGTCCGGAGTAGGAGTTTCAAGCATTCCTACAAAGGAGGCATGCATCGTTTACCCGAATCCTGTGCATGATCAATTAAACATTCTTAGTGGTGCAGGAAATAAAATGATCCGCATTATGAACAGCAATGGTCAATTGGTGCGTCTGCTTCAGACTTCTGATGCCAAGCTCCAGGTGAATTGCGCCGATCTAGCTACTGGTAGCTATTTCCTGATCATTAACCAGGATCAGGTGGCGTCTCAGGCTTTCAGTTTCATTAAAGAATAGGCAGGACTAAATTTTTAAAAGGCTGTTCCGAAAGGGCAGCCTTTTTTAGTATCAGGTATTACAGGTATCAAGTTTCGGGCTGTTGGATAAGTAAGTGCCTTCTGAACTTTCTGGTACATGACAGCGACTTTTCATACCCGAAGGGGGCAGCTATAGACAAAAAATGGAACCGTTAATTCTCATTAACATTCAAACTGAGACCCTACCAATCATTCCGATAGAGCCATCTATAGCATCAATACAACTTGTTGTTGACTTTTAGACGAATTGACCTCTTGCTGGTCTAATTATTGTATCTATAGAATAGAAGGAGGACAAGAAATCATGAATGGAGTACCGATGTTAGGGATATTAGCCGTGCTAGTATTGGTTGTTGGGTTCATCGCGTTCTTCTTTCGTAAGAAACTCAAAAAATAAGCATCCAGAAAGATGCTTTACTTGTTTTTGGAGGGCTTTTACGAAATAGAATGTTGTTGCCATAATTTCAATGTACTCCACCAATATTAATTTTGCCCCCTAAGTTGGTGTGGAATGGTACATAGTTGCCCCACAGGGAATGTGTTTTTTGCAATTATTCATAGGTTGTTTTGAAGTACAGCTTACCCACCAGATCATTACCTTTCCTCCACCCATGTCTGAATCATTCACCCTTCCCCTCAATTTCCAGAATACCGAATTGGAACTTCCCCTGGAACTCGAACAATTCGGGTTTGCCTATCGGTTTCTCGTGGTTTATGGGCAAGTCCGGATCTATTTCGAACGCGATGAACAGGGACAATTCCGGGCATTTTCCAGAGAGGGTAATCCAAACGATCTTGAAAAGATACCTGATGGCCTCATCGCTCTGATTGCTCAAAAGCTGGATGAACTGAGCGCTTAGGCTACCAGAGCAATAAAGGAATTATTTTTGCTCCTTGCGCTGCGCTCCTATGCATTTTATCCCGATCACTGAAACACTGGATCCAGAACAATTGGATATGATGCTGGCATTTGGTTATTACCGGATGCAACAGAATCTGTTTACGACCAATTATGCGCATACCGATAGCCACGAACCAATCCGTGTCATATGGGCACGGGTACTGGCCTCGGGTTATCAACCCAATTCCAGGCACCAGAAACTGAAACGCCTGAATCGGCGATTTCAAACCAGTTTGCAGGATGCGGATGTCACCGAAGAGATCGAAGCCCTGTATGCCCGGTACCGGGCAGCTATCGATTTTGATGGCAATGAAAGTGTCCGATCCTGTCTACTTGGGGATAAGACCCGGGATTTTTTCCCAGGTAAAATGTGGACCGTTCGCGATGCGGGGCGACTCATTGCCGTTGGCTATTTTGATGAAGGGCAGCAGAGTTGTGCCGGGATCCTGAACTTCTTTCATCCGGAGTACCGGAAATTCAGCCTGGGACTATGGCTCTATCTGGAAGGCCTCCAATATGCTGCGGACAAGGGAAAACGCTTTTTCTACCCGGGTTATATCTCCCAGGATTTCCCCAAATTCGACTATAAATTATTGGCGGGTACGGAACGCATTGAGCTCTGGCATCCTGCCCATCAATTCTGGATGCCCTATGCGGTTTCCAAGAATCAGGACATGGACTGATCATAGTCCGTTTGTCAAAACGTTTCTTTCAGGCTAATTGTTTTTGGCCCAGCTTCTCCAGTGCGGTGCGCAACTTTTTGAACATAACGGGAATGGTTTCCAGATCGCAGGTACCCACACTTAATCGGTACCAGGCAGAATCTGCAGAAGCACCAAATGCATAGAAGGGAACTACAGCCAGGCTAGCCTCCTGCAACAGATAAGCGGTTACCGCCTCCTGATCCTGTGGTTGCCCTGCAATTTCCTTTTGGGCCAGGTCAAACTTTACAGTCAGGTAAAGGCCTGCCTGGGGTTCGATGGCATCCACAGGAAATCCATCCGACTTGAGGCTCATAATGCCATCATAAATGGTGCGAAGTCGAAGTTCCAATCCATACCTGAATTGGTCGAGATAAGCAGTAACAGCTGTTGTATTCGGCAAAAAATTGGCGACGGCAACTTGTTCAGCCATTGGAGCCCAGGCACCGATATGGGTTAGCAACGCCTTCATTTTGGCAATAAGTGGGGCAGGACCGAGGGACCAACCAACCCGTACGCCAGTTGCGGCAAAGAGTTTGGATATTCCATCAATGAATACGGTGTATTCTTTCATGGCTGGGCGAAGGCTAACCGGATTGTGGTGTTGAATACTGCCATAAGTCAGCAATGCATACATCTGATCATACATCACATAGAGCTTGCGTTGTTCTGATCCGCGTCGTGCATTTTCTTCGAGAACCAGATCGCAAATTTCCTCCAATGCTTCGCGGCTAAATGTTGTACCAGTAGGGTTTTGCGGACTACAAAGGCAAAGCAGTATCGCCTCCTGAATATGTGGCTGCAATTGTGCAGCCGTTGGCATAAAGGAGGCTTCTGGTGTGGTTTCAATCACGCAATGTTGCCCCCGGTTCATTTCAACATAATGATTATTGTTCCAGGAGGGCACGGCATAGATGACTTTATCCCCGGGGTCTACCAGCATTTTGAACAGGGAGTAGATCAATGGACGCCCACCGGAAGCAATAAGGATCTCATCACTGGAATAGGATAGATCCAACCAATCCAGGATATGACCAGCGACTGCCTCCCGCAAGGGGTCAATACCTTCTGCTGGTGGATAATTGGTGCGATTGGCAGCATAAGCCTCTTGTATGGCCGCTTTTAATCCGCTTGGAATGGGAAAAAAGGCCGGGTCAAAATCGCCGATCGTATAGTTGTATATCGTCTCCCCATCCCGTAAACGCTGACTAATGATATTCCCCAGGCGGACGATTTCTGATCCGACCAGGTTTTGTGCGAGTTGACTGAAGGAATTCATAATCAGGAAGTCTTGAGCAGGGGATTAAAAAAGCCCCTGCAATTTGAGCTATTAAATTCATTCCAGCACATTTTGGAAGAACAAAGTTTGGGTCAATGCCCTGTAAATTAAGGCGCTACTAATTACGGGTCCTGCGAACCGCCTTTGTCATTGCGCGGGAATCCGTCTTGGAAATCCTTAATTTTTACAAGCTCAGCACGGGCTCGATCCATACCTCAGATTCCCGGAGAAGTTCGATCAGTTCATTGACGGCCGTCTCGCTGGGTACATTCCGCTTCACCACCTCTTTACCCCGATACAAGGTGATCTTACCCGGACCGCTGCCTACATAGCCAAAATCAGCATCAGCCATCTCTCCTGGCCCATTCACGATGCAACCCATGATAGCGATCTTCACCCCTTTTAAGTGGGATGTTGCTGAGCGTATCATTGCGGTGGTTTCCTGCAGATCAAAAAGGGTGCGGCCACAGGAAGGACAGGAGATGTATTCCGTTTTCGAGATCCTGGTACGACTGGCCTGTAATATGGAAAAGGCCGTATTGTTCAGGAATTGATGATTATTCCTGACCTCAAGATACGTCCGTCCACTACTGCGGGTATTTTCCAGTTTAGAGGGTTCATTCATGAGCCAGATACCATCCCCCATGCCATCTAAAAACAGGGCTCCGGCCTGTGTTGCAAAATCAATAAGCTGCCGGTCTACGGTAGTATTGTGGCTTTCCACGGCAAGGATCACTGGTGCCCTGTTCTCCGCTCCCAATTCTGAAATCAACTGGCGGATATCGGCAAGAGGTTCTGGTCCGGAAGCATAAACGCAAAGTAGGGCTCCAGGTCTTTTGGCACTTGAAGCTGCCAATAAGGAGGCCTCCTTTGCAGATGCATCCAATCGAATAAAACAGGGTGAAACCGAAGCGTCAGCCATTTGGCTGGCAGTTCCAGCATCTATTATTGGATAATGCCGCTCTCTTTGAATGCCAACTCCAAGGGAAGAAGCTTCGCAGATCACACTTAAGGTGCCCGGCAATGGGAAGTCCAGGGTTTTTGTGCCGGTATAAATATAATCAGCCGCCCCATCTGCAATATGCCATTTATCCGTTCCCGGATCGTAATCATAACCGATCGATTTCAGGTCGGAGGCGATGATGCTTTCCTGTTCCATAAAATCGGCGATAACGACCGGAACCTGGTGCCCACCCATATTGGCAACAGGAAGGGTCATACGCCGTTTGTAGGAATATTGGTCATAGGAGAAAGTATGGATTTCTGGATTCACGGGAGCCGATTCATTTGCCGGAGTCGATTTTGATTTCACCAGGTCCACGAGATCACGACATACCGGAAGTTCAAATTCAGGATCTTCAGTCAGACTGACGCGGATGGTGTCGCCAATACCTTCTTCCAGTAAGGTTCCAATGCCAATCGCACTTTTGATACGACCATCCTCGCCGTCGCCCGCTTCTGTTACCCCCAAATGGAGGGGATAACAAATGCCGAATTCCTCCTGCATTTGCTTTACCAGGAGTCGATAGGCCTGCACCATGACCTGTGGATTGGAGCTCTTCATACTCAGGATGATCTGGTGATAATCCTCTTCCCGGGCAATGCGCAGGAATTCCATCGCACTTTCCACCATGCCGAGAGGCGTATCTCCATATCGGCTCATGATCCGGTCACTCAGGGAACCGTGATTGGTTCCGATCCGCATTGCTGTACCGTATTCCTTACAGATCCTGACCAGCGGACTGAACCGCTCCCGGATACGGTCTATTTCGGCCACATATTCTTCATCGGTATAATCGATCTGGTCAAACTTCTTTTTATCGACATAATTTCCAGGATTGATGCGGACCTTTTCCACGATCCGTGCCGCGATCTCTGCCGCATTCGGCGTGAAGTGGATATCGGCCACCAGTGGAGTATCATAACCCGCTGCCCGCACCGCGTCCCGGATATTTTTGAGATTCTCCGCCTCCTTCTTGCTGGGGGCAGTGATCCGGACCAATTCAGCTCCTGCCTGAATGCAACGGATGGTCTGGGACACAGTCGCCGCTGTGTCCATGGTATCAGTAGTGGTCATCGTCTGAATCCGGATGGGATTGCCGGCTCCGATGAGGAGCTTACCAACCCGGACTTCCAGACTAGGTAATCGGTGATAGGAGCTAGAAGACATGGGGGACAAAATTAGGACAGTCCGGAGCTTGATCCGGAGATTCCTATGCCTGTCTTTGGTATTTTTGCAAATTATGTTGTCCCTGTTTGTACGAACTATTATCGTACTGGTCCTGTTTCAATGTTGTCTCGACATGCCTGCCATAAGCCGGGTACTTCCGAAGCAATATGATAGTACCTGGTCGCTTGGTGATTCCATACAGGTCCTTCAATCCACCCGGCTAAAGATGGATAGCCTGGTCAAAATGGACCCAGGAACCCAGCAAAATATCATCTATAATGTGCAGCGTCTCCGAAGGGGGACGAACAGAACCCCGGATTTTTATTTGCTGATTGGATTGGCATTTATCTTGGGAGTTACCCGGTATTTTAATCCAAGGTATTATGCCTTATTAATTGGGGCTTTTCGCTCAGGTAGTGGCCGTCAGTGGCGGGAAATGCTCCAGGCGGCAGCGCTGGCTAATCTGGGAATGAATGTTTTTTTCTGTGCTGTTGCCGGAGCCTATCTCTATTATCTGTCCACTGGAAGTTCCCTATATATTATGGGTCTGAGCCGACCCATGGTTTTCCTGGTGCTGATTGCTGCCATGATGTTGATCTATGCCGGGAAATATGCGGTGATTCGGTTTAGTAGTTGGGTTTTTCGCGTGGAGAATATGGCGGGAGAATATTTATTTAATGTTTTTTTGATCAATAAAATTATTGGTATTGTATTGCTTCCTTTTGTGGTGATTATCGCCTTCGCGGGTCCGGAATGTTTACATCCGATGGCCATACTATCCGGGATAATTGTATTGGGTTTGTTGTCTATGCGATATCTAAGGTCCTGGTCGGTCTTCTATACATTTTTTAAAGGCTCAAGATTTCATTTTTTTACGTACCTTTGCGCCTCGGAAATTCTGCCTATGGCTGTGCTTGTCAAATGGTTAATACATCTGTTGCGCTGATTTTCAAAAATTATTTCCTGCCTTTTCCTCCCAAAACTCATCTGACATACCCATGGCTAAAGCTGTTCGCAAGCAAAACAGTAAGGTCGCCGCAGCAGCGGTACCAAAGCCCCCGGCCTCTGCCAGCCCTAAAAAGTCAGGCACGTCCACAAGTACTTCAGCAAAAGGGAAGCTGAAACCGAAGTCCGAAGCACCTGTGAAAGCAGCGGTCAAGTCTAAAAGTACTAAAGCTCCAGTGTCCGTGAAGAAAGCGGTTGCTGGGAAAGCTGAAGTGTCGAAGGCTAAAAAGGTTCAAAGTCCCGCCAAGGCAGCAACCAGCCCTAAAAAAGCATTGGCCAAAGCAAAAGCGGCACCGGAAGTCAAGGAGGTTGAGGCTCCCAAACCGCTCAAAAAAGCATTTGTTCCCCAGAAGCCAGTCCATAAGATCCTGATCACCCAACCTAAGCCGGATACGGACAAAAGCCCGTATTTCGAACTGGCCCGGAAATACAAGATTGATCTGGAGTTTTTCCCATTCATCCGGGTAGAAGGCGTTTCTGGCCGTGATTTCCGCCGGCAACGGGTCGATATTTCTGAATTCACTGCAATTATATTCACCAGCCGTAGCGCCGTCGATCATTTTTTCCGCATACTGGATGAAATGAAAGTCCGGGTCAGCCAGGAAATGAAATATTGCTGTATTACGGAAGCTGTAGCCCTATACCTGCAAAAATTCATCCTGTATCGCAAGCGGAAAGTATTTTTCTCTGCTGACGGCAGTACCCAGGGTTTATTGGATGTGATCGGAAAGCACAAGAACGAGAAATATATTGTTCCAAGTTCCGAAAGTGGAAAAAATGAATTGATCCATTATCTGACCAAGCACGCCATCCCTTTTTCGGAGGTAACCTTATTCCATACCGTCAGTAATGATATCGCTACAGTGATGAAGCAATTCATGTACGACATGATTGTCTTTTTCTCTCCGTTTAGTGTTCAAACCCTTTTGGAACATAGTCCCAAATTCAAACAGAATGGAACCATATTCGGTGCTTTTGGTCCTACAACCTCAAAAGCTGTAGAAGATCTTGGATTTCGTCTGGATGTCAAGGCACCGGCACCCAATGCTCCGTCTATGGTAACTGCCCTGGAACAGTTCCTGGACGCGCTGAAAAAGTAATTTTTTCTTTTTTGCAAATTGATATACAGGATACCACTCGGATTCCCGTAGGTTTGTAAGGAATTTTCTTCCCTTCATTTTCGTTTTCGTTTTCGCATGTCTACAGCTGCCGGTTCGCGCCAGCTAGTACTTAAGGCTATATTTATTGGAATGGGCATTGTGTTGCTCACCAGGCTGTTATTTCTGCAATTAATTGAACAGAAGTATAAGGTCATGGCCAATGATATTGCCATTTACCGACAGGTGGTATATCCACCGCGGGGGGTGATCTATGATAATAAAGGCAAGGTTCTTTGCTATAATGAGGTGGTCTACGATCTTCAAATGACCTCCAATAATGTCCCAAAGGATTTCGATTCCAGTCAATTGTGTAGGGTTCTGGGCATCGATGCGGAAACCTATCATACCCTCCATGAAAAGGCAAAATGGATCAATGGCCCCATGCGCCCCGGAACCTTCCTGGCGCAGTTAAATGCAGCCCAAACAGCGCGTTTCGGAGAGAATAAATATTCCTTCCCCGGTTTTGACCTGGTGGAACGGAATATCCGGAGTTACCCGGATCCGATTGGCGGTGCTTTCCTGGGCTATATTGGTGAGGTCTCTCCAAAATTGTTGCAGAAGCAACGGTTTTCCTCTTATCAGCAAGGCGATTATTTGGGACTGGATGGATTGGAATACGCCTATGAGGAAGTCCTACGCGGCCAACGCGGGGTTTATTTTAAAGAGAAGGACAATTTTAACCGACCCAGAGACTCATATCTGAAAGGGGCATTGGATACGCCTGCCGTTGCTGGTCGTAGCCTGCAATTGTATATTAATAAGGAAATGCAGGCTTATGGTGAAAAGCTAATGCAGAATAAACTGGGTTCTATAGTGGCGATCGACCCCAATACCGGGGGCATCCTGGCGATGGTCAGTGCGCCAAGTTATGATCCAAATTTGTTGCGTGGCTCTGATCGTTCCAGGAATTTCGCCAATCTCTATAAGCTGCATACTAAACCCTTATTCAACCGGGCCATGAAGGCCTCCTATAATCCGGGTTCGACGCAAAAGCCCATGACAGCACTGATTGCGCTCGATGTTGGAGCGATAACACCATCCTTTGGGTATCCTTGTCGCGGGGGGTATTACGCTTGTGGAAGGCGGATTGGTTGTACCGAATCCTGGGCCGGACATGCCGCTAATCTGCGGCTTGCACTAGCGCATTCCTGTAATTCCTATTTCTGCCATGTCTATCGGCTTTCGGTAGATGAAGCCAAATTCGGTGGGGTCAAGAATGGGCTACACGACTGGTATGAGCATATGATGCACTTTGGGTTTGGGCATCCTACCGGGGTCGACCTTCCATATGAGATCGGAGGAACTCTATTCGATACCACCCAATACAATAAGATGTACAATAATTCCTGGAATTCCTGCACCAATGTATTCATTGGGATGGGGCAGGGGGAACTGGCGGTGACACCCATTCAGATGGCGAATGCCATGTGTATCGTAGCCAATCATGGCTTCTTCTATACCCCCCACCTGGTGAGGGCTATTGCCAATAATGATAAAGCCTTGGAATTAAAACCGTATCTCCTTAAACATGAGGTCACTCATATTCCGGATACCATGTTCAATACGGTAGGACTGGGAATGATGGATGTCGTGAATGAGGGTACCGGAAAGATTGCGCGAATAGATGGTATCGAAGTGTGTGCCAAGACCGGTACGGTGGAGAACTATGCAATGGTGAATGGCCAACGGACCAAACTCCAGAATCATAGCATGTTTGTAGCCTTTGCACCGCGCGTTCATCCCCGGATCGCCATAGCTGTGACCGTTGAGAATGCAGGATATGGTGCTACCTGGGCAGGACCAATTGCCTCCCTCATGATCGAAAAATACCTGAATGATACCATTGCAAAGAAGCGATTGCCCTTACAGGAAAAGATGATGAAGGGAAATGTGATCAACCTTCGCCAGGTAACCTTGATTGATTCGGCTCAGCGGGCGCAGGACCAGGCCCGGTTTGATCGAAGAGTATATTTTACGGCTCATCGGGATAGCTTGAAACGGGCATCCGATTCCCTAATGATCCTCCGGTATATTAATACGAAACTGCTAAAGAAAAAAGGATAATTGCCATGCCGAACCGTCACCGTCCTTTTGTTTCCAGGCTCGATTACGTTACCCTGCTATTTTATTTTGCCTTGGTATTGATCGGGCTGCTGGCTGTTTTCTCTGTGGAATACAGAAGTACCGATGCGGGATTATTTCTGCACGGTAAGAATTATACCAATCAAACCATATTCCTGGGAATCAGTCTGTTTGTGGGATTAATAATCCTATTTACCGATAGTAAAGTGTTTGCTTCGATGGCCTTTCTATCCTATTTGTTTGGAATAATTCTACTTATTGTAACGATCTTCCTGGGGAAAAATATCAAAGGTTCACATTCCTGGTTGCAAATTGGCCCTTTTTCCTTCCAGCCAGGTGAGGTATGTAAGATATTTACGGCACTTGCTCTGGCTAAATTCCTGAGTCTTACGGAGACAAATTTTAAGACCTTGAAGCATCGATTGATCGGGGTGGGTATTGCTTTATTTCCGGCAGTGATCATTATCCTTCAGAATGAAACAGGCCTTGCCCTGGTTTACTTTTCCTTTATCCTTGCTTTGTACCGCGAGGGGCTTCCAAATTCCATTCTGATCATAGGCTTTTCTTTTGTGGTGCTGACATTGACCAGCTTATTATTGTCCCAATTAACGCTGTTTATTATCCTCAGTTTATTACTGACCATGGCCCTGGCCTTGCTCTGGAAGCGGGTTCTGAAGGATCGTGCCTTAAGAGCGGTGATCATCGGGGCTTATGGAATCGCTTTATTGTTTTCTCAGGTGGTAGTTCCCTTTGCTTTTAAGAAGGTCTTGCAGGGGTATCAGATTCAGCGGATCTATTCAATGCTGGGGCAGGATGTTCCTAAATCCTACATGAAAACGGTGGCAGCGGATGAGGATGATGATGATGCTCCGGCGAAAAAGAAGGACAATAACTACAATGTGATGCAGAGCAAGATTGCGATTGGCTCTGGGGGATTTATTGGGAAAGGCTTTTTGAATGGTACCTCCACCAAGAACAATTTTGTTCCGGAGCAGCATACGGATTTTATCTTTTGTTCGATTGGAGAACAGTTTGGCTTTTTAGGTTCTGCGATCCTTATTTGTCTTTATATTGGATTGATGGTGCGAATCACGATTTTGGCGGAACGACAGCGTTCGGTGTTTAGCCGGGTCTATGCCTATTGTGTGGCCTCCATTTTGTTTTTCCATTTTGCGGTGAATATTTCCATGACGATTGGATTGGCACCAGTAATTGGGATTACGCTGCCGTTTTTATCGTATGGAGGATCATCTTTATTGTCGTTCTCTATTTTGATCTTTATTCTGTTGCGTTTGGATGCGGATCGGAATGTGGTGATTCGGTAAACCTTCTGAGGCATTTAAAATCGTTCCATTCAGAACTTCCGAAGCTGATGTAGATGCCAGGAGATTGCTTCGTTGCCAAACCTCATCCCCTTCGCAATGTCTGCAGTTCCAGAAGTTTTTTTGCATTCAAAATAGTTGCCCCGTGGCTTTAGAATTCCTAGTCCTTGCATAGGGAAGGGCCTCCTTCGCGATGCTTCGGCGGGGAACCCTAAATGCATGGGGCAAATGAGCTCCTGGTGTTCTGATCCTCAAAATCGGGATGGGTTTATTGCCTGTAACGTGCAGTAATGGACAGTCCCTATCAATTTATTCTGGTTCAAACAATTCCAACTGGCCTTCGATCCCCGGTCTTCGTTTGGGCCCCTGGGCCTGAAACCCTGATAATGTGATTCCCAGAAGTCGGATTCCGCGGCCTTCCTGCCGGCATTTGTGTAGTAAGTCTTTGGCGACAGATCCAATGATACCGGCATCATTGCTTGGCATGAAAAGTGATTGCGCGCGGGTGATCTGTTGAAAATCCTGGTACTTTATTTTCAGGGTTACGGTTTTGCCGGACAACCCATTTTTACGCAAGCGCTCCGAAACCTTTTGGGCCAGATCTTCAATATGCGGATCCATCTGATCCGGTTGATACAGGTCAAACGGGAATGTGTCTTCTGCTCCTATAGATTTGGTCTCCCGGAAAGGCCTTACCGGTCGTTCATCGATGCCCCGGACAACCTGGTAGAAGAAACGGCCGCTCTTTCCAAAATGCGTACTGATTTCCTGTTCTGTGAGTCGTTTAAGGTCGGCACCGGTATGCAATCCCATCCCACGCATTTTCTGAGCGGTAACCTTGCCAACACCAAAGAATTTTTCGACCGGCAGTTGTTCCATAAAGGTCAAAACCTGGGCCGGACTGATAAAACTGAGTCCATCCGGTTTATTCAGGTCTGAAGCAATCTTCGCTACGAATTTATTGATGGAAACGCCTGCAGAGGCGGTAAGATGAAGTTCCTGTTTGATGGCCGAACGGATCCGTTCGGCAATATCAATGGCTGAACCAATACCCAGTTTGTCCTCACTGACATCCAGGTAGGCTTCGTCCAATGATAAAGGTTCTACCAGATCGGTGAAACGATGAAAGATCTCCCGCACCTGGTTGGAAACCTCTTTGTATGCCGCGAAGCGGGGATAGACGAATATGACCTCCGGACAAAGGTCCAGCGCCCGTTTGGAAGGCATTGCGGAGTGGATCCCGAATTTCCGGGCTTCATAAGAAGCAGTTGCTACGACGCCTCCTCTGCCTTGAGGACTACCACCGACAACGATGGGTTTTCCACGATATTCGGGATGATCACGTTGTTCCACCGATGCATAAAACGCATCCATATCGATATGGATGATTTTACGAATTGGCGCGCGCGTATCCTGATCCATTATTGCAGCAAATAAAGCAATAAAAGTAGGGAAGCCTTATTCGGGGCGCGACAGCCGGCAAGCTGACGAGTCCTTAAGCCTGCTTTTCCAGGATTTCTTTCAGATTGTCCAGACCTTTCTGAATATCCTTAATCAGCATTTTCGAAAAGGGGCCTTTGAAAAGGGTCATCGGAAATTTCATAGGGGAGCTGAAGTTCCAGCTAATGGCTGTTTGATCAGGGCTAACCACATTCAGACTAAACCCTGTCCGCGCAACACTTTTCATAGGGCGAGAGAACCGGACCTCATAATTAACCTGACTATTGTCAACAAGTGAAAGGATTTCCTGTTCTCCTTCGCCCACATTTTTATTGGTGGTACTGTTCCAGCGGTAGATGAATCCCTTCTCGCCGTCCGTTCCGCTGTACTGCTTGTCCATGTTCGGGTCCTGCATATTCCAGACACTAAAATTGTCCTGATTACGGGTCATTTTTACATAATCATAGACCCTGCTGACAGGCTGCATGATATTCACAGAACGGGAGAGGACCATATTGCCCGCATTTTTAAAATGTAGGACAAGGATGATTGCGGCGAGGATCCCAAGGATGATGAGTGTGATTATCATATGAGTGGATATTGTGAATGGTAATATTGATTAGCTTGCAAAATAGAGTAGAGATTTGAAAATAGAAAGTGGTTTCACACACGGTTTCATGCACCCTTCGACTTCGCTCAGGGACCAGGGCTAAGGTTATGCAAAGGACGCATATGGGATCGGGGACATTTCACGCAGCGATGCCGAGGAGGAGAAATGCAGAGCGGAGAAGGGATCTCACGGCGGCTGAGCGACGCGAAAGGGAGCTTGCCCAGGACCCTTCGACTTCGCTCAGGGATCGGGACTAAATCTTCAAATTTTCAAATTGGCTCCCTTGGCCGCCGTAGTGCAAGGCACGAAGGAGGCCCCCATCACCAAATCATAAAATCCCCAAATCATCAAATCAATCACTCCTTTTGGAAGAATCGCTCTCAGCCTGTCGGGCGGGGGATTTCGGGCTGCTAATTTTAGCCTGGGGGCTTTGTCATACCTACAATATTTCCGTACGAAAAAAGGGAATTTGCTGGATCATGTCTGCTATATTTCTTCGGCATCCGGTGGCTCCATTACCAATGCTTTCATTACGCTTGGCCAGCTTCAGGGGCGTCCTTTTCAGGACCTCTACCGGGAATTGGTTCAGAAGCTTAGTGGTGAACTTGTGTTGGAACAGGCTATTGCATTACTGCAGGATAAAGCCCAATGGCCGGCGGACCAGCTGAAACAACGCAATCTGATCAATGCTTTTGCCAGGATTTATGACCGGTTCCTTTATGAAGGATCTGATATGGATGTTTTCCTCAATCCTGCCCATGCCGACAAATTGCAAATCTCGATTAATGCCACTGAATTCTATCGGGGACTCTGGTTCCGGTTTCACAATGGACAGAATAGTTTCAAGATGGGCAATAATTATGTCTTTCTGAGGAAGCCAACCCAGGCGGAGTATAAAAGTGGTTCTGTTGCAGGCAGAATAAAAATTGCAGATGTTGTAGCTGCCTCCAGCTGTTTCCCTATGGGCTTCGAGCCCTTATTGCTCCCGGATGATTTTGTAAACGATAATCTTGGAATTGATGAGATCATTGGTGAATTAAACTTGATTGATTATGCCGGTCAATCCACCAAACCAGAAGGGCCAGTTGCCTTGATGGATGGAGGTATCACAGATAACCAGGGTTTGCGGGCCACCATGGATGCCAATGCACGGATTGCCGGCGATTTTGACCTCGTTATTGTAACGGATGTGACCAGCTATTTTATGCATCATTACGAACCCACAAAGAGTACACTACAGGATCATGATTCTGTCACTACTTTAGGGATCGTACATAAGATCGGCAATGCGCTTAAGTGGATTAAGAACATCAGTTTCGCGCTGATCCTACTTTTTTTACTGCTGATGCTCAGCTTATTCTTTGTTCCGCCTGCGACAAAGACTATTATTGCCGGGGTCTGTCTGTTATTTTTACCCATCATGGCCTTCGGGCTATTAATGCGGTATTTCATTCGAGACTTTAGTAGTCGGTTCGATCTGTTCCGCTCGCTTAACCAGGAGGATAACCTGAATACATTCAAAGCCTTATTGTCAGACCATTTGGAATCGTTGACCCACTTCCCGGGTCAACTCAGGGACCGGATCGTGATTTGGCTTTGTGGATTGCCTGTTACCTCGGTCCGGAAAATGATTTGGAGTCGGCTCAGGTCTGGTTTGACCATGATCCTGGATGTAAACCTGAAGCATACGCGTCGTCTGATTTATGATCATTTCTATGACCGGAAAGAATTTGATGATCGTCGTTGCGCCAATTTCATTTATGAATTAAGTAGCTATAATCAGTATAGCCGGAAGACCCGTCTGCACAGGCTTGGATTTAGTGTGACTGACCAGGAAATTCTGACACCGACTCCTGAAATTGAGATGATTGCCGAAGCGGCCAGGAACGTAGGGACAACCTTGTGGTTCGAACCCACAGATCATGGAACGGAACTTCAGAAACAGATCCTCGTTACCGGCCAATTCAGCACCTGTTGCAACCTGCTCGAATATTGCAAATCTTTGTTGAGCCATCCTGTTAATCCTTTAAGTCCGGACCAACTTGTGCAGGTTCAGGCCTGGCATGACCGATTGCTGGAGGACTGGAATAAGTTTAAAGCGCATCCGGATTTTTTATACGAGGAATTGAAGTAAGCAGCCGAATATTCAGTATGGGGCCTTGAAAAAAAACCTGGAGCCGGTAAAGCTCCAGGTTTGAATGAATAAAATGATTAGATGGTTCTAAACGCACTTCTTGGCGGCATTGGACCATTCTTTCTGAACGGTATATCCCGCCACTTTTTTGAAGGTCCAGGCGCAGATATCACCGATCTCTCCATTATGGCTATCGTACCAGCCATTGCCCGGAATAGGGTCCGTAATCGCTTCGCAGAGCTCATGGGAGGAGGTGCCGGTAAGGGCATCCAGAGGAGTGGGCAGTCCACCCAGGCATCCGCTGCAACTTGGATACGGCATTACGGCATAGAACAGGTTGTTCCCGATATTGCTGTGATAGCCACAAAATGAGGTGCAGGAAGCGCTGCCCTGCATGCTCACCTTGATGTTGGGTTCAAAATAAATGAAGTAGAGAATATTATTGGTGTTTGCCGGAACGATTCCTGCATGGATCCAGGATTGTAGGGTGGACCGGATTGTGGTATCTGTAATAGATGTGACCGGTGGTGCAGCTGTGATATTTTTGGTGCCGATCACGCTGCCATGGCCGATGGAATAACCGGGTACATTATATTCGCTCAATTGGTCGATCAATGGGCTTACCATAATGGCCTTAAAAAAGGCATTAACCCCGGTCATGATCGCTTTAAGATCGGGTTTGGTATTCCAGTTGGCTCCCCAGAAAATGGTATAGATCTGGGTGCTGGTCAGCAAGGGTCCACCGCGATAGACCAATTTGGCATTGGAAGGGGCCTTGAAATTCTTACCGTCAAATAAATCATCACCTCCATCATCATCAGTGCCTTTTTTACCGGCTTTTTTTGCCAGTGATGAAAGGGGAGTCTTTGGTTTTGGAACGTGTAGCGGGGCTACGATAATGGGTTCCTCATGTGGTTTTGCAAAAGGAGTTTTCATGGTTTTGTGGTTTGGTTATTAAGGGTGAAAAAATAAAGACCTATCATTGGATACAACTAACAGATAAAAGCTGGTATAAATAGTTTCTAAATGGTTCTTATCAATAGGTCAGTAGCTTAATACCATCCTTCCACAATGCCAGAATAAGCGATTGACGAATAATGCTACAATAAATGTCCGCATCTTTTTTGTAATAACAAACAAACTATATTTATTTTTTTAGTTGGGCTCACCCCTTGACATTCAGGAAGGATCCTCCGTATCTTCCATCATAAAACGGCCCCTACCGGTGCAGCATCCAGGTATTGAAACGCTTCATCAAGGCTAACTATTGTATTTGATTCATTTTAGACGAATTGGAATGACATCTGATAAATTGTTTTAGGAAGAACTTTTACCAACTATTTTAGCGCTATAAATAAGGTCCCTCCGTTTTGCCAATTATGGTTGCTGACAAAACAATCCCCTTTATTTCACATCCTCCATTATGAACAAAAAACCAATGCCCGATTCGAATAAGAATTGGCATGAGGCCCACCTGGATATTTCAACACTTGGTCAGCGTCTGGCTGATGTGGTAGCCAATGGAATGGGGTCCTGGCGCTTTATCATTATCCAAACCATCATTGTGGTTATTTGGATGGGTTTAAATGTCGTAGGCTTCGTTCATCATTGGGATGTGTATCCATTCATCCTCCTCAACCTTTTGTTTTCGACGCAGGCGGCCTATGCCGCTCCGATCATTATGATGGCGCAGAATCGGCAAAATGACCGGGACAGAGCCCAGGCTCTTGCAGATTATAAAACAAATGTGGATGCCAAGGAGGAGATTGAAGCTTTGCAAAAGCAGCTATCAACGATCGAGATCGATAAACTTGATAAGATCCTTCAGATCCTTGCGGAAATGAAGGGTGGGGGACCGGCTAAATAATGACCAATCGCAGCACCTTAACAGGTTCCCTTCAGGGACAAAGAAAATCTGATGTAAATGCACACAGTGTATAGCAGGAATTAGGCTCTTTACCTTTGCCTTTAATGCTGGTACATCCGGTAATGGTACATCCGGCCTTCTTTTGTCATTCCAGAAGGGAACCCGTTTTTCCCCTGAAATCCGCCTCACCATGTAGCGATTGGGCACAGCTGGAGAATGCAAGCCGTTACCACCGGTTTCCATTCTAATCAAAACAAGGTATTATGCCGAATCCCTTCATTTAGATCTTCTGCCGGATGTGCCACCAGAATATCCTCCGCCAGCGGTTGCATCAGGTTCTGGATCTGATCCGCTGGTTGCTGCTCATCCAGCCACAATCCCCAGGATGCCTCTGGTATCACAAACGGCATACGCTTCGTACTATTGTGGATTTCGGACATTAGGATATTCGCTGGCGTCGTGATCAGATTGCAGGTGAGGATGGCCTCCTCCCCCGAACCATATCGGGACCATAAACCTCCTATAGGAAACGCTTTCTGGTCGGCCCTTTCAATGAAGTATTTGAGCTTTTTGATTTTCCCGTTCTGCCGGACATGCTGCCATTCATAAAAACCATCCACCATTACCAGGCAACGGGTTTTACGGGCGGCCTGTTTAAACATCGGGCTGCTAAAAACAGTTTCACAACGCGCATTCAGGGTTTTATTCATGGTTTCAGAAATGGCTGGAGCTTTAATGAAAAAAGGCAAAAATCCCCAAATGGCCCCCTGTATCCTGTCTGCTTCAGCATTCAATAAAACCGGAAGTGCCGAATGATCAAATCCATTGATCGCTCTCCGAGCATCATAATCCAGAAGATCCACATCCGGAAGGATCGCTTTCAATTTTTTTTTGCTCGGAGTGGATACATGATAACACATGGTGGCTTCGTTTTGAATGGTCCCTGATTGGCAAAGAACTGTTATTACAGGCATTCCTCCAATGCGGCCAATGGATTTATCATCAGGCTGGGGACTGCCCGCTTTTGGGAAATTACTTTATCCCTCCCAGCTTTGAAATAAACGAAGCTGCTCATTTATTCCTGGATCACCAGAAAGCGGACCATACCTCTTTCCGTCCGCATTGATCCTGGGAATGTCGCGAAACGAGGTGGTGTAGCAAGGGGATAACAAGTCCTGCTTCATCTTCCAATTGGCCCCTAATCCTGCAGCGGCAATGCGGATTGTATCCCTGCCCATCATCGCATTGATCGCATCCATTGATTTCATGAGTTCACGATCCCTGAAGGGGTCCTGCTTCACAAACAATGATTGTTGGACCTGAGATTGCGGGATGAGTTCATTGACAATGACCCCACACTTCTTATAAGCATACTCAGGCCTGAAGAGCTGCTCCAGCATCCAGTTGGCAGCATGCACTAGTTCCCTGGTATCATTTGTGGCCTGGCGGAGGGTCATGGGTACACAAGGTGTGTATTGAGGGATATCCTTAAAGGCATTGGTCATGATGAACACCTGGAGACCAGTTGCACAGGAAGACTGCGCGCGAAGCTTTTCGGCGCAACGGGTGGCATGTGTGGTAATGGCGGCACGCAAGGGATCAATTCCGGGAAGATCATGCGGAAAAGATTTGCTGGTGCAGATGTTTTTCTTGGGTGCCGGACAAAGATCCATATCCAGACAGGGGACTCCATTTAATTCCTGCTGGATTCGTACGCCTACCACGCCCATTTTCTGGCGGATAATACCTTTATCCAAAAGAGAAAAATCCCAGGCATTGTGCACCTGATGTTGGGTTTCAAAGTAGCTTCTGTTGCGGGGACCGATGCCCCAGATATCTTTTGTTTCCAGACCTTGCAGGATCATTTTTCGTTTGGCCTCTGTATCGATCATGAATACTCCGATTGCAGCGTGGGTTTTCTTGGCATATCGATTCGCGGCCTTGGCCAGGGTTTTGCTGGGAGCGATTCCGATACTTACCGGCAGTTTGGTGAACTGGTAGGCTTGCTTCCGGATCATCATGCAATAGGCTTCCAGGTCGCTGATAGGTTCCACGCTACTAAAATCCAGAAAGGCTTCATCGATTGAGTACCGTTCGATATCTGGACTGAACGTGCCCAATAGATTCATCAACCGCTGGGTGATATCGGCATAAAGGGTGTAGTTGGAAGAACGGATTCTGACGGAATGGGTTTTCATCATTTCCTCCATCAAAAAGGCGGGATCACCCATTTTGATGCCAATAGATTTTGCTTCTTCACTCCGGGCAATCACACAACCATCATTATTGCTGAGAACAACCACAGGCTTGCCTTCCAGGCTGGCATCGAAGCGCCGTTCGCAGCTCACATAGCAATTATTGATGTCGACCAGGGCAATCATAGGACGTTTCGTTTCCGTTTGGGGACAATGCTGAAGGTGATCACCCCCCGGATCTCCACAGGACTACCCGGATCCACGAAGATTGGAGAATAAGAGGCCTCACGGTTTGCTGCAGTCAAACTGACGCGGCCCCTGTTTTCACGGTACACCCGAATCATATCATCATCCCCATCGCGTACATAAACCAGGTCTCCTTTTTTAGGCTCAAGCGTGTAATCGATGAGCACCAGGCAGCCTTTGAAAACTTGTTCATCCTTGCAGCAATCCCCCCAGGTGACTTCCACCAATTCTGTATAGTCCGGATTCGGAATCAATTCCTGGGATAGGTTGATCCGTTCACTGATATAGTCCGTTGCCGGAGACGGAAAACCGCAATGAATACTGCTGCTACTGATCTTTTGAATCATGATTCCCTCGAGCTCGGAGAGGGCATGTTTAATGAATTGTTTTTTCATGGTCCTGCGTTTACCATTGCAATTTATGATAACAATTTTAAGTGACTAATAGTAACAATGGTAAAATTTCAGGAGTGCCCTGAATGGATAAATGGATTTCTTCCTGGGTGATAACTGGGTTTGTATATTATGTCAATACAGTGACATTCAATATATAATACTAAATGATTGGAGATTAAATTGCAGGGAATAACCGATTTGGTGTTTATTATCCATTGCCTTTATCCTTTACCTAATAAACTTGGTGCATGTACAAACCCTTTCTCTTTTTCGTTTTATTTATTAATTCCTTCGTGGTAAGGGCTCAGGTTCCTCAATTGGTGGAGGATATCTATCCGGGAACAGGTGGATCGTTCCCGCAGGGCCTTACATTTTTTCATGATACCCTTTATTTCGGTGCTGTGGACACGAATTACGGGAAAGAGTTGTGGGCGTATTATGGACAGGGAATTCCTTCCAAACGAATTTCGGATTCCTATCCAGGCAAATCATCAGGATGGGCTGCAGAGTCGAATGTGCCTATGAGCATTTACAAGAATAAGATATATTATGGAGGATATTCCGGAATAAATGCGCATACTCTGTTGTCCTATTCTAATCCGGTAGGATTGAAAGTGGAATACACGACGCCCTACGTATCAGGAGGCTTATCGGCCGTTCCGTTTAATAATTTCGACACCCTCAATAATCTACTTTATTTTGTTGGAGATTCAGTGGGATATACCAGTTATTTATGTAGTTATGATGGATTGACGGTACCGATTGTTCATAATAAATTAAACTCTTCTGTAATCTCCAATTTGTCCCCTTCACTGGTCCGTTATAAAGGGAAGATTTTCTTTTGTCTATTCCTTAGTACCAGCGGTTACGGAAATGAACTATACGCTTATAATCCTGCCACAAATCAGGTAAATCTGGAGGCAGATATTGCTCCCGGAACAACAAACGGTAATCCCAGCGGATTTAAAGTTTATGGCTCGAAACTTTATTTTGTTGCTACCGACACTTCGCATGGTATGGAATTATGGTCTTATGATGGGACAACGGCCACCCGATTAACGGATATTGTTGCTGGCAAAGGGGATGGTGTGGATGCGATCGGAGGCAGAAATATTGAAGGCTATAACGGTTCTATTTATTTTCCGGGAATTGTTGGCGTCAATCATAAAGCACTATACCGTTATGATACTTTAAGTCATGCTTCATCTTTGGCCTATGATCCTCAGGGCTCTGACCCGGTGGGTGGGGTGCCGCAACAACTTTATGCAACCCCATCTAATCTGTATTTCTATTTCAGCACCACCGCTTCCGGGTCAGAGCTATATAAATACAATAGTTTCACCGGCGGAAGTATGGTTGCGGATCTATTCCCTGGTGTAGTTGGTGGCGCAATAGGTACCTCCAATATTATTCTTAATCACGGTTACATTTATTTCCTTGGGAAAAATAGTACCAGTGGGGGGGAACTATTCCAACTACAGGATGTAGGTAAGTCGAATGTTGGGGTCCAAAATGCAGGCTGGGATGGTGCCTTCGAGTTTTATCCCAATCCAGTGCATACTACAGCCGGTATGAATTTAACCTTAAAGTCGCCTCAATTCCTGTTTTTGACCATTACGGATTTATTGGGTAAACGGGTTTTTTCAACTGCAAATTCATACCCTGCTGGCGCATCAAAGATTTCTATTCCCTTCGAAAATTATGCTCCGGGTCAGTATTTCTATCACCTGAACAATACTGATGGGAAGGCGTTAGGTAGCGGGGTATTTGTAAAGGAGTAGCTTGGATTTTTAGATTAGGGTCACAAGTTGCGGATTTGTACTTATCGTGAAGCCCCTATTGTGAAGTACCTGCATTGATATTAATTGCCACAAGCTTTTGACAGCCCTTTCCCAAACTTTGTCATCCCCGAAGGGATGCCCGCCAAAGCCTTGGCGTCGGCGGGGATCTTGCTTGCTGTGGGCTTGCAGCGGGTGAGCTTTGGAAGTAGTACTCCGCGGGATATTGCAAGTTCCCTTCGGGGATGACCCTCCTTCGCCAAAGGCTACGGCGGGCACAGCAAGTCGATTTGTAGTAAGTATTGTGAAGTACCTTTTGTGAAGTACCCTCCGAGCAAGCTCCTGTGGTAATAGGGACAACAAGTATGATTTCGTGCTTCCAAATTTGTCCATATTCCTTTTACTGGATTCAATAGTTCCTTTTGTCCTGCAACATTTTATGTTGTTCTGCGTTGGTATAAAATTGATCTTGTGAAAGTTGGGTTTCGTCAAAAATAATTGAAGAAAATTGAGAGATTATTCTGATGATTACCAATAAGGAACAGATAAAATTATGAATAAGTATTGTCTAATTTGTATCGTAAATGATTGAAAAGCAAATGATTAATGTGATAATTATTTCCAATTCACCTCAGCTGGCCTGCTCAAATAATAGAAATCATGAGTTCCGATCCTTGCAAAGGAGTGCTTACCTTTTGAATTCATAATGAGTGACCCTTAGCCCTAATACCCCTAGCATCACATCAAATCAATGAAAGGAATTTTTTGTTTAGAGGGCTTCTGGATTGGTGACCATCGAAGTAAAACAACAGTAGTGCCGGTCCTGGAGCTGATGCATGGCTACCAGGGGATGCCTTATGTGCATCATCGCTGTGGTAGTAAAGATGAATTTGTATTTTCCATTGGACGCTGGAAGACCAAATCCTTTCATAAAAAATACCCTTTCCTTTTCCTCGCATTTCATGGTGAACAGGGACATATCCGAATCGGATCGGAAACGGTAAGCATAGAAGAATTGGGCGTTCTGCTGGAAGATAAATGTGCAGGTACTGTGATCTATTTTGGAAGCTGTGCCACTATGAAATGGAATAAGCGATTCCTGCAAAATTTCATGGAACGAACACAGACTCTGGCCGTTCTTGGATACAAGGATTATGTGGAATGGTTGCCCTCTGCTTCGTTTGAAATCCGCCTGCTGAGCTATTTCCAGGAAATGGTTTACACCACAGATGGCATCCACCAGGTAAAGGAACAGCTCGTAAAAGATTGCCGGCCCCTTCTCAATAATCTGAAGTTTCGATTTGAGATCAATGAGCGCTTGAGAATTACCCCCAAAACGATCCGAAGCATTCCGAAATGAGCGGCAGCGTCGTTTGTCCAGCTTCAGGGATTTAGGGTTTCTGATTGATGGCGGTATGCGATCAGTCGTTCCGCAGCCATCCCAATGATCACCGCATAAACGGGCATGAGCATGTATACCATCCGGGCAAATTCCCCATTCAATACGATCTGGAACAAGGAGGTGATCAGGAATACCATGACATATGGTTCCCCAAGAAAGGCACGGGTTTTGGGCATGTGTATAAAGACCAATTTTTCAACCAAGGGCAATACCCACCAGAGCCCGAAAGCAGCGAATAATTCAATCCAATAGCCCATGATCTTAAGCCGGGCAAATTGAGAAGGCAGATAACCCATAACACTGAAATCCGCAGCCAGACTATCGGTAATATTTTGTGCGGTGAAATGATCAATAATGCTTCGACTCAAAAACACCAGGGCACCGGATACCACTAACCAGGCGGCCGTTTTCCAGGTAGGCCAGAATGACCAGAAAAGGACGGGTGCTGCAAATAGAAATGACTCCTTGGAAACAGGACCAAGGAAGATTGTGGCAAAGAGGAAAAGAGACTGCCTCGTCTTGATTCCATACAGCATACAGACAATGGCCAGGCAGAAGAGCAGGTCGGTATGTGGCGTACCCACATATTGGGCGGTCCAGCGATTGGTGACGACTGCGAGGAGGCCGAATAAGCCACCCAACGCAGAGATTCCATAAGCCCGGCAGTATTTATAAATGATCGTGCACCATAAGGCAGCAATACTTCCATTGACAAGGTAAAAGGAAAATTTCAGGGAGAAATCCCCGGTTAGCGCATTCTTGCTGAACAGGTGTGCGGTACATTGAATGAGCCAATTAATGCCCCCGGCCAATAAGGGGATTACGAAACGGTAACGGCGATGCAGGCTGGTATTGAAATCCAGTTGCGCCATTCCCCAATAGCTCTTCTGATCGACGGCTGTGGAAAGATTATAGTCGAACAATACACTCATTCCCATCCCTGATATCAATATCAGGCAAAGGCAGAAAACCAGCCGGTTCTCAGAGCGGAAAAAATAGTTCAGCAAAATCCAGTTATGGTATGAACGGACAAGATACAGCGGCCCATCGTTTCTATCAATTCCGGGATTTTTTCAGGTCTTCCAGCATAGCTGTTGCCTGTTCATTATCGGGATGCCGCTTCAATACTTGTTCCAAAACCTGCTGACATCGGCGGAGATCCCCGGATCCATGGAGGTAAACGGCCAGGTTAATAAGGGTTTGTTCTCGATCCGGATCCAGGGCTATGGCTCGTGACAAATATTCATAAGCCATGCTGGGTTGTCCTTTCTGCATATAGGTAAATCCGAGATTGCCTGCGGCCAGGCTATATTTCGGGTTCTCCGCCAGGATAAACCGGAAGGTCTTCTCCGCCTCATCCAGGCGATTCAAGCTGAGCAGGCAACTGCCATATTTATTCTGGAAATCCAGGGCATAGGGTAGGTTCGTCACGGCCCGTTCATACCAGGGCAAGGCCTCCGCCTGACGATTACTTTTTACCAGGGCCTCTCCAATCCGGTAACAGGTCCATCCGTCATTCAATTGCGCGGGTTTAAGCGAATTTGCGTAGGAAATGACCTGTGGATAATTTTCCAACAGGAAATAGCAACGGATATAATCCTGGTTCATTCGCTGAGATGCTTCCTGTGGCGTTTGTCTATTCAGGTACGAGAGACTGGAATCCAGCAGGGCCTTGCTTTGTGTGAACCGCTCATAAAACTCCATATAGGCTCTGGCGGTAGTAATTGCATCCACATGATCATTATTGAAGCATTTCATGCCCAGGAATGCCGTAATGCGGTCTTTCTCTGCATCCGCCAGGGGTCGCTTCCGGATAAAGTGATCAGTAACTGCCACATGGGGAATGTCGATACTCCCGTTATGTGGCATATGGCAGGTGACGCAATCATTTTTTTTGGCGGCTCTATTGGCTGGTGTTTCCGTGCAAAAGCCAAAATTCTTTGCCGTATTTCCGCTTGCATGGCCTGGATCCTGATGGCAGCTCTGGCAGGCATTCAGATATTGAGTTCGGGGGGTGAATTTTACGCTGACATGTGGATTATGGCAGGTAATGCAGCTCATCTGACCACTACGGATATAGCATTCACTTTTTTTCATACGCTCCACATGGGAGGCCATGATCATTTTGTCCTGAGCCCCCTGGTATTCCGGCATGAAAACATTCTCCACTTCTGATAAGTGCATCCCTGGCCGGAAATCGAAATAGTTCTTACCCTCATTCAAAACTCCGATTCCTTGCAGGTGACAACGCTGGCAGACATTATTCTGGAGTTCGGTGCTCAGTCGCCGGGGATTGACAATACTATAGTCTGGTCCTTTCGAAGTATCGACAATAGTTCCAGAGGTCTTTTCCGCTACATGGATGGATCCTGGTCCATGACAGCGTTCACAATCGATCCCATTCTTGAGGCTCTGGTATTTGTTTTCGCTGCCTGGAATAAACTCCGGGTACCCGTTGTGGCAGCTCATGCATTCCAACTGGATCATACGCTCAAAGCGGAAACTGGATCCCTTCTCAAAGCCTGGTGCTAGGTCCCAACGATGTTTCTGGGTGTAAAAGGTAATGGGGGCCTGGTATAGATAGCCTCCGGAATTATAAATGTGTGAATTGGTATGTTGCCCGGAACCGATGATATAATTGACGGTTTCAATCCGCTTGTGGATGGTATCCTTGCCCTGAAGGCGGTATTCCATGATATACATGGAATCGCCATTGAAATAGGGTTTGTAATAAAAATCCTTGTCCTTATCATAAACAAGGGCATGTTCCGGGCTGAAATCGGCGGCAGATTTGCTTCGGGTTGCAGGAGCGAAACTCTGACCCATTCCGGTTTGGATAAAGCTTTCATACACACTCTGGTGGCAATTCCGGCAGGTATTCATACCTACATAATGGGCGGTGGTATCATATACATTCCTCCACTCGGAATGCAACCCGGCAAGCGCTGTACTTTGATTAGGGCTTTTGCAATAAAAAGCCGAAAGGCATAAGCCAATCAGCAAAGTTGCAAGGAGGCCAGATTTTATGAAACGCGGTGCCATATGAAGGGCTAAATTTACCGTAAAGCCACGGCTGAAAGGTGAAAGGGTACCGAATTCTTGGAGCCACCCTATAAGACAGGCATCCTAATCCATTATCTTCGCAATTCTCGTACATATCCGCCACCTATGGCCGCTCCAAAAAAAAATAACACGCAAAAAAAAGCCGCTGCGCTCACTGCTGAAAATAAATTGTCAGCCAGACAATTAAGACGCAGACAGGTGCGATTAATCTTTGGCCTGCTATTTTTAGGAATCGGGGCATTTGTCTGCCTTGCTATCATTTCCTATTTTTTCACCTGGCAGGATGACCAGGATCTGTTGCTACGGGCTGGCAGTGTAAAATCCTTTGTATTGCATGGTCATGAAGCGGTGGCAAACTGGGGTGGCCGTTCGGGTGCGGCGATCTCCCATTTACTCGTTTATAGAGGTGCTGGTTTAGCCTCTCTGGCTATAGGCCTATGGGCCTTGAGCATGGGCTTGCATTTTATCTACGGCCGCAGGATGGCAGCTACCATGCGATACCTTCGATGGATGTGCCTGGTCTTACTGACTTTGGCGCCGATCCTTGCTTTTTTATTTCCACATGCCTCCTTTCCCTGGGGAGGGGCTTATGGTTCCGAGGCGGTTAATTACAGCAATGGATTGATCGGTTCTGCTGGGACGGGGATCGTACTACTGATCTTAGCCGCCTTTGTTTTGTTTGTAATATTCGCATTGGATATTTCACCGATGATCCGTAGAGCCAAACAAGCCGCCCGGAAAATGAAAGCCAATCTGCAACAATACCGGAATGATGAGGCAGAAAGCCCGGATTTTATACCCGAACCTAGTAGCAGCAAACTCATCATTGAAGATGGAATCCCAGAGACTGCAGGAAAAACCGAGAATTCCGTCAATCCTCAGGCTATGCCGATCGATGCAATAGCGGAGATTCCGGCCAGCGGCAAGACCTATCCGATGAATGTCCTCCAAAAGGAACCACTTATACAAGCTTCAACGGCTTTAAGCATGCAAACGGCTCCTGCCGGAATAGAGGCTTTGGAGCCGGAGGATCTGGATGAAGAAGAATTAGCCTACCAACAATATTTGTCGGAAGTGCGGCGAAAGAAAGAAGCTGAAGCTAGCGCAGCAGCGGTTTCGCAGCAAATACAGGAACCGGAATTTTCCTTTGAGGTGGTCCAACAGGCAGAACAACCGGCCGCCTCAACTATAAAGCATGGTGCCCATATTTCCATCGAAAGCGGAGAGCCCTATGCGCCGGAATTGGATCTTCCGGATTATAAATTCCCAACTCTGGACCTGCTCCAGGAACGAGCACAGGAAGCCATTGCGCTGAATAAGGACGAACTGGAACAAAACAAATTGCAAATTGAAAAGACCCTGAATTCGTTCGGCATCACGATCCAGAAGATCTCTGCAACCGTAGGTCCAACCGTTACCCTCTATGAAATTATCCCTGCAGAAGGGGTTCGAATCTCCAAGATCAGGAACCTGGAAGATGATATTGCGCTGAATCTGGCGGCTCTGGGTATCCGGATCATTGCTCCTATTCCTGGTAAGGGAACCATTGGAATCGAGGTTCCTAATGCATCCAAGCAGATCGTTTCGATGCGAACACTCCTTAGTTCCGAAAAATTTGTGAACAATAAAATGAGTTTGCCTATTGCCCTGGGTAAACTCATCAATAACGAAAATTATATCGTTGACCTGGCGACCATGCCCCACCTGCTTTTGGCAGGAGCAACCGGTCAGGGTAAATCGGTTGGCATTAATGCCATTCTGGTGTCCCTGCTCTATAAGAAACATCCGGCGCAGTTAAAGTTCGTTTTGGTTGATCCGAAAAAGGTGGAGCTTTCCATTTACAGAACCATTGAAAAACACTTTTTGGCCAAACTCCCCAATGAAGAGGAGGCGATCATTACCGATACCAAAAAGGTAATCAATACCCTCAATGCCCTGTGTATTGAGATGGACAATCGCTATAATTTATTGAAAGATGCAGGTGCCCGGAATATCAAGGAATACAATGAGAAATTCATAGCCCGGCGGCTGAATCCGGAGAATGGGCATGTTTATTTGCCGTTCATCGTATTGGTAGTCGATGAGTTTGCGGATCTTATCATGACCGCTGGTAAGGAAGTGGAGATGCCGATCGCACGATTGGCACAGTTAGCCCGGGCTGTAGGTATCCACCTGATTGTAGCCACGCAACGTCCGAGTGTAAATGTGATAACGGGAACGATCAAGGCCAACTTCCCGGCACGGATCGCCTTTAAGGTGTCAGCTAAGGTGGATTCCCGTACCATTCTGGATGCAGGAGGTGCAGAGCAATTGATCGGAAGAGGGGATATGCTGATCAGTCATGGCTCTGAACTGCTGCGGGTGCAATGTGCCTTCGTGGATACGCCAGAAGTGGAGGCAATCGTTGCATTTATTGGGAAGCAACGGGGATATCCGCATGCCTTTGAGCTGCCGGAATATGAGGGGCCTGAAGGTGATTCAGAAAGCAAAGGGGTGGATCTTAGCAACCGGGATAAATTATTCGAAGATTGTGCGCGGACCGTAGTAGCAACCCAAAGCGGTTCTACCTCCAATTTGCAACGCAAGTTCAACCTGGGGTACAATCGGGCAGGACGGATCATGGATCAGTTGGAGGCGGCAAGTATCGTAGGACCAGCGGTGGGTTCCAAGCCACGTGAGGTCTATTTCAAGACGGAGCATGAGCTCGAACAATTCCTCGACAGCCTTTAATGCATGCCAGAACAGCATTTTTACAGGACGGCGGAGGAAATCCGGGATGCTATTGAAAATGTGCAATCAAACTTTCCCTTTGCCAATTATATTCGAAGGGGTGAGGTGGAGGGTATGACGATCCTGGCCACAAAGATTTGCCAACACTTGCAGATACCAAACCCCCGATTGCTGGATATTGGTTGCGGACCGATGGACAAGACCGCCGTCTTTGCTGAACTGGGATTCCAATGTGCGGCTGTGGATGATCTTTCGGATGACTGGCATCGCCGGGAGGATCATTTTGAGCGGATTCAGGCCTTTGCCCTGCAAATGAACATTGATTTTCAGTTGCAGGATTTCGGGAATTATTCTATTCCTTTTCCGGATCAATCCTTTGATGTGGTCAGTTTATTTGCAGTGATTGAGCACTTACATGAATCACCGGCGGAATTATTAAATAGGGCTGGAGCTTTACTAAAACCGCAGGGGCTACTATGTATCACGATGCCCAATTCCGTGAATCTTCGGAAGCGACTTTCAGTTCTTCGGGGTAAGACCAATTATCCACCTGTAGATCAATTCTTTTTGAATCCCGGCCCTTGGCGAGGGCACGTTCGTGAATATACGCTTTCGGAGACCCGATATATCCTGGAGGCAATGGGCTTTGAAATCCTGGAGGCCGTTCATTTTGAAGAGATTGCCTATAATCAACTGGGACCTTTGGCTCTGACCGTTTTTTCGCTAATGACAAGTATAGTTCCCTCCTTTATGAGTGGCATTTGTGTGATTGCCAGGAAGCCGAGTTCCTGGAAGCAATATCAGCATGATCCTAAGGCGTGGAGACTTGCTGTGGCAGAATCGGTACCTGATGGTGTTCGATAATCCTATCGATCCAGCCAGTTTTTAAATTCAATCACCCGCTCCCCATTCCTGAACGAGGAGGGACCATCCAGGTGCATATTCTGAATGATAAAACGACTCTTGATATGAGCTTATCGAGTACCAGACCTCTGAGGTTCTGGCGGATCGCCAGGGCTTGTAAGCTAAGTACTGAAAAGAGGAACAAACTGAATGTAAGAATATTCTTCATGCCTTTAAGGTTTATAAAGCAATCGTATCCCTATTGATCGTTTTCATCCAATGAAAATGGCTGAGTTGTCAGAATCAGAAGCTGAATTGTAGGCTTTAGGCCATTCTTAACGGCAGTTTACTTTATTTCGCGCTGTTTAATTCTCCTGCCGTATGTATCGTTCGTTATCTTTTGCCCTGATTTTCATCTCCTTCATTGGGACTAGTCCCGCATTGGCACAGGATGCAAAAGCCAAGTCCATTCTGGAAGCTGCCAGTCAGAAAATGAAAAGCCTTAAAACCCTCAAAGCTAATTTCAGTCTGAAGCTTTTGGGAGCCGCAGGGAAAGTCAAGGACACTCAAAAGGGTACCTTCATCATGAAAGGAAATAAGTACCACATCACCTTGAAAAACCAGGAAATCATCTGTGATGGTACTACGGTTTGGACTTTTATGAAGGATGCTAATGAGGTGCAGATCAGTAAGTATAATCCCGAGGAACAATCGATTTCACCAACGAAGCTCTTTACGAATTTCTATGACAAGGAATATACCTATCATTATATGGGTACCAGGATTGTTTCATCTAAGTCCTGCAACCTGATCGAAATGAACCCAAATAGGACCAAGCAATTTTCAAAAGTTGAACTGGCCTTTGACAAAACAAATACCATTGCTGGTGGCACCATTTCTGAGAAGAATGGCAATCAATATCAGTATGAGGTCAGTGGCTTTATTCCGAATGCGGCGCTTACCGATAGTCAGTTCAGCTTCAATCCCAAGGAGCATCCAGGTGTTGAGGTAGTTGATCTGCGGTAGGTTCACGTAAAAATTTTTCACGCAGAGAAGCAGAGGAGGAGAGAAGTGGAGGGATTTCACGCAAAAGGCGCAAAGGGTTGGGTTTTTTGGGTTGGGTTTTTTCTCGCGGCGGCGCAGAGACGCGGCGGGCCGCATGAACTAATTGTAATCCCACTCTTTAACGGAAACCCAAATATTTGCCCCGTGCCTTTAGCCGGGGATGACAGGTACAACAGATAAGTGGAGGCCTTTAGGCCTTGAACGCAAGGCTCCACACCAGAAAATTAGTTTTTGACTTTCTACGTTCTACTTTCGACTAAATCGGGGGAGAATATGGGTGAATTACGCTTTAACTCTGTGTTTCGGGGGCTTCAGGGTATTTACATTTGAGGTATGTTCAGGATGCTGGCAATTCCGTGCGGTGCCATGTTCAGGGTTCTTATCCTGTCCTGTTTCCTCCTGGTGGGACCTGTACATGCGGAGCGGTATCCTTTTTTCAATATTGGTATTGAACAAGGCCTGATTCAATCACAGGTGTCCAGCCTTGTTCAGGATAATGCCGGACATCTATGGGCCGGGACTTTGGGGGGCTTATCCTGCTTCGACGGTCAAAAATTCCGATCCTTTACCGTTCGGGATGGCCTGCCTTCCAATAGTATTAATACCCTAGCCTGCGATTCACAGGGCAATTTATGGATCGGGACAACAAAGGGCCTCAGTCGCTTTGATGGACATCAATTCACCAATTACCGCTTTGCAGGCCCTGACAATCCTTCCGGAAATATCGTTGTTCAGATTACAATCAGCACGGAAGGCCTGGTTTGGTGTATGGCCAATCGTTCCCTATACTTATTGAAAAATGGAAAATCGGAAGCGGTAGCGCTTCCCGTTGGGCATAGCGAACTTAGTTGCATCCTGGATGACCATCATGGTGGTTTGTATGCAGGTTTAAGAGATAATCCCCAACTTTTCCATTTCAGCAATAAGCTTTGGGATAGTTGCTTAGTTGATGGAAACACTCCGGTTTCCAGGCTTTATTATGATGATGGAAAGCACCTGATCGTGCTAAAATCGGCTGCCCTATACCGGCAGAATTCCGGGGAATGGCAAGTGCTCTACGAATCGAAAGGGATTCCATCGAATCAGTTGCTAAGTTTTTCTCAGTCTAATGATGAAAGTTATTGGCTAAGTACGACCCAGGGGGTAATTCTGCTTTCCGAAGGCAAAGTGCTTCGATTTGACAAACAAAACGGATTGACAGATCTGGAAGTTCAATTTATTTACCCGGACCGGGAAGGCAATATCTGGTTTGGAACCAATGGTGAGGGACTGTATCGGTTTTCCGGTGCCATATTTACCAGTATCGATGAAAGCATGGGTCTTACTGGACCACAAGTGAGTAGTATTGCGGAGGATGACCATGGGATCATTTATTTTGGATCCTATGATGGAGGTTTGTACCAGTACAAAAACCAAATGATCCAGGCGATAAGCTTTCCTGGACTCGGTTTACGCAGTCATGTGACCTCTTTAGCCATCCTTGGGAACACCTTATTCATAGGTACCCAGAGTCATGGGCTCTGGAAATATCAGCTATCCAACGGATCACTGAAAAGGTACCAGGATGAACGCATCGGCAAATCAATACCTGCTATGCTGCGGGACAGTAATGTATTGTGGGTTGCTAGTAATAGCGGTCTCATCCGAATTGACCGGGATTCCTCCCATTCCAGGTTATTTAAAATGCCGGTAGTAGATGCCCTTTGCAAGATCGGAAATGATAGTGTTCTCCTGGCATCAGGCGAAGGGTTGAAGCTGTGCACCCACGATACCATTCGCGATTTTACAACTGGAACATCTGCAGATAGCGGTCAGATCATCTGTATGACTGCCCGGGATGGGATTGTCTGGATCGGAACTATTGATAATGGCGTAATTGGTTATGAATTGAGCAGCCACAAAACCTATCATGTTACCCGGAAAAATGGCCTCCATTCCAATTTTATCTATAGTATTTATGCGGCCTCCAATCATCTCGTTTGGGTGGGTACAGGTTTTGGGATCTGTTGCATCAATACCGCCTATAAACAACCAATGGTTCGTTTTTATGGACGAAATGCAGGACTAACCGGTATGGAAAGTAACCGGAATGCAGTATATCCTATGAAGGATGGTAGCATCTGGTTTGGAACTACGGGAGGCGCACTGCTATATCATCCGGAAAATACCCAGGCCTTTACTAAAGCGATCAGCCTGCAATTGCAATCCTTATTGATTTTTGGGGAACCTATTCATGATTCCTCCTGGTACAAAGGATTGAACGGGATCTATGGAATCCCCATTGATCTCCGCTTACCCTGGCAAAAGAATAATATCACCTTCACGTTTCAGGCCATAATCCTGACAGGTAGTGATAATATTCAGTACCGGTACCGGCTTGATGGCCTGAATGCCCCTTGGAGTGAATGGAGTCCGAATAATACCGTCAATTTCTCCGCATTGCCACCGGGTAATTATACCCTCGAAGTTCAGTGTAGTACCGATGGTATCATTGCACAGGCTGAGCAACTTCGATATGATTTCGAGATCATCACACCTTTTCAAAAAACCTTTTTATTCAAACTCCTTGTCCTTGCCGCTTGTATTCTTTTAGGAGTAAGCCTTCAGTACATAACCGCTCGTAGAAAACGTGCCAGACTGGCCATGATCGAGGCCTTGCGCCGGGAAGAACAAGCTAAGGTCCGGCAGCGAACTGCCGAGGATTTTCATGATGAGGTGGGTAATAAATTAACCCGTATCAATGTCCTGACCAATGTCCTGCGGAGCAAGATCAGTACGGGGTCCACGGATGCCATCCGGATTATTGATCAAATCCAGGATAATGCCGGACAGTTGTACAGTGGCACTCGGGATATTCTTTGGAGCCTCCAACCCTCCAATGATACACTCTACCAGGTACTTCAACGGATTGGGGATTTTGGACAGGACCTCTTTGGAGATACGGAAATCAGCTTTGAAATATCGGGTATTGACCCCGCCTGGAAGGAGGTACATCTTCCCATTGATATAAGCAGGAATCTGATCATGATTTTTAAGGAAGCATTGAATAATGTCCTGAAATATGCCATGGCCGATCAAACGGAGATTAAGATCTCAAATCGTGACGGGATCTTGCATATTGCATTAATGGATAATGGGAAGGGATTTGATCCGGCACAGATAAGTAGCGGCCAGGGGCTGATTAATATGAGCACACGGGCAAGCCGTTTAGGCGGTCAATTAGATATTAAGAGTAAGATTGGAAAGGGTACACAGATCGATTTATTCCTAAAAATCCCTTCAAACAAGGGATAATTGCTATTGAAAATAGGGGGAGATTTGATTTAATTTGGTAATTTGATAATTTGATAATGGGTCCTCCTTCGTGCTTTGCACAACGGTGGCCAAGGGAGCCGATTTGAAGATTTGAAGATTTGAAAATGGGGCTTGTTGTTATTGTTTGATCATTTTATATACCTATAGTTTTGAATGATCTCCAAACAGGTTGTCATCCCGATGCAAGGCCACCGTCGCCAGGGCTATTGCAGCTGCGAAAGGACCTCACAGCGAGCGAGTTTTTGATTTAAAGCGAAAGCACTATTTTGATAATTTGAAAATTTTTCATTCTCCTGTAAACATCTTTTTGACCAAAAACGTTCGGAAAGCCACCTACCTGATATCCGCTACCTGCTCCTATTTAATCATCACAAAACCATCCGCAATGTCACGAGACCTCGATATCCGCATTTCCATTATTGAGGATGATGAAACCATCCGGGATGGGTATGCTTACCTGATTGCCCATACACCTGGATTTAAAGTGGTGAGCACCTACAATTCTTTTGAATCTGCTGCCCGCAAGATTGCTGCAGATGCACCGGATGTCTTGTTACTGGATGTGGAACTGCCAGGGACCAATGGGATCGATGCCATTCCAAAACTTAAAAAGATCATCCCGGATCTGCATATCCTGATCCTCACTGTTTATGAGCAGGACACCCTTATTTTTCGCGCCCTGGGCAATGGGGCAGCGGGCTACCTGACTAAAAATACGGCGCCTGAAAAAATCATGTCGTCCATTACGGAAGTAATGGATGGAGGTGGCCCTATGAGTGCCCATATCGCACGCATGGTCATTCAGTCATTTCAGCGGGCTGAGGAATCGCCCTTAACTCGTCGGGAGACGGAGGTGCTGGAACAAATCGCTACTGGGAAAAGTCGTAAACGCATTGCCGACGAGCTTTACATCGATCTGGAAACCGTGAAAAGCCATATCAAAAATATCTACCACAAACTGGATGTTCATAGTAAGGCAGATGCCATCAAAACTGCCCGGGACAATAAGTTTATCTAAGGGCATCGCCTGGTCCTATAGGAATATCCTTGGTGTAAGGGTATTAATAGGGTAGGGTACTATCGATTTTGATAATCCGCCTAGCAATTTCCTGAAAGCAAGAAGCCATCACAGCACTGTAATTTGCAGTCCTAATTGTCTGGCTTCATGAAATGTATGCTCCCTTTGCTGCTGTTGGTCCTTTGTTCTGCTTATGGCTACGGACAGCAACCATCACCTGGCCCCAAGGTCCTGATCGTTATTGCACATCCGGATGATGAGACGGGCTTTTCGACAACCATTTATAAGATCACCAAGGAATTACATGGGGTTGCCGACCTTTTCCTGGTCACCAATGGGGAAGGGGGTTATAAATATTCAACCCTTGCTGAGGCGTATTATGGTAAGGAACTGACTGATGAAAAGACAGGTCGGGAATTTTTGCCTCAGATCCGGAAGCAGGAATTGCAGAACGCCGGAAAGATCATTGGTATCCGCAATTTCTTTTTTATGGACCAAACGGATGCTCATTATGGTCTGGATGAACACGAGCCGCTTGATACTTCCTGGCATGTCGCCTGGGTACAGGATCGCCTGAAGGATGTGCTGCTGAAGGGCCATTATGATTATGTATTTTGCTTATTGCCGGTACCAGGTACCCATGGAGGTCATAAAGCTGCTACGCTATTGGCTTTGCGAACCATCCGGGATCTGAAAGGCCCTAATAAACCCATTATCCTTGGTGGAGGCATCGGAAAGAAAACGGATACGGCATATATGCGTTTTAGTCAGCTTAAGGATTATACGGAAACCAAAACCTTGGTGGATACCCCGATGTTTTTCTTTGACCGGACGGTCAAATTCGGCTATAAATCATCGCTAGATTATAGGATCATTGCCAACTGGGAAATTGCGGAACACAAGAGCCAGGGCACCATGCAACTAGGTATGAATTATGGGGATATAGAGCAGTTTTACTATTTCGCGTTGAATCGGAAGGAGGATATTGCAAAAACAAAGGAATTATTTGAACGACTGAAGGTGGTGCCTTATCCTTCGAAGGTTTATTGAGGGCAATTGTTACCTGCAAAGGGCGCTAAGAGATTGAGTAATTTCTCGCGGCGGCCAAGGGGATTTCACGCAGAGAGGCAGCGGAGGAGAAACGCAGATGGGGGATCGGGAATTCTCGCGGCGGCGCAAAGACGCGGCGGGGATCGGGCCTCCATCGTGCTTTGCACTTCGGCGGCTAAGGGAATTTTTCGCATAGGAGCAGCGAATTTCTAACGGGCCACGTTCCCAAAAGCCTGATACCTGATACCTGATACCTCAGAAAACCAGCTTTCGACTTTCTACTTCTTCAAGCGGTGCATAGGTTTCCATTTACAGAAACTCCGATAGCACCCCAATTATCCTCGAAACCATTTGGTCCTTCCAATAATGGGTGAGTACTTCATACCGTGCGGCTTCCACTTTCTCTGTTAAACCCGGATCCTGACGGAGCAATTCCAATTGCTGAATGAAAGAATCTACGTTCTCCCTTTCAAATAAATAGCCAAACTTTCCATTACCAAGGATCTCCCGGGTTCCATCTGTATTTGTACCCAACACCGGAACTCCTGCTGCCATGGCTTCCAGCGTGACCATTCCAAAGGTTTCTCCATGGGCCGGCATTGCAAAAACATCAATCGCCTTGAAAAAGACCATGATGTCATTCGTATAAGGTCGGAAATGAACCTTCGAGGACAAACCGGAATTCGCTACCATGTCATGAAGTTCTTGGCTATACGCATCTCCACCCTTATTCAAGGTTCCGCTGCCCACCATCAAAACCTGATAATTATCCCTCCCACCCAATTGTTTCAAGGCTTTGATAACCAGGTCTTGTCCTTTTTTTGGATCTAGTCGGCCAAGTAATCCAATGATATAAGCCCCTTCCTCCAGGCCAAGTTCCGCCCTTGCAGTCTTACGGGTCCAGTTTGTTTCGTGGAAAGTTTCCGGAACCAGTCCAAATGGGATGAGTTCGATGCGATCTTCCTTGACACGGGTCAGTCGCAGTGTTTCTTCTTTCAAATACTGCAATGGCGAAATCCAAACATCAATCATGGCATAGCGGAGGGTATGAATGAGGTCGCGCTTTCGCACCCCGACCTGCATATGCTGTTGATAGATCAGTCCAATATTCTGATTGTAAAACCGTTTGTATAAGGAGCAAAACGAAATGTCCTTATTGAAGGGCAGAAACAGGATCGGGATTCGGTATTTCCGGGTCCAAATATGCAGCATATTCAGTCGCTGGGACTTTTTAGGCAAAGGTCCTTCGCCAAAGGTGCTGAGGGTATTGACCTGGTCCGCACTTTGACGCGCAATTGGAGCATCATAGGCCGTAATCAGATGAACCTTCCAGCCGGCCTCCCGCAACCACTTACAAAGCCGCAGGGTGTTCAGTTCCAATCCGCCCCAGCCGGGACTTGTACATACCATTCCTATGATCCTGTTCGGCATCCGGGATTAATTGGTCAGGGGTAGAAAGGCGTATTTTTTGCCATATTCCAGCATCTGATCGAAGAAACTGGTGGGGTATTCCAACTTGACATCGACTACCATACCTGCCTTTAAAACTGGAATGAGTCTTGGCTGAATAAATCCACGATAAGGTTTTATCCCCAGCTTGGAATAGCGCTGCAACACTTCCCGATGCAGGGCATCATCAACATTCACACCATAGGTCTCCACCAGGTTTTTGCCGGCATTATAATCACCTTCGCTTTTGATCCGCTGAATTTCCCGCAGCAGGTCTCCAAACAATTGGCGGAGTCTTTCATAATCATTCACCTGAACATAGGTTTTGCCATCCCGGTGAACAAACTCGACCACCTTGTCCTTTTTGCCTTTTTCATAAACCCAATAAGCATTCACTGCCCGGTTACGCATGTGAGCCTCTTCCAGTTTATCTCCAAGCTTCAGTCGGGTGAGCTGGGTCATCAGGCCATTCATCATATAGCTATCATATTCGGCCTTACCCACTTCCAGGCTTGGCATTACCCCGATATCCACCAGCTTCTGATCCATGATATAATAGAGTCCAACAAGATCGGCGCGGGCTTCTTCCAGTGTACTAGCATAGGTCTTAAGGGTTTTATCCGTAGTCTCCACACCCGGATTGATCTGTCCGGAGGCATGTCCAATGCATTCGTGCATATCGGTATGTAGATCGGCGGCTAGTGGACCATACTTCTTGAGTCGGGCCAAAACATCCGGGTTGGTTGCAAATTCATCCAGCATGCCACCTTTTGCAGAAGCCTCATTATAAGATCGGATGATATTGCTTAGGGACACACTCTTGGAGCCATGTTCCTTACGAATCCACTCCGAGTTCGGCAGATTGATGCCAATAGGGGTGCTTGGTGCCGCATCTCCGCTTTCGACGATCACCGTAATGGCCTTTGCGGTAATGCCTTTTACTTCTTTCTTTTTATGTTCCGGCATCAGGGGCGAATGATCTTCGAACCACTGTGCATTATTGGCTATTTTTTCAATCCTTTTTGTTTCTTCCAGGTCCTTGAGGGAAACAACACTTTCGAAGGAACCCTTTTTACCAATGGCATCCAGGTACACTTCAATAAATCCATTTACGACATCAATCCGTGAATCCACATCCTCCACCCAGGCAATGCTATAATCATCCCACATATGCAGATCACCGGTCTGGAAATATTGGATCAGCATACGTATGGCCTTGTCCTGCTTTGGATTTTCAGAGACTGTTGCCGCACGTTCGAGCCATTCGGAAATTTTTTGAATGGCATTCGCATACATGCCGTTTGCTCTCCAGACCTGTTCCTGGATCTCACCATTTTCTTTCACCAATTTGCTATTCAATCCCCAGGAAGGTGCATCTCCTTTGGTATCAAATTTGGCATAGAAATCTTCGACTTCTTTTTCGGTGACCCCCTGGTAAAAATTGTTTGATGAGAATACAATATTGTCAATACCACTGCGTTGATCCACCACCTTAGGTTCGATGGTCATATCATAGATGAGCGGACGGATACGAAGCCAGAAGGCGGGTAAGGGCATGCCATCCAAGGGGAGCTTGCTGGCATCGCAGGCATTCAATACCTGTTCGAAATACAGTGGGGAGCATTCCGGGATAAACTTTTCATTGCCATAATGGTGGTGATTGCCATTGGAGAACCAGAAACGTCCACAATACGTTTGAAAGGCCTCCCAATCCTTTCCAGACTTACGTCCTTTATAGGTGCCATACATGGCTTCCAATGTTTTGCGGATCAACAGGCCGTTCGGGCTCTTCTGGTCGTAAATGATATCCCGGCCGCACAGCGCGGCTTCATAGAGGTAGTAGGCCAGTTCTTTTTGGCGGGCGGTCAAATCTTCAAATCCAGGGATCTCGTATCGAAGTACCTGAATGTCTGCGAAGGCTTCTGCTTCGACTTTGAAGCTGTTGCTGCTAGCAGGAGCATTTTGTGTCCCCTTTTTGGAGGGGGCTTTTTGTGCGTTTGCCATAGGGGTAAAAAAGAAGGTAATGCCCATACAGAGCAATACGACAGACTTAATAGTAAATGAGTGCCTCATAAATATTGGAATGGGTCAAAGGTGCAGATTAATTGACAATTAGCATGGGTTTTAGTGTCAAATTACCTGATCCCTGATCCCAGATACCTGATACCAGATACTTGATACCAGATACCTAACCTGGACAAGCCAGAACCTATAAGGTCTAAATTGTAAAGCTCCCCACAGCGGCTATATAGTTTAAGGAGCTGATCCTATAGATAAAACAACTAAGGTGTGCAGCAGTTGTGCCAGACTTGTTCCGGGACTATACTTCTATGAAGATTTTTCGGGAAGGGTACGTGCAATTGGTTACCTGGTACATCAGATATACCACAGGCCTTTCAGGCCTGCAGTAGCCCGGTGCCTTTAGGCCCGGGTTAAAATAGGCACGACAGATAGCGCAGGCCTTGAGGCCTTTAGCGCCGGAGGGGTTTTTAAATGTTCAGGTTGTTGTTGTTTTATAATTAAAAGAAGAATAGGATGCTCCATTTCTATTTTTACAATCCTATAAACCCAGGCGAGGACGTCCAAATGCGTGACGCTAAAGGCCTCAAGGCCTGCGCTATCTAATGTAACTGCATATACCCGGGCCCACCTTCGCAATGCTACGGCGGGGAACCCTAAAGGCACCGGGCTACTGCTGGCCCTCCGTCGCCATCCGGCTATGGCGGGCACTTGAAGGTTCTTCGGGAAGATACATGCCCATGCGGAATGTGATGCATCAGGAATGTTTCTGATTAGCATTCAGCGATAACTATTTGCCTCATTGAATATCTTGCCATTTTTGGCTTCGATTTGAATTGTTAGGTACTACTACCTGATACCTGATACCTGATACCTGATACCAGAAAGGAAGTGCGAGAAACAGTGCGATAGAGCGGAGGGAGAGGGATACCTGATACCTAATAAAACCAGCTTTCTACTTTCTACCTACTTCCCCAAATTGTTAAATAAAATACAACATTCAGTACTTTGTATTGCATAGTACCGTAGTAGAGGTATATCTTTGCCTTAACAAGAACTACTCATAGCCAAATGAATATCGACAATACACAGAGCCAGATGCGGAAGGGGATCCATGAGTTTTGTATCCTGTCCATTATCCGCCAGGGAGAAGCTTATCCCAGTGATATCGTGGAAAAGATGCGTGCTGCAAATCTTAGTATTTTGGAGGGCACATTATATCCATTGTTAACACGTTTAAAAAATGCAGGGATGCTTTCGTATCGCTGGGTAGAAAGTAACAGTGGCCCTCCACGGAAATATTTTTCGCTCAGTACAGAAGGGGAAACGTTTTATAAGGAACTATTCACCACCTGGCAGGAACTATCCACCGCCGTCAATTTACTTACCCAAGCATCCTAATTCACCGTATTGAAAACACAACCAAATGGAAAAAATTATAAATATAAACATGTCGGGCCGGGTCATTGCCATTGAAGACAGTGCCTATACCAGTCTTAAAGCATATCTGGAAAGCCTGCATCAATACTTTGCCCAGGAAGAAGGGCATGATGAGATCCTGAATGATATTGAGAGCCGGATTGCGGAATTAATGGATGAACGGATCCACCGGGGTAGTCAGGCCATCACCGCCGGTGATATTGAATCCATAATTGCCAGCATCGGCCGGGTGGAAGATTTTGCTGCGGCGGATGAGGAACCTGGGAATACCCATAAGCAATGGGATAATCAGGGAGGGGCTTCCACAACTTCCACAAAGAATAAGCGCTTTTACAGGGATGTCAATGATAAGATTGCCGGTGGGGTTTGTTCCGGCCTTGCTGCTTACTTGAACCTCGATCCCGCTCTCGTGCGCATAGTCTTTGCCATACTGGCACTGGGTGGCATTGGCAGTGGCATCCTCTTGTACATCATTCTTTGGATCTTTGTTCCGGCTGCTCCCCTGGAGCGTTATAAGGGGCGTCGCCTCTTTCGGGATGCAGATGATAAATGGATCGGTGGCGTTTGTTCCGGGATAGCCCGTTATTTCGATAAAGAGCCCTGGATCTTCCGGCTCATTTTCGCAGCCCCTTTCCTGTTGAGTATGTTTTCAGGCACCATCGGTTTTCTGATCGGCACCTCCTTCATCTTTGGATCATTTACCGGAACATTTATCCTGATCTACCTGGTCCTATGGATTGTCCTTCCGATTGCCACCACGGATTTTGAAAAGATGGAGATGCGTGGTGAAAAGGTGGACCTGCGCAGCATCCGGAATAATGTGATGGCTGATATTAAGGATCGCACCAGCAGCTTTGGAGCTGAAGTATCCGAATCCGCTTCCCGGATCAGTGGAGATGCCCGTAATTTCATCAGCACCCGTGGACGAAGCTTTGCCCAGGAAGCCCGAGAGGCTGGTAAACCCATCGCAGCCAGAGGAGGCCATGTGATCGGGAGCCTCCTGAAATATTTCCTGCTGTTCATCGGTATCATGATTGCCTTTAGCCTTTTCATGGTCCTGATCAGTTACAGTTTTGGCGGATTTTCCGGCATTTTCAACAATTTCATCCTTCGCAGTCCCGGACAACGGACGCTGGGATGGGCTACAATAATTCTCTTCTTTGGCGTACCCTTAATCGGGTTGGTTACTTTGATGGTGCGGCGTGCCTTACGCATAAGAACAGGTGGCAAATACTTTGGTATGGGTTACAGTATTTTGTGGATCGGCGGCTGGATTTGTTTGGTTGCTTTAATAGCTCAGGTTTCGCAGGAATTTGGACCTCGTGAAATCGTCACTCAAAACATGCCGATTACACAGCCGGTGAATGGCAACCTATACATCACGGTGCCGGATCCTGGTATTGAATACAGCAATAGTCTGCCCTTCCTGAAAGGCGATATATCGGGGTGGGATATTAATAGGGACATCATGAAGAGTGCCGGTGTAATGGTTCTTCCGAGTTTGTCGCCGGATTCGCAATACCACGTCATTGTGAAACGTTCCGCCATGGGCAGTTCTGCAAAGGAAGCGACAGACCGGGCATCCCATATTTCCTATGGCCTGCATAATAGGAGTGATAGCGTTTTAGCATTGGATAATGGCTATACCATTACTGCGGCTGAAGGATATCGGGTTCAACAGGTGGTGGTAGAAATACAGGTACCACTCGGTAAGCACATTACGTTCGATGGTAGCGTGTATGAAAAATTGGAATCCTTTAATCTCAATCCCATACATTTTAATCACAACCATAAGCGTCGTAATCAATGGGCCGTTGGCTGGTCGCACCATTCAGATGATTGGGATATGAACTGGGAAACTCCGGTGAATTCCTGGAAGCCGGGGATTGTTTATACTATGACTGCAGGAGGCGAATTGATGGATGCAGCAGCAAATACCGTTTCCAGTCATTTGAATGGGAATTACCATAGGGACAGCACCCACAGGGTCATGGATAGTCTGGAACAATCCATTGACCGCATCCAGGAGCGCAAGGATCGATTGGAGGAAAGTGAGGAGGACGATTAGTGCATGGGTTTCATGGAAAGTTGTTTCCGTTTTCGTGCCCCATTTTATTGAAACAAATAAAGGCCTTTTGGGCCTTTTTTTTGTGGGCTTGCTGTATTGGGATGTACTTACTGTGACGTTGCTTCAAGCTTTTGTCAACCCCTTCCCAAACTTAGTCATCCCGCAAGGGACCTTGCAAGCTGCGGGCTTGCAGCGGGTGGGGTTTGGAGGGTGCACTCCGTGTGTTTTTGCAAGGTCCTTTACAGGATGACAAGTCGCTGTGAAGGACCTAGTGTCATGAACCTAAGGTCCACTTCCAATCATCTTGCATTCAAAGGAGTAACAATATCATAATAGCCCCTTGCTCTCACTAAAACCTTCTTCCGCCTGAATTTCTTCTTCTGGGCCTTGATCTCCGCTGGTGCCACATTGTAGCTGTAGTAGTTTTTCCCGCCATCAACAGAAATGGCAACAGGAGCATTAAAACCCGCTACCGCATTCAACCAATGAAATTCAATGCTTCTGTGATCCTGACTCAGACTCCAGTCCAACTCCGGTTTGCTGCTGTGCCGGAGATACTGATCAAAAAATGCAGTCAGGTCTTTTCCGGTATATCGGGCAATATAAGCCTCCACCTCCTTGGTATCCGTGATCTTGTGGTAGAAGTCCTTGTTTAATCCTCGCAGTAATTGCCGGAACACCGAATCATTGCCAATCATGGCGCGTACCATGAACATGATCGCAGCACACTTGTCGTACATATCATTGGAGCCTTCCTCATTGACACCGTAATGGCCAATGACCGGACGGTCGTTCTGAATGTTATTCCATTCGCCCATGCAAAATCGTTCGCCAGCAGCTTTGCCTTGTGTCCATTCCGCGTACAAGGATTCCATGTAAGTGGTGATGCCTTCATGGATCCAGTTGTCCGCGATATCCCGGGCAGTGATGCTATTACCAAACCATTCATGGGCGCTCTCATGGATCAGGATATAGTCGAAGGATAATCCGACACCCGTACCGCTGCGGTCAGAGCCCAGATAGCCCATCTGATAATGATTTCCATAGGCAATGGCGCTTTGATGTTCCATCCCGAGATAGGGGGCTTCCACCAGCTTGTAGCCATCCTGGTAAAAGGGATAGGGTCCCAGCCAGTATTCATAACAGCGAAGCAGGTTCTTCGTTTCCTTCCATTGACGAAATGCCTTGTTGGTATTGACTTTTAGAGGATAGAAGTCCAGGTCTAAAACTCCGGATTCTCCATGCATGGTATCATGCCAGTGGCTGTAATTGCCTAGGTAGAAGGTAAGGTCATAAGAATTTATGGGATTTTTTACCCTCCACATAGTACCGTTAAACGTGGAGGTATCAACATTTCGAATTTCAACCGTAAGTTTCCCGGTTACCGGATCTTCAATATAAGTAGTGTCATATTGGTCTGGCTGGCCGTTGGAAATAACGCGAAGATTTTGTGGACCACTAAGGTTAAAGGTGATGCCTGAATCAGGCTCATCCCCCTGGTAATCCTTACAGGGCCACCAACTGCTGGCACCAACTCCCTGACAGGCAACCGCAATCCAAGGATGGCCTTCCGGATCTTTTTTCCAGATAAATCCTCCATCCCAGGGAGGATTTATAGCATTTTTTGGTTTACCTGAAAATTGGAACTGGATTTTCTGATTGGTTCCCACTTCATAATTCCTGAACGGACGGATTATCCAACAAACATTTCCCTCCCGCTTTATCGGTGTTATGTGGAGATCTTCATATCCACTTGGGTAACGGAGTTCCATCCCTTCCTGCAAGTCAATCTGCATACTATCTGTAGGAGTCGCAATTACCCGAAATGTTATCTGAACGGTCCCGTTTATTGTGTGATTTTGAGTATCAATCTTAAAACTCAGATCATACTTCTGCACATCCCACCACGACCGCCCCCTTCCATTGCTTCCACGCAAGGTATCCTGATGCGTGTAAGCCCTAACACCAAAATTATTGGCCAAAACGACCAGAGCCAATAGCAGGTATCGAACGTGCTTCATGAATATCAAATCATTATCCCTCCGAAAGTAAAGCGACTTCGGCACTTAAGACACACATGGACCTGAATTCCATATGCCCTATGGAACCAAATGTCTGCAAATGAATATAACCGATTACAAATACTTACCCGTATAACTACCCGGTAGGCCTCTCAGTCCTTTGGGTACGCCTTCATACAATAGATAACCTCCCCCAACACCACCCTCCGGACCAAGATCAATCACCCAATCCGCACTCTTGATCACATCCGTATTGTGCTCAATGATAATGATCGAATGGCCATGATCCAATAAGGCCGTGAAGGAACCCAGCAGCTTCTTGATATCATGGAAATGCAAACCGGTCGTCGGTTCATCAAAGATGAATAATAGCTTGTCCTTGGTTGCGCCTCGACCCAGGTAAGATGCCAGTTTTACCCGCTGCGCTTCACCCCCAGATAACGTATCAGAACTTTGTCCCAGCTTGATGTATCCGAGTCCGACATCACTCAATGGCTGAATGGCTTTGGCGATCTTCTTGTCGGGTTTAAAGAATTCAATCGCATCATCCACGCTCATCTCCAGCACATCATAAATGCTTTTATCGTGCAGCTTCACCTCCAGCACCTCTTCCTTGAAACGCCGGCCCTTGCAGGTTTCACACAGTAAGTGTACATCCGCCAGGAATTGCATTTCAACCACCACTTCTCCTTCTCCTTTGCAGGTATCACAGCGGCCACCATCCGTATTGAACGAAAAGTGACGTGCCTCAAAACCCCGCATCTGCGATAGGGGCTGCTTTTCGAATAGCTTCCGGATATCGTCGTACGCCTTGATATAGGTCACTGGATTAGAGCGACTCGATTTGCCAATCGGATTCTGATCGATCATTTCAACCCCGGAAATCATATCCAGGTCGCCAGAAAGGGCTTTGTGCAGGCCTGGCCGTTCCGTTCCGGTAGCATAATGCTTCATCAGGGCAGGGTAGAGGGTCTGCTTTACCAGAGTCGTCTTTCCGCTTCCGCTAACCCCCGTAACTACACAAAGGGTATTCAATGGAAATGAAACGGAAATATCCTTAAGATTGTTTTGTCGGGCACCCTCGATCCGGATCTGATTAATCCCTTTACGTACCGTTTTCGGCGGATCAATACGGAGTTTCCCACTCAGGTATTTCCCTGTCAGGCTGAGCTCATTTTCCATGAGTTCTTCCGCCGTTCCAACGGCTACTACTTCGCCTCCCAGATGACTGGCCAACGGACCCATATCGATGATATGATCACTTTCGCGCATCATCATATCATCATGTTCCACCACCACAACGGTATTGCCCAGATTGCGAAGATTCTTCAGCACCTTGATCAGCCGGGCGGTATCCCTGGAATGCAGGCCAATACTGGGTTCATCCAGGATGTAAAGGGAATCTGTCAGATTGCTGCCCAGGAATTTAGTCAACTGAATGCGTTGGCTTTCGCCCCCTGAAAGGGTATTGGCCAGACGACTCAGGCTCAGGTAGCCAAGACCCACATCCAGCAAGGTCCGCAATCGCTGATCGATCTCCAGCAGAATTCGTTTGGCCACTTCCTTTTCGTGCGCCGATAAACGGATATTGGCCAGCCATTGTTCCAGATCTGTCGCCGGCAAATTCATCAGATCTGCGATGGTCGCACCACTCACCTTGACATACATCGCTTCCTTTCGAAGTCGTGCACCATGGCATGCAGGACAGATTGTTTTACCGCGGTACCGGGCCTGCAGAATACGGTATTGAACCTTATATAGGTTTTGCCCTACCATATCAAAGAAATCCTGGATGCCATGAACGGTATCGTTTCCCTTCCAGAGCAGCTCATATTCCTCCGTGCTAAGGTCCATTATTGCCTTATGGATGGGAAAATAGCCGCTTGCTCTGAAGATAAAGCGTTGTTGCCATTCGCTCATTTTCTCCCCTCTCCAACATACTACGGCGCCTTCATAGACGCTAAGCCGTTTATCAGGAATGACCAGATCCGGATCGATGCCGAGTACCTGGCCAAAACCTTCACAGGTAGGGCAGGCCCCATATGGATTATTAAAAGAGAAAAGATTTGGGGAAGGCTCTTCGAAGCGAATGCCATCCCGCTCAAAACGGCTGCTAAAGCCCACTGGTTTTTCTCCTTCAATGGAAATCAGGCAATCCCCCTCACTTTCATAAAATGCGGTTTGAACGGAATCAGAAAGCCGGTGAATATCATCCTCATCAAATTCACGCACAACAATTCGGTCAATCAAAAGGAACAATTTTTCTTTCGGGATGCTCCCACTTTCTTCCAGTAAGGATTCAATACGAAGCGTCCCTGCTTTTTCCCCATGCACCCTAGAAAATCCCTTTTGCATCAGGATATTCAATTCTTCCGCAACACTGCGACCATAGCGGGTGACAAGCGGGACCATTATCTGGACCTTGCTACCTACCGCGAGTTTGGAGATGTAATCCACCACATCCGAAACAGATTCTTTCTTGACCTCCTTGCCACTAACCGGCGAAATGGTTTTGCCGGCCCTGGCAAATAAGAGTCGGAGATAATCATAGATCTCGGTCATGGAACCCACGGTACTTCGCGGACTGCGGGTGCTGACTTTTTGTTCGATGGCTATGGCCGGACAAATCCCCCGGATATAGTCGACATCGGGTTTGTCCATCCGGGCCAGGAATTGGCGGGCATAGGCACTCAGGCTTTCTGCATAACGGCGTTGCCCTTCTGCGAAGAGCGTATCCATGGTCAAGGAGCTTTTGCCGGAGCCGGAAACCCCAGTAACTACGACGAGATTATTCCTCGGAATAGATACATCAACATTCTTCAGGTTGTGCATCCGGGCCCCTTTGATGAAAATATCTTTCGGGGAATGAATGGAAGGCCGGACCTCAGGGCGTGGAGTACTGGATTCCGCAGCCTTAACTATTTTCGGGATGACCTCTTTTATAACACTCGATTTACCGGAACTTTTTTTGCTGACAGCCGTTTTTTTTGCGGCCACCGGGGTCTTTTTATCTGCCATAATCTTCAATTTTTAAAGGTAAGCAATCATCGCAGGTGATCCTGATAAGCCAGTATAAACAATTTGGTAATTTGGTGATTTGATGATTTGGTAATTGGAGGCGATTTGAAGATTTGAAGATTTGAAAATTTGAGGATGAGGGAAATACATACTCTAAATGATAACAATTTGGTGCTGTTACGAGATGAAAGTCCTTTATGTAGTCGGTTTTCTTCCCGTCGCTGCGCCGACGTGAGATCACTCCACCCTCTGTTTCTCTCCACCTCTGCTTCTCTGCATGAAATCGCTCCCGCCCCCCTTTACGCCCGTCGCGTATCCGTAGCGTCCCTCACGTGAAATCCCTATTGCGTGAAACTTAATTAAGATTTGTAAAAAATTATTTTTGCTGGTATTCCCTTCATGTCCCGTTTACATTTTATCTTGTTCCCAAATTATTTCTCCATGCGCATTACGATTACCCGACTTACCCTTTTTATCCTGCTGATCCTTGGGGTTGTACCTATGGCACATGCTCAGTTCGATAGATGGCCGGGTTTTATTAAGAACTATGAAATCGGATATGGTTATTCATCGACATGGGGGACACATCAGCAGATTGTAAAAGCAGTTCGCAGTGACGGAAAATTGTATGACACAACCATCTCTTCCAATGTGAGCTCCAATCATGGATTCAGTGCACAATCCGGTACCAGCGTAACATTAAAACGCCTGGGTCGTGTCAGTACCCTGGCACTTGGAATCAGCGCCAACTACAATATCTATACCTGGAATTATCCTTCCTCCAGTGGAGCCGTATTAAGTGACAGTGGCGTCAAGTTCGATTATGGTTCCGGTGCCTTGTTTACGGGTGCTACCATGAATGCGGGCCTCGCCTTAAGTGCAGATTTTAAATTTGGTGCAGAAGCTATGATGGACAAGCATTACCACTGGAGCTGGACCGGGGGCATTGGTGTTTTCCCTTCTATAAATCTGACGGCTGATGTTGATAACGCGGATATGACCTTTGGCCTGCAACCTTTCATCAAAACGGAAGTAGGATGGCGTGGACCGATTGTTGCCAAATTACGCCTCCTGTATGCTTTTGGAAATGTACCCTACCTGAATGTGGCTAATAAGGACGGCCTCTATGGAATCCCGAATTCTACATACACAACGAAGCTGACCGGTAATGGTAATTTTACCGTTTCCCTGGTGCTGTTGCCATTCTCCTGGACCTACAAAAAGAGCATGTGGTATAACTCCAACTAGGAGGCTACCTCAAACCAAACAGGTTTGGGATCATCCCAGTCGCCATTATAATTGATACATAATTCAGTGCCTGCAGGAATATCCCTGCAGGTTTTTATTTGCATAATGTCATGGTCATAGTCCATGAAATACTCACAATTGGATTGATAAGAATGGTTGTAGAGGGAAAGGTAACCCAGGGCAACACAACAGAGGTTCTGGCCATCCGGGTTCCATTCAAAAATATAGTCGTGCAATCGGGTTTTGTCCAGTAAGGGACGTGCATCGGGATCCATGACCAATACCGAGGAGCTTTCAATAATAGTATCTGCAGCCAAGTCGGCCCGGGTAAAGACTCCCAGCCCTTTGTTCGTTGTTTCAGCAGGAAAGATCTCTGGATGAATGTGGTAGTCCATGATGGCAATTTACACAGCTCCTGCTTGGTAATATAGTGAACCGGACTTTGTTGCACATGATTAGGACAAGTTTGACCCGGTTGCTTTCACTATTATTCATCCGATTCTTTTTATTATAGACCGCAAGTTTTATTGACTTTCATCCTCTAATTGCTAAGGTTATAACTTTTATGAGAAAAATCTATTGTTTACGACTGGTATTGGTCCTGCTGGCTCCATTGACACCTATTCATGCCCAGTATAAAAATCTGTGGATACCGGATACTATTTCAGGCAAAACCTTTAATCTCAATATCCGGGATACCTTTTCTCAATTAATCAGTACCGGAAATCAAACGATTACCGGTGGCATTAACGGTAAGTTCTGGGGACCTACGTTGTTTTTTCAGAAAGGTGACACCGTTCACCTGAATGTGCATAGTTTTCTCAATGATTCTACTACGTTGCATTGGCATGGCATGCACCTGCCGGCCGTAATGGATGGAGGACCACATCAGATCATACCACCTGGAACCGTTTGGCAGCCGTATTGGAAGGTCAATAACCAGGCCGGAACGTTTTGGTATCATCCGCATTTACATGAAATGACAACGGAGCAATTGATCAAAGGTATCGGTGGCTTTATTATCGTCCGGGATTCTCTGGAAAGCACCTTGCCATTACCTCGGAAGTACGGGGTGGATGATCTGCCGATCGTACTCACCAGCCGCAAGTACGATGCCAACAATCAATTCATAACAACGAACACGGCTTATGGGGATTACATGCTGACGAATGGTACCCCGAATGCCCAGGTGAGCCTTCCCAAACAGATCGTTCGTTTGCGGTTACTGAATGCGGAAACGGAAAGGGGGTATAATCTTGGATTTAGCGATAACCGTACGTTTTATATCATCGGAAACGATGGGGGTTTGCTGAACGCTCCTGTTGCTGTTACAAGAGTCAAGCTCCTGGTAGGGGAACGTGTAGAGATCCTGGTAAACCTTTCCGGGGATGCTATTGGCTCTTCCATTGACCTGAAAGCATTTAATTCCGGACAGGCCTTTGGCTTCCCCGGTGGAGAGCCAAATTCTACGGGTCAATTCGGAAGCTTGTTGAATAATATTGATTTTGGCGTACTCCATATCAATGTCGCTGCTACTACTACGAATCCTATTACCAGTATCCCAACGGTTCTTGCCAATAATACGTATTGGACGGCCACCGATGCAACAGTCAGTCGGGCAATCAGCATTACAGATGGTCAGCCGGGTCCTGGCAATCCCCCTTTCGCCCTCGATCATACACCATTCGTATTATCGTATATCAATAAGACGGTTGACTTAAATGCCATTGAAAAGTGGACCGTCACCAACAATAATGTATTCGGTCATACTTTTCATATTCATGATGTGCAGTTCAAAATTGTTGCCCGCAATGGTAATGCCGCTGCTGTTGGAGCCTATGAATCTGGTTGGAAAGATGTGATGTCCGTACCGGTGAACGAATCGGTAAGCTTTGTGGCTAAGTTCGAGGATTATGCAGATGCCCTGCATCCTTATATGTACCACTGTCACTTCTCCAATCATGAGGATGGAGGGATGATGGGGCAGTTTACCGTGAACAATCCGGCCAGTGTGAATCCGGTATCTGCAAAACCGATTGATTTTGCGATCATGCCGAATCCTGCCATGGATCGCCTCTATGTGCAATTGGCAGATCAAGCGAACTCCGTATATTACCTGACCATCGTAACGATAACTGGGAGGACGGTATTAATGTTGCCACAACCACAATTGGCGCATGGAATCGATATTTCATTCCTGAAACCTGGAAATTATTTAATCCAGGTAATGGATGAGAAAACGAAAAGTCTTTCTACCCGCAGCTTTATTAAGCAGTAGTAGCGATGAAACGATCCCTGTCCATACTATTATTGAGCATTCTTGTTGTAATGGCTTCGGCAAATCGGAAGCCTACGGTTGTCCATGTGATCGGCAATGAGGTCAAACCATTTAGTTTGAGAAATTGCAATGGGAAGGATTTTTCCCTGGCAGATTATCGGGATACCAAAGGGTTTATTCTCGTATTTACCTGCAACCATTGCCCGTTTGCAAAGCTTTACATGCAGCGTCTCAATGAAATGAATGCGAAGTACAAGTCGCTGGGAGTTCCATTGATCGCGATCAATCCTATGGACTCGAATATCTATGAGGAGGAGACCTTGGCGGGTATGCAATCCTGGGCTAGGGAGAAGAAGTTCAATTTCCCTTATTTACAGGATGCAAGTCAGGACATTGCCCGTATGTTTCATGCCACGCATACACCAGATGCCTTTGTGATCTGGAAAAAGGGCGGCAAGTGGATTATCCGATATAGTGGTGCGATTGATGATAATGGCGAGAAGCCGGCCCAGGCTCATTCCTTTATTGGTTTGGCCGTGGATCAGTTATTGAGTGGGAAAATGGTGTCCAAGCCGGAGACATTGTCGTTTGGGTGTGCTATTAGTTATCGGGGAGGGTAGGAATGTAGGGTAGACCATTCTGCTGAGTGTTACAGAATCCCATGTAGGTTTCCCTGAAGTTGTGTGCTTGCTTCGTCGTCGCCGAGCCTCCTCCTTACAATGACGGCAGGTTTGAGGGTTGTGTGTCTTCATAAAAGTTGCCCCACGCCTTTAGGGTTCCCCGCCGAAGCTATTTAGCGAAGGAGGGCTGGGGATTAGAAATGCCCCCCAAAATGTCAAGGGCTTTTGCCCTTTTTCTTCATTATTGGGGGCAATTGAAATGATAATTTGACGATAAACATCCTATGGAGTACCAGCGCAAAAGGCCTAAAGGCCTGCGTACTGTAGTAAATGCTAAACCCCCGGCCTAAAGGCACGGGGCAACTGCAGTGACTAACGAAGCAATCTCACCCCTTGTTCCGTCCAGAACTTCTGAATATAAATGAACCCCATAAAAAAAGCTGCCTCCTTCGAGGCAGCTTTTCTAAGTGAGATCTAAATAAAATTAAAGCTCGTTATCCTTTCTGGCGTTTGTAGCGGCTTCCTTTTGAGCAAGGATTGCTATTTTGCCTTCTTCTTCGGATACAATTTCCAATTTCACGTGGGCCAGGCCTTCTTCTCTGTAATCAAGCGCCTCAGCAGCTGCTTCGGTCATGTCCAGGAGCCTTTTGTTGGAGGGCGCCATGCGGTCATTGATCTTCACATAAACTACTTTGCCGTTATTCAGGTTTGTAACCTTAACATAGGTGTTTAAGCGAATGCGATTAGAGGCCGCCGTGTATTTCGTGTTTTGAAAGATCTCCCCAGTAGCGGTCTTGCGACCATTAAACTTGGGGTGGTAATACGAAGCAATTCCCTTTTTTGAAGCATCATCTTTGGAATTAGCTTGTTGCGCAATAGCACTTGTAAGGAAACCAATAAAGAGGGCAATCGTCAGAATTATCTTCATGCTTAGTCCGTTTTTGGTGAGCCACAAAATTAGGAATGATTCTGTTAAAAGGAGTAAAACATTAAGCTTTACTTGTTAAAATGAGACTTCCCCGGACGTTCCGCATATTTAGGCTTAGCACTATCACCTGAACCATACGATCGTGGACCCCTGGAATCTCCTCCATAGGATCTATTACCCCTGGATTCTCCTCCAGAACTGCGGCCACCACCGCCTCCGCTAAAGCCCTGACTTTGCTCGGCCTCGTCCACACGCACCTTCCGGCCCTTGAACTTTTTCTGAGGTAATACCTCCAAAATGTACTTTGCTGCGGCGTTCGGTACGTTAAAAAAGGATGCAAGGTCCCGAATCGTCATGCGTTCGATCATGTTTGGATCGATATCTGTGCTCTCTGTCAGGAACTGTATCAGCTTGCCCGGATTCAGGCCATCCTTGGTACCAAGGTTGATGAATAAGCGGGTTGTTTTACCAGTACTGCGGATGGATCCCTTTTGTTCGAAGCCGGCATTCAGATCCTCGGAATCTTCATATGCCTGGATCGTATCCTTTAATTGCAACCAGATCAGCCTGCGAATCAGTTCATCCTTATCCATGGTCTCAAAGCGTTCATGGATATTTTGCTGGTAAGTGGCTGCGAAATCAGGTGCCGGATCTGCCTGTTCAATAGCATCCAGTTGATGGAAGAGTCGTTTGCGGACGACTTCAGCACCATCCGGAATATCGCTTTTATGGAATTTCTGTTTAACGATCCGCTCAATGGTCCGGATACTGGAAATCTCCTTAGGAGTGACAATGCTCATGCAAATACCACTTTTACCTGCCCGTGCAGTACGACCACTACGGTGGGTATATACTTCAGGATCATCAGGTAATTCAAAATTGATTACGTGTGTAATATCATTCACATCAATACCACGAGCGGCTACATCGGTAGCAACGATGGCCTGCAACTGGCGGGATTTAAAGCGATCCATCACCTTACTCCGCATTTTCTGGTCCATATCTCCATGGAGCGGACTCACATGATAACCCTGACGCATGAGCTTCTCCGCAGTTTCCTGCGCATCCTGCTTCGTGCGGGTAAAGATGATCCCATAAATGCCCGGCGTGAAGTCGAGTAGACGCTGGAGTGTTTCGAAACGGGTATGGCGGTTGGTTACATAATATTGGTGATCGATGTTTTCATTAGTGGAATTGGCAGGAGATACGGAGACTTCCTTCCATCCCTTCATGAAACGTTTGGCAATCCCCCGAACATCATTGCTCATGGTGGCGGAGAACAACCAGGTGGTTTCGCGAGCTGGGGTATTCTTCAGGATGAAGTCGATATCTTCCCGGAATCCCATGTTCAGCATTTCGTCTGCTTCATCCAATACCACATATTTTACATGGTCGAGGTTGAGGGCTTTGCGCTCCAGGAGGTCAATCAGTCGGCCTGGTGTTGCAACGACGATTTGCGGATTGTTCTTGATTTCGCGGATCTGGCCACCTATGGGCACACCTCCGTAAACGGCTACCGTGCGGAAGCCCTTCATATGGGTACCATATTTGCCAAATTCAACTTCGGTCTGCATGCAGAGTTCCCGAGTTGGAGAAAGCACCAAAGCCTGTACTTCCCGCTGGTCCACGTTGATATATTGGAGCAGGGGTAGGCCGAAAGCTGCTGTTTTACCGGTGCCTGTTTGGGCTAGTCCGATAATATCTGTTGGTTCTGAAAGAAGAAGCGGGATGGTTTTTTCCTGAATCGGGGTAGGCGATGTAAAGCCCAGGTCAGACACAGCACGTGTCAATTCTTCGCGTAATGCGAAGTCTGAAAAAAGAGTCATGTAAAGAACTTAAATAAAAATGTACGCGAAGGTACGGGGTATATTGATGTACCGGGTAATGTATGGTGTTAAAGCATGTTGGCAAATACGCTTACGCGAGCATAATAAACCATTTATCTGGATTGATACTCAGTGACCGATGATTGAAATGCTTTTCAAAAATGGCTTTTCAAGCTTTTAAAAATACATTTCCAGCTTTTGCCGTCGAAATTCAAAGATTTCTCGCACCTTCCTGTCAATAAACAGCTTTCCGGCTAACTGTCCGAGAAAGCCCCAACCGATATCATAGTGAAGGATATCGGTCATCATCACACCCGTATTATGCGCTCTGAAATGATGCTCATGATGCCAGATCCCGTAGGGACCCTTTCTTTGCTCATCTACAAAATACTCGCCTTCATGAATATGCGTGATCTCCGTACACCAGAACAACGGGATATTCCATAAAGGTCGTACCCGGTAATTAATAAACAGACCTTCATACATTTTTTCAGGTTGTTCAGAAAGTATCTCAAATACCACATCCGGAGGGGTGAGTTCATTGAGATTCTTTGGGGTAGCAAAAAAATCCCAGGCTTCTGTAAGGCTTATGGGAAGGTATTGTTCCTGAAGGAGTTTGGTCATGAAAATGAATTACCGGTATAACAGGTAAGTAGCAAAATTGTTGCTTGGTAGGTCGGAAATGCCAGCATTTACTCTATTAAACCAGGCAATTAGTTGCCTTGCTTCTATTCACTGTAGCCCCCGAAATGAAAGCTATTGGGGTTTATTTCACCCCCATTTCCTGCCAGGCAAGCATACCCCCAACCAGATTCTTTACATTTTTGAATCCTAGGGTTTCCAGCATCATGCCCGCTTGCAAACTGCGTTTACCAGAACGACAATGCACAATCAGTTCATCATTCTTCCAGTCGTCGATTTCATCGACCTGCATACTCATGACCTGCCCAAGTGGAATCAGTTTTGCGCCTATGTTATATTCAGCATATTCTTCTGGTTCGCGAACATCGATAATGTGAATTTTTTCTCCCGCATCAAGACGGGACTTGTATTCCTGTACGGTAATATCTTGCATGGTGAATGATTATTTATAGTTTAATGAACTTTTGGGGTGTAGACCAGATATCATGTTGGCGGATCCTTAAAAAGTAAATGCCCGGGGCTAGATCACTAACTGGAATCTGATTATTATTGATGATAGACTGATGCAGGCTTCGTCCTTGAAGATCCGTAATAAGATATGCATTGGCATATACATTGGAACTAATCTTCAGATTATCAAAGACCGGATTGGGCGATAAGCTCCAGGAAGTCGGCGCAGGTAAGACATCATTCACTCCGGTTCCGGCCACGGGACCGCCCAGCAAAGGACGAATCATCAATGCTCCGGAAATCAAGGAGGATTGCCACAGGGTATTCACATTGAAATACAGGTGATTTCCACCAACTCGATTGACATCAAGACCAATATACAAGCTATCAGATCCAGAGGAGGCAGGTTGGGTAGTTCCCAGATAAAATACACCGGCCGGCAGAACCAGGGGCGTATCCAATTTGTAGATCGTGAAATTATTGATCTCATCCGTAAACATCGGATACAACAGGTCCTGGTTATACAATACTTTTTCGGTATTTGAGCCAGAGATACCGGCTAGCTTAGAATATACGGTAATGGAAAATTCCTTGTTGGTTGCGGTAGGAACCTGTTGCCCGAAATAAATAGCCACACCACGAAGGGTATCCGGTATATTAAGATGATACTCGATAGCGATTTTCCCGGGCAGTGCCTGTGCCAGGTTTAGAAAATAACTTTTCTCAGCAGTCCCATCATCATAGGCCAGATAATTGTCGAATACCGTATTGCACTGAATACTATCATTTGATTTTGGTTCGGCTGGATTTCCACTTTGCAGGAAATAATTGTTCTGATAGACCATCCGGCTTTCAGGATTGGGAAGCGATACGGTAGTTGTTGTACTTGGAAAGGAAAATCCCAATTTAGAATAAGCGGGAATTGTGCTGGTGGTACTGGCAGAACCTAAAGGAGTACCCGTTGTCGTTTCAACTGAAGTAAACCCATAATTAACGGTTCCGTTTGTTCCATAATGATTCCAGATTGTATCACTTTGTGCACCTCCCCGTTCTCCGGCAGCATTGGCGAGAAATTGCCGGTAGGGCATGGAGGTGTAATCATTCAGATACGGACTTGGATTGGTCGTAAATGCCAGGTCGCGGATGGCAGTATCATTAATGTTCCGGTTCGCCCCCATCCGGATATAGTCCAGGTTCCAAACATCATCATTCGTATTGATGGTGGCCTTATTGACAAAGCGGAACTGGAATCCATCGTAGAGATAACTGGTGTCAATAACGGGAATTAGTACTTGCTGGAAATCCTGAACATCCGCACCTGGTACTGCCCAAACTTGTGCCCAGCCCCCTTCTTTGCGGTGGAAATAAAGTTGAAACGAATCAGAAGCTTCAGGTGAAAAGCCATTCCCCTGAGGCTGATAAAAAAAGCTGATATAAATACTATCCTTGGGCTGGTAGTTGCTCAGATCAAATGGTTGTGATGTCAGACTATCGGCATAAAGCAGATCATAGCGGTCGACGGTGTCATAGGGCCGACCATATTTATTGAGGGCATCAAATGTGGCAACTCCCCGGCTAATTGGATTATTGCACATGGTATTGTTGATGTAGACCTCGCTATCTGTCCAGCGGCTTTGATTGGGATACAAATCATAGTCTGTGAAATCTTCGAAGAAAGGGAGCCCCAAAGAAGTGGCTTTATTCAATGGCTTTGAAGTTGAAGAAGAATTTAACCGGGGCCGCAGCAATGGATTAAAGCGCAAGGGGGCTACCTGCTCCTGGCAGAAGCCGGAAATAGCCTGGAGAAGCAGGATACCAATGCAAAGCCCTCTTAATTTCAGCATCATCATTACTTACCGGAATCTGGATCTAAAGGACTGGAAGGAGTAGGATTATTATATAGAGTGTTTTGCCAAGCGGTTTGATTTGCTTGCATAAGGCTATCAGAGGGATTCTGACCAATATAAAGGACAATATCATCCCCTTGCCGGATCCTGCTTGGCGTGCCAAGATCGCTCTTTGCATTGGGGGTTTGTTGATAAATCTTGGCGTTGGCAGTGTCATGAATGTCAGCATCGAAAACCGGGGTAAATTGCAATCCGAGGCTACTTAACGTAGCTACCGCGGCAGGGTAGTTCATAGTAATAACGTCCGGAACATTCATTTCCGTATTTCCTAATCCATCTCCGATCACAAGATTAATTACAGAACCCTGAGGGATCATTTGTCCCGGTCTCACAGGCTGACCATTCCATAGTTGCTCTAAAATGGCACCTTGGGCGATGTCCGGCCGGTAGGTAGTATCACCAAGAACAAGCCGGTTACTTTTCAGGATCAGAGCCGCACTGCGAAAAGAAAGACTAACCAGCTTTGGCATCGGGGTGGTAGGAGGCATACTTTTATTCACCGTCAGGAAAAGGGTCCGTCCCCGTTTCACCATTTCTCCCACTTCCGGCATCTGATCCAGTACTAGGAAGGCTTTTTTCTCAGGAAAATAAGTACTGTCCACCCGAACATCGAAACCTGCATCCTCAAGGATCTTGATTGCAGCTCGAACATCATTCCCAATTACTTTGGGCACCTTGGTATCATCTCCATGGCGGGTGATAAAACCGAGTGAGGAAAAGAAGATAAAATACAATATCCCGCAGATACCTAAAATAAGTAGGATATTAAACCACAGGCTATTTCGAATTCTTCCCTTGGTGTTGAGTGGTGCGGCTGCTTTCTGGGCATAACTCATAGGCCTGCAAAATAATGTTTTTAATCGGCTGAATTGCGTTACCAATGCTAAGTCGCCGGTAAATAATCGTTATAAATACCGGTTCATTCACTAAATCCAATTAATCCACACCTGCTCCCCGAAGGGTATCCTCCAGGATTTCCCCATAAAAGGTTTTGAGGTCAATACCTGATGCCCTGACCTGTTGCGGAACAATGCTGTTTTCGCTTTGTCCAGGCATCGTATTTACTTCCAGAAAGTAGAGTTTGTTGCTGGGTTGCTGGAGTATGAAGTCCATCCGCACAATCCCGCGGCAATTCAAATGGCGATAAATATAGGCGGCCTTCTTTTCCAATTGTTCCTGGATCTGTTTGGAAATACGGGCCGGGGTTATCTCCGAGGTAACACCCGGCGTATACTTTGCCTCATAATCAAAAAATTCGTTATTGCTGACGATCTCTGTGGCAGGCAGCGTATGTAACTGTCCACCGGTTCGATACACGCCAATCGTAAGTTCTCTTCCTTCTATAAATTCTTCGATCAATACCTGGTTATCTTCTCCAAATGCTTTTTCGATGGCTGGCAATAAGTCTTCGACCATTTTTACCTTACTAACGCCTAAACTGGAACCGCTTTCATTCGGTTTTACGAAAACCGGGAGGCGTAAAGTATCCAGGATAGCACCCATGGAATAGGGTTCTCCCTTTATAAGATGAACGGAATTAGCAATATCTACTATGTCGAATGCTTTGACTACTTTGTTGCAATAACTTTTATTGAAGGTCAGTGCACTGACAATGGCATTACAACTGGTGTAAGGGATTTGGAGAATGTCAAGATATCCCTGGAACCGTCCATCTTCGCCTGGTGTTCCGTGTATGGCAATAAAAACGGCATCGAAATGGACCTTTTGCCCTGAAATAAGAAGGGAGAAATCGTTTTTATCTATCGCAATCTTTTGCCCATCCGGATGATCATACCACCAACCTTCCCGGGTGATGATGATCTTATAGGTAGTATACTTTTCAGGATCGAGATTTTGTTCTATGGTCTGCGCCGTTTTTATGGAAATAACATATTCACCGGAATATCCACCGGCAATTAGCGCTATATTTTTCTTCATGAAAATTTAAATACGGAAATGGGGGCTAAAGGTAACTTTCATCGCTGAAGCTTTTGCAATAAATGGAAGCTTCCGTTGAAGATTTATGAAATGCTTATTATCCTAACTTATTACGAATGAGAAATGCCAATAATTCCCGGTTCACCTGTTCAAGCGGATGTGCTGTTCCAGGCAGGATTGCCAATTCAGCCTGCGGAAGGTTTCGGTAGACCGCCAGAGTTTCTTCCAGGCTGACCATCCGGTCCCGGTCGCCTAACATCAACCGAACAGGGACCTGAATCTGTCGGATTGTTTCTGGACTCAAACGATAAGCGTCCATACCCTGCAATAGCTTCCTTGTTTCGTGCACCACCATTCTCCAACCATTCCGTACATGCAATTGAGACAGGGCATAGGTAAACTTTGGAACTTTGCTTTCAAGTGCATCAGCGTCCAATTTGGAAGCTTCCAGGGTGCAAGTTTCGGGTTGCCAATCAAATTTCGTCGCAAGGGTTGTCAGGCTTTTTATCCGGTCGGGAAATTGACTCGCTAATCGAAGTCCAACAAAGCCACCCATACTATAACCAAAAATATGCGCTTGATGGAGATCGCGTTCTTCCAAAAGTTGCATGACATCCTGTTCAAAACGTTCCAGGGCAAAACCATCGGATGGCCATCTGGACTCTCCATGACCGGCAAAATCCATAACATGCACTTCTGCAAATGGATCGAGGGCAGTGCATAAGGAAAGCATGGATTTTGCTGCACCAAGCGCACCATGTAATAGGATGATAGGTATCATGCCTGCAAATTAGAGGGTTTGGTGCCTCATTAACAAATGGAGTCGTTTGGTAGCCAGATGGGTACTATTTTGTATTCAGCAGGTTTTATGATTCCAATGGCCCACTTATTGATCTGGTATTAAGGCTAATAGCTCTAGGGATAAAAACCTGAACTAGGTCAAGCTCTTGAAATTGATTAAATTTACCGATCCAAAAAATGCGAATCTTTTATTTTTTTAAAGGGATCAATTGCAGGGGGCAAACTGTATTAAATATGAAAATCCAAGCCAGACAAGGCTTTAATTGACTATAACATTCCTTTTAGAAAAGTCGGCTACCCTTTTGCAACACCAGAAACAAATACTTTGTCAATCATGCACAAATTAAGCAACACCCTAAAATTTGGCCTACTGGCAGTTCTACTGTTCGTGGCAACTACAAACCGAAGTACCGCACAAGGTTACTATAATGGGGATGCCAGTTATCAGCAATTTTATGATGATTTGGCTCCTTATGGAGAATGGATCGATGATCCTCAGTATGGATATGTTTGGGTCCCTGATGCCGGCACGGATTTCAGGCCTTATTATACCAATGGTTATTGGGTGAATACAGAATATGGCAATACCTGGGTATCGGATTTTCCCTGGGGATGGGCCACCTTCCACTATGGTCGCTGGACGTATAGTAGTTATTATGGTTGGACCTGGATTCCAGGTAGCCAATGGGGCCCAGCATGGGTAAGTTGGAGAAGTGGTGGTGGTTGCTTCGGTTGGGCACCTCTTGGCCCTGGTGTTTCTATTGATTATTCCTTTGGGGGTGGTTATAATGTCCCGGATTACTGGTGGGTATTCACACCGCAACAATATATTCTCGACCACGGCTTCCAGTCTCACAGCTATCATCCAAGGTATAATAGCCAATATATCCATCAGACCAATTGGGTGCACAATACTTATGTGAACAATCACAACACTTATATCAGTGGTCCACGCCGTGGCGACCTGGAAAATGCGACCGGTCATCCCATTCATCCGGTTACCATTTCCAATATTACACGGCCTGACAGGTCTCGGGTATTGGATGATCACCTGAATATCTATCGTCCAAATATCGCTGATCATGGTCGTGTGGGTGGAGACCGTCCGGTCAATGTGCGTCCTGCAGAACATCCGCTTCCTGCGGCTGGTAATCCTGGATTTAGTGGACAGAATCCTGGTCGTGGTAATGGTCAGCAACAACCAGGCACTATTGATCGTTCGGATCGGGAACGGAACCTGGTGGTTCCAAATCCTCAGCCTATTCAGGATCGCCGTCAGATTGATAATCCTGGACGCCTGCAGCCTGCAGCCCCGCAACAACCGCAACAGGGCCGGGTCAATGATACGCGTCAAAATACACAACCAGTTGCTCCTGCAATTCCGAACCAGGGAGGACAGCCTCGTATTCAACGCAGCCAGGTTGTGAATCCTCAATACCAACAACAACAGCAACAACAACAGGTCCAGATGGATCAGCAACGTGCCGTGCAACAGCAACAGCAGCGTAACCAACAACAGGCGGATCAGCAGCGCGCTCAAATGCAGCAGCAACAGCAGCAGCAGCAACAGATAAATCAGCAACGTGCAGGTCAGATGCAACAGATCCAGCAACAACGGAATCAGCAAATGCAGCAACAGCGGAATCAGCAGATGCTGCAACAACAGAATCGGGCACCTCAACCGGCACCCCAAGCTCAACCTCGGGTAGAACCACAACGTTCAGCACCGGCACCAACCCCTGATGGTCACCCGGAAGGTGGCGAAGGCCGCAGGGGACGGTAGGTAGCAATCGCAAGCAATATTTATCGAAAGGTTGTTCCACTAATCTGGAACAGCCTTTTTTTATTAAGGCAATATCACCCCCCACCAACCATGCCCTCGGATAGGGACACCGACCACAGCGGGTTAAGTATCGTCATGACCCATGAGGTAAACCCCATTGCGTAGTCGGAGAGGACACCGACCACGGCGGAGGGAGGTATCTTCTTACCACTTGAAGTAGCTCACGTTGAGTGAATCCTGAACATCTTAATATCCTGAGCATCCTGATTCAGACAAACAAGCAGTTCTACTTGATGAGTATAATATCATCAAAACGAATACTTTTACACAGCGCATTTATGTATTCCTCCAATTTGCCGTATGATTACCGTCGAAGATATATTCCATAAAATAGCTCAGGAGCTGAAAGGGTATTCTGATTCTGATAAATCGGCAGCCATTGAAGAATTTATCACGGGTTGTGTATTCGACTTGCGTCTGGCCATCACAACTGATATGGAGGAAACAAAATTCAATTTTCTGGAACGATATGGACATGGACATACCTTTTACTTCCGGCTAAATAATTATGAGCAGGGACGCAGATTAGCCAGCCAGATCTACTGGGTCATGCAAGGGGTACACCCGGATATGAGTTCCTATACCGGAGCACAATTTTCAACAGAAGATCAACTTTATCTCTTCGTACATGTTAAGGATGTAAGGCCTGTCTCGGCTTCCAATTCCTAGGCCTGAATTTATTGTAAATGATTTAGGTGCTGGCTTTTCATTAACAACCACCGCCATCCATGTGACGTAAATGAGGCTCAGTCTTAATCAATTGAAACGTAACACACGAATGGAACTCAAAAATCTTTCTGGTTCATGCTTAGCAGCCTGCCTCGGGATTCTGCTTATTCTTTTCAGCTCCACCTCCTGCAAATCGCAGGGCGTATATGCTGTCCCATTAAAAGCCGGCCCCGGTAAAGCAATCGCCGCATTTGCAGAAGGCTGTTTCTGGCATGCTGAAATTGTTTTTGAATCCGTACATGGTGTGGATAGCGTTGTAAGTGGATACAGCGGTGGAACTAAGCGAAATCCCAGCTATGAGGATGTAACCAGTGAAACGACCGGCCATGCTGAATCGGTTTTGGTTTATTATGATCCCCGGGTGATCAGTTTTCAGGAATTAACAAAAGTATTTTTTACATCCCTTGACCCAACACAAAAGGACCGTCAGGGTAATGATATCGGGTCTTCTTATCGCTCCATTATTTTTTACTCCAATCCTGAGGAAAAAAGCATTGCTCAGAATGCAATTTCTAGAGAGGGATCCAATTATCGGTCAAAAATTGTAACAGAACTGGTACCATTAAAAACATTTTATAGAGCAGAACCCTATCATCAGCATTATATTGCTCATAATCCCGGGAATTCCTATGTCATGCATGTGTCGATTCCCGATTATAAAGAATTCAAACGGAAGTATAAGGGCAATTTTAAACCAGGAAATCCGTTTTAAAATAGGTGTGTGAATGGTGAATAAAGAAAGCGCGGCCAAGTAGGTCGCGCTCTTCTTTTTTAATAAGCAACATTTTCCGTGATAAATCACACCGCTTGATGAAAACTGGCAGGGATGAGGTGGGCGTCCTGGTTTATCAATAATTCCCATTCTGGCACGAGTTTTTCCCCGATCTGAGCCAATTCAATAGGTCTTTTACGTTAATCCTCCTCAAATGGCTTATAGGAAGCTTTGGCATAAATGTATTAAGGGAGTCCAAAACATTTAGAATGAAATACCTGATTCTTCCTTTTGCTATCGCGCTTATTTCGCTGACTGCTTGCCATGATGATACGACAAGCACCAGCACCACTACTTCAGATTCTACGGTTTCCGCGCCACCCCCGGCAGCCGATAATACCGGATCTGGTATGTCAGGAGGAACCGGCAATAGTGCGATGGATTCTTCCAATTCCAAGATGAGTGGTAATAACTCCACGTCCGGTAATGGCTCTACTTCCTCCTCCATGAGCGATTCAATGGGATCCAGTTCCCAGATGGACAATACCATGTCTGATACCAGTACCATGAGCAGTAAAACCACCAGCCATACGAAGCGAAGTGTAAAGCACTAACTAGCATTTTTTGCTTGCATTTCGATCCTCGAATAGAGAAACGTCAGATTTAATTAACCGGATCCAGTGTTGGTAATATTAATACTACTAACCCTGGGTTTTTAGCTTCTGAGATGATTTTTAAGCCAATGATTTTTTGAAAAAATCAAGGCTCTTATCCAGGACTTCCTGCATCGGTATAGGGAGTTCCGGGGCATTATACGGATGTTTTCTTCCAAAAACGTGATCCGTGTCTAAGGCAAAAAGTGCTGCATTTTCCTGTGCAGCTTTCAATGCCAGGGCGCTACTAAAAGGAACTGATGGATCCTGCCGACCATGGCAAATTAAAACCGGAACCTGAATCCTGGCTATGGCTCCAAGGATATCCAATTGTGCTTTATGCTGCTGGTAATCCTCATATAATTGGTACTTCAAGGGCATTTGCTGACCCGTTCTGGAATTTGGAATATAAGCGACTCCTTGCTGCTTCCAGTCCTGGATTTTTTCCGGGGGCCAATTGGTCCATGGAGTCGAACAATGACTGATAGATGCCCAGGTGGCCAGCGCTTTTATCCGAGGATCTGAGGCCGTATGCAGCAGGCAAATACCCCCACCCATACTATGCCCGATAAGTCCAATCTTAGTGATATCAACACAATTTCTCGGTAGTGGGTCGCTGCATACCCAATCGATGATCGCATTCAGATCGAAAAGCTCTTTTGTATAATTATTTTCGGAAAACGCATTCAGATCCATAAATTCCTCTGGTGAATCCGGTGTAGTTCCATTATGCGAAAAATTGAACTTGAGGAAAGCAAATCCACTATCCATGGCCTGTTGGGCAATCAGGTCAAAATTCCCCCAGTCTTTGAACCCATTGAACCCATGGGCATAAATAAGCAGTGCCTGTGGGCATTCAGAGTCATTATAGAAAAGGTCTATAACCATTGGAAAAGTATTGGCCCCAGGAATAATCAGGTTCTTTATTATTGGCATAAGTTGCTTGAAAAGAGGATGAAAAGAAAACGCTTGGTAGTGAGTATCTGCTTAATTTTAAGTAATTGAAGAAAGTCAGCCACCTACTTAGATTTACATTATCGTATGAAAAGGAAAAATCATTTTCTCTTGCTTCTATTTGGAATGCTACTAATCGCCTCCTGCAATAAGGATAAGGCTAGTAATGTCACCGGCGACTGGCTATTCCCCATTGCGAAGGGCAATTTATCGATCAATTCGCTTTCCCAACTTAAAAACCTGAACTATACGATTAATATACCAGCCCAAAGTATTGGCCAACCTGTGAATATCCCGGTCAGTTCGCCCGGCCTTCAATTGGATCATGTGGGGCCCTTCCCTGTGGAGATCACCGATTGGTTGCATCGACTTGATGTAGATACCCTGGAATTCAGTGGTAGTCTCAATAATATTTTTCCAATACCAATCGGAGCAGGAACTGTCGTAACCATGCGCACCAGCCGCGATACAGGTATATCCAATATTGCTGGAACAGCAGTGGTTTCATCAACCATACTCCCCAATCAGGCCTTCAGCTTCGACATTCAGGTCAATAAGAAAACCCTGGGTGACTCTGTCTATTTCTTTCTGGACCATTTCAATTCCCCTGCGTATAACAATCTCGTATTTGCAACAAGCCCCACGGTGCTAAAGATCAAACTGAAAATCATCACTGCCAGTTATGCGGAGGTTTATACCAACAAAACGTTCAGTTCCGTAGATACTGCCGATTTTTCAGCGGGCAGTACAGACAATATCGGATCCCGCACAAACGGAACGCTGAGCGATACCAGTACGAGCGGGATCATCAATGTGTTTACAGATAATGGACTGCCGGCAAATGTGCAAGGCCAGCTTTACTTCCTGGATGATAGTAAAACTCAGGTTATCGATTCCTTATTTGTCAGTCAGTTAAAGATTGGTGGTGGCCTTACAAATAGTGCAGGTACAACCAGCTTTACCAATAGCCAATCCACCCAGATCACTGTGAACCGGCTAAAATTGAATCACATTAGTGCCGCGAAGTATGTGGTCTCTCATTTTAGTTTTAATACCATTGGATTTACTGGGCCTTATGTTTCCGTCAATACAAGTGCATACCTGGGCATCCAATTTACAGGCGATTTGAATATCCGGATTAACTTCTAAATCCCTAACAAGAAAGTGATGAAATTTTTCCAAATACTGCTGCTTTTCGCCCTACCAATTACAGGTATAGCCCAGGTTAATCTGAGTGATATTCAGGATTCGCATAATTCCATGAATGCATCGAACTTCCTGCCCACCTACCTGGGTGATCATGTCAATAAATTTGGGATCAGTCTGATGAATACTTATGCCAGCCTGGGCAGTTCCTTTACCACCTTTCAGGATGCAAAGGCTTATCTGACCAGTGATCAGATCACCAGTGAAATGATCGGGAATTCGATCTCTAAATTGGATCGGAATGATAATATGGTGAGTGCAAGCCTTGATATCGCCTTGATTAATATCTGCTTCAATATCGGCGGAAAGGGGAAAAAACCGGCTGCCACACTCGGTTTTGGGGTCAATGAACGAGTGGAGGTCAATTCGGTTTTTAACGATAATTTGCTGGTGTTAGCCTATCAAGGAAATAAACAATTTGCAGGACAAACGATCAATATTATCCCTCGATTTAATGGGATGGCCTTTACAGAATATTATGCCGCGGCCGCTACTGATTTTGAATTAGGGAATACCGGTATTCAGATCCGGCCGGCTGTAAAAATCAGTTACCTGTCCGGACAAGCCAATGTAAATATGTCGAAGGATAATGCGATTTCATTATACACGGAGCCACAGGGACGATATCTGGATTTTGGGTACAATTATTCCATCAATGCCAGTCTGGGAAATGATTCGTTGAAATTGGCAGGAAATACCTTTAACCTGAATGATAAAAACTACAAAATAGGTGCAGGGAGTGGACTCGGGGTCGATTTTGCGGTGCGGATCACGCCCATGAAGAGTCTATCCTTCAACCTTGGAATTATGGATGTGGGTAGTATTCGATTTAATAAGCAGGTGGTTAATATGTACAATCATTCCAGCTACCACTATGAGGGGCAGGAATTGACCTTCTCCGAAAATCAGACGATCAGTCTGGATTCATTGGCTAATATTGCCAAGCCTAATTATAGCTATGAAGCTTATTCCGCAAAGCTGCCGACCCGTTTGATCTTTACGGCGAATTATGGTATGGGATATGTTCAAGGGAAGAAGGAAGGGTATTACAAGCACCAATTCAGTGCAATCTACTTGCAGGGATTTGATAATTACCTATCGGCGACCACCCGGGCCTATGTAGCCTTTGGATATACCCACAGCTTCAAAAATGTATTCAATGCCGGTATCAACGCCGGTGTAGGAGGGGTAACAGGTGAAACGGTTGGTTTGCTCTTTTCCCTGAAAGCAGGCGCCTTTCGGTTTGGATTGAATTCTAATAATATTTTGCCCCTGATCATTCCTAGTGCAGGAAAGGGGGCGGATTTGGGGATGTTACTGGCTTTGGCGTTTTAAGATCAGATGTTGTCTAAAACTCCTGAACCCTCTCCTGACTCATACCTATTTAACCATTCATGTTATACGAAACAGACGCTATCTCAACAGCTTCATTAAAATCCAGTTCGATTTTATGGAAATGGGCGATTGCGTTAACAGTCGTATGGATAGTGGGTTTGACCAATGTTTATGGTCAAAATCAAACAAAGGAAGATAAGAGTTACAAATCTGGACCTTTAGTAATCAGAAGAAATTTTTTTCGAATTAGTTTTTGGGATAGAATGTACTATCATAAAAATTATAAGAAAATTAAAGTTAATGGCCTAAATCTATCTGTTCAGTCTAATGTTCAATTCATGAATGGAATTAACCTGGGCATATGCTTCAATTTGGATTCAAATTGTAATGGTATCTCTATAGGGGGTTTAGCGTCTGCGAACTCGGGAACTCTGAATGGTATATCAATTGCAGGAATTATTGGGAGTAGCAATAAATTGAATGGTTTGATGGTTGTACCAATTGCGGGTGTTACAAAAATGAATGGAGTGGCAATCAATATTTTTAGAATATTTCCTGATACGATGAATGGTTTCTTTGTTTCCTTTTGTGGAGATTTTTCAAAAGAAGACGCAGGGGAAGGAAATGCAAAAGGATGTTTTGTAAATTTAATTTGGACCCGGGTACACGCCCTTTCCGGTTTAAATATTTCCTGCATTGCTAAAATTATCCAATTAAAAGGGGTTTCCATCAGTGCCATTAACTATTCTGAGCACCTGCATGGAGTTCAATTTGGACTTTGGAATGTGGCAAAAAACAAGAGACATCTAAAAAGATTGCCCATTGTCAACTTTAATTTCAGGAGGGAGTCTACCTGAATTTGAAACGCCTTTAGCTTCTGCCCCTTCATCCTCCAATGAATTTCAAGCTTCCAACAGTGCCGTCCTTGTAAGGAGGAGGCTCGGCAACGACGAAGCAATCTCACAGCTTCCGGCAGACCTCCAAGGAATTTTAAACCTCCAAATGTGCCGTCATTGTAAGAAGGAGGCTTTGCGACGACCAAGCAATATCACAGCTTCCGGGAAACGCTACAAAGAATTCGAAAACAATTTCAAACATCCTGTGATTAGTACACCACCAAATGAGCCATCATTGCGCATAGAGGTCTCGCCGATATAATTGTACTTAATAGGCTTGTTATTGCTATTGGTCACGAGTAGCAACGAAGGGCCAATGATATAGGGATGGTATGGCAGTAAGTGTAATCCCATGTCATTCCAGACTTGCTAAACCTTCGTCGGCCCTTGTGCGCTATTGGGTTAATTCATATTTGAACCTTCCTTCAAAGGACAACTTGTAGGCATTGATACCTTAAGTGCTAAACGTTTGACAAAGTAAAGCAAATCCATAATGGCAACTTATTGATTTGTTACCCATAAATATTTACAGCCATCTATTGCTTTTAAAGCAAAAACCGACATATGGAAGGACGACAAGCTAATGAATAGGAGCTGCACCTACATAAAGTCTCACCAGATTTCGCATGCCTGTATTACTATGCTAGGCTTCTAATCCAATCAGATAATGGCCTGGTAAAATCAATTTGGAATAGATATGATCTGTGTTTCCGGCTTGATTCTTCTTTGCATCATGTAAATGAGTTGCATTCGGAAAACGCTTTCCTAATACGGAATCCATGGTATTGAATAATTCAAAAGAACGACCATCCATCAGGCGATTTTTATAATACTCACAAGAAAGGATCACACTCCACAATACATCCCGTTTCTTACTTAAGTACTCAAGGTTTTCAATGACCCTAGTTTCAGCGGCTCCTGGAAAGTTGGTATTGGAATTGAAATAAGAGGTCCAATGCGTGGTTGCATTCGTATCTGTAATACTGAAAGAAGTAGTAACTGCGGTAGTCCGCAAGTCCTGGATATTTTCCCTTCCCTGTTCCTCTAGCACAATTATTTTTGGAATAATGATCAATGCACTATCCACCAGGGCTTTATTAGATGCCTGTTGGGCAGTAACCATGCGGGGCAATAGCAGTAATAAAATAAAGGCGAGGGTTCCAGATATGGTAGATTTCATGATCAAAGCGTTTCAATCCTAGTGGGCTTGGTTCCCATTGACAAATTGGAACGATTCTCTAAAATACAATATCGACCCCTTAACCAGGTATTCCGAAATTACTGAACGATCAGTCGCAGTGTGGCGTCCTGGATATCCAATCCTGTAACATGTACAATATATACACCCCTGGCCCAGTTATGAATATCAATCATGCGTTCCTGTTTGCCGGATTGCACAGCAATTTCTTGGGTAGCTATCTGCTTACCTAGAATGTCGGTGATCCGTATTTCCATTTTGGTAGCCTGCGCACTGCTAAACCGGAGACTGACCATTTGGGTGGCCGGATTCGGAAAAAGTTCCAGGCCGTCAATCGGGCTGTTGCTTGAATTCACGGCCAGTTTCGTGCAGGCATTTGGTGAAAAATCTACCTTGATGGAGTTACCAATGGCGCATCCAACACTCATGGTAGGAATCCGATTCCCATAAACAACCTTTCGGCTCGCACTAAACCCAGTACTTGTGGAAGTGGTGCAAGTAGTGGTCAGCCCCGAACCTCCTGAGCTCACGGTGCAATTGAAATCGAATGCAAAAACTGTCATGCCTTGAAGCCAATCTCCCTGCATAGCAGATGCTGGTATCTGGTAAGTACCATTTCCGGTCAATCCAAACGCTTCATAAATTACAGTTCCACTGGCATTGGTTATCACCAGGCGCATATTACTGGCCCTCCCGGTATAACCACTTACGGTTATGCTCAAAGATTTGGAACTTGGAGTATCCAAAAGATCACAGGCACTGGGGGATCCGGTCTGGTCGGGTAAACTCAGGGTTTTTCCGATGGTGGTACCAGAAACCTGGTAAGCAGAGTTGGTCGAAACGGTGCTCATAAAGCTATCGGCCGGATGGGCTACCTGAACCACCACTGGGGTATAATAATAGGTCAGCTTGCTGGCACAAGAAGCTGGTGCAGAAACATCCAGGCTGGCCCCCGTTGTAGCGCTGATACTGCTGCTATTCGTGCTATTAAGTACGTTCGTAATGCTGGTATCAAAATAGCTTTTTGCCGAACTGAAACTGGTAAATGCCGCCCCAGAACGAATCCATTTAATGGCCTGGCAGGAAGTCAGGTCCGTTGGTACAGTAGCATTTAAATGGAGTGGGGTGGTGGCACCATTACAGCAGATGGGCATCAGGATGGATGGCGTGATGCCATTTCCGGGATTGGGCCTACGGATGATATTGGCACTATAACTGACCACGCAGGAATTGGCATCCGTGACCTGCACCGAATAGGATCCCGGGGTATTGATACCCGTTAGATTCTGATTATGGGAATTATTGGACCAGGTATAATTATAGGGACTGACACCATGATTATTGCTTGGGAAACTCAGGCTGATCGCACCATCATTGGTACAAATAGGTGTTGCAACCAGGCTGATTGCGATATCAGGTGAAAGGGTCGATGCGGCATTAATTACCGCAGTGCGGATAACAGCACCAGGAAGTGTACCAAATCCGTTGGCCAGATTAATCCCTCTTGCTACAAGATGGCAATAACTCATAACCGTTCCGGTCCAGGCTGTTGTACTCTGGGAATTCAGATTCGTCGCGCTGCAACTGGTACAGCCTGTACTGGATTCAATAGTCGTGCAATCATCAATAGCACCGCAGGTGCCACCGGTCCCCGTATTCCAGCCACACCAATGGGTATGATGAGAGCCGACATTATGCCCGGTTTCATGAGTCAATACCTCCACATCCCAGGAATAGGTGGGTACGGTATGCAGGGTGTCGTAGATATCGCTGTAACCATAGGCATAGCCCCTGTTCGCCAATGCCAAGACATCCAGGTAGGCAATGCCACCATTCCCCCCACCATTACCATTATTATCGTGTGTTATAAGGTGGGCGATATCCCCGTCGAACCCATTATTCAATGCATTCCAGTATCCGGCAAATTTGTACAGACAGGCACTCGAAGGACTTGCAGGATAATCATCCGTTGCAATCCAAACGTACATTGACTTCAACTCCATTGGGATCTGTTCGTTTGCGTACATAGTAGCAAACTGGTTGAACAGACTGGATAAATAATTTTGGGTAGCCACGAGACTGGATCCCTTGGCAGTGTAAACTTTATATGCGGCTTCCCAATAAACCTTGATGGCGCTACATTTCGAGGATGCAGTAGCCTTCTGTCCCTTATTGCTGATGCCTATATTCCTGTCGAATGCATCGGTGGTTCCGCAGGCAATTTTGGGTTTAATCTTCATGGACCGGTCATTGTACAGGATATAATTGCCAGATCCATCTTCCAGTTTTCCAAGAACGAAATTGCCTTCGCTATTCGCGAAAAGGATCATCACATCCCCATTATCAAAAACACTTAAAGCAGCCATGCTATGCGGGGTGTTTGATACAATACCTTGATAATGGATGCCAGGATTGTAAGAACAGCGATGTCGCCCTCCTGCATCGATATAACCCATATTGGGCTGCTCCGACACAAAGGATGCTTTTAGGAGTTCAAGTGAATATTCCTTGCCATCATCGGTATGTAGGGTCAGACTAATACTTTCAGGATGATTGGTATAGAGCTGAGAAACGGCGGCAGGATCCAACTGAAGGATACTTTCCTCCGTCAATATATCCAGGTGTTTTGCAGCCACCTGTTTGTGAAATAAATTCTGTGGGAAGAACGAGCTGCCAGCCAGGTGCGCTGCCGTATTCTTTTGGTATAAACCTGTACCCTCTCCCGCCGCTGCAAAGCCGGAATTGATGATCAGCAGACCGATCATTGTGAGCAGAAACAGGCGAAGTCGTAGCATTGAAATCATGGAGCAATTGTATAATTCACGAATATAGGCAAGAGTACAAGTTTAAGCGTAGAAAGCAGAGGGAATTGATTGGATAATGACAAGCATTTTAATTTGGTGATCATCAAATCACCAAATCAACCTCCGCTTTGCCTGAAACAAAAAAAGATCCCGACTACTAAGTAATCGGGATCTGATATCCTAAACTTTAAAAATTAATTCTTAAGAGGCATTCACCTTTCCTTTGGCCTTAGCTACTACTTCCTCCTCGATATTGCGCGGGGCCGGAGCATAGTGACTGAATTCCATGGTAGAAGTGGCACGACCGGAAGACAGGGAACGGAGTTGGGTTACATACCCGAACATTTCGCTCAATGGCACCTTGGCCTTAATCACCTGCAGATTATTCCGGCTATCCATTCCTTCCAGCATAGCGCGACGACGGTTCAAGTCACCAGTCACATCACCCATGTATTGATCCGGAGTAACAACTTCTACTTTCATGATCGGCTCGAGGATGATTGGCTTCGCCTTACGGCCAGCCTCCCGGTATCCGCTCTTCGCACAAAGCTCAAAGCTCATGGCATCACTATCCACCTGGTGGAAGGAACCGTCGAAGATCCGCACCTTTAGGCTATCTAATGGGAAGCCGGCGAGTACACCGGTAGTCATGCTGTTCTCAAAACCCTTTGCGATTGAAGTGTGGAATTCCTTTGGAATGGAACCACCAAAGATGTCGTTGACAAACTGGAAACGACCCTTTTCTTCTTTCAGGAATTCTTCATCAGCCGGGCCAATTTCAAACTGGATATCGGCGAACTTACCACGACCACCTGTTTGTTTCTTGAACACTTCACGGTGTTCAACCTTGACTGTAAAGGTTTCCTTATAGGCAACCTGTGGTGCACCCTGGTTGATCTCAACCTTGAACTCACGACGCATCCGGTCAACAATAATTTCCAGGTGCAATTCACCCATACCACGCAGGATGGTCTGACCGGTGTCTTCGTCTGTATTTACACGAAGCGTAGGATCTTCTTCAACCAGCTTGGAAATCGCCATACCCATTTTCTCAACGTCCGCCTGAGTTTTAGGCTCGATGGCAATCGCGATTACGGGTTCAGGGATGAACATATTTTCCAATGCAATCGGATGTTTCTCATCACAAAGCGAGTCACCTGTCTTGATATCCTTGAATCCAACGGCAGCTCCAATATCACCGGCTTCGATGAAGTCGATCGGATTTTGCTTGTTGGCAAACATCTTCATGATCCGGGAGATCCGCTCATTCTTGCCACTCCGTACATTCAGGACATAGCTACCGGCATCCAGGTGACCGGAATAAACCCGGAAGAAGGCCAGACGACCAACGAATGGATCGGTCATGATTTTAAATGCGAGGGCTGCAAATGGAGCCTTAGCATCCGGCTTGCGGGAAATTTCCAGTCCGGTGTCCGGATCGGTACCCTTCGTATCTTCAATATCCAGCGGAGAAGGCAGGTAACGGCAAACGGCATCCAGTGCAGTTTGTACGCCCTTATTCTTGAATGAAGAACCGCACATCATCGGAACGATGCTCAGATCGATACATGCTTTACGGATCGCTTCATGTACTTCCTCTTCCGTGATGGAAGTAGGATCATCGAAGAATTTCTCAAGCAGGGCTTCATCATAATCGGCAACGGCTTCGATCAGGTTCTGGCGCCATTCGTTCGCTTCCTCAACCATATCAGCAGGTACGTCGATCTCATCAAAGGTCATACCTTCTGTTTCCATATGCCAGATGATCCCTTTCATGCGGATCAGATCCACCACACCCTTGAAATCATCTTCAGCACCGATAGGAAGCTGCAGGGGAACGGCTTTCGCACCCAGCATATCCTTCACCTGCTGAACAACCATCAGGAAGTCGGCACCAACACGATCCATCTTATTCACAAATCCAATCCGTGGTACACGATACCGGTTCGCCTGCCGCCAAACGGTTTCTGATTGTGGTTCTACACCATCAACCGCAGAAAAGAGAGCGATCAGGCCGTCCAGTACCCGCATAGAACGTTCCACTTCAACGGTGAAATCCACGTGACCTGGCGTATCAATGATATTGAAATAGTATTCTTTGGTCTTATCATCCGCTGTACCCTTTACAGTTGGGAATGCCCATTTACAGCTAACTGCTGCAGATGTGATAGTAATACCACGTTCTTTTTCCTGCTCCATCCAATCGGTAGTAGCGGCGCCGTCATGCACTTCACCAATACGGTGAATCATGCCGGTATAGCGCAAAATGCGCTCAGTTGTGGTCGTCTTGCCTGCGTCAATGTGGGCCGCGATGCCGAAATTGCGCTGATAGCGGAGGTCTGCCATTGTTTATTTAATTGTAATTTCTCGTTTTACGAGGCGCAAAGGTAAGGATATCGAACATTTTCGGGCCGACTAAATTCAGGATCTATGTCAAATGCGTGTTATAGATTTTGTAACAGACACGGAGGCTAAGTGGATATATAATTACCGCTGATTTTTAAACGAACACCGGGAAAAAACCGTGCGCGGATTTTCCTCTTGAAAGGAGAGCTATGACTATTAACCTATGATAAATTACTTCCTATTTTTAAAGTCTCAATGAATGAACATTTAAATTTAATAAATTAAATTTCGAGATATTGTAATGAAAATCTTTAATGTTGGTGTAGGCCATTTTTCAACCTTTGTGTTATTAAAGTAGTGTTTTAATTAGATAAAATAAATTTCGGGTATTTTATTTATTATGGTAATAGCCAAGTGAGATTTATTGATTCAGAAGTCCGGCTGGCATTAGAATATTTTCTTTAGTAGCAAGAATGAGCCCGTAAAAATGATTTCAGTTGGTTATACATTTTTGCATTTAGAATTAAAATTAAGGTTTGATATGAACTATATAGTGTTATAAACAAAATGTGGATAACATTTATTTTGTATTGTTAATTCTGTAAACGAACTTGTGCAAAATTTTAAAGTTCATTTATGGGCAGTAAGAACAAATTACTATTTGCTTTTTTATTTTTCATAGCTATTTGTAATACAAATTCATGGTCACAATCACCAGGTAACGCATCCACAAATTTGAACTTATGGTTGAAAGCAAATGCTTCAGGTACTCACATTACTAAAATTCCTTTTCCTCCGGGGAATTTTGCCAGTATCGAAGAATGGAGTTCTGAACAAGATACTAACATTGTTTTCGATCATTTCCCCAATATTTATGGCCCCCTTTTCCCATTAACAAACTATTTAAGAAATTTAGGAACCTATGAAGGCGCCTACTTTTATAAAGACACTCAAAGTACGTTTTTACAAACCACCCAAACAATTATCCCTCAAGGTTCCCATAATGAAATAACTATTTATATTGTAAGTTCTGTAAATAAATTATTTACTACCACCAATAACCCTCAATTCAGCACCAAAAACTTCGTCGGAAACCCATTTCGCCTGGATGTAAATATCCCTGATAAATATGGTAATATTAATTGGCGCCATGGAAATACGCCTGATACCCTTTCCGTACCTTATGGAAATACCGTATTAAATCGCCCTTACCTCTGGACCTTTACATTCAATTCGACCACTCAACGTGATTCTATTAAAAGGAATGGTGCATTACTCGGTCAATCCACATTTACCAACACCGTAAATAATACAATTCCATTCCAGGCTTATATCGGAGCCATTGGAACGGATTCCAGTTCGTTTAATCTTGGTGAAATCGCCGTTTATGGGAATACCACTTCCGCCGATCAAAAGCGAAGAGTGGAAAGCTATCTTGGGCTGAAATATGGGATCACACTCCGTAAGGATTCCATAGCTGGAAGTACCCATTATGATGCACCAGTCGACTATGTCGCCTCCAACTCGGCAACCATTTGGGATAATACCAAAGCGGGTAAATATATTTATAATGTTGCCGGAGTGGGTATCGATTCATCCAGTGGCTTGATTCAGCGACAAAACCGGAGTGTCAACCAGGAAAACTACGGAGATATGCTCCGGATGGCCTGGGGGAATTGGTGTAATTCGAATGAATTAAATCCGTACTCCCCTGGTAAAGACAAGGACCGGGTCTTTTATATCTGGTCAGATAATGCAGATAGTATTAGCCTCTCCAATAGCACCGACCTGCCTAACAGGATCACCGATTCCTTTTGTGCATCGAAAATCTTACGGAATTGGAAAATTCAACGGAGCCTTGCTGATACCAATGCAATCAGTTCACGGACCATGCAGGTTGTTTTTAACCTGAAACACATGGACACCACCAAACATTCCTTTCAGCTTCTGGTTGACCAGGATGGTGATGGTAATTTCAAAACCGGAAACCTGACTATTTATCCAGCTTCTGTAAAGAACGATAGTCTCCTTTATTTTAATAATGTAAAGTGGGATGCAGATAAGAATGGCATAGATGCATTTACCATCATGATGGATGGCGATAAAGCCAAACCATTTGTCACTACTAAGGATACGCTTTGGGCCGTTATTGGCGATTCGGTTAGCTTTTATGATATGCTTGCCAATCCCGATACCGCCCACGTACAGTATAATTTTTTCGACGCAAGCAATAATTCCCTGGTCTATAGCTCGAATACCCCGGCCAAATTCATTCGATCCAATGGGATCTATAATGTTGGAGGCATGAATCGGATTACCGATTGTAATTCCCAACTTAATGAAAAGGTGGTCGTTATTTTCCGTAATATTTTGAAGACCTGGATGCGTGCTGTAGATGCTAGCGGGAATTCTTATGTGGAACCCAAGGATACCATTAAGTATTCATTATTGATCATCAATGCCGATACAGTAGGGCGACAGTTAATTTCAAATCTTAGTATTAAAGATGGCATTCCGGCACATACGTCCTATGTTTCAGGAAGTGGTGGTGTTCTAAACGGCAATGAAGTGACTTTTAGTTATTCAGGACTCAATCTGAATTATGGCGATACATTAAAACCTTACCCCACTTTTAGGGTTAAGGCAGATAGTGCAATGGACGGCATTAAGACTATCAGCAATATGGGGATTGTAACTATTAATAAGCATGATTTTCATAGTGGCGGTAATGTCAACGATCCTCAATCGATTCCTGGAAATGGAGATAGTATGATCATCTATACCATTTTCGCTACTTCAGATGTAGGTATCAACAAAACCATCCTAGACAAAGACAGCCTCTATATAGGCAATCATGCTGATTTCCGGATTGCCCTCTATAATCTGGGGCCAAACGTTGCTGAAAATATTATTGTTCGCGATACCATCCAGGCAAATTTGGATGTGCCACAAAATATTATTGTCCCGGTTGGTACTACTAATTTTAATTCAGTGACCCGGGAGCTTACATGGACCGTGCCACAACTGGCAGCGGGGCTAACGGAGAACCTGGATTTCTCCTGCACCATTCTTTCGGGAACTACAGTTGGCAATAGTGCCAATGTAACCAGCAATACACCGGATACCGGTAAGATCAATAACCATTCGAACATCACAGCCAGCATTATCAAGCATGGAGTGTTTGATGGAGGCATTCCAAATGTCATAACTCCCAATAATGATGGGAAGAATGACTTCTTCTATATCAAAGGCCTCGATGCCTATCCAAATTCAGAGCTCCAGATATTTAATCGTTGGGGTAATGCCATCTTCTCTTCCTCCAATTATAAGAATAATTGGGCCGGAGAAGGGTTGGCTGAAGGGACCTACTATTATGTCCTGAAGGTCAATAACGCTACTAAGGATGTATATAAAGGTTGGGTAGAAATCATTCGTTCAAAAGATTAATAATCGTAGCCAGACCAATTCTAATCATTTAATAAATCATGAAACAACGACTGCTTTTATTAGTGATGTTTGTCATTGCTGTGAATGGAATATCGAATGCACAGCAGGCATTTCAATTTAGCCAGTATATTTTTAACGGACTTACCGTTAATCCCGCATATGCAGGATATAAAGGCGATTGGTATGTCAATAGCATTTATCGCAAGCAATGGGTGGATGTCACCGGTGCTCCGGAATCCGCCGTGATCTCCTTTGATGGACTGACCGGGGTATCCAATGAAAAGGTGGGTATTGGCGGCCAGATCAATTATGATAAGCTGGGACCACAAACCGCCATTTCCTTTTATGGTGATTTCAGTTATCGTATTCCATTGGATGATAATAATACCAAACGACTTTGTCTGGGCTTATCTTTTGGTGCCACTCAATACAATCTTCATGGCGATGTGCTGACGGCCAATGATCAGAATGATCCACTCGTGACAGCCTCCATGCAAGCCACTTACAAACCGGATGCTCGGGTAGGATTGTACTACTTTACCCCTCGCTTTTATTTTGGTGCCAGTGTATTGGATCTGCTGTCCGTTTATTCCGGAAGAGGAATCTATGTGTCCGGGGGAAATACCTTCTATTCGATCCAGCGTTCAGCCAATCTCTATCTAAATTCCGGTTATCTCTTCAAGGTGTCAGATAAGATCAATTTCCGGCCTAGTGTACTTATTAAAGACAACTTCAAAGCCCCGACCAATCTTGATCTCAGTGCATTCCTTGTTTGGAATGATCGATTCTGGTTGGGGGGGTCCTATCGCACCGGTATCAAGATCTGGAAGGGTAGTGTAACCGATAATAGCCTGGATGCCCAGGATGCGGTAAGTGCCATGGCGGAACTCTTTCTTTCTCCAAGGTTTCGTTTAGGATATGCATATGATTGGATGATCAATGGCCTGGGCCCATATCAGCAAGGATCTCATGAGTTCTCTATTGGATTCACCATTCCTAGTAAACGAAAACTGACATCCGAAGTTTCCCCACGGTTTTTCTAAAATTTTAATCCGACTTTGAAAATGCTTAAAGGACTTTTTACCATTTTTATTGGAAGTTTCCTGCTGGTTTGTTTGCTATCCACTCAGGCGAATGCTCAGGAACAACCATCTCCATTAAAATTGGCAGACCGTCATTATTTCATGGGGGAATACAAATTGGCTGCCATGATTTATGAAAAAGATCTGGAACAAAATAAGAAACTGGAAATTTCCAGGATTGAAAAACTAGCTGATTGTTATGCTCAGATCAATGACTTTGAAAATGCCATTAAATATTACCGGATGGCGACGGCTATGTCTGGTGCGAAAAATCAGGACTGGCTGTATTTCGGAGATGCATTGAAAGCTAAAGGAAACTACCAGGAAGCCAAGATCGCCTATTCGCATTATTCGGATAACAATCTTCAGAGTGTAAAAAACAGGATCGCTGGTTGTGATTCTGCTGAAAAATGGAAGACACATCCGTTGAATAAGATCTACAATATTAAACAGCTGAATAGTAATTTATCAGATTGGGGGGCCGTTAATTATAGGAATCAGGCAGTACTCTTTGTATCGGATAGCCTTCGTTATGGAGTGGTGGATGTTGATAACAGAAATAAACGTTCTGGCCGCACCAACAATAGTTATCATAAAATTTATTCGATCGATAACCTCAGTAATACCAATAATTCCGTTTACGGTTTCGATAAGGACGTAAACTATAGTTCCAATCATATCGGACCGATTTGGTTCAACCGTAGTTTTGATACAGCACTGATCACCTACACTAATTTCCAATCCCTAAAGAAGATCCGGCAGAAAGTAGGGGAGCCAGGTTTTCATTTTAATATCTATGGTACACGTCGGCTAACGCTGTACCAAGCGGTCATGAAAAATGGCAAATGGAATGAGCCGACTCCTTTTCAATACAACAAGGAAAATGAGTACTCTGTCGGTCATGCCACCGTTTCTCCTGATGGACAAAAACTGTACTTTGCCAGTGACCGTCCTGAAGGCTATGGTAAGATCGATATTTGGTATTGTGTGAAAACAGCGGACGGAAATTGGGGACCGCCTCAGAATTGTGGTCCCATGATCAATACACCGGATGATGATGCCTTCCCGTTTATGGATAAGAATGGCAACTTGTATTATGCTTCCAAAGGCAAGATTGGTATGGGTGGTTACGATATCTATAAAACCAGCTTCGTTAATGATAAATGGATGGAACCGGTAAACATGCGGTATCCGATCAATTCAGAAGGGGATGATTTCTCGTTCTATATTCCCAATGATAAGGAGTCAGAAGGTTACTTCGCTTCGAACCGGGACGGGGGATTAGGCTCTGACGATATCTATGGGTTCATTTTGCGTCCGGAAAACACCCCTATCCGCAAACATGTTATCAAAATGATTGTGAAGGATGATGAAAACAATGAGCCCTTACCGTTTTCAGTGATCGATGTTTCGGAGAGTGGTAAAGTAACCCGGCTGAATGGAAACAGCAACGGCACCTCCTTTTATCCGATTGAAGAGGGTAGTTCCTGTAATATTACGGTTCAGCATAATGATTATCGGAAAACCATGTTCCCACTGAGTATTGCTGCTCCTGCTGAAGATACTTTGGCCTATGAATTGCGACTCCCACGTTCTCTGGTAAATAAAAACCTGGTGCAGGGCGATTTGTTTGAGATCAAGTACCTCTATTATGATTTTGATAAGTGGGACATCCGTCCGGATGCAGCCTTAATCCTGGATGAATTGAATACCCTGATGACAGTAAAATATCCTAACCTGGTCATTGAATTATCTTCCCATACGGATAGCCGCGGACCAACAGAATACAATCAGAAATTATCCGATAAACGTGCGGCCTCTGCCAAGCAATATCTGGTGGATCATGGCATCAAAGCAAACCGGATTATTTCAAAGGGATATGGGGAAACGCACCTGAAAAACCGTTGTAAAGATGGCGTTGAATGTTCTGAAGCAGAGCATCAGCAGAACAGAAGGACGGAGGTCAAGGTTCTTAAGCTGAATGGCTAGAAAATTTTGGTTCTGGTAGTAATTAATTGTCCCTCCTGGCTGTTGTGAGGGCTTTAATGATTGGGATCTGAAAAAAGCGTCTTTTCTTTATAATTTGTTTTAAAATAACGAGTTACTTGTAAATCTAAATTTGCAATTCCGTATCTTTATTTATTAAAACGATTCAATTGAAGAAGACATCTTTACTCTCCAAACTTTTTATAGTACTTGGTGGTTTCATGGTTTATTTAGGCACCAGTTCTTATAGTTCCGGCATAACCGGGAGTACCTCAGGCTGTTCGTGTCATAACAGTAATTCCAGTGCCACAGCATTATCCATTACCGGTATTCCTACGGGGGGATGGGTGCCTGGGACTGCTTATGCCCTAACAGCAACCGTAACCAATACAACGAAAACTGGAGCTGGATTTGATCTCAGCGTGAATGTCGGTACCTTGAGCGGAGCACCATCCGGGGCAGCGCTTAGTGGTAGTAAGGAAATATACCATACTTCGACCAAAACTATGACTTCGGGTGTCGCCAGTTGGGCCTTTACCTGGACAGCTCCAACCAGTAGTGCCACAGCACTCACCATCAATTTTGCCGGCAATGCAGTGAATAAGAACAATTCTTCTTCCGGAGACATTCCAAACGCTTTCACACAAACATATCCTGCAGCAACTACACCAGCTCCAACCGCTACAGTAGCAGCCGCCAGCAGCATTACTGCAACAGCCGGTAAATTGAATGGATCAGTGAATGCAAATGGACAAAGTACTACCGTCACTTTCGAATATGGAACTACCGTTTCTTATGGTTCGAGTGTAGCTGCAACGCCAGGTACCGTTACTGGTTCTACTGCTACTTCAGTGTCTGCGAATATCAGCAGCCTCACAGCTAATACCTTGTATCATTATCGTGTGAAGGCTGTGAGCAGCGGAGGCACCACTTATAGTTCTGATGGGACCTTCACAACCGCTAAATTGGCCGTTGCAGGATTCGCAGAGGCCGGCTTCAAATTGTATCCAAATCCTTGTCAGAACCAGTTGGTATTTGATGCTGGATCAAAGAACGTAAGTGCATCTGATTTGCAGGTGATGGATTTTAGCGGGCGTATTTTGGCATTGCCAATTGCTCACAACGGGTTCCATTATACCATTGATGTAAGTTCACTTGCTACCGGAAATTACTGTTTAATGATCCGAAATCAATCGGGGAATTATGCAGCTGTTTTTCAGAAAATTTAATGATTTTCTCCTCAATGTAGCAGATTAGGCTAAAGGCACTTGATATTCGTATATTCTATTGAATAATCAAATCAACCAGCAATGATTAAATTCATTGCTGGTTTTTTTGTAGGAAGAACTGATGGAAAATCATTATATCCAGTGGTTTATTCATGTTTGAACCTTCCTCCAAACGAATGCGTTCAGGTATTTCTGCGTCGAGCAATGAACTTTTGTGGCAAAGCGGCAAATCGACAACAGCACCGCTTTTAAAGCCCAAACCGACATTTTGAAGGGGTAACTTACTGATGAATATAGATATATTCAATTGCTGACGGTTCTTGTTTACGGGATTCAAACGAAATAATCCGCTTCCGGAAAAAATGCTTTAGAAATTCCCTGCACCAGATTTTAAAATCCTTTTTTTACCCTTCCAAACTGCCTGAAATAATTCAATAACTCTTTTGACTTATATAACAGTCGGTCTGCCTTCCTGGCCTGATTTTTTAATTCGTCTTTCATTCGGCTTTTGTAAGGGTATAATATAGGATTGTTTCAACGACTGTTTTGTCTTTCCCGAGATTGATAAACATCGGCATTTATCTATGTTCTGCTTGATAAAAGTCTTAGTAATCAGTTCCTAATCGATATCATTATGTGTGCGAAAACCATTCGCAAATCTGAATTCACACCACAGAAATTACCAAAAGCCTCCACCGGAATTCAAGGCCTGGATGAGATTACAGATGGTGGCCTTCCTTTTGGGCGACCAACCTTAGTTTGTGGAGGAACAGGATGTGGTAAAACGCTGCTATCCATCGAATTCCTCGTCAGAGGGGCCTTACAATTCCAGGAGCCCGGAGTCTTTATCACTTTCGAAGAAAAGATGGAAGAATTGGCCATGAATGTGGCTTCCCTCGGTTTTGATCTGAAAGGTATGGAGAATGAAAAGCTTTTAAAGTTTGACTATATCCATATCAATCCAACGGAGATCCAGGAAACGGGAGAATTCGACCTGGAAGGCCTTTTTATACGCTTGGTTCATGCCATCGATACCATCGGAGCCAAACGCGTTGTTTTGGATACTATTGAAAACCTTTTCGGTAATCTTTCCGACGAAGCTTTTTTACGATCCGAATTGCGCCGCCTGTTCACCTGGCTAAAAACAAAAGGGGTTACGGCTATCATTACCGCCGAAAAAGGGGCGGGGAGCCTAACCCGGCATGGTCTGGAGGAATATGTCAGTGATTGTGTCATCCAATTGGATCACCGGGTACATAATCAAATTTCAACGCGCGTTTTGCGGGTCATTAAATACCGGGGATCTGTACATGGTACCAATGAATATCCTTTTCTCATTGATGAAGACGGAATATCGGTATTACCGGTAACCTCTCTTCTTTTGGACAAGGAAGTCAGTAAGGAACGGATTTCATCAGGCATCCCCAGTTTGGATGTTATGTTGGGAGGTAAAGGCTTTTTTCGGGGGAGCAGCATCCTCATATCCGGAACAGCCGGAACCGGGAAAACCAGTATTGCGGCATTATTTGCCAATGCAACCTGCAATAACAATGAAACCTGCCTCTATTTCGCGTTTGAGGAATCTCCGAAGCAGATCCTGCGGAATATGCAATCTATAGGAATCGATCTGAACAAGCATGTAGCGGCAGGTCTCCTGCATTTTTGTGCAGCCAGATCAACATTGAATGGATTGGAAATGCACCTGGTTAATATCCACAAGCAAGTCCGTTTATTCAAACCTTCCGTCGTTGTGGTGGACCCCATCACCAACTTAAGCATGGTTGGATCTTCCAGTGAGGTCAAGAGTATGCTGATTCGTTTGATCGACTTTCTGCAGAATGAAAACATCACAGTAATGTTTACTGCCTTGTGTCTTGACAACGTAATAACGGATTTGACAGATGAAGGCATATCCAGTTTAGTGGATACATGGCTGTTGGTAAGGGATATTGAAGTGAATGGCGAACGAAACCGGGGGATGTATGTGATGAAAAGCAGGGGTATGAAACATTCCAACCAGATCCGGGAATTTGTTATTTCTGACCAGGGAATTAGCATGGTCAATGTGTTTCTGGGCCCTGAAGGTGTGTTGACCGGGTCTGCTCGTGAAGCACTTGAACTCGAATTGAAAACAGATGAGGTGATCCGTGATCATGCACGAAGCTGGAAAGATCGTGAGATCGAGCGCAAACGGGCCGTTTTGGAGGCCAAGATTTCGAGTCTGAAAGAAGAATTTGAGAGCATTCAGGAGGAATTAAATAAGAGCTATGTGGAAGAAGATCTGAAGAAGGAAGTAATGGAGAAGAACAGAAACGAAATCATTCGTAAACGACATGACGGGATTTAATTGAAACAGGAACCTGTCGGGAAAACCCCAGAAGATTATGGCACAAGAAATGTATGAATTGCGGTTATACGTGGCAGGCAAAACCTCCAAATCCGTTACTGCACTGAACAATCTGAAACGATATTGTGAAAAATATCTCAAGGAACAATACCGGATCGAAGTGATCGATCTATTGCTACAACCTCAATTGGCTGAGGGCGATCAGATCCTGGCGGTTCCAACACTTGTAAAAAAAGTTCCGGAGCCCATCCGTAAGATCATTGGGGACCTTTCCAATGAGGAAAAGGTATTGGTTGGACTTAATATTCGCCCGGCGATTATCTGATATGAATTCTATAGCCGGCAACTGGACGAATATCCGGGAAGATGAGGACAATTTTCAACTGCAGTTATATGTGGCTGGTGCTTCTGCAAACTCAATTCGGGCCATCGAAAATCTGAAAATAATCTGTGAAAAATATCTGCCCGGCAGGTATTCCCTGGAAGTGATTGATGTGCATCAACAGGGTTTAATCGCTGAACGAGAACAGATCATTGCCCTACCCATGTTATTGAAAGTGCATCCCGCACCGGTTCGAAGATTAATCGGAGATCTCAGTGATCTCACTAAAGTGCTCAAAGGATTGAATATCCATGAATCTATTTAAATGGAAACCCGGAAACAATCATATACTGAACTCCAGACGGAGTGTGACGAACTCCGGATCCAGCTCGAAGAGGCCAATGATACCATTCATGCCATCCGGATGGGTCAGATCGATGCGATTGTAGTACAGGGCCATTCTGGTGCAGAATTATATTCCCTGAAAACTGCTGATCATACTTATCGGGTTTTTATTGAGCAGATGAATGAAGGTGCAGTTACCTTAAACGACGCTGGTATCATCCTTTATTGCAACTCCCGCTTCGCAAAAATGATAGGCCTTCCGCTGTCGGAAGTATTGGGACGAAGCTTTGATTCATTTATTTCCGAAGATTGTCTTCAGGACTTTCACCTGCTGCATGAACAGGGCCGCAAAATGGAGGTAAAAATGGAACTGAGGCTTAAGGGGCCCAAGACATTAATCTGTCAGATCTCTGCAACGCCGATTCAGTTGCCAGATGCTCGAGCACTCAGTATGCTGGTTACAGATCTTTCCAATCAAAAAGAGGTCCAGGAATTATTAAAACAAAAGAATAAGGAATTACAGGAAGCAATCGCTGCCCTTGAATCCAGCAATTTTGACCTGCTACAATTTGCGTCGGTTGCCTCCCACGATCTTCAGGAGCCGGTTCGCAAAATCATGATGTTTTCCAGCCTGATCAAGGACAAAGTACTGCAAGGCCACAACCCGGAAGAAATCAGTTTCCTGCTGGACAAAATGATCAATTCTTCCGCACGGATGAAAATGCTGATCTCTGATATCCTGGCCTACTCGCGACTGACGAAAAATGGCCGGACCCGTGATCAGGTTGATCTTAACAAAGTTATTGAGGAGATCAGAGATGATTTTGAATTAGTAATAAAGGAGAAATCTGCCGAAATTATTGTGGAATCGCTGCCTCGGTATCTCTTTGCAGACCGGGGACAAATGCGCCAGGTATTTCAAAACCTCATTTCCAATTCCCTCAAGTTTTCCAGACCCGGTATCGCCCCCCGTATTGTGATTTCCATGGAAAAACACGCGAACGAGCCCGACTGTGTTATCCTGGTGAAAGACAATGGAATTGGATTCAATGAGCGGTATTCCGAGCGTATTTTTTCCTTGTTCCAACGCTTGAACACCAAGGATAAATTTGAAGGCTCAGGCATTGGTCTCGCGGTTACCCGAAAAATTATGGAAAAACATCAGGGCACTATCACTGCAACAAGCGAGGAAGGGACCGGCAGTACCTTCCGCATCTGCATCCCCTGGTGATCCTTCTATGGCAGGTATATCCGGATTGGAAGAATCCATACCCTCCTGATCATAGCTTCCTTAAATTTGAATATGCAGTCCGTAGCTCAAATTCATCTCACCCGGTACCACAAAGCTGAAGCTCCCGAATCCGTAATGGATTCATTGGCTGTGGAGGAGCCTATGGAATTGCAACTCCTCTTTGAAAAGAACGGCGCAACTACCAACCAATCTGTATCCGTAACCATGCGGACCCCGGGCCAGGATGAAGAACTGGCGGCGGGATTTCTATTCACCGAGGGTATTCTGCAACACCCGGATCAGATCGACCAGATCAATCTGGAAGGAGCAGGGATAAACACCATTCTGATTCGGCTCAGTAAGGGAGCCAGCCCGATACTATCCAAGGCGGATCGCAATTTCTATACCACTTCCAGTTGCGGAGTCTGCGGTAAATCCAGTATTGATGCGATTAAAACAGTATCTGCATTTTCAAATCTGGTGGATTCCCTTCAGGTGAAGAGTGAAGTCTTACGCAAGCTTCCCGAAAGCCTTTTGCAGCAGCAGGCGGTTTTCAATTCTACAGGTGGACTACATGCCTCCGCTTTGTTTCACCCGGAAGGTGAATTTATCACACTTCGGGAAGATGTAGGCCGCCATAATGCCCTGGATAAGTTGATTGGCAATGCCTTTCTCCAAAACAACCTCCCTTTATCGAACCATATTCTTTTGTTAAGTGGAAGGGCCTCTTTTGAACTCGTTCAAAAAGCTGCGATGGCGGGTATTCGGGTTATTGCCGCTATTGGAGCCCCTTCCAGTCTTGCGGTGAGCCTGGCTGAAGATGAGGGTATAACTTTGCTGGGTTTTCTGAGGGAAGACCGTTTCAATATTTACACGCATCAACAAAGGATCTGCCTCTGATAATGCGGATCGATCGATACAACATATGAAAGTTCGAATTAAAGGAGCCTCGGTTCGAATGCGCCTCACCCGCCCGGAAGTTTCCAAATTGGTTCATGAGGGGTTAATTGAAGAAATAACGCCCTTTCCAGGTCAGTCTTTCCGGTACGCTGTTGAACGGAGTGATAAGGTCCAGTATCTGCAGGTGACCTATCAGGACCATTGCATACGGATGGTTGTGCCCGAAGCCCTCATCCGTGATTGGGATACCAATGATACGATTAGCATAGATGCCAGCATGCCGGGCGAATCCGCGTCCTCCATCTACCTTTTACTGGAAAAAGATTTTCAATGCCTGGATGCGAGTCACGGAGATCAGAATGATAACTATGTAAATCCGAATAAAACCTGTTGATATGCCGTCTACCCCAGAAACTACATCCAGCCAAAGCAGAAATTCCCTGTCGCATGTAGATCCTGAAAGCAATCAGGCCCGGATGGTGGATGTCAGTCCTAAAATACCCTCGCTCCGGACAGCCACCGCCCAGGCAAAAGTTAGGCTGGGGGAGCCGATCCTTGGTCAATTGGTAGGGAATGAAATTATTTCTAAAAAGGGGCCTGTCTTTCAAACCGCAATCATAGCCGGTACCATGGCAGCCAAACGAACCTCTGATCTTATTCCGTTCTGTCATCCGATCGGATTAGAAGATTGCAAGCTCCGTATTTATATTGATGAAGATCGCCTGGTAGTGATTGAATGCAGCGTTCGTGTTAGTGCCAAAACCGGGGTTGAAATGGAGGCACTCACAGGAGCAAGTGTTGCGGCCCTGACCGTTTATGATATGTGTAAAGCAATGTCCCACGAAATAGTCATATTGGAAACCAAATTATTGGAGAAGACCGGAGGCAAAAGCGATTTTCATGCCAGCTAGTATACGACATAAACATGGCAAGCTCGAACCGATTAGCTATGGAAACTGGGGGCGTCGGGAACTAGCCATTCATGGTCTGACCTGTTCGGAATTCCGGGAGTTTACCCATAAACTGGCCCAGGAACTTAATGGAGAATGGAGTCTGGCGATTATGGATGCATCCCATGAAGAGGATACATCAGGGGACTCTATACCAAGGTTTTCCGGCTTGAGTAGCCCTGCTGGCTTGGGACTAAATCTTCCTGGAGCTCCGCATAAGATCCGGCAGCATCATGTATTTGATGAGGCTGACCTGGTTTTACTTAATGGAAATCACTTTACCGCCGCCACGCAAATAATATTTGTCAATGAGCGGAAGCCTTTACACAAAAAGCTGGAGCGACTTAGCCAGGTGATCCTGGTGGTAACGGAAGCGGACCATCCCGGTATACCGGATTTTTTGAAGGAAGTCGTTGCAGCTGACACCCCAATGCTTGCTGAATCAGATCAGGAAGGGTTCTCCCTGTTTTTCAGACAATACCTGAGCAGTCAGGTGGCTCCCGTTAAGGGTCTGGTGCTTGCTGGTGGTAAAAGTCAGCGCATGGGGCAGGATAAGCGATTGCTGGAATACCATGGAATGCCCCAACAACAATACCTGGTCAAGCTGTTAAAACCATATTGCAAAGAAGTACTGGTTTCCTGTAATGCTGTTCAGGCTGAAAAGATCGAAGAGCCGCATATCGTTGATAGATTGGTGGACATCGGTCCAATGGCGGGTATTCTTACCGCTTTTATGAACGATCCGAATGCTGCCTGGTTATGTGTAGCCTGTGATCTGCCCTTTCTTAGCGAAAAGACCATAGAATTCCTGATCGCCAATCGCGATCCTTCCTGTATGGCAACCGTATTTCTGGATGCCGAAAGTCAATTGCCGGAACCATTAATAACGATTTGGGAGCCCCGTGCGTATCCACTTTTACTATTGGCGCTTTCGGAAGGACAATCCTGCCCCCGTAAAGTATTAATGAGTGGTAAAATGAATTATCAAAAGGCTCCGGAAAGCCGGGAATTGCAGAATATTAATGATCCTGAGGCCTATAAACTGGCAAAAACAGAACTTTCTCAGGCAAGGTACAAACCCCTTTAAATTTGATTATGAAGGTCCTATTATTTGGTATTGCTCGTGAAATTGCAGGTCAGGAAATGATCACTGTACCAACAGAAACGAATCTCGATACTGTGGCTGATCTCCGGTCCTGGCTTGGGAAACAATATCCATTATTACAGGGACTAAGCTCACTGGCTGTAGCTGTGGATAAGACGTATGCGGATGATGATCATAAACTCAGTCCGGATTCAGAAATTGCCTTAATTCCCCCGGTAAGTGGAGGATAATTGATTATGCAGATAGAAATTGTTTCAGAAATTGACCTGGTCCAGGCATATCAGCACCTGCAGTCCCCGGAATCAGGGGGTGTCAGTTTGTTTATTGGCACGGTCCGGAATATCGCCCATGGTAAGGAAGTGATTCGTTTGGAATTTGAAGCCTATCATCCAATGGCCCTGGCGGAAATGCATAAGATCGCTGAGCGTGCCTTGCAAAAATGGAACTTGTCCGGAATTGTAATGCAACATGTAACTGGTACACGGCAGGTTGGAGAGGCTGTCGTTGCAATCGGAGCTGCCTCAGCACATCGGGATGCTGCCTTCGAAGCCTGTCGTTTTCTTATCGATGAATTGAAGAAAAGCGTTCCAATCTGGAAAAAGGAATTCTACAGCGAGGGCAGTACCTGGATTAATGCACATCCCTGATCCCGGGGAATTACTTGCTAAATTGCGTCCGGTATATGAGTGAATTGATCGATAAATATGGACGGGAACTGAACTACCTGCGCCTGTCGGTTACAGATCGTTGTAATTTAAGGTGTTACTACTGCATGCCGGAAACCGGCATCCATTTCGAACGTCAGGAAAATCTGCTTACCTGGCAGGAAATGGAGACGCTTTGCCGTCTTTTTTGCGACATGGGCATTCAAAAAATACGGATAACTGGAGGAGAACCCTTTGTAAGGCCTGGACTTATGCCCTTCTTGGAACAACTCCGTATTCAGAAAGGTCTGGAGGAAATTACCATTACCACCAATGGCACCTTATTGGAATCCCATATTCCTGCGCTTCAAAAGGCAGGAATCCGGAAGATCAACCTCAGCCTGGATTCTTTAAATCGGCAACGTTTTTTTGAAATTACCCGCAGAGATGCTTTTGATCAGGTCTACGCCATGTTGTTCCGGCTATTGGATGCGGGGTTTGAGCTCAAATTGAATTGTGTAGTATCAGCCGGGAAAAATATTGAGGATATCATTCCCTTTGTCGAACTGGGACGGAATAACCCAATAGCGGTGCGCTTTCTTGAAGAAATGCCATTCAATGGCGGGGATCATGATTATCAAAGTACCTGGAACTATCAAGACATCTATAACCATATTCAGACGCATTATTCACAAATCGAGAAGATTCAGAGTGAACCCAGTTCCACCTCGATCAATTATCAGGTACCCGGATTTCAGGGCTCCTTCGGGATCATTCCTTCGTTCAGTCGAACGTTCTGTGGGACCTGTAACCGGATCCGACTTTCGGCTACCGGAGAACTGAGAACCTGCTTGTATGGGCCTCCGGTATTGCAGCTCAGAAACCTGCTCCGGTCTGGTGTTTCAATAGATCAGATCCGTTCTGCCATCATTTCAGCGATTGGCAAACGCGAAAAGGATGGATTTGCAGCAGAACAGGCAAACGCGGAAATTCACCATTCCATGAGCATTTTAGGAGGTTAGGCATGTCCTCAGATTCGACTACAAACCGTTATCAACGCCAGATTCAGCTTCCCGGATTTGGAAAGACCGCTCAGGATCTCCTGGGGCAGTCCAGTATTCTGGTAGTGGGTGCTGGTGGATTGGGTGTTCCAGCCTTGCAATACCTCTGTGGAATGGGGCTAGGTCGGATCGGGATTGTGGATGATGATGTGGTTCAGCTAAGCAACCTGCCACGCCAGGTTCTTTACAGCACTGATGACATTGGAAAGCACAAATCGCTGCTTGCAAAAGAGAAGCTCTTAGCCATGAACCCGGAGGTTCATATAGATGTCTATGTAGAAAAACTATTGCCTCAAAATGCATTGGAACTGATTCGTTCCTTTGATTTAGTGCTGGATGCCACTGATAATTTCAGTGCCCGGTATCTTATTAATGATGCATGTGTGCTATTGGATAAACCCTTTGTTTATGCTGCGGTCCATCAATTTGAAGGGCAGGTAAGTGTGTTTAATTTCAAGGGAGGGCCTTCCTATAGATGCCTTTATCCCCAAATGCCGGGTGCTATGGAGGTGCCGGATTGCAATGTTGCCGGTGTCCTGGGGGTCATTCCCGGATTGATCGGTTGCCGGCAGGCCCTGGAAGCCATCAAGATCATTACCGGAATCGGTAAAAACCTTTCCGGTGAATTGCTTGTGATCGATTTTCTTAGAGATCAGGAAATCCGGGTCCAATTAAAAAGAAATCCCCGAAATTTTGAAATCAAAGACCTGGCTGATTCCTATGAATTGCCGGAGTGTATCATTCCTTCAAGCAATTTCATATCGCCCCAGCAACTCAGGGAATGGTATCAGGAAGGTCGGGATTTTCAGGTATTGGATATCCGTGAGCCATCTGCATTTCAGGAGGCACATCTACCGCGAGCCTTGCAACTTGAATTATCTAATCTGGAGCAATCCTTTAATGTGGACAATGGAGGAATAGTTATCTATTGCCAGAAAGGGAATCGAAGTAAGATCGTTGCGCAACAATTACGTGACCGTCATCCACGTTCTTCTATTTATGAATTGATTGGAGGCATTGAAAACTGGCTTAATCATTATCCGAATGATCATCACTAGCAGCCTGATATTGCTGGTTGTATTTTTTTTTAGCATCGCTCTGGTCTATGCCTCGGTAGGTTTTGGCGGTGGCTCCAGCTATCTGGCAATACTATCTTTATACATTTCTGACTTCCTGGTCATCAAAACCACCGGACTCTTATGCAACCTGGTGGTAGTTTCGGGGAGTACCTATCTTTTTGGGAAGCAGGGTTATCTGGACTGGAAGAAATCGCTGCCAATAATAGTGTCTGGAATACCCTTTGCATATTATGGTGCAACGATTCACCTGAAGCAAAAGAGCTTTTTTATAGCATTGGGCCTGGTATTGGCCCTGTCTGGTTTGCTTTTACTGATACAGGTTATTAAGAGCAAAAAGCAAGCGGAGTTGCGGAAAACCAACATGATCTTCGATATTGTTTTAGGTGCAGGAATCGGATTTCTTTCCGGACTGGTAGGAATTGGGGGAGGGATTATTTTGTCGCCGGTATTGAATCTGGTTCGTTGGGATCAGCCCCGGAAGATCGCTGCCCTGGCTGCTGTATATATCCTTCTGAATTCCTTGGCAGGTCTTACCGGACAATTACAAAGCCATAATTTTAGGATTCAGGCACCATTGATCTGGATACTTCTTGTGGCCGTCTTTTTGGGTGGACAATTAGGTTCCAGGATCAGTTTAAGTAAGCTGCAACCTGCATGGATCAAAGGCTTGACCGGCATACTGGTTTGTTATATCGGGGCAAAACTTGTGCTTAAGTACACCAATGGTATTGATATTTAGCTATGATCTCCGTAACAGAAGCACAGAAGAGACTCCTTGAACACCTGCCCGAGTATTCATCGGAATTCGTGGCATTGAATGAGGTAACGAATCGGGTCCTCGATGAAGACGTTATCGCAGATCGTGATTTTCCGGCATTCGACAGGGTTACCATGGATGGCATCGCGATTCGATTCGATGAACTGATTCAGGGAAAGCAGGAGTTTCCTATCGCCGGTATTCAGGCGGCCGGTGCCCCTCCCATGGATTTAGTGGATCCGAAAAGTTGCATTGAAGTGATGACGGGTGCGGTCCTTCCAAATGGCTGCGATACGGTGGTGCCTTATGAGGATCTTGAATTGAAGGAGGGCTTTGCAATGCTTCAACGCAAACCGGAGCGCAGTGGAATAAACATTCATAAAAAAGGGCTCGATCAGGTTGCTGGCCGTTTGCTTTTGAATGCCGGCCAACAGATCACTCCGGGAGTTATTGGTTTATTGGCAAGTGTTGGAAAAGGATTGGTGAAGGTTAAGAAGCTTCCAACAGTTGCAGTCATCAGTACGGGTGACGAATTGATAGACATTGATCTACAGCCCTTGCCGCATCAGATCCGGCGTTCCAATAGCTTCATGTTATCGGCTGCTTTAATTACTGATGGCATAAAGGGGGATAGCTTTCATCTTCCGGATGATCAGCATGCCATGGAGCTTGCAATACGAAAGCTGCTGAATAATTATGAGGTATTGATCTTTACTGGTGCTGTTTCAAAAGGCAAATTTGATTTCTTGCCGGAAGTACTGGAAGCATGCGGGGTTCAGACCTTGTTTCATCGGGTTGCGCAGCGGCCGGGTAAGCCCATTTTATTTGGGAAACATCCGGCCGGCAGTCTCATTTTTGGGTTTCCGGGTAATCCGGTTTCGAGCCTGGTATGTTATCATGTGTATTTCAGGTATTGGTTGCATCAGGTCCTCGGATTGAGGCCGCAAAGCCTATCTGCACAGCTCGAGGAAGAGGTTGTGTTTAAACCGAACCTGGATCTGCATTTGCTGGTTAGCCTGAGGATGAAGGATGGTGTTCTGTTCGCTAGCCCTGCAGCGGGCAATAATTCCGGAGATTTGGTAAGCCTTGCAAGAGCAAATGGCATGCTGCATTTCCCTGCCACTCAAAGCATTTTTCCTGCGGGTAGCTCCTGGCCTTTGAGCCTCTTGCATCCCATGTAGCGCCATTTCAAGTCTTTTTGATTTGTAGCAATTTCTTCGTAGTAAATTGTGAGAGAAGTCGGTATAGCTCTGACCTTAAGGAGATTGCGATAACATTAAAGCTAAGTGAACCCAAGCTTACCACTTATGTTGCCAGGTATACATATGCTACGGTGATGAAGAAGAGTGGTCATTCGGTAGCGGTCATCAGCGAGGCGCTCGGGCATGATAGCGAGGATATCACGCAGATTTATTTGGACTGTTTTGGGAATGATGTGTTGAATGATGCAAGCAAGGCGATACTCTGAGAGTCTTGTTTGTCACATCCAACACTTACGCAATCATCCCCCCAAACAAAATGGTTGCAGCATGCCTGTGGTAGATTCAGTTTTGTCTAGGTTACTTACAACTTTCTTTATATTTCTCAAGTAATTTCCTGTCAAATTCAATTGGTTTTAATGAATCATCAGCCGGATCATATTCATAAAGTTGTTTCTCAGATGGATTAAAAGTAAACCTGGCAATTACCGGCATATGGTCAGTATACGTTTCATGAAGATTGAAATCATAGGTTTCAGAAAAATCCACTGCCTTATCCTTTTTGGGATGGGGACTCCCTTCGACCGTGATTCCGTATGAGGTACCTCCATTCTTAATTATTGCTTCATAGAGACCTTTTGTTTTATTGATGTAAGTCGGTGAGCTTGTCAGAATTTCCATAACGATGTCAATACTAGATTTCTCATTTTCCTTAATACATGCATTTGCATTCTTCAGCAATGCTACTTTTGTATACCGGAATACTTTGGCTTTATCTAGATGTTCTTCATTTTGAATTGTTCCTTCAGGATAGCCTGGATTTATATAAAACTGCCCGGTAACCCTAATAAGGTGCAGTTGTGGGTCAAAATAATCAGGGATATGTAAACTCTTTTCTGCTGGCTCTATAAAAATGCAATGTGCGGAAAGGGTTCTATCCTGATATTGCTTATAGTCATGTGGAGTAATCCAATTGGCACAGGCACATCCCCACGCAATATATTCCAGTTCTAAGGTTTCAATTTTACCAGTTAATGTGTTTGGTGGATCCGAAATAGCCTTAAAATGATACTTCATTTCAAAAGAATCCTTAGCATGGCTGGATAATGCAGCATTCCTGGGATCAGTTGAACAAGAAGCAATAAGAATAATAATAGGAACTATTTGTTTCACTCTTCAATTAGGTAAATGGTTGAATCTGATTGAGGGTCAATTCTACTTGAGTTGTTTACCAGACCTTCCTTCTGTGACAAAAGGTGTTATTTCATTTACCGCAAACGCCGATATTTTCATGAGCTAGCAAGCTTAATTCAATTGATTGATATTCTCCGAAATTACGAAGACGCATTATTAATAAATCACAGCACCTCGCTAGAATAAACACCCACAATAGGCACCGTTGATTAACCCTCCCATTAGAATTCCCAGCCCTCCTGCTCGAACAAATCCTGTAAGCGGATACATTCCAGACCGAGGTCGCTCGCCGCGCGAGGCAAGTCTTTTGAAGGCCCCTCATCGCAGATAATTGTTAGTGCATTTACCTTGGCGCAAGAGATTACAAACGGGTCGGCAAAAGGCCGGTCACCTGTTGGGTCAACCCAATGAGGATATCGCTCCTGCAACTATCCGATCAATATCGCCTCCGTCGCAGTGTTAGGAGTGAGAAACATGCTTGAGTGTTCAGCAACCCAATCAACCAGCATATCCGAGCCTTTCTCAATCTCTTTTCTTACTTCCCTTACCGAAATTATTACCCTCTTATCACATAGCTCGTTGAAGTTTGTCCATAGCCTTTTGAATGTTGCAGGCCGATACTTGTTCTTTAGCTCAATCAGCGAGCTGGTATCGAGAACATATTTGTAGGGGTCGTCAAAGAGGCCTGTCATTATTTGCTGATGCGTTCAATAATTTTCGCTAGATGCTCCAGCTTAACGCCTAAATAGTCCGGCAAATCACTGTAGTGGATACGGCCATGTTCGTAATTATCCAATACCTGCCGGATAAATGGCCTTCCTCTTTCAGATACCGCTTTAATTTCCTGTGGTATACCGCCGCCGGTTTTTTCACCCCGTTCTTTTGCGAGTTGTGCCTGTTCCTTAGCCCTGCTTCTTTGTGCATCCCGAAAAGCCTGAAATACTTTATCCCAGCCAGCCTTTTTTGCAAAAAGGAAGTCTTTTGAGGCAAGCCGCATATCTACAAGCTTACGCAATACTACCTCCTTACTTACGCTGTAAAGTTTTGCAAGTCGTTCCAGGTCTTCATCACTCCACTCCTGTACATGTCGATCACGGTTTGAAATATCCTCTTTGAATAACTCGTCGGGTATGAGAAACGCAGCGGCGAAGCGATTGCAAAAATCTTCAATGGCTTTATACGCTGCCTTTAGGCGAGATGTTTCCTTATCTTTAAATATACCACCGGTGTTGAACAGTAGGTGGCATACTTCATGGAAAAGACTGAATATGCGCCCATTCCTGGCATCAGCAGTATTGAGCACAACAATCGGGTAGTCATCGGTAAGTGAGAAAGCACGGGCCTCCTGAAAAGGCATATCAAACTGAAAGACATAAATGCCAATACCCTCCACTTTAATCTTGAACTGTTCAAATGATGTCTCTGTATTCCAGCTCTTTTGCTCCTGAATACTCAGGCCAATGAATTCCCTGAAGCGCTTTGCTGCCTCCTCCGGTTTTTCCTGCACCGATACCTGGAACTGTCTAAACTTTGGTGTAGTTGCAGTATCTGAATTTAGCCGGCCAATGAGATTTTGAAGATGCTTTGCCTTTCGCAAAGCAAGACGCATTTCAGGTGAAAGATGTTCGGCCTCAGCATTGGTGATGTTGCGAAAGTCCTGTTGAATGGAAGCCTCCTGTGGAGGGGTCGAACGAAAGAAGATCGCCAATGGTCGCTTATAAACACTGTAGGCCAGGGTCTCTAACTGCGCATAGGTAGGATTACCTTTCCCTTCTTCCCAATCGCGTACCTGATGCTCCTTCAGGCTGCCTTTATGAGCTGCCTCTTCCTGAGAATAACCCATGCTTTCTCTGGCCCAGGTGAGCACGGTAGGAGAAATCTTAATAGGAAGGACAGTCGACATCTGTTGTAATGATACAAAATTACACCGCAAACAGAACTTCTGCTTTATGCATAACAATAGCTGTCTTGTGAGTGAAGAAAAAAATATTAGTGGAGGAATGCGCTGCTATTCGAAATGCGGTAAAAGCGAAATACAGAGCGGGAGCGGCCCCCTTCGTGCAATTCACTTCGACGGCCAAGAAGGGAAAAAAGAGAGCGGAATGTGGATTTCTCCATTCTTCGCTCTTTTTCTCCGCTCTCTTTTTTGTGAAGGATAACGGATCCGAACCGATGACCTATTGCATGCCAAATAGTATTGTATTGCTGGAAGCAGGAATTCATTGATTTAATAATAGTCATGATGCCGATCGCTTTTGCAGTTTTGTATGGCTATTAATCATTCCCGGATCGGTCATTTAGACCGTCAAAAAACGGTACTTCCCACGCTTGCGTATCACTAACTTTGGTCTCCATAATAGAGCAAGAGGAAATATAGCTATGGTTCTGCCGGACCAAATAAATATTCTGCAACGCTCATGATTAAGTAAGTGTTTGTTTTGATTTGCAACCGGAGGCTATCTTTTTAGAAGGATAGCCTCTTTTATTAGTATCAGGTAGTTGGTATCAGGTAGCAGGATTTTGGGTCAGGCAGGTGTGTTGGTCACTCTTCAGGTCGCTTAGTGTTATGGATGAGTATTTTGACCGCCCAGAAAGAATTATATCAACTTTCAACGCTCTACTTTCTACTTCCTCAGGATTTCACACAAAAGTAGCTAAGGATACGCAAAGGGTAGGTTCTCGCGGAGGCGCAGGGATGCGGCGAGGATCGTGGGACTTTCACACTGAAATACAGAGAGAATTTGTCAGCACAGGAAAACTTCACACCAGAAAAAAGCTTTCTACTTTTTACTTTCTACTTTCGACTCTCAGGCATACATACTGATGTCAATCCCGGCTTGCACAGCCGCGTTCTGAATTAATTCCCGTTTGTAGTTCCGTTTGAAATCCTGGAGTCTCAAATTCCGACGCAGCAGATCATTAACCGTGCCATTACTCAGGATGAATCGTGCTGTGAATTCTCCAAATTCCGAAGCCAACAAGCGCTGAATCGGTTCGAACTTGTCCACCTTATCCCGTTCGGCCTGTTCCCGCATCAGGCGAAACTCATTGCTCTGCCGCGGTCGTTCGGGCCGGGATCGGGACAAATGCTCGTTTTGCGCCTCTTCTTGCAAGCGACCTAATAGATCCTCTAATTGCTGAGCAAAGCGTTCGGTCTTTAAGGATCCATATACTCTTTTTGCATATAAAACTTCCCCAGGTAGCATGCTGCCATCAGCCAATGATCGGAGTAGCGACTCTTCCATAATCATAAATGCCGGTTTATTCTTGGCTTTTGCCAGATCATCCCGGAATCTAAACAGTTCATTTAGAATATATTGATCGTAGGCACTTAAAGTGATCTGATCGGCTGGCTTTAGAAAGGTGGTCTTAAGTTCCTGCTGATATATGGTAGTCGTTAATCCGTCTTGTTCTTCTAAAACATAGGGCATTATTCCTTTTTCACTGGCTTCTTTTAATAATACTACCTGTAAATCGTGTAAGGAGCTGACATCACCAGCTGCATAAATTAGTTGTTCCCGACTTAATGGCCGCTTCAGCCAATTGCTTCGTTGCTGCTTCTTATTCATCTCGACTCCCAGCTTTTCCTGCAACAAGATTGCCAGGGAGGTCTTTTCATAATTCAATAATTTGGCTACGACTTCGGTATCAAATACATTGCGCGGAAAGCAATCTAGTGAATGAAGGATTCGAAGGTCCTCTCCAGGGCTATGAACTATTTTCTGAATAGTTTCATTTTCGAAAAGATCATAGACGGAATTGATGTCGAGATCGGCCAGGGGGTCGATCAGATAGCAAATATCCCGACTGGCAATTTGGATCAGGCATAAGGTGACCCCATAGGCATAGCTATGGCTGTCAAACTCCAGGTCAAGGGCCAGGGCTTGTTCCTTTAATAAGGTATCGATGCACTTAGTTAAATCAGCTTGCTCCTCCACCAGGTGGATGGGTTTGCCGGAAGTCGTAATAGATGTCAATAGTTAGGCTATTATTTTACAAAGAAACTGAATTGAAAAGCATGTACAGGTAGCAATTTTTCAATCAAGCTTTACGGGCTATTTCAACCAGGAAATAACCGGGACAAATCCATTTTGATAACTATTTTCAAGTTTGTCCACCACGATATTTAAGGAATGCGTCGTAACGACATTTGCCAGATTCTACACTTTTTGACTTGCGGGACCGCCTAAACGACTAAGGCATATAAGAAAGTTTTTACGAAGCCAAGGATATTTATTTTATTAAAATCCGACATCTTTGGAACAAAATTTGTTCAATGCCGCCGGTTTTTCTATATTTGCAACCCCGCGCGTGCACCAACCATTTATTAGTTTAAGATTGCTACAACAGATTTAATCCCTGTAAGCAAGGCCAGGCCTTACTTACGGGCGTTTTTGCGTCTGTATAAGTCAGATTGATTTTAAGAAAAAGGACTCTAAATATACTATGGCTTCAGTTCAGAAAAAGACGGCTTCCGGCCGCATTAATTTTGGCAAGATAGGAGATATCGCAGATACTCCCGATCTGCTCGCCATCCAGCTTCAGGCGTTTAAGGAGTTTTTCCAGTTGGAAACCACTCCCGATAAACGTAATAATGAGGGCCTGTTTAACGTGTTCAACGAAAACTTCCCCATTACTGATACACGAAACATCTTCGTGCTGGAATTTTTGGATTATTTCATTGACCCGCCACGGTATTCCATCGACGAATGTATGGAGCGCGGTCTTACCTACAGCGTTCCCCTCAAAGCTAAGCTGAAACTCAGCTGTAATGATGAGGAACACGTGGACTTCGAAACCATTGTTCAGGACGTATTTCTGGGTAATATCCCGTACATGACCCCACGTGGTACGTTTGTGGTCAATGGTGCGGAACGTGTGGTTGTTAGCCAGTTACACCGTTCACCTGGTGTATTCTTCGGACAAAGCGTTCACCCGAATGGTACCAAGATCTATTCCGCCCGCGTTATTCCGTTCAAGGGTGCCTGGATGGAATTCGCTACTGATATTAATAATGTCATGTATGCTTATATCGATCGTAAAAAGAAGTTCCCGGTAACAACCCTGCTTCGTTCGATCGGTTATGAAACAGATAAGGACATCCTGGCACTCTTCGGCATGGCCGATGAAGTGAAGGTTGACAAGAAAACGCTGGCCAGCAATATTGGTCGCCGCCTGGCTGCCCGGGTACTCCGGAGCTGGACTGAAGATTTCGTGGATGAAGACACCGGTGAAGTAGTAAGTATCGAGCGGAATGAAGTGGTTCTGGATCGTGACAGCGTACTGGATGAAGAAAATGCAGCGATGATCCAGGATATGAATATCCCGACCATCTTCCTGCAGAAAGAAGAAGTGAGCGGTGATTACAGCATTATCTATAATACCCTCAATAAGGATACATCCAATTCAGAACTGGAAGCCGTTCAGCATATCTACCGCCAATTGCGCGGTTCTGATGCACCGGATGATGAAACCGCCCGTGGTATCATTGAAAAACTGTTCTTCTCTGACAAACGTTATGACCTTGGTGAAGTGGGTCGTTATAAGATCAACCGTAAGCTTGGCCTTGACATCAACCTGGAAAAGAAGGTATTGACCAAGGAAGATATCATCACCATCATCAAATACCTGGTTCGTCTGACGAATGGTAAGGCTGAAATTGATGATATCGATCACCTGAGCAATCGCCGGGTTCGTACCGTAGGCGAGCAGTTGTTCGCACAGTTTGGTGTTGGTCTGGCACGTATGGCACGGACGATCCGCGAGCGGATGAATGTTCGTGACAATGAAGTATTCACCCCTATCGATCTGATCAACGCCCGGACGTTAAGTTCCGTGATCAACTCTTTCTTTGGTACTTCTCAGTTGTCTCAGTTCCTCGATCAGACCAATCCACTTTCCGAAATCACCCACAAGCGCCGTATCTCGGCACTGGGCCCAGGTGGTCTCTCCCGTGAGCGTGCAGGCTTTGAGGTTCGTGACGTACACTATTCCCACTACGGCCGTCTTTGCACCATTGAAACACCAGAAGGACCAAATATCGGTCTGATCTCTACTCTTTGCGTTCACGCCAAGATCAATGAAATGGGCTTCATCGAAACGCCTTACCGCAAGGTGAAGGGTGGCAAGGTGGACCTGAAAAATCAACATTACCTCAGTGCCGAAGAAGAGGATGAAGCCAAGATCGCCCAGGCCAATGTGCCTATGGATGATAAGGGCAATTTTACCGGCACTACTATTACTTCCCGTCAGACAGGTGATTTCCCATTACTTGCTCCGGATGAAGTAGAATATATGGATGTGGCTCCGAATCAGATCGTAGGCCTTTCCGCTTCCCTGATCCCGTTCCTGGAGCATGATGATGCCAACCGGGCGCTGATGGGATCGAACATGCAACGTCAGGCTGTTCCTTTGATCCGCCCGCAAGTGCCGATCGTTGGTACAGGTCTGGAAGGCCGCGCAGCCCGCGATGCACGTATTCAGATCCACGCTGAAGGTGATGGTGTGATCGAATATGTAGATGCCAATGAAATTCATGTCCGCTACAACCGGAATGAAAATGCCCGCCTGGTTTCTTTTGAGGATGATCTGAAGATCTATACCCTTACTAAATACAAGAAGACCAACCAGAGCACCTCTATCACGTTACGTCCATGTGTTCGTAAAGGTCAGAAGGTGAAGCAGCACGACTTCCTGACGGAAGGTTATGCTACTCAGGCTGGTGAACTGGCCCTGGGCCGTAACCTGAAAGTGGCCTTCATGCCATGGAAAGGCTACAACTTCGAGGATGCCATCGTAATCAATGAGAAGGTTGCCCGTGAAGACTGGTTTACTTCTGTACACATTGATGAGTATGAACTGGAAGTTCGGGATACCAAGCTGGGTGAAGAAGAATTGACTTCTGATATCCCAAATGTATCTGAAGAAGCCACCAAGGACCTGGACGAAAATGGTCTGATCCGTATTGGTGCCCACATCGGTGAAGGGGATATTCTGATTGGTAAGATCACCCCTAAGGGTGAAACGGATCCGACTCCGGAAGAAAAACTGCTTCGTGCCATCTTTGGTGACAAAGCCGGTGATGCCAAGGATGCTTCTTTGAAGGCTTCCAGCGGTACAGAAGGTATTGTTATCTCCAAGCAATTATTCCAGCGCGCCAAGAAAGACAAGAATTCCAAGGTCCGTGAGAAGGCTGCCCTCGAAAAGATCGAGCAGACACACGACAAGAATATCGAGACAATCAAGGCCCTGCTGATGGATAAGCTGATGACCATCCTGAAGGACAAGTCTTCAGCAGGCATCACCAATAACTTCGGTGAGCCGGTGATCAGCAAGGGGGGTAAGTTCAATACCAAGACCCTGGGGTCAATTGAATATGCAACGGTGAATCCACTCGGCTGGACCGGTGAGGAAGAAACCGATGAGATGATCAATCAGTTGCTGCACAACTATAACATTAAGTATAACGAGGAATTAGGTCGTTATAAGCGTGAAAAGTTCAACCTCTCTATTGGGGATGAATTACCAGCAGGTGTATTGAAATTGGCCAAGGTATACCTCGCTTCGAAGCGTAAGCTGAAGGTGGGTGATAAAATGGCGGGTCGTCACGGTAATAAGGGTATTGTAGCCCGTATCGTTCGAGCCGAAGACATGCCATTCCTGGAAGATGGAACACCGGTTGATATTGTTTTGAATCCACTGGGTGTACCTAGCCGGATGAACCTGGGTCAGATCTATGAAACCGTTCTGGGTTGGGCTGGTGAGAAATTGGGTGTCAAGTTTGCCACTCCGATCTTCGACGGTGCTTCCGTAGAAGAAATTGGTGAACTGATCAAGGAAGCAGGTTTACCGGAATTTGGTCATACATATTTGTATGATGGCGAAACCGGCGAGCGTTTCCACCAGAAGGCGACAGTAGGGATTATCTATATGATCAAGCTGCACCACATGGTTGATGATAAGATGCACGCCCGTTCGATCGGTCCATACTCCCTCATTACCCAGCAACCATTGGGTGGTAAGGCGCAGTTCGGTGGTCAGCGTTTCGGGGAAATGGAAGTTTGGGCACTGGAAGCATATGGTGCCGCCAACATTCTCCAGGAATTGCTCACCCTCAAGTCTGATGATATCACAGGTCGTGCTAAGACTTATGAAAGCATCGTGAAGGGCGACAACGTACCGAAGGCAGGAACACCAGAGTCGTTCAATGTATTGGTAAATGAGTTGAGGGGACTTGGGCTGGAATTGAAGTTTGAATAAGAGTGGAATGGTATCAAGTATCAGGTATCAGGTATCAGGTATCAAGCTGTTGGGAATGCACAACTTTAAGGATCTAGTAGTATGGCAGAAAAGAATTGACTTAGTAGTTAGTATTTATGAGGTGACACAAAAATTACCTCAGAGTGAAAGACATAATCTAATCTCTCAAATGCAACGCTCAGCCACTTCCATTCCGCTAAACATAGCCGAAGGTTGCGGAAGAGAAACAAATCCGGCATTTAAACAGTTTCTGGGACATGCACTTGGATCATCTTTTGAACTGGAAACACAAATTATTATAAGCACACGGTTAAGTTATTTAAATCAAGATCAATCAGAAATACTAATGCAACAGCTGAGTTCAATACAACGGATGCTCAACAAGCTGATACGCACATTATAGCCTGATACCTGATACCAAATACCTGATACTAAAGGCAAACTCAAAAATTTAAAATTCTCTCGAAATAATATGGCTATTAAGAAAGATTTGAAACCCAAGGCCGGCTTCAATAAGATCACGATTTCACTGGCATCTCCGGATGTCATCCTGGATCGCTCCTTTGGTGAGGTACTTAAGCCGGAAACGATTAACTACCGGACTTACAAGCCTGAGCGTGACGGACTTTTCTGTGAAAAGATCTTTGGTCCTGTTAAGGATTACGAATGTTATTGCGGTAAATACAAGCGGATCCGTTATAAGGGTATCGTTTGTGACCGTTGCGGTGTAGAAGTTACCGAAAAGAAGGTACGCCGGGAACGTATGGGCCATATCAAGCTCGTTGTTCCGATCGTACACATCTGGTACTTCAAATCGCTTCCTAATAAAATTGGCTACCTGCTGGGCACTTCTTCCAAGAAGATGGAAAGCATCGTTTATTACGAACGTTATGTAGTCGTTCAGGGTGGGGCAGCGGATGAAATGATCCGTACCAAGCTCAACCTGAAAGAAAAGGAGCAAACCATGCTCCAGCTCATCACCGAAGATGAATACCTGGAAATCCTGGACGCTTTGCCAAGGGAAAATCAGATGTTAGCGGATGATGATCCAAACAAGTTCATCGCTAAGATGGGTGCAGAATCCCTGCAGGCCCTTCTTTCCCGGATCGACCTGGACTCTTTGTCTTACGATCTCCGGAATGCTGCAGCAAATGAAACGTCCCAGCAGCGTAAGCAGGAAGCCCTAAAGCGCCTGAGCGTTGTAGAAGCGTTCCGTGATGCCAATAGCCGTGTAGAGAATAAGCTAGAGTGGATGATCATGCAGTATATCCCGGTCATTCCACCAGAACTTCGTCCACTCGTTCCATTGGATGGCGGCCGTTTTGCCTCATCGGATCTGAATGACCTGTATCGCCGCGTAATCATCCGGAACAATCGTCTGAAGCGTCTGATCGAGATCAAGGCGCCTGAGGTGATCCTCCGGAATGAAAAGCGGATGTTGCAGGAAGCCGTCGATTCCTTGTTTGATAACTCCCGGAAATCGAATGCCGTAAAAGCTGAAGGTGGCCGCGCCCTGAAATCCCTTTCTGATGTATTGAAAGGCAAGCAAGGTCGTTTCCGTCAGAATCTCCTGGGTAAGCGTGTTGACTATTCTGGTCGTTCGGTTATCGTGGTAGGTCCTGAAATGAAGCTGCATGAGTGTGGTCTTCCTAAGGATATGGCTGCCGAGCTCTTCAAACCATTTATCATCCGTAAGCTCATTGAGCGCGGTATCGTGAAGACGGTGAAGAGTGCCAAGAAAATGGTGGAGCGTAAGGAAATGGTGATCTGGGATATCCTGGAAAACGTCCTGAAAGGCCATCCGGTTCTCCTCAACCGTGCCCCAACCCTCCACAGATTGTCCATCCAGGCCTTCCAGCCGAAGATGATCGAGGGTAAGGCGATCCAGTTGCACCCACTCGTTTGTTCTGCCTTCAATGCCGACTTTGATGGTGACCAGATGGCGGTTCACGTGCCCCTTTCAAATGCAGCGATCCTCGAAGCACAGTTGTTGATGCTGGCTTCCCATAACATCCTGAACCCACAGAATGGTACTCCAATCACCCTGCCTTCCCAGGACATGGTGTTGGGACTCTATTATATCTCCAAGGGCAAAAAGTCCATCAACGGAGAAGTGATGAAGGGTGAGGGTATGACCTTCTATGGTCCTGAAGAAGTGATCATGGCCAATAATGAAGGGAAAGTTGACCTTCATGCCTGGATCAAGGTTCGTGTGAATGTTCGGAACAAGGAAGGACAATTGGAGAACAAGCTGACTGAAACAACAGTTGGACGTGTAATCTTCAATCAGTTCGTTCCGAAGCAGAATGGATTTGTAAATGCTATTTTGACCAAGAAATCCCTCCGGGAGATCATTGGTGATATCCTGAAGAATACGACGATCCCTGAGACCGTTGCCTTCCTGGATGATATTAAAACCCTTGGATTCCGTACGGCCTTCCGTGGTGGATTGTCCTTCTCTATCAATGACCTGACCATTCCTGCTGTAAAGGAAGAGCTGGTAGCTGCTGCCCAGGTGGAAGTGGATGAGGTGATGGAGAACTACAACATGGGTCTGATCACCAATAATGAGCGGTACAATCAGATCATTGATATCTGGAGCCGTGTCGATACTAAGGTGACTGAAACACTGATCCGTGAAATGGCTTCCGATAAGCAAGGCTTCAATTCAGTGTATATGATGCTGGATTCCGGTGCCCGTGGTAGCAAGCAGCAGGTTAAGCAGCTTGCCGGTCTTCGGGGTCTGATGGCCAAGCCACGTCGTTCTGGCTCTTCAGGATCTGAAATCATTGAAAACCCGATCCTTTCCAACTTCAAAACCGGTCTGTCGGTATTGGAGTACTTCATCTCAACCCACGGTGCCCGTAAGGGTCTGGCGGATACGGCCCTGAAAACGGCGGATGCCGGTTACCTGACGCGTCGTCTGGTGGATGTGGCCCAGGATGTGGTTATTAATGAAGAGGATTGTGGTACACTCCGTGGTATTGCAACAACTGCCCTGAAGGATAATGAAGATATCGTTGAGCCTCTGTATGATCGTATTTTGGGTCGTACTTCCCTCCATGATGTGTATGATCCGCTTTCGGATGTACTCATTGTTCAGGCGGGTGAGGAAATCACAGAAGATGTAGCTCGTACCATAGAAGAAAGTGCTGTTGAAATGGTGGAAATCCGCTCCGTACTGACTTGCGAAAGTCGTCGTGGTGTTTGTTCCAAGTGTTATGGTAAAAACCTGGCAACAGGTTATATGGCACAGCGTGGTGATGCCGTAGGTATCATCGCAGCTCAGTCCATTGGTGAGCCAGGTACACAGTTGACCCTCCGTACCTTCCACGTTGGTGGTGTTGCGGGTTCTTCTGCGATCGAGAGCCATCTGGCAGCCAAGTTTGATGGAACCGTTCAGTTTGATGGCCTGCGTACTACGATGTATGTCAGCCCTGAAGGTGAGAAGGAAACAGTGGTCATTGGCCGTACTGGTGAAGTCCGGATCATTGATATGAAGGCGGATCGCCTGATGATCACGAATAATGTTCCTTATGGTTCTATCCTGCGGGTGAAGGATGGTCAGAAAGTAACTAAGGGAGATGTGATCTGTACCTGGGATCCGTTCAATGCGGTGATCATTTCAGAAGTGAGTGGTTCTGTCCGTTTTGATGGTGTCATCGAAGGTGTGACCTTCCGTGAAGAAGCCGATGAGCAGACGGGTCACCGTGAAAAGGTGGTTATTGAAACCAAGGATAAGACGAAGATCCCTGTGATTAATGTAGATGGAAAGGATCATAAGGCGTATAACTTACCAGTCGGATCACACATTGTGGTGGAAGATGGCGAAACGGTTCACAATGGCCAGGTTATCGTTAAGATCGCCCGTGTTATGGGTCGTAGCCGGGATATCACCGGTGGTCTGCCACGTGTAACAGAATTATTTGAAGCAAGAAATCCAAGCAATCCGGCTGTAGTAGCTGAAATTGACGGGGTGGTGAGCTTCGGTAATATCAAGCGTGGTAACCGCGAAATCGCTGTTGAAAGCCGTGAAGGTCTGGTCAAGAAGTACCTCGTACCATTGACGCGTCATATCATGGTTCAGGATGGTGACTTTGTAAAGGCCGGTAATTCCCTGTCTGATGGAGCCACTACACCTAGCGATATCCTAGCGATCAAGGGACCATTTGCGGTACAGGAATACCTGGTGAATGAGATCCAGGAAGTATATCGTCTGCAGGGTGTGAAGATCAATGATAAGCACATCGAGGTGATCGTTCGCCAGATGATGCGTAAGGTGACCATCGTGGATCCGGGTGATACCAAGTTCCTGGAAGATGATACCGAAGACAAGGCAGATTTTCAGGCAGAGAATGACTGGATCTTTGACAAGAAGATTGTTACCGAAAGTGGAGATAGTGAAACCTTCAAGCCAGGTCAGATCGTTACGATCCGTGAGGTACGTGAAGAGAATTCATTGCTTCGCCGGAATGATAAGAAGATCGTTGAGTTCCGCGATGCGGCATCAGCAACGTCTGCACCATTGCTCCTGGGTATTACCAAGGCTTCCCTGGGAACCCGGTCATGGATCTCAGCAGCATCCTTCCAGGAAACGACGAAGGTATTGTCACAGGCAGCGATCAATGGTAAGACCGATGATCTGATGGGATTGAAGGAGAACGTTATCACCGGTAATCTGATACCAGCAGGTACGGGCATGCGTGAGTTCAATGATATCATTGTTGGATCGAAGGATGAAATGGAACTATTGATGAATTCCCGCGCAGTGCTGGAATTCGATGAAGACGAATAAGACGTAGAAGATTGAAATAAAAGAACCACCTGAAAGGGTGGTTTTTTTATGTGCCTGTTTCAGGCACCCTTCGACACCGCTCAGGGACCGGCGCAATGGGAGAGCGGGAAAGAGAGCGGTGAGCGGGAGTTTCACACAGAGATGGGGAGGAGCAGAGATACAGAGATTCTGTTTATTGCAGCGACCTTCCACATTGACCATCCACAGTAACCGTCGAAAGCGACTTTGTCATCCTGGAAGGATCTGTTTTTCCTATACTGGGAGGCTTGACTGGAAGCTTAGCTTCACCTATGGACCAGCGGGGTTGAAAATGGAATTATTTCCAGATCACCCAACAGATATAAAATTGAATTCATCTGCAATGATGAATGAGTTATCAATAAATAAAACCTTTGCCTTTCCACTCTCATTTACATTTTTTTCAGTATCATCATCCCAATATGTTGGAATTCTGTCATTAATTACTGTGTGATTCAAATTAAATTGGTTTAGTAAAACAGAATATTCCGTCATTAATTTCCTTGGACCCTTTGCTAAAAGTCCACTGGACGTTTCCAATATCCAACTAAAATCATCAACATTGCGAATACTATTTTTAAAAGGAATTAGATCATTAAATAAACGGCTGTGAATTTTATAAAGGTCAATAAATAATTTATCAGGATTGGAACAACCACCCTTAAAATATATTTCTGATTGCATGTCTGAGAATTGCCACAAAATTGGATGGTCATCTTCAATTGCTAACGATGTTGCAAAACCGAGAGAAATTCTACTTTGTCTGTAATGCTTTGTTTTAATTTTCCATGAACTAACGATATTGCTTTCATCGTTGTAGCTGTCTATTGAAACTTGTATGTTCAAGATTGGATTTGGTTCACTATTGTCAATATCTATTATTATTATCGAGTAATCCTCGTAATCATACTTTTCTAAAATTTCAGTAAATTCTGGTGGTAACATTAGTTATGGTGATAATAGGCTAGAAGTTTAATTGCTGCATTCCAGATGTCCTGCCAGCCTCAATTATTGCATCACTTCAACTTCTCCTGCACACTCAAAATCTTCTTATCATTCCTGATAATTTCCTTCTCAATATATTTTTTATAAGCCTCCCAATTATCATGGCTAGCGGATAGTTCAGTTGTTGCTTCAGATATTTAGCATATTGCTGTAATCCATTCAATTGAAATTCTTGAAGTTTTACTACAAACTGATTTTTAAATTCATGGTTGGTTGTTGCCATTGTGTTTTAATTAGTGATTTTAAAAATACTTCCTAATTCTTTCTAAATGGAATAGGGATTGAAATGATAATGGTCTAATTCTTTGACAATGGCAGGGTAAAAAGGGGTCTATTATTGGCAGTTTGGATAATCGATTATTAAAACTCCTAAGGCACTAGTAGGCCTTGTAAGTGTCTTACATCCACATTTAGTTTCCCATCCTTTTATTCTCAAAAATAAGTAAAACTCCAAGGGTACCGTCATTGTAAGGAGGAGGCTTTGCGACGACGAAGCAATCGGCGTCTACAAACGATTCGGAAGCTCTGGGCAGTTACCCCGTGCCTTTAGGGTTCCCCGCCGTAGCATAGCGAAGGAGGGCCCGGGGGTTTAAGCATTTACTACAGAAAAGCAGGCCTTCAGGCTTGCCAGCCATAGCCTAAGGCGACGGCAGGCCTTTTTCGTAGGTACTGCACAGAACGTTTCATGTTAAATGGATCATTTAAATTGCA
>Ga0265327_10000091_pt1 | contig 196369 bp, 182 predicted proteins | sample 41621metaG_FD_202089 | JGI IMG/M metagenome (GOLD analysis project Ga0265327, IMG submission 202089) | Rhizosphere microbial communities from Carex aquatilis grown in University of Washington, Seatle, WA, United States - 4-16-21 metaG | ecosystem: Host-associated > Plants > Roots >...
ACTGCACCTCGTCGCGCACCTGGTCGCTCTTGAGCTTCTCGCGGATGTCGGCCTCGCGGCCGAGCAGGCGGATGACGCGCTGGCCGGTCTTGTCCTGGATCTTGGTCGCGACCGCGGTCTCGAAGGGATTGGCGAAGGCGACGAGCAGGAAGTCGCCCACCTGACCGACGGGCAAAATCATGTTCTTCTGGCAGAACTCGAGGTCGATCTTCTCGAAGGTGCCGGTGTGGATCTTGTAACGGGCGACGTTGAACGGCGCCAGGCCCAGCGCGCGGCACTTGGCCAGCAGCAGCTGGAACATCGTGATGCGGTGGTCCGCCTGCAGGATCTGGTCGAGCTGGTCGCCCGTCGGCTCGTCGGGGCGCGCGACGAGCACGGCCTTGTGCTCGGCGGTGAGCTTCCCCATCTCCTCGAGCTTGTCGATGATCTGCGTCTGTGTGCGTCCGAGCGGCATGGCTTAGGAGGGCATCGGGGGCGTCGAGCCCGGGGACGAGAACGGGGCCGTGCTGCCGCCCGCGGGCGGGGTGCCGGTCATCGGGAAAGGCGCGGTGCTGCCACCGCCGGTCATGGGGAAAGGCGCGCGGGTGCCGCCCGGCTTGGGCTGGCCGCCGCCGCGCTTGATGGCATCGGCGCGCTCGGCGACCACGCGGTCGAGGAAATCGGCGATGATGTCCATCGTCGTGGCCTGCCAGATGATCTGGCCGCCGAGCTTCTTTTCCCAGAAGGCGCGCGCCGCCGGGCTCAGGTAATAGGCAGTGGCGACGAAATGAAAGTCCTCCTCCTTGTCGAAAGGCACGCTCCAGGTCGCCCAGCAGGCGTCGATGTCGAGGTCCTTCTTCACGTCCTCCGGCACCTCGTAGCCGCGCAGGTCGATGACGCCGACGCCGTGGTCGTCCACCACGTGGTGCAGCAGGTCCTCCTCGCGGAGCACCTTCTTCTCATAGACCAGGATGCTCAGCACGGAGCTGCGGCGCATGTCGCCGGTCGCGGCGATCTCCAGCAACCGCTCGTTGGCCGCCTCGAGGTCCTCGAACTTGACGAGGCTGTGCTCGATCAGGGCGGACCCCAGCAGGCGGTTTGAACGCATCAGAAGTGGCCGGTGTTCCGACATGGGGATGAGACTCAATTTACTCAGCCCTTGCGCTTTGGCGATTTCTTTTCGTTCGCGCGCAGTTCTTTAGCCCGCATTTTCTTCACCCGCTTGAGCAGTTCCTTGCGGAGCTTCGGGATGCCGGCTTCGGAAAGGCAGGAGATGGGCACGATCTCGACCTTCGCGTAGCGCTTCTTGAATTTCACCAGGTTCTTCACCGCGGCTTCCTCGTCCATCTTGTTGGCCGCGACCAGCCGGGGCTTGTCGAGCAGCGCGGGCGAGTAGAGTTCCAGTTCCTTCAGGAGCTGCTTGTAGTCGTCGCGCGGGTCGCGCGTGTCGGTGCCCGCCAGGTCGAGGATGATGAGCAGGAGCTTGCAGCGCTCGATGTGGCGGAGGAAGCGGTGGCCGAGGCCCTTGCCGCTGCTGGCGCCGGCGATGAGCCCGGGGATGTCCGCCATGATCAGGCGGTCGTAGTCGTCCGGGTAGTCGATGATGCCGATCTGCGGGTGCAGCGTGGTGAAGGGATACGGCGCCGTCTTCGGCCGCGCGTTGGTGATGAGGTTGGTCAGGGACGACTTGCCGGCATTGGGAAAGCCCACCAGGCCGACGTCGGCGATGCTCTTCAGTTCGAGCCGGTAGTTGCCGAACTCGCCCGGCTCGCCCGGGCCGAACTTGCGCGGCGCGCGGCTGACGGAGGACTTGAACTTGGTGTTGCCGGCGCCGCCCTTGCCACCCTTGCAGAGCACGAACTCCTCGCCGTCCTTCAGGATCTCGGTGACGACCTCGCCGGTGTCGGTATTGTAGCAGACGGTGCCGAGCGGCACGCGCAGGAGGGCGGGCTTGCCCTCGCGGCCGTTGCAATCCGAGCCCTGGCCGTGCTCGCCGCGCTCGCCGGTCCAGTTCGGCTTGAACTTGTAGTCGATGAGATTGTTCTGGTCATCGTCGCCGCGCAGGACGACATCGCCGCCCTTGCCGCCGTCGCCGCCGTTGGGGCCGCCCCAGGGCTCGTATTTCTCGCGGCGGAAGCTCACGCAGCCGCGACCGCCGTCGCCCGCGTGCGCCTTGATGGATACTTCGTCGATGAACATGACCCTATCAGTCTATGCCTGCGCGCTGGCGTAAAGCGCAATCGGCAGGTGCTTCTGATAATGCCGGAAATCCGCGTCCGTGGTGAAGATTTCGAGCTTCTGACGGACCGCGACCGCGCAAATCAGAAAATCAGTCATCGAGCCCTGCACGCCCTTGCTCCGGCAAAGATTGAAATACTGAGCCGCCATCTCGAAATCTTCCGTCTGCAGCGGGATGTCCGGAAAACTCCGCAAAGCACCCCGGACCTGCTCAAACTGCGCTTGCTGCCTGATGCCTGAAAGCAACTCCTGCCGGACCGGCCCCACGATGGCCACAGCGCCGTTGGCTACGAGCCACTCCAACTCAGCCCGCAACGGCGACGCCGCCGTTTCCGTGCGCCGGAAGGCCGCCGACCAGATCGGAGTATCGGCCAGCACCTTCATCGTTTCGCCCGCTCGGCCTTGTAGTCAAAGGCCGGCTCGAAAACGACCGTCCCGAACAGACCCGTCACCTCGCGCTGCTGGCGATGGCGGATGTATTCGGCCAGCGCCTCGTTGACCGTGGCTTTCTTCGTTTTGTGGCCGCCGGCCTTCTGGGCTTTGGCCAGTAAACGGTCATCGATTTCAAGATTTGTTGGCACGACCACACAGTGTCCCACACAGAGCAGCTGTCAAGGAGACGCTCCGTTCCTGCAGATTCAATCACTCAGACCGTGATCTTGATGCCCTTGCGGAGGTAGGTCGGGATGTCGAGGTCCTGACCCTCGAAGAGGTTGCGATCCGACTTGTCGAAGGAACCGCGGTTCTCGACCGGCTCGCCCTGGAAACCGAACTCGACCTGCTTGGGTTTGTCCGCCGGTGCGCCAGCGGCGGGATTCGTCGCGTCGCGAGTCACCGTGGTCTTGACGGTCGTGCTGGTGTCGGAAGCGGTCGCGGTGGTGCGGGCGGGCTTCTCGGCCGCCGGCCGGGCCGGCGCCGGGGCGGCGCGGCGGACGAAATTGCGGCTGCCGAGGTCGGTCGTGCCGATGACGCAGATCTCGACGCGGCCCTGCAGGCCCTCGTCGATCGCGGCGCCCATGACGACATGCGCCTCGCGGCCGAACTCCTCGGTGATCGCCGTCATCAGCTCGTTCACCTTGGTCAGGCTGAGGTCGGCGCCGCCCGTGATGTTGACCAAGAGCCGGTCGGCCTTGCGGGCGTATTCGGGGGTGTGGAGCAACGGGCACTGCTTGAGGTCCTCGAGCGCGGCCTGCGCGGGGTTCTCCCCTTCTCCGACGCCGAGGCCGAAGAGGGTCTTGCCCCCGCGGTGCTGGAAGACCTGGCGCAGCGCCGTGAAGTCAACGTTGATCAGGCCGGTGCGCGAGAGCATCGCCCAGATGGACTTCACGCCGCGGCCGATCCATTCGTCGGCCCGGGCGAAGGAATCGAGCACGCTCGTCTGCTCCGTGCCCTCCTGCAGCAGCATGTCGTTGGCCAGCGGGATGACGGCGTCGCACACGCGGCGCAGCTCGGCCAGAGCCTCCTCGGCCTGCTTGCGGCGGCGGCCGCCCTCGAAGCTGAACGGCAGCGTGACGAACGCGATGACGACCGCGCCCGCCTCGGAGGCGATCTCGGCCACCACCGGCGCCGCGCCGGAACCCGTGCCGCCGCCCAGGCCAGCCACGATGAAGACCAAGTCGGTGTCCTTGACGATGTCGGCGATCTTATCGCCGTCGGCCTCCGCGGCCTTGCGGCCGAGCTCGGGGTCGCCCCCGGCACTGAGCCCGCGGGTCATCGAGGTGCCGATCAGGATCTTGTCCTGCACCGGCGAGGTGCTGAGCGCCTTGAAATCGGTGTTGATGACCGCGAGCTGCAGGCGGTCGAGGTTCTCCATCTTGAGGCGGTCCACGGCGTTCGAGCCGCCGCCACCGACGCCGACGAGCTTGATGCCGACGTTGCGGTCGGCCATGGCCTCGAGGGGAAGTTCGTTGGGTATCTGGTCCATGGCGTCAGGAGGTCGCGAAGATGCGGGTGAGGTTGCTCAGCAGGCCGGTCTTGCGGCGCTGCGGCACGGCGTGCTCGTAAGCACCGCGCAGGCCGAACTGGAAGACGCCCAGCACGGTGCTGAACATCGGGTCCTTCAGCTCGTCCTTGACCCACGACGGCGGTTCGCCGCGACGGGCCGGAAGGCCGAAGACGCGCGAGGCCGACTCCTCGACGCCGGGCATGCGGGAGGTGCCGCCTGTGAGGATGACGCCCGCGCCGCAATGCTCCGGCGCGAAGGCGGGCCCGAGCTTGTGTTTCACCACCTCGAGCAGCTCGAGGGTGCGGGCGGAGGCGATGGTCTCGATGGCGATCTTCGGCAGCTGGCGGTCGCCGAAGGCGCCGTCGCCGTTCAGCCACACCTTGTCGGCCTTGTCGCGAGTCTGCGCCATGCCGCGCGCATGGCGGAGCTTGAGCAGCTCGGCCTGGGCCGGCGTCACCCGCAGGCCGATGCTGAGGTCGTTGGTGAGATGGTCGCCGGCGACCGGCAGCGTGCCGGTGACCAGCACGTGGCCGTCGCGGTAGAGCACGAAATCGGTCACGCCCTTGCCGATGTCGATGACGAGCACGCCCTGCGTGCGTTCCTCGGCGGTGGTCAGGAGCGAGCCGCTGGCGAGACTGGCGAGGACGAGCTCGCGCACCTCCAGGTGGTAGCCGCCGACGACGTGGATGTTGTCGCTGACCTTGCTCTCCGGACCGTGCACGATCCAGTAGCCGACCTCGAGCCGGCGGCCCGAGAGGTGCTCCGGGTCCGGCACGGCTCGGCCGTCGAGACGGAACGGCCGGCGGATCTCGTGGATGCGCGAACGGCCTGCGGGCAGTTCCTTTTCCTTCGCCATCTCGCAGACGGAGGCGATGTCGAGCTGGGTCACGGTGTTGTCGGCGGACTTCACGTTCACCGAGGCCTCGTTGTAGAACGCATCCAGGTGGCCGCCGGTCTGCGCGAGCCAGACTTCCTCGATGCGGGCCCCGGCGCGCTTCTCGGCCATCTCGAGGGCCTGGTGCGTGGCCTCGCAGGCCGCCTTGTAGTCGACGACTTCGCCCTTCATCACGCCCCGCGCGGGCGCGACGCCGACGCCGATGATGTTGAGGCTGCGCCCGCGGGCGATTTCGCCCACGAGCACCGCGATTTTGCCGGTGCCGATTTCGACGGCCGCGACGATCCTGCTGCTGTTAGAGATCACGTTTTACCTTACGTTGAGAGGGTTGAAGAAGAAAATTGGGTGCCGGCGCCTTCGCGGCGGCGGCCGGGGCCGAGGTCTCGAGCACGACGGGCACATCCCGCTCGTGGGTAAGATCCACCGACTTGATCGCCGGGTCCGGCAGCTCCCGCGCCCGGTCGATGATGTAGTCCAGCTGCGCCACCTGTTTGAAGTAGGCCCGCTTCCGGGTGAAGACAATTTCCGGGATTTCCTGCGACTTCACCCGGATCTCGTCCGTCTCGGCGAGCCGGGCCAACGATACGATCTGCCAGTCGCGGTAGAGGTGGGGCGCCTGCAGCTGCGCGGTGGAAAGCAGCGCGGAGACGTCGTCCATGCCCGGGATGGGCTCGAAGCCGTTGCCGGCCCGCACGAGCCGGATGCCGTCGAGCCACGGCAACCCCGCCACCATGTGCGGATCATAGTGGTTGCCGTCGTAGACGACCCCGTCCTTCGCCACCAGAAACTGCTTCGGGTCGCCCTGGCCGTCGCTGGCCTGGACCCGCGCCACCGGCGTGCGCTCCTGCAGCGTGACGACCAGCTGGTCGGGAAAACCCCGCGTCAGGACGGCGACGCGCACCTGGCCGTTCGCCAGCAGCTTGTCGCGCAGCGCCGGCAGATCGAGTGCCATCAGCGTCACGGATTTCGGCAGACCGAGGACGCCGGTGACCCATTGCTGGGTCAGGACGCCGTCGGTGATCAGCACGACGTCGCGCACCGGCTCGCTGTGCACGGCCGTGGCGAGCGCCGCGCGGTCCGTGGACCAGGAGTGCGCCAGCGTGAAGATCGTCCAGCCCGAGCCCGCCACGAGCGTGCAGAGCACGCCCACCTTGGTCCACGCCGCCAGCTGGCGGCGACGGCCCCGCCGCGACATGGCCGGCGCGCTCACCTCCTGGCGGATGTCGCGCCAGGACCGGCCGGGGGCGGAATCAAGAGTTTCCTCGGGCTGGTTCATTTCCGGGCGGCGGCGAGCGAGAAGCGTTCCAGTGCGGGGGACACGAGTTCGCGGCAGAGCGCGATGAAATCCAGCCCCACGCAGCGCGCGCTCATCGGCAGCAGGCTCGTTTCCTTCATGCCGGGCAGCGTGTTGATTTCCAAGAGATACAGCTCGCCCTCGGCCGAGAGCATGAAGTCGATGCGCGCGTAGTCCCGGCAGCCGCAGGCGGCGAAAGCCGTCTCGGCCGCGGACCGCATCGTCGCCGCGAGGTCCTCGGCGATCTGCGCCGGCGCGAAATACTCGGTCAGTCCCTTGGTGTATTTGCTCGTGTAGTCGAACACGCCGGACTTCGGCACGACCTCGACCACGCCCATCGCCCGGCCGCGCAGCAGCCCGACGGTGAACTCGCGCCCGATGATCCGGCGCTCGGCGACCCACTCGCCCTGCCGGATGCCGCCGAGCGCGATCCCGAGGCCGACGCGGGAGGTCACGATCTGCAGGCCGACGCTGCTGCCCTGCCGGTTCGGCTTGAGCACGACCTGTTCGCCCAGCTCGTCGGACAGCGCCGCAGCGGAGGGCTTGGTGGCGGCCTGGAAACACCGGCCCGGGGCCACGCCGACACCCATCGCGGAAACGGCCTGCCGGGTCCGCCACTTGTCGAAGGTCAGCTCGCTGCCCACCGCGTCGCAGCCCGCGTAGGCGATGCCCGCAGCCTCCAACAGCCGCTGCATCCCGCCGTCCTCGCCGAAGACGCCGTGCAGGGTCGAGAAGACGACGTGCCGGGCGGGATCGAGCCCCGGCGGCAGCGCGTCGGCGTCGACGGTGAAAAATTGGGTCGGGTGCGAGTAGGCCATGGCCAGGGCTGCGGCCTTGCCGGATCCGAGGGAAACCTCGCGCTCAGGTGAAGTGCCGCCGGCCAGCACGGCGATGATGGGTTGGTTTTTCAAAGCACGTCCCTCCAGTCGCGGCCGTAGAGCATCACCTCGGGCTCGAGGTCGATCCCCTTCACTTCCTTCACCCGGGCGCGGATCTTCCGCACGAGCCCGATGATGTCGGCGCTCGTCGCCTCGCCGCGGTTGACGATGAAATTCGCGTGCACCGGCGACACCTCGGCGTCGCCCACCCGCTCGCCCTTCAGGCCGGCCTCGTCGATGAGCCGGCCGGCGGAGGTTCCGGGCGGGTTCTTGAAGATGCAACCCGCGCTGGGTTCGCGCGGCTGGGACTCCACGCGCTTCTTCTGGTAAGTCTCGATCTGCCGCCGGATGTCGGCCGCATCCGCGCTGGCGGCCGGCCGCAGGTAGGCGCCGAGGGCGATGCCCTCCTCCAACTCGACGCAGTGGCGGTAGTCGTAGTGCATCGCGGCCTTCGGCATCACCCGCACCTCGCCCTGCCGGGTCATGAGGTGGACCTCGTCCACGACGTCGAACATCCAGCCGCCCATCGCGCCGGCGTTCATGCGCAGGGCGCCGCCAACGGAGCCGGGGATGCCCTCGAGGAACTCGAAGCCCTGCAGGCCTGCCTTGGTCGCGAGGCCGCAAAGGTTCTTGAGGCGCAGGCCGGCCCCGGCCCAGGCGCGCCCGTCCGGCTGCGGCTCGAATTTCTGCCAGTGGGCGTGCGCGAGATTGACGACGAGACCGTCCACGCCGTCATCGGGGATGATGAGGTTGGAACCGCGCCCGAGCAGCAGCACGGGCAAACCTCGCCGGTGGGCCTCGGTCAGCAGCTGCCTGAGGTCGTCGGGACCGACCGGCTCGGCGTAGACGCGGGCCGGGCCGCCGACGCGCATGGTCGTCTTCGGGCCCAGGATCTCGCGCTCGGTGAATTTCGTCTCGGGCGCCAGCCGCGGCCGCAGGGCCGCGACGAATTCGCCCCAGGCGGACTCGCGCTTCTCCGCGAAGGCGAGCTGCGCCGCGAAGTTCTCCGCGGACCGCGTTCCCTCCGTGCGATGCAGGTCGGCGGCGGTCATACGGCGGGAGCGGACGCGTGCCGCAGGTGGCGTGTCGGCGGCGTGCCGGCGGCGAGCTCCTCGAGGTCGTGCACGAGCGCCTCGATGCCGTTTTCCTGCGCCATGCGCCGGAGATTGGTGCGGAATTTGGCCAGCAGCCAATCGTTGAAGACAATGTCCAAGACCTCCTGCCGCAGCGAGGCGAGCGCGGTCTCCGCGATCACGAGACCGCCGCCCTGCTGTTCGAAGTAGGTGGCGTTGGCCCACTGGTGGTTGTCGGCGGCCCAGGGATAGGGAATCAGCACGGCCGGCGTCTCACAGCGCACGAGCTCGGCGATGGTGCCGGCGCCCGCGCGGCTCACGACGAGATCGGCCGCGGACAGCAGCACGCCCACGCGGTCGGAGAAGGCCTCGAACCAGGCGCGGACCACCTGGCCGTTCCGGGCATGCAGCTCGCGCACGCCCGCGTTGCCCTTGCCCAGGCCGGTCACGCAATAAACCTGAATGCCCTCGTGGGCGAAGGCCGCGAGGTTCTCCTCCACCCACCGGTTGAGGTTGCCCGAGCCCTGGCTGCCGCCGATCACGACGAGCAGCTTCTGCGCGGGGTCGATGCCCAGGCGGGCGCGCGCCTCGTCGCGCCCGAGGTGCGCGATCTCCGCGCGCACCGGGAGGCCGGTGTGGCGGACGACCAAGCCGCGGATGCCCGGGAGCCGGACCCCTGGCGGCAGGTAGAGGCGGCGCGCGAAGCGGGAGAGCACGCGGACTGCGCGGCCCGGCACGCGGTTGGCCTCGTGCAGCGCAACCGGGATGCCGAGCAACCGGCCGGCCAGGACGACCCCGGCATTCGTGAAACCGCCGAAGCCCACGATGGCGTCGGGCCGGTTGGCGCGGATAAATTTCAGGCTGAACAGGATCCCGCGCGCCTGGCGCACCTGGAAACGCAGGTGCACGTCCGGCCGCCAGCCGAACGGCGCGCTGGGCACGCGGGCGGCGGCGAGGTGCGGGTATTTTTCCATCAGCCGCGTGTCGACCTTCTTCTCGCTGATGAAGAGCGTGACGGTGTGGCCGCGCGCGATGAGCGCCTCCGCCAGCGCGATGCCGGGCGACAGGTGGCCGCCGGTGCCGCCACAGGCGATGATGAACTTGCTCATGCCACGACCTCCGTCAGCGAGCGTTTGCGGACCAGCGGCTTCGGCCGCTCCCAAGTGCGCGCCGAATTGACAATGACGCCGACGAGCAAGCCCATCAGCAGCAGGTTCGAGCCGCCCGCGCTGATGAAGGGCAGCGCCATGCCCTTCGAGGGCAGCAGGCTGGTGACGACGCCGAGGTTGATGATCGCCTGCAGGCAGATCAGGAGCAGGCAACCCGTCACGAGGAGGAACTGGAAAAGGTTCGGGGCGCGCCGCACGTGCATCAGGCCGGCGACGAAGATCGTCACGAAGAGTGCGACGACGGCCAGCGTGACGATCAGGCCCATCTCCTCGCCCATGATGGCGAAGATGTAGTCGGTGTGCGCCTCGGGGAGGAACGCGTTTTGCTGGCGGCCGTTGCCCAGGCCCACGCCGTCGACACCGCCGGCGGCGAAGGCCAGCATCGCCTGCCACGGCTGGTAGCCCGTGCCCTGCCGGTTGGCCTCGGGATCGAGGAACGACAACACGCGCTGGAGGCGGACGGGGTTGTTCATGACGAGGATCACGAAGCCGAACAGGGCCGCGCCGATCGACGGCAGCAGGAACTTCAGGCGCGCTCCGGCGAGGAAGAGCAGGATGACGCCGATGGTGCCGAGCAGGAACGCCGCGCCGAAATCCGGCTCGACCAGCACGAGGAGCGAGAAGAGACCGATCCACGCGGACGGGATCACGAAGCCGCGCCAGAAGTCATGCAGCCGGCTCTGGTTCACCGCGAGGTAGTGCGCGAGCGAGAACACGAGGGCGAGCTTGGCGAATTCCGACACCTGCAGGCGGACGCCGCCGGCGCCGAGCCAGCGCCGGCCGCCATTCACCTTGATGCCGATGCCCGGGACCAGCACGAAGAGAAGCAGCACGAGCGCCACCGCGGCGGCGACCCACGAGAACCGGCGCATCTGCTCGAGGTCCGCGATGGCGACGATCCAGCCCGCGCCGATCGCGAGCGCGAGGAAGATGAACTGCTTGTAGAGGTAGGCGTAGGGCCCGCCCTTGATGGGCGAGCTGGCGCTGAACAGCACGACGAGGCCGATCGACACGAGCGCCACCACGCAGACGACAATGACGCTCGCGGGAGTGATCGTGAGAGGTCGGCGGGGAACGGCGGCGCTCGGCGAACTCACCATGGAAGCGCCTTAGTTCTTCGACGGCTGGTCGGGCTTGGGCGTCTCCACCTTGATGGTCGGGACTTCCGTCGTGCTTGAATCCTTCAGCCCGGCGTCAAGGTCCTGGCCCTGTGGCGGCGGCGTGAGCTCGAAATGCGGCGTCTTGACGGCGGGCGTCGTGTCGACGGTCGGCGCGGAGGCGGAAGTCGTGGCGCCGGCGGGCTTCGCCGTGGTGCCGCCGGTCTTCGAGCCGACGGCCTTGAAGCCGGGGATCACGAGCGTCTGGCCGACACGGATCATCGGGCTGCTGAGATTGTTCGCAGCAACGAGCTCGGCCGTCTTGACCTGGTATTTGCGGGCGATGGTGCCGAGGCTCTCGCCCGCCACCACGACGTGGGTGACCGCTTCGCCGCGCGCGGGGGCGGCGGCCTTTTCAGTCGTGGACTTGGAGGTCGCGGCGACCGGGGCGGCCGTGCCGAGATCCTTCGGGGCGGCGGCGACCTTGCCCGGGATGAGGAGCTTGCGACCCGGCTGCAGCGTGGCGCCGGTGCCGAGGTTGTTGGCCTTGGCGAGCTCGGACACGGTCAGGTTGTTCTTCTTCGCGATGCTCCACAGGCTGTCGCCCTTGCCCACGACATAGTTCGTGGTCGGCGCGACCTCGGCAACCTGCTTGGCGGGCGCGATCGCGACGGCCGCGGCGGAGCCGGGGCGCGTGGGCGCGGCATGCCCGCTGGTGGACACCGGCGCGTAGCCGCCCTGCGGCGAGAGCGGAGCGGTCAGATCGACCGGCGTCGCGGTGGTCGGACCGGCGTCATAGGAGGTCGGCGCAGCGCTCGGGCCGCTCGGCACCGTGGCGTCCGGCGTCGGGATATTGCGAGGGCCCGACTGGCAGCCGGGGCTGGCGAAAATGGCGAAAAATGCGATCAGATGGACACCTACGACCCATCCGAAGATCTGGAGGATTTTCATGGCGAGAATATTGAATGGCAGGGCTGTTGTTTTGCTATCTAAAAATGGAGGTTATTCACAGCTTTTCCACAGAGGTTCCGACGGCTGGACCGGCGGCAACCCGGGGAGGAAGCACTGGGCGACACTACATGACCGAAGGAAGGAAAGCAGGTGCCCGCTGACAGCGAAAAGATAAGGTTCCGATTGGTGGGTATAAAGAACCTGTCAGCGGGCTCCTGCGAAAGTCTTGGCGCTGCGCACGAGCGGCCCCTCGGGGACAACGGCCTGGCCGGAGCGCAGGCGGCGCAACTTGGAGAGCGAACGGACCACCGGCTGCTTCAGCAAAAGCAGGCTGGTGCGGGTGACGTCGCGAAAACTGGGCGTGATCTCGAAATTGTAATCGATAGGCATGGGGAAACTCAGGAACGGAGCCCGAGCACGATGAAGACGGCGAAGGCGCAGGCCCAGAGGGCGACGGCGATCATCGTGCCGGAGCTGAAGGAGGGACGGGCGGCGGCGGGTTGGGAATCGGAGGTGGATTGGGACATGATGCGTGGTGGTCGAGGGAGGTTGACGGAGGTTGAGGGAAGGAAAGATCAGCGGAGCTTGAGGGTCGCCAGCCCGGCCAGGGCAAAGCCGAGCGAGAGGATCCAGAAACGCAGGACGACCTTGGTCTCGGGCCAGCCGCGCTTCTGGAAATGGTGGTGGATGGGGGCCATGAGGAAGAGCCGGGCGCCGGTGCCGGTGCGCCGCTTCGTCCACTTGAACCAGCCGACCTGGAGGATGACGGACAGCGCCTCCATCACGAAGACGCCGCCGACGATCACCAGCGTGAAGGGCTGGTGGATCATGAAGGCCATGACGCCGATGAGGCCCCCGAGCGCCAGCGAGCCGGTGTCACCCATGAACACCTCGGCCGGGTGCGAGTTGAACCAGAGGAACGCCATGCATGACCCGATCAACGCGCCGCAGATGACAGTGAGCTCCCCCGCCCCCGGCACATGGCTGATGAGCAGATACTCGGAGAAATCCGCGCGGCCGGCGACATAGGCCATGATGCCGAACACCAGCGCGACCGTGATCGTGCACCCGGCCGCCAGGCCGTCGAGGCCGTCGGTCAGGTTGATGGCGTTGCTGAAGCCGACGATCCAGAGGTAGATGAGCACGAGCAGCACCGCCCAGTGCATGTGCGGGATGACGGCGGTCTTGAAGAATGGCAGCCACAGCTCGCGAATCTTGTGGGAACTCGCCGGATGCCAGAGGAGGATGCCGAGGGCGACCACCGTGGCGCCGGTCTGCCAGGCGATCTTCTCCCACGACTTGATCCCGTCCTTGTTCTTGTGGACGACCTTCAGGTAGTCGTCGCGCCAGCCGGGCACGGTCAGCGCCGCGTAGACGAACAGCGCAACAACGGTCCAGACGTTGGGCTCGGCCCACAGCACGCTGCTGAAGAACACCGAGATGAAGATGATGAGCCCGCCCATGGTCGGCGTGTGCTTCTTGTCGAAATAGGTCGCGCCCAGGGCGCCCGTGCGCTCGTCGATGTAGCCGTGGCCGAACTTCAGCTCGCGGAACCGCGCGATCATGCGCGGCCCGATGATGAAGCCGATGATCAGGGCGGTCACTGCCGCGCCGATCGTCCGCACGCTGTTATAGTGCAGCAGGCGCAGCGGGCCGAAGTAATAGGCGTAATCTGAAAGATAGCTAAGCATGGCGGGCCTGGATTGCCTGGAGCGCCTGCCAGATGCCGGTCCGGCGCGGGGCGGCCGAGGGGCGGCGCGGCCACTCGCACCACCGGGCCTCGGCGGCCGGGGCGAACGGCGGGTTCGACTTGGACTGGGCCTCGCGGACCGAGTGCAGGCGGGCGGCGGCGGAGGTGGGGCTGAAGCTAGTGCGCATGGGCGGTGGCGTGGGGATCAAGCACGGTTTCGAGCTGGTAGCGGCGACTGCCCTTCAAGAACACGGCGCCGGCGAAGCCCGCGAGGCGCTCGCGCACGGGCGCGAGGTCCGCGACAACGGCGACCTGGGCGGGATCATTGCCGTTCTCGAGCAACCCCTCGCGCAGGGCGTCGGCCTGACCGCCGATCACCAAGAGGAAATCCCCGCGGCGCAGGTGCATCAGCCGGCCGAGTCGGCGGTGGAAGTCGGCCGCCCCGGCGCCGAGTTCCTCCATGCAGCCGAGCACGTAGATCCGCGGCAGCGTGGCGGACACCGCCTGGTGGAAGGCATCGATCGCGTCGGTCATCGAGGCGGGGTTCGCGTTGTAGAAATCGCAGTAGACCGTGGCCTCGCCCGTCCGGCGCAGCTCGCCGCGCCATTTCGACGGCTGCCAGGCGGCGACCCGCGCCTGCAGCATCGCGTCGGACACCCCTAGGTCGGAGGCGAGCGCGAGCGCCAGCGCGGCGTTCTGCGCCATGCCGCTCGAAACGCGTCGCAGCTTGAAGCGGCGCTTGCCGTCAAGCGTGAGCTCGGTCTGGTCGGCGCGGTGGAAGACATTGAACTTCACCGTGCGGCCGGTGACCTTCGTCATCCCCTCGTTCTCCGGGACGAGCACGAGCGGGTTCGCCAGCTGGCGATAGGGCTCATACTGCCAGCAGGAGACCGGGAAGACCTGCAGGCCGCCCGGGCGCGTGCCGGTGAGCAGCACGCTCTTCTCGTGGGCCACGGCCTCGACCGAGCCGAGCCTTTCCAGATGCGCCGGCGCGACCAGCGTGATGATGCTGTGGTCGGGGGCGATCATCCTGGCGAGCGGCGCCATCTCGCCCGGGCCGCTGATGCCGGCCTCGATGACGGCGAAGTGGTGGATTGCCGGCTCCAGCCTCGTCAGGGTGAGCGGGACGCCGATGTGGTTGTTGAGGTTGCCCTCGGTCGCGAGCACCTCCGGCAGGCCGCCGAGCAGGAGGCCGAGCAGGTCCTTGGTCGAGGTCTTGCCCACGCTGCCGGAAATGCCGACGACCGTGCCGGGAAATCCCCGGCGATGCTCCCGCGCGATGGCCTGGAAAGCGGCCAGGGCATCCGGCACCACGAGCTGCGGGAGGGGCGCGCCCGTCACCTCGCGCTCCACGAGGGCCGCGGCCGCGCCGCGGGCTCCGGCCTCGCCGAGAAAGTCGTGGCCGTCGCGCTTGTCCGTGCGGAGCGCGACGAAAACCTGTCCCGCGGCGAGCTGCCGCGTGTCCTGCGTGAAGCCGGTTACCGCCCCGCTTGGTATGTGGGTCCAACGGCCGCCCGTCCAGGCGGCCATTTTTTCTGCGGCGAAGGTTGGCATTGGTCGAGGTTCAGACCGTTTTGATTTTCTTGATGGCGATCAGCTCGCGCACCACTTGCCGGTCGTCGAAGGGCACGATCGTGTCGGCGAATTCCTGGTAGGTCTCGTGACCCTTGCCCGCGATGAGGAGGCAGTCCCCTTCCTGCGCGGCATCGAGCGCGAGGCTGATGGCGCGGCGGCGATCCTCCGTGAAGATGACTTTTTCCGGCGCCGTGACGCCGGTCCGCATGTCAGTGAAGATCTGCGCGAGCGGCTCGCCGCGGGGATTGTCCGCCGTGGCCCAGGCCTGGTCGGCGAATTCCTGGACCGCCGCGGTCATGAGCGCGCGCTTGCTGCGGTCGCGGTTGCCGCCGCAGCCGAACACCACGAACAGCCGGCCGGGGGTGATTGCGCGGAGCATGCCCAGGGCGTTGCGGAGCGCGTCGTCGGTGTGCGCGTAGTCGACGAGCACGTTGTAGGGCTGGCCCTCCTCGACCCGCTCCATGCGGCCCGGGACGCCGGCGAAACTCTTGAGGCGGACAGCGATGACGGACGGATCACGCCCCAGCGCGTAGCAGGCGGCGAAGGCGGCGAGCAGGTTGCTCACGTTGTAGCGGCCGATCATCGAGCTCTCGAGCTCGACCGAGCCCTCGGGCCAGACCAGACGCAGGGACGTGCCCTTGAAGTTCAGGCGGACGTTTTCCGCGCGGACGACGGCATCGGGCGCCTCGCCGAAGGTGACCAGCTTGACCGACGACGGCGTCTCCGCGACGAGCTGTCGGCCGTAGGGATCGTCGATGTTGATGGCGGCGGCCTTCGGGGCGAGCCCGGCGGTGCCGTTGAAGAGGCGTGACTTCACCTGGAAGTAGGCCTCCATCGTCTTGTGATAGTCGAGGTGGTCGCGCGTGAGGTTGGTGAAGACCGCCACGCCGAACTGCATGCCGAGCACGCGGTCCTGGTCGATGCCGTGCGAGCTGACCTCCATGACCGCCTGGCGGCAGCCGGCGTCGCGCATCTGGCCGAGCATGCCGAAGAGCTCGAGCGACTCGGGCGTCGTGCGGTAGGACGGCACCACGCGGGCGCCGAGGTCGTAGTGCACGGTGCCGATCAGGCCGACGCGCTGCGAGCTGGTGGCGAGCAGGTGCTTGATGAGGCTGGTGACGGTCGTCTTGCCGTTCGTGCCGGTGACCCCGACGAGATCGAGGGACTTGTCCGGGAAATTGTAGAAGCGCTGCGAGACCTTCGCGAGCGTCCGGCGGGCGTCGGCGACGCGGATGTAGGTGACCCGGGCGGCGGTGCCGGAGGGGATCTTCTCGCCGACGATCGCGACGGCGCCGCGGCTGATGGCCTCGTCGATGAAGGAATTGCCGTCGGCGCGCCGGCCCGGCAGGGCAAAGAACACGTTGCCGGCCATCACGCGGCGGCTGTCCATGGCGAAACCCGAGATCGGGCGGTCGAGGTCGCCCTTGCTGGCGATGATGTCCTCCTCGGAGAAATAGTCGGAGAGCTTCGGGGCCATTTTGAAGATGCGCGAGGTGCGGCTGGCGGCGCGGGAGCGCGTGAGCGGCAGGGAGCGGAAGGCGGCGACGAGGGGATAGTTGGGCGTGAGGTAACCGATCACCGGACACCTCCCTGCATCGCCAAGAAATTGCGGTTCACGGGCATGACGGGTTTGATATCGAGATACTGGATGAGCTGCTCGGCGATGTGGTGGAACGCCGGTGCGGCGACCGCGCGGCCGTAGGCGACGCCGCCGTTCGGCATGTGCGCATCGTCAACGATCACCGACAGGACGACCTCGGGCCGGCTCGCGGGGAAGAAGCCGACGAAGGAGGAAACGTGGTGCGTCGTGGAATATTTGCCGTCGACGAGCTTCTGCGTGGTGCCCGTCTTGCCGGCGACCTCGAAGCCGGTGATGTCAAAGCCCTTCGCCGTGCCCTCGCGGACGACGCCGGTGAGGAGCTGGGCGAGCTGGGCGGCCGTGCTCGGCTTGATCGCCTGGTCGCGCCTTTCCGGGGCGAAGGAGCGGATCACCTTTCCGTCCGCGTCCCGGATTTCCCTGATGATCTGCGGCCGGAGCAGCACGCCGCCGTTGGCGACCGCGCTCATCGCCATGTGGATCTGCAGCGGCGTGGCGGCGACCGAGTGTCCCATCGGCATGCGCGTGATGGTGAGGCCGTCCCACTTCGCGGGAGCGGCGAGCGTGCCGCGCACCTCGCCCCCGAGCGCGAAGCCGGTCGGCTGGCCGAAGCCGTAGAGCCTGGCATAGTCGTAGAAGCGCTGCTCGCCCATCAGCATCGCGAGCTGGGCGGCGCCGCGGTTGCTGGAGTGCGCGACGATGTCGGACACGCTGAGCATGCCGAACGGCTCGTCTTCCTTCGGCAGCTTCAGAGTCTTCCCCTTGTAGTCGATGGTGGTGATCCCGCAGTCGAACATGGAGTGCGGGGTCACGAGGCCCTCGTTCAGCGCCGCGCCGATGGCGACGATCTTGAAGGTCGAGCCCGGCTCGATCGTGTCGGTGACCGCGCGGTTGTTCAGCGCGGCGAGCGGCACCTTGCTGTAGTCGTTCAGGTTGAAACTCGGGTAGTTGGCCATGCCGAGGATCTCGCCCGTCATCGGGTCGCTCGCGATCACGGTGGCGAAGTTCGGCTGGTATTTGTCGGCGATCGCCTTCAGCTCATCCTCGATGATGTGCTGCACGACCGAGTCGATGGTGAGCACGACGTCGTTGCCGTCGGTCACCGGCACCTCGCGGGAACGGAACTGGGCGAGCTCGCGGCGGGCGCCGTCCTTCTCGGACTCGATCCAGCCGTCCTGGCCCTTGAGGTAGAGGTCGAAACGCGCCTCGGCGCCGCCCTGGGGCGTGCCCTCCTTGTTGACGAAGCCGATGAGGTGGGCCGCCAGGCCGTCACCCGGATAGACCCGGCGGTAGACGCGCTCGGAGCTGATGCCGCGAATGTTGAGGTCGGCGATCTTGTCGAAGGTGGGCTCGTCGACCGCCTCGCGCAGCTTCACCCAGCGGTCCTTCACCAGGCCGTCGACCTTGCCGTCGCGCTGGTCCTTCGCGGGATCGACGGCGCGCATCGCGGGCTGGAAGGCCTTCTCGACGTCGGCCGGGGAGATCCCGAGCAGGCCGGCGAGCTGGGCGTGCTTGGCCGTCTCCTCGCTGGCGCGGCGGGCGCGCTTGGCGGGATTCTTCTCGATCTCGAGGTATTCCTGCAGCGACCACGGGTCGACGGCGACCGTGATCTCGGAGCGGGAGGTCGCGAGCGTGTTGCCCTTCGCGTCGAGGATCGTGCCCCGGCGCGCGTGTTCGACGACGATCTGGCGGCGCGCCTTGTCGACGAAGCGCAGCAGCTCGTCGCGGTCGATCACGTGCAGAAACACCAGCCGCACGCCCACGCTCACGAAGCAGGCGATGACGCCGATCGCGAGCAGGCTCAGGCGGTTGGAGGCGAAACCCTTGGACATGGAATCAGCGCAGGGAGGCGGTCAGGACGCGGAAGGTGGGAGCGGCGGCACCGCCCCCGGAAACGGAGGCGACGCTCACGGACGCGGAGGCGAGGCTGAAGGCCTCGGTATTGCGCTTGCGGGCGAGCAGGAGCTCGGGCGAGACGGCGACGCGGACGACCTGGGTCTCCAACGGGGTGGCCAGGCCGAGGCGCATGGCCTCGTTCTGCTGGCGCAGCGCGCCGGGATTCACCGCCGCGGCGACCTGCGCGTTGACCTCGTCGAGACGGCGCTCGACGTCGGCCAGCCGGCCCTCGAGGGCGCGGTTGCGGTTGGCCGCGGAAGAAATGCCCTGGCGCGCCCAGACGGCGCCGAGGCCGAGGGAGCCCGCGAAAACGAGGAGAAGCAGCGTGAGGGCGATGAGCCGGTTGACGAGCCCGTGGGCCGGAGGTGGTTTCATGGCGGAGCGTGGATCAGAGTTTGCGAAGGACGCGCAGCTTGGCGGAACGGCTGCGGGGGTTGGCGGAAAGTTCGGCCGCGGAGGGCGTGACGGGCTTGCGCGTCAGCGGATCGGCGTATTTCGCGCGGAGCTGCTGCGGGGTGGCGTCGTTGGCGTCGACCGGCTGGCCGCACATGGCGCGGAAGAACTGCTTCACGGGCCGGTCCTCGAGGGAATGGAAGCTGATGACCGCCAGCACGCCGCCCGGGGCGAGCTTGGCGAAAGCGGCGGGCAGCGCGCGGTCGATCGCGCCCAGCTCGTCGTTCACCGCGATGCGGATGCCCTGGAAGGTGCGCGTCGCGGGATGAATGCGGCTCTCGCGCTTCACCGCGGCGGGGATGGCGTCGGCGACCAGTTCGGCCAGCGAGGCGGTGCGGGCGAGCCGGCCCGTGCCGCGGGCGGCCTCGATGGCGGAGACGACGCGGCGCCAGTTGTTCTCCTCGCCGAAGTCGCGGACGGCCTTGACGAGCGACTCGTGCGAGGCGACCTCGAGCCAGCGGCCGGCGGCCTGCCCTTCCCGCGGGTTCATGCGCATGTCCGCCTCGGCGTCGGCGCGGAAGGCGAAGCCGCGGTCGGCCTCGTCCAGCTGGAAGGAGGAAACGCCGAGGTCGAAGAGGATGCCGTGGAAATTCGCGTCCGGCAGCGTGGCCAGATCGCCGAAGTTCAGATCGACGAAGCGGAAGGTCGCGGGAAAGTCGGCGCTGAGCTTCTCCGCGCGGGGCTGCGCGTCGGGATCGCGGTCGAGGGCGACCACCGAGGCGCCGGTCTCAAGGATGGCGCGGGTATGGCCACCGCCGCCGAACGTGCAGTCGAGGTGGCACTGCCCCGGGAGCGGCGCGAGGTATTCCAGGACCTCGTGCAGCATCACGGGTTGGTGCCCAGGGGTCATGGAACGCGGAGGGAGTTCAAGCGCGCGCGCGGACATGGAGTTTCTTCCACGGGAGCCCGATCGAGATCGGCTCGCGGAGCAGGGAGCGTCGGTTCGCGCAGAAGACGGGCGAGAGCTTGGGCAGCGGTTGCGGGCGGATGAGCGTAAGGGTCTTCATAAGTCTTAGAGGCCGATGCGGCGCATCATGTCGCCGAAGTTCTCGCCCGCGGTCGCGCGCCTCATCTCGTCGTCGCGCGCCGGGCTGAGGATGTTGAAGGTGTCGCCCATGCCGGAGAGCACCGCGTCCTTCGCGATGCCGGCGTGGTGGAGGAGATCCGCGTTGATCCCGAAGCGACCCTGCTTGTCGAAGGTGAACGAGAGCGCCTCGGAAAAAATCTTGGCCTTCACGGCCTGCGCGTCGCGGTCGGAAAGTTTCATTTCCGAAACCTGCGCGAGCAGCTTCGCCACGCGCGCCGGCGGCAGCACCGCGATGTAACCGTCCGGATGCGGCATCGCCAGAAACGTCTCCGTGTCCGTGTGGGCCCAACGCCACAACGACGGAATCGTGAGACGATTCTTGTCGTCGAGCGTGTGCTCAAAACGGCCGGAATAAACGGTTGTGCCTGATTGCGCCATGTGTGGATGTCCCGGGCCCCTACTCCCCAGAACGCCCCATTTCTCACCATTTCACTCCCCACAGTCAAGAAAACAGCGGTCAATTTCGGCGGATTTTTATTCACAAATTGTTGCCAACCGGAAAGCAGTGTAAGAAATCAACATCCACCCGGAAACCGGCAAATCCACCCGGACGGAGCGTGCCGTAGCCAGAAGGCAAACCCCGGACCGCCTATCCTTTGAGCGAAGATTTCTCAGCATTCACCCGTGTAAGTTTCCCGGTAGCCCGGCTTCTCAATTTCCATCAAACTGCGCACGACTCCACGAAATGTAAGAAACGGCCAGTAAAATAGACCAAAACCGATAAGATCCCGCCTAAGAGTTAGACACCGTCCTGCCGCCACGGGCACGAGACTATCATCCAGCCTTACGCCCCCGCCACCGTGCTGTTGCCAGCAATTTCAGCGGCAAGGCAAAACTCATGCACAAAGTGCGCCGCGACCTGCTGGATGACGGCACCATTTCTAAAGTCCCGGTGTTGGGTAGCACTCTCAAGCGCGTGCCGGGTCGTCATCTTCCCTACCGCGCGTTGACTGGGAATGTTCGGGGAAGGCTGCTCTAGTGTAAGAACCCAGCTCTCGCCCCGACTATTGGAAGTCATGCCAGGGACGTATCCGCAAGCAATCGCGAGGTGGTCTGTATTCGTTGATCGAGCAACCACAAGCTGATCATTTGGGTTGATGCTTCAAAGCCGGCGAAGAGCAAAGAAAGCACCAACGCTGCTGTAATGAACCGCCTCTTTCGCATCAACAGCAACTGCTTCAACGTATCTTCGGTGAGCGCCTCAAACATGGTAAAAAAATTGCCGGGGTCCAAAGTGTGGACCACGAGTCATAGCTTTGTTGCAGGATATTTGTCTTTTATTCGAGCGAGAAAGAACTTTCCCACCGAGTCCGCCTTCATCATGGCTTCGTGTTCTTCGGTCGGAACCTCGGAATAAAGCCAGGTGGCACCGCCTTTGTTGAATTCGATCTCCAGTGATTTGGTCTCGGAGTCGTAGCCGACTGCTCGGATCATTGTCGAAGTGACAGGTGTGCGTTCCATTATTTTTTCTCCTTTGCCTGCGGTTTGGCAGATGCGGCCGCCTTGGCAGGCTCCTTGACAGTCGCATTTGGGTTTTGTCGCCGCCAGGCTTCCACTACGGCTTTGTAGTTTTCTGTCTCAATTCTCTCAGTCCATCCTCCCGGCCGAATCCGCTTTCCTCCCGCGCCGCGCGGCACGACAACCAGTGGATCCTCGCTTTGCGGCCGGCGATCCTTGGCCGGTAGACTGATCAACGCCCGGACGGGCATACTGACCGCTTCGCCGACAATCAGCGCCTCACCGGTTCGCAAAATTGGCATCATGCCGAACAACCCTTCGAGGTTGTCGGAGGAACAGGCGCGAATTTGGCTTCGATCCCTTTCATTGGTGAGTCGTAGCGCTATCATAGTGCCGCATTGCGCCAGGATGGTAGGGTCGATTTCTGATGGCCGTTGACTTACCAGCATCAGTCCCACGCCCCATTTCCGGCCCTCCTTCGCGATCCGCCTGGCGGCCGGAGCAGCCCGGCTCTTCGATTGTTCTCCCAGATACAAGTGCGCTTCTTCGAGCACAACTAGGAGCGGCCGAGACCGCCCACCCTCCGGTTTGCGCCGGCCCCAAAATGACGAGTCGAACAGTATGCGGAGCAACGCTCCCACCAGATCGTCGAGGATCGTGGCGGGAATGCCGGAGAGATCGAAAACGGACACCGGGGCGCCGGATCCCACCCATTCTTTCAGAAGGCTATCCAAGTCAGCTTGTGTCGAACCGTCCGGTTGTGGCGTCCAATCGCCGGGCTCGAAAAGAAACTTCAGCCGGGGATCGCGCAGCTTAACTTCCAGCGCCTCAAAGTGAGCCCGGGGCTGGTCAGTGTGGGTGCCCTTGTAGACTTTATCGGGGTCACCGGAAGCGTCTTTGAGCGGCCGAAAGACTGGGCGTTGGACCTTCATGGCGTCTCCAACTTGGTCGACCGGGGGATCGCCGGCCTTCAGCCATGTTCGGGTTGCATCGCTTTGATTTTGGTTCGCGCTGACTCGGTGAGTTGCGTAGTGGAGGCAGTGTAGGTCGTGCCAGAGTTGCTGAACGCAAAATGGAAGCGGCGTATCCGCGGTCACATCTGTGGAGGGCACTGTGTGGTTTTCATTTCCCGGTTTGGAGGCCCGTTTCATTGCCACAATGCGCTCGAGAATTGGCGCACTTACCGTGCTACTCACGGCCCCCATCGCCATAGCGACAAATTCTTCTCCGTTCAGCGCCCAGAACGGCACGAACAAATCCCGCTCGCCTTTTGCTTTGTCGGCATTGATCCGAAATACTCGGGCTTGATCGCCGAAGGCACTCCCGTATTCGCCATGCAGGTCCAGAAGGATCACGCGGGCGGCGGGAAATATAGCCGGCGCCGAAATCGAGGCGACGATGCTGGCCACTGCGGTCGATTTTCCGGCCCCGGTGCTACCGACAATCGCGCAATGCCGGCTGATCAACCGATTCACTTCCAGAAACGCCGGGATGCCTTCCGAACTTGCCACACGGCCAATGGAAACATGGGACTCCTCGTCCCCCGGTGCATACACTGCCCGTAAATCGGATTCGGTAACGACATGGACCGAATCGCCAATCGAAGGGTATTGCGAGATGCCGCGCTCGAATTTCTCTCCACGCCGGCCTTCGCCGACCAATTCCACACGAAGCCACCGACTACCATATTGCGGCGGCGCTTCGGGTGTTCCCGCCAAAGTCAAACCGGTCCGGAAGGCATCGGGGGGCGGCGGAGCCGCGCCCGCACCGACCTGCGCTACAATGCCGAACAGATCAACATAACCAGCAGGAATGCGCACAAAACTACCGACCTGGCCGACCCGGTAGCCTTCACCTCGGACGAAAAGCAAACCATGCGCTGTATCATCCGCCAGTTTGACACTCACCCGTGGTCCGGTGACATCTTCGACAGTTCCCAGCACAGTCGGATCAGACATGGGAGGCTCCGTGTTCGTGCTCCAGACGCCCGCCATACAGCCGCTCTAGGAAGAGACCGAAGTAGTGAAAATCGCCGAGCTGACAGTGCGTCACTGTTATCTCCGGCGTCGAGCCGCTCGCTGCTTGAACTTCGGTCGCCAGCCACGGCTCGTGCTCCCCGGCCACCGCTGAAGGCGGCGCATACGGCCCACTTCGCGTTCCCACCACGGCTCCGTCCCATGCTAGGACCGTAAGATTTGGCTGCTCACTGGCATATCTCACGGCTCGCTGAGCATCTTTCAGGCAGCCATACACCAGCGCGAAGCATTGGGCGGAAGGATTCCCACGGAGCCCATCGAGCAGCACCTCATTAAGATGGTCATCAGCAAACGAGTAGCCGCAGACGACCAGAACCGGTGGCCCGAGTCCACGCATGTGGTCGGAAGTCCTGAAGAATGCGCGGAACCGATCGATCATGGCCAGATACGGCATCCGCCGGCTCTGATCATATTTCAAATGGGACGGATAAATCATCGCTTTGCCAGGCGCCGCATGGCCCTGCGCGCGAAACACACCGCCACTGTCCCGTCGTTGCCAGTTGATCGACCCGTGGAGTTTCCAAAGGCGGCTCCAGCGCCGCGGGATCGCGTCTTGTTCGATGGAAGCGATGTCGAAAAACGGCTCCCGCGAGCCAACAAAACCATCAAAATGAGGGATCTTCTGATGCTCAAACGCTTCCTCCATTAGTAGATCGTAGTTGGGCGTAAACACATCAATGGATGCCGTCCGGTTGAGGCCGCCAATCCAGGACGCCAGTCGATGGTATGCGCAGCGGTATTTCGGCAGAGCCTTGCCGACGGCCTCCACCACGAGGTCACATATCTGGCCATCGAGCGAGGCGATCCGATCTTTGCTCAGCTTCCCGAATGGTTCCTTGCTGCGGCGCGCCGTCAGGGTGCGCAGCTCGGTGAGGATATGCTCCACATTCGGCGAATTCTCTCCGCCTTCGATGCACGCTGCCGCCAATGCGTCCCAACACGGCAAAAATTTCTTGTCGTCGGGAAGCGTTTTATCGACCTCAATCAAGCGCTCCCGTAGATGGGTAGTGAGTTTGGCCACATCAGGGATGAGTCCGATGCTCTTTTCGCCCTTCTCGTCGAAGATGCCGAGGGGGCAACCGGCCCCCAAGAAGAATCCCATTCGGCTTTTCGCCGATTCTAACGCGTCCCTCAACAGCCTGGACTGGCGAGCCGCGTCGTGCTGCGTGTCGCCAATTGAGGGAACTTTCGGTAGGGCCGGAGCGGCGGCAGTTGCGTGAGTTGAAGCTGTGCTTGGCGTGATTGTGCTCATGGGCGTTTTCCTGCACCGCGGGTTAGCGCGGCCGGTAAAGGGTAAGAGGCGATATGGCGGTCACAAAAAACTACGGGACAAGACGATATTCTCGCCCTTAAGCTCTGGCCCAAGCTGCGATCAAACGGTGAACAGCCTTCAGTAACTTGTCGAGTTCCCTGTTTGCTGAGCCTGCCGTACGCACGACGAGTCCATGACGCACCGCGATGGTTAGGTTGACTGGTTCAAGACTCGGAGATTTCTTGCCTACATGCAGGACGATTCGCCGGAAGAAAGTAAGAGAAAGCTGAGCACCGAGGAGGAACTGAAACGAGCGGAAAGCGCGAAAGCGGCCCGCTACGCCGGAGAGGACATCGTCAGGAAAACTGCAAACAAGATTCTCGGAGAACGCGCGGATTTGCTCCGGAAGATTGGTAATGAATGAACCAATTTTCCTCTCCTACACGTCGGGCTGCGCACTACATCAGTCGGGCCTAGCGTTGCATGGTGGTTCAGGAACCCCGGACTCGGGCCGCTTGGACTCAGCGCTGCACCAAGCGAAGAATGAATACTTTTACCGGGGAGCCGATCATTTCGAGATTGCTGCCGCCTACGCATATAACGTCTCCCAAGGACATGTTTTCACGCACGGAAATAAGACTGCGGGCGCACTGATGGCTCTGACATATCTGGAATTGAACGGTGTCACAACCGGCAACTTGCCTGCCGATGCGCTCTACCATGGAATCAGCGGCCTGGGTAATGGAGTGAGCAAAGCGGAGCTGGCGAGAATTTTTCGCCACCACTTAAGCGGCAAGAACGCGAGCTAAGGCGACATGACACCGCCAGGCGACCAATCTATACGGCATCTAGGATCTAATGCTCTCGCCGTTTCCTGAAAAACCTTCTGACTCCCGAACAAATATCAGAAACGATTTCGGGCCATTCATGAAGATTTTCTTTTTGATAGAAAAGTAGCGCAGAAACTGCGGCGCTTACGCCGACTACCACACCTCAAAAAATGCCCTGTAATCTGAATTCAGATGTCGCGAAAACGATAGTCTCTTCCGCAACCAGCGTTTTCTGCGTTTTCCTCGGTGCGTTCATGGGATTCTGGATAAGCGAACGCGGCAAAAAAAGAAAAACACTGGAAGAGATTGCCGATGCTTTTTCAGCAGAAGCCGCCTTGTGGGCGCACAAGAGCTTCCAAATTGACCCGGCGTTCAACGATTGGCACCGGGCATCCATCTATCATTTGCAAGTGCGACTGGAATACGTTAAACGAAAGAATAGGGCTAAATGGGATAAAATTGAGCCGTGGTGGAACAAATACACGGATAATGGGAAAGCCATCACGCACCCGCTCAGGCTTACATACAATCGAGAAGATTGCGTGGAGGCGTTGTATCGCATAGCGGACGAATTGCGCAGCCCCTGAATTCACAAAATAAGCCAACCCCCGTCCGCCACTGCAACCATCCAAGCCTACACCAGTGCATGGCCAGAAGACCGCAAAAGCCAGATTGGGATTTGCGCAGCGGTGCAGTTCAAGGCCGAGCCGCCGGATCAACCCCCAAAACTAGGCTGAGCATCTATACGCTTGAAAAAGCATGCGCGCTGAACATCGTCCGCCGCATTGAGCCGAGCCCAGTGCCGTCTCCACGTCGTGAAATCCAATTCCAGAAACCGCCTGCCCTCGTGGCGCCAGCAGCTGACCGCCGTCTTCGCGGCAGTATTGGTGCTGACCCTGGCGGTTGTCGCCGCGAGCCCGCAGTTGCATGCTTGGCTGCACGGACAGGAAGCGGTTGCAGCCAAGGGAAGCGCGACGACCGCGGGTCATGATGACCAGCAGTCCGGTCAGGATGACGACGGCTGTGTGGTGGTGACGTTCGCGAATGGCGTGGTGCTGGCCGCCTTGGGGTTGTTCCTCATCGCAGCGTTAGGACAGGTTATCCATTTTATCTTTCGGGAAGAGCCGGCGGGCTACCGCCAGGCCTTGCGTTATTGGCTGCCGCCGTTGTGCGGGCCGCCTTTGAGCTGAGCAATTGACTGTCGGTTCGGGCCCGTTCGGCCCGGACCTTGACTGCAGGTTAGCGACCGGAACTCCGTTCCAGTGTCGCGCACGTTTAACAGCTCCGCTCAGCCATGGATCCATTACTTTCCAATTTTCGTTCGTCCGCTTGTGTCAGCCGGGCCTGGCCGCGCCCATGACCCCGTCGTCCCCGCTTCTGCGCATCGCGGGTCTGCGCAAGTCCTTCGTTTCGCCCGAAGGCGAGCGAAAGCATATTGTCAACGTGCCGGAGTTTTCACTGGAAGCCGGCCAGCAGCTGGCCCTGCGCGGTGAAAGCGGCTCCGGCAAGACCACCTTCCTCCATCTAATCGCAGGCATCCTCGCGGCCGACGCTGGCACCGTCCAGCTGGCCGGTTGCGATATGACCGCCTTGGGCGAGCATGCCCGGGACCGGTTGCGGGCCGAAAACATCGGCTACATTTTCCAAACGTTCAATCTCCTACAGGGCTACTCCTGTCTGGAGAACGTGCTGCTCGGCATGGCCTTTGGGGCCGGCATGGACCGGGCCCATAGCAAGGCGATGCTGGAGCGCGTCGGCCTGGGCCACCGCCTGCGGCACTTTCCGCGCCAGCTCTCGACGGGCCAGCAGCAGCGCGTCGCCGTGGCGCGGGCGCTGGCCAACCACCCGAAGCTGGTGCTTGCTGATGAGCCGACCGGCAATCTCGACCACAAAAACGCCCATGAATCGCTGGCCCTCATCCGGGAAACCTGTCGGGAAAATGGCGCGGCGCTGCTCCTCGTCAGCCATGATCCCGGGGTGCTCGGCACGTTCAAGGAAGTGCGGGACTTCGCGGAACTGAACCAGGTGTTGCAGGAGGCCGCGCCATGACCCTCGCCCTCATCGTTCTGCGCAGCCTGCGCCAGCACCTTTTCTCGACCCTCATCACGGCGTTCTCTATCGCGCTGGCGGGCGGCCTGCTGATGTCCGTCTGGGTAGTGAAAGTCCAATCGCAGGCGACCTTCACCCAGGTGAATGCAGGCTTCGACGCCGTGCTGGGTGCCCGTGGCTCCAAGCTGCAGCTCGTTCTCAACGCCATTTTCCACCTGGAGGCCTCGCCGGGGAATCTGGCGTTCGCGGATTACGAGTTCATCAAGCAGCACCCGGCGGTAAAGCTGGCCGTGCCGATCGCGGTCGGCGACAATCTGCGCGGCTACCGCATCGTCGGCACCATGCCGGAGTTCTTTCGCGACGTGGAGTATGCCCCGGGAAAGACCTTCAGTCTCCGCGCGGGCCAGTTGTTCAATCCCACCGCAAAGGAGGCCGTGCTCGGCAGTTTTGCGGCCGAGAAATTGGGGCTCAAGGTCGGTGACATTTTCCACCCCTTCCACGGGCTGGTCTACGACGAAAAGAACCAGCATGCCGAAACCTACACGGTCACAGGCATCCTCGCTTCCTCCAACACTCCCGTGGACAAGGTCATTTGGATCCCGCTCCACGGGCTGCAGACTATGAGTGGCCACGATCCGAAGGCCGCAACCGATGTGAGCGCGGTATTGATCCAACTCCGTTCCCCCACGGCGGGCTTCATGCTCGACATGATGTATAACAAGCAGGGCAACCGCCTGACCTTCGCCTACCCGGTGGGCGCCATCATGGCTGATTTGTTCAGCAAGATAAGCTGGTTCGACCAGGTGCTGACCTTGGTCGCCTACCTGGTGGCGCTGGTCTCCGCTATCGGGGTGCTGGTAGCGATCTACAATTCCATGGCGGCGCGCCGCCGAGACATCGCGATCCTGCGGGCACTCGGGGCCGGCCGGATGATGCTGTTTGGCGCGGTGGTGCTCGAGGCCACGATGATCGGCGCCCTGGGCATGGTCGCGGCCTTCGCGGTTTACGGCGTGACCGTTGCCGTGGTGGCGGCAGTCATCCGCGCCCAGACGGGCATATTGCTCGAGGCCTGGTCCTACAATCCAGTCATGCTCTGGGCCCCGGCGGGGATGATCGTGCTCTGCGGCGCCTGCGGGCTACTGCCGGCCTGGAAGGCCTATCGCACCGACGTGGCCGAAAATCTCGCCCCCATCTCCTGAGTTGATTCCTCAACCCCGTTCCAACATGAAACTCATCAGACTCACCGCCGTTCTTCTCCTCGTGGCCACGGTCGTTGCCGCCGGCTGCCGCAAGCCGGCCCCTGTGTCCACCGCTGCGGCCAAGCCGCCGAAGCACGAGCACAAGCCGCCGCACGGCGGCACCCCCGTCGTTCTGGGCGACGAGGTCTATCATGTGGAACTCGTCCTCGATGCCGCAACAGGGAAGCTGCAGGCCTTCGTGTTCGACGGGGAATTGGAGAACTTCATCCGTTCATCCGCTTTGACCGTTGAAATCGACGCGGTGGTGAACGGGCAGCCGAAGATTATAGTGCTTTCGGCTGTCGCCAATCCCGCAACCGGCGAAACCGTCGGCGACACTTCGCTCTTCGAGGGCCAGGCGGACTGGCTCAAGGGCGTGAAGGACTTCGATGCGACTCTGAAAGCCATCACCGTTCGCGGCACGACCTTCAGTGAGGTGCAATTCAACTTTCCCAAAGGCAACGACAAGGACTGAACCCATGAAAACATCATCCACGGCAAAACTTCGATTGCTTGTGCTGCTCGTCAGCGTCGGCGGGATTGCGACCAATCCTACCCAAGCCCAATCCTACCTTCAGCAGATGCGCATGGGCGGGGCCGGCGGCTGCCCGTTCTGCAATCCCGGCGGCCAGCGGAATTATGGCGATGTGCCCGACAATTCCACGGCAGCTGAATTGGCGAAGCCCGATCCCGTCCCCGCCACGCCCGCGGCCACCACACCGACGCCCCCAGCAGCGGTCGCGGCCGTCACGACCGCCCGGATCAACCCGGGATTGACCAAGGAGCAGGCCACCGCGCTCGCGGCGAAGCTGGCCTCAGCCACGCCGGATGAACCCCTCAAGCAGGAGTTGGATGGCTCATGGCATGTCAGTTTTGGCCAGCTGGCTTCCTTTCATTTCGAGGCGCCCGCCGCCGGCGCCCCGGCCAAACCTGGATCGGTCGAGCATATTCCCGAGCCGTTGCGCAAGCTGGACGGCCAGCGCGTGCAGATGAGCGGATTCATGCTGCCGGTCAAGGTCGAGGGCGGACTGGCGACGGAGTTCCTCATCGTCCGCAATCCCTTGGTTTGCTGTTACGGCATGATGCCGGCCCCCAATGAGTGGGTGTGCGTCAGGGCCCCGGGCAAGGGCGTGCCGATGCAGATGGACACGCCGCTGCAGTTCAGCGGCACCCTCCACGTCGGCGAAATCTACGAGAACGACTACTTCGTCGGCGTCTACCGCCTCGATGCTGACAAGGTATCGGTCAACTGAGGGCCATTTGTGGGAAGCCCAGACCGAGATTCCGCCCGCCGGGCATGCGCCCTCATGGTGGCCGCAGGGGTGGCGCTTTCCGCCCGGGCGCTGCCGGACCCCAAGGATCCGATTGTGACGCTCTACGAGCGGCCCCCCAAGGCCACCGCCGTCCCGCCGCCAGCCCCGGAGAATTTCCCTGAATTGAAACAGGATGTGGCGGGTTATTGGCAGGTAAACTTCCAGCATCTGGCCTCGTTTTCCGTAGGTCAGCAATTGTATCATTTCGACGAGGTCCCAAAAAATCTCCCGCGGACCAGAGTCGCCCTGCTCGTGCCGGACGAAAGCGAGGCGGTGGTCCTGCCGACCGAACCGGGCACGAGCGGCCCCATCCCCGCCAACGTCCGCGCCCTCGACGCCAAGCGGGTGTGCATTTCCGGCTATATGCTGCCAATCCGGATGGAGAACGGCCTCGTCAAGGACTTCCTCCTCCTACGCAACCAGATGATGTGCTGTTACGGCCGGCAGCCCGAGCCCAATGAATGGGTCGTCGTGAAAATGTCTGGCCCGGGCGTCCCGAGCAAAATGGACACCCCGCTGACGCTCTACGGCAACCTGCATGTCGGCGAAATGTTCGAGAACCATGTTTTCGAGGGCCTCTACCAACTCGACGGTGAAAAAGTCTCGATCAACTGACTGGCAACGGGCGGTGCTGGCCGCCGCCTCCTGGGTGGCGCGTCTACCGCGCGTGGCGCTGGCCGGCGCCGGCGTTCTGCTGCTGGCCCTGGTGGTCATTGCTTGCCTCAATCCCAAGCCGCCGGAGCAGCAGCAGAGCGAGCATGACCGACTGATGGAGGAGCACGCCCAGCAGGAACGCCGATTGTTGGCTCAGGCCAAGGCGGCACCGCGGACCGGCCGGGTGAATCTGAACTTTGACAAACTCAACTTCTACCTTCCACCCGGGGTCCAGCACCCCTTCTTGGATGGCAAAGGGTTCGGGGCCTATCTGCCCGCCGGGATCAAGAGCTACGACGGCCGGGAGATTCGCATCCAAGGCTACATGCTACCGACCAAGATGGAGGGCGGGTTGGTGAGGGAATGCCTCGTTCTGGCCAACCAGATGAGCTGTTGCTTTGGCCAGGAGCCTCGCTTTTGCCAGTTCATCACCGCGCATTTCGACGGTCCCGGCGTGCCCAGTCAGATGGACGAGCCGCTGCGTTTCGAGGGGACGCTGCGAGTCGGGGACGTTTTCGCCGGCGACGCCTGGGTAGCGCTCTACTCCATGAATTGCACCGCGGTGGAACGCGGGCCCTCCGGACTGAAATAGACCCACCGCTTCCCATCACTCCCGAGTGACACCGACGGCATTTCTTTCAATGAACCGCCAAGAGGCCAAGTTCCTGCTCCGTGCCTACCGCCCCAATGGGGCGGATGCGCGCGATCCGGATCTGGCCGAGGCCCTGCGTCTCGCCCGGCACGATCTCGAGTTGGCGCCATGGTTTGCCGCCCAGCGCAGATTCGATGAAGCGGTGGCGAGCCGGCTGCAGGAAGTGCGCCCTCCGGCAGAACTGCCCTACGAAGTGAAGGCCGGGATCGGACTGCAACAGGTCGCTCAAAGGCAGACACCCCGGAAGGAGTTCGCGGCGTTGGCTGTCGTGCTTCTGGTCGCGATTTCAGTCGGATTTTTTCTCAGCAGATACCCAGCACTCTATTCCATGAACCAAACCTTCCTCTACACCCTTACCATAACCGGATTCGGTGTCGCGTTTCTGCACGCGGCGATCCCGACCCATTGGCTGCCTTTCGTGGTCGTCGGCCGCGCCCGGGGCTGGTCGCACCGTCGGATTCTCGCCGCCGTCGCTTTGGCAGGAGGAGGGCACATCATTGCCACCACGACCCTCGGGATCGGCCTCGCCTGGTTTGGTTTCGGGCTCAATGAGCGCTTCGATCAGGCATTTCACTGGGTCGCCGGGGCGATTCTGGTCGGACTCGGCGCCTGGCTCGCGTTCCGTGCTCCCCACGGCCACGCCTGCAACCACTGCCAGGGAAGGCCGGAGCAACTGGGGGCCGATACTACGGATCGTGCGGCACTCTGGGGTTTGTTTCTCACGCTCACCTTGTCGCCCTGCGAGTTGTTCCTGCCGGTTTATCTGACCGCGGTGCCTTACGGCTGGCCCGGCGTTGCGTGGCTCAGCGGTGTGCTCGCCGTGGCCACCCTCGGAGCCATGCTGACGTTCAGCTGGTTGACTCTCCATGCCGTGCAGCGCCTCCGCTGGCTGGGGCGGTTCGATGAGCGCGTGATCGGAGGCCTGCTCTGCCTGCTGGGCGTAGTCACCGTCGCCTTCTCACACTGATTCCCGGATTTGCATCGCCGCGTGTTTAGTCTCAATCCCCAGCTTTCATGGTTTAGCCGCCTTACTGCCTGCCTGGCCGTGGCGTTGGTGCTGCTCCTCGATGTTCTGGCGACCAGTCCGGTTTTGCATGCCCGGCTGCATGGCCAGGAGCAGGCTCCGGAACACGGCGGTCATGGGCATGAACCGGTCGTGGACCCGGATCATGAGTGTGCCGTGACGATCTTTTCCCACGGGGCCACGGCGCTTCTGGTTTTTCGCCTGCAAATGCTCTTGTGCCCCTCGGGGCGGCGCATCGCTCGGCACGCCAAGGAGAGGATGTCCGGCGATCGCCCGCGCTACTGGCACGCTCCGGCGCAGGCGCCTCCGCTGGGCTGAACTGAAACCTTTGTGCTCCGCGAACCACGTTGTCCGTGGGGCGCGTTTTCCCGGTTCATGTCCGTGCGATGCGCGTCCGGGCACCTGTTTGGCTCATTCAACCTATTTAATCATGTCAGTTTCCACCCTCTTACTTTCCCTCTCCGTCTTGCTCACGTTCACGGCAGTTGCCGTGACCGCCCAAACCGATCCCACCACACCGGACCCCGCGTCCGGCCCTGCACTTGCGCTCGATCCGTTCGTCGTGAACGGCAAACTCGACCGGGCGCGGGAGAGCATTGTGCCCGAGCTGGGAGCCTCGTCCTTTCATATCGACATGCAGCAGATCCAGCTCCTGCCGCAGGGCGCCGATGCGCCCATGAGCCAGGTGCTGCTGCGCGTGCCGGGGGTCGCCGCCGACTCGGCGGCCAACGGCGACCTCCACGTCCGCGGCGAACACGCCAACCTGCAGTATCGGATCAACGACGTGCTGCTGCCGGAGGGTATCTCCGGGTTCGGCCTCGAACTGGACCCGCGCTTTGTCAGCAGCCTGCAGTTCGTCACCGGTTCGTTGCCCGCGCAATACGGCTTCCGCACCGCCGGGGTTGTGGACATCCATACGAACAGCGGCACCAGCGAACCGGGTGGCGGATTTTCCCTGTATGGGGGCAGCTTCGGCACGGTCCGCCCGACGTTCTCCGCGAGCGGGACGGCCGACAAGGTGAGCTACTTCGTCGACGGCAGCTTCGATCACAACGACCTGGGCATCGAGAACCCGACGGCCAGCGCCGAGGCCATCCACGACACGACCAACCAGAGCAAGTTGTTCTCCTATTTCTCCGGGCTGCTCGATGACCAAAGCCGTGTCACCGTCATGCTGAGCGCATCGGACAGCAAGTTCGAGGTTCCGAACACGCCCGGCTTGGACGCGGGCATTTCTCCGAATGGCATGCAATGGGTCCCGGGAAGCTTTGACTCGAGCAAGCTCAACGAAAACCAGCATGAGCAGAACTATTTCGGGGTGGTCAGCTACCAGAAATCCGTCGGCGGGCTGAACTATCAGGCCTCCCTCATCGCCCGCGACAGCCAGGTGCATTTTACCCCCGACCCGGTCGGCGACCTCTATTTCAACGGCGTGGCGAGCGACGTAGCGCGCAAGCTCCAGTCTGCTGGCCTGCAGATTGACGCCAGCGACTCGCTCACCGATCTGCACACCCTGCGTGGTGGCGCGATGTTGTTGCATGAATCGGTGAGCACTGACGCGGTCACGGCGGTTTTTCCGGTGGATGGCAACGGAGACGCCACCGGGCCGGCGTTCAACATCATCGACAGCCAGAAGCTCCACGGCCTGTTTGCTGGTGTCTATTTGCAGGATGAATGGAAGGTCGCGACCGGCCTGACGATCAACTGGGGCGCTCGTTTTGACGTATTCAACTCATCATTCGACAACGAAAACCAGCTCAGCCCACGCGTGAATCTCATCTACAAGGTGTCGGATTCGACCGCCCTGCATGCGGGCTATGCGCGCTATTTTACGCCCCCGCCGGTGGAAGACGTGCCGGGCAGCACCGTGGCGGCATTCGACAGCACCTCGAACGCCGCGCCCTCCGATCAGGCCGATCCGGTCAAGGCTGAGCGAGCTAACTATTTTGACGCGGGCATTTCCCAAGTTGTGGCCACGGGGTTCCAGGTGGGCCTGGACGGCTACTACAAGCGGGCCAAGAACCAGCTTGATGACGGCCTGTTCGGCCAGACCCTGATTCTATCAGCGTTCAATTACGCGGAGGGAGAAATCTACGGCGTTGAGTTCACCGGCTCCTACGCCCACGGGGGATTCTCGACCAACCTGAACCTCGCCCACTCGGTCGCGAAGGGGAAGGATTGGATCTCATCGCAATTCCTCTTCGACCCGGCCGACCTGGCCTATGTCCACTCGCACTGGATTTCTTTGGACCACGACCAGACGCTGACCGGGTCATTTGGAATGTCGTATAACTGGAAGAAAGCGGGCGGCGACACCCGGATCTACGTCGATTCCCTCTACGGCAGCGGCCTTCGCACCGACGCCACGGCGGCCGACGGCTCAACCATCCCCAATGGTGGGACCGTCCCGTCTTACTTCGTCGTCAGCGTAGGTGCGGAAAAGAGCTTCAAGGTGGGCAAGAACCGCTTCTGGACGGTCCGCCTCGATGTCGTGAATCTCGCCGACAAGGTGTATGAACTACGCGATGGCTCCGGGGTCGGGGTCAACGCTGCCCAATATGGCATGCGCCGCGGCGTCTTTGGCTCGGTGGCATATAAATTCTAGGCCTTTGCAGGACGTATACCCCTCACCGTGGTTCGTGGCGCCTAAGGTAGAGCCGCCCACTGCTGGGCGGCTCTTTCGTTAAGCCGTGAATGGGTGGCGGGGTCACTGGGATCCCTCGACTTTCGGGTCGGTCAACGCCTCTTCGCAATTTTGTAGGCATGAGTTTTCTGATGTCGCTGTAAATCCGTTGGGCTGAGTTTTGCGGGTAGTCGGCACGAGTCCGGTGGCTGAAATGTAAAAACCTGCCATTCTGTAGGGTCGACTGGCAGTTTCTTACATCTAGAGCATCTTGGCATAACTACTGCGGCCTGAGTCTAGGAGAATACTCAGATAAACACCTGTGTTGTCTTCCGGTACCGATTGACCGCCTGTTCCCGTGATGCACATACGATACTCTTTCTCATCGCTGAACCGCTTCGGCTTCTGAGTAAAAGCTAGATCGGTCAACAACTCGGGAGTGCGCCCGTCTTCGATTAACTCCCCTTTGTTATATTCGATATTCTTACCGTATACTTGGAAAGGCCCACTTTTGCCGTCCTCTCCGTTCAAAGAATAATCAATTTCTATGGCGAGCGAAACGGGACTGAAAACTTTGACGACGTGCTGGCCAAACCGGGCTTTCATCTTTTCCAAATCGACTGAGATATTTAGAAAGCAGAGTGCGAAAATCAGATTGGTGCTACTGGTGTGGCATATTGGAGAGAGACCCGGCGGCCGCTGTGGCACGACATCCTGACCGTCCAAACTCTGGCCCTGTTCAACGTCCTGTTTCAAAATATACAGGCCTTCGCCTTCGGTTTCATCGCGGCGAGCATCACATTCAATAGTTCTATAGGTCTCTAGCAAACCAGCACGCAGTCTGCCTCGTTCTACAAAATCCAATGCGTGTTCCTCTTTCTTGAAACACTTTAAAAGGGCTGGCGGATATTCGCCACAAACACGGCTTTTCCTTTTCATGTTGCCAGCATTTAAACGCCAAAAGAAGGACTCAAGACGCATCGCTTGTTTAGTACGTAACCACCCGTGTTGCCCTCTGCTCTGGTCAACGGTTTTTCAAGCCCCCCGCTGTAAGATTTAGCCCTAAAACGTCCCCAGCCAGCACCTCCGCGAAGGCAACTTCATTGACTGGCAGCCCGAATAAGACCTTACGGAACATCTCCCCTTCCGCGGATATGCCCATATAGCGTTCACTTGTGAACGCGGAGAAGATCGCAGCGGACGCAACCGCCAATCCGTTCACCCGCGCCGACAGACCTACACAGTTCGCGAGGGAATGAACAATACCGGGAGCCTTACGGCAGTGCCTCCACAGCTTCATCGCAAGCTTCCATTCATCATCAATCGACATCGTCGATGAATCTCCCTCGCCCAACCGCTTCTCCCACTCCTGCGCGAAATTGACAATCGCCTGGGGCGCCATAGCACCAGGTTCGATATCTGCTCCACATGCGAGGCAGCGGGGCCAAAAATCAAGCCAATGCCCGTAATTTTGTCCTCCATATCGTGCCTGATAACGCAGGCTCTCGCCGCACTCAGCGCAGTTTCCCACAAGGTATCTCTGATGATCGGGGCATGCAGCTCCAAGCACAGTGCGCCATGATTTTTTGACGATGGGGCTAGGACTGCTCAAACACTCGGGACACACAAAAACCTGTCCTGAATAGGCCTTCGTTGAACTATCCCAAACCGACTGCATTGCTTCCCGCGGCAATGCCAAGCTTCTCACCATTGACTCAGATACGCCTGAGATTGCCGCGAGACTGCTGGCCGCCTCTCCTACCAGTAAAGAATCAAGGTCCCCATACTTTTGCCCATAAGTTAGATTGAGACTTAGCGAACAGAACGAGCCAAGATCCATGCCGAAGTGATGGCTGAGGCGCCATGTGTATCCGACGGGCGATTCGTTAGCCTCGGTTTCCATTTGCGCCTAATTGGCCAGCTTGATTCCCATCTCACGGGAGATATCTACTAGGCCTCGATTGATTGCCATACTAGCAGCTCCAAGATTCTGAGAATAGTTGCGCAATACCCTGTATCTTTGCATGACGCCGGGCATTTCAGCGCACGCATATTCGGCGGCGGCCATCTGCTGCAAATGGCGCAACGCAATCTTGTCCGCGCTAACCTTCGCTCGTTGCTGGTCTGCATCCCAAGAGCCCAAATCAGCGCGCTTAACCAGCTCGCGAAACAAATGCTCTAGTTTCCCATTTTCTCCAAGAGCCTTTGCCACTAACCAAATCGCCGCAGTCATTTCTGCTGCGTTGCAGCTCAAATCAAGCGGCCGCAGGGAGTAGACTTTATCCACCAGCGCAGCGAACCTTGCTTGGAAAGCAAGGAGCTGTTTCGGCACTTTTACCGCCGGTCCTAAACTCAACGGTTCACCACACTTCGGACAAAGTGGAACGGCCATCGGCCATCGAATACTGCCCAGATTACATAGACACTGACTACAATTGCGCAAAAACAAGGTGTCTGAATGTGGATTGATCAGTGCATCGGGCCTGAGCCAAGTCGAATGCATATAGAACCGCCCAGCTAATGTGATCGGGTCGTAAGCAGGATACCCCTTAGTCGATAGCCACGGAGCTTGCATCAATTCGGTCGGTAGTATCGGGCGAAGGTCATTGCGGTCAGTGAACAATGAGCGCTCTGACATATTGAAGAGCGTTTCGGCGGAACTCCCCAAAGTAATTGGTAGGTTACGCCAATCAAAAACCCGCCGTTCGCCAGCGCGTGCAGAATAAAACTTTGTTCCCAACGCCAACATTTGAAAATCTCCCCACTTAAGACATGAATCTATGGCCGCACGCGCGCCAAACGACATTAGCGTTTCGTCGTCCTGAGGTTCTTCGACAGAGAGCCGGAAATCTACCATCATACTATGGTTTTCCGACTGAGGGACCTGAGGCCGGTGGAATATAGTCACCGTTCTCGAACGCTTTGGTGGATATTGAAGCATGCCCATTTCTGATAGCCCAGACAGCCGCGGCGTTGACCAGCGCTACAACTTCGCCAAGGATACCGCTCGTCTTTTTAAAAATCAGGTCCTGGTGATCCCGCCACAGAAAAGAAGGCTGAGGCAACGGATAATAAGACTCTAGTGTTCGCAGAAACTCCGCCAAGGCCTTGTCCTTTGCAAAACCGTTCAAGCGAATCGGCCGCAACCGGGTCACCAGCTCTTCCTCTTCGAGGATCAAGTCCATCGTCACTTCGGTGCCTACAACAACCACGATAATACCAACATCAGAAATGTTCTGCAACAGGTCGTAGACAACCTTACGCTCGGTCTTCGGCAATGGCTCGACGTGGTTAAATTGCGTCATGATTATCATCCGGACTTTCTTTTCGAGGAGCCGTCGAGATACGAGGTCTCCGAGCAGCCCGGCATCTCTTCTCGATACCACGGGAAGTCCTTGCGACCGGGCAATCGCGAGTTGGATGCGCGGTTCGGTAGCACGTGCCACAAGTTTAACAATTAAAATAGGCACGTTGTCATGCACTCCGGCGGACACGGCTGGATCACCTCCAAGGTCTCGATAAAACCTATTAATGATCGCTGATTTCCCGCTGCTTGATGGCCCAATAAGAGCAAACCCTGGCGGCCGCTCCGAGAGCGGCCTGGCGAGTGCTTGCTTTAGGTGCCCAAGTGCAAGGCGGGCTTTGTCGTGCATAATGAATTTATCTGCGTAAGCTACCGCAACACGGTGTTCGATAGTGGCATCAAGTGCAGCGCTAGCCTCAGGCCTCATTTCAGCCAGATGCTGCTGCACGGGATCTAGCATTTGGGAATCTCCGCTGCTTGGGGATGGGGTCTTCATAGGGAATTAGTATTCGTTCGCGCCACCACTGCCGGTCGGCAATAATCGAAGATCATTTAGCCCCACTCGGCGTGAAGGCCTGGCTTTGACCTTAGTGCTGTCGTCCGAAGGCGTGCCAGGGTCCGGAGCTGGCGGCTCTGCCGTCACCGCCCCGGCCCCGTGCTGTTCTGACATTGCTCTGTTGGCCGCATCAGCCTGCCGCACGGAAGCGGACGGCGCGCCCGCCTTCTTGCTACCTCTTATTTCCGATATTCTGTTCGCAACAACGGTAGCCGTTTCCTCGGACGACGGTCTAGATACGCCAGCGCGTCGAAGCGTGCTCAGCGCCGCCTCCCATTCCCACTTTGAGCAATTCTCAACAAGCGCCCGCATTTCCGGCTCCAGAGGGAGTTTAGCCCGCTCGTAAACATATGGCACAGTCAAGAACTCCGCCGCGTTCTTCCCACTTTGCAGGCGAACCATCACCGACCCGAGTGCAAAATGATTACTACGAATAGAAACTTTCTCAGGTGACCGACGCTTACCGGGCGCGAACAATTCGGCTAGCCGTTGATGTGAGTAGCGACGGTTACCGATGTGAATACCCGTGTGCTTTATCACGCGAAAGTATTCGTGCATGAAATCATACCTCAACTGAGGCGTATCAGTGACCCCCGGTGAATATCCACTGCACAGGAATCCGTTTCTCCCATTCGCCATGTCTTCAAACCTCTCCTGCGGCGTCGCACCTCCAAGCCCCGCATGTTTCCGTTTGCGATAGCCTATAATTCCCCATTCCCAAAACGCCTGACGAAGAAAGCGAAACCGTATGCCTGAAACCTCCGGTTTACCGGGAACCGGGAGGATGTATCTTTTACCCTCTGGAGAACTGAGGAAATCGGCAAATAGGCAGTGTGCGGTTCGATTGAAGCGCTCTAGATCTCCACGTCTTTCCGGCATTCCGGCGGGGCCCGTTTCGTCATACATAAGATCGATATCGTCGAGCACCCGTCGGACGTGTTTGGCAATAAATTCTGAACCATTGTCATGTGCGAGTCGATTTGGTTTACCACAAGGCATGCGCTCGGGAGGCAATCCCAGTTCCTGAAAAATGGAGTCCTTGGATAGCAATCCGATCAGGATTGCTTGGCCTGTTAGGTCTGCGTTCTGCGATTTCACGAACGGCAGAATTGTCCAGATATCTTTGGCTCCTCCCTCTAGCCCGAAATAGGCATTCACAATTCCCAATACGTTCCCGAAATCATCCAGGGCATAGAGCGTGCGCGCCGGGTCGTCTTCGTCAGAAAATGTCGTGACGTCCAAAAATACCACCTCTTTAAGAGTTAAGATCTCAGATTGAGTGCCCATCACCCGCCCCATGTGATCTCCTTCAACACGTTGAGCCCGCTCAGAAATGATTTCTGGAACGAGGCATTGTGCATCAATTGTCGCAGCACACGGGATATCACACTCCGCGACTCCAGCGTTCTTCATCTCCTCGCGGATTTCTTTTCGCGCCTTCTTGCTCTTAGGAACGCGGCCACGAATGACACATACTGTCTTGACTGCATCTCTTAGCGGCTGTCGGAGATGCTTCGCAATCTTCAGCATACCCTTTCCGCCGCTAGGTGCTTGTTTGAGAAAATCGGACGCCCGGATGTTTTCCGGCCCCTTGTCGACTATCAGTTTCACCTTTTGATAGATAAATTCAGCCCCGCATCCCAATTCGTCGACTAGGGCCGCGAGATCTGCTCTGACAGAACCTGCCGTCCTATCATTGCTACCAGAAGTTGCACCCAGGCCAAGCTGAGCCAGCGCATAAGGCAATAGACGCTCCATTCGTTTTTTCCCGACCTCCAAATCGGTTTCGGGCCGGTTCTTTTGGCTTAAGACCAACGCACTCATGCGACCGCCTCCGCCGCTGCACTATCGCGGCGATTCGCCTCATCGATCGCATACGCATATTCGTCAGGAAGGAGAACATTCAGGATCTTCGCAGCCAGTGGCCGCGAATTGAGGATCATCGTTCTACTAGCCGTTTCTCGGAAGTCTACGAACAACCGGCCTCGCGCAACTGCCCTCCAAATATAGGGAACCATTTCAAGTCGAGCACCCGCGTCTAACCGCAATAGAGTTAAAACTGAGTCGACAGACAGTGCATCCTTTTCCCGGACACAGTCCACGACCTCATCCTCGAAAGGAGACGTCGGTTCGTTGTGGTATGACCAAATATGCTTCCGACTCTCGAAGCCTAACGCGTATGTGTCTCTGTCAGTTTGAAGCAGAAAACGCTTTTTTACGGCCCCACAAGCAAGTGGCAGCCGACTAAGCTTATCCCGCAGGTCTGCTTTAGCATCAATCTCAGCCTGATATTTGCACTCAATTGCTAGTGGCGGTAATCGTATAAGATCAAATGCAACATGGATGTCGGCCCGGTATCGATGGGGTTCCCCGTCAGCCCCTATGAATTCGAACTTTGGCTGCTGCAATTGCAACACCTGCACCCGCGGAGTGAGCCCCCAAAGCGGTATAGCGTCACGTTCGTGCTTGGATTCGAATCGCCCACCCTGATAACGGTCGCGCATGCGGCAAGTGCCGCGCATGTTGGAATATGGATGTAATTTTTTCATAGCGAAAGACGGCGCAATACCGAACTCTCGCTAGAGGGAATCCACCGCGCAGATATACAGCGCCACCGTTGGCACTTGACAAAAATGCGCATGTTTCCAACCTTCAGTCGTCGTCTAAAAGACAACTGGGGCTAGCGAAAGTTAGTTCCAGAAACACCGGTGAAGAGCGTCCACTCTTCACCGGTGTTGCGTTTTAAAAGGGTCGCAATACCCGATAAATGTTGCCGGTGCCTTTACCTCCTTTGCCTACAACCGCGAGAAACGGATTCTTACGGTTCACGTGTTTCCAAAGCTGGGTGTATATATAGTTTGGCGGGAGGTTACTGACCCGATCTGAATGATGCTGCCTTATCCAGTCGCATATCTGAGACGGGGCAAAATCCCCGACCTGGGCCTTTATTCCATCCCGAACTATATCTGCAGAACTCTTCGCGGAGACCCCCGGCTGTGACGGTTCCTGCGCTGGCGAAGCATTTTGATGAGGCCTATTGCGGCTACGCGGAGCAGACCCGCGGGCGGCGGCTTTTCTCCCTTCAGACCCACCGCCTACTCCTCGAGCTACCTCCAGCGCTTCCTGTGATTTTTTGAGCCCCGAACGAGCCCGGTCGAGTTCAGCGCCAGCTTGAGCAGCGAGTCGTGTCTTCTCACTGACAATCTCGATGTTCCTCTCGACCAATTCGGAGAGAAACTTAATTGCGGCGTCTCGTCCTTTATCGAGTCGTTGGCGGGTCATTGCTCGTGCATCTCCTATCCTCCCCGCAATGACAAGCATATTCCTCCCTCGGTTCATCTCCAATACCCAATGCATCCTGAACTGGGGAGATCCACCCGTATAAATTTACAGCCCCCACGATTCACATCCCGTATCACGACTAATCACTCGTTTTCAGATCGGTCTCTGGCCCGGAATTTTTCGGCGGCGAACAATAATATCTTCTCAAGGAGAATTGTCCTTTCACTGATATTCCCCAAACCGCTGACAACCCGCCCCGCCAGTGTAGCGTGTAATATTTCGGAATCCTCAGCAGGTCACATCAGTGGCCCTGGTCTGAGGAAAACCGAACAACCGCACTGATGCTGGGCAAAAAAGAGGCCTGCAGCAGCACGACCGACCAGATGGAGGCCTCCTCGGTTCACGTCTGGCGCTTTAGAACCGTGGTGAATCCCACGACGATAATCCACTATCACCACGCCTAATGCTTGTCTAACCGACAAACGGTCACTTACATTTCAAGTTCAGCAGATATCCCAGTTATCACCGATTAGGGCCGCGGTGATGACCCCAATCCAAAATCTTACTTCAAATCGGTGAATGCGGTCCTTGCCCTTGTGGTCGTCGTGGTAGGCTCTGAGTCCACCACCCTATCCATCCGACCCGATATCGACGAAATTAACCCATGACACCTATGGCACAATGCGTATTCGAAGGCGCTTTAGCGTTATGCAAAAAAGAGAACCTTCAGAGGAAATTTTTCTAGACGCTTTTAGCCAAACCCTCATCCGTAACAATTGAAACGGCGCTTGGCTAATTCCGATGGGATTGGAACCAACAAAATCGCCTGCAAGTCAGCCGCCAACAGACGATACAATCAAGTTACTGACCTCACCCGAGGGGATCTTCTCCTGCTCCACGCCCTTGCAGTTGCTGTTCGTCCGTTCGGCTGCCTCTCGCTCCGATTCGGTCAGAAGGCTATAGTCAGGCTTTGCGATCACAGAAGCCTCGGACCACAACGCCCAGTATTGATCAAGTGCGTCTGCGCCCATCAGGATGGACCGGCAATTCGGATAGGTGCGGCGGAGCCCATTCAGGATGCCGTAACCGTGCGGATCCATGTCGCCCCAGTAAAACAGTCGGACTTCGCCCAGCCAAGTCACTCCGGATAGGGTTTGTCCGGCCCGGCCCTCGCCATAGATGGCCAAGGTATGCGGGATCGACGGCAACGTAAGGTATGATCTCAGATTCTCGACAACGATGACCGTATCGACTTTTGCCGGCCGACAGAATCGGTCGAACGTGGTGCCGATGTCGCTCTCAGGGGCATCGAGCATTCTGGTGCGTATTAGCCTCGGGGGCTGGAGCAGGCCAAGCTGCCGATGGTAGTCATCACCGTCTTTCCATGCGGGAGACCCGCACTCCCGTAAGATCTGGGTAATCAGGCCGAGATAGGCCTCGATGAACTTACCCGAGACGCCAGGTAAGGCAATCTCACGGCCATAGCACCTTGGCTGGGGGCGAGCATGGAGGGCCCGCACGGCCATGCCAAGGGCGGCCCCGTCACCGGGCTCTAAGCGCAAAAGAAATGTCCGGGCATTGGGCCGGCTCCATTCGACGAAACAAGAGGCCTGCGCCTCTCGTCGAAAAGCGTCGAGATCGGCGCTTAGTCCCGCGAACTCCTTTACTTTCCCAATGTAGGCAAGGTAGTCGTCCGCCCCGTCGAACCACACCCGAGTAGGCAGTCGTTGCTCAAGGTTGAATCGGGTGCGACGAACCGAGCTTTCGATATGGTAGCCAGCCTTGGTATCGCTCTTTGCGCCCTGCTGGAGTGCCTCAACTTGCCGTTGGAGATCGATCAGGGGAGCGGTCGGGTCCGGGCGACCAAAACGAATCTCCAAGGGAAAGAACTTGGCACCGGAGAAGTGTGCCGCGACAAAGGCCGAGTATTTGGCCGCTGCCTGCCGTTCGATATCCTTAGGTGTCAGCACTTGCGTCCTCCTTCTCGGCCACCTTGATGGCATCGGCGCGGGTCATGCTCACAAGCTGAGAATCCCGCCCGGTAGGGTTCTGGGCGAGGTGGAAGCTGCCGACGTGGGGGATCACGAGCTTCAGGCGCCCGTCGCGCGGAGAGACAAACACGAGTTGGAAGTCGAACTTGGCGAACACAGCCAAGGCGTATGAGGAGTTTTCGTCGTCTGTCTTGGAGAATATCTCGTCGATGAGCACGAGCCGGAAGGTCGGGGCGTGGGGGTTGCCAGTGTGGGCCATTTGGTAGGCCATGGCAGCGGCAACGATCGTGCAGGCAAGTTTAGCCTTCTGGCCGCCGGAGCGACTGTCGGAGTCGGAATGGTAGCTCTTTCGGTCCCCGCTGACCCGGTCGATCTCCTCCAGGTAGTAATCGTCCCAGTTGTTCGGGTTGGCTCCCCGCTCGGATTCAACCCGATGCTCGCGAATGTGGGTGATGAGTGCCTTGACAGCCTTGAAGTGCTCGTAGCGCTGCTCCGGCGTCATGCCGATGGAATGGGCGATGCATGCATCCAGCTTGTCCTTGAAGGTGGCCACATTGATGTCACGGGAAGGGCGACTGGACAGGCGAACGAAGGTGCCCTCGTTGTAGTCAACGCGCCCCAGAGTTATATTGAGGGTGGCGATCTGCCGCTTGTTGTCGGATTGCTGGCCGTTCAACTCCCCACGACCAACGGAGAGATCGTTGCCGATGATGCCTTCCATCTGCCGGCTAAATTCCGCCTCTTGGGCGTAGAATTTTTCATTCCGTAGCTTGATGAGGTGGTCGATCATTGCCGGTGCGCTGGAGGCGGTGGACGTCCAGTCGGAGGAATACCCCCGGTCCCTGGTGCCGTCGAGGAATGTGCGCATGGCTGGCCCTAGCAGCAACTCGGCCTCGTAGGCGGCCTTGGCGGCGATACTCTTGGCCCGGTCAATCTCGCGGAAGACGGCGGAGATATCCTCTGACAGTGTGTCAACCCGTAGACGACCATGGATGTAAAACTGGGCGACGGCCGTCTCGTGCTGCCGCCAGTCGAACTCCCGGGCGGCCGTGTTGAACTTGGACCCAACGTCTACGCGCCGCTTTTTGAGCTGATCGCCGATAGTGCGCAGGCTACCGATCTCGCCACTAACGACGTTGGCCAACCCGCGAACCGTCTCTTTTTCCTGCTGGGCCTCCTTAAGGCTGGAATTGAGTTCCCGGAGTTTTTCATCGCTTTCCTCAAGCTCCCGCCGGCGGGTGCTTGCCGTCGTCAGGTCGTTCTCGATCGAAGTGGTGTCGATATGACGGAAGGAAGTGATGGCCGTGATTTTCTGGGCGAAAATAACCCCATTGCCAATGGCCTTGGACTGTTTCTTGAGGTCCTCGACGTCCTTGGACTTCTGGGAAATCTGGGTGCGAAGCTCCTGCAGTTTGGCTTTGAGGGCCTGGCGCTTGCCTTCGTTCGCCCAGCCGAGGATGTCGTAGTCGGTGTAACCGCGAGCCGTTTCCTTGAACGCCCGCTCGCCCCCCTTGACGTGCAGGTTGCGAGTAATTGCCCTGTCGTTGCACCGGTTGAATTCCTCGATCGTCGCGCAGCAACGGTGGGAATAGTCGGAGAACAGCATGGCCTGCAACCACCCCCGGCACCATGCATCAGGACGGATGTCAAGTTTGCCAGACACCTTGCCGGAGTCCGACGAAAACTCTGCCCCGCTGCCCTTGTGGGCCCGCAAGTAGGTGAAGCGGTGCTTAAAATCGGAACCGTCCACGTAGCCGGCAACCCGGTGGTATAAGTCCTCTGGGACGACCACGGACAAGGCGCGCCCGTGGAGCAAGATCTCGATCGTCTTGCGCCACTCGTTTTCGCTGGGCTTCACATCGATCAACTCGCCGATGAACGGCAGAATACCCTCGTTCAGACCAAGCGCGCGGCAAATCTCGTCACGCATGGCACGGTGGTCGCCAGAAATCTTGGTCCGCTTCTTCTCCAGTTCACCGACTTCTTTGCCGATCTTGAGAGCCTCGGCGTCGAGAGCCTCCCGGGTGGCCTCTGCGCGCCCGCTTTCCATCATGAGCTTGTCGCGCTGGTGGGTCTGGGACTCGATGGTTTCATTCGCCCAACCCTGCAGGCGGACAAATTCCTTGTCGTTGCCAATCGTGGAACCGTAGTTGAGGGCGGTCAGCCACCCGTCCAAGTTGGCTCGCAACGGACGGGCCGCGGTCAGTTCCGCGGAATAGGCATCCTCGGCCTGCCGGAGCTTCTCGACGGCCGCGAAGGTATCGTTCGCCTTCAGGGAAATGCGGATACCGGCAATGCGCTCGTCGATCTTGGCCTCGTCGTTCTGGTGCTCGACCAAAACATTTTGCTTATCGACCAGGTGGCGTTCGTTTGCCTCAATCTCAGCGTCCAACAGACCGCCCGCGTCGCGATACATGATCACCTCGGTGGCTTGGCGAACCGTGGTGAGCCGGTCAGACTCGTCCAGTCCGATGCGGTAGTCATTATAGGCCTTCTCCACGGGCTCAAGCCACGCCATCTCTTGCTTGGTCTGCTGCAACTGGGCATGGATATGCTCCAGGTCGGCAAAGTGCTTCTCGATGCCGTCCAGGTACGCTTTCGTGGCGTGCGGTTTGAGCATCAAGGCGCGCACGAATTCGGTGATCGAGCCAATCTCCTTCACGGAGACGGTTCGACAGAAGAGGCGAAGAGCCGCCGGGGAAGGAATGCGGAGCAGGTTGCAGAACACACCCTGGTAGGTTCCGAATTCGTCACTGCAGGACCATCCCTGCTGGGCAAAGTGAAGTTTGAGGGCTGCGGTCCCCATCGCCCCAATCTTCAGCTCCGGAATGCGGAACTCACCCTCACGGACGAGATAAATGGCATGATGGGTGTTACCGTCGGTATGCCAATGCAGCTGCGCCAGCGTCACCGAGGACTCCAGCAGGGGGTTGCGGAAGACAGCTAGCAGTATGCTGATCGGGCCCGGCTTTTCTCGCAGGAACTTGGTCTGGCCCTTATTCGACTCAGCGCTCTCCTCTTTATCATATGCCCCCTTGACATAAGATAGCATGCTCCGCTCTCGCTTGGCCCCCTTCTCGCTCGCGGCCACATTGTAGTTACGATAATCGGGAGGAACGAGCAGCGTGAGCATGGCGTCCACCACCGTGCTCTTGCCGCTACCGTTGGCACCAGTGATGCAGACGCTGTCGCATCCGAATTCAGCAGTGTGAAATGCGTTGCCATCGAATGTGCCCCAGTTGCGGATCTGGACGGCCTGGAGGCGCCATCCGCCAGGAAGGGTGCTCATACGCCGCCCTCCTCGGTGTTCTCGGACTGGGCATACTTCGTCAGCGACTCGCGCAGGTTCTTGAGCACGTCGATGGACAGCTTAGCCCGGATAATGGGGCGCACGATCAAGTTGGCCTCGGTTTTTCCCTTTTTAAGGAAGCCGTAGCCGATCACCTTGTTGATCGCCTCGCGCCAGCGCTTCTCCTCTTTTTCGACGTTGGCCACCTCTTTGCGGTAAAACGGGCGCATCATGACCAGCAGGTCGTCGTATGACAAGGGCACCTGATCGTTCCGGGTCTTGGTCTCTTGAGAGAGCAGCCAGTCACGCAGGACGAGCAGCACGCAAGTCACCTCAAAAGTAAAACGGTCGCGGTAGAAGAGCCGGGGCCAGTCGCCACCAGGCTCGGTCTCCTCGGCGTGATCGGCGTAGGCGAAACCGTCTGACATGTCTATGTGCAGGCGGGCTCCCACTTCCGCCAGCCACCGCTCCACTTCGCTGCGGTATTTGAGCAACACTCCCCAGGTCGAATCGTCCGAGTAAACCGGGCCACGCAAGATAGCCGTCTTGGCTGGGGCGGAGTCTCGGATCTTGGGGTCGGCACAGAATAGCTCGAAGTTCAGCGACTCGGCAGGAAGCTCATTGTCGTTCATCGGAAGAAAAGAATTTGGGGCAAGTTGTAGGCGCGGCAGTTGTCCGACGGGGTGTAAACCCAGGTATATTCCGCGTCGGACTTGATCACATGGTGCGATTTGGGATGACGGGCGATTTCCAGATACCCGATGACATCGAAAAGCCACTCGCCGCGACGGGGTGGAAACCACGCCAGCATCTCGGTCAGACGGAAGCCGTGCTCCTCGCTGAGCAGCCGTTCGTCGATCTGCTTACGCAACCTGACCAGATCGACCGAGGCCAGGCCTTGGAACGCCTTCTTGGCGTCGTTCAGATTGCCACCGGGATGGGCCTGGATGTCGCCAACGGTGATAACCGGTGGTGGCTCACGCCAAGAGGAGCGGAGGGCGATCTCAGTGCCACTGATCTCGGCATAGGATTGGCTTACCTCAAGTATGTCGCCCTCAGGCGGACGGTCAGAGAGCGCATAAGTGAGGGCGCGCAGGGCGGCCAACTCCTCCCTCGTCTCTTGGCGGGCGGCAATGGACTGGGCATCGAGCATGCGACGCAGGTCAGCGGAGAGACGGCGAGTCTGGTCGATGACGGCTTTGGCCTCGCGCATCAGGTTCGATGGCATCGAGGGAAGGAAGGAGTCCTTGGCCACCACTTGCTCGAGGGCCGGAATGGCCGTAATAGTGTCAATCAAGCTGAAAAGGCTGGACTGGGTAGAGTCTGACCCGAGGTAGTCACGGAAGGCACCAAAGCTTTGGCCCAAATCACCGTCATTGAGCTCCTGATGGGCATTGAGCGCCTGCTCAAGCAGCGCGCCACGGGAGACGTCGGTCGAGGCGTAGCGCTCAGCCAGGTCCTGAGCCACCTCTCGGAATCGTTGCCGGATGCGGCTGAAGTCGGAAAGCAGGCGCTGGGCGACTTCCAGGGCATACTCGTATTCCTCGGCGAGTTGCTCCGGGGTCGCGGCACGAAGCTCAAGCCCGGAGGCCAATTGAAGGCGTTCATCCTTCAGCAGATTAATCTGCCGGTCGATTTCATCGATGCGCGCCTGCCGGTCGGGATTGGCGTCCCGGGTGATTTTCTGGAGAATGTCGAGAATGGTGCGCAGCTTCGACTTGGCGCCACGTGTGTTGTCGGCCCGCTCGCCGATCTGGTCATAAAAAAGGAAGGCGGTGTCGGCCTCAGGAGTCAGTTCATAGTGAATGCTTCCATCCTCGGCGTAATGCGTGCTCAACGCCCCGTCCTGCACCCAGGCATCAAGGTAGGCCTTCGCATGGCGGGGGAATCGCTTCGTGTCCTCTTCGTCGTTGATTTCCTCGATGACGGACGTCAGCCGGGAGATCATCTCCTGCTGGGGCCGGGCGATGGCACGATCAACCCGGAAGACGTCACGCAGGAAGCCCACGCACAAGGCCGCATTGTCGGCGCGCAACAAGCGTAGTGCAACGGACCGATCGAGACGAAGTTTGGTTTCGTAGAAGTTCAGAGCGGGTGATTACGGTTGAATCAATCTAATAACTAGTCACATTAGTTTGCAGAATCAATCTATAAATGCGACACATCAAAGAGCCTAGAGCGTGGGGTGCCCAGGAAAGGCTTCGCTACATTGATCGAGCGGTGTTCTGGAAGGGAACGCTCCGGCGCGCGGACCTGATGAAAAAGTTCGGGATTTCGGTGCAGATGGCCTCAGCCGACATCCAGACCTATTGCGCGCAAAACCCCAGGGCCCTGAAGTATGATACCCGGCGGAAGCTGTATGTCGCGGTTGACGGGATGAGGCCGCTCCATGCACAGACTGAGATCAAGGATGCCCTCGAGCTGCTCGACGAAAGGGCCGAAGACGCGGGTCCCTGGATGGACAAAGTGAAGCTGCCGGGGCGCGACTTCTCACTCAAGGCGGTCCAGGCCATCTTTCGAGCCGTGGCCCATGGACGGTCCATCCGAATCAAGTATGCCTCTTTGAACTCGAGCACGTTCCGCTGGCGCTGGATCACCCCCCATGCGTTCGGCTATGACGGGTTCCGGTGGCACGTTCGGGCTTTCTGCCATACGGACCGGACATTCAAGGACTTCGTGCTCGGGCGGGTTGCCGAAGCCGATGAAACCGGCGCACCGGAAGCTACGGCCGCCAGTGACACGGAATGGGTGCAGGTCACCCAACTAAAGCTAGCGACCGCGGCAGGACTGCCGGCCGAGTCCATCAAGGCATTGAATCTCGATTTCGGGCTCAAGGACATGACACTGACGATAACCACCCGGGCCGCATTGATCCCCTATGTGTTGGCGCAGATGGGGTTGAGCCAGAATGGAAAACCTGTGCCATCGAGGTTTAGGTTGGTGTGATACCTTCTCATTGGCCTGACGCAAAGCCGGACCGCAATGCTCGTTTTGGAAGTAGGCGGCCGAATAAGGATTGAGGCATTGGAAGTTGTTCAGCGTGGCGACAGCGGTCGCGCTTTGCACTTGGATGGTCCACACATCCGTGAAGGATGGTCGTCGCTTTCGGTTGTCTCGATCAAATCGATAGCGGCACCCCAATAAATACACGGGCTCAGGCCTGATTCAGGTTTTAGCCTTACGTTTAGGCAGCTCCGGGGGGTGCGGAGATAGAGTTTTCCGGCGCTGTTCCTCCATGTAGCGATCAAGCGCCGCTTTGCAGGCGTCCGGCGACTGGACCTTCAAAATGTTGTCGTTCCCAAACTTTCCGAGGACTGCGAGGCAACCATTGCCAGAAATGTAGGCCCCCTCCACCTCCAGCTCTTCCAATGAGTTACCGTGACCACGGCGTCGCCCTCTTCGCCCAAACAGGAACAAACCATTGGATTTCAGCGCGCGGCCTACCAGAATTTAGGTATTTGCCGAATTTGCCGCCAAGCGATAAGCCGCAATCATCTTGGCCTGACATAGCCTGACTAGTCGCGCGGCTTACCCGGTTCTCAACCGACTTCGCACGGAGGCAACGTGCGGGGCGAGTCAAGTTGCCGAGGGACAGCTGATGGAGGGGACGGACCTTTAGTTGCCGCGTTCGGATGGTAATTCGCAAGCCGCACCATGGCCTCTGCGATGAGAAGCTCGTCTGTGCGCCATTTTTTCTAGCGTTAGCATGCTTGGCATCCTCTTCGCTATGGTTGCCGCTATTCTCATCCGTTTTGCTTTGGCACCAAGACTACTTTGGCGGAAATCAAGTTAGGACCCATTTTCTGGTCTGCCCACCAGCTTTCGGCCTGAGATAAGCTTTGGAGAAATTCTGCACATACCCTCGTAGCTTCAGTCAGGTGGTGGTCAGAACCACCGGAAGGTTCAAAGCCGAAAGATCCGTGTCCGAACCAGTGCGGCAGGATCATCGCCAGCAATCCGCGCCGAGGTTTGAGGATAAGAACCCGTTCACTGGGACTAACCGCACAAGCTTGGCTGGCGGCCGTATGCTTTCCCCAAGGGTCAATCAGGCCTTTTGCGCTGATAACGTTGATCATTCCGTAAAAACGAGGCCGGTGTTTCTTGTCAAAGATTATACTAATGACATCATAGCCGCCATCGACGCGCGCTCGATGAAGATGCCAAGCGGGACTCGATTCCGCTGGCAGGTCAAGCGCGCTGAAGCCAGCGGCGGTAAGTGCCGGCAGCACACTACCGCGCACCTTGTCTACCAAAACACGACAGGCGGTTGCCTCCGGTGATTTCAAGGCTTCCTCCCAGAACCCGCTGTAGCGCCGGCAGCACCGCCGGCGGCACCGGCTTTTGACCAAAAATCATAAGTCCATTTCTCGACAGTCATGTTTGATAGGTTGGAAGCTGCCGCCCTTTGGGCTGAAGACAAGTTTGATGTTCCAAATTTGCTTTCCACGTAGGTGGTGTCTCCGGTGAATATATTACGAAACTGCCAGTCCAAGATCGGAGTGCGACCTCCAACTTGAACTTCGACCTGCCAACCCACACCGTCTCCGCCTGCCGGAATATTCCCCTGCGCGAGATTTTTTAGCAATGAGGTGGCTTCACCTATGGTTCCCTTGGAGGCGTTCGATAATTGGCTCAAAGCCCCAGGCAGGCCGTATGAGCCCACCGCAAATCCTCCCGTGAAATTTCCTAAATTGCGACCATCTTGGAATGACTCTGCAGTGTTGACTACAACTTCGACTCCAACTTGCACAGTGGATGCAGCCGTGGAAACCGGATGACTGCCCATCCTGCCAACATCGTTCCAGAACTCACCGGTCGTTGCTTCAGCCGCCAATCCTCCGATCTGCGCATAGCCGCTGCTAATCCCTTGAGCCAAGCTTAATGGGCTCTCAATCACCCCCAGCGAATAGTCGCTAGCGTAGTTAAAAACGTCAGTCCAATATTGGCCGGTCCAATAACTCTGCGCACACAAACCTAAGGGATCGACCGCACTGAAGGGGCTGTTGCTTGAATAAGCATACCAATTGAGGCCGGCATCGAATTTCATGGGGTCAGCATTGCAGAACCGCATAAGCCTTGGGTTGTAGAAGCGAGCTCGCATGTAATAGAGTCCATTGGTATCCGTCTGCACACCCAATTCCCCGTTGAACTGAAAGGGCGTGTCAGTTGTTCCGGTGCGGGAAACAATCGCACCGTAAGGGGCATAGCTCCACCGATCGATGACGGCCTGATCGTCGGCGGTAATGGCCAGCGTGCTCCCCACTTGGTCGCAGTGGTAGGTCTTAGTCGCTGTGCCGGTTTCTTCATAGATCAATCCAAGGCCATAAACGTAATAGGTCGTGATGCCGTTCTTGCTCCGGATAAGGGTGCGAGAAAGCTTGGCGTTAGGGTCGATCACAAAAGTAGCGGCATCTGTGCCGGTGATTTCCACTCGCAGGCCGTCGGGGTTGTATCGATAGCCCATGCCGCCCGCACTGGTCATCCGATTGCGCTGGTCGTAAACATAGGTGGCAAAGCTACCCGAAGGCAACGGACCATTGGTCATATTGCCGTCATCGTCAAAGGTGACGTTTTGGGTATTCCAAGTCATCAGTCGATTATCGTGATCATAAGCTAGATCATCTTGCGGAACGCCGACGGCTGGCGGCTTGGGATTGACAAACGACGAAGTCAGCCGCCCGTCGTCGTCATATTTGATTTCCTGGAAGGTAATAAGAGAGCCATCCGACTTATATTCTTTAATGAAGCGGAGCTGTGATGCCTCGTCGTATTCCTGCAGTCGGTAGGTATTATTAGGGCGGTCCATTCGGATAAGGCGGCTCGCGTCATCATAGGTATAAGTAGTCTTCCGGTTCGCCCAATCAGTGACATGCCATAGCCGCCCAAAATCATCATAATCGTAGGTGACGGCTTTATTACCGGGGTAGCCAATTTTCTTTAACTCACCCGAAGGGTAATAATCATATTCGATTGTATTGCCCTCTCCGTCGGCATAGCTGGCCAAGCGATTAATCGCATCGTAGGTGCGCGTCGTAGTATACGTAGTGGAAACTGAATTGACCGTCACAACCTCCGATACATTCTTCGGCAGACCGTTAGACCAATAGGTGAAAGTCGTGACTGTGCGGTTGGCGACGTCGAGCCCGTTGGTTTTCTGCAAAAGGCGACCTTCATCATCATAATCGTCATAGGTCGTAGTGTCACCTGATGGCTCTATCAAGGACGCAGGCAGGCCACGCGAGTTGTTGCTACTAACTGTGGGTTTGAGAAGCGGCGTATGGGTAGTGACGGTGCGATTGACGTCATCATAAGCCCAGGAAAAATCATTACTCAATCGATTGGAAATCCCTTTGGGCCGGCCGTCTTTGTCGTAGGTGTAAAGCGATTCATTCCCTTCCGCATCCTTGAGTCCCTCCTTGAAACCACGGGAGTCCCAAATCGTGGTAGACGCATAATCTGGGTCATTCGCCAGCCACGCAGCACCGCCGAGAGGCGACCGTGTGCTTGTTGGCCTCTGATCCTCATCATAAAAGTAGCTTGTAGTCCGAGCAAGTGGATCGACAACAGTCGCGAGTTGCTGAGTAGCATAGTAACCGTAGTTTATTGAGTTACCCATCGCGTCGGTTGAGGAACTCAGCAAGTTCCGTGGATCTAGGTAACTGTTGGCGACGGTAATGACCTGAGCATTCCCCTTTCTTACCTCAGTTAGATGGCCTAACGCGTCATGATCTGAGTCAACTTTTCTGCCCGACGCATCAATGGTATAATCGATATTACCAGCGTCATCATAAAAAATCTGTGACGTGTAGGCTGTTGCGCCATTCCAAAGCGAGGTCGAGATCTGCTGGCGGCGATTATTGTAATCGTAGGTGGTTTTAACCAAATTGCGGTCAGTGAACTGGGTCAGGTCCCCCCGGGCGGTGTAGACATAGTCGTCATGGCTTGCATCCGGGTATGTGATTTTTTGGAGATTGCCGTTCCCGTCATAAGCGTAAGTTATCGACTTGCCTGCTGCATAGACGGCGGGGTGTTGCGATTGAGTGCGCCCAATAGTGTCATAGGTAAAACTGGTGACGATGCCACCGGGCGCGGTGATCGTCTTTACCCGGTCGCTCGTTGTATTCCAATATTCGTAAGTTGTTTTCTGATTTTCGAAATTTCTTACATCTAGGGGCCGACCCAGTCCATCTGGCGTGATAGTGCGCGTATCCCCAGCGGGATTGGTTTGGCTGATCAGAACATGGTTGTAATCGTATCCATAAGATGTCTCGAAGCCCTTCGCCGTGATTGCCTTCACGAGCCGATCCGCACCATCGTATTGCCAAGTGGCAAAATGCCCGTCTTGGTCGACCACAAATATTTTGCGCCCGCGCGTGTCATAGTAGGTTCGGACTTCATTCAATAGCGGGTCTATTTCCGTCCCGATGCCTGGATTGACTTTGATATAGGCAGTTCGTTCCTGTTCACCAAAAGTTCTCTGGCGCCACACCTGTTTCCAGGAATCGTAGTCATTTTCAACAACAACTCGCCCACGCCCGTCATATAACCTGGTCACGAGGTGATCCGGATCCATCTCATACTTCTGAACTTTCCCCTCGGCATCCGTAAATGTAAGATGATCTGCCGCCACATTGTAATAGACGGAACGGACACCATCCGATACTTGAACGAGGCGCCCAGAATTGTAGGTGAACGTGAACACACGGGTATAAGCATCGGTAACTGTATGCAGACTGCCATCAGTATTGTAGGTAGCCGTTAACTGGTTGCCAAATGGGTCGGTAATGGAGGTGAATCGTCCGTCGCTTCCACGAAAATGTGTCGTGTTGCCCAAGCGCAGCGTCAGATCATAACCATCACTCTGGAGGCTGAGCGTCGCTGTCACGCTGCCCGGACCCCGAAAGCTGCCGTCTGGGCGTTTGATGAATTCCATCGTGCTATCGCCCATGGTAATTGAGGCTCGAGTTTGCAGCTGCTGATCAACGGCCCAAGTGACAGCAGTTGTGGCCAGCAACCAAGACCGCGCGGAGTTCTCGGAATGCAGCGCATCCTGGATCAGACGCGCAGCCAACACTACAGGCAGGACCTCATCGTAGCTAGACCGCACCACAGAAAAATCGCTCGGTGCGCGCGTCGTTAGCCGACGGTCGTAATTGTGTGTCCAACCATAACCTAAGCCAACCGGATTGCTCAATCGCATCGCGCTGTTGTAGGAACGTTCTAGACGAAGGCCGCTCGGTTCGGAAGCACCAGCGGTAAGATCAATATCCTCGCGAAGAAAAGCACCGTTACTCAGGTCGACCGGGTCGGACGATGCAGTTTTCGGCGTCGTTTCATTGTTCGCAGTGCCCGTGGTTGGATTTGCATTCACTTTCGGCGCAACTGCCGGCGTTCCAACTGGCTGGGGTGATTTGCCACCGAGAGCACCCCCCATTATTGTGGCCACCCCCGGTGTGCTGCTGGCGTAGATTTGATAATATCCTGAGAAATTGACGGAGCCAACGGAGACTAAGCTGTCGCCCAACACCAACACGCTGCCGCCAGCGCCCAATAGATTGGTAACGGCGGTGTTTGTGCCCAAGCCTATGATTGAGTCGCCGAAATTCACAAGACCCGCACTGGCTAGATCGGTCGTAGATTGAATGAGGTAAGCGTCTCGTCCCGCTGCATCCAACAATGTCGGCGTGCCATAGGATCTTTGTCCGGACATTTGCTCAATGGCCGTTCCTTCTAGCGCACCCATCATTAGATCAAGTGTCTCAGCCGTAGTTACCGAGTCGGGGCTCAGCGCTGAGCGACGCACATGGAGCCGTGTATTAATGGGCACATCCAGAATAGGATTATTGCCAGGGAGGTAGACGAAGCCGGCGATAATTTGGCGAATAGTAGAATGGTCCAGCGAACCAGCTGCAATCTGAAGCAGCTCATTTACCTGCGATACGTATTGTTCACCGATGATCTGGATCCGGTCTGTCGCGCTCACTCCAACCGCGTTGACTTCGTTAGCCGCTACTTCCTGCTGCATTTTTTGCAAGCGTCCCTGCGTGGCACCGAAGGCATAAGGAATGGCAACCGCGTGTTGTCGAACCATGCTACGCGTGCCGGGAACGGTATACGATTGCCCGCCACGGAATGCAATCGGGTATTCGTAAGTCAATTGGATCGTGATAGAATCCGTTGCGCCACCTGAAGAGTCGTGACCGATATCCGCGCCACCGTATCGGACATATGCAACACCACTGTCGTCAAATTCCACCGCAAGCGATTTGCCGAGTAATTCGGGACACTCGAAGTTCCGTTCGACCGAGCCAGCCTGCACCTTAAAATGAGCGCAGTAGGATTGGGGAATGCCTTCCAGCGGAAGGGTCAATGCATTGTCCGGGAAAACGATATTATCTGGATAGCGGCTAGCTGTGGCCGCCGTGATGGAAACTAACTGCGGGACGATCACCGGCAATCGGGCCAGTTCCGGCCCGTCCAAATCATGGAGAGAGGATGATGTCCGAATAGCTTCTGACGCCTGTGTCGTGCGAAGATTGAGATATGTCCGCAGCCCACTGCTGCTAATGGCGGGAGAATGCCAACCCGAGACCGTAGCGCCGGCTTGCTGCTGGGCGTCGGCAAGAGTATAGCCGGAAAGCGCATCTAGGTCGGGTCTACGACCCACCGACTGGGGCTTGATTGATGGCGCGAATTTCACTTCGTGCCCGGCAATCGGGATTGAAACCCACATTTGCGGGACGACAAGCTGGTCGCCGTCGAAGGTTGTGTAGGGCAACAATGAAACCATCGATAACGCACCGGCGTCATCGGTCACGCCTAACCAGTCATAGGCTCCAACTTGATTTCCATTCGTATTCGTGGCTGTCCGTGGGACCTTGATCAACTCCAAGCGATAAAGCGGACTGTAGCCGGCGGCGCGAAAAAGGGCACCAAGTAACGCGCACTGATCAACGTCATTGCCGGCGCGTTCAAGCAGGGTCAGATAAGCGCCGCGATGGCAGCCGTAATAAAATTCTGTGCGCACGTTGTTGCGAACCCATTCATATATTCGGACCGGATCCTTGCCTAGATTTTCCGACAAGTTCATGAGAGCCGCGTCGGTGCCGGGCACATCCGCAAAGCTAGAATATTGAATTGTTGTGCTTCCTGGATTTGGGTCATACACAAGGGCCGAAAATTGCGTATGTCCGGGAACCGCCCCGACAAAATCCGCCGGCTTGGAGGTTGCCGCCAGCGGCTGTCCCCAGGTTTCAGTCGGGATCGCGTTAGCAAACGCGGCTATGGGAAGCAGGGCGAGGCCGAAGCAACAGATGGCAACCGATCCCTTTGAGAGTGATTTTTTTTGATTCATGTCGCGCGAAATTGACGGTGGTTTCATTGATGCACCTTGGTGACGTTCCCCTCGGCATCTTTGTCGTATTGGCCTCCAGGGCCGGTCTTGATTTGGTTGATTCGATCGTAGGTAAACTGGTAAACGCGAACGTCGTTTGGATCGTTGGGGTTCAATCCCAGCAGGATCTCGACGGCGTCGGACACGCCGTCACCGTCGCTGTCAATTTCAGGAGCGGAAGTCGCCGCCGTAGTCACAGTGTAGGGCGCGCTCAGGCTCGAGAGATTTCCTGCCGCATCCTGCGCCTGAACCGTCATCGAATAAGCCGTGCTCGCCGTCAGCCCGGTTACCAGCAAGCTGTTGCCAGAAACCGACACGGGGGAACCTCCGTTCCGATATACTTTGTAGCCGGTCACACCGGAATTTGACCCGGCCGCCGCCCAACTGAGACGAAAACTGGTCCGGGTAATACTAGTCGCCGAGAGGCCTGAGGGCGTCGCCAACCCGACTGAATTCGCGACTGCAGTGAAATCCGTCGAGACTAGCAGGTTCGAGATGGAAACCTGACCGTGCGTGCCGGCGCCTTCGCGAATGTAAACGCCGCGCGCGGTTCCGATCAACCCAGCAAGAGATACCGAGGGCGACGAAATCGACGTGGGGTTGACCCACAGTCGCCCCGTGTCGTTGTCCAAATTCCATTCGATCACCACGCGGTAATCAGTATCCACAGCACTGACGCTGCCCCAGCGGGCGCCGCCGGCGGTAAGAGACGACCCTTCGCCAAAACCGATTTGGAACTGCGAGGTCGTGGTGTTGAGCGCTCCACTCGCCTGCGCAGTGCCACTAGGACGGAATACTCCGAGTCCCAACTCGTAAACACCACTGGCCGGAGTTCCCGAGCGAAAACCAAAGAATGTGCTAAGGGTATTGGAAGTTGCGGTGATGGTACCGGACGCAACACGGATCGTAACAGCCGCGTAGATTGTGCCTGTTGTGAAATTGGCGGTGTTGAAATTGAGCTGAGCCTTCTGATCGTTGCTGGCCAGGACGGCAACTTTGCCACCGGACACGACCAAGGCCGCGCCGGAAGCAATCTGCGTCCAAGTGCCCACGCCAACTTGTGGGTTGCTGCCCACCAGATTGCCGCTGGTTTGAAACGTATCCTTAATCAGGTAGGTTGGTGGCAGTGGCGTGGAAGCACCTCCACTCGGCCACGTAATCGTGAAACTAAAGTCATAGTTTGTGAGCTCAGGGTCCTTGCTAAAGGAAGCGACGCCAGTGGCAGAACCAACAGTGTAGGTTCTGTTAAGCATTGATGTGAAATTAGCCTGCACGGCAATATCCGCATTAATGAGCGTAAGCACTGCGAGCGCATCGTTCTTCGCTGCCTGACTCGAATTACTAGCGTTGATTTCGTTTACCGCCTGGGTGCTAAATGCGACAGGCCACTGGCCAAATATCGTCGTGGAGACAGATTTGCTGGTCGAGTTGGTGTTTGAGCTCCCTGCCGCACTAGTCGTGACGGAATATGGCGTGCTCCAAGCCGAAAAATTACCAGCTGCGTCTCTAGCACGAACCGTCATCGCATAAGTGGTCGATGGCAGAAGTGCGGACACGCTTTGAGTCGCTACTGCGGGGCTACCAACAGAAGTGCTTCCAAGTTTAACTTCATAGCCAGTGACGCCGACATTGTCTGTCGGAACGGTCCAATTGAGCGTCAGGCTCGTGCTGGTTACGGAAGTAGCCGGCAATCCGGAAGGGACTCCCGGAGGCGATGTGTCTGCAACGCCGCCCGGCCAGGTGACCGTGAAGTCGAGGTGATAAGTCGGGTCGTCCGGTTCCTTGGAGAATGTCGCCGTTCCAGTTGCAGTGCCCGACGTGTAGGTTTTGAAATCGACTGAGGTGTAATTGGCCTGAATGTTCGACGCGGTGCCAATGAGAGCCAGGACAGCCAATGCATCCGCTCGAGCAGTCGAGGGAGAGTTGCTCGTGTTAATCTCACTCGCGGCCTGATTGAAGACCGGCTGGTTCCACGAGCCGAAGCTAATCGTCGTGACAGACTTGGTTGTAGTATTGTAACCGGTCGATCCGGCCGCACCGGTCGTCACCGCAACAGGATCGCTCCAGTCGGAAACATTTCCCGCACCGTCATGTGCGCGCACAGACATCGAGTATGCCGTATTGGCAGTCAGGCCGCTGATGCTCCGGCTGGTGGTGGGAGTGGTTCCACTCAGCACGGTGACATCGCGCTTCACTTCATAACTAGTCACGGCAACGTTATCGCTGGAGGCAGTCCAGCTGAGCGTGAAGGAATTGTTTGTGATATCGCCCGAAGTCAGGGCTGTCGGCTTCGTTGGCGGAGACGTATCGGCCGTCGCCACCGGCCAAATAATCGTGAAGTCGATGCTGTAAGTCGGAGCATCTGGCTCCTTCGTGAAATTTGCGGTGCCGGTTGCGCTGCCCACCGTGTAGGACTTGAAGTCCCCCGATGTATAATTGGATTGAACGTTCGAATCCGCGCCTATCAGGGTTAAGATCGCGGTCGCATCGCTCTTGGCTGCGGATGTAGCGTTGCTTGCGTTAATCTCGTTGGTTGCCTGGGTGAAAATCGCCGTCGGCCAAGTCCCATAAGTGATGGTGCTGGCCGATTTGGAGGTGCTGTTCCCACTGATTCCGCTTGTGGTGACATTGAGCGGTGAACTCCAATCCGACCAATTCCCCGAACCGTCCTGCGCACGGACACTCATAGCGTAGGTCGTCCCGGCCGACAAGCCACCGATAGTCCGGACTGTGCCCGAGGTGGAAACACCAAGAGAAGTTGTCCCCTGCCTGACTTCGTAGCCGTAGACCGACACATTATCGGTCGAGGCCGTCCAATGCAGAGCAAAGCTATTCACCGTCAGATTGCTGGATGCCAATCCGCCCGGAATGCTAGGCGGCGTCGTGTCAGGCACTGATGATGTGGTGACGGTCAACGGTGAACTCCAATCCGACCAGTTCCCAGCGGCGTCCTGAGCCCGGACGGTCATGGAATAGCCGGTGGAAGGAGAAAGTCCCGCCACCCCAATGGAAGTGCCGGTGACGGTTCCCAACGAAGTCGAGTCACGCCTTACCTCATAAAGGCCCATTTGCACATCGTCCGTCGAAGCGGACCAATTGAGCGTGAAGCTGGCGCTCGTCAGGTCTGTGGAACTCAGCCCTCCGGGAACGCTCGGCGGAGTTGTATCAGCCGGGGGATCGGGCCAGGTGACGGTAAACTCGATTGTGTAGGTGGGATCATCAGGCTCCTTAGAGAAACTCGCCGTGCCCGTGGCATTGCCGGACGTATAGGATTTGAAGGCGAATGAGGTGTAGTTGCTTTTGATATTAGAGTCCCCGCCGATCATGGACATGATAGCTTTCGCGTCATTAATATCGCTCTGCGCAGAGCCGCTCGCGTTGATCTCGTTGGTGGCCTGGCTGAAAATTGCCGTTGGCCACTGTCCCCAGATCGTCGAGGAGGCAGTCTTTGACGTCGAGGCGGCGTTTGCTGTTGCGAGGAAAACTGCGGAGAAGGCAAACCAGAGAGCCGCGCTGAAGATCGCCCGAAGGCAGAAAGATGATTTCATGAACGAGAGGCAGGGTTGTGCCGCTCTTCATGACTCCTTACTTGATACACTGAGAAGTCTGTAGAATACCAAATTTTTGGTATTCCCAAGCCTCGCCAATACATTCGAGTCGGCGTTTTTGTGCGACTTTAATGGCGCCGCTATTTTCCCACCCACGAGCAACTCCTTTAGGCGCGCGCGTTTTCTCGCCACTAAAGAGCAAGAGGAAAATCCACCTAAAGTTAGGTGGTTTGCTATTTCGCGACTGTCTCAATCCTCTGCTAAGTGAAGAGCTTTTTTGCCAACAGATGTGCTCAAGAGCAGAGAAGCCCAGACTCGTTTTCTCCAAAACCAGCCTTCCCCCGAGAAGAGCCTGTAGAAAATCAGACTGGGAATTCGAGTCGTGAGCACCGGGGTAAGCAGCCTGACGAGCATAGGCCAAACAAGGATATCAGCGGCGCGATTGGCCATTATTGAGAGCCATGGGGCTAAAGGCGACCTCCTAAAATACTATTGCGCAAACTGCTGGGGCTTCGAATTGGTCGCTCTGGAGAGGACCGGTCACGGCGGTGCGGAAGCAGTGACCCGGACAAAACCCGATTTGGTGCTGGCGGGACTAACCCCGGCAGACGTGACGCCGGTCAACTACGTGAACTTGCTCCGCCGGGCCGCCCCGAGTTCGAAACTCATCCTGCTTGCAGCGCAGTGCCTCGAATACCCGGTTCACCTGATAATGCCCACCGATTTTCAAGGGCTGATCTTCGATGCCGATGAGTCATTAAATTCCATGGAGCAGGCCATTGAATCCATTCGTGCGGGTTTTCGCTATGTCTCCCCACGAATTGCTGCATGTCAGACTGCAATGCGAACTGGGCCAACGTCATTCCACAAACTGCTTTCCCGACGAGAACAGGAGGTTCTTGTGTGCATTGCCCACTCGTTCTCAGACGCCGAAATCGGAACGCAACTGGGCCTCTCTTCGGCGACAGCCCTAGTCCACCGGCGCCAAATAATGCGCAAACTCTCGATCCACAGCACGCCAAAGCTGATCCGTTACGCGATGGAAAAAGGATTCAACGCCGTGCCTCCGCCCAATGCCGCCAAGTCTCGCTCCAACCCATGAAAACCCAGGTCCGCACCCATTTCAGCGGGATAGTCCGTCATCTGTATTTTGTTCGCTGCTGTTGTTTCTTTTTTGGCCTAATCCTGCTCAGACTCTGCGTTGTCCTTGGCTGCGCGGCTACTCGCCAGCCGGCGCCACCAACCATCGCGCAAGCAGAAAGCACAACCGACGAGAAAATCGGACCCCTCCAGCTAAGAGACATCGGCTTCGATCAGGTTTTGGAAGTCTTCGAGCGGTGGACAGGAAAAACCGTGCTACGGCCGCAATCGCTGCCGGCAACCACCCTCACCCTAAATCTCAAAGAGGAAGTGACCAAGGAGCAGGCAATCCGCGCGGTGGAGACCCTTTTAAGCATGAATGGAATCGCATTGACCCCTCTCGACGATCAGTTCCTTAAGGTGACCGCGCTCAACGCCGCCAAGGTCGAGGCTCCCGAGCTGATTACCGGCTCCACCTTAGGCCTGCGCCCGAGCGGGCGGCTGGCGAGCAAGTTGTTCAAGCCCAAATTTCTTAGAGTCGCAGAGTTCATGCCGCAGGTGGCCGGATTGATCAATGGAGCGATTGCTGGCGCGCCGGTGATTTTCGAGAAAGCAAATACCGCGTTGATTACGGACAGCATCAGCAATTTGCAGCGCGTTGAAAACCTGCTGTTGCAGCTCGATCAGCCCGATGTTTCCGGCATGCACCCCAAATTCTATACGCTGACCCATGCTAAGGCGAGCGAGGTAGTGGGTAAGCTCCATTCGATACTTTCAGGCGCTCAGCAAAGCCAGCTTGGCTCGGCCACAAATTACAACGCAGATGATCGCACGAACCAGATCGTGCTCTTTTCCGACCCCCAGCAATACCCGGTTTTTGACGACCTGATTGCCCGGCTTGACGTTCGTTCAGGGCAAGACACGCGGAATGAACTCATCTACCTGAAACACGCTACCGCCAAGGACGTGGCGACCATCCTAACGCAACTCGTCACCGGCCAAAATTCCGCGACTAGGAACGCTGGAGCAGATTCTATTCGCCGAAACCCACTAGCCTCATCAACGCAGCCTAATCTCACGGCTACAAGTTCGCTGTCGGCTCAGCAGGAACAGGTATCAGAACCAACCAATCAGTTTAGTCCCTACCTCACGGTTCTACCGGAAGAGCGCAGTAACGCGCTAGTTGTTTCCGGCACGGTGGATGACATTCGACTAATAAGCGAAATGGCGGCCAAGTTCGATGTCTTGCTTCCTCAAGTAAGGATCGAAGTGGTAATAGCTGAGGTAACCCTCGATGACAACGACACCACCGGTATCAGTGCGCTTGGGTTACAGGTGAGCGGGGACAAATTGATTGGATTTTCCGGCAGTTTGCCCGGCCTGAGTGTCACCAACGGCACGGTGACAAGGCCCGACGCTAGCGCCTCAAGCGGCACCGGCATAACTGGGCCGTGGGACCTCGCTGCCCAAATCACACTCGGCGCCACACCGCGGAAAACCAATACCAATATTCTGTCGGTGCCAAACATCATCACCACCCACAACCGCGAAGGGCGCATCTTCGTTGGCGAACAAGTGCCCGTCATCAGTGGCTATTTGAACACCGGCACTAGTGGGACCACTGCCGGCGGAGTCGGTTCAGGTTACCTCAGCACGGTAAGCTCAAAAGACATCGGCATTCAATTGGTAGTTAAACCACTCATCGGCGCGGACGGATCGGTCCAGCTGGCAATAACCCAGGACGTGAACGATATCTTGGGATATGTCACCATCGACGGAAACTCCCAGCCAATCGTCGGGCGACGCTCGACCGATTCTTTTGTAAGCGCACGCAGCGGAGAGATCATTGTGTTGGGTGGATTGCAGCGCACTTCGCTTTCGCACAGCACCAATCGTCTAGGACCGATCCCGATCCTCGGCGACTTGCTCGGGGCGCGCACCCGGGAAAAAACACGCACGGACTTAGTATTTTTTCTCCGACCGACGATCCTAGTCAACACTCCTGCTGACAATAACTCGGCGATGGCCCAAGTAGAACAATTTCCTAAAGCGCACCGAGACGAGGTCAAAAAAATGCTTCAGCCGAAACCGCTTGCCATGCCCCCAGCCTCTCCAGCTGCCGCGACACAAAAGAAATAGGTCACGACTCTGTGCGCGTTAATTTGCTCATTTGCTTTTGGCGCAACTCGCGTCGTTCCCGAATCTCGTCCGCCACCCGCTCGACCCGTTGTTTTTCACTCGCGACAAAAGCAGGGGAGAGCCGCACATATGACCCCTTGGTCGAATTCATGGCCATGAGCCCGTGATTCATCCCAGGGCTCAATTTTACCCCGGACTCCTTTAGTGTCACCGAAACCAGGCGCTCTTTGAATCGCAGCGTGACCGTTTCGCGGGCCGCATCAAAATCCTGGACGATATACGCTGCTGCCTTGTCGCCTTTCTGCACCCAGAAAGACTGCTTGGTGTCGGCGTTGTAGAGATTCAACCACGTCACTTTCCCCTCGACCAGAACGCCCTTTAGTTCGACTGGCGGAGCTTTCTCTATTGGTGCCGGTGCAGGTGGTTCGTTGTAAAATGGATTTTTTTTCAGTAAACTATTCCAGCGACCCGTTTCGGCCGACCCAAGCGTGGGAACACCCAAGCCCAATAAGGCGGCGAAAAGCATGCGATTGATTCGTGCAAGCATCGACTCATGCTACAAGCCATCGGAACAAAGACAAAAACCGTTACTACCAAATATTTGGGATTCTAGGCTCTTGACTCACGGTGAACCATCCTTGGCAGAAGCAGGGACTTTCCCACGTGCCCAACGGATAGTGTCTCCGGCTCTCGGCGCACAATTACTTTGAATATCTACCGTGGCTGATTGTTATTCGCCATCAGTTCTTGGCTTCGCCGCTTGCCAGATCGTTTAGAGCGTCGCGCGCCTCAGTCAGTTCTGCAATCGCTCCAAGAAGCCGCGACCCCAACTCCAGCGGCAGCGGGTAAGCCACCGGGTCTCGCCGTGCAATCTGATTGAGCAGTGAATGCGCATTGCTGCAAAGTGCATCGATTCTAAGCAGGCGGTCGTTCAGTGTCATGGTATGAGATGTTTCAGTGAACGCAGCGCCGGGGGACTAACGAGCTTATAACGATTATACACAGGGCTGGTCTGCCGTAACCAATGGAAGACGCGTGCAAGACGTCAGCTAATCCCAGTCTGGCACTCTTGCGTGAAAGATTTTCACTGCTTCAAGTAGGCGCCGATCAAATTCCCGCCGTCGTTGCTTCACTGTTAGGTGATTCTCCTGCTGAGTCGGATCGGCATTGGAGAACGATCCATCTTGAATTTCGCTTTTGGAAGCCTTCCGCATTGGCCAATGTAGTCGCCCGGCCAAGACGCCATACGCCTGCTCAATCGCCTCTATGCGTCTAGCTCTGTCAGTAGTTCTCATCACTCCGTCCAATTACTTGCTCTGAGGATGATTGGTTGAGCGTCAGCCTGCATGATTCGGTGGTCACGCTGCCGCAATTCACCCGGGCACTCGCCAAGTCCCCGAATTACCTCGTTAAGGCGTTGGTGCCCTTGCGCGGGTCCACTCAAATTCCTTACTGCCTGAACTGGGCAGACAAAACTCAATTGACCGGAGTATCGTTCGATACCGACCGCGGTTTGGACGACTGCTATCAACGCGCGTCAAAGACCCTCGCCGGGAACGTCGCAGAAACCGATAAACTCCGCATCCGCGTGGAGCACACGCGGACATTCTTGGCGCACTACAATTCCTGACCTGCCCAGTGCGGTCGTGGCTCAGTTTCGATTCCCCTCTCTGAGAGGGATTCCCCGGGAACGGCTGCCGAAATGCATACGCACAATCAAACGTTGCCTGCCAAGTAACCAAATGCATACTGACGGCCCAATCGGGCCACTCCTTAGAAGGCTGGCGCAACCAGAAACCTAGCAAAAGAGAACGGTTCAAAATGAACACCATCATCAAAGAGGCCGACGGACCTAATGAAAATCTCATTGGTCACAGTCAGCGTTCATTTGCGCCTTCCAGAAGCGATTAAACAAATCCGTCTTTTGGTGCGCGAGTTGCGCCGACTAGTTAGATAACAACGGACAATCGCTTGTCCTTACGGCCTCGATCCAATCAGCCGGGGCCTTTCTATTTTCGGGAAAGCGCCAACCCAGGTTTACTTAATCAGGTCGTGCTTGATGAGGTAGCCTCGGCCCGGATGGGCGATGGCATACGACATCGGGGTGCCCATCACGCCCATCATGGGCGTCTGGATCAAATTCGCTTTGGACAATTCGCCCAAGTAATACTCCCCCTTGGTCGGGTTCAGCCCCAACCGCTGGATGAGACGATGGCCGGGGTGAAACCCGCCGGTTTCGGCCAAGAACATCAGGATTTTCTCTTCGTCCTCGTTGCGACGGTCCCGGTCGGCACCCAGTTTCGCCCGCAGGCGGTCAGCCGCTTCTTTCTCTCGTTTCAGCTCCGCCTTGAGGCTCGTGTTCTCGGCTTCCAACTGTTCTGCCTTAGTGGCCAAGGCGTCATATTTGTCGGCAGCAAGACCAAGCCGCTCGCGTAAGATTTGAGCAGATCCACGCTCGGTGATGCCACGGTCTACTAGGTCAACGAGCGCTTTAATGGGGTTAATGTCCATGAGGCTACCATGGTCCTGTCGATTTCCGTGGTCAATGTTGGCCTACTCTCTTCGTCAAGAGTCTCGACCTCCGCCAATCTAGGAAGATCGCGAACGACTGGCCCAGTCAGGTTCGGAATCAGGTTGCCTGAGATAGCCAACCACCGGCACCGTCGAGGTCAGCAACACATGGACGTCTACTACCTCACATGCATGAGTGCATTAATAGCAGCGCTCGTTGGTTGGGTCGGCGTGCAGCAGTATCAGTTGGCGCACGAAAGACTGAAGTTAGACCTATGGGAGAAGCGATACGCCGTTTACAAAGGAGCACAGAAATTTCTTTCGCTCGTCATGCAGGCAGGCACGACAGATATGAATGACTTGTTCGCATTTCTTCGCGATACGCAGGACGCGTTTTTTCTGTTTCGGCCTGATATGGCAGACTATCTAACCGGTCTCTACAAGAAAGGTGTAGATTTGCGCACCACACGCGTTCTGTGCGAACACAAGGAGGATGGAGACGAGCGGAGGCGGTTGTGCGAAAAGGAGTCGCTGTTGTTGAAGGAGCTCGGCGATGAACTTGAGGGGTTGAAGCACCGCTTCGCGCCATATCTGAAGATTGCACGAAAATAGTGGAATAGCTAAGGATTAGAAATCGGTGCGCCTCAAACGCCGGGCGCATTATCACTTTGAATAGGCAATGGGCAATATGCCCATCCGACGAGCCGCGGAGATATCGATCAAGGCGTAGTCACGTTCCCGGCGATTGATATGAAGCATGCTGACGTTAAACTCCCGGTTACCCTCTGCCACCGCTGCTACAAACGTTTTCCATGACGCGCTATTCTTAGTATCTGCTCCGAGCATTTGATTCAGGGTCGCAGTCAACGTTCGATCCTCCGAGAACCTGCGCAAGTCGACCATTCCCATCATCGTGGTTTCGAGCGCCGCCGGACTACGCTTCGCAGCGTCCAGATAAAAACCAACAAACATGTGACCGGGAATCTGAACCAGAAACGGTTCTAAGCCGATTTTCCGGAGAATTGACGCGAACAAGACACTGCCATCAACGCAATTGGCCTGAGTGGTCGCGATAGATTGTTCGAGGAACCGCACCTCCTGGCTGCGGACTAAACTGGAGTTGGCAGCCTCAGTAGCAATGGAGCTGTAAGTAAGCCCGCGCCGCTGCATGACATTCCAGATGGCGTAGACCTGCCGATAGACTTCCTGGGGATTGTTGGCTTGGTAGCCGACAAATGTCCGAATGGTGCCAGATTTCTTTGCCTCATTGAGTATTTGGCTTACCCAAGGATGATCCTCATTTACGTAAGCGGGAAAAATGATGGGAATGCATACGAAGCGCCCATTTTCCACTGTGCCGGTTAGGCAGTCGTTAATAGACCGGACCAAAGCCCGCTTTGTCTTGGTTTCGGTTTGCCCATCTGAAACGGTCACCTCGAATGTGACCGTCTGCGGTTGCGCACCGGGAATCCGTCTAAGCGCATCAAAATCCCAGGCAATATCCGGATGTAAACGATAGGTCCTGCCAGCGAGGGGCAGCACATAATCTCCTTCGCTCTCCTCCATCAAGGCGCGGCACCTAATCTTTACATGCACCCTGGTTTCGTTCGTCGGGGCAACGACGAGAACACCCAACCAGCCCAGCGGATCGCCCAACGTTACGGCCCCACCCTTCGCTACATCCGTGCTGGAAGACTTCGGCAGATGAACGTTCGCCGTCGCGATAATAGCTGACGGGAAAAGGCTATCGGGCATGGAAAAAACCGGTTCCCATTTCGCTCTCGGCGCTTCCCAGAGGGTGTTCCGATCCGATGCCCCACCCGATGCGCCGCCAAAGATCGCTACCAAAAGACACCCCAGTAAGATCGGTCTTTTCATTAACAGGCGTTAAATTGGAATACGTAGCCTTGGACGAGGCAAATTTCCTGCAGCAAACCGTTAGCTATCTCTGCCCGATAGTCGCGACCCAAGCAAGAGGCGTGGGCACGGATTACAAAGCGGGATGGTTTTTCACGGCGCACCTTTTTTGTTCGTGGTACGAAGTGTTCCTGCCAATACATCCTCGAAAGTAACCCACCACCAATCCCAGGAAAAGACTTCGTATTTCCGAATTCAAGGAAGGCATAAAGGTGGGCTGGCAGAAGGGCCGGGAGACCGCACCTGAAATCCTGATCGTGCATCAGATCAAAAAGTCCCGGACTGGCAAAACTGGTGCGTAGCGCATAGTCTGCGGCCGATTTAGCGCATAGGTTGGCTTAAAATCGACCACGCTGAAGGCCAGACAGTAAATAAATTGGCCCATATTTTGCCCACGCCTAAAGGTGTTGGCGCATACCTTGGCTACAGCTTCAACGACAACCGATAGCTCAACCCATAACAACATCCCGGACTAACACTCGGGGTGGCTCAAAAAGTTGAGGCCGGTCACGCACACACGTTTGGCAAAGTCGATTGAAACCGCATCGGTGCGGACCGGATTACTCGGCTTCTGACCTCTTCAGGTTTGCGTCGTTGACGACAAGCGCTCGCAGACACTGGACAGCCCCCATCGCATCCAGGTTTGCAGACGCAAAACCCGCATTCAACACATCCTCGGGCAGCAAGGCGTCCCACTTTTCGCGCAGCTTGTTCTGCACGCTGGCTGCGATCGCAATCGGATCAACCGCAAGCCGGCCAACGAGGTTTTCTATGACGCCCATGACTTCGGCGCGGGTGCTCATGCCGATTTCCAGGAATATCCCGTGGTTCATGGCGACAAACCCCTCAGACAGCAGGATCAGCATCAGTGTATTCTGAATCTTGTCTCCCTGCCAGAGGAACAGATGCACATCCTTGCCGGCATCCCGGATCCAATCTCGATCGAGGGCTAAACGCCGATAATTGTCACGGGCCTCGTGCAGCAGCTTGCCTCCGGTCGCATCGAGGAATGACACCGGCTCCGACGTGCGCAGGATGGCGCGCATCTCCTCTCGCACGCGGTCGTGGATCATGGCACTGCCGCTGCCCTCGAAGGTCGGGAGCGCCCCGCCCGCACCCGGTTTCACCTCGATTACAAGTTCCTCCTGAGAAACCGAGATGACCTGCCAACGCCGGCCGCCGAAGATGACAAAGCTGCCCGGCACCAACGGCCGGTCGACCGGCATTGAACCCAATGTTCGCCCGTTCGAGACGATCCGGAATTCCTCCTGGGTGCTGAAGGCCGCGTAGAAGGTGTAGTGCCCGCAGATCTTCTCGCCTTTCGGCGCAAGCAGGATCACCCCGGTCGCATCCTGGAAAATGATCTCTTTCGCAGCGAGGCCGCGCAGCAGGGAGGCGAACAGTTCCGAAGTCAGGCCGGTAAACGCACCATTGAGGCACAACATGTCCCAAAGCAGTGCCGGGGTGATGCCGCCGTACTGGGAGATGAGTGACAGGGCCTGCTGCACGAGTGTCGAGGCATGGAGTCCGTCGCCCGCGACCGGCTCATACCATCCCCGCGTCAGCAGGCGGACCATCGCGACGCTCTGCACCAATCCCTCCCGCAGCAGGTCGGAGGGACCGGATTGGTTCGCGAGCGGCCGCTCGATCGCGTAGGCACGGAGAATGGCCGGCTCCCCTTTGCGCCGTCCGGAGCGGCCCAAGCGCTGGCGCAGGCTGGCGACCGAGGGTGGCGGTCCGATTTGGGCGACGCTCCTGACCGAGCCGATATCGATGCCCAGCTCCAAGGTGCTTGTGCAAATGGCGGTGGCCGGAATCTCCTTCTGCTTGAGGGCCGCCTCCGTCTGCTCCCGGATCTCCTTGGACAGGTTGCCATGGTGGGGCCAGAATTCGTTGGGCACCCGTTCGTCCTCGCAGCGGCGCCGGAGGCGGTCGGCGAAGAATTCGACCGACGTGCGACTGTTGGGAAAAACGAGATTGTTGGATCCGCGCAGACCCTTGTAGAGATCGGCGACGATCTCCGCCTTGGCGACCAGATCTGGGTTGTCAGCTTCGTCGTCCGGGTCTACGTCGGGCCGGAAGACCGGCTCCAGCACCCCCTTGATCAGCACGCGCAGTTCCTGCCCGCCCTCCCGAGCCTCGATCAACTCGACCTCCGGGCCGTGTTTCTGCCGGAGAAATTCCTTGGCCCCGTTCATGTCCCCCAGGGTGGCGGAAAGGCCGATGCGGCAGACGCGGCGCCGGAGCACTCGTTCCACCCGGGTGAGTTGGGACTGCAGCTGTTTGCCCCTTTCCGAACCCATGAAGGAATGCATTTCGTCGATGACCACATAGCAGAGCCCGCCGAGCAGGCCGGTAAGCGTGGTGCCCTGGCGCATCAACATCGCTTCCAGTGATTCCGGAGTGATGAGCAGACAGCCCCGGGGGTTCTTCAAAAACCGGGTTTTGAGGGACGCGGAAACGTCGCCGTGCCACGGGGTGACGGGGATCTCTAAAGACTCGCAAAGCAGTTCGAGGCGCTGCCACTGGTCGTTAATGAGCGCCTTGAGCGGGCTGATGTAGAGGACTAGGCGCGGCTCATCGTTGGCCTCCGCCAGCCGCGTGAGGATGGGCAGGAACGCCGCCTCGGTTTTGCCAGAGGCGGTGGACGCCGCTATGATCACGTCCCGGTCGCCCGCGAGGATGGGCGCGATCGCCCACTCCTGGGCATCCCGCAACTCGGTCCAGCCGGACTGCCAGATCCAGCGCTGGATGCGCTCGTCCAGCTGGCCGAAGCTCCGGGAAGCGGCGTCAGAGCTTGAATTTGGCGAATTCGTCATCTCCGGTCGGCCCGGCGCCCGTTGGGTCCCCTTCCACCGTCTGATCGGACAGGCCGCCGTTGTCCTTCTCGATTTTCACGTCTCCCAGGAGAACCTTCCAATCCGCCCCGGCATTCTGCTGCAGGACGGAAAGCAGGTTGATGAAGGCCGTGATGGTGGTGCGCGGCGTGCGGAAATAAGCCTCCCCGATCCTCTCCTGGCAATGCGCCATGAAGGCCGGCAGAGCCTCGGGCGGGAGCGGATACTGGGCCTCGTCGCCGAAGGCGAAAACATGCTGGATGTTGTGCAGGAGCACCAAGAAATCCTCCGGCGTGAGGCTGGACAGACGGATCACCGGGTGCTCGAAATCCACCAGACCGTTCTTCGCGAACGTGTTTTCCGCCAGGCGGGACTGGAGGGCTGCGTAGCTGTAGAGTCCGCGGCGTGTATCCATCAGGAATTCGGGGGTGCCGCCGAGGAGAAACCCGAACCCTTCGTTCGCGCCCTGCAGCACGTCGTTCAGGATGCGGAGGATCTGCTCATAGTTGGCATTGCGGGCCTGGACGCTGGAAAGCTTGTAGAGATTGACCATCTCATCGAGGCAGACGATGAGGCCCGCAAAACCCGAGAGCCGGACAAACACGCTGAACAACTTCAGCTGATCATAGATGTTGGAGTCGTCGACGATGGTCCTGACGCCGAGCGCATTGCGGGCGTCCGTCTTCGTCGTGAACTCGCCGCGGAGCCAGCGGATGGCGTCGTTCTTCCGGGTTTCGTTGCCCTCGACGGAAGCGCGCCAGTATATCTCGATCACTGTGGCGAAATCGAAGCCGTTCACCATCTCGGCCAGTCGCGCCAGCTTCTTCTGGATGATCACCTCCACCCCGACCCCAGCCTCCTTTGCCTCGGTGGAGGCGGTGTAGATGAACTTCTCGACGATGCCCGGCAGCGCCCCGCCGTCGGGTTTCGTGCGGGTCGACATGTTCTTGGCCAGCTCGGCGTAGAGCGAACGGGCTTGCCCGCCCGAGGCCTGAAGCCGCCGGTCGGGATTCAGATCGGCCGTGGTCGCCACGAGCTTCTTCTCCAGCGCGATCGCCCGAATGAGGTTCAGGAAGAAAGTCTTGCCGGCGCCATACTCGCCGATGACCAGGCGGAAAGCCGTGCCGCTGTCGGCCAGGCGGTCGATGTCCTTCAGCAGGGCGTTTATTTCCGCGACCCGCCCAACCTGGATCAGGTGCTGGCCGATTCGCGGGACGACGCCGGAGCGCAGGGATTGGATGACAAGATCGCGGTCTTTCGGGCGAATGGTCGGGGGCATGTTAGGTTTTTTGCAGAAGCTGCACCGCGATATCGAGGGGGTTCTCCCCTTCGATCAGCGGCTCGTCGTAGCGGTTGAAGGCCGCCTCATTGATCCTCTCGATGGCCCCGTCGGGCATCAAGCCTTTGTCCGCGCAGAGCTCCTCAAACTCCTCGCGGGTCCATTGCGCGCGGCCCAAGAGGACGGTGAGCAGGTCATGGTGGGGTACGTCGAGGTCCAGCGCGGACGGCTGGGCCCCCACGGCCGGTTCCACCGGCTCGGCTTTCTCCGGCACTTCGGTAACGGTTTGCTCCTCGAAGATCACCGCCAGCTTCTTGCTGATCTCGGCGGAGGCCACCTTGAGCTGCTGGATTTTGGCCACGTCCAGCTGCATGGGGCCGGCCTTGCGTGCCGCGGTGGAAACCAGCGAGGCCTTAGCCGACCCCGCGGACAACTCGTGCAGCCGGGTATAGAGCGCGGCGGAATCCAGGCCAAAGAGCGTGTAGATCTTCTCCATCAGCTTCACCTCCTCCGGCGCGATCACCCGGTCGGCGTAGACCATGGCCAGCAGCGAATCGATCACGCGCAGGCGCGTGTCCATGGCCATCCGCTCGATCGTGGGCTTCAGGCCGGTGATCGGCGGGGCCTGGAGCCGGAAAATGGCCAGCCGGGCCAGCAGCCGCTGGCGCTCCGCGCGGGTCAGCAGGGTGTTGGCGGTGATGTCCGCGGAGAGCACCTGCGCCTCCGCATCGTCGAAATTACCGTCCGAAGCAGCCACCGCGGAGGCCAGCTGCAGTAGGAGCGAGGCGAGGCCGAATGCCGCGGCCGTCTGTTCCACGTTGTCGGAGACGAAAAACGCCACCCGCTCGTCGAGGGACGGAACGTCGCCGTTGAAACGCGGATCGGGCTCGATGCCGATGCCCGCGCCGCCCAGCGCCCGGCAAAGCGCGGTATAGACCGGTTTGCCCAGTTCGGTCGCCTGCCCGAAGTGCGAGCTGAATTCCTGCAGCGTGAAGGTCAAGACGGTGGCTTCGCCGACAGCCTTGCCGCGCAGAGGTGCGAGCAGCTGCTGGGCAGACTCCGGCCAAAGCGCCTCCGGCAGCAGCAGGTTGGCGGTTCCTGAATTTTCCGCTCCTGGGTTGCGACCGATGAAACGACTGTAGGCATCCAGCTGCTGAAAACACGACGAGCCGATGGATTCCAACTTGCCATAACTCGCGCTGAGCACAGATACGTCCGGCAGATCGATGGCCTGGACGAGCGGGCTGCCGAATGAAGCGCTGGCCGGACGATAGGTGATTTTCAGCCGGGTCTTGTTGGCCGGCAGGACCAAGCCGGCGCCGTGCTGCCGGTTGTATTCCCAAAGGAAAAGCGCCCGCAGCCGCGCAGGGCACCGTTCGGCGGGCGCCTGCAACTGGGTGCGCGCGTCGTTGTGATACCAGATGTAGGCCCATTCGCCGGGCAGCGGCTCCTTGGCCGCGGCCAGGCTGCCGAGCTTCCGGCGCAGCTCAAAGGAAAGCCAGCCGCGGGTCAGGGTTGGACGCACGTCCTCCACGGGAACCTCCGACTGCATTCCCGAGAAAGCCGCCACGTAGTCGAGGAAATCGGAGGTATAGCGGCCGAAGCTGTGGTTGGAGCCGTAAATCGAGCGCAGGCGTTTCACCTCCTCCACGATCGCCGGGATCTCCGTCCGGGCGGCAGGATCGGTGGCCGCATCGGCCAGGACCCGTCGCTCGAGTCCGTAATAATAGAGGAAGACATATCCGACGTCCGCCTCCGGGTCGCACTTTCCAGAGCCCAGCCATTGCAGATAGGATGCGCGGGCGGCCGGGCTTGCGAAACTGTAGCTCGACCAGTAATTGAGCATGCGCGTGTGGCAGTCCGCCTCCCGGGCTGCAACCGGCAGCCTCGCGTTGACCAGGGCGGGTTCGATCGTGCGGCTGTTGACGGACAAGAGGGCATTACCGACATAGACTAAGCCACCGCGGATCGTGACGGAGGCTACCACCGCGTCCCGGCCAGCAGGCACCCAGCACTCCACCGGCATCACCTTGCTCGCCGCCGGAGCGTAGGCGAGCGGAGGAGTATCGGTGTCAGCGTCGGCCTTCGGAATCGAAAAACTGGGCGCGGTGTTGCCGCTCGTGCGCAGGCGAACCGGCTCCGTGCTCGCGATCACCGGCATGCGCTCAGACGGTGAAACGGTCGCAAAGGCGGGATTGGGGCCAAGCAGGTGATCGAGGAAGGTCCGGTAGAGGTCGGCGTGGGCGACGACGTCTTCGCGCAGGGAGGAATTAGGGACGGGGGCGTTGGCGAGTGCCCGGGCATCGCTGAGCCGGACAATGCTGTCAGTGAGGATCCGCCCCAGGTCCCCGTCGACAGCCAGCTGGGTTTCGATTTCCCGACCGTATTTTATGGCGAGGGCCAGCACGCCCTTCTTCTCCGAACCTGCCAGCCAGCGGAAGAACGTGGTCTGCGCCTCCACCGAGCGGATGCGGGGCTCGAGTTCGGTGAGTATCGCCCCCAGCGCCTCCTCCTGGCCTTTGAACTTCTCGTGCGCCTGGCGAAGGTCATGGATCCGCCGATACAGTTGCTGGACGTTCAGGCCCATGTCGCTGACGCGCGGGTGCGGAATCGGCCGGCGGTTGACGCCTGCCGTCAGGACGGCGCAGGCCGAGGCGATGCGGGAGGCGGAGTCGGGGCCGATGCCACGCAACTGGATCAGCTTGGCGGCGGTCCACCCTTGGCATGCGAGCAGGGTGGTGATGCCGTTTTCGCGCAGCGGCTGCAGGCGAACACCCGAGGCCACCCGCTTGATTTCATCGATTGAAATCGCGCTGAGATAGCCGCGGCGCGTCTCTTCCTGATACAGCGCCGCGGCATTTTGGGCGGCCCGCTGCAGAGTTGCGCGGATATCCTTTTGTCCCTGCTGCGTCTCGATAATCGACTGCCTGATTTCCAGGACGCGCCGGTGTACCCGCGCGGTCTCGGAGTTGTAATAGAACGCGAATGCGATCAGGGCCGCGCTGCCGCCAATTACCGCTAGGGTGATTTTGAGGCCTTTATACGGATCAGGGCGAACGGGAACCGGAGGAGCCTCCACAGAGGTGACGGTCGCCGGGACAACTGAAGAAGTAATTGCCTGTGGTTTTTCCCCCGGAGTAGCCGTTGGGACGGCGGCAAGCGGTGCTGGCGGCGCATTCGGCGCCGGAGGCGGCACATTAGTCAGCAGGATGCCGGTGGAACGAGGGCCTGCCGCTACATCCTTGGCGATATCTGGGTGAACCGGAGCCATGCGGCCGAAATCCGGTAACGGGACGGGAGGCGTGGCCGGAATCACTCGATCCTCCCCATTGTGCGCCGTGACGACTGGCGTCTTCTTCGCCAGAGGTTGTGGGGCCCCAACTGCATTTGCCGGACGGGCCCCGGCCCCGTCGTTCGGGTTGGCGCAACCTCCGGCCAGCATCCCAATCACGGCAAAGATAAGAATTCCGGGACGCATCGGATCAGGAGCGCGATGTCTTTCCGGGACAATTCCGGAAAGACGCGCCCGCAAGGCCACGCACGGGAATGGGCCGCCAACCTGGGCTGGTCACGTTTAGCAGGCGAAACATGGGAGAATGGAAAATGCCGCCTTTGGCCCAAGGCTAAATAAATCCATACTCACCCAGATGCCGAGACAAGCGGGAATGCGCGCGGCAGACAGCGCGCATGGAAATTGTTACGGAGAAGGGCCGGCGAGACGAGGCGTGGGACTATCAACGATGATGCCGCGAGCGCGGGCGGAATTCCGAACATCTGCCCCCGATTATCCTAAACAACCCGGCTACCTGGGACAGGATATTTCACCTGCTCGAATGGGATAAAGAATTTCCGCCCCGGAAGACGCGAAACATGCCACAGAGCCCGCCCATCTTTCACAAGGTCGAGGTCACCGCCCCAGATACGCCGTTCCATTGCGAAGACGCATGAGTTTGGCGCGTATCGACAGGTTGGGTGGCTTCTCCGATATGCGATTTTGCTTCCGAAGTGTCTCCCAAGACCAAGACCGACTAGATCGAACATCGCATGAATCTCCCCCTGGGGAAACCGCATAACTCCTTGGATCGGCAAAAAATGAAGAGCGGATAAGTTTTAGGGCTCCTGTTTGACAGCTAGACGATATAAATTTGGTGCCCCGTGTCCTCGTCGGACGAGAGCGATGCGCCCTTCTATTTTGAGGCAATATAGCCGTTGCGCAACAAATGAGGCCATTACCGGCAGATGAGGATGTCTTCCCTGCACTATGGCTGAAATATCACCGACAGTGAATTCTCCGGTTTGCTCGGCAATTGCAGCTTTCACTGCTTCTCGGAATGTAGGTAGTTTAGTCATAGGAAAGATTTCTATTCACCGCTAGCGCATGTGGAATGCCGACTGGCTACAGTCGCGCTCTTCCGGGTCAGTATGCCGTATAGTCTGTCGTGCCCAGAGCGCACAAAAAGCTGTGCCCATTTTTCTGGTTTGAATCCCTTTTGTGTCCAATGGATCCAGTATCCAAGCGCACACGGTTGCCCGTATTTTGGATTCATGGGATACGGCTTCCAGCCCGCCTTCCGGTCACACTTTATTTCTCCCGACCATAGCTTGAGGCCGAGTCTATCTTGGATCGTCAAATGGTCTCCGGCCTCAATCCAATGTAATTTCTCGAACCCGAGTCCGTCGAAGTCCTCAATAATCCACTGCAATCCCTCGGTTCCAGTTGCGAAGTATTCACCCAAAAGCCCATCAACCACCTTCGGCTTTCCCCGTAATGCTGGCGCAGCGACGGTCATCGAGATGGACTTGACGGTATAGCCATCGGCGCCCAATCGCACTGACATCGCCCCGGCAGCATGAGGGTAGGACCAAGGGTCGCTATGTCTGCGAATTTCAGGTCGGCCCGAGCCGCACGCGCGCATTAGCAGGATTATGTCTTCGGAAATTGGCTGCCCTACCATGTCCCCAAGCACCTTAGCCTCGGTAAGGGCATCATTCACCTTTGCTACCTCGGCCTTAAGGTAAGGATACTTTTGTCTCAGCATATCCGCGATTTTCCGCCGGCGACGACTATGCGGTGTTCGCCTCAACCTAGATTCGGTTGCCGCAATGATTTGGAGTCGACTGAGAAGAAGTGCGTTGAGCACCACCCGCTTCCCTGAGCTCCACTGCAGCACCGATTTCACACATGGTCGCAGCCCCTGCGGGAATCGCCAGATGTCAGTATTCGCCCATTTGTATCCGGGAAAGAGGTCCTCCTCCGGCATGCGACATATGATTGCATATAGTCCAAGGGTGAGCTTCGCCACCTGGATGTCTTTACACGCACCTTTTTCGAGTGCCTCAATTGCCATCGCTACTTTCGGAGAATACCAACGTGCCAATGACGGAGAGGTAGGTCTCGATGACCGGTTCATGATCCATGAGTCCACTGTTCACCGAAGGGATTTCAATCATAACCTAACTCACTATAAATTAAGTAATACCGTCATGGTGAACTTATGCGACTGCACTGGTGGAACTGTTTGCATTCCATGTAGAGAGTTTACAGATGTAAATCCGTCATGGTGAATCTGGAGCAGCTGTCTTGGTGAACCTTGCTCAATCCTTTCTCGAAACAGCCATTTTGCACGGTTGGATTCAGTATTCTTACAGCAGCGGAATCGCACATTCGCCTGGCCACCGTCACTCCGGCATCATTGTTCTGACCCGTAGAATCAGCCCCCAAGCCGCGCTCGAAACAGCCTCAGCACCGTCAGGCGAAACCGCCCAGTCTGATCCGGGCGCATGGTTGACGGCAACGCGTGAGGCGACTGGTTACGGCCGTCCGGCGTCAACGAAGTCGGTTTTTCACCGGACCCGCCGACCTTGCGCGATGGCGCCAGATGATCAGGCGTGCCGCCCCTTGAAGGCCAGTTCGGCCACACCGCTCTTGTCGAGGCCGCCCAGGCCGAGCGCGACCATGCGGTCGAACTGCTGCTTGGTGGCGCCGGAAAGCGGCAGGTGCAGGCCGGCTTCGCAGCCGAGCACCCAAGCGATGCCGGAATCCTTGGCCGCGTGCGCGCCGGAGAAGTAACAGTCGTGCGCGCGGTTCTGCATGTCCTCGCCGTCGGTCTTGAGCACCTGCGAGTTGGCGCCGGTCTGCGCAAAGACCTCGCGCAACACGTCGAGGTCGAGACCCAGCGCCTGGCCCAGGCCGAGGCCCTCGGCGAGCGCGGCGGTGTTGATGTTCATGACCATGTTGACGAGCGCCTTCACCTGCGCGGCGCTGCCGGCGGGCCCGATGTAGCGCAGCGACGTGCTGAGCTGTTTGAGGACGGGCTCAACCCGGGTGAACACCCTTTTCCGCCCGGCGCACATCAGATAGAGCGTGCCGGCGCGGGCCTGCGGGATGGACGCGGCCATGCAGGCCTCGAGGCTGGAGGCTCCGGCCTTCCGGGCGCGGCGCTCGATCTCGACGTGGACCTTCGGCGTGACGGTGGCGCAGTTGACGAAGACCTTGCCGCGGGAGCGGACCAGCAGGCTGTCGCCGGTCTCGGCGAAAACGCCGAGTTGCGCCGCGTCGTCCGACACGACGGTGAAGATCACGTCGGCGGCCGCGGTGACGGCGGCGAGGGTCCTGGCGTGGCTGGCGCCGATTTCTTTCGCGAGGGCGGCGGCGCTGGGGGCGTGGGTGTCGTAAACGGTGGCGATGGTGTGGCCGGTGTCTTTCAGGCGGCGCGCCATGTTGGCGCCCATCCGTCCGACTCCGACGAAGGCAATATTGGATGACATGATGAGGCTGGATTCGAGGTTGGATAAAAGAGGATTACGGCTCCGCGGCGAGCACGCCGGTCGTGGAAGCCATCGACACTGGGCGTGACACGGCTGTCCGCGACGCGACCGGATAATCCCCGGCGGCACCGAGGGTGGCAAGCCGTCCGCCGCTAAAAACGCCTCGCACCGACCGCCTCCAACAGGCGAGCCATCCTTGCCGGAACCAAACGGTGGCGTCGAAAATGCCCCTCGTGTTGCGCTGGTTTGCAACCATCATAGCCTCCGACCACGGTGGTTTCCCCCGAACGGGAAAAACCCTCTCCGCACTGCGCGGATTGTGCCGTTTAGATGGATCGATCACTCTCAACCTTGGCCGCCCAGGCAACACCGCCGATTCCCTCCCGTTTCCAGGCGACGAACCTCCGTCGCTGCCTGGGTCTGCTGCTGCTTGGTCTCGGGCCGGCCGTCTTTGCGCTCGGACCGAAGGACCGTTTCGGCTTAAAGGACTTGGAAAACGAGCCGAAGATGACTCCGGGGCATTTCGCCGACCTTTTCGGCGAATTTGCCTATGACTATTTCCCGTATGTGCAATCGCCGGACACCTTTCTGCAAAACCGTCTCGGGGACTGCGACGACTATGCCATCATGGCGGACCATGTCCTCAGCCGGCGGGACTACCACACGCGGCTCGTCCGGGTTGATCTCGTCGGCACCAACATCAGCCACGTGGTCTGCTACGTCACGGAGCAGAAGGTCTACCTCGACTACAACAACCGCCGCTTCTTCTTCAACCTCGAGCGCAGCAGGCCGACCCTGCGCGCCATTGCCGAGAAAGTCGCCGATTCCTTCGAGAAGAATTGGACGAGTGCCACGGAATATACCTACGCTTACGAGGATCCCCGGCCGCAGACCGTCTGGACCGTCGTGAAGACCGAGTCCGCCGAGCTCGACCCCGACATCCAGCCTCGCTCCCCCACCCGCTGATCCTCCCGCCCGCTTGAAAGACAACATCCTCCTCCGCGTCTTCGCCCTGTGCGCCGTCATCCTCGTGGTGATCGCGGCCGTGGCCGTCTACGCGCTGCAGGCGCTGAGCCGCTCGATGGCGGCCACCGACTGGGTGAACCACTCGCACGCGACGATCTCCGAGCTGGACAATATCACGGCGCAGCTCCGCCAGGCCGACGGCCTGATGCGCACCTACGCGCTGACGGGCGAGGCCGCGGATCTCGCCGCATCGCGCGAGGCGTTCGAGAAGATGGCGCAGCATTTCGACACCGCCTCGGCCCTCACCCGCACCGACGCAGCGACCCGCCAGACCCTGCTCCAGCTCCGCGCGCAGGCGGCGGAACGCGAGACCCTCGCCCAGGCCGTGTGGGCCGCGCGCGGCGCCAACCAGGGCGCCAAGGTCCAGGCCCTCCTCGCCGCCGACGCCGGGTCCGCCGCCGTGGGCGCGATCGAACGCGGCCTCGGCAAACTGCGCGACGCGCAATTCGTCCAGCTCAGCGAGCGCGACCACCTCTCCTACGTGCAGGCCCAGACCACGCGCTGGGTGGTCGGGCTCGGCATCGCGCTGAACTTCCTCCTGCTGGCCGGCATCGGCTGGCTCCTGCGCGATGACATCGCCGCGCGCCGCCGCGCCGCCACCATCCTCACCGAGGCGAACGCCCAGCTTGAGTCAAAGGTCGCGGCCCGCACGGCCGACCTCCAGCAATCCAACACCCGCCTGGAATCCGAGAATCTCGAGCGGAAATGGACGATCGCTTCGCAGGAACACCAGATCCGCTACAACCAGCTCATCGTCAATTCCGTCAACGACCTCGTCTTCGTCCTGACGAAGGCCCTCAACGTCACGCGCATCAACGCCGCCGTCGTCAACCTGACCGGCCGCCTCGACGAGGCGATCCTCACCGGCCCGCTCGCGGCGGTCGTGGAGGTCGCCCGCGAGCCCGCCACCGGGCTCGACCCGCTCGCCCGCGCGCTGCGCGAAGGCCGCGAGTTGCGCCACCATCCCGCCATCGTGCTCGGCCAGGACGCCCGCCGCATCCCCGCCCGCCTCACCCTCATCCCGCTCCGCGACCAGGACCGGGTGGTCGGCGCGGTCGCCGTCGTGCAGGTTGCCTTTTCCTCCCCGACGGATAACCCACCTACACCATGAGCAAGCTGATCCTGCACATTGATGACGAGGCGGCCATCCGCGACATCGTCGCCTCCCTGCTCACCCAGCATGGCTACCGCATGTGCTCCGTCGCCACGCCCGGCGAGGCCCTCGATGCCGCGCGCGCCGAGATGCCGGCCCTCGTCATTTCCGACCTTCAGCTCGACGAGGCCGACGGCCTCGAGACCATCGCGCAGCTGCGCCAGCTCGACGCCAAGATTCCCGTGATCCTCCTGACCGGCGTGCTCATCGACCCCAAGGTCGCCCGCGAGACCGTCGGCCGCCTGGTCAGCGCCTATGTCGAGAAGACCCGTCCGCTCTCGGAGATCGTCCGCGAGGTGACCAAGCTCATCGGCCCGGCGAAGTAGGGACCGGGGGTGACTTTGCGGAAGCGAGCTTGCTCGCGATAGGTTGTGACATCGCGAGCACGCGCGCTCCCACCATCAAGGCCCTCCTCACCCCTGCTCGTCGTCCACGAGGAAGTGGCAGCCCTTGCTCACCGGGTTCAGCGCGGCCGCATGGACCACGAGCAGGGCGGTCTGCACGGCGTTGCGCAGCTCGATGAGCTCGCGCGTCGGCTGGCAATCGCGGTAGAAGGCCTGGATGTCCTCGCGCAGCTCCAGCAAAATGCGGCGCGCCCGGGCCAGCCGGCGCGGCGAGCGGATGATCCCGGCGTAGTTCCACATCGTCGTCCGGATCTGGTGCAGGTCCTGCCGCACGAGCATCGGGTCGGCGACCTTCGTCGGGCTGGTCCAGCCTTTCGGCTCCGGGAGATGGAACTTTCCGCCGCGCAGCTCGGCCGCGTCGGCCGCGGCCGCGGCCTTCGCGCTCACCAGGCACTCCAGCAGCGAGGTGCTCGCGAGGCGGTTGGCCCCGTGCAGGCCGGTGCAGGCCGTCTCGCCGATCGCATTCAGGTTGCGGACATTGGTCCGGCCCTGCAGGTCGGTGTGCACCCCGCCACAGGAAAAGTGCGCGGCGGGCACGACCGGAATGGGAGAACGCGTGATGTCGAGCCCGCCCGCCAGGCAGCGCTGGTGGATCCCCGGGAAGCGCTCGCGGATGAATTCCGGTTTCAACGCCGACAGGTCGAGATAGGCGCAGGCCTCGCCGGAAGTCGCGAGGTGCTGCTTGATCGCGCGGGCGACCACGTCCCGCGGCGCCAGGGAGCCGAGCGGGTGCACGCCATCCATGAAGCGCCGCCCCGCCGCGTCGACCAGCACCGCGCCCTCCCCGCGCAACGCCTCCGTGATGAGGAACGGCGCCGCGCCCGGCGGGATGTAGACCGTGGGATGGAACTGGACGTATTCGAGGTCGATGAGCCGCGCGCCCACCCGGTAGGCCATCGCGACGCCATGGCCGACGCTGCCGGGCTGGTTGGTGGTGTGCAGGAAAATCCCGCCGAGCCCGCCGGTCGCCAGGACGACTTTCCTCGCCACGAAGGCGCTCACCTCACCGGTCGCCGTGTCGAGCGCGTAGCAGCCGAAACAGGTAAGCGGCTCGTAACGGTCGCCTGGCTCCGCCGAGTTGTGCGAGAGCGTGAGCAGATCCACCGCGACGAACCCCCGGCGCCGGGTGATGCCCGGAGTCGTGTCCACCCGGCGGGCCACCGACGCGAGGATGGCGTGGCCGGTGGCATCCTTCGCATGGATGATGCGCCGCGCGCTGTGCCCGCCCTCGCGGGCCAGATCAAGTTCGCCCGCTGCGTCACGGTCGAAGCCCACCTGCAGTTCGTCGAGCAACAACTCCTTCACCGCCGGCGGGCCCTCGCGCACGAGCTGATCGATCGCGGCGCGGTTGGCCGTGCCATCGCTGGCCGCGAGGATGTCCTTGGTCAGCTGCGCGGGATCCGGATTCGTGTCGTAGATGATGCCGCCTTGCGCCCAATCGCTGTTGGCCTGCAGCGGTTCGCCGAGCGAGAGCAGCTCGACCCGGAAGCCGGCCTTGGCCGCGTGCAGCGCATAGGCCGATCCCGCGAGGCCGGAGCCGAGAACCAGGCAGTCGGTGTGGATGGTCTTCATGCTGTTTTCAGCCATGCGAAGTCACAAAAATTCTCGCCCGCGCATGAACGCCTCCGCGCGCCCATAGGCGCGCGGGAATCTGCCGCCAGCAGGGCAAAATCCTTTTCGTGATTTTTCGCGGCCATCATTCCGGTCACTTGCGAATCGTCAGGCTCAGGTCCGCCGCAACGGCCGAATGCGTCAGCGCGCCGATGCTGATGACATCCACCCCGGGCAGAGCGTAGTCGCGGAGCGTGGCGAACTTGACGCCACCGGAGACCTCCACCACCGCGCGACCCGCGATCACGGCGACGGCCGCGCGCACCTGCGCGGGGGTCATGTTGTCGAGGAGGATGACCCCGGCGCCGGCGCGGCAGGCTTCGCGCACCTCGGCCAGCGTGGTCGTCTCGACCTCGATCTTCGCCGTATGCGGCGCGGCGGCGCGGCAGAGCCGGACGGCCTCGGTCAGCGAGCCGGCGGCGGCGATGTGGTTGTCCTTGATAAGGACGTGCTCGCCGAGCGACGAGCGGTGGTTGAAGCAGCCGCCGCAGCGCACGGCGTATTTCTCAAGCGCACGGTAGCCGGGCGTGGTCTTGCGCGTGTCGACGACGCGAACGCCCGTGCCGCGGACGGCATCGGCGTAGCGGCGGGCCTGCGTCGCCACGCCGCTGAGCCGCTGGAGGAAATTGAGCGCCGTGCGCTCGGCCGTAAGCAGCGAGGCCGTCGGGCCCTCGACGCGCAGGACATTTGCGCCTGACTTGACGCGGTCGCCATCGGTCGCGAGCAGCTTGGTCTTCAACGCCGGATCGACCCGGGCAAAGGCCGCCGCGGCGATCTCAAGGCCGCAGACGACCAGGTCGGCCCGCGCCTCGATGACGGCACGGCTGCGGTGTCTGGCGGGGAAGATGGCGCGGCTGGTGACGTCGCCGAGACCGGCGTCCTCGTCCAGGGCGAGGTCGATCAGGTGAAGCGTGCGCGGAGTGAGCATGGGGTGTTTGTAATATAATACGTTACAAGTGATCGGCCGGTCTCAGGCGGATTGCGGGGTGAGCTCGAACATCCGCTCGATGCTGCGGGCGGCGCGGATCCGCAGGTCCTCGTCAAGGGTGACGATCTGGTCGGGCCGCGGCGCCTGCAGCGCCTCCAGGATCTTTTCGAGGGAATTGAGCTTCATGTAGGGACAGAGCCGGCAGCCGCCGATGAAGCGCTTCTCGGGGTCCTCCACCTGCAGCCGGCCGACGAGCCCGCATTCGGTGAGCATCAGGAAATACGGCGCGGGCGTGTGCTTCACGTATTTCATCATCCCGCCCGTGCTGCCGACGTAATCGGCAGCCGCGGCCACCTCGGCCGTGCACTCCGGGTGCGCGACGACCTTCAGGCCGGGAAACCGCAACCGCGCTTCGGCGACCGACGCCGCATCAAACTGGTCGTGCACGATGCAGGTGCCATCGGAGGAGATGATCTCCTTGGCCACGCCGCGGCGCCTCAACTCGGTGCGCACGTTGTCGGCCATCAGCCGGTCGGGCACGAAGAGGATGCGGTGCTCCGGCAGCGACGCGACAATGTCGTAGACATTGCCCGAGGTGACGCAGACGTCGGACTCGGCCTTCACCTCCGCGGTGCTGTTGATGTAACAGACGACGGCCGCGTCCGGATAAAGCGCCTTCAGCCGGCGCACCCCGTCGCCGTCGATCGAGTCGGCGAGCGAGCAGCCGGAGCCGCGGTCCGGCACGACGACGGTCGCCTGCGGCGAGAGGATCTTCGCCGTCTCGGCCATGAACACGACGCCGGCGAAGACGATCTTCCTCGCCCTCGATTCGCGGGCCTTGAGGCTCAGGAAGTAGGAGTCGCCCTTGAAGTCCCCCACCCCGTAGATGATCTCCGGCTCGACGTAGGAGTGCGTGAGGATGACGGCGTCCTGCTCGCGCTTGAGCCGGTTGATCTCGAGCGTCAGCGGCGCGATGCGGCGGCAGGCCCCCAGGTTCCACTGGCGGCCGGGCTCGCAGTCGACGTGCAGCAGCGCGCGGAGGAGCCGGTCGCCCTCGGCGTCGATCTCGCGATCGGTGAAGTTACTTGGCGGGTTCCTGATTGAGGGCGTGGGCATGCTTGAGTCCCTGGAGCACGAGTTCGGGGTTGAGTTCGTCGAACAGGTTTTCGGCAACGAACATCCGGGCGAACCCGCCGGTGCCGATCACGTGCGGGCGTTCGCCGTTGAAAGCCTCGATGATCAACAGGGAGATGAGGTGGCGCACCGCGCCGACGTGGCCGTGAAACAGGCCGGACTGGATGCTCTCCACGGAGGAGCGACCGAGGGCGTTCTCCGGCCGGGTGATCTCGACGCGGGGCAGCTTGGCCGTGTGGCTCGCGAGGGTTTCCGCCGACACCCCGACCCCGGGCATGATCGCGCCGCCCTGGTAGTCGCCGGCGGCAGTGATGACCTCGATCGTGGTCGCCGTGCCGAAGTCGACCACCAGCAGGTCCCGCCCCGGGTGCAGCTGCACGGCGGCGATGGCGTTGGCAATGCGGTCCGCGCCGACCTCCTGCGGGTTGCGGTAGCGGATGCGCAGGCCGGTCTTCACGCCGGCCTGGAGCACGAAGGCCTCGCAGCTGAAGTATTTCTCGGCCGCCCCGCGCAGGCCGTAGAGCGCGGCCGGCACCACGGAGCAGATCGCGATCCGCGTCACGATGCCGGGATCGACGCCGTTCTCGCGGAGCACCGCGGTGAAGAAGATGCCCAACTCGTCGGTGGTGCCGATCGGGTAGGTCGACTTGCGGAACTGGCAGCGCAGGGTGTCGCCGTCGAAGACGCCACCGTGGATCTGGGTATTGCCAACATCAAGGCAGAGGAGCATGGGAGTTCAGGGTTGAAGGATCTGCTGGACGGAAAGCATCAGCTGCTCGAGCTCGGCCGACAGCTGCGGGCGCGTCGCGCAGCGCACCGGGGGGACGTCCCCGGGCTGGTGGATGGCGGCGGGAAAATCATCACCGTCCCCGCGCCGCGCGAGGTCGTTGTGCACGACGAGGTCGGCCTCGCCCCGCGCGAAGAGCCGGGCGACCGCCGCGTGCCCCACCGCCGCGTCCGCGCCGGCCGTCAGCTTGAAGGCCACGACCAGCACCTGCGGGTTGCGGCTGCGCGCGCGGAGCGTGTCCAGCAGCTTGGCCCGCGGCTGCAGGTGCAGCACCAGCGGTCCCGTGCCCGACTCGATCTTGGCCTGCCCGGGCGGGCGCGACATCCCGCCGGACACCACGCTCTCCACGCCGAAATCACCCACCGCCGCCGCATGGATCACCGCATCGAAAGCCTCGCCGCCCAGCAGCCGGCTCAGGGCGGCGTCCAGGTCGGCATAGGTGAAAAAAGCCTCTTCCCGGACGCCCCCACCCGCCGCCGCCGCCCCGCGGGCGCGCAGCAGGACCACCTCGTGTCCGCTCCGCGCCAGGTGCGCAGCCAGCCCCGCTCCCGTGCGGCCGGTGCTCGTGTTGGTCAGCACGCGCACGCCGTCGATCGGCTCCGTGGTGCCGCCGCTGGTGATGAGCACGCGCAACCGCCGGGCGGGCCGCGCGAGCGCGCCTTCCACCGCCGCCACGATGTCCGCCGGCTCGGCCAGCCGGCCCTCGCCCGTTTCGCCGCAGGCGGTGCGGCCCGTGCCGACGGGCAGGAAGCGCATGCCCGACTGCCGGAGTTTCCCGACCGACGCGACCGTCGTGGCATGCGCCCACATGGCGGGGTTCATCGCCGGCGCGGCCAGCCAGGGCTTCGACCGGTCACTGGCAAGCCACAACGCGCCAGGCAGGTCGTCCGCCAGGCCCGCCGCAAGGCGGTTTAGGGTGTTCGCCGTCGCCGGGCACACGACAACGAGGTCCGCCCAGCGCGTGAGATTGATGTGTTCCAGGGCCGCGCCCGGGGCGAACAGGTCGGACAGGACCGGCACGCCGGTGAGCCCCTCGAGCGTGGCCGGCCCGATGAAGCGCAGCGCCGCCGCCGTGGCGACCGTGCGCACCCGGTGCCCGCGCTGCACCAGCTGCGAGACCGCCTCGCAGGCCTTGAAGCCCGCGATCGATCCCGTGAACACAAAGAGAATGTTAGAGCCGGACATTGTCGATGAGACGAACCCCCTCCAGCCGGATCGCGCCCAGCCGCACCCCCGCGTGGTCGGCCACGTAGTCCACCTCGAAGCCCTCGGCACTCAGATGCTCCGCGGCGCGGGTCGCGTCGGGCGAGGCGTGGAGAATCTCCGGGAACGCGGCCGCATGGATCCGGCCCGCCGGCGAGAGGCGCGCGTTGCGCGAGCTGAGCGCCAGCCCGTCGGCGGCCCGCACCGTCGGACAGGCCACGATCTCGCCGGGCAGAAACAGGGCCCGCGCCATGCCGCGCACCAGCTCGAGCTGCTGCCAGTCCTTTTCGCCAAAATACGAGCGCGCGGGCCGGACGAGGTTGAGCAGCTTCAGCACGACCGTCAGCACGCCGTCAAAGTGCCCCGGCCGGTGGGCTCCCTCCCAACGGAGACTGAGGTCGTTTTCCGTCACGCGGTAGCGGTAGTCGTCCGGGTAAAGCTCCGCGGCGGGCGGCGCGAACACGTCGTCCACCAGCCCCTCGGCGAGCGCCAGGTCGGCTCCCAGGGTGCGCGGGTAGCGCGCGAGGTCGGCCGGGTCGTTGAACTGCGTCGGGTTGACGAAAATGCTGAGCACCACGCGGTCGTTCTCGGCGCGGGCGCGCTCGAGCAGCGCGCGATGGCCCGCGTGCAGCGCCCCCATGGTGGGAACGAAACCCACCGGGCGACCGGTATAGGCGGCCGCCGCCCGCGCGGCGCACCAGTCCGGAATGGTGGTGTGGACGTTCATCAGGCGATCACCTCCGCTGCGGCGGGGAAATGCGCCGCGCGAACATCGCGCACGAAGGCGTTGACCGCCGCCTGCACCGTCGCGTGGCCCTCCAGGTAGCGTCGCACGAACCGCGGCCGGAACCCGGCGTCGAGCCCAAGCAGGTCGGCCAGCACCAGCACCTGCCCGTCGGTGGACGGTCCCGCCCCGATGCCGATGACGGGGATCGCGAGCGCGCGGCTGACCTCGGCCGCCAGCGCCGCCGGCACGCACTCAAGCACGAGGGAAAACGCCCCCAGTCTTTCCAGCGCCTGGGCATCCTCCCGGAGCCGCGCGGCCGCCTTGGCGGTGCGCGCCTGCAGGCGGTGGCCGCCGAACTGGTGCACGGACTGCGGCGTGAGCCCGAGGTGGCCCATCACGGGAATGCCGCTCTCGACGAGAAAGCCGATGATGTCCGCGTGCCCCGCCACTCCCTCGATCTTAACGGCCGTGGCGCCGGCCTGCATCAGCGCGCCGGCCGCCCGCACGGCGGCGTCGCGGCCCTGGCGCACGCTCAGGAATGGCAGGTCGGCGACCACCACAAGTTCCGGCGCGCCGCGGCGGACGGCGGCGGTGTGCAGGATCATCATCTCAAGCGTGGCATGCACAGTGGACGGAAGACCGTGGACGACCATCGCCACGCTGTCGCCGACCAGGATGGCGTCGGTCTCCGTGGCCGCGAGGAGGCGGGCCATCTGGGCGTCGTAGGCCGCGAGGATGACGATCGGCTGGGCCTCGCGCTTGGCGCGGGCGAAATCGAGGATGGTCTTCACGCCGGCTCGACAGTGTTCCGGCGGCGGAAAACCTGCGGGCGGCAGAGGCGGGACTGGAGTGCTTGTCGCATGGCGATCAGGCCTGGGGTGTCCGGAGACGGGAGTTGCGGTTGAGTGTCCGGTCGCGAGCGGGTTCGCGCCAGACCCGGAACTGATTGTCCAGCTTGGGCGGTCCCGCAACTAAAATTCCGGTCCGACCGCCGGTCCCGCGGGCGGGTTTCACCCCATGCCTCGCATCGGGGAAAACCGCTAAGCTCCGCGCGTGAGAAGCCAATATACCGATCCTGATCCCCGGTCCGGCCCGCCAGGACCATGTCCCGCCGGCCGGTTCAACCGCAGCCAGATCAGCCTGCCCCATTTCATCCCGCCCGGGCCGATCTTCGACTGGCGCCACTCCCGCGGCGCGCTGGGACCGCGCGCCCCCCTCCTCCCCACCGTCCCGTCCTGCATCAACACCCAAATCCTGTGACCACTTCCACCCTTCCGGCCGCCGCCAAGGGCGTCCCCGCCTCCGAAGCCGAGTGCATCCGGCACCTGTCCGTCGAGGCGCGGGCGGCCTTCGATCATTTCCGGTCCAGCGGCGACCCCGCGAACCTCGACCCGGTCGTGCTCGCCATCCTGCAGGATTACACGCCCCGCACGTCCGCCCGGCCGCTCGCCGAGCTGCCCGGTGAAACCCAGCTGATGCGGGACCTGGGCTTCGATTCCCTCGCCATTGCCGAGGTGGTTTTCTTCACCGAGGACTTGTTCGGCGTCACCATTTCCAACGAGGAGATCGTCCCGGTGCGCACCCTCGACGACCTGCGCCAGTTCATCCGCGGCAAGGTGACCGCCCATGCGACCACCTGAGCGCGGCTCTGCCCTGCATGCCGCCACTGCCCGTCATCACCGGCCTGGGATTCATCACCAGCATCGGCCAGGATCGCTCCTCGGTGTCGGAAAGCCTGCGCGAACTCCGGCACGGCATCGAGCCGTTTGATTTTCTCGGCAACCCCGGCCTGTCCGTCCGGGTCGCGGGCACGGTCAAGGACTTCTCCTTTCCCACGACCAACTGGCGCGACTGGCGCTGGCCGGACCGGTTCACCGTCGACCGCGAACTGCTCCGCGGCCTCGCCCCGCACGGCGTCTACGCCCTCTGCGCGCTGCAGCAGGCGCTCGCGGACGCGGGCCTGGAGCCCGGCCAGCTGACCGACGGCAACACGGGCCTGTTCTGCGCATCGGCCGGCTCGCCGTTCCTGCTCTACAATTTCCTCAACGACATGCACGCCGCGGGCGGCGAACGCGGCAACCCGCGCTGCGTCGTCTCCTCGATCGCGGGCACGCTGAACTTCAACCTCGCGGCCCACTACCGCATCGCGGGCGCGGTCTGCGGCTTCACCTCCGCCTGCGCGTCCTCCAGCCACGCCCTCGGCTACGCGATGGACGAGATCCGCCTCGGCCGCCAGCAGCGGATGCTCGTCGTGGGCGCCGAGGACATGACCGCCGAGAGCATCGTGCCCTTCGCCAGCCTGCGCGCCCTCTCGCGCAACGCGGACCCCGACACGGCCTCCCGCCCCTTCGATACCGGCCGCGACGGATTTGTCGGCACCGGCGGCGCGGTCGCGATGATCGTGGAGGACGCTGCCGTCGCCCGGCAGCGCGGCGCCACCATTTACGCCGAGCTCGCCGGCTGGGGCCAGGCGGGCGACGGTTACAGCGTGGCCGTCCCCCACCCTGAGGGCGCCGGCCTGCGCTCGGCCATGCACCGCGCCCTGGCCGACGCCCGCGCCAACGCGGCTGACATCGGCTACGTCAACGCCCACGCGACCTCGACCGTCGCCGGCGACCGCGCGGAGGCGCAGGCCCTGCATGCCGTGTTCACGCACCACGGGGCGAAGCCGCGCGTCAGCAGCACCAAGGCGCTCACCGGCCACGGGCTCTCGCTCGCCGGCGTCATGGAGGCGGCCTTCTGCGCCCTGGCCGTGCGCGACGGCTTCATTCCGGGCGCCGCGCACCTGACCGATCCGGATCCCGCGTGCGTCGGACTCGACCTGCCGCTCGCCTCGCTCGATGAGGCGCCGGAGTTCGCCCTCAACAACAGCAGCGGCTTCGGGGGCAGCAACGTCTGCCACGTCCTCCGCCGCGCCGGCTGACCTTCCCATGAACGATCCGCTCACCCTCCGCCTCAAGACCCTGATTGTCACCACCCTCAAGCTCGACGACGTCCGGCCCGCGGACATCAGCGATGACGAGCCGCTGGTCGGTTCAACGCGCCTGGGCCTCGACTCGCTCGACGCGCTCGAGCTCGTCCTCGTCATCGAGCGCGAATTCGGCGTCAAGATCGGCAGCAGCGAGGAATCGCGCGCGGCGCTCGCGACCGTGAACACGCTCGCGACCTACCTGCGCGCCCAAGCCGCGCAACGGACCTCCGCCCCCGCGGCATGAAAACGCAGGCAGAAAGTCTCCCGGCCGGAATCGCCGCCTGCGACTGCCTCACGCCGTTCGGCGACGCCGCCGCGACCGCCGCCGCGTTGCTGGCCGGGCGCTGCGCTCTGGAACTTTCGCCCGTCCTCGGGCGCGACGGCGGAGATCCCGTGCCGCTCGCGCTGACCGGCCCGATGGACGAGACGCTGCCGCCGCGCTGGCTCGCGGCCGTGCGCCGGCTGGCCGTGGGCATCCCCGCGGCCGACTGGGGCTCGGCCCGGTCGCCCGTCGTCGTCACCAGCAGCAACTTCGGCGTCGGCAGCCTCTACGCCTTCACGCGCGACGACGACCCGCGCCACCTCGTGCACGGCACGCCCTACGCCACCGTCGGGCTGCTGCGCCGGGAATTCGCCTGGGGCGAACACGTCCACGTGTTCTCCCATGCCTGCGTCACCGCCCACCTCGGGCTGGCCCACGCCGCGCGCCTGCTGCACGCCGGCCTCGCGGACCGCGTGCTCGTCTTCTCCTTCGACTTCGTCAGCCCGTTCGTCGCCGGCGGCTTCCACAGCCTGAAGATCCTCAACGGCGCGCTGCCCTCGCCGTATGCGGCGCGCGCGACCGGCTCGATCGGGCTGGGCGACGGCGCCGCGTTCGCCGTGCTGACGCGCGAGCCCGCCCCCTACCAGCTCGCGGCGCACGCGCTGCACAATGAGATGTTCCACTTCACCGGCAACCAGCCGGACGGCGGCGGCTTCGCCACCTGCGCGGCCGCGATCGCCGCCGCTGCGGACGGCCGGCGCGTCTGGCTCAAGGGTCACGGCACCGGCACGCTCGAGGCCGGCCGGCTCGAGGCCGAGGCGCTGGCCCGGCAGTTTCCCGGCGCGCCCCTCGTCTCGTGGAAAGGCAGCCTTGGCCACACCTTGGGCAGCTGCGGGCTGGTCGAACTCGCCGTCGCCCTCGCCGCGCTGCGCGGGACCGACGCGAAAATCCCCGGCACGGTCAGCGGCGCGGCACCCAGTTTCACGGACACGGTCGCGCTCGAATCCTTCACCGGGGCAAGCTTCGACGGCGCCATCCTCACCAGTAACGCCTTCGGCGGCGCCCACGCCGCGATGCTGCTCACCCATGATTGAGAAGTTCATCCATTACGTGCGCACCGAGCGGCCCGCCGACGACGAGACCGCCGCGTCGGCGCGACTGCGGCTGGCGGACAAGTTTCCCCGCACGGCGCTCCGTCGGATGACCCACCTCGGAATGCTGGTGGGCTCGGCCCTCGAAGGCGCCGCCCCGGGGCCGGACGGCGCGGTGGTGTATGCCTCCACCTTCGCGGAGACGCGCGCACTCGAGGATTTCCTGCGGAGCTTTCCTTCGGCCAGCCCGCTGCTGTTCCAGACCTCGATCCACCCCGGCGCCGTGCAGCAGGTGCTGATCGGGCGGCAGGAAGCCGTCGCCCGGCTCTGGCCGCTCGCCGGGCGGACGCGGCTGGTCGAGCAGGCGCTGCTCACCGCCCTGCTGGAAACCGCCCCGCGCGTCGTGCTCACCGGCGGCGAGGAACGCGGCACCTGGCTGCTCGATCAGGAGATGGCCTCGGCGCGCTCCTTCGCCTTCGCCGCGATCCTCACGCCCGAGCCGGTTGGAGCAACGGCACGCGTCGGCTTTGCTCCCGGGCTGCAGCCCGACGGCCCCTGCCCGACCCTGGAGAATTTCACGGACGCCCTCGCAGCGCAACATCCGCTGCGCTGGTCCGGGGCCGGCGGCGACTGGGAACTTACTTGGTCATGAGCGCTCCTCCCCCAACCCTGCGCAATCCCGGCCCCAGCTGGGGCTATGCCTTCCTGCTGTGGGCGGAGCGCACGTGGCCGCGCTGGCTGTTCCGCCCCGTCCTGATGGGCGGCACCTGGATCGGACTCGCGTTCATGCCGGCGCAGCGGGCGCATTCGCGCGCCTACCTCGCCGCCGTGCTCGGCCGCCCGGCGACAATCACCGAGGTGTGGCGGCACTTCTTCACCTTCGCGGATTTCCTGATGCTGAAGCTCCGCGCCAGCCGCGGTGTGGCGGTGCCCTGCACGGTGGAGCCGGAGAACCGGACGGAATTCGAGACGCTGACGGCCTCGCCCCGGCCGGCGCTTTTCGGGTCGTTTCATTTCGGCGGCTCCGACCTGCTCGGCTACCTCCTGAGCGGGCTCGGGCGGCGCGTTTCCATCCTGCGCCTGCGCGTCGGAAATTCCGCCGACACGCAGATGCTCGGCGAGCGGTTCGCCGGCAAGGTCTCCTTTCTCTGGGTCAATGATCCCGCGAACCTGCTCTTCGCCCTGAAGGGCGCGCTCGAGTCTGGCGACTCGCTGGCGCTGCAGTGCGACCGGCCGGAGTTCAGCGCCAAGGCCGAGCCGTTCGAGTTCCTCGGCGCGCCGCGCCTGTTCCCGTTCACCATCTACCATCTCGGGCTGCTCTTCGACCGCCCCGTGGTGTTCTGCATCGCCGTGCCCGAGCCCGCCACCGGCGGGCTGCGCGTGCAGGCCTCGCCGGTGTTCACCCCCGACCGCACCCTGAACCGCGAGGCCAACACCCGCGCGGCGCGGCTCCATTTCCAGGCCGTGCTCAACCAGCTGGAGGCCCTGGTCCGCCGGCACCCGTTCCTCTGGTTCAACTTCCTGCCGCTCAACCCCGCGGTGCCCGCCCATGCCCGCTAACCCCGCCCTGCCCCGTCCGCTCGCCGCCGTCCCCCCGGCCGCAAGTAACCCAATAGGTTACACGGCCCGCGGGCGCTCGCCGGGCCATCTCGCCTATTACCTGCCGGTTTATTTCGGCACGCTGCTCCTGTTCGCCGCGGGCGGGTTCGAGCTGTGCGTGCTGGGCCTGCTCTGCGGCGGGCTGCCCGCGACGGAGCGCACCGAGCGTTTTTTCCAGCGCCTGATCCAGCGGCATCTCGCATTCTTCCACTGGTGGTGCGCCCTCACGCGGCTGGTCCTGGTGGACTACCGCGGTTTCGAGACCTTGCCGGCCGGCGGCCTCGTGCTCGTCGCCAACCACCCGGGCATGATCGACATCACCTGCCTCCTGGCCCGGCTGCCCGGCGCGGTATGCATCTTCAAGCCCGCCATCGGGCGCAACCCCGTGCTCGGCGCCGCCGCGCGCCGTGCCGGTTATCTCGGCAGCGACGGGGGCCACGAACTTGTCCGCAAAGCCGCGGCGAAGGTCGCCGCCGGCCACACGCTGATCATCTTCCCGGAGGGCACGCGCACGCCACCCGGGGGAGCGCTCCTGCCCTTCAAGCCGGGCTTCGCCCTCATCGCCCGGCGAGCGCACGCCCCGATCCAGCTCGTGCGCATCACGACCGATTCAGACCTGCTCACGAAAGGCCGCGCCTGGTGGCGTTTGCCCAGCTTCCCTGCGCACGTCGAGGTGACCGCCGGACCGCTGGTGCCGGCCGACCCGGGCACCAGCACCAACGACCTCAGCGCCCGCATCGAGGCCTGGTTTCGCGCGCCGGCCGGCCAGCCCCTCCGGTCATGACAATTTCCTCCTCCCATCTCGTCCTGCTCCCGACCTACAACACCGGGCCGCGCCTGCTCGCCGTGGTCACGGAGGTGCTGCAGCACTGGCAGCCCGTGCTGGTCGTCGTCGACGGCAGCACGGACGGCAGCGAACGGCCCCTGCTCGACCTGGCGCGGCAGGAGCCCGCCCTCTCCGTGCTGGTGCTGCCAATGAATTCCGGCAAGGGCTCCGCCGTGCTCGCCGGGGCGCAGGCCGCGCTGGACCGCGGCTTCAGCCATGCGCTGGTGATGGACGCGGACGGCCAGCACCCCGCCGGCAGCATCCGCGAGTTCATGGCCGCGTCGCAGCGGCAGCCCGCGGCGCTCGTGCTCGGCCGGCCGGTGTTCCCGCCCAATGTCCCCGCCGTCCGGCTTCACGGGCGCAAGCTCAGCGTCGGGCTCGTGCACCTTGAACTGCTTGGCGCGGTGGTGGCCGACCCGCTGTTCGGCTTTCGCGTCTACCCGCTGGCCCCGCTGCTCGCCGTGCTCGGGCCGAGGCACGGCGGGCGGCGCTACGATTTCGACACCGAGGCCGCCGTGCGCCTCGGCTGGGCCGGCGCGCCGCTGCTCAACCTGGCCGCGCCGGTCCGCTATTTCTCCCGCGCCGAGGGCGGCGTGTCCCACTTCCACTACCTGCGCGACAACGTCTCCCTGGTCTGGATGCACACCCGGTTGCTCGCCGAGCTGCTGTTCTTCCGCTGGCCCGCGCTGCTGCGTCACCACCGCGAGTGGCGCCACCAGGCCGCCGCTCTCGCGTTTCTGCTGTTGTGCCTGCCGCCGGGCCACGCCGCCGCGCCCGACGGGCTCGTCAACGCCGCCCACCGGATCGAGCCGACCGCGGCGACCTGGAGCCTGCTGGCGCTGGCCTTCGCCTCTCAGCCGGACATCACGGCGGACTTCAGCGAGCGCCGGCAATTCCCCTTTCGCAAGGAACCGGTTGAATTGACCGGCGAGGTCCGTGTCTCCGCCACGCGCGGCCTGAGCCTGCGCTACCTCGTCCCGGAGGCGCGCACCGTCATCCTCGACGCGCAGGGCGTGCTGGTCCGCGAGCCCGCGGGGCAAAAGGCCGCGCCCGCCGACCCGCGGGCCGGCGCCGCGAACGAGGCCCTGCTGCGGATCCTGCGACTCGATCTGGTGACGCTGCAGCGCGACTTCGAGCTCTACGGCGAGCACGACGGCGCCGCGTGGACCCTCGTGATGTTGCCGCGCACGGCGGCGCTGCAGCGCAACGTCGGCCGCATCACGGTGGACGGCGAGGCCGTCACCATCCGGCGCATCGAGATCAGGCGAACGCCGACGCAAAGCATCGAGATCCTCATCGCTCCCCCGCGCCCGGCGCGCGCGTTCACCGCCGCGGAGCTGAAGCAGTATTTCCGATGAAGCCGTTCATCAATGCAGAGTCGCCGCTTGTGGGCGGACCGGGCGGTCGGCGCAGGACGGTCCGGCGGCAAGCGCCGACCCTACCGTTCGCATGACCTTCCGCCGCCGCCAACTGCTGGGCTGGAGCGTGCTCGCGGGCGCCGCGCTGCTCGGCGGCACGTGGCTGCTGCGGCTCGACTACGCGCGCAAGATCTCCAGCGACGTGCTCGATCTCATCCCCGCCGGCGAGCAGGTGCCGGAGCTGGCCATGGTGCGCTCGCTCGCCAGCCAGGCGGAGGCCCGGACGATGTTGTTCGAACTCACCGGTGCGGACGGCAAACCGGCCGACGCCGCGGCCGCCGCGCAGTTCGTCGAAGCGCTGCGGCGCGAGCCGGCCTTCGACCAGGCGCTGTTCCTGGGTGACACGGCGGCCCGCGACGCCATCGGCGCGGCGCTCTTCGCGCAACGTTTCCCCCTGCTCTTTCCGATCTGGCTGCAGGAGCACGCGGACGCGTATGCCGCGACCGGCGGCGCGCCGGCCGGGTTTTCAGACTGGCTGGCCCGTGACGCCACCGCGGCGCTCAGCCGGTTTCTCGCCACCCCCGAGGCTCTCGCCTTCGGGGAAATCCTCCCCGCCGATCCCCTGCTGCTGATGGCCGGGGCGGCCGACCGGCTGCAAGGCAGCCTGTCGCTGGTGCAACCCGCGGGCACCGGCGCGGCCACCCTCGTGTGGGCGCGGCTCGCCGACTCTCCGCTGAGCGAGGCGGGGCAGGCCCCGGTCTTCGCCGCCATTGAGCGGGCCGCGCTCGCCGTCCGCGCGGGGCACCCGGGCTTCGCCGTCGCCTACACCGGCGTGAACCGTTTTGCCGCCGCCAGCCGGGCGCGGATCGAGCGCGAGGTCACCTGGCTCAACGCCCTGTCGCTGGTCGCGGTGCTGGCCGTCGCCTTCACCTTCATCCGCCGTCCGCTGCGGGGCCTGCACCTTCTGCCCGTGGTCGCGCTGTCCGTGCTCGGGGCGTGGGTCTGCGTGACCGCGGTGTTCGACCGGCTGCACATCCTGGTGTTCGTCGTCGGCTCGCTGCTGACGGGCGTGGCCATCGACTACGGTTTCTACCTCTTCATGCAGCCGCCGGCCGGACCGGGCGAGGACTACTGGGCGAAGGTGCGCCGGCTCGCGAAGCCCCTGCTCGCGAGTTGCCTGACAACCGTGGCCGGCTTCGCCCTGCTGCTGTTTTCCGAGCTGCCCTTCATCCGCCAACTCGGCGTCTTCGTCGGCGCCGGGCTGGTCAGCGCCCTCGCGGCGGCGGTGGTCTATTTCTCCACCGTGCGGAACCCCTACCTCGAGGCGCGGCTCTTTCGCGGCGGCGCCGCCCTGCCACCGCATACGCGCGGGCTCTGCCGCCGGCTCCTCCGCACCGCGTGGATCTGCGCCCTGCCGGGGCTGGCGCTCCTCCGGTGGAAGGACGACATCCGGGAACTCAACATCCCGTCGCCGGAGCTGACCCGGGAGGACGCGCGGATCAGCGCGCTCTTCGGCGAGGGAACGGACCGCACCGTCTACCTTACCTACGGCGCCAGCCTGGCCGAGGCGCGCGCCTCGCTCGAAAAACTGGAGACCTGGCTGCACTCCGCCGGCGACGGGCTCACGCGAAGTGTCAGCCTGGGTGCGGTCGTGCCCACCGCGGAGCAGGCCGCACGCGCCGCGCGATTCGAACAGGAGCATCCCGAGTTTACCGACCGGCTTCGCGCCGCCCTGGCCGCCGGTGGCTTCGACGCCGCGTCGTTCGCCCCGTTCTTCGAATCCTACCAGCTCCACTGCTCCGCGACGCCGGCCGGCGGCCCCGACGCCGCGATCCGTGCGCTGCAGGCGAAGCTCCTGGGACCGGTCGGACTGCTCCTGCACACCGGCCGGCCGCTGAGCTGGTTCGTCACTTTGGCCAGCGCCGCGCCCGCCACCGCCCCGCCGGCCGAGACGCACACCGTGAACACCGGCCAGCTGCAGACGCTCAACCGCCTGTTCGGCCGCTACCGCCAGTCCGCGCTCTGGCTGAGCCTGACGGGGCTGGCGATCGTGGGCGCCGGCGTGTTGCTCACCTACGGCTGGCGCGACGGCGGGCGGATCTTCGCGATCCCCTGCGGTGCGTGCCTCGGACTCTTCGGGCTGTTCGGCTGGATCGGTCATCCGCTGAACCTGTTTCATCTGCTCGGCGCCTTCCTCGGCGTCTGCCTCACGCACAACTACTCGATCTTCACCGCCACCTCCGCCTACCGCGGCGAACCGACGCCGGTGTCGGTGCGCCTCTCGGCCCTGACCGCCGCCGCGTCCTTCGGCGTGCTCGCCCTGAGCAGCATCCCCGTGGTGCGGGCGCTCGGCTCCACGGTTGCGCTGCTGGTGCTGACGGCGCTGCTCGTGATCGAGTTCGAACAGCTCGCACCGCTGGGGAAAAAGCCATGAGCCACGCGTTGCTGCAGGCCTGGGAGAAAAACCTCCACCGGCGCGGTGGCGACCGCGCCATCGTGCAGGCGGGCGACGGCGGCGCGGTGACGTTTGGCGAGCTCGACGCCCGGGCTTCGAGCTGGCTCGCCATGCACGGCCCGGGCCCGGCGAGTCTGAAGGGACGCGCCGTCGTCTTCGCCGCGCCGAACGGCATCCGCTGGTTAGAGATGTTCCTGGGGCTGCTCAAGGCGGGTGCGATCGTCGTGCCGCTGGACGCGGCGGAGCCTCTGCCGGCGCAGCGGCGTCTCGCCGTGGCGCTCCGCGCCACCGCCTGGTGGAATGGCGCCGAACTCGAGCCCATCGCCGGCGCAGGCCGTTTCCGTGATCCGGCGGCCTGCCTCGTCAAGCTGACCTCGGGCAGCACCGGCCGGCCGCGCGCGCTCGTATTCACCGCGGGCCAGCTCCTCGCCGACGGAAAGCAGGTCACCGCGACCATGGGCATAACATCGCGCGACCTGAACTACGCCCTGATTCCCCTCGGTCACTCCTACGGCCTGGGCAACCTCACGGTCCCGCTGCTCGCGCAGGGTGTGCCGCTGGTCTGCGGTTCCGCGCCGCTGCCGCACGCCATCGCGGCGGATTTTGAACGGTGGCGGCCCACCGTGTTTCCCGGCGTGCCGGCGATATGGCGGGCGCTCGCGGCCTCCGAGCTGACGCTGCCGGGGCTGCGGCTCGGGATTTCGGCCGGCGCCGCGCTGTCGCCGGAAGTGGCGCGGGACTTCGCCGCCCGGTTCGATCGGCGGCTGCACAATTTCTACGGCTCCAGCGAAACCGGCGGCATCACCTACGACACCACCGGCGCCGCGACCCTCCGCGGCGGCGTGGGCCGCGCCCTGCGCGGGGTGAAGCTGGCCGCGCAGCGCGGCGACCGGCTCGAGGTGGCCGGCGCGGCGGTGCTAACCCACGGCAACCGCCGGCGCCGCGGAAAGCTCGGCGCGTGGCTGATGGCGGACCGCGTGACGCTCGATGCCCGCGGCGGCGCCACGCTGCTCGGCCGGCGGGGCGGGATCGTCAAGATCGCCGGCCGCCGGGTGGACCTCGCCGAGGTAACCGCGCGACTGCGCCGGCTCGCCGGCGTGAGCGAAGCCTGGGTCGGGGTCAGCGCCGGTCCGGAGCCGGTGCTCGGCGCCGTGGTGGAAAGCGGGCGAAGCGCGGCCGATCTCCGCGCCGCGCTGGTGACCGACACGGCCTCGTGGAAAATTCCCAAGCGGCTGCTCGCGATGGCGGCTCTGCCCGTGACCGCGCGCGGCAAGGCCGACGCGGTGGCGCTGCAGGCGATGGTCTTTGCGGGCGGCGCCAGTCAGGGCCAGAATCAATTGTAGGAGCCTGCTTGCAGGCGATTTGAGATGCCCGCCAACGAACCAGTCACTGAATCGCCTGCCAGCAGGCTCCTACATGTCGGAATAAACCGCCGCCATCGGAGCAATCACACCAAGCCATTCACCCCGAACAGCGATGCTTCCACCTCGACGAGCAGCGGACCGCGGCAGATCCCGGCCTGCAGGTAGGACACGCGGTCCGCACCGGTGAACAGCCGCTCCTCCAGGATGGACGCCACCTGCGGCCGGTCGGCGGCGCGGCGGACGTAGACCTTGAAATGACGCTTCGAGCGCCCGCCGTCGTCGAGGGCTCCGCCGAGGCCGCAGGCACGGGAGATCTCACCCAGGTTTTTCAGCGTGCAATCCACCTGTTCGCGCAGCCCGTCGGGCGCCACCGTCGCGTGGCCGCGGATGGCCGCGGTGCCGGAAATGAAGACCGTCGCCCCTTCCGCGCCCGGCACCACTGTCGCGCGCGCGAAACTCGGGGCGCGCGGCCCGTAGGCGGCCGGGTAGTCGTAGGCGGCGACCTGCTTCGGGTTCTCGACGTGGCGCGGCACGACATGGTTCGCGGCAAAGATCACCGTCAAGGCGTCGGACAGGCAGCCCACCGCCGAGGCGGAGGGCATTTGCGCATGGAAACCTGCACCGAAATGCTCCTCGAAGGCGAGCGAGCGCCCGCGGCAGAAGATGCGGTAGTTCTCGAGGCCGCCCTCACCGGGCTCGTTGATGGCGGGCACGTAGTTCCAGATCCGCGCGAGGTGCACCCCGTGCGTCGCCTGGAAGATATCCCGGTAAAGCGCGTGCGAGGCCGCGTCCAGTCCCGCGCCCAGGGGCACGCTGGCTGCGCCCAGCAGCCAGCCACCGGTCCGGAAGAGCGCCAGTCCGCGGATCCGTCCGGCGGGCCGCGCTGCACCGAAAAGATTCTCCACGGCCTCCCCGGCCAGGACGGGCACACCGGCGTCGAACAGGCCGGCGCCGCCCGCGCCCAGCGCAATTTTCAAGAGAGGTGATTCCGTAGCGGTGTCGGGCATGGGCGGATCAGTTGGCGGGCGTTGGGCGGGCGGCACTGGCCGGAGGGGCGACGATGGCGTGCCGCCGCGCGGCGCGCTGGCGAAGCAATTGCAGGACCGCGATGGAAACGACGAGAACGACGGCCGCCATGAACCCCAGCCGTCCGTTGCCGCTCATCAGCGCCTCGCCGCCGCAGACGAGGGCGACGATGTAGCCGGCCATCACGAGCGTGGACACCACGAGATACGGCGCCAGCGGCACGCGCATCAGGCCGAGCAGGTAGCTCTGCGCCCAGAAAGGCGGGCCCGGCGTCAGGCGCACGATGAGGGTGGTCTGCCACGCGCCCTCCCGCGGACCCTCGGGCAGGTGAAAATCAAAACGCGCAAGCAGCCGGGTGGCGAGCGGACGCAGGGCCCGGTTCGTCAGCCAATGGGTCAGGAGGAGATTGGTGACCACAGCCACCAATGACCACGCGATCACCCACCCGGTGCCGAGAATGGGCGCGAAAACCGGGCCGGCGGTCAGGGTAAACGCCGTGAGCGGAAATCCGGCCGCCGGCAGCACGGCCATCGCGCCAAAGAAAGCCACCGGCCCGGCTTCGCGCAGCCCGGCGATGAACGATTCCAGCGCGCCCTTCACGCCGAACCACCAGGCCGCGATGACCAGCCCGGCGCCGACCAGCACGAGCCCGCCGGCCAGCAGGACCCGGTTGCGGGTCCAACGCGCGCTAGGCATGGCGGAGAGTGGATTCATGGCTTCACAAGCCTGCGCGCCGGGCGGCGGCAAGTCACATGGTTTGATGTGGAGTGAGCACCCCATAGCCGCACAGGCCGGTATCACCCAAAGTGTCCGCGGTCAGCGCAGCAACCGGCTCCGCTACCCTGCGCCCTTTCATCCCCATGCACCAACCACTCAAGGGCGCCCTGCTGGGCTGTGTCCTGTGCGTCGTCACCTTCGCCGCCGACCTCGGCCCGGCGCCGTCCTGGGCCGACAGCGCCGTCAACGTCGAGTCCGGTGCGCTCTGGGAAATCGGCACCGGCACGCCCTTCGCCTACCGGATCATGCCGGTGCAGTTCTCCTGGCGCTCCGGCGAATTCTGGGGCCACGGGTTCGACAACGGCGCGCGTCTCGTGCTGCGCCACCGGCTGACGCTGCTCGCCGATCTCATCCAGAACGGACCCGAGTCGCACTACGCCGGTTTCTCCGCGTCGCCCTCCCTCGAGCTCTGGAACCAGGCCGGCGACTGGTCGCTGTTCACCGGCTCCGGCGGCGGCGCGGGCTTCGTCGACTCGCGCGGCATCAAGGGCGGCCAGGGCCAGGATTTCACCCTGAACTGGTTCATCCGCGGCGGCATTGAGCACGTCACGGCGCAGGGCGTCCGGCTGAGCGCGGGCATCATGTATCAGCACATGTCGAACGGCGGCCAGACGAAGCCGAACCCCGGCATCGACGCGCTGGGCTTCACGCTCGGCTACGGTTGGAGCTACTGAACAGGTGTGGAAACCTCACGAAACCCGAGCCGCAGAAATGTTGGCCACAAAAAGCACAAAATTGGTCCGCCCTGCCTCCGGGCGTTTTCCGCGCGCCCATAAGCGCGTCGAGCATCTATTCGGCTGTCTCCTTTTGCGCTCTTTGTGCTTTTTGTGGCCTTCCCCCTCGGTTCAGACCTCCCGTCCGGTCACTCGCGGCTGAACTCATGTGGCTCCTGCTCATCGTCAATCTCGCCGGCAAGGTCGCGGCGCTCGTCGTCTGCCGGGCTTCGCCCGGCACCGCGCTCGCGCTGTGGTTCGGTCCCGATGCGTTGCTCGCCTACCATGTCTTCGCGCATCAGGCACAGGGGCTCGTCCGCTCCCGGCGGCGCTTCGCCACTGCGAAGCGCGAGGTCTGGCTGACGCTTGACGATGGCCCGGATCCCGAAGACACGCCGCGGATCCTCGCGCTGCTCGCGGCGCACGGTGCACACGCAACCTTCTTCGTCATCGGGGACAAAGCCGCCGCCCACCCCACCCTCATCCGCACCATCGTCGCCGGCGGCCACGAGGTGGCCCACCACACGCAGACCCATCCGCTCAAGTGGTTTTGGTGCGCGTCCCGGGCGACCGTCCGTCGCGAACTTGATGCGGGCCTGGCGACGTTGCGGGCCGCCGGGGTCGAACCCACCCGCTTCCGTTCCCCGGCGGGAATCAAGAACCTGTGGCTCGCCGCCGCCCTCCGCGAACGGGGCCTGACCTGCATCGGCTGGAGCGCGCGGGGCCTGGAGCGCTGGCACCGGGATCCGGGGTCGGTCGCCACGCAGGTCCTGCGTTTCGTTCGCCCCGGAGCGATCCTGCTCCTGCACGAAGGCCCGGGCGTGCCGGCGCCGATCCGCGTCGAGGCCATCCGACGCACGCTCGATCGGCTGGGCGAGCAGGGTTATCGGTGCGTGGTGCCGGAAGCGGAGCAGTTGACCCTCAAGCACAGTCTTCTGTAGGTCGGGCTTTATGCCCGACAGTCCGCGGGTCCTGAAGTCGGGCATAAAGCCCGACCTACTACAGCTAAACCCGCAGCCAGCGCAGGTGCACGGCGGCGCCGACGGCGCCGAGCGCGGCTCCGGCCAGGACATCGAGGGCGACATGCTGGCGGGTGGCGACGGTCGAATACAGGATACCCGCGCACCACAGCCAGTTGAGCGTGCGCAGGCCGCGGCCGGCGCCCATCTGGCGCAGCAGCCGCTCGAACCACACCGCGCTGAACACGGCGAACGCCACGTGCAGCGACGGGCACGCGTTGCCGGCAGCGTCGGCCGCCTTGAGGAAAGCAAACGCCGGGTGCTGCGCCCAGTCCACGCCGGGCGGCGGCACAGCCGTCGGCCAGACAAGGAAAATGCCGAGACCGATGACGCTGAGCGCAACCCACGCCACGGCGTAGCTCACCAGCTCGCGTCCGTCGGTCAGCAGCGCAGGAGCGAGCGACACATAGAACCAGAGCGACAGATACAGCGGCAAGGTCCAGGGTTGAAACCCGATCCACCCGTCGATCACGGTCAGCGGCACGACGGTGACGGGGAACACGGGATGCTTCAGCACCGCAAAGTAGGCGATGAAGAAGACGGTCATGCCGGTCGCCGTGCCGATCATCTTGACCGGCCAGCGCGAACCCAAACGGGCGGCGGCCTGACCGAGCAGACCGGTCGCAGGCGGAGATGGGCGGAACATACGCATGTTCGGCCAGGTTCAGCCTCCCGCCCGCACCCGCCTGCCAGCGCCCTGGGACACCGGTGAATTACGGGCTCTTCGAGCCGCGCATCAGGCCGGCACCGCCCGCGACGACCGCGACGGCGCCGCCAATGAGCAGCCACATCGTCTTGTCGGTCGGGTTACCGGTGAAAAAACGGGACACGCCCGAGGCGGTGGAGTCCGAGGCGGCCGCGCCGTAGACGATGAGAATGATGCCGCCAATGAGCAGCGCGAGGGAGATGGATTTGTTCATGGGAATGAGGCGAGAGGGGTCCTGGTTCTGAGATTCGGGCGAGATGTTGGGCTCAATGCTGGGGCGGCGCTGGTTGCCGCCCGCGGGCGCCGTCAAGCGGCGCCCCTACGAGGATGATCGGACGGGATCCTACTCGGTCTCCTCTTCCTCGGTCTCGAGCTGGGAGCGGATCATCCACGCGGTCTTCTCGTGCTTTTCCATGAGGCCGGTGAGGAAGTCGGCGGTGCCGGCGTCCTTGTAGCGGTTGAGGCAGGATTCGCTGTCGGCGCGGAGCTGCACGATCATGTCCTCGTGGAGGGCCAGCAGCTCGCTGACCATGTGCTCGGCGGCCAGGCCGGCGCCGGGGTCGGCCGAGACGCGGGCGGACTTCACGAGGTCGGCCCAGTTGCCGCGGGCAATGGAGCCGATGGCACGGGCCCGCTCGGCGACGTCGTCGATCCAGAGCGCGAGCTGCTCGAATTGCTCCTGGAACTCCTGATGCAGGCTCCGGAAACTCGGGCCCGTCACATTCCAATGATAGTCGCGCGTGGTCGCGTAGAGCACGAACTCGTCGGCGAGCAGGAGATTGAGGATCTGCCCGACCTCGAGGCGGGTTTCGTCGTTTAAGCCAATGTTGGTTTTCATGTAGGAAGGAAGAAGGGGGACGGCGGGGCCGTCAGGACTGGGCGTTGCGGGGCGCGTGATGCAGGGCGTGGTTTCCGCCCGCCGCCAGGTGCGTCGGCTGGCGCGGGAGACGCGCGGCGGCGACGGCGGGGTCCGCCTGGTTGCGTCCGTCGCCGACGGCGGGCGGCAGGACCGGTCGTCGCTTGGATGGCTGGCCGGCGGAAGGGATCTTGGGCTTGGGTTTCATGGGAAATCGGGCGGGGCCGAAAAAAAGCGCGACGGCAGTGAGCGGTCGCGCCTGGATCGGATCAGAGCGGACCCGGTCAGCTCTTCACCGTCATGTTGTTGTTCACGGAGGTGACGCCGCGAACGTCCTTGGCGAGCTTCGTGACGAGGGACTTCTCGGCATCGGATGCGGCTTCACCGGTGATGGTGATGGCGCCGTCGTTCGTGGTGACCTTCGTCTTGATCGCACTGGTCGCCTTGTGGCTGAGGAGCGCGTATTTCACCTGGCTGGTGATCGAGGCGTCATCCATCTTGTCGCTCATCTTGTCGCCCATCGACTCGTTGGAAGCGACCTTCTCGTTCACGACGATCTCATTGCGGACGGACTTCACGCCATCGATCTCCTTGGCGTAGACCTCCGTGAGCTCCTTCTGCGCGATGTTGTCGGCAGTCCCGCTCAGGGTGACGACACCGTCCGCGGCCGAGACCTTGGTGCTGGTGGCGCTGACGTTGGCGCGGACGAGCAGGCGGCTGCGAACCTTGAACGCCATCCAAGCATCGGAGTGCTCGGGATAGTCGGACTTGACCTTGATCTCGTTCTTCACGGCGGTGACGCCGGGGAGATTCTCGACCGTATCGGCGGCCAGGGCCTTGTCGTCGTTGTCCTGCACGGTGCCGGTGAGGGTGACGATGCCATCGCTGGCCTTCACCTTGACGTGGTCCTCCAGGACCGTGCGGTAGTTATAGGAAGCCTTGGCCGCTTCCTCAATCTTGCGATCAGTGGCGGACGAGGCGAGCAGGGCGATAGGGCCCGCGAGGACGATGAACAGGGCGGATAATTTTTGGATTTTCATATGCAGAAGAGACAGACTACCCGCTTCACCCGACGGCCGGTATGGGGCGTTGCCCTACCCCGGAGTGCTGCTCCCCCGGCGATACCCACCACGGATGGCCCGCGTCCATCCCATCACCCCGGACCGGCTCCTGGCTGCAGCAGGGTTACACCCCATGCCCCGGCGACACCCGACCGACTATGCTGACGTCAGCAAAGCAACGCCCAACCATCCATCCCCACAAACACCATGGCCAAGAAAAGCAGAGGCGGACGCATGACCGCCGCCAAGAACCGCGCAGCGAAATCACCCGGCGGCAAGGGTCCGATCAAGGATCGCCCGGCCGGGCGCAGGATCATGAAGACCTGATCCGTCCAGCCGTGAATCCCCATTGCCGAGGCCGTCCCGCGACGGCCTTTTTTTATTCCCCATGCCTGAGACCGGATTGAAATGCGCGTCGTGCCGCACGCCGATGAGCGACCGCTTCTGCCCGCATTGCGGTGAGAAGCGCGTCGAACCCGGCGATCACACGCTGCGGCGCGCCGCCGAGCACCTGCTCGAGGCCTTCACCCACGCGGACGGGAAGTTCTTCCTCACGCTGCGTCTGCTCCTGACGCGGCCCGGCCGGCTTACCGCCGACTATGCGCGGGGCCGGCGCAAGCCCTACATCCCGCCGCTGCAGCTTTTCCTGATCTGCAACCTGCTCTTCTTCCTGCTCCACCCGCTGCTGGGCTCGAACACGCTGACGACTGACCTCAACACCCACCTGCACTACTCGTGGCACCAGGCCCTCGCGGAATCCTTCGTCGCGCCACGGCTCGCGTCGCGGGGCGTATCGGTGGAAGCCTACGCCGCGGTCTTCGATCCCGCCGCGGTCACGCTGGCCAAGACGCTCGTCATCCTGATCGTGCCGGTCTTCTCCCTCGCGGTGATGGCCGCCTACTGGCCGCACCGGCGGCACTACGCCGCGCACCTGGTCTTTTCGCTGCACTTCGCGGCCTTCTGGCTGCTGCTCGTCGGCCTGACCCTGGCCCTCACGAACCTCGCGGTCCGCCTGCTGCGCTACGCCGACATATTTCCCTCGGCCCTGACCGTGACCAGGACCGCCGTCGCTTTCACCCTGGCGATCATGCTTGTCTATCTCTTCCGCGCCGCCCGCGTGGCGTTCGACCGGGAAGCGGCGTGGGTGACCGCCGCCAAGGTCGCCGGCCTCGGCCTCGCGCTCGGTCTCGCCGTGCAGGCCTACCGCTGCGTGCTGTTTTTCATCACGTTCTGGACGACGTAGCCGGCCCCTCCTGCCCTGAACACCCCATAGCGCCCCCGCCCCCGCCCGGGTAGGGTTGCCTGTCTGGCCAAAAGGCGCGCCGCGGCAAATCCGCCCTCCGGTTCGCTCCGCACCTCGCGGCAGCCAGGCAACACCGTCACTTCCCATGAAAAACCGCAACAGCTCAGACGTCCAGACACCCGAGGCTCTCCTTAATGATCTCCGCACCCTCGTCACCGAGGCGGAAAAGATGATCGGCGCCTCCGTGTCCGAGCACACCGCGGACGCGATGAGCGCCCTGCGCTCCCGCTACGAGGCCGCCTCCGAGCGCATGGGCGAGATCTACGACGGCGCCAAGACGCGCGTCGTCGCCGGCGCCAAGTGCACCGACGAGGCCATCCGCGCCAATCCCTATCAGTCGCTCGCCATCGCGCTCGGCGCCGGCCTGCTCATCGGCGTGCTCCTCGGCCGCCGCTCCAAGTAAGCCGTCCGCCATGGACCAGACCCCTCCGCCCCGGCCGGGCTTCCTGGATTCGTTCCGGACGCTCGGTGACGGGCTGCTCGCGACCGTCCAGGACCGCTTCGAGCTGCTCGCCGTCGAGCTGCAGGAGGAGAAATTCCGTCTGATCCAGACCTTCCTCTGGGTCAGCGCGGGCGTCTTCGCCGGCATGATGACGCTGACCTTCGCCAGCCTGACCTTGGTCTATTTATTCTGGGACACCGCCCGCATCGCCGTGCTGGGCGGGCTGACGTTCCTCTACGCCGGCGCCCTCGTGGCGATCATCATCGCCAGCCGCCGGTTCATCGCCCGCCAGCCGAGTCCCTTCGCCGCCACGCTCCAGGAATTCGAGCACGACCGCGCATGTATCCGCACGAACAGCTGATCTGGCTGGGCCACCGCAAGGCCGCCCTCCGGCGGCGCATCATGGTGCAACGCATCAGCTGCACCGCGGCCGCCGCGGAGGTCGTGCAGCCGCTGCTCTGGCTCGACCAGGCCGTCAGCCAGTGGCGCAAGCTATCACCCATCCTGAAGTTCGTGGCCGTCCCGCTGGGCGTGTTGTTGAAGAAATCCGCCGGCCCGCGCCTCCGCACCTTGGGCACGCTGTTCCGCTGGGGTCCGCTGCTGCTCGGCGCGTTCCGCGCGCTGACCGCCCCCCGCGGGCGCTGACCGGCCGGCTCGCGCCGGAACCGCTGACCGCATGAAAACGGCGCTGTTCGTCTGCTACCTCGCGACCTGGGGTTTCATCCCGCGCCTCCTGCTGTTGAAGAAGCGGCCCTCGGCCACGCTCGCCTGGCTCTGGGCCATCCTCTTCATCCCGTTCCTCGGGGCCGCCGTCTACTTCCTGTTCGGCACCGACCGCCTGAAGCGCCTCCGGCTGAAACGGCGCAATCTTTTTTCCGCGCGTCTCTCCCGCCAGCGCGCTCCCGCGGGCGCCACGGACGAATCCACCGCGGCCCGGGTGGCCCGGCTCCCGGCGGGCGACCGCCAGTTCCTCCGGCTCCTGTCGCGCATCAACCAGGTGCCGATCAGCTCCGCGACGAGCCTGCGCATCCTGCGCAACGCGGAGGAATTCTATCCGGCGCTCGAACAGGCCATCAACGGGGCAAGGCACCACATCCACATCGAGTTCTACGTCTGGCAGGGCGACGCCACGGGGATCCGGTTGCTCGGCTTGCTGACGGCCGCCGCCGGGCGCGGGGTCAGGGTGCGCCTGCTGCTCGACGGCGTGGGCTCGCACGGCTTCACCCGGGACCTGCTGGCGGGTTTCACTGCCGCCGGCGGACGGTTCTCGTGGTTCCAGAGCCTGGATCCGTGGCGGCTGCGGTTCTTCATGAACCTGCGCAATCACCGCAAGCTGCAGATCATCGACGGCTCCACCGCGTTTGTCGGCGGCATGAACGTCGGCCGCGAATACGAGGGCCTCGACACCGCGCTCGGCCCGTGGCGCGACGTGCAGGTCGAGGCCACCGGCCCCGTCGCCGGCGAGTTGCAGGAGGTGTTCGCCGACGACTGGTTCTTCGCCACCGGGGAAAAGATCACCGACCCCGTCTATTTTCCCCCGGCCGACGGACCGGCCGGCGACCTCGTGCACATCGTGCTGGGCGGGCCGGACCGACACAACGAACCGATGAGCAAGTCCCTCGTCAGCCTCCTCAATGCCGCCGGGGACCGCGTCTGGATCGCCACGGGCTACTTCGTCCCGGACGACATCGTGCTCACCGCGCTGGAGCTGGCCGCCAGCCGCGGCTTGGACGTGCGGCTCCTCATCTCCGTGCAGACCGACCACGCCTGGCTGGTGACCGTGGGCCGCTCCTACTACGAGCCGCTGCTCGCCGCCGGCGTGCGGCTGTTCGAATACAGCGCGGGCATCCACCACGCCAAGATCGCGCTGGCCGACGACCGCTGGGCGATGGTGGGCTCGGCCAACCTCGACTACCGCTCCATGCGGCTGAACTTCGAGCTCAACCTCCTCTGCCACTCGCCGGCGCGCAATGCGGAGCTGGCGCGGCTGCTCGAGGCCGACTTTGCGCTCTGCACGGAAATCGAGCCGGCCGTCTTCACCCGCCGGCCGTTCCGTCAGAGGTTCGCCGAGGCCGCGCTGCGCCCGCTGTCGCCGATGCTGTGAGGGAGCTCCGGAATGTAGGGCCGCCGCTCGTCGCCGTGCCGTTGTTCGCACCCGGACGGCACGGCGACGAGCGGCGGCCCTACATCAGGGAAATCCGGTAGCACTACACCCCATTCTAGGCGGGCCGGTTAGTCGGTATTCTGGGGGGACACTTATGGTCGCCAACATCTCCACGCCCCGCTCCGCGCCCGCCGCGTTCCCTTCCACCGAGCGGGCCACCCGGGCCGCCAACGCCCGCCGCGAGGCGGAGCACGACGCGGACCTGGTGCTCCGGTTCAACCAGGGCGACGCCGTGGCCTTCGTCGAGATCATCACGCGGTATCGCGACAAGATGTTTCACGTCGCCTACGGGGTGCTGCACAACCGCGCCGATGCCGAGGAGATCGCCCAGGACACCTTCGTGCGCGCGCACCGCGCCCTGGCCAAGTTCCGCGGCGACTCGTCGCTCGCGGCCTGGCTCTACCGCATCAGCCTCAATCTGGCCCGCAACCGCTACTGGCACAGCTTCCGCCGCCGCACCCACGCGACCGTCTCGCTGGACTGCCCGCTGCGCGAGGGCAGCCAGTCCACCTTCTCCGACCTCGTCGCCACCGAGGAGGCCGATCCCGCGCGCGAGGCCATCGCCGGCGAATTCACCGCCCTCGTCGCCGCCTGCATGAAGCGCCTCAACGGCACGCAGCGCGAGATCCTCGAGCTGCGCAACACGCGCAACCGCTCCTACCACGAGATTTCCGTCGAACTCGGCATCAGCGTCGGCACGGTCAAGAGCCGCATCGGCCGCGCCCGGGACAGCCTGCGCGGGCTGCTGGCAGCTTCCTGTCCCGAGTTCGGGCCGGGCGCCGGTCCGCCGGCCTGGTTCGAGTCCGTCCGCCCCGGCGGCGGAGTCGAGGTCATCTGCGCCTGACCTACCGGCCCGGCTCCGCCGGCAGCGGGATGCTCACCTCGATCTCCGTGCCGGCCCCCCGGCCGGACTTCACTTGGACGGTGCCCCCCACGTAACTGGCGCGCTCGCGCATGCCCAGCAGGCCGAGCCCGCCCGGCCCCTCCTTGCCCTCAGGGTGCTGGTCCGAGTTGAACCCGGCCCCGTCGTCATCGACGACCAGCACGATCATGCCGTGAGATTCCGTGAGCGCGACCTTCACGTGCCGGGCCCGGGCGTGCCGCGCCACGTTGTCCAGCGCGTCCTGCAGGATGCGGTAAAGCGTCAGTTCGATCTCGGCCGTCAGCCGGACGGCCGGGGGCGCGCAATCCAGGGCGACCGCCACCCCGGTTCGCTTCGTGAACTCGGCGGTGCTGGTGCGCAGAACGGCAAGGAGCCCAAGCTGCTCCAGGACTCCCGGCCGCAGGTTGCGCGAGATGCGCTCCACCTCGCGGGCGGTCTGGCCCGCGAGGTCGCGGAGTTTCAGCGCCTCGGCCCGGGCCGCTCCGCCGTGGGCGGCGAGTTTCGCCACCAGCATCTCACTCCGGAACAGCACGGCGCAAAGCGGCTGGGTGATGTTGTCGTGCAACTCGCGGGCCACGCGGCCGCGCTCGGCCTCCTGCACCTGCACCACGCGCCGCGCCAGGGCGCGCAGCAGTTCCTCGATGCGCCGCGCCTCCGTCATGTCGGTCACCACGAGGCCGACGGCCGCCTTCCGGGCCCTCGCCCCGGCCAGCGGCCGGACGGAAATCTGGACCGGCACCTGCGCGCTGCCACCGACCTGCAGCAGCGCCTGAATCTTGCCGCCCGACCGGCCCGCGCGTCGCATGAGCGACCGGAGCGCGGCCCGGTCGCGGGGCGGGAGGAAACGCCGGAGGGAGCCGCCGATCACCTGCTCGAGCGGGCACCGGACCAGGCGCGCGAAACATTGGTTGGCGTAGAGGATCGTCTTGTCCGCCGTCAGCGTCAGCGCGCCCTCGTTCATTGATTCCATGAGTTCGCGGTAGGGATGCTCCGCGCCCTTCAGCGTGAACAACCGCGGGCCCGACCGGCCGGCGACCACCAGCGTGTCGACCTCGCCGGTGCGGATCGCGCGGAGCGTCTCGTCGGCCACGGCCAGGCGGGCGCGGAGCCGCGCCATCTCGCCGGTCGGGAGCCGCCGGCCGGCGGGCGCGCGCGGCGCGGTCTTCACCGGGAAACCTCGGGCAGGGACCGCCCATCCGGCCCGGTGAACAGGCCTTCGATGTGCAGCAGGTTGCCGATGAACCGGCGCATGGGCCGGGGAAATTCCTTGATGAGGGTCGGGGTGGCGACGATCTGGTGGGCCCGCGCGAGCGCCGGCTGTTGGTAAATGTCGATCACCTCGAGGTCGCACCGGCTCTCGGGTCCGGTGCCGCACAGCTGGCGGACGCGCAGGATCGCTTCGAGCGACCGCTCAGAGGCGCCGGCGACGAACAGCCGCAGGGTGTATCGGCCGTCGGAAGGAGCATCCGGGGTCTGCTTCCGCAGTCGTGGCCCCCGGCTGGATTTCTTGGCTTTCAGGGTGTTTTTTCCGGTTAGTCGGACGGACGCAGGTCCAGGCCGACGAGGACCAGGGCGGTGTCGGTGAGGTTGCCGATGATGGTGCGAACGGGGCTGGGCAGACGCCGCACCACCGTGGGCACGGCGAGGATCTGGTCCCCCTTGGCGAGTTGCGGCTGCTTCAGGAGGTCGATCACGGTGATCCGGTAGCGGCCCTTGAGGTGGTTCTCGCAGATCCGCGTGAGGTTCGTGAGCGCCGCGACCGATTTCGCCGTCTCGTCCACCACGTAGAGACGGAGCTGCCAGAGCTTGGCGGTGGGCCGCCGCGAGGCCGCGCGGCGGGAGCCGGTCTTGGTCTTGGTTTTCATTGGTGCCTCCTGCCCGGGTGGGCCGCGCCGTTCCGGCGGTCCGGCGCCTTCGGGTCGGCCTGGCGCAGGATGCCCGAGGCGGTCCGCTCGGTGGTGAGCATGAGCGTGCTGGTGCCGAGTTGCTCGTCGATGCGGCGCAGCTCCATGGTTTCGCTCTCGTAGTCCGAGCGCAGCCCGCTGATCTGCCGCTCGATCGCCTCGCGCTTGCGCTCCAGCTCGCGCTTGCGGCGGGCGGCCTCCTGCTGCGTGGTCAGGACGGCGGCCTTCTCGAGGGCGCCCTGCGCCGCGCGGGCCGAGCCGGTCAGCACCCCGCTGGCGCCGATGTAGGCGTCGACGACATCGATGCCGTGGTCGGAGATGAGAAACTCGCGGATCTGGTTCGAGTGCTTCATGCCGCGCGCCTTGAGCACGTAGAGCACGCGGTTGCGCTCGCCGTTGCCCTCGAAATCCTGGAGCAGGATCCACGAGTCCATCAGCGAGGACATGGCCGCCTCGCTCTGCTGCAGCGCGTGCCCGCCGTGCGTCAGGCTGGTGAAGAGCGAGGTCACCAGGCCGCCCTTCAGGTAGTCGATCAGGCGCGTCACCATGCCCTTGCCCTCGGAGTCGGTGCCGGAATGCATGAGACTCGTGATGGGGTCGACGATGACGACGTGGGGTTTGAAGGTGGCGATCTCCTTGAACATCGTGGCGAGGTGCATCTCGAGCCCGTAGAGCGAGGGGCGGGCCGAATGGAAGCGCAGGAGCCCGCGCTTCACCAGCGGCTCGAGGCGCAGGCCGATCGAGTGCATGTTGCGGATGATCTGGTGGGGCGACTCCTCGAAGGAGAAATAGAGCACGCGCTCCCCGCGCCGGGCGGCGGCCTGCGCGAAATTGGACGAGATGATGGTCTTGCCGGTGCCGGGGGTGCCCGTGAGCAGGATGCTGCTCCCGCGGAAAAATCCCCGGCCGCCCAGCATCACGTCGAGCCGGGGAATGCCCGTGGCGATGCGCTCGCTCGACACCCGGTGGTTCAGCGCGAGCGAGGTGATCGGCAGCACGCTGATGCCCTCCGCGCCGATGAGGAACGGAAACTCGTTCGTGCCGTGGAGCGCCCCGCGGTATTTCACCACCCGCAGGTGACGGGTGGCGACCTGGTCATTGACCCGGTGGTCGAGAAGGATGACGCAGTCGGAGACATATTCCTCGAGCCCGTGGCGCGTCAGCGACTCGCGGCCGCGCTCGGCGGTGATGACGGCCGTCACGCCCTTGTCCTTGAGCCAGCGGAAGAGCCGGCGCAGCTCGCTGCGCAGGACCGCCTCGTTGGGCAGGCTGGAGAAGAGCACCTCCAGCGTGTCGAGCACGACGCGTTTCGCGCCGACGGAATCGATCGCGTGGTTGAGCCGGACGAACAGGCCCTCGAGGTCATATTCGCCGCTCTCCCGGACCTCGCTGCGCTCGACGTGGACATAGTCGACGACGATCTTTTTCCGGCGCACCAGGCCCGCCAGGTCAAAGCCGAGGGAAGCGACGTTGGCGTTCAGCTCCTTCTCGGTCTCCTCAAAGGCCATCAGGACGCCGGCCTCGCCGAATTGCGTGGCACCGCGCACCAGGAATTCGGTCGCGAGCAGCGTCTTGCCGCAGCCGGCGCCGCCGCAGACCAGCGTGGGCCGGCCGCGGGGGAGGCCGCCGCCGGTGATCTCGTCCAGACCCTGGATGCCGGTGGGGCACTTGGGCAGGAGGGACGCCGGCGCGCCGATTTTTGAACGGGAATTCTTCATACGGGAACATCCTTGGTTTACCATCACGCACCCCAAACAACAATGGGGCCTAGACCTCTGGGGTCTTCACCCACCATCGATCAAGGCGCCGGCCTCCGCCGCGGTGCGCTGCGGCGAGGCGGGTCCGCAGTCCCTCCCCCGTCCTAGATCGTCGTCACCTGCACGCGGCTCTCGATGATGCCCTGCGTGATCGCGTAACGGGTCAGGCCGGCGGTCTCGTGGATGTTGAGCTTGTCCATCACATGCTGCCGGTGCTTCTCGACGGTCTTGATGCTGATGCCGAGCGTCGAGGCGACCTGCTTGTTCGCCGAGCCCTCGGCCACCAGCTGCAGCACCTCCGTCTCGCGCGAGGTGAGGCGGACCCCGCCGGCCCGTCGCTGGCCGTCACGGTCGCGCGAACGGTTGCCGCTGTCGGTCATGCGCTTGGCGATGACCGGGCTGTAGAACCTTTTTCCCCCCGCGACCGTCAGGATCGCCTTGGTGAGGATCTCGGCGGACGTCTGCTTCTCGAGGAAGCCGGCCGCGCCGGCCGCGACCGTGCTCTGGACGTATTCGTCGTCGCTGTGCGCGGAGAGGATGAGCACCTTGGCCGCGGGATTCGCCGCGAGGATCTGCCGCGTGGCCTCGAGGCCGTTGAGCACCGGCATGGCGATGTCCATGAGGATGACGTCAGGCTTGAGCGAGGCCGTCAAGTCGACGGCCTCGCGGCCCGTCCGGGCCTCGCCGAGCATCTTGAAATGGCCGTCCACCAGCAGCAGGGCGCTGAGGCCCTGCCGCACAATGGCGTGGTCTTCCGCCAGCAGGACGGTGATGAGTTTCGTGGGGGGCATCGGGTTCGATTAATCGCCGGCCAACCGGCTGAATTGAGTAAACCCGAACGGTTCCACAATAGCGATAGGGTAAAACCCTACCATGACCGTCCGAGGGTCTGCCTAGGCCGGCGCGTCGATGGCGGCGACGCGCACCAGCTTCTTGTTCACGAATTCCTGGATGCCCAGGCCGGAGAGTTCGCGGCCGTAGCCGGAGTTCTTGATGCCGCCGAACGGCAGGTCGGCCGTCGTCCAGGTCGGGTGGTTGACAAACACCATGCCCGTCTCGATGCGGCTCGCGACGCGCCTGCCGCGGGCGATGTTGCGCGTGAAGACCGAGCCGCCGAGACCGAAGTCCGAGTCGTTGGCCAGCGCCACGGCCTCGGCCTCCGTCTTGAAACGGAAGAGCAGCGCGACGGGGCCGAAGAACTCCTCCCGGAACGCGGGATTGGACGGCTTGATGTCGGTCAGGATCGTCGCCTGCATGTAGGAGCCCGGGCGATCAACGCGACCGCCACCGAGAAGGACCTTGGCCCCGTGCGCGACGGCGCCCTTCACCTGCGCGAGCAGCTGGAGCAGCGCACCCTCGGTGGAGAGCGGCCCGAGCGTGGTCCTCGGGTCCATGGGGTCGCCCGGTTGCAGCGCCGCCAAAGCGGCCTGGAATTTCGCGAGAAACTCGTCGGCGACCTCCTCGGCCACGAGATAGCGCTTGCCCGCGATGCAGCACTGGCCGGTGTTGTTCATCTTGGCCCAGAGCGCCCACTTCACCGTCGCGTCGAGGTCGGCGTCCTTGAGCACGATGAAGGCGTCGCTGCCGCCGAGTTCCATCGTGGACTTCTTGAGGTTGCGCCCTGCGCGGGCGGCGACGCTCCGACCGGCCTCCACGCTGCCGGTCAGCGCCACGCCCCGGATGCGCGGGTCGTCGATCACCAAGTCCACCTGTTCGTGCGAGATGATCAGGTTGGTATAGGCGCCCTCGGGCGCGCCGGCCTCCCGCCAGAGTTGCTCAAAGGCGATCGCGCTCTGCGGCACGCAACCGGCGTGCTTCACCATGACGACGTTGCCCGCCATCAGGTTGGGCCCGGCGAAACGCGCGAGCTGGTAGTAGGGGAAGTTCCAGGGCTGCACGCCGAAGAGCACGCCCAGCGGGCTGCTCTCGATGACGGCCTCGCCGGAGCGCGGGCTCAGCCGCTGCGGGGCGAGGAAGCGTTTGGCGTTCTTCGCATAGTAGGCGATGATGTCGGCGCTGAGCTCGACCTCGCCGAGGGCCTCGGCGTAGAGCTTGCCCATCTCGAGCGTCACCGGCCGGGCAAAATCATCCGGCCGCGCGCGCATGATCGCGGCCGCCCGGGCGGCGATGGCCCCGCGGTCGGCGAAGGACAGCGCGCGCCACGTCTCGTAGCAGGCGGCGGCTGCCTTGATCTTCTTCTCCAGCTGCCGGGCGGTGAGCTCCGTAAAAGTCTTGAGGATCTTCCCGTTGGCCGGGTTGACGCTTTGATAGGGGGCCCGGGACGAAGGAGCAGGACGGGGGCGGGATGAGGTCTTCATGGGATTTGGAACCGGCGGAGGCCGGGGTGCCCCACTCTACCCGGCGGCAACGTGGGCCGACAGGGGGTTTTACCCGCATACGTCGCCGGGGCTCAGGTCGCGAGGCGCGGATAGAGGCGGGCGCCGACCACGACCAGGACCATGGTGGTCAGGAGAATCACCGCGTAGTCGCGCCCGAGCCCGAGGCTGCTCGTCGCGCCTGCCAGCATGCAGGTCCGTAGCGCGTCCACCACATAGGTCAGCGGGTTGAGGTGGGAAACCGCCTGCAGCCAGCCCGGCATGACGGCGGTGGGATAGATCGCGTTGCTCGCGAAGAACAGCGGCATGGTGAGCACCTGGCCGACACCCATGAAGCGCTCACGCGTCTTCACGATGCAGGCGATGACCAGCGAGAACGTCGAGAACAGCGCCGCCGCCAGCACGACGAGGAGCACCACCTGCAGCAGGGCGAGCGGGTGCCAGTTGAGCTTCACCCCGAGCGCCAGCGACAGGCCGTAGACGATGGCGGCCTGCGAAAGCGAGCGTAGGCCGGCGGAGAGCCCCTTGCCGAGCACGAGGGCGGCGCGGGGCGTCGGGCTCACGAGGAATTTCTGCACGATGCCGAGGTCGCGTTCCCAGATGACATTGATCCCATAGAAAATGGCCACGAAGAGGACGCTCTGCGCGAGGATGCCCGGCGCGATGAAGTCGAGATAGGGAATGCCACCCGTCGGCATCGCCCCGCCGCGCGCGAACACCTGCCCGAAGATCAGCAACCAGAGCGCGGGCTGCAGCGCGCGGGTGATGAGTTCCGTGAAATCGTGGCGCAGCTTGCGCAGCTCGAATTCGGCGATGACCAGGGTCTTTTCGACGAAGCCGGCCAGGGAGGAGAAGGAAGGCGCGCTCATGGGATGGGTCAGCCCAGCCGGTCCGCCGTGGCCCGCTCGGCCGCGACCGCGCGAAAATTACCGCCGGCATCGGGCGCGGTGCCGGCGTAGTGGAGGAAAACGTCGCTCAGCGTATGGCTGCCGCCGGTCAGCGAGGCTTCCAGCTCCTTGACGGTCCCGAGCGCGGCCACCTTGCCCCGGTGCATGATCGCGATGCGGTCGCAGTGGGCCTCCGCCTCCTCGAGATAGTGGGTGGTGAAAAACAGCGTCGTCCCGTAGCGGGTGCGCAGGTCGACGAGCAGCTTCCAGACGGCGTCGCGCGCGATCGGGTCGAGGCCGACCGTCGGCTCGTCGAGGAAGAGCACCCGCGGCCGGTGCAACGTGGCCTGGGCGATCTCGAGGCGGCGCACCATGCCGCCGGAGTATTCGCCCACCATGCGTCCGCCGTCGGCGGTCAGGCCCATGAACGCCAGGGCCTCCGCGATGCGCGCCGCCTGTTCCCGGCGGGGCAGGTCGTAGAGCTTGGCGAAGATCAGCAGGTTCTCATAGCCCGTGAGCGAGCCATCCACCGAGACGGCCTGCGGCACGTAGCCGATGGCGCGACGGACGTCCATCGCCCGGTCCGCGATGGAAAAACCGGCCACGCGCGCGGTGCCCGAGGTCGGCGGCAGCAGCGTGGTGAGCATCTTGATCGTGGTGGTCTTGCCCGCCCCGTTGGAGCCGAGCAGGCCGAACACCTCGCCGGCGGCGACCGACAGCGTGAGCGCGTCGACCGCCGTGAAGGCGCCGAAACGGCGGGTCAGGGACTCGAGGGCCAGGACGGGATCGCTCACAGCCGGGCGGTCACACGAGGGTGGCGAGGGCGTCCTTCGTGTATCCGACCAGTTCGGCGTCGCGGCCCTCCCGGATCTTGCGGGGCCAGGCGGCATCGGCCAGCAGCGCGCGGCCCACGGCCACGAGGTCGAAGTCGCCGCGATCAAAGCGGCGGAGCAGCTCGTCCAGCGGACGCGGCGTCGACGCCTCGCCCTTGAACGCTGCGATGAAATCCCCGGAGAGCCCGACCGAGCCCACCGTGATCGACGGCTTGCCCGTCAGCTTTTTGGCCCAGCCGGCGAAATTCAAGTCGGACCCGGCGAACTCCGGCTCCCAGAACCGGCGCTGCGAGCAATGGAACACGTCGACGCCGGCCTCCGCCAGCGGCACGAGCCAGGCCGTCATCTCCTCCGGCGTGGCCGCGAGCTTCGCGGTGAAATCCTGCGGCTTCCACTGCGACACGCGCAGGCAGACGGGAAACTCCGGGCCGACCGCCGCGCGGACGGCGCGGACCAGCTCGACGGCGAAGCGGCTGCGTTCCGGCAGCGTGGCGCCGCCGTAGCGGTCCGTGCGCCGGTTCGTCGGGTGCCAGAAGAACTGGTCGATCAGGTAGCCATGCGCCCCGTGGATCTCCACGGCGTCGAAACCCAGCGAGCGGGCCGAGGCGGCCGCTCCGCCGAAGGCCCAGATGGTGGCGGTGATGTCGGGCTCCGACATCGCCACGCCGCCGGACTTGCCCGGCGCGACCAGTCCCGAGGGACCCTCGAAGGCCGCGGGCGGCAGCCAGCCGGACGCGAGCGGGGCAACGACGCCCATGTGCCAGAGCTGCGGGGCGATGCGGCCGCCGGCGGCATGCACGCGCTCGACGACCGTCTTCCACCCGTGGAGTGGACGTTCGCCGTGAAAGTGAGGGATGTCCGGGTCGTTCGACGCCGCCGGGCGGTCGACCACGGTGCCTTCGGTGATAATCAGGCCGACCTCACCCTCAGCCCGGCGGGCGTAGTAGTCGGCCACGTCCGGCCCCGGCACGCCTCCCGGGGAAAAAGAGCGCGTCATCGGAGCCATGACGATCCGGTTCTTGAGGGTGAGAGCCTTCAGTTGAAAGGATTGGAACAAGGATTGGGCGGACATAAAATTTGCCGGCCGCGGCGGCGGGCGCCGCGCGAGTTTACGGCTCAGGATGCGACTCTCCTTCGGCCAGTTTCACCACCATCTTGCCGGTGTTTCGGCCGTTGAAGAGCCCGATGAAGGCGTCCACCGCCTGCCCGATGCCGTCCACCACGGTCTCGTGGTTATGCAGGCGCCCCGCCCGATAGTAGCCGCCCACCTCGCGCTCAAATTCATGCCGCCGGTCGAGCCAGTCGCCCACGATCAGTCCTTTCATCGTGAGCCGTTTGGTCGTCATGTTGAAGAGGTTGTCCGGGCCGGGCCGCGGTTTTTCCTCGTTGTAGCCCGAGATGCCGCCGCAGGCGATGATGCGGCCATGCAACCGCAGGGCGGTGAGCGCCGCCTCGAGGCACTCACCCCCGACATTGTCGAAATAGACATCGATCCCCTCGGGCGCCGCCCGATTCAGCTGCGCGAGGACCGGGCCGGCCTTGTAGTCAAACGCCGCGTCAAAGCCGCAGACATCCAGCAGGAACCGGACTTTTTCCGGCGAGCCGGCGGAACCGATCACGCGGCAGCCGCGCAGTTTCGCGAGCTGTCCGGCGACATTGCCGACGGCCCCGGCGGCGCCGGAGATGTAGATGACATCGCCCGCCGCCACTTCCACGAGGTGCAACCCGGCCCAGGCGGTCAGGCCCGTCATGCCGAGCACCCCGAGGTAGGCCGACAATGGCCGGAGCCCGCCGTGGACCACATGCAGCGGCGACGGCGTCGCGTTAAAATATTCCCGCCAGCCAAGACTGGAGGTGACGATGTCACCGGTCTTGAGCTCCGGCGTCCGCGACTCCACGACCTCGCCGACCGCCCCGCCCTCGAGCACGCGACCGACCGCGAACGGCGGCACATAGGACTTCCGGTCGTTCATGCGCCCGCGCATATATGGGTCGACCGACATGAAGAGGTTGCGCACCAGAACCTGCCCGTCCGGCAGCGGTGGCAGTTCGGTTTCGACCAACGCAAAGTTTTCGGCGCATGGCCGACCGGACGGACGCGAGACGAGCGTGATCTCGCGGCTGATCACACGGGAGGTGGTGGTCATGGGAAAATCCTTGGATGCGTCGCGGCGCGCTCAGGCATGGTGCGCGAGCTGGTCCGGGGCGCCGCGGTGCAGGACCGCCTTCGCCCGAACCGCCTCGTCGGCGGTGCCGTGGGCGATCAGGACGAATTTCCCGCTGCGGATCGCGGTCTCATACTGCACGATGCTGTCCTTCGGGATGCCGAGTCCGAACAGCCCGGCGCCGACCGCGCTCAGGCCGCCCACGACGACCGCGCCTTCCAGCGCGCCGAGTATCCAGCTGACCAGCGGACCGGCCACGACCAGCGGGCCCACGCCGGGCACCCAGAAGAACGCGGAACCGAAGAGCATCCCCCACATGCCGCCCCAGAAGGCGCCCGTCTTGCCCCAGGCCTTCATCCGGTCGCCGGTGTTGTAGTATCCCACCACCTGCTCGTCGGTGTGGTAATCGCGGCCGACGATCGACAGTTTCTTCATGTCGAAGCCGGAATGCTGCAGTTCCCTGACGGCGGCCTCGGCCGCCCCGTGCGTGGGGTAGATGGCGACGACGCAGTCGACCTGCGTCGCCGTGGATTCCGGCGCGGTTGTGTTCATGGCCCCAGTCTATCGCTTCAGACCGGCGTGCACCATGAGGTGTAGGCCCACCCTCATGCCTTCGGCGCGGTTATTTCTGCCAGAGAATCAGGCCGCCGGCGGCGATGCGGGCGGGGCCGTCGTCGCGCGACATGATCCGCGCCGTGTAATCGTTCGCCGGGCGCGCGCCGGGGACGGCGGCCTGGTAGAGCACGCCGCCGTCGGCGGACACCGGTTGCGGGGCTCGCAGCATCTCCTGGCGCACGGGAACACCGCCGTCCCGGCCGTCGGCGAAAAGCTCCACCTTGACGGCCTCCGGCGCCGTCGCACCCAGGAATACCTGCACCGAGACATGGTGCTGGTCCGCCCGGGTTTCGCACGTGTGGCGCCCGAACCGGATGGCGGCCCACTGCGCGGCGAGCGCCCGGCCGGCCTCGACGCGCCGGCGGACCGCGTCCCCCTTCCCTTCCGCCGAGGCCCGATACGCCGCGGCCGCGGGCAGGTAGTGCTGCTCGGTGTATTCGGTGACGGTGCGCGCGGCGGAAAAACGGGGCGTGAGCCGCGCCATGCTCTCCCGGATGCGCGTCGTCCACGCGACCGGCAGGCCCTGCCCTTCGCGGGCGTAGAATTCCGGAATGACCTCCTGCTCCAGCCGCTCGTAGAGCGCCTCGGCCTCGGCGGCGTCCCAGCCCGGATCCTCGCCGTGTTCCCGACCGTCACCCAGCGCCCAGCCGATATCCGGCAGGTAGGCTTCCGCCCACCAGCCGTCCAACTCGGACAGGTTGAGCCCGCCGTTGACCAGGACCTTCATGCCGCTCGTGCCGCTCGCCTCCCAGGGGCGGCGCGGCGTGTTGATCCAGACATCGACGCCCTGCACCAGATGCTCGGCCATCAGCATGTCGTAATCCGCCAGAAAGATCACCGGCGGGCTCGGGTCGCGCCGGCGGACGAAACGGGTCCATTCGCGGATCAGCTCCTGTCCTGCCAGGTCGGCGGGATGGGCTTTGCCGGCCAGGATCAGCTGCGCGGGACGCCGTGCGTTGGTCAGGATACGGATGAGGCGCTCGGGGTCGTGCAGCAGCAGATTGGGCCGCTTGTAAGTCGCGAACCGGCGCGCGAAGCCAAGGGTCAGCACACCGGGATTGAGCCGGTTTCGCGTCCGGGTGATCTCGTCCGGACTGGCGCCGACGGCGGCCATCTGCTGACCCACGCGGGCGCACGCGAAGTCGACCAGCAATTTCCGGTCCGTGTTGCGCATGGCCCAGAGCGCCTCCAGCGGGACGCGCCGCAAGTCTGCCTCCAGGCTCGGCGACGTGCCCAGCCAGCGGCCGCGGCCGCAGGCGTCCGTCCAGATCCGGTCGGCGGCGCGCGAATCCCAAGTCGGCATATGCACGCCGTTGGTCACGTGGCCGACGGGCACCTCGGCCTCGGGGCAACCGGGAAACAACGGCGCGAAGAGCCGCCGGCTGACGCAACCGTGCAGGCGGCTCACCCCGTTGACCGCGGCGCTGCCGCGCATCGCGAGATACGCCATGTTGAACGGCTCGCCCGCGTCGGCGGGATTCCGCCGGCCGAGGGCGAGCAGTTCCGGCAGCGGCACCCCGAGGGCTCCCCGTGCATACGCGCCGAGATACTGCTCCATCAGGCCCGGCGAAAAGCGGTCGAAGCCCGCGTCCACGGCGGTGTGGGTCGTGAAGAGGTTGCCCGCGCGCGTCGCGGCGAGGGCGACCGCAAACGGCTGACCGGTCGCCTGCATGAAACTCCGGGCGCGCTCGAGGAGCGCGAAGGCCGCGTGGCCCTCGTTGAGGTGGCAGACCTCCGGCCGCAGGCCGAGTGACTCCAGCAGGCGCCAGCCGCCGACCCCGAGCACGAGTTCCTGCTGGAGGCGCAGTTCCGGGCCGCCGCCATACAGCTCGCTCGTGATGCCGCGGTGCTCCGGCGAGTTGGCCGGGTCGTTGGCGTCGAGCAGGTAGAGCTTCACCCGGCCGACCTGGACCTGCCACGCGCGCAGCCACACGGCGGCGCCGGGCAGCGCGAGTTCCACCCGCAGCCACTCGCCGTCCGGCCGCCGCACGGGCGACACCGGCAACTGGGCGGGATCGTTGTAGGGATAGAGCGCCTGCTGGGCCCCGCCGGCGTCGATCACCTGCCGAAAATAGCCGTGCTGATAGAGCAGGCCGACCGCCACGACGGGCACCCCGAGGTTGCTGGCGGTCTTGAGCTGGTCGCCCGCCACGTTGCCGAGACCGCCGGAGTAGATCGGAAGCGCCTCGCTGAGCATGAACTCCATGCAGAAATAGGCGACGCAGGTGAGCGGATCAGCGGGATATTTCTCCTGGAACCACCGCGGCACGGCGGCCGACTCGCGCTTGGCGCGCAGCAGTTCCCCGAGCAGGCGGCGAAAGTCCGGGTCGGCCAGCGCGGCGTCGCGCTTTTCCCGCGCGACGGATTGGAGCACCACGTTGGGATGCTGCGTGAGTTCCCAGAGGGCGGGGTCGAGCCGGCGCCACAGCTCGTCGCCGCGGTGGTTCCACGTCCACCGGAGGTCCATGGCCAGCTCGGTCAGGTCGGCGAGACCTTGCGGAATGGACGGCGAAGCGGGGCCGGCCGGGGTGGGTTCGTTCATAAATTGGAGTTCGTTTGCCTGGTGCGGTTCAGTTCGGGTCGCCCTCGTTCTCCCATGCCTCGACCGCCTCGCGGTCGGTCGGTTCGAGCATCGGGTGCCCGCCCGCGGGCCCCGCCGGCGTCAGAGCGAGAGCGTCGCGAACAAGCGTCCGGCCCGCCGTGAGCAGAGCCGCAAGCTGGGTCTCGCCCCGGAAACTCTCGGCGTAAACCTTGCAGAGTTCCTCGGTGCCGGAGGGCCGCACGGCGCACCAGCCGGAGGCCGCGACGAGTTTCAACCCGCCAATCGCGGCGCCGTTGCCGGGGGCACGGTCTAGGACGGCTGTGATTTTCTCGCCCGCCAGCTCCGTGAGTTTCACCCGGCCGGGTGCGAGCCGGGCCAGCGCGGCCTTCTCCGCTGGCGTGGCGGGCTCGTCCTCCCGCGCGTAAGCCGGTTCGCCGTAAACCTCCGTCAGGGCACGGTAGCTGTCGCCGGGATCGCGACCCGTGACCGCCTGGATCTCCGCCGCGAGCAGGCACGGGACGATGCCGTCCTTGTCCGTGGTCCATACCGCGCCGTCGCGCCGGAGAAAGGTGGCGCCTGCGCTCTCTTCGCCTGCGAAGCCAAGCGAGCCGTCATGCAGGCCAGGGACAAACCACTTGAAGCCGACCGGCACCTCGGAAAGTTTCCGGCCGAGTCCGGCCGCGATGCGGTCGATGAGCTGGCTGCTCACGACCGTCTTGCCGACCGCCGCCCCGGCCGGCCACTGCGCCCGGTGCTTGAAGAGGTGGTTGATCGCGGCGCAGAGGAAATGGTTGGGCGGGAGCAGCCCGTGGCTCCGCGTGACGATGCCGTGCCGGTCATGGTCGGTGTCGCACGCGAACGAGAGGTCGAACTTGTCCTTCAGCCCCACGAGCCGCGCCATCGCCCAGGGCGAGGAGGGATCCATGCGGATCCGGCCGTCGCCGTCCACCGTCATGAAACGGAAAGTGGGGTCAACCGCCGCGTTGACCACGGTCAGATCCAGGCTGTAACGCTCCGCGATCCGCGGCCAGTAATGGACGCCGGCGCCACCGAGCGGATCGACCCCGAGGCGGAGTCCGGCCCCGCGGACGGCCTCCAGGTCGACCACAGCGCCGAGCGCGGCGACGTAGGGCGTGACAAAATCGTGGCGGTGCGTCGTGGGGGCCAGCAGGGCCCGCGCGTGGGACATGCGTTTCACGCCGGCGAGCCGGGCCGCGAGCAGTTCGTTGGCCTTCGCGCCGATCCATCCCGTGATTGCGTCTTCCGCCGGACCGCCGTGCGGCGGGTTGTATTTGAAACCGCCGTCCTCGGGCGGGTTGTGTGAAGGCGTGATGATGATCCCGTCGGCGAGCCCGGCCGGGGCCGCCGCGTTGAAGGCCAGGATCGCCTGGGAGATCACGGGCGTCGGCGTAAATTCATCCGCCGCCGCGAGCACTACGTCGACGCCATTGGCCGCGAGCACCTCCAGCGCAGTGGCACAGGCCGGCACGGACAGCGCGTGGGTGTCGATCCCGAGAAAGAGCGGGCCGGAGATGTTCCGCCCGGCACGATAATGGCAGATCGCCTGGGTGATCGCGAGGATGTGGTCCTCGTTGAACGAGCGGAGAAACGACGATCCGCGGTGCCCGGAAGTCCCGAACGCCACACGCTGCGCCGGCACCGATGGGTCGGGCGCATCCGTGTAATAGGCCGTGACGAGCCGCGACACATCGACCAGCAGGTCGGGGGGCGCCGGCTTTCCGGCAAGCGGGCTGGGCGTCATCGCACACCTTCCGCGCCCGCGCGCTCAAGCTCCGCCACCTTCGCCAGCCGGCGCCGGTGGCGCTCCTCCCCGCTGAAGCGGGCCGCGAGAAATATTCTCACCAGTTCCCAAGCCGCCGCGGGGCCGACGACCTGCCCGCCGAGGCAAAGCAGGTTGAGGTCGTCGTCCTCCACGCCCTGATGGGCCGAGAACGACTCGTGGATCAGGCAGGCGCGGACGCCCGCCACCTTGTTGGCGGCGATCGTGGCCCCGACCCCGCTGCCGCAGAGGGCGATCCCCCGCGCCACTTCGCCGCGCGCCACGGCACGGGCGAGCGGCACCACAAAATCAGGGTAGTCGTCACCCGGCGCGCAGCGCCCGTCGCCGAAGTCGACGACCCGGTGACCGCTCCCGCGCAGCAACCCGACAAGGTGCTGCTTGAGGGCAAAGCCGCCATGGTCCGCGGCCACGCCGATCACGAGCGACTCCGGGCCCGGATCGGGCGGGCGGTCAGGCAAGGGCATGGACGTGCGGTGGGTTTCCCGAAATCGTATTCATGGCAGGCAGCCGTCTGTTTGTTTGGTTTGATGTGCAAGCGCCTGCGCGGCCCCGTTGCGGGCCGGCCCGGGTCAGGAGAAAAAAGTCCGCGCCCCGATGGTTGCGTCTTCAAGCTCGCCAAAGGCCGGGCCATCGGCCGGGAGATCGGAGCGCTCGCCCGACTGGTGCGGCGGAATGCCCTCGCGCAGGCGGGCGGTGGCCTGCAGCCAGTTGTCGAGCGCACGGCCGGGCAGACTCCCGCCCTGCTCCCAGAGATGGTAGGCGCAGAGGCGGATTTCGTGATCCGTCGGTTCGGGACGGGCGGAGGCCGGGGTGTCGCTGAAATTCATGCGGAAGGAGCGGGCGTTCGGGCCGAGGCGGACGGCGGCGGAAAGTCACGAGACCCGCAGGAAGCGGAGCTCGACGTCGAGGCGCTCCCCCTCGTGCTGCAGGTGGCAGATCAGCGGCAGCGCGCGGCGGCCCGCGCCGAGATGCCGGCGGTAGTGCTCGATCCGGCGCACCTGATCCAGCGCGTCCAGGTCGAGGAACAGTTCCCCGCCCGAATCATCCGGCCGGGCCGCGATCAGGCCGGCCCGATGGTAGTAGTGGAGCATGGCCGGGTGCACGCCAGTAAGCACAGCGGCGGCCTCGATAGAGAAAACCACGGGCTGGCCGGCGGGCCGGCAGGATCGCGTCAGCGTGGTGTTGGGCGGGAACGTGAATCGGTTCATGGCATGGTTCTGGTTTCGCGGATCATTGACCGGGCGGCGGCTGGGTTTATCCCGGCGGGCGATAGGGCCCGGAGGGACTGCGGGATTGGGCCCGCATCGAAGCCGATGCGGCCGGAGGATAGCGCCGGAGGCGCGGCGACACCATGGGGTGATGACCGCCCGACGCTACTCGTGCCGCAGGGCGTCGATCGGGTTGAGCCGCGCGGCCCGGCGGGCCGGGGCGTAGCCAAACAGCACGCCCACCGCGGCGGAGAACAGGAAGGCGATGAGGTTGATCTGCGGGTTGAAGGCGAACGGCACGTGGATCAGCTGCGCGAGCCCCACGCAGAGGCCGAGCGCCAGCAAGATGCCGAGGAGCCCGCCGGCGCAGGAGAGCGTGACGGCCTCGACAAGGAACTGCAGCAGGACTTCCCGCGCGGTCGCGCCGATGGCCAGCCGGATACCGATCTCGCGCGTGCGCTCCGTGACGGAGACCAGCATGATGTTCATGATGCCGATGCCGCCGACCAGCAGCGACACTCCGGCCACCGCCGTCAGGAGCATGGTCATCAGCTGCGTGGTCGAGCCGAGCGCATCGGCGATCTGGCGGGTGTCGAACACGGAGAAATTGTTGTCCTGGTCGGCCTGCAGGTTGCGCCGCTGGCGCATGAGCAGCGTGATGTCGGCGATCACGGCGGCCCCGTCCATGCCGTCCTCCCCGGAGATCAGGATCTGGCCGATGTCGTGCGCCGAGGCCTTGCCGACCAGCCGGCGCTGCAGCGTCGAAAGCGGCACGACGATGGTGTCGTCCTGGTCGCCCATGCCGGCCTGGCCCTTGCCCTGCAGGAGGCCGATGACCTCGCACGAGGCCTTGCCGATGCGGATCCGCTCCCCGATCGGATCCGCGCCGAAAAACAGCTCGCGGCGCACCGTGCTCCCGATGACGCACACGGCGCCGCCCGAGCGCAGGTCCGCCGCGTCGAAGAACCGGCCCTCGGCCAGGGTCCAGCGGTTGATCTGGAAATACACGGGCGTGGTCCCGACGACCGGCGTCGTGCGCGCCGTGTGCAGGTAGACGGTGCTCAGCGCGGAGGACCGGACGGGCGCGATGGCGGCGACCCCGGCCACCTGCTCGCCGATCGTCACCGCATCCTGCTCGGAAAAATTGGGCACGCCGCCGGAGGCCGGCCGGAAGCCGAAGCCCGCGCCGGGGCGCAGCAGCATGAGGTTGCTGCCGAGGTTGGAGATCTGCTGTTTCACCGCGACCGTCGCCCCCTGGCCGAGGGTGACCATGGTGATGATCGCGGCGACACCGATGAAGACGCCGAGCACGGTGAGGAAGGCGCGCGTGGGGTTGCGCGCGATCTCGCGCACGGCGATGGCGAAGGCGTTCCAGATCATGGGCGGCGGAGGTCGGACTCGATGAGGCCGTCGCGGATGAGCACCGTGCGGCGGGCGCAGGCGGCGACCTCGTCGTTGTGCGTGACGACGAGCACGGTGATGCCGCGGTCGGCGTTGAGCCGGGTCAGCAAGGCCATGACCTCGCGCGTGGTGACCGAGTCGAGGTTGCCCGTCGGCTCATCCGCCAGGAGCGTGCTCGGCTCCGTGACGATGGCGCGGGCGATGGCCACCCGCTGCTGCTGGCCGCCGGAGAGCTCGCCGGGCGTGCTGCGCAGCTTCGTCGGCAGGCCGACCGAGGTGAGCGCGGCGAGCGATTTCTCGCGGCGCTCCCGCGCCGGGCTGCCCCGGTAGAGGAGCGGCAGCTCGACGTTGTCCTGCGCGCTGGTGCGGGCGAGCAGGTTGAAGCCCTGGAAAATGAAGCCGAGCGCGTAGCGGCGCAGCAGGGAGCGCTCGTCGGCGTCCAGGCCCCCGACCGCGATGCCCTGGTAGAGGTAGGTGCCGCTCGTCGCGACATCGAGGCAGCCGAGGATGTTCATCAGCGTGGATTTGCCGGAACCGCTCGGGCCGATGATGGCAACGAATTCGCCGTGCTCGATGGTCAGGTCGATGCCCTTCAGCGCCTGGAACTCCGCGTCGCCGGCGCCGTAGGTCTTGGTCAGGCCGCGCACCTCGATCAGAGTCTGGGCCGCCGGTGCGCTCATGGGGTGGGTGCGTTGGCGCGGAGGATGACCACCAGGCCGGCCGCCAAGCCCTCCCCCGAGATCTCCGTGTCCCGCCCGTCGCTCAGGCCCTGCTTCACCACGATGGGCTCGGGCCGGCCGTCACGCAGCACCCAGATGCGGGAGGTGGCGAGGGCCGGTTTCGCGGCGGCATCCGCCGCCGGCCGCGTGCGGCCGCGGCTGATCGACGGGATGAGCGTTTGCACGAAGGACTTCTTCGCGGCCACCGTCGCCACCTCCGGCGCAGCCGCCGGCACGAAGCGCAGGGCGGCCGTCGGCACCAGGAAGACGTTCTTGCTCTCCGCGACCAGAATATCGGCGGTGGCCGTCATGCCGGGGCGGAGGCTGAGGTCGTCGTTGATCACCTCGAGGTCCGCCTCGTAGGTGACCACGTTGTTGGTGACCGCGGAGCCGTAGGCCACGACCGTGACGGTGGCGGTGTAGGAGCGGTCCGGCCACGCATCCACGGTGAACGTGGACTGCTGGCCCTTGGCGACGCGGCCGATGTCGGCCTCCGCGATGGCGACCTCGAGTTTCATGCGCTCCAGTTTCTCCGCAATGACGAAGAGCTGCGGGGCGGTGAAGCTCGCCGCCACGGTCTGCCCCGGCTCGATGCTCCGCGTCAGAACCACGCCGTCGATCGGGGACTTGATGACGGCCTTGGCCAGGTCGCTTTCGTTGATCAGCACCTGGGCCTGGGCCTCCCCCACCGCGGCCTGGGCGCTCAGGAGGTTGGCCGAGGCCCGGTCGGCCGTGGCCACGGCGGTGTCAAGATCGAGCTTGGACGGCACCTTGCCGCCACTCAGGCGCTGCAGCTCCTGCTGGCGGGCGAGCGTCGCCGCGCTTTCCCGCCCGGTGGCCTCGGCCTGCGTGACCGCGGCCTGCGCCGCGCGGACGGCGGACCGGCTGCCCTCGGTCTGCTGCGCGAGCTTGCTGGTGTCGAGTTTGACGAGCGGCTGGCCCTTGGTCACGCGGTCGTTGAAATCGACGTAGACCTCGAGCGTCGTGCCCGAGAGTTCGCTGCCAACGGTGACCTCGTTGGTCGGGTAGAGATTGCCCTCCGCGGTGATGGTCAGGCTGATGTCGCCACGCGCGAGGACGGCCGTGGCGTAGGGCGGCACCTGGTCCTTCAACCGCTCCGTCCGGCGCCACCAGAACCACGCGCCGACCGCGAGCACCATGACGGCGAGGCCGAGGATCAGGAACAGCCGGAAGTGCTTGCCGGGCGCACCGGCCTTGATGGCCGCGGCCAGATCAACCGGGACGACCGGCGCGGGCGCGACCACGGGCAGGGGCGCAACCACCGGAACGGGGGCAGGAGAAACGGGGGCGGAAGGAACGGGAGGATTCATGGGCGGACGGGCGGAGATGGAAATAGAAGGGCCGGCCAGCCGCCCCCGAGGGCCTGGTAGAGGAGAATGCAGGCCCCGGCCCGGTCCGCCGTGCTCACCACCGACTGCTGCTGGAGGTCGAGCAGCGTGCGCTGGGCGTCGAGCGAAACCAGGAGGTCGACCTGGCCGGCCTGGTATTGCAACCCGGCCAGCGTGGCGGCCTCGCCGGCGGCCGCGGTCGCGCGGCCGAGAATTTCCTGCCGCTCGGCGTCGCGCCGCACGGCGACGAGCGCGTTCTCCACCTCGCCCAGCGCGCGCAGCACCGTGGCCTCGTAGGCGATCAGCGCCTGCTGCTGCAGTTCGCCCTGGATCGCGATGGTCTGCGTGATGCGGCCGGCGTCGAAGATGGGCGCGGTCAGGCCGCCCAACAGGCTCGCGACCACCGTCGCGGGATCGGAGAGACGGCTGAGGCCGGGAGCCTCGACCCCGAGCGAGCCGGTCAGGGTCAGCGCCGGCAGGCGCTGCCGGCGGGCCGCCGAGGTGCGGGCCAGGGCCGCCTCAAGTCCACGCTCGGCGGCGCGCACATCGGGCCGCTGACGCAGGATTTCGGCGGGCAGGCCCGCGGGCAGGTTCGCCGGCGCCGCCGGGACGCCGCGCGGCGCAGCCAGCGGATCGTCCAGGGCGCCCGGCCCGCGACCACAGAGCAGGGCCAGCTGGTTCCGGGATTGGACAATGGCCAGCTGCAACGCGGGAATCGCCGCCTGGGCCTGGGCGAGGATGGTGCGGGCCTGCTGCGTATCGAGCGCGCTGCCGGTGCCGGCCTGCTCGCGCCACTGCGTCAGCTGCACGGTCTCCTCACGTGTGCCGAGACTGTGCTGAACGACCGCGAGTTGGGCCTCCGCGGAACGCAAGCCCACGTAGGCCGTGGCCACGGCCGCCGCCAGCGTGACCTGGGCGCCCCGGTAATTTTCCTGCATCTGCGCAAGATCGGCCGAAGCCGCGTCGAGCGCCAGCCGCTGCGTGCCAAAGAGGTCCACCTGCCAGCTGGCATCCAGCGAAGCGGTGAAGCTCTCGCTGTTCACCGTGAGGCCGGTCGCGCGGTCCCGCGTGCGAGTGCCGCCGCCCGCAACGCTGGCATTCAGCGCCGGGAACAGCCCGGCCCGTTCCAGGTTTCGCCGGGCACGGTATTCCGCCACCCGCGACAACGCGGTGCGCACATCGGGGCTGGAGCCCAACGCACCCGTGATCAGGCCGGTCAGGACCGGATCGTCAAAGCAGGTCCACCACCGGCTCAACGCGTCGCGGTCAAGGGGCACCCCGCCGGTCCCCTGCTGCCAGACGGCGGGCACGGCGACCGGCGGCGCGATATTGCCAGGGGCGACGGGCCCGGCGCAGGCGGCAAGCAGCAGCGCGACACCCGTCACTAGGGCGCGAATGGCCACGGCTGGTATGGCTTGGCGGCTCATGGCACGAGGACGGCCGCCCCTTCGAACCGCCCGGCCCGGAGGTCCGCGAGGGCCTGGTTGGCTTGCGCCAGTGGATAAGTCGTCGTCCGCGTGACGAGGCCCATCCGCGGAACCTGGCCGAGAAAATCGAGCCCGTCCTGCCGGGTGAGATTCGCCACCGACACGAGCTGGCGTTCCTCCCAGAGCAGCCGGTAGGGAAAACCCGGGATGTCGCTCATGTGGATGCCGGCGCAGACGACGCGGCCGCCCTTGCGGACCGCTTGCAGCGCGAGCGGCACCAGTTCGCCGGCGGTCGCGAAGAGTATCGCCGCGTCGAGCGGCTCCGGCGGCAGTTCGTCCGACCCGCCGGCCCAGGCGGCGCCGAGGCTCCGCGCGAAACCCTGGGTCGCCGCGTCACCCGGGCGCGTGAAGGCGAAAACCGTCCGGCCCTGCCACCGCGCGACCTGCGCGACGATGTGGGCCGCGGCGCCGAAGCCATAGAGTCCGATCCGCCGGCCGGCCCCGGCGATCGCGAGCGAGCGCCAACCGATCAGGCCCGCGCACAACAGCGGAGCCAGCGCGACATCGGTCCCGCTTTCGCCAAGCGGAAAGGCAAAGCGGGCATCGGCGACCACCAGGGTCGCGAACCCGCCGTTGCGGGTGTAGCCCGTGAAAAGCGGGTGGTCGCACAGGTTCTCGCGGCCGGCCAGGCAGCAGGGACAGACGCCACAGGTGTGGCCGAGCCACGGAACCCCCACGCGCTCGCCCAGCGCGAGACCTTCGACGCCGGCGCCGAGCAGGTCGATGCGGCCGACGATCTCGTGGCCTGGGACGACGGGTATCATGGGATCCGGCAGCTCCCCGTCGACAACGTGCAGGTCGGTGCGGCAGACGCCGCAGGCCCCCACCCGCACCCGGATCTCGCCGGGCCCGGGCAACGGGTCGGGCAGCTCCGTCCATTCCAACGGGGCGCGGAGCCGCCTCAGCAGCATCGCCCGCATCAGGTGCACCCCTTGCACCGCGGGATCGCGGGATGGAGGGCGCGGCGCGCCGGATGGAAGGCCGGGAAGGCATTCATCGGATTGCTATGGGTTGGTCAGGGGCCTTCCGAGTGCGCTCGCAGCCTGCGCTGCGAAAGGTTTCGCTGAGGGCGACGTGGTGCGTGACCAGCGGCGGTTGGGTCGGAAAACCGAGGAGTGGTCGCCGCCGGCTACTTCACGATGAGGTTGTTCTGCACGCGGACCACGTTCGGAACGGCCTCGGCATCGCGGCCGGCGGCGGCCTTCTGCTCGGCGGTGTTGACGAACCCGCTGAGCTGCACCACGCGCTTGACGGTCTCCACGCTGACGGCGAACGACTTCACCGCCTCGTCGCCCAGCAGGGCGCTCTTCACCTTGCTGGTGATGACGGTGTCGTCGACGTATTGACCCGTGCTGTCGCTCGTGGGCGTCGCGGCGCAGCCGGTGGCAAAGGCGCCGAGGGCGAGCGAGCCGAGCACGGCGGAAAGGAGGGTGAACTTGACGAGGAGACGGGAGGTTTTCATGGGAAAATCGGGTCGTGGGCAACGGGCGCCCCACGGCGCCGATAGGAAGGAAGGTAAGCCATGACCGCCCGCGTGCCCATGGGGTGTTACCCGGCAGCGCGGCACGCGCGCGGGCAGTGCGAGGATATGATGTCATCACCCCCTGCCCTCCGGTGGGTCAGCCCTGTATGGTCGTGTCGAATAAAGCCAAACCTTGCACCACACCCCTCCTCCCTTTCCCGCGACACGTCCAATTCCCTCCCGAAAACCGGCCCAAGGGCTCCTCCGCTTTTGTCCCGGCGGCCCGATTTTGCTCAGCTGCGCCCTGCTCGTCGGCCCGGTCCGCGCGTTTGTGCCCGCTGAGTCCCTGGTCAGCCTGCAGCCCGCCGGATCCGAGCCGGCAGCCCCCGCGCCCAATCCCTACGGTGACGATGAGCTGCTCCTGGACCAGGTTTTTGAGAGCCATCTGCCGACGACGTTGCAAAAAAATCGCCTGCGCTTTTCGGCGCACCCCCATCTGGGCGACCTTCAGCACAAGGACAATCTTCGCACGACCACGAGCCTGCGCTATGGACTCACGGACAACTGCGAGGTCAGCGCGACCGGCGACCTGTATTTCAGCCATGGATTCGGCGCCGTCCGCGCCTTCGACGACTACGGGGTGGCCGATCTGCAGCTGAGCGCAAAGATCAACCTGGGCCAGCCGCTCCTTTCCGGCTGGGACACCGCCATCGGCGGCAGCTACCAATTCCCCACCGGCCGGCCGGTGCCTGAATTGACGGACGGGCTGCGGCACGCCGACCCCTACGTTACCTTCTCCCACCGGCTCAGGTCGCGCCCTAACCTGCGGATCTTCGTCGGCCTCCGGGCGGACGTGGTGACCCATACTTCGCTGCCGGGCACCTTCGGGAAAAACGCGTTCCACGAAAGCTCGACCGGCCTCACGGGCGGCTGGGTGGTCGACCACGACAACTGGCACTACACCTTCGAGGCGTCGTTCGACACCACCCGGCTGATCACCAACACCGAGGAGGACGTGATGATGATCCGCCCCGGTGTGATCTGGGAAATACCCACGCGCCGCAACCCTCAGATCATGAGTCACTGGACCGTCGGCGTGGCCGTCGCCGAAACCTACGGGCCCGGCGGCAACAGCGTCGGCGCGTCCTGCACGCTGCGCTACAGCAGCGACCCCAAGGACCGGTTCCACCGCACCCCGATCAAGCCGGGGCAATAAGCGGGCGGCCAGGGCGGGTGAAGAGAAGTCGCAGCATGATGTTCACCGCTGCTCCATGGCGGCAGTGTATTCCCCGCGGCACGCCGCCGCGTTGCAGCGGGCGCGGTGCGCGAGCGCGGCCTGCGCGGCGGCGGCGTTGCCAGCCGCACCGCGCCAGGTTTTCATCGCCGCATCCTGCAACGCGCGTCCGTAGGAAAAACTCAGCCGCCACGGGCCGCCGCGCGTGCGCCCGATGGCGTCCAGCCGCTCGGTCGCCACGACGTCACCCTGCCCGCCCGAGAGAAACACGATCCCCGGCACCGCCGCCGGCACCGCGCGCCGCAGGCAGCGGATCGTGGCCTCCGCCACCGCGGCGGCATCGACCTGCTCCGGGCTGTCCGCGCCGGGCAGCACCATCCCGGTTTTCAGCAGCATGCCCTCGAGGAGAACGCGTTGGGTGAAAAGCGCCGCAAACACGGCCTGCAAGGTGGCGCGCGTGGCCTCCTCGCAACGCGCCAGCGAATGATTGCCGTCCATCAGCACTTCCGGTTCCACCACCGGCACGAGACCCGCCTCCTGGCTCAGGGCCGCGAACCGGGCGAGTGCGTGGGCATTGGCCTCGATGGCGCCCGCCGTCGGCCGGCACTCATCGAGGACGATCACCGCGCGCCACTTGGTGAAGCGCGCCCCGAGCTCGCGGTAGGCCGCGAGCCTTTCGCGCAGGCCGTCGAGGCCCGACGTGATCTTCTCCCCGGGAAACCCGGGCAGCAGCATCGTGCCGGCGTCGACCTTGATGCCCGGCATGATGCCCTGCTGCCAGAGCATCTCGACCAGTGGCACGCCCGCCGCGGTGGTCTGGTTCATCGTTTCGTCGAAGAGGATCGCGCCGCTGATGCTGTCGGCGAGGCCGGGGGTCGTGAACAGCATCTCGCGGTAGGCCCGGCGGGTTTCCGGGGTGGACGGGATGCCGAGCGCCTCGAACCGTTTCCCGATGGTCGGAAAACTTTCGTCCGCGGCGAGCAGGCCCTTCGGCGGGGCGACGAGCGCGCCCGCCGTGGCCGCAAGGTCGGCCGCGTTCATGGGCTGACGCCGGTCCCGGACGCCGCCTGACCCCAGGTGCCGGAGAAGACGAACTGGCCGGTCGGCTTGCGCTGCCGCGTCGCCTGGTCGCGTTGCCGCAACCCCTCGGGGAGCGAGTCGGTGTTCGCCCGGTAGCCGATGGCCATGGCCGTCCAGGCCTCGGCATGGGCCGGGATTTGATAGAGTTCGCGCGCGCGATCGGGCAGGATGCCGATCATCTGGTGGACGGAAATTCCGCGCGCCGTCGCCTCCATCACGAGATTGGCGGAGGCGAGGCCGAGGTCGTGCACGGCCGCCCGGTTGACCTCGTGGTTCTTCGCAAACTGCAGGCTGACGACGCCGAGGACCAGCACCGGGGCGGCCTTCGCCCAGGCCTGGTTGGCGGAATTCAGGCAGGACAGGAGCCGCGCGAACTCCGCGGTGTCGCTCCGGTCCGCGACAAAATAGGTCCAGGGTTGTTCGTTGTAGGAAGAGGCGGCCCAGCGGGCGGCTTCGAAGAGCGAGCTGAGATCGGCGTCCGAGACCGGCCGGTCCGCAAAACCGTAGGGGCTCCACCGGTTGGCGAGGAGTTCCTGGATGGGATGGTCCGGCGTGGCGTGCTTGGCGGACGGGATGGTGGCGATCGGGATGGCGTTGTTCATGGAAAGGAATTTTTGCGGGCGCAGGCCGCAACGCTACCGTTTCACCCCGCTACCGGCTATGGGGTGTTGAGCGAACATCCGTTCCCGGGCTGGCGTCCTCAAAGAGGGCTGCTCTTTCGCGTAGCCACAGGCGTCCCGGCCTGTGGGGTTAGCGGGGAATGGCCGAGCCGGCAGGCAGGGACGCCTGCCACTACAAGGGCCGTGGACTTTTATGACGTCCCCTGCACCAGCCGGGCGCGGGAAATCCCTACCTGGCCGCGAGACGTCTGCCGAGGCCCTGGAAATCGATGTAGCCGCGCTCCACGTCCGTATGCAGCAGCTGCACGCGCAACCGGTCACCGACCTGCAGTCCGGGCGGTCCGCTCACCAGCTTGCCTTCGACCGGCGGCTGCGCCAGCCGGACCCAGGTGCCCTTGTCGGACGCACCGGTCACCGTCGCGTCAAATTGTTTTCCGATGCTTGCGCCCAGCAGCAGGGCCGCGGCGGATTTGCCCACCTGCCGTTCCACCTTCTTCGCTGCGTCCTCCTGCTCCGTGCAATGCTTCGCCAGCGCGGCCAGCTCGTCGCTGGCATACGGCGGCGGCCGGCCCGCCATCGCCGCCGCGACCAGCCGCTGCGTGATCACGTCGGGGAACCGCCGGTTCGGCGCCGTCGAGTGGGCGTAGTCGCGGACCGCGAGGCCGAAATGCCCGGCCACCGCGCCGCCCGGGAGCTCGAGGACGTATTCGCCGGGGCCCATCAGCTTGATGATGCAGAGTGACAGCTCGGCGAAGCCGGCGGGGTTGGCCGCCTTGGCCGCCTCGAGGAATTTCTCCAGCGCCCTCGGGTCGGCGGCGGCCGGCAGCGAGGTCCCTTGCTCGGCGGCCAGCTCGACGATCCGGTCCCAGTGCGCGGGGACGCGCACCACGCGGCGGATCGAGGGGAAATTCCGGGCGCTGAGGTAGCGCGCCGCGACGCCGTTGACGGCGATCATCAGGTCCTCGATGAGGCGTTTCGCCGAGTTGGGCGTGTCCGCCTCCAGCCCGGTGAGGACCTCCCCGGCGAACACCGGCCGGGTCTGGAGCGTCTCGAAGGAAAGCGCGCCGTGCTCGTGGCGCCGCGCAGCCAGCTGCCGGGCCACGCGGTCCTGGAGCCGGATGTTGTCCGCGAGGCCGTCGACCGCGCTGACCGCCGCGGGCGCAGGTGCGTGGCCTTCCAGCCATGCGGCCACGCTGTTGTAGGCGAGCTTCGCCCGGTTGCGCACCATCGCCCGGTAGATGTCGGACGACGCGATCGACCCGTCGGCGGCGAAGACCATCTCGACCACATGGGCGAGGCGGTCGGCGTCCAGGCCGAGCGAGGTGAGGTCGGTGGAAAGCTTCTCCGGCAGCATCGGGAAAATCCGGGCCGCAGTGTAGACCGAGGTCGTGTTCTGCCGCGCGTGGGCGTCCAGGGCCGAGCCCTGCCTGACCACGTCGGCCACATTGGCGATGGCGACGAGGATCTTGGTGGCGCCGGTCGGCAGGGCCTCGGCGACGGAGAGCTGGTCCAGGTCGCGCGAGTCGTCGTTGTCGATCGAGCACCAGAGCAGGTGACGGAGGTTGCGGGCCGCCGGGTCCGCCGCCGGCGAGGTGATCGCCGCCAGCTCGGCCAGGGCGGCCGGCGAGAACTCAGGGGCAAGGCCGCGCGCGATCATCACGCGGCCGGCGATATTTTGCAGGATGGTGCGCGACTGGCCGGGACTTGGGGTAATCATGGGGTGAATGGTGAATACTCAGCGGAGCCTGCGGGTCAATGCAGGCACTCACGAAAGCGGTGGCAGGCCGGGTCCTGGAACGCCACCGGAAGGCGAATTCCGGCGGTCATCAGGCAACGGCCGCGGGCACGCGCCACTTGATCATCGAGACCTTGATGGCATCGTTCACGACCAGACAGGAGACCGCGGCATAGGCGAGAATCCCGAGCGTCTGCGACCAGGGCAGCGGCGTCAGGCCCGGCAGGCCGACGCGCGTCAGGAGCGTGCCGGTCAGCATCTCCGCCGTAAGGGAAATCAGGAGCGCCCTGCCCGGCATCGTCGACCAGAACCTGCGGCGTTCGCGTGCCGACACCACGGAGAAGACCGCAAAGTAGAGCAGCAGAAGGAAGCTGAAGGTGTGGAGCGCGTTGGCGTCCGTCGCCAGGTTGAATCGCGTCCAGCCGAGCCAAAGCAGGCCGAGCGTCTCCGTCAGCATCGCGACACCCAGCACCGCGGCCACCAGCATGAACCCCCCGATGTTCCAGGTCTCCGGTTGCTTGGACGGGCGCACGTGGTCGTTGGCCAGCGCGATCTTCGCGAAGTCCGTCATGAAGACCAGCAGCAGCATCGCGAAGGCGGAGACGACGAACTGGCCGGTCACCACAAACGCGATGGCCACGAAGGCCGCCTTCAGGATCGTGCGGCTGATCTTGTTGATGATCCAGGTCAGGATGCGCTGGTAGATCGACCGCCCTTGCTCGACCAGGGCGACGATGTTCGTCAGTCCCGGTTCGGTCAGGATGACACTCGCCGCGCCCTTGGCCACGTCGGTTGCGGTGCTCACGGCGATGCCGACCTCGGCCTGGCGCAGCGCCGGCGCATCATTGACGCCGTCGCCGGTCATGCCGGTCACGTGCCCCGCGGCCTGGAGGTGTTGCACCACGATGTATTTGTCCTCCGGAAACACCTCCGCGAAGCCGTCGGCGCCGGCAAAGAGATCCGCCGCCCGGTCGCCGGTTTGAGCGATGGCCGTCTTCAGGTCCGCCATGCGCCTGATGTTGGCCAACCCCGCGCCGCGGGCGATTTCACTGGCCACGGGAAGGGCGTCGCCGGTGAGCATTTTAACCGCCACGCCGTGATCCCGGAGGGCGGTGATGAGCTCCTTCGCGTCGGGCCGCAGCGGGTCATACAGGGACACCAGGCCGAGCAGCACGGGGGCGCCCGCCTCGGGGCCGCCGGCGACGGCGAGGGTCCGGTAGCCTTTCGCCGCCGGTGCGCTGACGCGCGCTTCCAGCTCCGCGACGGCCGGAGGCGGCAGCCCGCAGGCCTCGGCGACGGTGCGGACGGCGCCCTTCATCACGCGCCGCCGCTGCCCAGCCTGCTCGACCACGGCTTCCGTCCGGCGATTTTTCGCATCGAACGGGGCGAACGACACCGGCGTGACCCTCGGCTGGTTGTCGAAGAGACGCCGCGCCTTCGCGGCGGCGAGAAACGCAAGGTCAATGGGATCCTGGTTGGCTTCCTGGGACGCAAGCGCACCGGCGGCCAGAACGTCGGCCTCGGTCGCCGAGCCGAGCGGGGTCACCTCCGTGACAGCGAGTTGGTTGAGCGTGATCGTCCCGGTCTTGTCGACGCAGAGCACGTCCATCGTCGCCGCATCCTCCGAGGCGCTGAGGCGCGTGACCAGCACGCCGTGCCGGGCCAGCTCCCGCGATCCGACCGCCGTGCTGATCGTGAACATGACCGGAAGGGCGGTGGGCACCGCGCTCATCAGCAACACGAGCAAGATCGGCACCATCTCAAGCAGCGGGACCCCGCGAACCAGGGACAGCACCAGCACCACACCCAGCAGCGTGCCGACGATGACAAACAGCCAGCGGACGACCTTGGCCACGACCGCCTCGATGTGCAGTTTCGGTTGGGCTTGCTGCACGAGTTGCGTCGTCCGGCCGAAGTAAGTCTGCGCCCCCGTCAGCAGGACCACACCGTTGCCCTCGCCGCGGCGGACCACGGCCCCAGACGAAAGCACGTCACCGGGCGCCTTGTCCGCGTCCTTCGACTCACCGGTCAGCGCCGACTGGTCGATGCTCAGCGCACCCGTGAGCAGCTTCACGTCAGCCGGGACGATGTCGCCGGGCCGCACGCGCACAATGTCGCCGGGCACCAGCTCGCGGGCGGGCACGGCGCGCCAGCCGGCGTCGCGCAGGACGCGGGCGTTGACCTGCAGGCGCTTTCGCAGCGCGGCCACGACCCCGGCGGCGCGATGCTCCTGCGCGAAGCCCAGCACCGCATTGAACACCAGCAGCGTGCTCACCACGACGAGATCCGAATAGTTGCCGAGCAGGGCGGACAGGATGATGATCAGCTCGAGCATCCAAGCCGAGATGCCCCAGAATTTCCCGAGAAACTGGCGAACGGGGTGTTCTTTTTGCACAGCCACCTCGTTGTAGCCATGCTCCTTCCGCCGGACGTCGACCTCCGCGGCGGCGAGGCCGGCGTCAGGATTTACCTTGAGCGACGCCAGCGCGTCCGGCACCGACGCTGAGGCGATGTCCGGAGGCGGCGCGGTGGTGGCGCCGGCTCCCGGCCCGGACCCGGTCTGGTCGTTTCCCATGAGGAATCCCCCCTCGAGCCGGAGGCCCGGTTTATTCCGGCCTGAGCGCTCCCGGCGCGCCCCACTTCCAGTCACGGATCTCCGGCAGATCCTCGCCGTGCAGGTTGATGTAGTGACGGTGCTCGATCAGTTTGTCGCTGAGGCGCTGTTTCAGGTAGACGCCCTGCTCGCCGCACGCCGGCACGCGGTCGATGGTGTCCATCACAAGATGGAAGCGGTCGATCTCGTTCAGCACGGTCATGTCAAAGGGCGTGGTGATCGTCCCCTCCTCCTTGTAGCCGCGCACATGGATGTTGTCGTGATTGGTGCGTCGGTAGGTCAGCCGGTGGATCAGCCACGGGTAGGCGTGGAAGGCGAAGATCACCGGCTTGTCCGTGGTGAAGAGCCCGTCGAAGTCCCGGTCGCTCAGCCCGTGGGGGTGTTCGCTCGACGGCTGCAGCCGCATCAGGTCGACGACGTTGACCACGCGGACCCGCAGCGCCGGCAGGTGCTCGCGCATGATCGAGACGGCGGCGAGCGTCTCCAGCGTCGGCACATCGCCGCAGCAGGCCATGACCACGTCGGGGGGCGCGTCCTGATCGCTGCTGGCCCAGGACCAGATGCCGATGCCCTCGGTGCAATGCCGGACGGCGGCGTCCATCGCCAGCCACTGCGGCGCGGGGTGCTTGCCCGCGACGACCACGTTGACGTAGTGCCGGCTGCGCAGGCAATGGTCCATGACCGACAGCAGGCAGTTCGCGTCGGGCGGCAGATAGACGCGCACGACCTCCGCCTTCTTGTTCATCACGTGGGAAATGAAGCCGGGATCCTGATGGGAGAACCCGTTGTGATCCTGCCGCCAGACATGCGAGGCGAGCAGGTAGTTCAGGGAGGCGATCTTCCGGCGCCACGGCAGGTGCGCGGTGACCTTCAGCCACTTGGCGTGCTGGTTGAACATCGAGTCGACGATGTGGATGAAGGCCTCGTAGCAATTGAAGAGCCCGTGCCGCCCCGTGAGCAGGTAGCCCTCGAGCCAGCCCTCGCACTGGTGCTCGCTGAGCATCTCCATCACCCGGCCGGCGGGCGCCAGAAACTCGTCGCCCGGCACCGCCGCGGCGTCCCACTGGCGGGGCGTCACCTCGAAGACCGCCTCCAGGCCGTTGGACAGCGTCTCGTCGGGGCCGAAGATCCGGAAGTTCCGCTGCGTGTCATTCAACCGCGTGACGTCGCGCAGGAATTTCCCGAGCACGTGGGTGTCGCCGATACCGGGTGCTCCCGGGGCGGGAACCGCGACGGCGTAGTCACGAAAATCGGGTAGGCTCAGGTCGCGCAGCAGCAGGCCGCCGTTGGCATGCGGGTTCGCACCCATGCGTCTCCCGCCCTGCGGGGCCAGCTCGGCCAGCTCCGGCCGCAGGCGGCCGGCGGCGTCGAACAGTTCCTCCGGGCGGTAGCTGAGCAGCCAGTCTTCCAGCAGCTTGAGATGCTCGGGATGCGTGGCCGGATCGGAGAGCGGCACCTGGTGCGCGCGGAACGTGCCCTCGATTTTCAGGCCGTCGACGATCTTCGGGCCGGTCCAGCCCTTCGGCGAGTTGAGCACGATCATCGGCCAGCGCGGCCGCGTCAGGTTCCCGTTCACCCGGGCCTCGTGCTGAATGGCCTGGATGCGCGCGACGGCCGTGTCGAGCGCCGCCGCCATCGCCTCGTGCATGGGCGCGGGATCGTGGCCCTCGACAAAGAGCGGCGCCCACCCGTAGCCGCGGAGCAGCTGCTCGAGCTCCTCGCGGGTGATGCGGGCGAGCACGGTGGGATTGGAAATCTTGTAGCCGTTGAGGTGCAGGATCGGGAGCACCGCGCCATCGGTGGCCGGATCGAGGAACTTGTTGGAATGCCACGCGGTGGCGAGCGGGCCCGTCTCGGCCTCGCCGTCACCGACGACACAGGCGACGACCAAGCCCGGGTTGTCGAACACCGCACCGAACGAATGGCTGAGCGAATAGCCGAGTTCGCCGCCCTCGTGGATCGAGCCGGGCGTCTCGGGCGAGGCGTGGCTGGGGATGCCACCGGGAAACGAAAATTGACGGAACAGCTTGCGCAGCCCCGTCTCGTCCCGGCTGATGTCCGGGTAGACTTCGCTGTAGGTCCCCTCGAGGTAGGTGTTCGCCACGACCGCCGGGCCGCCGTGGCCGGGCCCGGAAACATAGATCATGTCGAGGTCGTGCTGGCGGATGACGCGGTTGAGGTGCGCGTAGATGAAGTTCTGCCCGGGCGTGGTCCCCCAGTGGCCGAGCAGCATGCGCTTCACGTCCGCGAGCAGCAGCGGGCGCCGCAGCAGCGGATTGTCGCGCAGGTAAATCTGGCCGACCGAGAGGTAGTTCGCCGCGCGCCAGTAGGCGTCGATGCGGCGGAGCAGGTCGGGGATGAGGGCGGTCATGGTCGATCGGACACCGGCGCGGCGCAGACCCGCGCGAGCACTATTTCCCAGTCGCGGCCGCTTTCTTCCGGATGGCGGCGTTGAGGGCGACGCCCTCCGGCCCGGTGGACTTTTCCGCCCGGTCCCGGAGGAGTTCCAGTTCCTTGGCCTTCGCCGGGAGCCGGTCGAAGGCCGCCAGGCTTTTGGCAAAGGCCTGTTCGTCCGGCTTGGGTTCCGGCTTCATGCGTGCTTGGTGCCCGTCATTTTTCCACGGCGAAGCCGACCTTGATGGTCACCTGCCAGTGCTGGACCTTGCCCTTGACGAGGCTGCCGCGCGTGTCGGTCACCTGAAACCAGCACAGGTTCTTGATGGTCTTGTGCGCGCGCCCGATGGCCCGGTTGACCGCATCCTCGATGGAAGTCGAGGAAGTGCCGGTCAGTTCGATGAGTTTGTAGACGTGGTCTTTCATGTCGGGGTTGCCGTGGTTCGTTTCCGTTCAGTTGCAGCCGCACTCCTTGGTAAATTCCTTGATCGCCTTCTCGACCGCTTCCCGGTTCTCCCCGGTGCGCTTCTGGATGCGGCCGAGCAGTTCCTCGTTCATGCCGTCGACGAACTTCAGGTCGTCGTCCGTGAGCGAGGCCCACTTCTGCTTCAGTTTTCCCTTGGTGATGTTCCAGTCGCCCTTGATCTCGAGTTTGTTCATGTTGAATTGTCCCTAGTCCGGTCGGCGAGCCGTCGGGATGACGGCAGAGTGGAGCCCCGGTTGATCAGGACGGCCCAGCCTACGCCCGGCGCCGGGTGCGGCCAATGGGGCGTTAACCTACGACCCGAGGGGCGCCCTGCCGCCGGGACCAACCACGCGCCCGGTGGCGCGCGCGATCATGCTCTCCTCGTCCGTGTGGATGACGCGGACCGTGACGCGGCTCGTCGGCGCGGAAATCACGGGCGCATTCCGCCCGTTCCGCCGCCCGTCCACGGCGAGGCCGAGAAAACCCAGCCCCGCGCAGATCCGCGCGCGGATGGCCGGTGCGTTTTCCCCAATGCCCCCGGCGAAGACGAGCGTGTCCAGGCCGCCGAGCACGGCGGCATAGGCGCCGATCCATTTTTTCGCCTGATAGCAGAAGAGCGCCAGCGCGTCCGCCGCGCGGGGGTCGCGGGCCTCGCGCGCGAGCAACTCCCGGACATCGGAACTGGTTCCCGACACACCGAGCAGCCCGGACTCATGGTTCACCAGGCGGTCAAACTGCGCCGGGGTCATGCGGTCGTTCCGCGCCAGAAAGACGAGCAGCCCCGGATCCAGGTCGCCCGAGCGCGTGGCCATCATCAGGCCCGAGGCGGGCGTGAAGCCCATGCTCGTGTCAACGCCGTGGCCGCCGCGGACGGCGGCCAGGCTCGCCCCGCTGCCGAGGTGGGCCAGGATCACCCGACCCGCGGCCGCGGCAGGATCCAGGCGCGAAAGTTCCTCCAAGAGGTAGGCGTAGGACAGGCCGTGAAACCCGTAGCGCTCGATGCCGCGGGCGGCATAGCGCCGCGGGATGGGCAGCAGCTTGGCGAGCCGCGGCATGGCGCGATGAAACGCCGTGTCAAAACATGCCACCTGGGGCAGCCTCGGATGTCGCCGCCGGAACTCCTCCATGAGCGCGATCTCCTGCGGCAAATGGTCCGGATCGTAGGGGGTGAGGCGGCGCAGTTCCGCCAGCAACCGCGCGGTGACCCGCGCCGGCGCGGTGTGCCGCAGGCCGTGCACCACGCGGTGTCCCACCGCCCGGACCCCGGCAAATTCCGGCTGGGCCTCCAGCCAGTCGAGCAACGCGACCGCCGGGGCGCCCCGCCCGGTCATCGGCCGCGGGCGGTCAGAACTCGCCCGCCCGCCCGGCCGCGTGACGGTCAGGTTGGCCCCGCGCAGGCCGAGGCGGTCGATCTTGCCCGAAAGCCGCGGGCGCAGGGCCGGAGCGGTCTCAAAGAAGGCGAAGCGAATGCTCGACGAGCCGCCGTTGATCGTGAGGACGCAGGGGGATATCGGCGCGGATTTCACCCTTAGATTTTGCCGGGCGCGCGGATCTTTCTCCATGGGGTGTCCAACCCGCCCGGGCGCGGCGCGGGTTACACCCCATAGTCCGGCGTCGCCCGCACGCGCATGCTGAGTTGCTCGGGAAACCCCATCCGCCGCCGGCGGAAGGACCCTCCTCCGATCAAGCCCTCCACCATGACACCCATCCCGTCCCTCAACGGCTCCGACCAACGCACCTACAACGCCATTTTCCAACATCCCCTCGCGCACAATCTGCAGTGGCACGACGTGCACGCTCTGCTCCGCCACTTCGCGACGGTCACGGAGGAACCCAACGGCAACCTGAAGGCGCTGCGCCACGGCGAGACCCTCGTCCTGCGCCAGCCCCGCACAAAGGACGTCGCCGAATCCGACGAGCTGATGGCGCTGCGCCACTTCCTGGAACGCTCCGAGGCGGCCGCGGCCGGGCCCGCGGCGGAGGAGCACTGGCTCCTGGTGATTGATCACCATGCGGCCCGCATTTTCCGCACGGTGCTCCGCGGCACGAGCCCCGAGCGGATCCACCCGCACAAGCCGGAGGATTTTTTCCGGCACGAGCAGAACTCGCAGAACCTTTCCCGCGGAAAGGAAAAACCCGATCCAAACAGCTTCTTCGAGCCCGTAGCCCGGGCGCTGGAGGCCGCCGGCCCCGTCCTGATCTTCGGCACCGGCACCGGCCACAGCAGCGAGATGGACCAGTTCGCCGCCTGGGTGAAAATCCACCACCCCGGGCTGGCGGCCCGGATCATCGGCACGCAAGTAATCGACGAACAGCACCTCACCGAGCCCCAGCTGCTCGCCCACGCCCGGACCTTCTACGCCGCCCAACCGGCCACTCGCGCATGAAGACCATGAAGGCCGTCTGCATCTACCGCTACGGCGGTCCCGAGGTCCTCACCTACGAGGACGCCCCGTGCCCGCATCCGGACGCCGGCGAGGTGCTCGTCCGGGTCCACGCCGCCGGCATCAACCCGGTGGACTGGAAAATCCGCGAGGGCCATCTGAAGGAGATGCTCGCGCATACTTTTCCGCTCATCCTCGGCTGGGACGTTTCCGGCGTCATCGAGGCCGTCGGCCCGGGCACCAGCCGGCTGAAAGTGGGTGACGAGGTGTTCAGCCGGCCGGACGTCATGCGGGACGGCGCCTACGCCGAGTTCATCGTGATTAAGGAGTCCGAGGTGGCGCTGAAACCGAAGTCCGTCGACCACCTGCACGCCGCGGCGCTCCCGCTCGCGGGCCTCACCGTCTGGCAATCCCTCTTCGATGCCGCCGACCTGGCCGCCGGCCAGCGCGTGCTCATCCATGCCGGCGCCGGCGGCGTCGGCCACCTGGCCGTGCAACTCGCCAAGTGGCGGGGCGCGCACGTCGCCGCCACCGCCTCGGGCCGCAACCACGAGTTCGTCCGCTCGCTCGGCGCCGACTACGTGGTCGACTACGAGACCCAGCGCTTCGAGGAGGCCGTGCAGCCCGTCGACGTGGTGTTCGACACCATGGGCGGCGACACGCAGGAGCGCTCCTGGAAGGTGCTCAAGCCGGGCGGGATCCTTGTCTCCATCGCCAGCCCGCCGCCGCCCGACACTGCCAAGACCCACGGCGTGCGGTCGGCCTTTGTCTTCACGCAGCCCAACGCGGGCCAGCTCGCGGAGATCGCGGGCCTGGTCGACGCCGAGAAGGTCAAGGTGGTCGTCGAGACCGTCCTCCCGCTCTCCGACGCCACCCGCGCCCAGGAACTCAGCCAGCGCGGCCACGGACGCGGCAAGATCGTGCTGCGGGTAATTTGACGGGCCGCTTCGCGGGGATTAAAATGACCCATGGCCGTTAAATTCCAGGACTACTACGAAACCCTCGGCGTGCCGCGCACCGCGTCCGCCGACGAGATCAAGCAGGCATTCCGCAAGCTCGCCCGGCTCCACCATCCCGACGTCGCCAAGAACAAGGTCGCCGGCGAGGCGAAGTTCAAGGAGATCAACGAGGCCTACGAGGTGCTCGGCGACCCGGACAAGCGGAAGAAATACGACGAACTTGGCGCCGACTGGCAGGACGGAGCCGGCCACGCCGCCGCACGCGGCGGCAGCCGAGGCCGGGCCCGCGCCCCCGGCGGCGAATCCGACTTCGAGTTCGGTGGCACCGGTTTCAGCGATTTCTTCGAGTCGTTCTTCAGCGGCCGACAGGGCGGGTTCGCCTCGGCCGGCGGTCCGCGCGCCCGCGGGCACGAGGACGACGGGGACTTCGCCCAGCCCGGCCGCGACATCGAGGCGGACCTGCTCGTCACGCTGGAGGAAGCCTTCCGCGGCTCGACCCGCAAGGTGACGCTGCGCCGCCCCGGCATGGACGGCGCGGAGGAACGCACCAACACCTACCAGGTGAAGATCCCGGCCGGCATGCGGGAGGGCCAGCGCATCCGCCTCGCCGGCCAGGGCGGCCCGGGGCTCGGCGGCGCGGCGGCGGGCGACCTCTACCTGCGCGTGCGCTTCGCGCGCCATCCCGACCTCAATGTGAAGGACGACGATCTCTACTTCGACCTCGACCTTGCCCCGTGGGAGGCGGTGCTCGGGACGAAGGCGAAGATCCCGACGCTCGGCGCACCCACCACGGTCCGGGTGGCGCCGGGCACCGCGGCCGGCACCCAGTTGCGCGTGCGCGGCCAGGGGCTGACCCGCGAGGACGGCAGCCGCGGCGATCTCTACGCCGTCGTGCGAATCCAGGTGCCGGCCACGGTCACGAAGGACGAGCAGCTCCTCTGGGAGAAGCTGGCGGCGGCCTCCGCTTTCAATCCGCGTAAATCGTCATGACCAATTTCGTCTTCTACCAAAATCCCACCGTAACGCTCGTCTGCGTGCCCGCCGGCACGCCGGCCCTCTATTCGCTGCACGCCGCCGCCCACTTGTGCGGCATGCATCCGGACCTGGTCCGACATTACTGCGAGCTCGGCCTCCTCGGACCGGAGCGCGCCGATCCCGGGCGGGAACCCCTTTTTGACGACACCGCCCTCTACGAGCTGCGTCGCATTGAACACTACCAGCGCCACTACGGCGTCAACCGCCAGACGCTGCCTGTGCTGTGCGAGCTGTGGCGCGAGGTCGACCGCCTGCAGGCGGAAGTGCGGTTCCTCCGCGGCCCCTGAGTGCCCGCCACGGGTAATACCCCATAGTCCGCGGCGCCGGTCCGGAGCATCATCGGCACACGGGAAAAGCGGATCCCTTCCACCCCGGAAGCCCCGCTCGCACCGTCTCAAACCGGATCATTTATGCTGCACAACACGAGGGAACTCCACGGCTACAAACTCACCGCGATCGATGGCGACATCGGCCACATCCGTGACTTTTATTTCGACGACAAGTCCTGGGTGGCGCGCTACCTCGTGGTCGACACCGGCTCCTGGCTGGCGGGACGCCTCGTCCTGCTCACGCCCCACTCGTTCGGCAAGCTGGACGAATTCGAGAAGACCCTGCACCTCAAGCTCTCCAAAAAACAGATCGAGGACAGCCCCTCGATCGAGCGCCACCGCCCGGTCTCCCGGCAGTATGAGGCGGAATATTACCGCTACTACGGCTGGCCGGCCTACTGGGAAGGCAGCGCCCTGTGGGGCTTCGGCGGCTACCCCGTCGTCCTGCCGCCTTCGCGCGACGAGCTGGATGCGCAGCTGCAACACCACCACCGGGACGACAAGCATCTCCAGAGCGCGCAGGCGGTGAACGGTTATCATATCCAGGCCACGGACGGCGTGATTGGCTCGGTCACCGGCTTCATGGTCGACGACAAGAGCTGGGCGCTCCGCGAGATTTCCGTGGAAACCGGCCATTGGTATGCGGGCAAGGAAATCCTGATCAACCCCGCCAGGGTCACGCGCATCAGCTATGAGGAATCGATGATGCACGTAAGTCTCACCCGCGAGGACATCCTCCAGACAAGCGAGCACCACGTCGCGCACGCCAGTGCCGACCTGTCCGGCTCGGTGATCACCCCGCGCGAATAGCACCGCCGCGCAACCACCCCGATCCCCATGAAGAAGAATCCCCTCAACAAAGGCATCCTCACGGAGAACGCCGGCGAAGTCGGCCCGGTGGAGCGAGAAATGGTCCAGGCCCGGGCCCGCGAACTGGCCCTCATTGGCGGCCGCGCAGCGGCCGAAGTATCGAAAACCGACTACGACCAGGCCAAGCGCGAGCTGACCGGAGAATCCGATCTCGACCGGCAGGACGCCATCCTCGACGCCCTGCCGGAGTCCAAACGCTGGGACCCCGTGCCCGGCTCCAACGGTCATCAGTCCGCCGAATCGCCCAGCGAGGACGAGGATGACGAGGGCCGCAGCGAGACCGAGCAGCTCGTCGACGAAGGCGTCAACGAGGCCGAGCACGACCAGATGCTCGAGGCCGCCCGCGCGGCCGCGAAGCAGGACCGGCAGGCCGGCAAGCCCTAGCGCCCGACCGGGCCGCCACGCGCAGCGGCGGACGGAAATTTGACAGCTCCCCCGGACCGGCAAGGATAGGGGCCGTGGCGTTGCGTTACCTCACCATCGACTTCAACTCCTTCTTCGCCTCGGTGGAGCAGCAGGAGCGGCCGGAGCTGCGCGGCAAACCGCTGGCCATCGTGCCGGTCATGGCCGAGACGACCGGCTGCATCGCGATCAGCATCGAGGCCAAGGCCGCCGGCCTGAAGCGCAACCTGCGGGTGGCCGAGGCGCGACAGATGTGCCCCGGGCTCGTCGTGCTCGAGGCGCGGCCGGAGACCTACATCAACTACCACCGCCGGCTCGTCGAGGTGATCCGCGCCTGCGCCCCGGAGACCGTGGTCCAGTCGATCGACGAGGTGACGTGCAACCTGCACGACTTCGTCAAGACCCGCGCCGCCGCGGAAAAACTCGCCCTGGCCATCAAGGCGAAGATCGCACGGGAGGTCGGTCCCCTGCTCCGCAGCTCGATCGGCGTCGCCCCCACGTGGCTGCTGGCGAAGGTCGCCTCCGACATGATGAAGCCCGACGGACTGGTGATCCTCGAGGAGGCCGACCTTCCGGCGAAGCTGTTGCACCTCGCGCCGGGCGACATCGCCGGCATCGGCCCGAACATGCAGGAGCGGCTGCGCGCGCACGGTATCACGACGATGGCCCAGCTCTACGCCGCGCCGATGGCGGAGTTCCGCGGCATCTGGCAGAGCGTCCGCGGCGAGCAGATGTGGCGGCTGCTCCACGGCGAGGACCTGCCCTATTTCGAGCAGAAGGGCGGCCAGACCATCGGCCACGGCCACGTGCTCCCGCCGGCGCGCCGCAACCCCGAGGCCGCGCTCGCGGTGCTGCACCGGCTCCTGCAGAAGGCCGCCATGCGGCTCCGGCACAGCGGCCTGTGCGCGGGCGGCCTCACCGTCTCGGTCGACTACCGCGACGACCACCGCTGGAGCGGCGAACTGCGGCTCACCGAGACGCAGGACACGATCGAGCTCACGCGCGCGCTCAACCGGCTCTGGGAGAGACGTCCCGCGGCCGACCGGAAGCGCGCGCCCCTGCGCATCGGCGTGCACCTCGTGCACCTGCTCGACCTGAAGCTGCACACGCCCGACCTCTTCGAGCAGAAGTCCGAGGAGGTGCACGGCCGGCTGTTCAACGCGATCGACCACCTCAACAAGGTGCTCGGCAAGAACTCCGTCTATTTCGGCGGCGCGCACGGCGCCACGGCGGACGCGCCGATGCGCATCGCCTTCACCCGCATCCCCGAGCCGGAGATCGAGGAGATCGACCGCAGCTACGAGGGCCGGCTCAAGAAGCCGAAGGCCCCGCCCGCCGCCGAGCCGGAGGCGGGGTGATTCTGGACTGATTGCATCTTGTTCTCTGTGGGCGGGGTGCCCTCACCCCGCGAGGCATGCACCGCGAAGCCTGAAATCCGCGGGGTGAGGGCACCCCGCCCACAACCAGCCTGTTCTTTACTCCGCACCCGTCTTGCCCAATAGCTCCTGCCATGCACACGCCCGTGGATGTCCAGCTCATCGGCTCGGAAGTCGCCCTCCGCTGGGACGACGGCGCGGAGAGCTACATCACCATGGCCACGCTGCGCGCCGCCTCGCCGAGCGCGGAGGTGCGGGGCGAGCGGGACATCTTCGGCCACCAATACGGCGGCGAGGCGCCGAAGAACTACGTCGGCGTCGAGGTGACGACGTGGGAGCGCATCGGCAACTACGCCATCCGCTTCGAATTCAGCGACGGCCACCGGACCGGGCTCTACAGCTACGAACTGCTGCGGCAGCTGGGCGAGATGCCAAGGTAGGGGCCGTTGCCCTCAACGGCCCGGGAAGGCGCTTGGCGCAAGCGCCCCTCCCCGCCTCCATCGTGGCCGCCTCACCGGCCGGCGACGACGCCGCGCTCGCTCTTCTCGACGAACTTGAGGAAATGCTGGAAATCCTGGCTCTGCCCGAGCGGGTGCGCGTGCATGTGCTCGAAGGCCTGCGTGCGGTTGTGGCCCGCGCGGTAGAAGACCCGGAAGGCCTGCTTCACCGCCTCGAGGCGCTCGATGGCGAAGCCGTTGCGCTCGAGGCCGACCTTGTTGATCGAGCGCGCGATGGCGGGGTTGCCGTCGGCGATGACGAAGGGTGGCACATCCTGCACGATCTTGGACATCGCGCCCACCATCGCGTAGGCCCCGATGCGGCAGAACTGGTGGACGCCGCACTTGGCGCCGAGCGCAACGTGGTCCTCGACGATCACGTGGCCGGCGAGGCCGACGGAGTTGCTCGCGATGATGTGGCTGCCCAGCTGGCAGTCGTGCGCCACGTGGCCGTAGGCGAGGATGTTGTTGTCGTGGAGGATGACGGTGTATTCGCCGTCCTTCGTGGCGGCGTGCACGCTGACATATTCGCGGAAGACGTTGCGGTCGCCGATCCTCACGCCCGGGCTGCCGCCCCTGTATTTCAGGTCCTGCGTCTTGGCCCCGATGCAGGTGTAGGGAAAGATCTCGTTCTGCCGGCCGATGACGGTGTTGCCCTCGATGCTGGCGTGGTGGTGCAGCACGGTGCCGGCGCCGATGACCGACTGGCCGCCGACGAAGGCATAGGCGCCGATGACGACATCCTCGCCCAACTGAGCACCGGGCTCGATGATGGCGGTGGGGTGGATCTGCGAAGCCATGGGCTCAGTCCAGCTCCGCGTCGTCCACCAGCGCGAACATGAGCTCGCCCGAGGAAACCGTCTGGCCGTTGACGCTGCATTCGCCCTCGGCGCACGCGATGGTGCCGCGGACCTTGGTGACCTTGACCTTGATGAGCAGCTGGTCGCCGGGGCGGACCGGCTTGCGCCACTTCACCTTGTCGCAGCTCATGAAGAGGGTGGTCTTGCCCTCCATGCTGTTGCGGCGGACCATGAGGATGCCGGCGGCCTGCGCCATGGCCTCGATCTGGAGCACGCCGGGCATCACGGGATTGCCCGGGAAGTGCCCCTGGAAATACGGCTCGTTGATCGTGACGTTCTTGATCGCCGTCAGGTCGCTGTCGGTCATCTCCACGACGCGGTCGATCATCACGAACGGGTAGCGGTGCGGCAGCATGTCGAGCACGCGGCGGATGTTGAGGGAGGTCTCGGTGGCGATGTCGGCCTTCGGCGCGGCGGGCTTGACCGCCTTCTTGCCGCCCTTCTTCCACGCGTTGTATTTCTCGAACAGGATCTTGGTCAGCTCGGCGTTGACCGCGTGGCCGGGCCGCGTGGCGACGATGTGCGCCTTCAGCGGCACGCCGAGCAGGAGGATGTCGCCGATGATATCGAGGATCTTGTGGCGGACGAACTCGTCGGCGAAGCGCAGCGGCTCCTTCGAGATGATCTTGTCGCCCTTGATGACGACGGCGCAGTCGAGGCTGCCGCCCTTGATCTTGCCCATCTTGATGAGTTCCTCGATGTCCTCGTAGATGGTGAACGTCCGCGCGGCGGCGACCTGCGCGGCGTAGACCTCGGGGTCGATGACCAGCGAGAGGTGCTGCGTGTGGATGCCTCGGTCGTCGGCGGACGTGCAGGTGATCTTCAGGCCGTCGTAGGGCAGCGCGATGATCGAGGAGTTGCCGCGGGCGACCGAGATCGTCTCGGCGAGGCTGAAGTATTCGCGCTCGGCGTCCTGCTCGACCGGCTCGCCGGACTGGATGAGCTGGACGAAGGGCCGGGCGGAGCCGTCCATGATGGGGGGCTCGCTGGCGTCGATCTCGATGAGGACGTTGTCGATGCCGCAGCCGTGCAGGGCGCTGAGCACGTGCTCGACCGTGTGCAGCTTGGCATGGCCCACCTGGATGGTCGTGGCGCGGACGAGGTCGGTGACCTGGTCGACGCGCGGCTTCAGCTCGGGCTGGCCGTGTAGATCGGTGCGTTTGAACACGATCCCGTGGTTGACCGGGGCCGGCTTGAAAGTCATGTGCACGGCGTCTCCGGTGTGCAGGGCGTTGCCCTTGATGGAGACCTCGCGCAGTAAGGAGCGCTGCTTCATGGGTATGTCTGCGGAGTGTCGGAAACCTCTTGGAAATGACAAGCTTGGAGATGGCGCGCGACCGTGGTGGGCCGGGCTTTACGCCCGGCACGGCCGCCGATGTCGGGGCCAAAGCCCCGCCGGCATAAAGATTAGCCGGAGGGCGGTGTTGACATCGCCGAAATCCCCTCGGTAATCCTATCCCTTTACGTAACCAAACTTCTACCCGATCCCGTCATGCCCGCAGCCAACGACCTCAAGAAAGGCCAAGTCATCACCTTCAACGGCGAACCGCATCTCATCATGGAGACGCAGCACCGCACGCCGGGCAACCTGCGCGCCTTCGTCCAAGTCAAGATGCGCAACCTGCGCTACGGCAAGTCGCTGGAGCAACGCTTCAATTCCCCCGACCATGTCGACGTCCTCCAGACCGACCGCCGCACCCTCGAGTTCAGCTACGCCGACCGCGACAGCTACTCGTTCATGGACCCGGAGACCTTCGAGACCTTCGAGATCAGCGCCGTCATGATCGGCGACGCCAAGAACTACCTCGTCGCCAACGGCAAGGCCGACGTCCTCTTCATCAACGAGGTTCCCGTCACGATCGACATCCCCTCCTCCGTCGTCCTGAAGGTCGCCGAGAGTTCCGAGGGCATCAAGGGCGACACCGCCAGCAACGTGCAGAAGCCCGCCACGATGGAGACCGGCCTGGTCGTCCAGGTGCCGCTCTTCATCAAGGCCGGCGAACTGATCAAGGTCAGCACCGCCGACGGCTCCTACCTCGGACGGGCCTGAACAAAGGCCGGAAGACAGCAGACCGGTTGCAGCCCGTGGTTCCGGCCGCGGGCTTTTTTGCGCCTTACTCCAGCGGTCATCCTGAGCCCGGCGAAGGATCCATCAGGATTCGCGCGCTCCACTGGATTCTTCGCACGGCTCAGAATGACAGTCAGGAAACAGCGCCGGTGGGGACACCGACGCCCACCCGCTCAGCCGTTGATCGCCGTGATCGCCGCCGCATGGGCGGCCAAGGCTTCCTGGCTGCTGCTGGCCGTGGCCTGCAGGTCGCGCAGGAGGCCGTCGCGCAGGCCGTAGATCCAGCCGTGCACCGTGAGCTCCTGGCCGCGCGCCCAGGCATCCTGCACGATGGTCGTCGAGCACACGTTAGCTGCCTGCTCGATCACGTTCAATTCGCAGAGGCGCGCGCTGCGCTCCGTGTCGTCCTGGAGCCGGCACAGGCAGCCGTCGTGCTTCTCGCGGACATCCTGCACATGGCGCAGCCAGTTGTCCGCGAGGCCGACCCGCTGGCACCGGACGACGGCCGACACGCCGCCGCAGCCGTAGTGACCCACCACCATGATGTGCTTAACCTTGAGCACATCGACGGCGAACTGGATCACCGACAGGCAGTTCAGGTCCGTGTGCACGACGACATTGGCCACGTTGCGGTGCACGAAGACCTCGCCGGGCAGCAGGCCGATGATCTCGTTGGCCGGCACCCGCGAGTCGGAGCAGCCGATCCAGAGGTATTCCGGGTTCTGCTGGCGCGAGAGCTTCTGAAAAAACTCCGGGTCCCGGCGCTTGATCGCCTCCGCCCACGCTTGGTTCTGTTGGAAGAGATTTTGCAGGCTGTCCACGTCGGTGAGATTTGGAGGGTTATCGTGGTTGTCCACCCCGAATCTCCGCCGGTCCGCCCTGCCGCAGGGCACGTCTTTAAAATCCGCCGAAACCCGTGGCCACCGGCGTCCCTGCCTGCCGGTTCGGGGATTCACGCCCATCCGACTGGCAGGGACGCCCGTGGCGACGGGCAAGAGCGGCGATTTTGAAGGGGCCCTAATTCTGAACCTCAAACTCGAGTCGCTGCAGGATAGCCGTCCGGACGGCGACGCCGTCCTTCTGGCCCGGCTTGAAACGCCACTGTTTTACCGCCGTGGCTGCCGCGGCTCCAAAGGACTGGTTCGTGGCCGTGGCCACCTGCACTTCCTCCGGCACGCCCTTTTCGCTGATGATAAATACGATTTCGACCTGACCCTTGACTCGCCACTGGGCCATGTCCTGGGGATACCGGGGAGCCACTTGCTCCTTCGCAACGGGTTTCTTGCTCAATTGGTCGGGCAGGTAATAAGTGCCGGACAATTTGACATCATTCTTCACCGGCGCGTCGGTGACAGCCGCAAAAACACCGGAAACCAGCGCGATGAACCCGAGGCACGACAGGATTGATTTCATAGGATGCGGCCCGCGGGCTGAATCCCGCAAATCCCCCGTTTCCTGTCAATGACAAGGACCGGCATCAGAGCTGCAGGCTCTGTGGCGTGTATTCCATCAGCTCGATCGCGTTGCCGTCGGGATCCTTCAGCCACGCCTGCTTGGAATGATCCATCCCGACCTTGATCGGCGTGGTGTCCACGCCCTGCGCCACGAGCCGCTCGCGGAACGCCTCCAGCCCGGTGGCCTCGAGGCAGAAATGGTTGTAGTGCGTGCCCTCGTTCCGCTTGAGCGAATCGGCGGGGCCGCCCCACTGCTTGGCCGCGCCGGCGTGGTCGAAGATCTCGATGAAGGTCGTATGCCCCGCCGCCAGATAGTAGCCGAACGGCGTCCCGTCGTCATGCTTCAGGGCAAACTTGACCGTCAGCCCGAGGACGTCGCGGTAGAACGCGATCATCCGCGGCAGCTGGTGCGTGCGCAGACAGAGATGGCCGAGTCGTTGAATCATGATGGGGTGGATGCCTTGAAGGTCGGACGCTGGCGACGCGCACACTCGCCAAAGCCCACCCGCGACACAAGGCCCGAGCAAGGGCGCGCCGCAGTGCCTCCTTGCCATCGCTTCGGGCCCCCGCAAGTTCGGCCCGATGATTCACCGCGCCCAGGCGCCGTTCACCGCCCTGCTTCTCATCGGCGTCTGTCATGCGGCCGGGGCTTCCCCGGCGGAGCCGCCGGCACCGTGGGCATATGGCTTCAAGGATCCGATGCCGCCCAATGCTGTCCCGGCCACGGCCGCGCGGCTGACGGACGCAGCCGCAATCAAGCTGCCCGATTTTCCCCTCCTGTCGCTGCCCGGCACGGAGCGACGGTTCACCCCGGCGGAAATCAGGGACAATTTCGCGCCGGCCGACTGGTATCCCGGTGATCATCCCCGCATGCCGGCGATCGTCGCGCATGGGAAGCCGCCCGTCGTCTGGGCCTGCGCGCGCTGCCATTATCCAAACGGCCAGGGCCGCCCCGAGAACGCCCCGATCGCGGGCCTGCCCGCCGACTATTTCATCGAGCAGATGCAGGCCTTCCGGCAGGGCGACCGCCGGTCTTCCGACGTCCGCAAGGCCAACACCCCGCTTATGGTCAGCTTCGCCGAGGCTATGACCGACGAGGAGATCCGGGCGGCGGCCGAGTATTTCGCCTCGATCAAATTCACCCCGTGGATCCGCGTGGTGGAGACCGACCGCGTGCCCGCAACCGTCATCTCCGCGGGCATGTTTCTTCAGGCGGAGCCGCGCGCCGACGAGCCGATCGACGGCCGCATCATCGAGGTGCCGGAGGAGCCCGGAACGGTGGAAGTGCAGCGGAATCCCCGCATCGGTTTCATCGCCTGGGTCCCGGTCGGCAGCGTCAAGCGGGGCGAACTGCTGGTCACCACGGGCGGGGGCAAGACCGTGGTGTGTTTCGCCTGCCACGGCCCCGAGCTCCGGGGCATGACGTTGTCCGAGGTGGGTGCGATGCCCGGATTGGCCGGCCGCTCGCCCAGCTATCTTTTCCGCCAGCTGTTCGACATCCGGACCGGCCGGCGACAAGGCAAGCGGGTCGAACTCATGAAGCCGGTCGTGGCCAATCTCAGCTCCGACGACCTGCGGGACATAGCCGCTTACCTGGCCTCGCGAACCCCGTGACGGAACGCCCGCCGGCCCCCCCGCGCCGCGCCAACGGGCGGGCCCCGCGTTTTCCAGTGGAACTGGAGGCGGCAAGGGTGTAGTCATCACGGTTCTCCGGGCCGGTCTGACCCGCTTTTCCCCTCCCCCTCCGCCCCATGATCGCAGAAAGTCCCTTTGTCTCCCCCAGCGAGCTGATTGAAGTCCACCTGCCCGACGGCCGCACCTTGCGCGGCCCCCGCGGCTCCTCGCTCGAATCCATCCTCGCCCCGCTGGCCGCCACGCTGGCCGCCCCGCTGGTCGCGGCGGTGGTCAATGGCGAACTGCAGGAACTGACCCAGCCGGTCCGCTTCGAGTCGGTCGTCCGCCCGGTCACCACGGGGGAGGCCGACGGCGCGCGCATTTACCGCCGCTCGCTGATCTTCCTCCTGCAGGCCGCGGTCGCCCGGCTTTTCCCGTCGGCGGCGCTGTTTGTGGACCACGCGCTGACCTCTGGCGGCTACCTCTGCCACGTGCGCGAGCACCGGCCGCTCGAGGCCGCCGATCTGCAGGCCATCGCGGCGGAGATGCGGCGGCTCGTCGCCGCCAACCGGCCCTTCGCCCGGCGCGACCTCCCGGTGGCCGAGGCGGTCGCCTATTTCGAGCAGCGCGGCCTCCAGGACAAGGTGAAGTTGCTACGCCACCGGCAGCGTCCGTTGATCAGCCTCTACGACCTGGAAGGGTATCGCGACTTTCCCCACGGCTACCTCGTGCCCGCCACCGGCTATCTCCAGTGGTTCGAGCTGTCGGCGATGAACCACGGCTTCGTGCTGCGGTATCCGCGGCAGCACACGCCGAGACACATGCCGCCCGCGGTGGAATCGCCGAAGCTGCTGGCGTCCTTCCGCCAGTATGGCGACTGGCTCGACCGGCTCGGCATCGGCGCGGCCGGCGCGCTCGGCGACGCCATCGTGGCCAAGCGCGGCCGTGAGATCGTGCTCGTTTCCGAGGCCCTCCACGAGCACCACGTGGCCGCCATCGCCCGCCAGATCGCCGACCGGCGCGACGGCGCGCGCCTCGTGCTCATCTCGGGCCCCTCGTCCTCGGGCAAGACCACGTTCTCCCGCCGGCTCGCCGTGCAACTGCTGGCGCTCGGCCTGTCGCCGTTCGCGCTGGAGCTGGACCACTATTTCGTCGAACGAGAACAGACGCCGCGCGACGCCGACGGCAAGCTCGACTTCGAGACCATCGACGCCCTCCGCCTCGACCAGCTCGCCGGGCACCTGCGCGGCCTGCTGGCCGGCGAGGAAGTCCAGCTGCCGCGCTTCAATTTCCAGCTCGGCCGGCAGGAACCGGGCGCGGTCGTCCGCCTGCGCCCCGGCCAGATCATCCTGCTCGAGGGCATCCACGGCCTGAATCCCCGCCTCATCCCGGCGGAGCTGGCCCCCCAGTCGTTCAAGATCTACGCGTCCGCGCTCACGCAGCTCAACCTCGACCGGCACAACCGCGTCTCGACGACCGACACCCGCCTCATCCGCCGGATCGTGCGCGACGCGCGCGACCGCGGCTACAACGCCGCCGACACGCTCGCCCGGTGGGAATCCGTCCGCCGCGGCGAGAAGCTCCACATCTTCCCGCACCAGGAGAACGCCGACGTCATGTTCAATTCGGCGCTGGTCTACGAGCTGTCGGCGCTGAGGTCGCTGGTCGAGCCACTGCTTCGCCAGGTGCCGCACGGCTCCCCCGAGCACGTCGAGGCCGTCCGCCTGCTCTCGCTGCTGCAGTGGTTCGCCCCGATCGACCACGACTGGATCCCGGAGAACTCCATCCTCCGCGAATTCGTCGGCGGCTCGAGCCTGAAGGACTTCAAGCTCTGGGGCGGCTGAAGCGGCGGCCGCCTCCGGGCGGCGGCCCGGGCGGGACCCAGCCCAAGCCGGAAAAAACCCACCCGGCGCGCGGAAAATCTTGCAGCCAAGCCAGGTCGAAATTGATACAGGAGGAGCATGAAAACCCTCCGTGCCCCGGTTGGTTTACAGGCCCTGGCCGCGGCCATAGGGGATGCCGTGACTGGGTTCGCGTGCGTCCGCACGAGCACGAAGATCGGGGAGCGCAGGCCGGCACAAGGAGCGGCGACGTCGCGCCATTGTCCCCGGCGCCGGCACCCGGCCTTGATTCGGGCGGTGGGAGCTGCGCTGCTATTCGCGGGGCTGGCGGCCGTCGCCGCGGGGGAACCGGAAGTGCCACCGGCTCCGGCCCCGGCGTATCACGCCCCGACCGACCCGGGGGAACTGCTGAAAATGGACGAGCCGATGCGCCGCTTCTTTCGCGAGCGGCTTCTGCCGGGCGGCTATGGCGAGAACCAACTGCGCAAGCTGGTCGATGCCATACTCCAGCCGGACGGGTTGAATTTTGCCTACGACACCGAGGGCGTGTTCGACGCGCGCGAGGCGTTCCGGCAACGACGCGGCAACTGCGTCAGCTTCGCCTTTCTCGTCGTCGCGGTCGCCCGTGAATACGGCTACACGGTTTCATTCCAAAGCGTCGCCAGTGCGACCCGCTGGGAACGCCACGGCGACCTCATCCTTTCGGTCAACCACATCAACGTCCATGTCGAGGGCGGCGGGGACGCCTATTGCATCGACCTGCGCCCGGACCTGACCGAGGGACTTCGCCCCCATGAGATGCAGATGATCGAGGACAAGCGGGCCTGCGCCCAGTTCTACTACACGCTGGGGGTCTTCAACCTCGGGCACGCGCAGACGGCGGAGGCGCTGCAACTCATGACGCTGGCGACGAAGATCGATCCGGATTGCGCGGAGGCCTGGGCCAATCTTGCATCGGTGCAGTCGCACCTGGACAACCTAACCGACGCCCGCGCCAGCTTCGAGCGCGCCCTGCGGGCGGATTCCAACTGCATCACCGCCCTGGACGGATTCGTCAGCGTGCTGCTGCGCCTGGGTTCCCCGGATGATCGCCGCATCGCGGCCAAATACGAGCGCCGCGCCCAGGCGATCCGCGACCGTAATCCCTACTACCAGCAAAAGCTCGCCGAGCGCGCCCAGGAGCAGGGCGACTGGATCGCGGCGAACAAGCTCCTGCGCCGGGCCATCGCCCTGAAGGATGACGAGCCTCAATTCTACCAGCAACAGGTGACGGTGCTGCTGAAGCTCGGTCGGGACGAAGACGCCCGCCGTGTCGCCGCGAAGCTCGAGAAACTCCGGCTCCGCCTCGCCGCCGCCGAGAATCATCCCGGGCGATAGTGCCGTGGGCGGGAGACCGAAGCCGGCCGGCACGGGCCCGGCACTCTCCTATACCACCCTTGACCAAAGCACCTTGAGGTAACGGCTTTCCGGACAGTTGGAGTAGACCGGATGATCGATGCCCGGACCGGTGCGGTCGAAGAACTGCAGGCGGCGGTTGAGGCGGTGAGCGCCCTTGATGACGCATTCCTCGAAGGTCTCGAGCGACACCAGGCCGGAGCACGAGCAGGTGACGAACAGGCCGCCGGGCTTCACGAGACTGGCGGCGATCTGGTTCAGGTCGGAATATTTCCGCATGCCCTCGGAGGCGCCGGCCGGCTCGCGCGTCATGACAAACTTCGGCGGGTCGCACAGCACGGCGTCAAACTGCTCGCCGTTCTTCTGCATCTGCCGCGCGTAGGCGAACGCGTCGGCGTGCACCCACTTCAGCTTGTTCGGCGAAATCTGGTTGAGGTTGGCATTGCGCCGGCCCTGCGTGATGACGTCCTCGTCGAGGTCGACGGCCGTGATCTCGCTGGCGCCACCGAGCGCGGCGTTGATGGCGAAGCCGCCGGTGTAGCTGCAGAGGTCGAGCACGCGGGCGCCCTTCACAAGCGTGCCGAAGCGCCGACGGTTGTCGCGCTGGTCGCAGAAGAAGCCGGTCTTGTGGCCCTCGGTGAAATCCACCTCGTATTTCACGCCGCCCTCGCGGATCCGCACCTTGTCCGGCGCGGAGGCGGTGATGTCCTTCATCTGCGACGGCTTGATGCCCTCGAGGCTGCCGAGGTCGTGGTCGACGTGCACGCGGACGTGCTTCGTGCCGAGCAACGAGTGGAGCAGCGGCAGGAACTGCGGCAGGCGCTGGAACATGCCGAGGCTGTAAACATCGCAGTAGAGCACGTCCGCGTAGCGGTCGATCGTGAGCCCGCTCAGGCCGTCGCCGTCGGAGTTGATCACGCGGTAGGCGTCGGTCGTGGCATCGAGCTGGAACATGTCCTTGCGCAGCGCGACGGCGCGGCGGATGGCGGTCTCGAAATATTCCTCGCCGATCGCCTCGCTGGAGTGGACGACGACGCGCAGCGGCATCTTGGCCCGCGGGTTGAAGAGACCCGTGCCGACGCGGTGGCCGAACTTGTCGTAGACCGAAACAAGGTCGCCGGGACGGGCGTCGCGCGACACCTCGCCGAGCATCCGCGGGAAGATGGCCGGCTGGAAGCTGACGAACTTCAGCTGCGCCCACGGCTTCGACCACTGCTCCGGCGGCAGGGGTTCGCCCAGGTCGGCGCGGCCGGGGTTGATCGGGGTCTTTTCGTCGGTGTCTTCGGCTTCCATTCCGGCCCACGCAATGCCCTAAAACCGCGCAGGGCGATTCCTTTTTGGCCGGGTCGGCGGCTCAGATCGCCCGGCTGCGGCCGAACAGGAAGTAGAGGATCGAGCCGAGAAACGGCAGCAGGATGATCACAATGATCCAGACAACCTTGTTCGGGTTGCTGCTCTTGATGCAGTCGACCAGGGCCACGATCCACAGGACAAACCAAACGATGGAGAGGAGGTAGTTCAGATTGTTCATGCGATTGAAGCATACCCGGCGGCGCCCGGCCCCGCGATGGGGACAACACCTACTGGGACGCACGGGCAGGATGATCCGAAGGGAGCGCCTGTCAGTCCCGCGATTTTCCTTCGGAGGGCCCAGCTCCAGCTGAGCCGTTTCGACAAGCTCAAGGCCCGGAGCCTGTCGTGGGGTCGCGGCCGGGTTGGAGCAGGACCCTCCACGCGGGACTGGTAGTCCCGCCTCCCAAAGAAAAGGCCGACCCCGTGAAACGGGATCGGCCTGAAAGAATCGCGAGCAAGCTCGCTCCCACCAAGGAGCGCGGCTTACGCCACGCGCTCGACGATGAGCGGCGGCGGGATCGGCCGCTTCGGGGCCAGGCGGTAGGCGTCCTTGAAGTAGTTGAGCGCCTGCTCGAGCTTCGCCTCGTCGTTGTAGTGGATCATCATCAGCGGCTCGCCCTGCTTGACCTGGGTGCCGACCTTCTTGATCTCCGAGACGCCGACGGCGTAGTCGATCTTGTTGTGGTGGGCGGCATCCTTGCCGGCGCCGAGGAGCGAGACGCCCTTGGCGATCATGGCGGCGTTGATGGTGTGCACGTAGCCGCGCTTCGGGGCCGGCAGCTTGCGGATGTGGCGGGCCGTCGGGAATTTCTCCGGGTGGTCGATGAAGGACGTGTCGCCGCCCTGGGCCTTGATCATGTCCTTGAACTTCTCGAGGGCCGAGCCATCGGTCAGGTGGCGCTGCACGGTCTGCTTGGCCGACAGCGTGGAACCGGCGACGCCGGCGAGGCGGACGATCTCCATGCCGAGCTTCAGCACGAGCTCCTTCATGTCCTCGGGACCCTCGCCCTTCAGGAGCGCGATGGCCTCCTTGATCTCGAGCGCGGTGCCGACGGTGTCGCCGAGCGGCTGGTTCATGTCGGTGACGAGCGCGACGCAGCGGCGCTTCATGGAGCGGCCGACGCGGGTCATGGAGCGGGCGAGCTGCTTGGCCTGCTCGAGGTCCTTGATGAAGGAACCGTTGCCCCACTTCACGTCGATGACGAGGCCCTCGGCGCCTTCGGCGAGCTTCTTGGAAAGCACGCTGCCGGTGATGAGCGGGAGGCTCGGGATCGTGCCGGTCTCGAGGCGGAGGTCGTAGAATATCTGGTCGGCCGGGGCTAGCTCGGGGCTCTGCTCGGCGATCGCGCCGCCGACGCGGGCGAGCTGCTCGACGAAGTGCGGGATCGTCATGTGGCTCTTGAAGCCGGGGACCGCGGAGAGCTTCTCGAGGGTCGTGATCACGAACTCCTGCTCGACCCCGCACATCATCGGGACGACGACGCCGCTGGCCATGGCCAGCGGGGCGAGGACGAGGGCGGTCTTGTCGCCGACGCCGCCGGTGGAATACTTGTCGATCTTCGGCTTCGCGATGTGCGACAGGTCGATGACCTCGCCGGACAGCATCATCTCCTCGGTGAGGATGGCCGTTTCCTGGGCGGACATGTTGGCGAAGAAAATCGCCATCAGGAGCGCAGCCTGCTGGTGTTTGGGCATTTCACCGTCCAGCGTGGAGTCGATGATATAGCGGATTTCCTCCTGCGTAAATTCCTGGCCGTCGCGTTTCTTCTCAATCAGGGAAGTAAACGATGGCTTGATGAACCGACGCGTTGGAATGGGACGTTTTCTCATGGAAGTCACTGTGTTGCTAGGGGACGCGCCGTGCGGCGCAAAGCTCGTGAAGGCAAAGAGTTTTGCCACTTTTGTCGAGACTATAATTGGCCTATGACCGGTTAATCTTATGCCTTCGCGGCGGCATCAAACCATGCTGAAATCCACCCTGCCCACCCGCCAAAATCCTTCTTGCTCAAAGCCAAGCGCAATTCCTCAATCGGGCGATGTCCCTTCCGTTCAACGTCGCCAGCCACCTCGATACCGCCCTCCGGGCTGCCGCCGCCAAGCTCGGTTTGGTCGAACGCGGCTTCCAACCCGAGGTGCGCGTGGCCGACCCGGCCAACGGTGATTTTCAGGCCAACGGCGCCCTCGCCTTCGCGAAACGCGTGAAACAGAACCCGCGCGCCGTGGCGCAGCAGATCGTCGACCAGCTCGGCGACCTGGCCGCTGACTTCGACTTCGCGCTGGCCGGTCCGGGTTTCATCAACTTCCGCCTGAAACCCTCCGCGCTGCTCGGCTGGCTGCAAACCTACGATTCCGAGCAACACCTGCATTCCGGCGCCGCCAGCGCCCGCGCGGGCCAGACCTGGATCGTCGACTACTCCTCGCCCAACACCGCGAAGCAGATGCACGTCGGCCACCTGCGCTCAGCCGTCATCGGCGAGGCGATCTGCCGCCTGCTCGTGTTTTCCGGTGCGAAGGTGATTCGCGACAACCATATCGGCGACTGGGGCACGCAGTTCGGCAAACTCATCTGGGCCTACAAACGCCACCTCGACCCGCTCGCGCTCGCGGCCGACCCGCTCGAGGAGTTCGAGCGCCTCTACAAGGTCGGCAACAGCGCCGCCGAGGCCGACCCCGCCGTGCTCACCGAGGCCCAGCAGGAGCTCGTGAAGCTGCAGGGCGGCGACGCGGGCAACCTCGCGATCTGGAAGGAAATCAACGACGTCTCCCTCGCCGCGTTCCAGCAGATCTACGACCGCCTCGGCATCCGCTTCGACGCCATGCTCGGCGAGAGTTTCTACAACGACAAGGTGGAGCGCATCTACCGCGAGCTGACCGAGACGAACCTCGCGCAGGAGAGCGAGGGCGCGCTGGTCGTCTTCCACCCCGAGCACCCGCGCTTCGCGAAGCAGCCCTTCATCATCCGCAAGAAGGACGGCGCGGCCAACTACGCGTCGAGCGACCTCGCGACCGCGCTCTACCGCGCCGAACACTTCAAGGTGGACGGCATCATCGTCGTCACCGACTTCCGCCAGGCCGACCACTTCGAGCAGCTTTACCTCACGGTGAGGAAATGGTTCGCCGCGAAAAATTACCCCGTGCCCGAGCTGCACCATGTCACCTTCGGAGCCGTCACCGGCGAGGACGGCAAGGCGCTGAAGACCCGCGACGGCGGCATCATCCGCCTGAAGGCGCTGCTCGACGAGGCGCAGGAGCGCGCCTACCAACTCGTGAGCGAGCGCAGCCCGGACTTCCCCGAGGCCGAGCGCCGCGCGATCGCGGACACCGTCGGCGTGGCGTCGGTCCAATACGCCGACCTCTCGCAGAACCGCTCCAGCGACTATGTCTTCGCGTGGGACAAGATGATCTCCCTCGAGGGCAACACCGCGGCCTACCTGCTCTACGCCGTCGCCCGCGTCCGCAGCATTTTCCGCAAGGCCGGGCTCGACGCCGCGCAGCCGCCGCTCGGCGGGGCGACAGCGCCCGAGACCCCGCAGGAGATCGCGCTCGCCCGCAAGCTGGTGAAGTTCTCCGACGCCGTCACGCTCGCGACCAACACGCTGCGCCCGCATTTCCTCGGTCTCTACCTCTACGAGCTCGCGGGCGAATACAGCTCCTTCTACGCCGCCGACAAGGTGATCGTGGACGAGCCCGCGGTGCGCGCGCGCCGGCTGCTGCTCTGCCATCGCACGCTGATCGTGCTCGAGGCGGGCCTGCACCTGCTCGGGCTGAAAACGCTGGAGCGGATGTGAGGCGGTAGGGCGTCCAGCGCCCTGCGCTGGTTGGGCATCCTTCGGATGAGCCGCGAATCGGCGGAGACGACTCGCCCTACCCGCTTGACTCCACCCACTTCGCTCTTGCGGCGCCCCGGTCCGGCCGCAAGATTTCGCCGCATGGCCAACCAAGAGATTTATATCCGCGGGGCAAATGACACCGAGGCCCGCGGGCCGTTCACGCTCGACCAGCTGGTCTCGCTCGCCGAGAGCAACGACCCGGTCAAGGGCGTCACCCCGGAGACCTATTTCTACGACGCCACCACCGAGCAGTGGCTGCTGGTGGGCAGCAGCCCGGAGATGAAGGCCGCCCTCTGGCCGGAGAAGAAGAAGATGGGTTTCCGGCAGAAGGAATTCAAGGTGATCAACGAGGAGCAGGGCGAAAGCGCGCCGCCGATCACCGTCCAGGACTTCCTGAACGCCGCCGAGGGCAAGACCGACGAGACGAAGGGCAAGACCGACAAGTCCGTCGTGATGATGAACGCCGCCGTCTGGGGCACGCGCTCAGCCGCGGGCATCTCGTTGCTCAGCGCCATCGCCCTGATCCTGCCGAGCATCGACGCCCTCATGGCGCTGGACATGGCCAAGCTGATCGACCGGCCCTTCATCGTGCTCGGCCTCGCCGACGCCTTCATCGGCCTGCTGCTGTTGCTGGGGGTGATCAGCATCTATCCGCTCATCCGTTTCCGCGCCGTGTTCGGCCTGGGTTTCCTCGGCTTCCTCTTCATGACGCAGGGCCAGCTGACCCCGATGCTCGCGGTGGCCGCGGGTTCCGCGGGCCTGTATTTCTGCACGATCTTCCTCAGCTACATCCCGCTGGCCGTCGCCGCCCTGCTCGGCGTCGGGGGCATGGCGATGCTGGCGACGATGTCGTATTCCTGAACCGGGCCGCCCCCGCGGTTCCGCGCCATGCCGCCGTCCCCGCTCCTGTCCCGGCTCCACCGGTTGTGGCACCGTGACATCTGGGCCGCCGGCCTTACCCGCGAGAAAACCCTCCGCAGCCGCGGGCTCGCCCTGCTGCGGATCGTTTCAATCACGTTCTCGGGCCTGGCCGAACTCAAGGTCGCCGCCCGCGCCGCGGCCCTCAGTTACAGCTCGCTCCTCGGGCTCGGCCCGTTGGTGGCCATCGCGGTGCTCATCTCCGGCTTCGCCCTCGGCGACCGCGACCCCGCCATCGCCGCCAAGGGCATCAACGACATCATCAGCTTCATCGCCCCGCAGGTGGTCCAATACCAGAAGGCCGTCGCCGAGGCCGAGCCTGCCGCCACCGGCACCGCGGCCAAGGTGAGCGCCACGCGGCCGGCCGCCGACCCCGAGATGGTGAAGCTGATCAACAACTTCATCAGCAACAGCCGCGCGGGCTCGGGCACCGCCGGCGCCGTGGGCGTGCTCGCCCTGCTGTTCATCGTGGTCCTGCTGTTCACCAGCGTGGAGAAAACGTTCAACGACATCTGGGGCGTCCGCCGCGGCCGGAACTGGCTCACGCGCATCATCTATTACTGGGCCGTCATCACCGTGGGCGCGCTCGTGTTCTTCGCGTCCCTCACGCTGTTCTCGGCCGGCGCCTTCCTGCAGATTTTCGTGGCCAAGCTGCCGTTCCGTCAGGAATTGGCGCCGCTCTACGGCGGGCTGCTCCGTTCCACCTCGGCCCTGCTGCTGATCCTGATCCTCACCCTGTTCTACCGCCTGATCCCGAACACCCGGGTGAAATGGCGCGCGGCCCTCATCGGCGCCGTGCTGGTGACCGGCCTGCTGTTCCTGAACAACTACCTCGCGTTCCTCTATTTTCGGAACGTCGTCTCGACGAATCGCCTTTACGGCGCCGTGGGCATCCTGCCCATCCTGATGCTGGGCCTGTATGTCTTCTGGCTGTTCGTGCTCGTCGGCGGCCAGATCACGTATGCGGTGCAGAACGTGCATTACCGCAGCAGCCAGACCGCCTGGCACAGCCTCAACCACGCCACGCGCGAGAGCATGTCGCTGCTCGTGCTGCTGCTCGTCGCGCGCCGCTTCAAGGCCTGCGCGCCGGCCTACTCGGTCGCGGAGCTCTCCCATTTCATCCGGGTGCCCTCGCAGATCCTCAACGAGAGCCTGAACCGCCTCTGCGACCTGCAGCTCATCACCGAGCTGCCGCCCGGCGAGGGCGCCGATCCCACCGAGCATCGCTATCAGCCCGCCCGGCCGCTGGAGAAGGTCACGCTGCTGGACTTCCGGCTCCTCTTCGAGAACTACGGCGAGGCCCCGAGCGGTGAATTGCTCGACAACGTCGATCCCATCCTCGCGCTCTACCACATGCGCCTGGCCGCCAGCCTGCCGGGCGCACTCGGCGAGAAGACCCTCGACCAGCTGATCGACGACATGGCTCCGAGCCGGACTTACGCGCCCTTTCCCGCTGCGGACGGGACTTAACCGCAGCCGGCCGGATGTCGTGGGAAGGCGGCATACGCCCAAGAGATGGTCGGCACCACCTAAATTCAGGTAGTTTTTGCGACAGCCGCGGCGGCATTCTTTCACTATGAAAGGGTTAGCCAACCTCCATGCGACCGCCCACGATCCTTTGCATCGACGACGACACCTTGGTCCGCCAGCTTCTGGTGGTTCAGCTTCTTGGGATCACCCAAGGCAAATCAGCCATCTACGAAGCCGGTGATGCCACAACCGGGGCGCGCCTCGCCAGGGAGCACCGCCCGGACATTGTCCTGCTCGATCTCGGCCTGCCTGATAAGAGCGGTTTTTTGATCATCGACGAGATCAACCAGCTCTCTCCGCGTCCCCGCATCCTGATCCTCACCGCGTCGGCCCCGGATCAGGTGTTGGAGCGGGTGCAACGCATCGAGGTATCCGGCCTGCTCCTCAAGTCCGACACCGGCACCGAGGAACTCCTGACCGCCGTCCAGGCCGTCAACGAGGGCCGGAAATACTTCTCGAAGACCGTGCGGGCGGCGATGGCCGCCGCCCGGTCCTCGCCCCTGCACTACACCAAGGTGCTTTCTCCCCGCGAAATCGAGCTGCTGCCGCTCTTCGGCTACGGCTGGACCAACGAGCGGATGGCCGAGCGCACGGGCCTCAGCGCCGCCACCGTCCGCACCCACCGGCAGAACATCCTCCGCAAGCTGGACCTGCACAGCACCGAGAAGCTGATCCACTGGGCGATCGTGAAGGGCTTCGCCGACTTCCGCTACGAGCCGAAAGACACCGGCTCGCCCCTGCTTCAGGAGCCGGCGGCCAGTCCGAAGTCCGCCGACTGAATCACGAGCCGCCCGGCGACGGGTTTCCGGCGGTCCACAAGCGGTTTTTACCCTCGGCCGCGCCCGCCTGAGGGCCTGCTGGTAGTGGCCTGATTTGCCCTGAATCAGCCTGAATTACCCTGAACGGGTTAGGATAAATAGAAGGCCGGTAACGACCCAAACACTAACGGCCATTCTGATAAACAAGTGACTAGAGGCGCTTTCCTCTTGGTCCGTTGGCCTACTGGAGAATGGGTTTCTTTTCTCCCATAGCATCACCATCAACATAGTCCCGACCATGGACAACAGCCCGAAAGCCGCTCCCGCCAGAATGACCCCGAACGCATGATTCATTTTAGTTTCGGGCCTGTTGCGCCCTAGCCGCGATTGAGGCTTTAACGGCCATCTCGGGCGAATCAACGGGCGGAAGCTCTAGCACGGTGGTAATCTCCCATCCCTTGCCGGAGTCCTTTGGAAAGCCCCAGCCGTAGGCAAACGAGGTCTTGGGATGGCCGGTCAGCTTGAACAGCTCAACGTCACCCTCCCAAGCAACCTTGCCCTTAAATGTCTCTTTGACGGGCACCGTATACATGAAGTCCGCTTCGCAGCTATGCAGCACGCGAAAGGCGGTTTTGATTTCCTCTAGGTAAGCGGTCTTGTCCATCACTCGGCCAACTGAACCAAGTCCTGCACGGTCCACAAGCGGGAAGAAACGCCCGCAGCCATGGCCGGCGTGCAACGGATGGAAGAATGAATCTTCACGTAGTTGTAATAGGCGAAATGCAGGCCGACAGCGGCGCGGAAGTTTTCAACCTTCTTGCTAAAGGCATTGGTCAAGCGCGTCAGGCGGCGCATGTGCATACGCAGGGTGAGATTCTGCCTCTCGACATGGGAGGTGCTGATCTTGCGCTCGTCGGGAGTGCCGGAAATCACCACGCGCTTAACCGCAGTGACAACGGGCGGGCTATACCTACGGACCTCCGACGCTTCTGGTGAGGCGTAGGTTTTTACGATCTGGCCGTAATCCACACCCGCGCCGAACTCGGATTCAACGACGTTGAGATACTGATTCATGCCGTCGCTCGAAAGCTGAATACGGTTCTTCATGCGGCTGGACAGGCTGGCAACGAAAGCCTCGGTGTGTTCCCAGTCGCGCTTACCAGCGAGGAAGCAGGGAACGAGTTTCGTTTCCGAGTCGAGGGCGACATACACCCACACATCACCAACGAACATCCCGGCATCGGCTTCGGTTACCTGTCGCTGTTTTTTCTGAATAAAGCCCCAAGCCTCGTCGATCTGGACGTGCTTGCAATTCAGCTCGCGCATTTGCTCGTCCTGCAATTTCTCGCACGCCTCGCCAACCTTCACACCAAGGCGCATAACGGTCTGACGGTTCACGCCGGTCATGCGCTCAACTGCGCGAATGCTCGCGCCTTCGCAGAGAGCAGCAATGACGGCGGTTTTCTTTTCGAGTGAGAGATTGTTAGCCATGGGACTTATTGGGATTGACTAAACGTATACGAAAAGTAAGCTCCCCGTCAATACTTTCCGTATACAATAAGTCATGCAAAAAAGAATGGGCAGGCCGAAGGTCGCAAAGGGAAAACAGAAGATACCCTTTCCTATCCGCTTTGAGCGGGATAGCGTAGCCGCATTCAAACGTGCGGCTAGGCGATCAAAGGTGTCTGTAGCCACGTGGGTTACGGATGTCTTGACTAAAGCAGCAAAATAGACTTAGTGTATACGCTAAGTTCTTTGATTGCCGACTTGGAAATCGGCAAACAAGCAGACGAATGGTGGAGCGGATGGGGGTCGGACCCATATCTCGCTGGTGTAAATACAGGTGGTTTTACCATTAAACCTACCGCCCCGTTATTCATCTGCCAGCAAGTGCCTAGGATGGGATTTGAACCCATACGCCCGTTGAGGAGCAACCGCTTGGAAGGCGGTTGTGTCTACCAATTCCACCACCTAGGCTAGCTGACTTTGATTCACCCCGGTTCCGCTCGCGCGGGCCGGGGTAATTTTTTGGAAAGAACGAAAGACTTAGAGGAGCGCGAGCGCTCCGATTTTATACGTGTAGGGCCGCCGGCCGCTGCCCTTTTCAACCACCTGGATCGCTTTACTATGCTCGAAATCGCGCAAGTAGGCCGAGATGTTTGCGCGATTCTTATCTATATCGAACTTCGGCCGCTGTGACTGCGGCAAGCCCTGCCAGTGGGCAATAATGTCGGTTGATGAAAAAACCTTCGTCCGTTTCGACACGAAGACAATCGCGTTGAGAAGGGCGCTCTTAACTGTCTCCGCATCCACCGGGGAATCAGGAATCTCAGAGTAACCACGCCGCATGGCGGCAACTTTTTGGTGCAATTCAATCACGCGCTCCAGTGCCTTGCGGTCATCTTCCAATTGGAGACGCAAGCGCACGTTCTCCTCCTCTGAGGCAATCAGGCGAGTCTCCCTCTCTTTGAGCGACTGGGTTAGGGCGGTAAATTGGTTTTCTTCCACAAAATCACCATACGCCACCCCGCGTTGATATTCTAGTAGTTTGTTGTTATTTCGGGATGGACGTTTTCCGATTAAAGCGGTAGTAACAAGAATTACTTCTTGTTACTACCGCTTTAATGAGTTTGTTTTATCAATGACTTGCATTTATTTTAACAGAAACAAAAAAATCTAAATCTAATTAGGTTTTGTTAATAACCCCGCTTAGTGTTTGGACTAGGGGTATCAAGGGGAGGCTTTCGCATTAACTTAATAGGCAACCGTTCCGCTATGCGTATCAGTGGAGATACTCGTTCAATCCGCTTGGGCGAACACGGCCTTTCGGCCTTCGGAACTGGCGCATCCACCCATGGCGGGCGATTAGCGCCTAGTGATGAAACCGGCCAGCCGATGTCATACGCATAACAAGGGGCGTCGGGCCGGCGGCGATAAGGCTTGGGCAGTCTGACGGTAGGTGCGTCAGGGTTAGCCGTGCGATGCACACCGGCGGGTTTGGGCAACCGGGTAGTGGGCTTGTTTAACTTTGCCCGAATCAGCTCTAGACGTTCGCTCGGTGTCATTCCCCCTCAACATCGGGCCTTCCGTGCCACCTCAAACCCCATTTCAAATCAGGCCACTACCGGCCTGCTTCGCCTGTTGACAGGCAGCGGGCCATTTCTACGTTTGGCCCCTTTCCCCAATGATTACCTGGATTCAACGCACCTTTCAGAAGCACACCAAGCTGGTGTTCCTTTTCCTCCTGTTCGCGATCACGATTCCCTTCGTGTTCACGATCGGCGCCGCCCCGGGCATCGGCAAGGCCGGCAACCGGATCAAGGAGCAGATGTTCTTCGGCGTGAACCTGGGCAAGGAGGACGAGGCCCGCCGCGTCATGATGGACGGCAACCTCAGCGCCCAGCTCAAGGCCGGCTACAACGCCCTCGAGGGCGCGCAGCTGCAGCAGTATGCCCTCCAGCGCGTCGCCGGCCTCGCCGTCGCCGACGAACTCCACCTGCCCGCCCCCACTTCCGACCAGGTCGCCAAATACGTCCTCACCCTGCGCGCCTTCCTCGACCAGGCCGGCCAGTTCGACCAGAAGCGCTACACGGCCTTCGGCGATTCGCTCAAGGGCGGCAGCTCCATCACCACGGCCGACGTCAACCGCGTCCTGCGCGACGACACCCGCCTCGAGCAGGTTGCCAAGGTCATCGGCGGCCCGGGCTACGTGCTGTCTCCCGACGTGAAACAGCAGCTGATCCGCGCCGACTCCAGCTGGACCGTGCAGGTCGCCACGCTGGACCGCGCCGCCTTCAACCCGGCCATTGCGACCGACGACGGCGTCCTGAAGAAATTTTATGAGGAAAACTCGTTCCGCTACGACGTGCCGGCCCGTCCGCGCCTGAGCTATGTGGAGTTCAAGGCCGCGGAGTTCATGCCGCCGACCAACCCGACCGAGGCCGAGTTGCGCGCCTTCTACAACGCCAACATCTCCAGCTTCCCCGTGCCCCCCGAGGCGGGCAAGAAGGACGCCCTCGCCCCCGCCACCCCCGTGGATAATTTCCCGAAGGTCCGCGCCCAGGTCGAGGTCGCCATCAAGGGCGCCGCGGCCGGCCGGTTGGCCTCCAAGGCCGCGAACGACCTCACCGTCGCCCTCTTCGAGCAGAAGCAGGCCGGCAAGCTTTCCGCCAACTCGCCCGAGCTGACTGCCTTCCTCGCGGCTCAGCGCCGGCCCGCGGTCGCCATCCCGCCGTTCTCGCCGGACACGCCGCCGGCCAACCTGGCCTGGCTGGGCAACTACGCCGAGCCGATCTCGCACCTCTCCAAGGACCGCTTCTTCTCCGATCCGCTGCAGACCACCGACAGCTTTGTCGTTCTGCTGTGGAACGACGACCTGCCCGGCTACAAGCCGTCCTTCACCGAGGTCCACGACAAAGTCGCCGCCGACTACAAGGATAGCCAGAAGAGCAAGCTCTTCAGCGAGCGCGGCCGCGCCCTCCGCGCGCAGCTGCAGGCCGCCGCCAAGAACGGCGCCCCCGCCTTCGCCGCCGCCGCGACCGCCGAGAAGCTCGAAGTGAAGAGCTTCGCGAACTTCACCCTGCGCGAGCCGCCGAAGGACCTGCCCTACTCCGCTCTCAGCAGCCTGTCATCCCTCGCCCCCGGCGAGGTCTCCGACATGCTGGCGACCGGCGAGCAGGGTTTCCTGGTCTACGTGCAGGACAAAAAGCTGCCGGACCTGACCCCCGCCAACCCCCGCTATGGGGAGATCCAGAAGCAGCTCATGCTCTACACGGCCGGCACGAACGAGAACTCCTACCTCAGCGGTCTCGTGGAGAACGAGCTCAAGAAGACCCCGCCGGCGACGCCCTGAACCGCCCGCCGGTGACGGCGGCGCCGTCCATCAGGCCATAATGCCGCCCACCCATCAGAGCACTGCCACCGCCGCCCGCGGTGGCATTTTCTTTCCTGAAACCGCCGTCTCGACGGGACCGTCACAAAAAGCTTAAACTTTTCCCCCACTTCGCGTGTTCTTGCCCAGTCGCCCGACCCACTTTCCCATGATCATGACCCTCCGCCGCCTCACTGCCGCCACTCTGGCCACGCTGCTCGCCGCCACCCTCGCCCGGGCCCAGGCCCCGGCTCCCGCCACCCAACTCTCCCTCGAGGAATGCGTAGCCCGCGCCCTGGAGAAAAACTTCGCGGTGCGCATCCAGAACTTCGCCGTGCAGCAGGCGCATGACTCGGTCATCATTGCCAAGTCCGCCTACGATCCGGTTTTTGGCGCCAACTGGCAGAAAGCCGTCCAGCAGAGCCCCACCGCCTTTTTGTCCACCACCACCGGGCTCGGTGGCGCCAAGCCGGAGACCAACGACCAGTCGACCTCGTTTTCCCTGTCCCAGCCCGTCATCACGGGCGGCACCCTCACCGCCGGCTACAGCCTCTCCCGCGACGCCAGCAACACCGTGCAGGCCCTGCTTAACCCCAGCTACAACGGCCTGGCCTCGCTGAACCTCACCCAACCGCTGCTCCAGGGCGCCGGCATCGACTACAACCGCGCGACCATCCAGATCGCCCAGCTCGGCGAGAAGATCGCCGGCCTCAACCTCAAGAGTTCCGTCCTCACGACCATCCTCAACGTCGAGACCGCCTATTCGAACCTGGCCTTCGCCCGCGAGCAGTATGTCGTCGGCCAGGACACCGTGAAGCTCGCCCAGCAGCTACTCGACGAGAACGTCTTCAAGCGCCAGACGGGCGTCCTCACCGACCTTGACGTCGTCCAGGCCCAGGCCGGCCTCGCGACCGCGCAGAGCGTGCTCATCGGCTACAAGCGGATCATGGAGAACGCGGAGGACACCCTCCTCCAGGCCCTCGGCGAACGCGAGTTCACGACCCCGGTCGGGCACGTCGAGTTTCCGGCGGTCCCGGCGTCGACCCCCACCTTCGCGCTGTCCTACAAGCTCGCGCGCGACAACGGCCCCAACCTCGCCGTCTTCGACGCCACGATCGAGCAATACAAGCTCTCCGCCCTGCGCGCCAAGCGGAACACCCTGCCCTCGCTGAACGCCATCGCCGGTGGAAGCTATAGCTCCGCCGAGCATTCCTACGGCGATGCCAACTCCAACGTCTGGTCCGGCCCCGGCTACAATTGGAACGTCGGCCTGACCGTCAGCGTTCCGCTCGGCCTGCGCTCCGCGCGAGCCCAATACCGCCAGGCCCTGGCCAGCGTCCAGAGCGAGCAGGTCGCCTACGATCAGGCCGACCAAAGCCTGCTCGTGCAGGTCCGCGCAGCGGTCCGCGCCGTCCAGTCCAGCCAGGAGGCCGTGACCGCCGCCAGCCAGACCACGCTGCTGAGCCAGAAGCAATACGAGCTGCAGAAGGCGAAATTCGACGCCGGCCTCGCGACGAGCTACGACGTGCTGCAGGCGCAGAACCAGTTGCAGAACGCCCGCCTCACCGAGTTGCAGGACGAGGTCAGCCTCCGCAACGCCATCGCCAGCCTCCACTTCCTGGAGGGCACCTCGCTCGAGCTCTACCGGGTGAATCTGGCCTCCAAGTAAGGACGCCCCGCCGTCCCATTTAGTCCATACGGCTTAACGCAATACCCTTGTCGCCCCCGGGCGGCAGGGGTTTTTCTTGGGCACCCCATGGCCTTCAAGACGATCATCGAGCCGTTCCGGATCAAGACGGTCGAGCCCATCCGCTTCACCACGCGCGACCAGCGCGCCGCCGCCCTCGAGGCGGCCCACCACAATCTGTTTCTGCTGAAGGCCGAGGACGTCATCATCGACCTGCTCACCGACTCCGGCACCGGCGCGATGTCCGCCGCGCAGTGGGCCGGCATGATGCAGGGCGACGAGTCCTACGCCGGCGCGCGCTCCTTCTTCCGCTTCGAGGCGGCCGTGCGCGAGGTCACGGGCTTCACGCACATCATCCCCGCCCACCAGGGCCGCGCCGCCGAGCGGATCCTGTTCACGAGCGCGTGCAAGGCCGGCGACATCGTGCCGAACAACACCCATTTCGACACCACCCGCGCCAACCTCGAGGCCATCGGCGCCACCGCCCTCGACCTGCGCTGCGCCGAGGCCACCCAGCCGTCGCTGATCGCACCGTTCAAGGGCAACATCGACCTCGCCGCGCTCGGGCGCTGCCTCGCGGAACACGCCGGCCGCGTGCCGTTCGCGATGATCACGGTCACGAACAACTCCGGTGGCGGCCAACCGGTGAGCCTGGCCAACATCCGGGCCGCCAGCGCCCTCTGCAAAAAACACGGCGTCCCGCTGATCCTCGACGCCTGCCGCTTTGCCGAGAACGCCTGGTTCATCCGGCAGCGCGAGCCCGGCCAGGGCGACCGCACGCCGGCCGCGATCGCGCGCGAGATGTTCGGCTACGCGGACGGCTGCACCATGTCGGCGAAGAAGGACGGCCTCGTGAACATGGGCGGCTTCCTCGCGCTGAACAATTCCGCGCTCGCCGCCAAGTGCCGCAACAACCTCATCCTCACGGAGGGCTTCCCGACCTACGGCGGCCTCGCCGGCTACGACCTCGAGGCGCTCGCCGTCGGCATCAAGGAGGTCCTCGATGAGGATTATCTGCGCTACCGCATCGCCTCCGTCGCCTACCTCGGCGACAAGCTCACCGCCGCCGGCGTGCCGATCGTGCAACCGCCCGGCGGCCACGCGATCTACATCGATGCCCGGGCCATGCTGCCGCACGTGCCGCAGGGCGAGTTCCCGGCGTGGGCGCTCTCGCTCGTCCTCTACCTCGAGGGCGGCGTGCGCTCCGTCGAAATCGGCTCCGTGATGTTCGGCCGCCAGCCCGACGGCACAGAGAAACCGTCGCCGATGGAACTCGTGCGCCTCGCCTTCCCGCGCCGCGTTTACACGCAGAGCCACGTCGACTATCTCGCCGAGGTGCTGCTGCACGTGAACGACCTGAAGTCCCGCATCCGCGGCGTGAAGCTCACCGAGGCACCCGAGCAGCTCCGCCATTTCACCGCGAAGGTGGCCCCGGCCCACGGTCGCCTGATCGCCGACTGAACGGGATTTTGCACGCTCGACGCCATCCGCGGCGGGCGCACACTCTGCGGTGATGGCTCAAAACAAGCACCGTTCCACCCCACCTTCTGCGCCAGCCGACGGCACGCCCTGGCTGGCGTTCATCAACGTCGCCCTTATCAGCGCGGCACTCGGCGCCGTGGGGACCTATCTTGTCATGCAGTCGGGCCAGCCCCCGGTCGCCCAACCCACGACGATGACGTCGTCCGCCACACCGGCCCTGACCCTCCCGGCACCCGAACCCGTCACGGGCCTGCCGCCCGTGCAGGGCGACCGGAACCTCGGCAACTATTACTACGACCAGTCCAACTGGGCGCAGGCCATCCGCTACTACGAGGCCGCCATGAAGGCTGGCGCCAATGATCCCGATATCCGCACCGACCTGGGCAACGCCTATCAGTTCTCGGGCCGGCTGGAGGACGCGCTCGCGCAATACACCGCCGCCCAGCAGCTGGACCCCAACCACGAGTTCAGCCTCTTCAACCAAGGCGGCCTCTACTATGACCGCCTGCACCAGCCACGGAAGGCGATCGAGGTCTGGAACGAATACCTGCGCCGCTTCCCGTCGGGCCGCAACGCCGCGGCCGCCCGCCAGCTCATCGCCCAAGCGTCCGCCAATCTTTCCGGCGCGCCCACGCCGGTCGGCGCGCCTGCCGGCAGCGCCGCCGAGGAGAAATTGCTCCGCCTCGTCCCGCCTGCCGCGGGCAAACCCTGAAACCGGCGGCATGAGCCCCGCCTTCAAATACGGTCTGTCGACCGGCGCAGCGGTCTGTCTCTGGATCCTGTCGGAGTTCGCCCTGGGCTTCCACACGAGCCGGCCCGGCATCGGGGAATACAGCGGTTATTTCTCCGGCGTCATCGTCCTCGCGGCCCTCGTCCTGCTCCTGCGGCAACGCCGTGCGACGACGGCGGACGGCAACCTGACCCTCGGGCAGGGCCTGCGCACCGGGTTTGAGTCCTCCCTGGTCGCCGCGCTGGTGGTCTACTGCTTCCTGCTCGTGTATCACCAGTTCATCAACCCCGCCGGCCTGGACCTCGCGTTGGAATGGAAGGTCGCCCAACTCCGGGCGCAAGGCGTGAGCGAAACCGCCGTGCGGGAGGAGATCGTCCTCTTTCGGCGGATGCACGGCCCCGTCGGGCTCGCCGCGGGAACACTCGTGGGCCTGCCCCTGCTCGGCTTGATCCTGTCCGGCCTCATCACCCTCGGCCTGCGACGCCGGCCCGCCTGAGCCTCAGGCAAACAGGTCGTTGATCTGCGCCGAGCCGGCGTCGAGCTGGCGATGCGCCGGCAGCTGGGTCTTGAACCAAGTGCGCTGTTTCCGGACGAGGGCCCGGGTATTTTGCGCGATGGCTGCCGCCAGTTCGGGTTCGGGCAGCCGACCTTCCAGAAAGTCAATCGTCTCGCGGTAACCGATCGCCCTCGCCGCACTGGGATTTTCCTTCAGCCCCTGGGTCAGGAGCCCGCGCAACTCGGCCACCAGGCCGGCCTCGAGCATGGCCGCGACCCGCTGCTCGATCCGCCGGTCAAGATCGTCCTTCTCCCGCACCAGCTCGCACAGCTTCACGTCGCAGTCGGCGAAGGCCGCCGGTTGCGCGGCGAACTCCCGCTGCAGGACCGCCAGGGTGCGGCCCGAGGCCCGGCAGCGTTCCAGCGCCCGGAGCACGCGGCGGGGATTCTGCACGTCCAGCGCGCCCAGTCCGTCCGGGTTCAGGCTCTGCAATTCCGCGACCAGCGCAGCCAGACCTTCTGTCTCGAGGCGCAGCCTCAAGCCGGCGCGGAGGCCGTCGGGCACCGCGACTTCGTCGGCGACCGGGGCGAAAAATGCCTTGAGGTAGAATCCGCTGCCCCCCGCCACCAGCACGGCGCGCCCCCGGGCCAGGATGTCCTCCACGGCCCGCCGGGCCATCGTCACGTAATGCGTGACATCCATCCGCTCCGTCACCGCGCAGACGTCGATCAGGTGGTGTGGCACCCGCGCGAGCTCGGCCTTGGTCGGCTTGGCCGTGCCGAGGTCCATGGCGCGATAGAACAGCAGGGAATCGCAGGAGACGATCTCGGCCCCCCGGGCCTCGGCCCAGCGCAGCGCCAGCTCGGTTTTTCCGACGGCGGTGCAGCCGGTGAGAACGTGGATGGTGCGGGGCATGAGGGCCATGCAACCACGCGCCAACCCACACGCAAAACAAGTTTTCACCACACCCCGCCCTGCGGGCACCCCTCTCCAGAGGGGACCCCATGCAACGGCAGCGGAGGATTGGGTCCCCTCTGGGAGAAGGGTGGCGCAAAGCGCCGGGGTGTGTTGGGCGCCACCGATTCGTCACAAACAAAATCCGTGCAAACGCCCGCCGGCGTGGTTTTCTCGACGCCTACGCCCTTGAAAGTCCGGTTCATCTTCAATCCGCATTCCGGCTCGAACCGCAGGAACCCGTATCTGCGCGACCGCACGCGGGCCTTCATCGCGGAGGAGAAACTCGACGCCACGCTGGTGTCCACGGAACGGCCGCGCCATGCCACCGAACTGGCCCGGCAGGCCGTGGCCGAGGGCTGCGGGCTCGTCGTCGCCATCGGCGGCGACGGGACGATGAACGAGGTCGCAAGCGGCCTCGTCGGCACCTCCGCCATCTTCGGCCTCATTCCCTGCGGCTCGGGCAACGGCCTCGGCCGGCACCTCGGCATCCGCAAACCGGGCGAAGGAGCCTATCGCACGCTGCTCGACGGGCGGCCACGGGCCATCGACACCGGGGTGGTCAACGACTTCCCTTTCTTCAACGCGATGGGCCTCGGCTTCGAGGCCGACATCGCGGTGAGGTTCAGCCGTCAGACGCGGCGCGGACTCGCCGGTTATTTCCGGGTCGGCGTGCCCTCGTTTTTCTCCCACCAGCCCGAGGACATCGCGGTGCATGTGCCCGGCGGCACCACCCAAGTGAAGGCCTTCACGCTCGCCGTGATGAACTCGGACCAATACGGCAACGACGCCCGCGTCGCGCCCGGCGCCCAGATGGACGATGGCAGCTTTGACCTCGTGAGCGTGCCCCAGGTCGGCCTGATCGGCGCCTGCGGCATGCTCTACCGCCTGGGCACCGATACCTTCGATCAGGTGAAGGCCGTGACGCGGCTGCACGGCCCGGAGTTCGTCATCGAGCGCACCAAACCCGGCTGGATCCACACGGACGGCGAGCCGCGCGCGACGACGGCACGGCTGGAAATTTCCCTGAAACCACAGAGCCTGCGGATCATGGTGCCGTCTTAAAGCGCCGTAGGAGGAGCACGGCCCCCGGACGCGTTCTACCGGTCTGCGCCGGTTCTACTTGAACGGCACCACCGAGCCGTCGACCGACACGATCCGGTTGCGGCCGCCCTTCTTGGCGGCGTAGAGCGCCTTGTCGGAGGCGGCGACCAGTTCGTTGGCGCTGCCGGCGTCATCCAGGCTGGAGGCGATGCCGGCGCTGAGGGTGACCTCGATGGTGAGCTTGTCGTTCACGATGCAGGGCGTCTCCGCGAGCAGGACGCCTAGGCGCTTCATGCCCTCGATGGCGGTCGCACGGTCGGTCTCGACCATGATGAGGGCGAACTCCTCGCCGCCGTAGCGGGCGACGCGGTCGACGTTGCGGATCTGGCCGGCGAGCAGGCTCGCGACGTGCCGCAGCACCTCGTCGCCGGTCTGGTGGCCGTGGGTGTCGTTGATTCGCTTGAAGTGATCGATGTCCACCATCACGAGGGCGAACGGGCGCTTGAAGCGCACGCTCCGGTCCCACTCCTCCTCGAGGATGCGCTGGAACTCGCGGCGGTTGAGCAGGCGCGTGAGCTCGTCGCGCAGCGCGAGCTGGCGCAGCTGGGCGAGGGTCTCGTCCAGCTTCAGGGCGTAGCGGAGGGCGCGCTCGAGGAGCCGCGGCGTGAACGTGCCCTTGACCAGATAGTCCACCGCCCCCGCCTCCATCGCGGCGATGTCGACCTCCTCGCTGTCATCGGCGGTGAGCACGATGACCGGGGTGACGCACCCGGCGATCCGCGCCTCGCGCAGGAGGGCCAGGCCGTCGGCATCGTTCAGCCGGTAATCGAGGAGGCAGGCGGCATACTTGCCGCTGAGCAGCTTCTTCAGGCCCTCGGCATAGGTGACCGCTTCCTCGAGTTCGAAGGGGCCGCTGCGGAAATTCTTGATCATCGCCTCCATCAGCTTCTGCTGCAGGCGGTCGTCGTCGATCAGGAGGATCTTGCGGACTCGGGGCGTGTTCTGCATGGGGGTTTCAGGCGACTCCGGCCGCGAGGTCGGCCGCCGTGATGCGCAGGCGGGCGGGCATCCCGGCGCGGTTGCCGAGGTTGTCGCGGATCACGTTCACCAGGGCGCTGCCCACGACGACGCCGTCGGCCGAGCGCGCCACCTGCCGCACCTGCTCGCGGGTCGAGATGCCGAAGCCGACCACGACGGGCAGGTCGGTGTATTGGCTGATGCGGGCCACGGCCTCGGGAATGTTCACCGCGACCTGGTCGCGGACGCCCGTCACGCCCTCGCGCGACACGTAGTAGATGAAGCCCGTCGCCGCCGCGCCGATCTTCGGCAGGCGCTCGGCGGGGGTGGTCGGCGCGACGATGAACACCGTCTTGACCCCGTGTTTGGCGCAGGCTGCCTGCACGTCGGCCGCCTCCTCGGGCGGCAGATCGAGCGTGAGCATGCCGTCCACGCCGGCCTCCTTCGCGGCGCGCACGTAGGCCTCCACGCCGTTCGAGAACACAAGGTTGTAGTAGGTGTAGAAAACGATGGGCACCTGGCTGAACTCGCGGATGCGCCGCACCAGCTCGAAGACCCGCGCGGCCGTCATGCCGCCCTCGAGGGCGCGTTGGGCCGCCAGCTGGTTGGTCAGGCCGTCCGCCAGCGGGTCGGAAAAGGGGACGCCCAGCTCGAGCACGTCGGCCCCGGCGTCGATCACGGCCCGGCAGGCCAGCAGCGAGGTGTCGAAATCCGGGTCGCCCGCGCAGAGGTAGGCCACGAAGGCGGCGCGCTTCTCGCGGCCGGTGCGGGCGAAGGTCTGGGCTAGGCGGTCCATGGAAAAGCTAGGTTCGTAGCTAGACGCCGCGCGTCGAGAGCAAATTACCGTGGCGGCGTCAGGGCAGCGCAAATTCCACCAGCACGGGCCGGTGGTCGGAGAGCAGGCTGCGGACGATCTCCCCCTCCGGTTCCCGGCATTCCTCCGGCAGGAAGACATAGTCGAGGCAGCGCGCCGGCAACAGCGAGGGAAAGGTGCGGCCGAGCTTGGGCAGCAGGGTGTAGTTGTTCGTCTGCTCGAAATACCCGAGGATCGTCGCGGTGGCGTCGGGCCGGTGCGACGGGCAGTTGAGGTCGCCGCAGACGATCGGCGGGATGTGCCAGTGCGCCGCGCGGTGCCGCCGCTGCTCGTCCAGGTAATGGATCAGCCGGGCGGCCTGCTTGAGCCGCTGGGCGCGCGAGCTGTGGTGCAGGTGCACGTTGATCAGCGGGACGCGGCCCTTCTTCGGCACGTCGATCTCGGCAAACACAAACCCCTTCCCGCCCACCTTGCCGAGGCCGAACGGCGTGGTCTCGCTGTGGACGATGGGAAAACGGGAGAGGATGGCGTTGCCGTAGTTGAGGTGATAGCGGCCGATGCGGCGGTTGTTCACCCCGTGCACCGCATGGGCCAGGCCGGTGTGGGCGCTCAGGAAGGCCAGGTGGTCGAAGCTGCCGTTCCAACGCGAGTTTTCATCGATTTCCTGCAAGGCGACGATGTCCGCCTCCAGCCGCTGGATGAGCCGGGCGATCTTCAGCAGGTTGGACCGGATCTTGGCTTCCGACCGCAGCCCCTGGTGCAGCGGCAGGGCCCCGCGGGCATGGGCGATATTGAAGGTCAGAAGTCGGTAACGCACCATGTTCAAGCGATATAACTACACCGAAAACCGGCAACGGCAAATCCACCGGAGAAAGGTTGACAGGGGCCGCGGCGCTATGGATGTTCGCCGCTCCCAATTTTACGGCGGTCATAGCTCAGTTGGTTAGAGCATTCTGCTGGTCAGCAGAATGATCCTTGGGGCCCCGGTGGCCTAATCGGTGAATCCCATAAGAAGGGGTTGACAGCGGCGAATGGGCCCTTGAATTTTTCGCCCCTACACGGCGGTCATAGCTCAGTTGGTTAGAGCACAAGATTGTGATTCTTGGGGTCGCGGGTTCGAATCCCGTTGACCGCCCCAATTTCCACGGAAGCAGCATGTATTTCGTCTATATACTTGTCTGTCTGAAAACCGGACGGTCCTACGTTGGCCAGACAGACAATCTGTTGCGACGTTTCAGCCTCCATCGCTCCGGCTCAACCAAAACAACCCTGGAGAAACTGATCCAGCCCGTGCTGGTCCACTGGGAATCCTTCGCCAGCCGGTCCGCTGCCATGCAAAGGGAACGCTACTACAAGGCCGGAGCAGGACACCGGGTTAAACACGACCTGATTGCGGCCAACCTCAGGGCTTTCTGGCCTGAACTATGAGTTCCGGCGGCCAAACAGGACAATATCCGCGCAGTCCCGCGGGCCGTTTGTTGCCAGTCAGTTGCCCGTCGTCCGGGCGCCGTAACTTTTGTGAATATCGCCTCGCCTACCGGCCCGCTTCCAGTATCCGGTTTCAGGCATGATTTCCTTCAAGAAACTGCTGGGTAAGGAAGAGAAGTTCTACGACCTGCTCGAGGCGAGCGCCGAGGAAGCCAAGTCCAGCACCGGGCTGCTGGCCAAGATCCTCGCCAACGACAGCGCCGCCCAGGCGTCGAGCATCCACGACATCATCCAGACGCGCCGCAAGGACAAGCGCATCACCCAGCAGATCACCGAGGAACTCTGCAAGACCTTCGTCACCCCCTTCGAGCGCGAGGACATCGAGGCCCTGTCCCTCGCCCTCTACCGCATCCCGAAGACGGTCGAGAAGATCGTCGAGCGCCTGACCATCTGCCCCGCCCGCGTGCCGCGCGAGAGCATGCAGCGCCAGGTCGTCCTCCTCGAGGAGGCCGTCGAGTCCGTCGTCTTCATGGTGAAGGAGCTGCGCAAGGGCACCCAGATCGACCGCATCCAGGACGCCAACAACCGCCTGCAGTTCGCCGAGGGCGAGGCCGACAAGGTCATGCTCGCGCTGGTCAAGGACCTCTACAACGGGCCCTTCGACGCCAAGGAAGTCGTCATTTTGATGGAGCTATACGACCTCGTGGAAACCGCCGTCGACCGCGCACGTGACGCCGGCCAGGTGGTCTTCCAGATCATGCTGAAATACTCCTGAGCCGCCGACACGCCGCGCCCGCCGCCCCCCGAGCCTCCGTGCCATGACCATATTCCTGATCGTCCTCGTCGCGGCGCTCGTCTTCGAGTATATCAACGGCTTCCACGACGCCGCCAACGCCATCGCGACGGTCGTCTCGACCAAGGTCCTCACGCCCCGCCAGGCGATCATGCTGGCCGCGTTCTTCAACCTCTTCGGCGCGCTTACCGGCACCGCGGTCGCCAGCACGATCGGCAAGGGCATGGTCGACACCAGCTACGTGACCATGGTCACGATCTTCGCCGGCCTCACCGGCGCCATCATCTGGAACCTCGCCACGTGGTGGCTGGGCCTGCCGTCCAGTTCCAGCCATGCGCTCATCGGCGGGCTGTGCGGCGCCGCCCTGGCCTCCGCCCACGACAACTGGATGGTGCTGAACTGGTCGGCCGGCCTCTGGCCCAAGGTCGTGCTCCCGATGTTCACCTCGCCCCTGATGGGCTTCTTCGGCGGCGCCATCCTGATGCTCCTGCTGACGATGTGCATCCACCGGCTGCGGCCGCGCACCGTGAACACCGTTTTCGGCAAGCTCCAGCTCGTGAGCGCCTCGTTCATGGGCTACAGCCACGGCTCGAACGACGCCCAGAAGACGATGGGCATCATCGCCCTCGCCCTCTACACCGGCACCCAGTCCGGCGCCTTCAAGGACCTGCCGCCCTGGCTCGCCTTCCTGCGCACGCCCGTGTTCGCCGTCGACAAGTGGGTCGTCGTCGCCTGCGCCGTGACGATGGCCGCCGGCACCGCCGCCGGCGGCTGGCGCATCATCCGCACGCTCGGCCACAAGATGGTCAAGATGCAACCCGTCCACGGCTTCGCCGCCGAGACGACCGCCGCGCTCATCATCCACGGTTTCACCACCCTCGGCATCCCTGTTTCGACGACGCACGCCATCACCACCTCCATCATGGGCGTCGGCGCCGTGAAACGCTTCGGCGCCGTCAAGTGGGGCCTCGTCGAGCGCATCGTCTGGGCCTGGATCTTCACCCTGCCCGTCTGCGGCCTCATCGGCTATGCGGTCGAGCGGATCTGCGCCCACTTCGGGATGCATTGATATTCCGGCCGGCCGGGCTTTGCGCCCGACGGCGGAACCGAACGGCTGGCGCAGAGCCCCGCCTGCAAAATCACATCGGTGGCGTCGTGCCCGTCGTCGGCGGCAGGCTGCCCTTCGCGATGTCGCTGTGGCGGATGTCCTGGCCCCGGGCGAGGAACACCATCTCCTCCGCGATGTTCGTCGCGTGGTCGGCGATGCGTTCCAGGGACTTTGAGATGAACATCAGCTCCAGCGCCCGGGCGATCGTGTCGGGCTTCTCGATCATGAAGCTGGTGAGACGGCGGTAGACCAAGCGGTTGAGGTTATCCACCTCGGCGTCGCGGCGGATGACGCTCAGCGCCTTGTGCTCGTCCTCCTGCACGAAGCAGTCGAGGGCGTCGCGCAGCATCTCCAGGGCGATGTTCGCCATGCGCGGCATGTCGGCGTAGAGTTCCAGACGCGGCTCGATGGCGAGCTTCCGCGACCGGCGGGCGATGCCGGTCGCCTCGTCGCCGACCCGCTCCAGGTCGTGGCTGGCCTTCATCCCCACGACGATCAGGCGCAGCTCGGAGGCCACCGGGCCGCGGAGCGTCATGTAGCGGATGGCCTCGTCGTCGATCTGGACCTCGAGCTTGTCGAGCTCGTCATCGGCGGCGATGACGCGGTCGGCGAGCGGGATGTCCCCGTTCACGAGCGCCTGCATGGCAAGGCGGGTCTGGTCGATGGCGCGCTCGCCCATCTGCAGGAGATGGGAGCGGAAGTTTTCCAGCTCGGCGTCGAAGAATCGTTTCATGATTGATTGGTCTACAGGAGATAACGGGGGAAAGGCAGGAGGAGAAGAATCATTCTCTGGCTTCCATCGCTGTTTTCGCCGTTTCCTCCCGTGAAAGTTGATTGATCTCAGCCGAACCGGCCCGAGACGTAGGCCTCGGTCTGCGGGTTGGACGGGTTCATGAAGATCGTGCGGGTCTCGGCGTATTCGATCAGCCGGCCGAGGTAGAAGAAGGCCGTGCGGTCCGAACAGCGCGCCGCCTGCTGCATGTTGTGCGTCACGATTACGATGGTGAACTGCTTCTTCAGGTCGTGGATCAGCTCCTCGACCTTGGCGGTCGCGATGGGATCGAGCGCCGAGCAGGGCTCGTCCATGAGGATGATCTCGGGCTCGACCGCGATGGCGCGGGCGATGCAGAGGCGCTGCTGCTGGCCGCCCGACATGCCCAGCGCGCTCTCGTGGAGGCGGTCCTTCACCTCGTCCCAGAGCGCCGCGCCGCGCAGGCTGCGTTCGACGACCTCGTCGAGCCGGGCCTTGTTCCGCTGCCCCTGGATACGGAGCCCGTAGGTGATGTTCTCGTAGATGGATTTTGGGAAGGGGTTCGACTTCTGGAACACCATGCCGACGCGCTTGCGCAGCTCGATGACGTCGACGCGCGGGTCGTAGATGTTCACGCCGTCGATGCGGATCTGGCCGTCGCTGACGCGGGCCCCGTCGACCAGGTCGTTCATGCGGTTGAGGCAGCGGAGCAGCGTGCTCTTGCCGCAGCCGGACGGGCCGATGAAGGCCGTGACCTGCCGCTCCTGGATGTTGAGCGTGATATCGTGCAGCGCCTTGCTGGCGCCGTAGCAGAAATCGACGTCGTCGATCTCGATGATGGCGCGGGACATGACGGGCGCCGGGGCCGGGGCGGAGTTGCCGGGCGCCACGATGGCCGTGGGCACCGTGACCTGGCGGGCGGAGGCGGAAGGGACGGATTCGGACATGACGGTGGTGGTTACCATTTGTATTTTTTGCGGAGCCGTTGCCGGAGAATGACGGCGGTCATCGCGATGGCCGCCACGGTGAAGAGGAAGACGAACGCGGTCCCGTATTGGACGTCGCGCGTGTATTCGTTCTGGGGGATCTTGGAGGCGACGACGTAGATGTGATACGGCAGCGCCATGACGCCCTGGAAGAAAAAGTCGGTCCATTTCTGCACCTGCCACGGCAACTCGTCGCGCATCACGAAGGCGGCGGTGAACATGATCGGGGCCGTCTCGCCCGCCACACGGGCGATGGACAGCACGGATGAGGTCAGGATGCCGGGCAGCGCGTAGGGCACGACATTCGTCATGATCGTTTGGAACTTCGTGGCGCCGAGCGCGAGCGAGCCCTCGCGGTAACCCTTGGGCACGGCCTTCAGCGCCTCCTCCGAGGCAGTGATGATGATCGGCAGCACCATGAAAGCCATGGTCAGCCAGCCGGCGAGCAACGAGACGCCGAAATCCAGCGCGATGACGAACATGCCGAAGCCGAAGAGGCCGAAGACGATCGACGGCACGCCGGCCAGGTTGACGATCGAAAGCCGCAGGAAGCGGATGAACGGGCCGTCGGTCGCGTATTCGCTCAGGTAGATCGCGCTGAGCACGCCCAGGACGAGGGCGATCAGGACGGAGCCGGCCACCAGCAGGACAGTGCCCACGATGTTCGGGAAGATGCCGCCGGCCGAATAGACGTAGGTGTCGACGCGCACGCCCTTCAGCGCAGTTTCGTGCGTCGCCTTGAACTGGCGGAAGGCCCGGTCGCCCATCGTGGTCTTTATCCCGTCGAGTTCGAAGACGTTGAGGGTCTCCGGCGACTCGGTCAGGAACGGCACGTTGATGAACGGCGCCGAGCCCCGGAAGATCACCGCCCCGCCCTTCCAGCCGATGTCGATGAAGACCGTCGCGGCGCACAGCAGCACGAAGTAGGTGCCGAGGCGCAGCAGCCAGAGGACGGCCTGCTCCATCCGTTTCGCGAAGGTGGGCCGGCCGAAAATGGCGCGGGCGGTGGTGGTCGGGGCGCTCATGGCGTCTGCCTTTGTAGGGCTGCCGCTTGCCGGCATGCCGCTGCCATTGCGGAGGGCCCTCCAAGAACCGGCGCGGCGACCAGCGCCAGCCCTACATTTCCGGAAACGATCTTCATGGCGCTCATGTGACGACGATCCGGTAGCGGCGCACGATTTTCTGCGCGAGGAAGTTGACGAGCAGGGAGATCAGGAAGAGGACGACGCCGATCATGAAGAGGGCGCGGTAGTGGATGCTGTCGCGCACCACCTCGCCCATCTCCTGCGCGATGATGCCGGTCATCGTGTGCACCGGCTGGAAGATCACGCCGACGCCCAAGCTCAGATCGGGCGTCTCGATGCGGTTGCCGGCGCACAGCAGCACGACCATGGTCTCGCCGATGACGCGGCCGAAGCCGAGGAGGATGGCCGCCACGATGCCGGACAGGGCCGCCGGCACCGTGATCTGCATGATGGTCTGGAGCCGGGTAGCGCCGAGGGCGAGCGAGGCCTCGCGGAAGGAACGCGGCACGTTGTTGATGGCATCCTCCGCGAGGGAGAAAATCGTCGGAATCGCCATCAGCGCGAGCAGGCAGGCCGCCGTCGTGGCGTTGAGCCGCTCGGCGATCGGGAAGCCCGGCACCCAGTTGAGCGAAGGCATCTGCGAGACGCGCCGCAGCGTTTCACCCAGCATGGCGATGCCGAAAAAACCCAGCACCACGCTCGGGATGGCGGAGATGAACTCAATGTATGGCTTGATGAACTTCTGCTCCGCGGGCCGGGCAAGCTGGTTGACGTAGATCGCCGAAGCCACGCCCAGCGGGATCGCGATCACGAGGGCGATGAACGAGATGAGCAGCGAACCGGTGAACAGCGGTATGACGCCATACCAGTCCTGCCAGAAGCTGGCGGTGATCCATTTCCGGCCGAAGGCGAAGGCGTTGAACGCCTCGAGCCAGCCGACCGGCTTGTCTTGGTCCCAGGCCTTGAGTTTCCCCTCCGCGACGGAAACTTCCTTGGCGTAGATGCCAATGAGATCCTGGAATTTTTCCATCCTCTCGACACCGAGCGGACCGGAAAACTTCGGGGCCTCGGCCGCGAGCTGCTTCATGGCCGCCAGCTGGCGCACATTGGCCGCCGGCACCTCGGCGCCGAGGGCGAGGACGGGCTTGATCTCCGCCTTGAAGTCGAGGACCTCGATCTGCGTGGCGTCCGCCTGCTTCTGCAGCTGGGCGGCGCGTTCCGGGGTCGCGCCCCGCATGGCGCGGAGCAGGTTGCGCTTTGATTCCGCGAGATCCTGCGCCACCTTCTGCCGCTCCTTCACCCCCGTGACCAGGTCGGTCATGTTGCCGAGGAGCGTCTCCTCCTCGTTCAGGGTGTCGGCGAAGCGATTGGCGAAATCGTCGAAATCCCCCAACCGGGCCTGGGCGGCCGCCGCGCTCAGGCCCTGCGCCTTGGTCAGGACGGCCAGCTGCTGGGCGCGGACGCTGGCGAGGTAGCGCGACAGTGTGCTGTGGGCCGTCACCTGATCGCGGAAGATGTCCACATACTCTAGCCCGGCCAGCCGGTAGATCACGAGGTTCTCGTGGTTGGCGGGGAAAAAACCGACGGCGTCACGGAAGATCGTGAATGTGATCAGGGCGAGCACCACGATCGAGATCGCGGCGTTGCCCTGGAAGACGTATTTCACGAACTGGTCGCCAGTCAGCCCGAAGAACCAGCCGCGCCGCTTGCGCAACAGGGCCTCGTGGGCGGTCAGCCGGGGAACGGGAGGGTTTTGAGTGGCGGCGGACATGCCTTGGAAGTCGGGCGAGCATCGGCTCCGGCGCGGGGGCCGGTCAACCGGGGCAGGTTACAGTTGCGTGACAATGCGGTTTTAGTGGAGGGCCCGTCTCCGCCGGGCCGCGGCCGATCAGGAGATCGGCCCTCCATCTATGAAAGAGGCCGCCCGCAGTCCGGGCAGGTCTGCGGGCGGCGGTGGATACTTTTTCTCCTGACGAACTCAGTTCAGCGCGCGAACCGGGACGAAGCCGACCTTGCGGACGACCTTCTGGCCCTCATCGCTCAGCGTGAAATCCAAGAACTTGGCCGCCTCGCCGGTGGCCTCGCCGTTCGTGTAGTAGAACGTCGGGCGGGCATACGGGTATTTGCTCGACATGACCGTCTCCTCGGTGGGCAGCGTGCCCTCGATGGACACGGTCTTGATGCCGGGGTCGGTCAGGTAGGCCAGGCCGACGTAGCCGATGCCGTTGGCGTTCTTGGCCACCTCGGCGGCGATCTGCTCGTTGCCGGCCATCTTCTGCGAGGACGAGGCGTAGTCGCGCTTCTTCATCGCGAGGTCCTTGAAGTCGGAGTAGGTGCCGGAGGACGTGTTGCGGGTGTAGATCGAGATCGGGCCCGCGCTGCCGCCGACCTGGCTCCAGTCCGTGATGTCACCGGCGAAGATCTGCTCGACCTGGCGCTTGGTCAGCTGCTTCAGCGGGTTGTTCGCGTTCACGATCACGCCGATGCCGTCGTAGGCGACGATGGTGGGCTTCATCGAGACGCCCTTCGCGGTGGCGGCGGAGATCTCGGTGGGCTTGGCGCGGCGGCTGGACATGCCGATCTGGGCGGTGCCGTCGGTGATGGCGGCGATGCCGGTGGTCGAGCCCTCGGCGGCGATCTCGAAGGTCGTGCCGGGGTTCTTGGCCTTGTATTCCTCGGCCAGCATGGGGACGAGCTTGGCGCCGAGCGTGTCGGAGCCCTTGATGACGAGCTTGTCGGCGGCGAGCGCGCTGGAGGCGAGCACGGCCGCGGCAAGGATGAGAATGGATTTGTTCATGGTAAGATTTCCTGTGGTGGGGAGGGTGCGGTCAGAATTTCACGATGAGGTCGACGAGCAGCTCCTGCGAGTGGTCGAGGTTGCCGAGGGCGAAGGTCATGCCCGGCTGGATGATCTTGGTGTCGAAATACTTCACGCCGAATGTCGTGAAATCGTTGATATTGTAGACGGCCGAGAGCTCGAAGCCCTTCTGGTTGTCCTTGCTGAAGCCCCAGTCGGAGTCGTTGATGTTCGGGTCCGTGGAGGTGATGCCGACCTCGCGGTAGTCGAGCTTGAGGCTGTAGTCGCCCTGCACCTTGCCCGTGCCGTAGCTGTAGCCGATACCGGCGAGCCAGGCCGTGCCACCCTTGCTGAACTGGGCTTCGTTCAGGCCGTAGACCTGGTAGGCGCGGGTGCCAGCCGTGGCGTTGTAGGAGGAATCCCAGTAGACCTTGAAGGCGGTGCCGGAGCCGTTGACGTTGGCCCAGTTGACCTCGCCGGCGAAGGTGAAGTAGTCCTGCGCGCGGAGGGAGCCAACAAAGGCCGCCGAGTTGAGGATGCCGTCAGCCGCGAGGACTGTCGACTGGTTGTAGGCGTTGTAGCCGCCGGCGATGATCAGGCTGCTCAGGTTGTCCGGGGCGAACCAGTGCGTATAGACAAACTGGTTCTCAAACATGAAGGCATCGCGACGGGCCGGGCCGGAGTTATTGGCCTCGGTGCGGTCCTGCATGAAGTGCTGCATGCCGCGATACTCGAGCGTGTCCTTGGCGCCGATGAAATGCTTGTAGTTCTCGCTCAGCCCCTGCGGATTGATGTCGGCGTCCCAGCGGAGGTCGGTCGTATACATGATGTTCTTCTGCTTCCCGAGGACGAAGGCCCAGTTCAGGTTGGGCTGCCAGCCGACGTAGGCGCGGGCGAGGAAGACACTGTAGTCGTCAGCCATGTTGGTGAATGTCTGGTTGGCCGAGTCGCTCGACTGGCCGGTCTCCAGCGCGAAGCCGGCCGTCCAGCCCTTCTGGAGGGTGACGTCGCCGTTGAAACGGAAGCGAAAGCGCTGGCGAGAGGTCTCGTTGCTCAGCAGGTAGCCGCCACCGGCGATCTCCGGCGCCTGGTTGTTATACTCGTAGCGCATGCGAATGTCGCCCGAGAGCTTGAAATCCGTGATCGCCGAACTGAGGTTCATCTTGCCCGCGGAGGTGTTCGTCACGAAGTCCTTCGTGAGCTCGACGCGGAGATCTTCGGCCTCCTGGTTGTTGAGGACGCCCTTCTTGACCAGCAGGTCAATGAGCGCGCCGCTGTCTTGGGCGAAGGCCGAGCCGGCGCAGAGGAGCGCCGCCGTGATCGCGAGCAGTTTGGATTTGATGTTGAACATGATGAACGGTCCTGAGTTGGGCTGAGTGTAGGGTGCGGCCCGGCGATGGGGCCGAAACGCAGGCGCATCATAGGGGGGCATTGTTACGGTTTCGTGACAGGCGTGTGACAACGCGGGAAATAGGGCCGCGTTTTGCGGCATGGGCCGGGCCCCCGCCTGTCGGCCTGCCTTTCTGTCTGTAGGGCTGGCGCTTGTCGCCACGCCGCGGACGCATGTGAACGGCGTGGCGACAAGCGCCAGCCCTACAGTCAAATCACGAGCAAGCCCGCAATCTGTCCGCTCACGTCCGCCACGGCGGCCGGCTATGCTGCTTCTCGACCCCCTTGCCCTCCAGCATCGCGAGCAGCAGGTCGTTCTTCACCAGGATTCCCGCTAGGCGGCCGGTGCCCGGCTCGACCACCGGCAGGGACTGCCCGGCGTGCAGGGCGAAAATTCGCAGGGCCTCGGCGAGCGTCGCCGTCAGGGAAACCGAGGGCACGTCGTCGCGCAACAAGTCGCCGGCGATCACGTGTTCTGCCACCGCCACATCGTTCAGGTAGGGCTTGATGTCGTGGAGCGAGATTGCGCCGGCATAGCGCTCGTCCGGGGTCGTCACGTAGATCTCCTCCTGCCGCGACTGGAGGAACTCGTTCGCGATCGTCTCGAAGCGCGCGGTGACGCGGACCGGAATCGGCTGCGCCTTGACCAGGTCGGCCACCACGCCGGGCAGCCGCACCGGCGCGTCGGCCGCCTTCTTCTGGAGCGCCTCGCTGTAGAGCGATTGGTCCTCGATGCCGCGCGCCGTGTAGTAGGCGACGACGCTGCTCAGCATGAGCGGCATGATGATGTCGTAGCTCAATGTCATCTCGAAGAGCATGATGATGGCCATCACCGGCGCGTGGCTGGCGGCCGCGAGAAGCGCGCCCATGCCGACCAGCGCAAAGGCCTGCGGGTCCGCCGCGCCGAGCGGCCACACGGCATGCACCGCCGTGCCATAGAGGTAACCCAGCGTCGCGCCCATGAACAGCGTGGGTGTGAACACGCCGCCCGGCGCCCCCGAGCCGAACGAGGCCGCCGTGGCGATCCACTTGCACGCCAGCACGAGCAGGAGCGCGGTCCACAGGAGCCGGCCGTTGAGGATCGCCACGACGATGCTGTAGCCGTTGCCGCAGACCTCCGGGACCCACACGGCGATGCCGCCCACGACCAGGCCGCCGAGCGCGAGCCGCGCCGGCACCGGCAGGTTGGTCCGGGCGAACAGGCCTTCCACCTGCCGCAGCGACCGCAGGAACAGCGGCGCCAGCGTGCCGGCGAGGATGCCAAGCATCACGAAGGGCCCGATCTCCCACAGCGAATGCAGCTCGAACTCCGGCACCTTGTAGAGCGTGTGGGCGTTGGACAGGGCGCGCATCGTGAGCGTCGCCGCCACGGCGGACACGGCCAGCGGCCCGAGGCTCTCCATCGCGATCGTGCCGAGGATGATCTCGGCCACGAAGAAGGACCCGGCGATCGGCGCGTTGTAGGCCGAGGCGATGCCCGCGGCCGCGCCGCAGGCCACGAGCAGGCGCAGCTGCGGCGCCGACATTTTCCGCCAGCGGCCCAGCCACGAGGCGGCCACGGCGGACAACTGCACCATCGGGCCCTCGCGCCCGATCGAGCCGCCCGAGGCGATCGAGAACATCGCCGCGGTGCTCTTCACGAGGCTGGCCCGCACCGGCAGCTGGCCGCTGCCGATCACGATGGCTTCCATGTAGTCGGTCGAACTCTGGCCGGGATGCAGCCGTTTGCCGAACAAAAGCACGAGCCCCGCCATGAGCCCGCCGACCGCCGGGACGCTCAGCCGCTGCCACCATTCCAGGTCGCGAAAGGAATCCACGATGCCCTCGGAATTGCCCGTGAGCAGGCTGTGGACCAGATCCGTGCCGCCCCGGAACGCCAGGGCCGAGAGCGCCCCCATCACGCCGGCCACCGCGGCCCAGCAGAGCGTTTCCTGCCACGGCGAAGGGCTGAGCTTCTCGATGATCCACAGCCGCAGCCGCAACAGGCGCAACAGGCGCTTGTAGAGTTGCGGCACCATTTCCTTCATGGGTTCAGGCTGCCACGCGACACGCCGCTGACAAGGCTTGTTCCCGGGACGGCGGGACTTCGTGGGCCAGCTCGCCGGCCCGCCTCAAACCGTCGGCGGCGGAACCGCGGCGGCGATGGCTGGGACCGTCACGGGCGCCGGCGGACCGGCCAGCACGGCGTTCAGCTGCTCGGCCTCTCCGCTTTCCACCGCGCTGAGCTGGATCAGGCTATTCAGCGAGCTGAAGTGCTTCGTCCACTCGAAGTCGCCCGAGTGGCCGCCGACCACCTGGTTGAAGAGCTGCTTCTTCTCGACCTTCAGCGCCTGGATGCGCTCCTCGATCGTGCCGACCGTGACCATGCGGTAGACGAACACCGTGTTCGTCTGGCCGATGCGGTGCACGCGGTCGATGGCCTGGTCCTCCACCGCCGGGTTCCACCACGGGTCGAGCAGGAAGACGTAGTCCGCGGCGTGCAGCGTGATGCCCGTGCCGGCGGCCTTGAGGCTGACGAGCATCGCCGCCGCGCCCTGCGCCGACTGGAAGTCCTTCACCGGCTTCTGCCGGTCCACCGTCATGCCGGTGATCTCGTAGCGCGGCAGGTCCGGGTAGTGCTGCACCAGCGCCGCGCGCACGCGGTCGAGCAAGGTGACGAACTGCGAGAAGATGACGACCTTGTGGCCGCTGCTGACGACTTCGGTGAGCTTCTCGATCAGGAGCTGCAGCTTGCCGCTGTCCGTCAGCGGGGAATTGAGCCACGGGAGCAGGTCCGGGTCGCAGCACACCTGGCGCAGGCGCGTGAGGAGCGCGAGGAAGCCGAAGGATTTCTCCCGCAACGCGAGGCCGATGTCCTCGCCGAGGCGCGCCAGACCCTCGCTGCAGATGCGCGCATACTCGGTGCGCTGCACCTCCGTGAGCGGGCAGAGCAGATCCATCTCGACCTTGGGCGGCAGTTCCTTGGCCACCTCGTTCTTGGTGCGGCGCAGGATGAACGGCGCGACCTGCTGGCGCAGGCGGTTCATCGTCCCGTCGCGGTCCTGGATCAGCGCCGACTCGAACCCCGCGCGCGAGCCGAGCAGGCCGGGCAACAGGTAGCGGAAGATCGACCACAGGTCCAGCTGGCGGTTCTCCAGCGGCGTGCCGGTCATGACGATGCGGTGCTGCGCCCGGATGGCGAAGCAGGCCTGCGTGACCTTCGCGTCGGGGTTCTTGATGAACTGGCC